>Ga0209676_1000017_pt1 | contig 643409 bp, 514 predicted proteins | sample AraplaCvi_mLB_r2_FD_184282 | JGI IMG/M metagenome (GOLD analysis project Ga0209676, IMG submission 184282) | Arabidopsis root microbial communities from North Carolina, USA - plate scrape MF_Cvi_mLB_r2 (SPAdes) (version 2) | ecosystem: Host-associated > Plants > Roots > Endosphere | place...
TCCCGAACTCAGAAGTGAAACGATGCATCGCCGATGGTAGTGTGGGGTTTCCCCATGTGAGAGTAGGTCATCGTCAAGATTAAATTCCGAAACCCCAATTGCGAAAGCAGTTGGGGTTTTGTTTTTGTGCGACAAAAACCTTTCACCAGAGAGCAGCGCTCTTCGACTCAAGCACTATCTCAAGCCGAAGGCACCCTTGACCGGCGTTAACGTTCCAGGCTGCTGTGCGTTAGCCGGGCTACCCACTTGCCATGCTGTTCGCCACTCTTCAATGCCCGCAGTTTCTCCGGCAATTGGTTGAAGTCGAATTCAATCAGCGGTGCAGGTTGAAGAAGACCCGACACGGTTTGGCTCAGCAGTTGTTCGGCGTACTGACGTAGCTGTTGCCAGTCGGCCCGGCTGCCGTAAGCGTGAATGCTGTTGAGGGCCACCTCATGGAGTGAGATCGCGGTGCTGAACGCTGGCAATGGTGTCGTCTCCTGACGATCCTGAATGCACACCAGGTGTCCGTTGTAGCCCAGCAGCGCTGCCAGGCCGCGCGCGTGAGCACCGCTGACGGTATCGAACAGCGCATGCAGGCGACGTTCTCCCAACCGTGATTGCAGCTCGGTTTGCCAAGTCTCTGCCTGATAGTCGAAGACCCCGACCGCGCCCTGCGCCAGCAACCGCGCATGGTGCTTGGCGGACGCTGTCGCCCACACCCGCAAACCGCGTTGCGCCGCCAACTGAACCAGCAGCGAACCCACTGCCCCGCCAGCCCCCACCACCAGCACATCACGTGCACCTACAACGGGGACTTTATCCAGCGCCTGCAAGGCGGTCAGGCCGGGGCAGGGCAGGCTGGCGGCAACCGCGTCATCCAGTGACTCAGGAACCGGCAGCGCCGCATCGGCATCGAGCAGGCAATACTCGGCGAAGCTGCCATCACGGCTCAACGACTGGTGATAAGCCACTCGCGTACCGACCTTCAGCGCCACCGCGGCTCCCGCGGCCACCACCACCCCGACGCCATCGACACCAGGCACCCGGCCGCTATGCCAGTCGGCATGCCCCCACTCGATGATCTTCCAGTCCACCGGGTTGAGGGCGATCGCGGTATTGGCGATCAACACTTCCTTGGGCGCAGGTTGCGGCAATACCTTGCGGATCAGTTGAAGGCCTTCCAGGCCGGCCCCTGCGGTCCAGCCCCAGGCGTTGTATTCAATTGGCATGGTGAAACCTCGGCAGTACGAATTCGGCAATTTCCTCGATGGCCTCGGCCACCGGGCGTTCGCTGCGCCGCAGATGCAGGCCGACATGCTGCACGCCTGCTTCTCGCAGGGCCTGCAGCTCGTCGATCAATGCCAGGCGCCCACAGCGGCCGCCAAAGCGCAGGCGCTGCATGGGGGCGTGCGGATCGGCGGCGAGGTCCAGGTGGACGAAGCTGATATAGGGTTTGTCGCCACCGACCTCACGCCAGAGCGCGACGCGTCGGCGGTGCTCGTCCGGGGTGCCCGGATAGGCCAGCCAGCCGTCCATGTGCTCACCGATCCAGGTCGGCGATTGCTGGCCCAGCCCGGCCACCAGCAGCGGTGCGGCTTCAGGACGCTGTGGCAGCAGATGCGCGCCCTCGGGCAAGCGATCCTGCCCCTGGCTGTGCAGCAGCTCGACCGCATTGCGGAAGAGCTCCCCACGCTGGGCGTAATCGACGCCGAACAGCGGATACTCCATCGGCCGGTCACCACTGGCGACCCCTAGCAGCAAGCGACCATCGCTTAACTCGTCGATGCTGTTGGCCGCCTTGAGGGTCAGCCACGGCTGGCGCAGCGGCAGGACCACCGCGGCGGTCCCGAGCATGATGTTCTGCGTGATGCCGGACAGGTAGCCGAGGTAGGAAAAGGTTTCGAAGACCTGAGCGGCATCGCCGAAATTCGGGTCGTACACCGGCACATCACGTACCCACAGCGCGCGAAAGCCGGCCTGATCCGTCAGGCGGGCGAGGGTTGCATGTTGCTTGAGGTCCGGCACGCCGAAAGGGCGACCTTCGATCTGGCGCAGGCGTTGGCCATCACTGGACCAGTCATTGTCCAGCGGCAGTTCCAGGCCGATGGAAAAGTTGTTCCTGCCAAGCAGGCGTTGAAACCGAGGGTGCATGAAGGGCTCCAGCGTCTCGCCCGTGGCAAGACGGTCATAGGGATTACAGGGCAGCAGTATCCCCAGGCCCGGCCCACGGAAAAATGCATGGATCGGAACAACAATCTTGAGCGGGTATCACGAATCGGCCGAATTCTTCATGAAAGTGCCGGAGCGGTTTTTGGTATGGTGCAGCTCGCTTTTCAAGGGACCGACATTCACCCGCACGGATCAGCGTTCACTATTCCACGAGAAGCTGTAGCAATGCCTGAACCGATACCGATCAAGGACCACGAAAAAGAGACGCAACTGGTCAACAAAAGACTGTTGGCCTGTGCCCTGTTGGTGGTCGCCATCACCTGCACCCTGATCGGGCGCCTGTATTTCCTGCAGGTGGTCGAGTTCGACTATCACTCGACCATCTCCGAAAACAATCGTGTGCACGTGCTGCCCATCACCCCGACCCGCGGCCTGATCTACGACCGCAACGGCGTGCTGCTGGCCGACAACCGTCCCAGTTTCAACCTGACCATTACCCGCGAGCGCACCACCGACCTCAAAGGCGAGCTGGACCAGGTGGTCAGCCTGCTGCACCTGCCCGCCGAAGACCGCGTCCTGTTCGACAAGGCGCTGAAGCAGTCACGCCACCCATTCGTGCCGGTCACCCTGTTCTATGAACTGACCGAAGAGCAGATCGCCGTGCTGGCGGTCAACGAGTACCGCCTGCCGGGGCTGGAGGTCGAGGCGCAGTTCGTGCGGCACTATCCGATGGGCGCGCACTTCGCCCATTCCATCGGCTATGTCGGGCGCATCAACGAGAAGGAAGCCAAGGTCCTGGACTCGGTGGAATACCGCGGCACCCAGTCGATCGGCAAGACCGGGATCGAGCGGTTCTACGAGTCCGAGCTGCATGGCCATGTCGGCTATGAAGAGGTGGAAACCAACGCCCAGGGCCGGGTCATGCGGGTGCTCAAGCACACCGATCCGATCCCTGGGAAAAACATCGTGCTCAGCCTCGACGTGAAGTTGCAGGAGGCGGCCGAGGCGGCCCTGGGCGACCGTCGTGGATCGGTGGTGGCTCTCGATCCGCAGACCGGCGAAGTGCTGGCCATGGTCAGCAAGCCGAGCTTCGACCCGAACTTGTTCGTCACCGGCATCAGCTTCAAGGAGTACAGCGCGTTACGCGACTCCATCGACCGGCCGCTGTTCAATCGCGTGCTGCGCGGCCTGTATGCGCCGGGGTCGACCATCAAGCCGGAAGTGGCGATCGCCGGGCTGGACTCCGGGGTGGTCAACGCCTCGACCCGGGTGTTCGATCCGGGGTACTACCAACTGCCGGACGTCGACCACAAATACCGCAACTGGAACCACAGCGGCGACGGCTGGGTGGACCTGGACGCGGCGATCATGCGTTCCAACGACACCTACTTCTACGACCTGGCGCACAAGCTCGGTATCGATCGCTTGCACGATTACCTGGCGATGTTCGGCCTGGGCGGGAAAGTCTCCCTGGACATGTTCGAGGAAGCGCCGGGACTGATGCCGTCCCAGGCCTGGAAGCGCGCCACCCGGCGCCAGCCGTGGTTCCCCGGCGAGACGGTGATCCTCGGCATCGGCCAAGGCTACATGCAGGTCACGCCGCTGCAGCTGGCCCAGGCGACGGCGCTGATCGCCAACAAGGGCGTGTGGAATCGCCCTCATCTGGCCAAGACCGTCGATGGCGTAGCGCCGGTGGACGAACACCCGATGCCGAATATCCAGCTCAAGGACCCGGTCGACTGGGACCTGGTCAGTCACGGCATGCAGATGGTGATGCACGCGCCCCGCGGCACCGCGCGCGACGCGGCGGCCGGCGCGCAATACCGCATCGCCGGCAAGAGCGGCACGGCGCAGGTGGTGGCGATCAAGCAGGGTGAGCGTTACAACCGGCTCAAGACCCGCGAGCGTCATCGCGACAATGCCTTGTTCGTCGGTTTCGCCCCGGCCGAGCACCCGCAGATCGTGGTGGCGGTGATGATCGAGAACGGCGAGGCCGGTGGCCGGGTCGCGGGGCCGGTGGTGCGTCAGGTCATGGATGCCTGGCTGCTCGACCAGCAAGGCCACCTGAAGCCGCAATACGCCAGCCCCGGCAAGGGGCCGGACGTTCCCCACGCCTGAGTCATTTGAACATCAGGCTGTCCGGCACCTGCTCACGAATACTGAGCATGTGCTGGATGCTGTCCAGGAACAGGGTTTCGGCCTGGCTCATCTTCTGTTCCCGGTGCCACAGCAGCTGGATATCGAAATCCACCACGCCCTCGTCCGGTGGCAAACGCCAGAGCAGCCCTTGCTCGACATTCCGTTTGACCAGGTGGATCGGCAGGCAGCCGATACCGAACCCTGCGCAGACCAGGCGATAAATCTCTTCGAAACTGGTGGAGGAGGCGACGATCTTGCCGGTAAAGCCCTGCTGGTCGCGAAACAGTGTCAGCGGTGACAGGTTGCCCCCCAACTGGTCGCTGGTGAAGCTGACGAAGTTCTCGTTGGCCAGTTGTTGCAGGCTCAGATTCTGCTGGCCGAACAGGCGGTGACGCTGGCCGCAGAAGTAGGCATATCGCTCGCGAAACAGCACCCGCTGTTCCAGCCTGGGTTGCGGCAGACGGCACAAGCCGACCCCCAGGGTCGCGGTCTTTTGCAGCAGCGAACTGATGATGTCCGAGCTGCCCATCACCTCGACTTCCAGCTCGATTTTTGGGTGGGCCTCATGGAAATCGGCAAGGAACTCATCGTAGTGCGGCGCCTGCACGCCGCTGACGGTGAGGATGCGGATCTTGCCCACCACGTCGTCGTTGCGGCTCTCCACCACGGTGCCCAGGCGTGAAATATCGCCATAGATATCGGTGGCGATGCGCAGCACTTCCTCCCCGGTTTCCGTCAGCTCGAAGCGCCGTCCGCTGCGGGCGATCAACACGCAATCAAGCTGTTCCTCCAGGCGCTTGAGGGCCTGGCTGACCGCCGACTGGGTGATGTGCAGGCGCGCGGCGGCGCGGCTCATGCTGCCTTCCTGGCCGATCACCAGGTAGGTGCGCAGCAGGTTCCAGTCCAGGCGATCGTTGAGGAAACGCCGGCCGACCCAGGGGTTGGACGTGGAGAGTGGTGTGGGCATGGCGGCTCCATCTAGTAGCTGTGCTAATAGCAAGGATAAGGATTTGAAAATTGACTAATCCTGGCACGCCGGCGATAAAGCCCACAAGCGCCGCAGAGCGCCGTGATCCAAGCCTTCCACACCTGCCCAAAACTACAATTACACAGGGTCCTTGCATGCACACCACCCCTCAACCGCGCAGAGCCGCGGCGGCGGCCTTTATCGGCACGACCATCGAGTTCTACGACTTCTACATCTACGCCACGGCCGCGGCCCTGGTCCTCGGTCAGGTGTTCTTTCCCAGCAGCGACCCGGTGATGAGTACCCTGGCGGCCTTCGGCAGCTTCGCCGTGGGCTTCATTGCCCGGCCCATGGCGGGGATGGTGTTCGGCCACCTGGGCGATCGCCTCGGGCGCAAGAAAATGCTGCTGGTGACCATGGCGTTGATGGGCCTGGCCACCACTGGCATCGGCCTGCTGCCCAGCTATGCCAGCGTCGGTATCTGGGCGCCCATCAGCCTGATCGTGCTACGCATCATCCAGGGCATTTCCGTGGGCGGCGAGTGGGGCGGGGCGGTGCTGATGGCCAGCGAACATGCCCCGGCCAGGCGCAAGACTTTCTACGCTTCCTTTGCCCAGCTTGGCAGCCCGGCCGGCCTGCTGCTGGCATTGATCGCCTTCCGCCTGGTGACCAGCCTCGACCAGCAGGACTTCCTCGACTGGGGTTGGCGCCTGCCGTTCCTCGCCAGCGGCGTGCTGATGATGTTCGGCCTGATGATCCGCTCCGGCGTGCACGAGTCGCCGGAGTTCGCCAAGGCCCGGGACAACAACGAAACTGCCCAGTACCCGGTGATGGAAGTGCTGCGCAGCTGCTGGAAGCAGATCCTGTTCGCCGCCGCCGCGGTGACCATCGGCTCGGCCGGCTTCTTCTTCACCAACACTTTCATGATCACCTACGTCACCCAGTACCAGGGCATTTCCCGGGCGACCATTCTCGATTGCCTGTTCCTGGTGACCATCATCCAACTGCTGTCGCAGCCGCTCTCCGCGTTGCTGGCCGAGCGTATCGGCGAGGGGCGCTTCCTCAAGTTAGTGGCGCTGCTGTGCATGGCCACGCCGTACCCGATGTTCCTGTTGGTCGGCACCCAGAACATTGTGCTGATGACCCTCGGCATCGCCCTGGCGGTGGTGATTCTCTCGGCGCTGTACGCGGTGATCGCCGGCTACATGACCCAGGCCTTCCCGGTGCACCTGCGCTACTCGGGGATCTCCATCGCCTACCAACTGGCCTGCGCGGTCGCCGGTGGCAGCACGCCGCTGATCGGCACCTTGCTGGCCAGCAAATTCTCGGGGCAGTGGCTGCCGCTGGCGGTGTTCTTCAGCCTGCTCTCGGCCCTGTCATTGATCGGCGTCTGCGGCCTGGCCCGGCTGCGCGCCAACCCGACTGTCCACCACGCTGCCAAAGAGGTGTATTCGTGAGCAAACCTGAACACATGAGCCCGATTGAATGGCAGGCCCGCTGCGAGCTGGCGGCCCTGTATCGACTGGTCGCGCACTTTCGCATGACCGACCTGATCGACACCCACATCACCCTGCGCATTCCAGGGCCCGAGCATCACTTTTTGATCAACCGCTACGGGGTGATTTTCGACCGCATGCGTGCCAGCGACCTGGTGCGCATCGACCAGCAAGGGCGCATCGTCGATCCGCACTACGCCGGGCACCGGGTCAACGCCGCCGGCTTCGTCATTCACTCGGCGATCCACATGGCGCGCCCGGACCTCAACTGCGTGATCCACACCCACACCGCCGCCGGCATGGCGGTGGCCGCGCAGAAACAGGGGCTGTTGCCCATCAGCCAGCATGCACTGAAGTTCTACGGCAAGCTGGCGTACCACACCTATGAAGGCATCGCCCTGTCCCTGGACGAGCGCGAGCGCCTGATCGCCGACCTCGGCCCGCACAAGGCGATGATCCTGCGCAACCACGGCCTGCTGGTGGGTGGTGCCAGCGTCGCCCATGCCTTCCAGGAGATCCATTTCCTCGAGCGCGCCTGCCAGGCCCAGGTCCAGGCGCTGGCCGGCGGTTGCGAGCTGAACTACCCGTCGCCGGAAGTCTGCGCCCACACCGCCGAACAGTTCGAACGCGACGACGCCGACAACATCATCGAACTGGCCTGGGAAGCCGCCCTGACCCTGATCGAGTCCCAGCGCGAGTCCTATCTGTCATGAGCATCGTGGTGCTGCTGTCCCGCGACAGCCTGTTGCTCAAGCAACTGCAGGCCGCCTTCGCCCGCTGCGTGCCACAGGTGCAGGCGGTGCTGGCCGACGATCCGCGTGCCGCGCAGGCGACAATGGCCGCTTGCTGGTTTCCACCCGCCGGCAGCCTGGGGCGTTTGCCCAACCTGCAAGTGATTCATTCGGTGGCCGCTGGCATCGACCACCTGGAACACGACCCTTCGTGCCCGGACCTGCCGATCTGCCGGGTGGTGGACCCGGGGCATCGCCAGGGCATGACCGAGTACCTGCGCTGGGCGGTGATCCACTATCACCGCGGCTTCGACCGGGTGCTCGAGCAGCAGCGCGAACGGCACTGGGAGCGGCCCCTGCAACGGCCGGCGCGGCAGTTCAAGGTCGGGGTCATGGGCCTGGGTTCCCTGGGCAGCGCCATTGCCCTCGACCTGGCCGCCGCCGGCTACGACGTGCGTGGCTGGGCGCGCAGTGCCAAGAGCCTGGCGGGGGTGCAGACCTTCGTCGGGCCGGGGCAATTGGAGCCCTTTCTCGATGAAGTGGAACTGCTGATCAACCTGTTGCCGCTGACTGCCGAGACCCGCGGCATTCTCGGGCGAGACAGCTTTGCCCGGCTGACCCGCGGCGCGGCGCTGGTCAATGTCGGGCGGGGTGGCCACCTCAACCTCGACGACTTGCGCCAGGCCCTGGCCAGCGGCCAACTGCGCGGCGCCTTGCTCGACGTGTTCGAGCAGGAACCGCTGCCGGCCGATGATCCGCTGTGGACCACGCCCGGGGTCACCCTCACTCCGCACATGGCCTCGGCGGCCTCCCACGATTGCATTGCCGAGCAGGTGGCGGACAACCTGCGGCGCCTGCAAGCTGGCGAGCCGCTGTTGAACGAAGTGGACAGGGCCCAGGGTTACTGAGCGCCCAGGCAGGCCTGCAAGGCTTCGATAAAGACCGTCTCGGCGCGGCTCATGCGCTGTTCGCGGTTCCACAGCAGATGGATGTCGACGTCGGCGATGCCTTCGTGGGGCGGCAGGCGCCACAGCAGCCCGGCTTCGACATCGGCCGCCACCACATGCTCGGGCAGGCAGCCGATGCCGTAGCCGGCGATCACCAGGCGCCGCACTTCCTCCAGGCTTGGCGACGAGGCGACGATGCGCCCGCTGAAACCCTGCTGGTCGCGAAAGATGGTCAGCGGCGAGAGCATGCCGCCGATCTGGTCGCTGGTGAAACTGACGAAATTCTCCCGCTGCAAATCGCCTTCGGCCACCTTCTGCTGGCCGAACAGGGCATGGTGCTTGCCGCAGAAAAACGCATAGCGCTGGCGCAGGAACAACCGCTGTTCCAGGCGCGGCTGGGGCCGGCGGTTGAGGCTCAGGCCGAGGGTCGCGGTTTTTTCCTGCAGGGCGCTGACGATGTCCGAGCTGCGCATCACCTCGATCTCCAGGTCGACCCGCGGATGCTGGCGATGGAAGTCGGCGAGGAAGTCATCGAAACGCTCGGAAAAGATCCGGCTGATCATCAGCAGGCGCACCTTGCCGATCACCTCGTCGGCCGGCTGCTCCAGCACGCCGCTGACCTGGGACATCTGCCCGTAGATCTCGCCGGCCAGGTGGAAGATCTGCTCGCCGACTTCGGTCAGGGCAAAACGTGGCCCGCGCCGGGCAATCAACTGGCGGCCCAATTGTTCCTCCAGGCGCTTGAGGGCCTGGCTCACCGCCGGCTGGGTCAGGTGCAGGCGGGCGGCCGCGCGGCTGATGCTCAGCTCCTGGCCGATCACCCGAAAGGTGCGCAGCAGGTTCCAGTCCAGGCGGTCGTTGAGCAGGCGGTCGGGCAGGCGGTTGGACATGGCGCAGGGCTCTGGGTCGAAGGACAGGGCTGATAATAAGCAGCAGTAATAATCAGCATAATAAATAGAAAATTGACTAATTATAGGCCCGCGACGATAAATCCCTCCCAGACAGGCGCCGCCAGAGCGCCTCTGCGTTCCCGTTCTCTCCTGCCAGAAAAATAATCAAAGGAGCACGATCCATGAAGCCTTCAGCTTCGCCCCAGCCGCGCCGTGCGGCGGCCGCCGCCTTTATCGGCACCATGATCGAGTGGTACGACTTCTACATCTACGCCACCGCTGCGGCGCTGGTGTTCGGCGCCTTGTTCTTCCCCTCCGACGACAAACTGTTCAGCACCATGGCGGCCTTCGGCACCTTCGCCGTGGGCTTCTTCGCCCGGCCACTGGGCGGCATCGTGTTCGGCCATATCGGCGATCGCATCGGGCGCAAGAAGTCCCTGGTGATCACCCTGCTGATGATGGGCGTGGTCACGGTGTGCATCGGCCTGCTGCCGACTTATGCACAGATCGGCGCGACGGCGCCGGTGCTGCTGATCCTGCTGCGCATCGTTCAGGGCATCGCCGTCGGTGGCGAGTGGGGCGGGGCGGTGTTGATGGCCGGCGAGCATGCGCCCAAGGGCCGGCGCAACTTCTTCGCCTCCTTCGCCCAGCTGGGCAGCCCGGCCGGGTTGATCCTGTCGCTGCTGGCTTTCAGCGCGGTCACCCGCCTGCCCGAAGAAGACCTGATGAGCTGGGGCTGGCGTCTGCCGTTCCTCGCCAGCGCGCTGTTGCTGGTGGTGGGCCTGGCGATTCGCCTGGGGGTCAATGAGTCGCCGGAATTCCTCGCCAGCCGCGAGCAGGCACACAAGGCCCAGCGCAAGGAGCAAGCGCCGGTGATGGAGATGCTGCAAAGCGCCTGGCGCCCGCTGCTGCTGTGCATCGGCGCCAATACCCTGGGCATCGCCGGGGTGTATTTCACCAACACCTTCATGATTGCCTACAGCACCCAGCAACTGGGGTTGCCGCGCTCGCTGATCCTGGAATGCCTGTTCGTGGTGGCGATCATCCAGTTCTGCATCCAGCCGCTGGCGGCCTGGACCGCCGAGAAGCTCGGCGCCACGCGCTTCCTGTGCCTGGCGTCGTTGCTGGCCATGGCGTCGCCGTACCCGATGTTCGTGCTGGTGAGCAGCGGCCAGGCGCCGCTGATCATCCTCGGCATCGCCCTGGCGGTGGTGTGCATGGCGTCCTTCTACGCAGTGATCGCCGGCTACGTCAGCGGCATGTTCGAGACCCGCGTGCGCTATACCGCGATCTCCCTGGCCTATCAGGTCTGCGGCGCCGTGGCCGGTGGCCTGACGCCGCTGATCGGCACCTGGCTGGCCCACCGGTTCGCCGGGCAGTGGTGGCCGATGGCGCTGTTCTACAGCCTGATCGCGACCATCTCGCTGCTCTGCGTGCTGGCCCTGGCGCGCCGGCATGCCGCCGCCCACCGCCTGGAAATGGCTTGAGTTTTTATCGCATCCGGAGAACCGAAGCATGTTGAAGATCAACGGCGAACGCCTGTGGGCGAGCCTGATGGCCATGGCCGAAATCGGCGCGACCGCCCGTGGCGGCAGCTGCCGCCTGGCCCTGAGCGAAGACGACAAGGCCGGGCGCGAACTGTTCGCCCGCTGGTGCCTGGAGGCCGGCATGAGCCTGAGCGTCGACCCCATCGGCAACCTGTTTGCCCGCCGCCCGGGCAGCGACCCCGACGCCGCCCCGGTGATGATGGGCAGCCACCTCGACACCCAGCCCGAAGGCGGGCGCTTCGATGGCGTGTACGGCGTGCTCGCCGGCCTGGAGGTGGTGCGCCGCCTCAACGATCTGCAAATCCAGACCCGCAAGCCGCTGGAAGTGGCGGTGTGGACCAACGAGGAGGGCGCGCGTTTCACCCCGGCCATGTTCGGCTCGGCGGTGTTCACCGGGATCATGGACCTGGAGACCGCCCTGGCGGTGCGCGACGCCGACGGCATCAGCGTCGCCGAGGCGCTGCACGCCACCGGCTACGCCGGCACACGGCCCCTGAGCGGGGCGGTGGATGCCTATTTCGAGGCGCATATCGAGCAGGGGCCGATCCTCGAGGACAACGCCAAGAGCATCGGCGTGGTCAGCGGCGGCCAGGCGATCCGCTGGCTCGACGTGCAGGTCGAAGGCATGGCGGCCCACGCCGGCACCACGCCGATGCCGCTGCGCAAGGACGCGCTCTACGGCGCCGCGCAGATGATCCTGGCAATCGAAACCCTGGCCACGGATTTCGCCCCCGAGGGCCTGACCACCGTCGGCGAGCTGAGCATCGCCAAGTCCTCGCGCAACACCATTCCCGGCCTGTTGCAGTTCACCGTCGATTTGCGGCACCACCGCGACAGCGCCATCGAATCCATGGAGCAGGAGGTCCGCGCGCGGCTTGGCGCCATCGCCGAACAACGTCAGCTGAAGGTGACCATCAGCCCGCACTGGATCAGCCCGGCCACGCCTTTCGATGCCGACTGCGTGGCGGCGGTGCAGCAGGCGGTGGACGGCCTGGGCTACGCTCAACAATCGATCGTCAGCGGCGCCGGCCACGACGCGATTCATCTGGCGCGGTTCTGCCCGACGGCCATGGTCTTCATCCCTTGCGTCGGCGGCCTGAGCCACAACGAAGCCGAAGACGTCTTGCCCGAGGACGTGCGCCAGGGCACCGACGTATTGCTCAACGCCGTGCTGGCCCGCGCCGGCCAGGTTGCATAAGGAGAAGGTCATGCGCAGTTTTTTCCACCCCGAACAGCTGCTGCACCATCCGCGCAGCTATTACTCCCGCGGCCAGATGCGCACGCCCCAGGAAGTGCCCGAGCGCGCCCAGCGCCTGGTGCAGGCCGCGCACGCCCTGGGTTTTGACGTGCAGCAACCGGAGGATGCCGGCCTGGAGCCGCTGCTGGCGGTGCACGGCGCGGCCTATCTGCAATTCCTCAAGGAAGCCCACCAGCGCTGGAAGGAGATCCCCGAGGACTGGGGCGAGGAGGTGATGTCGAACATTTTCGTCCGCGAACCCAACGCCCTGCGCGGCATCCTGGCCCAGGCCGCGCGTTACCTGGCCGATGGCAGCTGCCCGGTGGGCGAGCTGACCTGGCGTTCGGCCTACTGGTCGGCGCAAAGCGCGATTGCCGGCGCCCGGGCCCTGCTCGACGGCGAACCGGCGGCCTACGCCCTGTGCCGCCCGCCGGGTCACCACGCCCGGGCCGAAGCCGCCGGCGGTTTCTGCTACCTGAACAACGCGGCGATCGCCGCCCAGGTGCTGCGCGAAAAATTCGCTCGGGTCGCGGTGCTGGACACCGACATGCACCACGGCCAGGGCATCCAGGAAATCTTCTACGAGCGCGACGACGTGCTGTACGTCTCGGTGCACGGCGACCCGACCAACTTCTACCCGGGTGTCGCCGGCTTCGCCGATGAGCGCGGCAGCGGCGCGGGGCTGGGCTACAACCTCAACCTGCCCATGGCCCACGGCGCCAGCGAAGCCGACTTCCTCGCCCAACTGGAAACCGCCCTGGCGGCGGTAAAGACCTTCGACGCGCAAGTGCTGGTGCTGTCCCTGGGCTTCGACATCTACGAACTCGACCCACAAAGCAAAGTCGCGGTAACCCGCGAAGGTTTCGCCCGCCTCGGCGAACGCATCCGCAGCCTCGGCTTGCCCTGTCTGATCGTGCAGGAAGGCGGCTATCACCTGGAAAGCCTGGAGGACAACGCACGGGCGTTTTTTGCCGAGGCTGGGGCCTGGAAGCGCTGAGCGCGGTGGTGAAATAGCTTCGCGGGCAAGCCTCGCTCCGACAGACGATTGCGCTTCTGTAGGAGCGAGGCTTGCCCGCGATGAGGCCATCACGGTCATCCATCGATCCCTAGGAAATTTCCTACAAGTCTGCGAGATAAACCCTTCTTCGCCCCCGCGGTTCGGTTGTCACTATAGCCAGCCCTACAGCCCGCAAAGTGATAGGCAACGATGGTCTCGCTCCGTGTTCTCGTTCTGGAAAGCCATTCCTTCCAACGCAATGTGATGGTCATGCAATTGCAGACGCTCGGTATGTCTGAGGTGCTGCAAGCCGAGCAGTGCGAGCAGGCCATGGCATGGATAGAACTGTCGGGATGCATCGATATCGTCCTCTGCGACCTGGGCATGCAGGGAGGCGATGCCCTGCAGTTTTTGCGCAGGTCCAGCCAGGCGGGCATGGTGCGTTCGGTGGTGCAGTGTGGTGAGCTGGAGCCGGAACTGCGCCGCGGCCTGGGGCAGTTGTTGGCCTTGATGGGGGTGAGGCTGCTGGGGGAGCTGGAAAAACCCCTGCAGCCCCAGCTCCTGCAACGGGTGCTCAAGCGCTACAGCCATCGACGCCATTTGCCCAGGTCCCTGGGGCTGCACCCGCAGGATCTGCCCAGCGAGGACGATGTGCGGCGTGGCTTGGCCCTGGGGGAGTTTCGCGCCTGGTTCCAGCCCAAGTTCGCGATGCAGACCGGTGCCCTGGCCGGTATCGAAGCCTTGGCGCGTTGGGAGCATCCTTCCCGAGGCCTGCTATTGCCGGAGATCTTCCTGGCGGCGGTGCTGGCCTACGATTTGGTCGACGAAATGTTCAGGCAATTGCTGGAGCAGGGCCTGGGCCTGCTCGGCATGTTGCGGCGCGATGGGATGAACCTCGAACTGGCATTCAACCTGCACGCCTCGCAGCTGACGCACTGTGAACTGATCGACGAAATCCAGCATGCCTTGCGCCGTCACGAGCTCCCTGGCTCGACCTTGTTGTTCGAGCTGGCGGAGAATGGCCTGCTGGATATGCAGTTCACCACGCTGGAGAGTCTGTTGCGTTTGCGCATGATGGGCTGCGGCCTGGCGATCGATGATTTCGGCATGGGATTTTCTTCGTTGAAGCTACTCTGTCAGGTGCCTTTCAATCAGCTCAAACTGGAGGGTGAATGCGTGCAGAATCTCTGGGATCCACGCAGCAGGGCGGCAGTGAGCAGCACCCTGGCCCTGGCCGATTCGTTGAACATGAGTGTGGTGATCGAGGGTGTGAGCAGTCAGCGTATTCGCGATGAGTTGGTCCGGATGGGCTGCCTGTTCGGCCAGGGTTTCTACCTTGCCCACCCGATGACGGGGCATGGCCTGCGGCAGTGGCTGGAAGGGCTGGTAAGACGGCCGTGATGCCCGGGCGAACAGGGCGTGCCCACTGAGCTGTTGTGTTGTAGCGCAAGCCGGTGCGTTGGGTAGCAGTCGATCTATTTTCTGGAGGTTCAATGCAAAAGGCTTTGGTTGTAGACGATCATCCGTTCATTCGCTCCACGGTGAAAATGCTGCTCAAGCAGGAAGGGTTCGAGATCGTCGCGGAAACGGACAACGGCGTCGATGCCGTGCAACTGGCGCGCGAACACCAGCCCGAGCTGATCCTGCTGGATATCGCCATGCCGCGCATGGACGGCCTGGAGGTCCTGGGCCGGATCACCGCCCTGGGCTTGAGCGGCAAGATCCTGATTCTCACCTCGCAGTCGCCGCTCTATTATTCCGCGCGCTGCATGAAGGCCGGGGCGGCCGGTTATATCTCGAAAGTCGACGACCTGAGCGAACTGGTCAAGGGCATCAAGGCGGTGATGTCGGGGTACCTGTATTTCCCCAACCTCGCGGTCAGCTCGGTGCGCCGCAGCGATAGCGAAGCCTCGGAGCAGGCGATGATCCAGAGCCTGTCCGACCGCGAGCTGAGCATCCTGCAGCAACTGGCCCTGGGCATGAGCAACAAGGACATCGGCGAAAGCATGTTGCTCAGCAGCAAGACCGTCAGCACCTACAAAACCCGGCTGATCGAGAAGCTGAACATGAAGTCGGTGGTGTACCTGGCCGACTTCGCCAAACGCAATCACCTGATCTAGATGGGCAATCATTTGCGAACCGGTCTGGCGGTACTGTTTCTGCTCCTCCAGCTGGGCACGGCACCGGCCGCCATGGCCGAGGCCAAGATCGAGAGCATGGGCGTGCTCGGTCGCTCCAGCGTCGATGACTATCGTGTCTCGCTGGACGAGGCCGACTGGAGCTGGCTGCGGCAAAAGGGCACTTTGCTGCTGGGAGCCTCGGCACCCGACTACGCGCCCTTCGACATGACCGGCAACGGGCGCGCTTTCGAAGGCTTGTCGGCTGACTACGCGGTGCTGCTCGCCAGCCTGTTGCACGTCAATGTGCAGGTGCGCCGCTATGCATCCCGCGCTGAAGTGATCCAGGCGCTGAAGCACGGCGAGGTCGATCTGCTGGCCACTGCCAACGGTTTTGAAGCCGCGGACCCGCAACTGTTGATGTCCAGACCCTATGCCGAGGACCAGCCGACCCTGGTCACCCGCAGCGACGATAGCCAGAGCCTGCCGCCCGACCTGGCGGGCAAGCGGGTGGCGATGCTGTATCACTACTTGCCTTCCGAAACCGTCAGGAAGCGCTACCCCGAGGCCCAGCTGCAACTCTATCCATCGGCCTTGAGTGCCATTGGCGCAGTGGCCTTCGGCCAGGCGGATGTGTACCTGGGCGACTCGATCAGCGCCAATTACTTGATCAACCGGAACTACCTCAACAACGTGCAGCTGACCGATTTCGCGCGCCTGGAGGTGAACCATTTCGCCTTTGCCGCGGCCCAGGGCAACCCGCGTCTGTTGAATATCGTCAACGCGGCGCTGGGGGTGATTCCCGTCAGCGAGCAGATGACCATCCACCGCCGCTGGAGTGCGGGCGGCGCGAGCATTCCCGGCCAGTCCCGTCTGCATTTCAGTGACAAGGAACAACGCTGGCTGGAACAGCATCCGCGCCTGAAAGTGGCGATCAACGAGAACTACCTGCCGCTGTCGTTCATCAATGCCCAGGGCGAGTTTCGCGGCATCAGTTCCGATGTGCTGAACAAGATCAGCCTGCGCACCGGCCTGAAATTCGAGGTGGTGCGCGGCGACTCGGTGAACGAGCTGATCGAGCTGGTCAAGAGTGGCAAGGCCGACCTGCTGGCCGCCTTCACCCCCAGCTATGAGCGGGAAAACGAACTGCGTTTCACCCCGCCTTACCTGACCACGCCTTTTGTCTTGGTGACGCGAATCGAGGAGGGTGCGCCGAACACCCTGGACGAGATGGCCGGGAAAAAACTCGCATTGATCCGCGGCAACGTGCAGCGTGAGTTCATCATCGACAACTTCCCGCGAATCCAGCTGGTGGCGGTGGAGAATGCCGCTGAAGCCATGGCGCTGGTGGCCAGGGGCGAAGTGGACGGCGCGGTCAATTCGCTGATCAGCGCACGCTACATGATCTCCCGGCAATACCTGGACCGACTGCGGGTGACCAGCACGGTCGGCACCCTGCCGGCGCGGGTGGCCTTCGCCACCAACCGCGGGGCGCTGGAGCTGTACTCGATCCTCGACAAGGCGCTGTTGAGCATTACCCCCGATGAGATGGATGCGCTGACCAACCGCTGGCGCAGTGAAGTGGTGATCAACGACAGCTACTGGCAGCGTTATCGCCCGGCGATCATCCAGGGCTTTATCGCCGCCGCCGTCTTGTTGTTGCTCGCCGTGGGTTGGATCACTTACCTGCGTGGCTTGATCCGCAAGCGTGAGCAGGCCGAACGGGCCCTCGGCGACCAGATGGAGTTCATGCGCGTGCTGATCGACGGCACCCCGCATCCGATCTATGTCCGCGATCGGGAAGGTCGCCTGATGGCGTGCAACTCGGCCTACCTCGACGTGTTTGGTGCCGCGCGCGAAGAGGTGATCGGCAAGACCGTCATAGAAGGCGTCTTGAGCACGCAGAAAGTCGAGGCCCAGGCCTATCACGACGATTACCTGGAGGTCATGCACGAGGGCACGGCACGGATCCAGGACCGCACCCTGACCCTGCCCCAGGGCACGGCGCTGACGATCTATCACTGGATGCTGCCGTACCGCGGCAGCGACGGCGAGGTCGCTGGGCTGATTTCCGGCTGGATCGATGTCAGCGAGCGGCAGCACCTGCTCGAGCAGTTGCGCGAGGCCAAGGACGACGCCGATGACGCCAACCGGGCCAAGACCACGTTCCTGGCAACCATGAGCCATGAAATCCGCACGCCGATGAACGCGGTGATCGGCATGCTCGAACTGGCGATGAAAAAGGCCGACCAAGGCGTCATGGACCGCTTCTCCATCGAAGTCGCCTCGGGGGCGGCGCTCGGATTGCTGGAGCTGATCGGCGACATCCTGGATATCGCGCGGATCGAATCCGGGCGCCTGTCGCTGTCCCCACAACGGGCCAATCTGCGGGTCCTGGTGGATTCGGTGGCGAGGATCTTTGAAGGGCTGGCGCGGCAGAAACGCCTGCAGCTGATACTCGACCTCGACTTCAAGAGTAACCGCGACGTCCTGATCGACCCGTTGCGTTTCAAGCAGATCGTCTCGAACCTGCTGAGCAATGCCATCAAGTTCACCAGCGAAGGCGAAGTGCGCTTGAGCGTGCAGGTGGCGTCCGACACCGACGAAGAGCGCCTGGCCATCCGCCTGCTGATCGAGGACACCGGCAGCGGCATCTCGGACGAGGATCAGCAGCGCCTGTTCAGCCCGTTCGCCCAGGCCAGCAACAGCAACCCATCGGCCCGCGGCGGCTCGGGCCTGGGCCTGGTGATCAGCCGCACCCTCTGCGAAATGATGGGTGGCCAACTGACCCTGAGCAGCGTGCTGGGGCAGGGCACGCGGATCGAAGTGCTGCTCGACTTCCCGACCCTCGCCCCCTTGCCGGAGGTCGAGGCGCCTGTGGTGGAGCGGGTCGCGCCGACCCAGATCCTCGACATCCTGGTGGTCGACGATTACCCGGCCAACCGCCTGCTGCTGTCCCAGCAGTTGAGTTACCTGGGCCACCGGGTCAGCGACGCCGAAGACGGCGCCCATGGCCTGCGGGCCTGGCGCAACCAGCATTTCGATGTGGTCATCACCGACTGCAACATGCCGGTGATGAATGGCTATGTGCTGAGCAAGGCCATTCGCGAGGAAGAAAATACCCAGGGCCTCGCGCCTTGCCTGATCCTGGGGTTCACCGCCAATGCCCAGCCGGAGGAAAAGGCACGCTGCCTGGAAGCCGGCATGGACGACTGCCTGTTCAAGCCCATCAGCCTCAAGGACCTGGGGGCGCGGCTGGCGTTGGTCGCTCCGGGGGTGGAACCGCCGTCGACCAGGGAGGAGGCGACGATAGCGACGGCTGACATCGACCTGAGCAGCCTGGAACAGTTGACCCGCGGCGACCCGGCGTCGATCAAGAGCCTGCTCGACGATCTGGCCAGCAGCAATGAACAGGACCTGGCCCGGCTGCTCGAACTGTTCGCCAAAAATGACCTGCCGGGCCTTGCGGACCTGGCGCACCGGGTCAAGGGCGGCGCGAGGATCGTCAAGGCGCACTCGCTGATTGTCTGTTGCGAGCAGTTGGAGACCGCGTGCAACGAACTGGGCGGCGAGCGCCTGACAGAATCGGTGGATGCCCTGCACCAGGCCATGGAGCGGTTGGCCGAGACGTTGGAAGCGCACTGCGCCTGATCCGGGGGCTGCCCCGGTAAAACATTTCCCCCTCTGCTTGCCCTTTGCTCGGCTGCCTTTGCCGAGCAAGGGCGCACGCAACGCGCTCGAACCCTTCCTGACCAACGTCCATGTCGGATCTGTCTGTACACCCTCCTTGAACAGGGCCTCGGTCAACCTCCGCGCGGCCCCGGGCTTTTGGCTCCGTGGCGTGATACGGAACGCTCGGAAATTTCCTACAAACCCCTGGGAATCACCCTGCTCAATGGCATTGGAAATCTGGCGATGATGGCTTCGTCGCAGTAGTTCAGGTGGCTTGTTTCCACATGACGCACCCCGTGTCTGGCAAACCATCCAGGCTTTCGCGACAGGTTTCAAAATCTATTTTTTGGAGTTATGCCATGAATCGCCAAGCCCTTGTCCTCGCCGTATTGGTTGCCGCCTCCGGCGCTCAATTGGCCAATGCCGCCGACGGCACCATCAATTTCAACGGTGAGCTGGTCGACCAAACTTGCACCATCGCGGTCGACGGCGTGGTGACCCCGGCCGCCGCCACCGTGACCCTGCCCACCGTGTCCATCAGCCGTCTGACCACTGCTGGCCAGGTGACCGGCCAGACCGGTTTCAACATCCAGCTGAGCAACTGCGTGGGCGCGGCCACCACCACCGCGGCCTTCTTCGAGTCCGGCGCGTCGGTTGACCCGGTCAGCGGCAACTTGAAGAACATGACCGGCACCGCCACCAACGTGCAACTGCAACTGGTCGACGCGGCCAACGGTTCGGCGATCCAGGCAGGCAACACCAACCAGCGCACCCGCACCACGCGCAACACCCTGGATGCCGGCAGCGTCAACATGCCGTACGCCATTCAATACATCGCCAGCGGCACGACCACTCCGGGCACCGTGGTCAGCTCGGTGACCTACTCCATCGACTACCAGTAAGCCCATTGCCGACGTGCGTCCTGGCCACAGGTCGGACGCGCATCGGCCCCACCGATGAGGTGCATCATGTCTGGAGTCAAGAAAAACCTGCGTCGCGGTGCGCTGGCACTGCTGGCCGCCCTGGTCTGCTCCCAGGCCATGGCCGGAGTGGTGATCACTGGCACTCGCCTGGTCTATCCGGCGAACCAGAAGGAAATCACCGTCAAGTTGAACAACAACGGCACGCGCCCGGCGCTGATCCAGTCCTGGGTCGACAGTGGCGATGTGGAGTCCAGCCCCACCAGTTCGAAAGCGCCGTTTGTGCTGTCGCCGCCGGTGTCGCGTATCGATCCGAGCAAAGGCCAGAGCCTGCGCCTGATGTTCACCGGCGCCGCATTGCCGGCCAACAAGGAATCGGTGTTCTGGCTCAATGTGCTGGAGATCCCGCCCAAGGCCGAAGGCCCGGTGGACCTGAACGTGCTGCAGATGGCGTTCCGTTCGCGGATCAAGATTTTCTACCGTCCGGACGGCCTGCCAGGCAAACCGGCCGAGGCAATCGACCAGCTGCAATGGACGCTGATCAGGCAAGGCCAGGGGTTCGCTCTGCAGGCCTACAACCCCACGGCGTTCCACGTCTCCCAGGTGGAGCTGGCGCTGGTGGCCGGAACCCAACGCTACGACAGTGAAGACGGCATGGTCGGCCCCGGCCAGACCAAGGTGTTCGCAGTGCCGACGCTCAAGTCCGCTCCCGGAGCGGGCGCCCAGGTGGAATTCAACGCCATCAACGATTACGGCGCTCTGGTGCCGAGCAAGCAAGTACTCAAGCCCTGATCTCTGATCCTTGATCCCCGGCTCGACATTTCTGCGTTCGAGGAACCTATGACGACTTTCTCCGGCCCCGCGGCCAACCTGCGGGCACAGCCTCGCTTTGCCTTGAATCCGCTGGCGGCACTGATCTCCCAGGCGCTGGTTACGGTGCTGGGTGTGTGTGTGGCGCAGGGGGCGCTGGCCGAAGACGTGCAATTCAACGAAGTCTTTCTGCCTCAGGACTCGCAAAGCCTGGATCTGACCGCGTACCAGAAGGGCAACCCGGTATTGCCCGGCGAGTACCGCGCGGATGTCGCGGTCAACGGTCGGCTGGTCAGTCGTCAGGACATCCGTATCAATGCCGACGAAGACGGCAGCAACCCGGTGGTGTGCTTCAACCGTGGGCTGCTGGAATTGATCGGTGTCGATCTGCGACGCCTGTCGCCCGAGACCCTGATGGTCGTGGAAAGCGGCAGGCCCTGCCTGGACCTGGCGCAATTGATCGAGGGCGCCAGCGCCAGCTTCTCGCCGTCCAGCCAGCAACTGGACATCAGCATCCCGCAGATTGCCTTGCGCCGCGACGCTCGTGGCTACGTCAGCCCTGAGCTGTGGGACCGTGGCGTGACCGCCGGCACCCTGAGCTACAACCTCAACGCCAACCACAATCGGACCGACACCGGTAACTACGATTCGGCGTACCTGGGGCTGCATGCCGGGTTGAACCTCGGTGACTGGCGCCTGCGCCACGAAGGTTCGGTGAGCTGGCAGAAAGAGACGGGCCAGGACTATCAGGTGCTGAACACCTACGCTCAGCGCGACATCACCTCGCTCAAGAGCCAGCTGACCCTGGGCGAAGCCAACACCAGCGGCGAGATTTTCGACACCATCGCCTACCGTGGCGTGCAACTGGGTACTGACGACCGAATGTTGCCCGAATCGCAGCGCGGTTATGCGCCGGTGATTCGCGGCATCGCCCGTACCAGTGCGCGGGTGGCGGTGCGCCAGGCCGGTAACCTGCTGTACGAAACCACCGTGGCCCCAGGCGCGTTCGTCATCGACGACCTGTACTCCACCGGTTACGGTGGCGACCTGGAAGTGACGGTCTATGAAGCCGATGGCAGCGAGCAGAGCTTCATCGTGCCCTTTGCCTCCACCGCGCAACTGCTACGCCCTGGCACTTCGCGCTTCAGCGTCACCGCGGGCGAAACCCGCAACAACTACATCGATCGCCAGGCCAAGGTCCTGCAAGGCACTTATCAGCGTGGCTTGAACAACACCTTCACCAGCTTTGGCGGTACGCAGGCCAGCGACGACTACATGGCGCTGCTCACCGGCCTGGCGTTCAGTACGCCGATTGGCGCCATGGCCGCCGACATTACCCATGCGCAGACCAACCTGCCCAGCGGCACCGCCAAGGGTCAGAGCCTGCGCCTGACCTACAGCAAGAACATTCTCAGCACCGGCAGCAACTTCGCCGTGGCCGCCACGCGCTTTTCCACCGAGGGCTACCTGGACTTCAACAACGCTGTGCAACTGCTGGATGCCGAACGCAACTCCCTGGACACCAGCCTGTTCGGTCGACCGCGCAGCCGCGTATCGCTGACGGCCAACCAGAGCCTCGGTGACTGGGGCCAGGTGGCGTTCAGCGGATTTACCCAGAATTACTGGAACCTGCCGGGCAGCGATGTGCAGTACCAGTTCAGCTACAACAAGCAGGTCAACCAGGTCAGCTATGGTGTCAGCGCTAACCGCAGTCGCGTCGGCCTGGGCGATATGCAGAACAATCTGCTGTTCACCGTCAGCATGCCGCTGGAGTTCGGTTCTTCGGTCAACCGGCCGCAACTGTCGGCGCGGGTGATGCGCGACACCAACGGCCACCTCAGCGAGCAGGCGACCCTGAGCGGCACCGCCGGCGAAGACCGGCGCTACAGCTACGGCGTGACCGCCGGCCATGAAGGTGCGACCCGTACCAACAGCACCTCGCTCAACGGCCAGTACATCGGTTCCAAAGCCATGGTCGGCGCCACCCTGAGCCGGGGTGAGGGCTATGACAGCGTGTCGCTGAACACCAGCGGCACAGTGGTTGCGCACCCGGCTGGCGTGACCTTCAGCCCTTATCGCGGCGAGACCATGGCGGTGGTCAGCGCGCCGGGCGCGGCGGGCGCGAAGGTGGTCGGCTACCCGGGCCTGAAGCTCGATGGTCGGGGCAACGCCGTGGTGCCTTACCTGCGGCCCTACGAGCTGAACGAAGTGGCCATCGACCCGCTGGGCACCTCGCTGAACGTTGAGTTGACCGAAACCAGCCAACAGATCGCACCGCGCGCCGGCGCCGTGGTGGCCCTCAAGTACGGCACCAATAACGGCCAGGCGCTGTTGCTCAACGTGACCCTGGCCGATGGTAGCCCGCTGCCGTTCGGTGCCGGCGTGACTGACGACCGTGGAGTCTCCGTGGGCGTGGTCGGGCAGGGCGGCCAGCTGTATGCCCGGGTCAAGGACAACGCTCGTCAATTGCTGATCAGTTGGGGCAGCCAGGCCGGCCAGCAATGCGCGCTGCCCTTGCCGCCGGGCAAGAGCGACGGCCAGCAACTGAGCCAAGTGGATGCCGTGTGTGCGGTGGCTCCCTCCGACAACCGCGTTGCTTCTGTGAACAACGCACAGGAGAACAAGTGATGAAAATGCTGCGAGTGTTGAAATTGAGTGCAGCAGTGTTGGGCTTGTCGTCGCTGGCGGGAGTGGCAATGGCTGACTGCCGATTCTATGAAGGCGCGGCTTTTTTTGGCTCGATGCCGCTGCTGGGAGGCAACATCACCGTGGGCCGGGACGTGCCGTTGGGTACGGAGGTGTATCGGCAGACTTTTCAAGTGCCCGTTACCACCGGCATCAACTGTGACCCTGGCCTTTACGAGATCGAGCGCGTTCGTACGCTGCCTGTCACGCCCAGGCCTTTGTCTTCCTGGTCGGGTTCACCCTATGGCGGAAAGGTCTATCTGACGAACGTGCCGGGGATTGGGGTCGCTGTCTGGAACGCCAACACTGCCATGCCTTTCACTCAGAGCTACGGCAACTGTGGTAGCGGTACCGCCAGTTGCAATTGGCTGAATGTACAAAGGGCCATGGCATTCGATATTTCCCTGATCAAGATCGGCGAAGTATCTCCAGGCACCATCCAGGGCGCATCGTTGCCGACCATGGCGCAGAGCTGGGTCACCACCAACACCCTCCAGGTGCAACGCGTCAGCCTGACCGGCAGCATCAATGTCGTGTCTCGTACCTGCATCACCCCGGATGTGACGGTGGACATGGGCACCCGCCGGCTGAGCGAACTTTCCGGGGTGAACAGCGCGACCCCCTGGAAGGACTTCACCATTGACCTGAACAACTGCCCGGCTTTTCACGGCATCTATTCAGGCACCGGCCCACGTTGGCTGAGCGACGGCACCAGCAACAACCTCGACTCACGCACCAGCAACGTGCTGCGCCTGCGCCTCGACCCGGTGCGCAGCGCGGTCAATCCGGGCCAGGGCATCCTGAGCCTCGACCCCAGCGCCCCGGGCGATGCGCCGGCGGCTAGTGGCATCGGCCTCCAGGTCGCCGACAGCCATGGCGGGGCGCTGCCCCTGGCCACCCTGCGGCCCAGTGGTATCACCCCGAGTGCCACGGAAGGCAAGAGCTACCAAATTGGCCTCAAGGCCCGCTATATCCAGACCGCCAGCAGCATCACGGCGGGGCCGGCGAATGCCTCGGCGGTGTTCACCATCAACTATCAGTAACGACGGATCGGCGCGGTTGGCGCTGACGATCGTACTGTGTCCGTGAGGGCGTCCAGGTCGGAACGATCAGCCAGATGCTCGGGATACGAAGAGAGCCAATGATGAAAATGAAACGAGCATTGAAGGCAGGGGCAGCGGTGTTGGCATTGTCGTCGCTGACGGGATTGGCGATGGCCGACTGCAATTTTATCGACGGCACTTCGACGATGGTCAGGACCATGCCGTTGCTGGGCGGCAATATCACCGTGGGGCGCGACGTGCCCCTGGGGACCGAGGTGTATCGGCAGACGTTTTCACCTTCAACCACTGTGAATATCAGCTGCTCGGCCGGGCTGTACAACATTGAGACGCGTCGCGGGCTTCCTGTTTTGCCGCTGCCCTTGTCCAGCTGGGCGGGAACGCCATGGGGAGGGCATGTCTATCAATCGGGAGTGCCCGGTATCGGTGTGGCCATCTGGTACAGCGGTACTCCACTTCCATTCACTGGCAACGGTACGAACTGTGGGGGCGGTACTGCGTCCTGTAATTACTATATCCGGCCAACCATGGCCTTTGACCTGTCACTCATCAAGATCGGCGATGTATCGCCAGGGACTATTCAAGGCTCGCAGTTGCCCACGGTCGACCAGAAATGGGTGGCCAGCAATACCGTTGAGCTTTCCCGGGTCAACTTCTCCGGCAGCATGAATGTGGTGTCCCGGACCTGTGACACACCGGATGTCGCGGTGGCCATGGGCACTCATATGACCCATGAGTTTTCCGGGCTGAACAGCTCCACGCCGTGGAAGGACTTTGTCATTAAGCTGAACAACTGTCCTGCTTTTCACGGTACTCAACGAGGGGGCGGCCCAAGATGGGGGAGCGACGGCACGGTTACCCCGCGTACTCCTAACGCAAACGTGCTGATGCTGCGCCTGGATGCAACCCGGCCTGCGATCAATCCGTCTCTTGGCATTCTGAGCCTCAACCCCAGCGCTCCCGGCGATGCCGTTGCGGCCACCGGAGTCGGCGTCCAGGTCGCCGACAGCCATGGCGGGGCGTTGCCCCTGGCCACTCTGCGGCCGAGCGGTATCACTCCGAGCGCCACGGAAGGCAAGAGCTACCCAATTGACCTCAAGGCCCGCTATATCCAGACCGCCGGCAGTGTCACGGCGGGGCCGGCGAATGCCTCGGCGGTATTCACCATCAACTACCAATAGCGATTGTCATGTCCCTCCCGTCCATATGGGAGGGTGCCCCAGGCCGCAGGCCGGTTTCCCACTCAGAGCCTTGTTCCATGTCCGGATTTCCATTGCGTGTCCTGGTCCTCGAGGACCATTCCTTTCAACGTCTGTTGGCGGTGAGCATGTTGCGGCAATTGGGTTGCAGCGAAGTGTTCGAAGCCGCCGATGGGGCGCAGGCCCTGGCACTTCTGCAGGAAGTGGGGCCGGTGGATATCGCCCTGTGCGACCTGCGCATGGAAGGCATGGACGGCCTGGAGTTTCTCCAGCGTGTCGGCGATACCCGCCAGGTCGGTTCGGTCATTCTGTGCAGTTCGCTGTCGGCGGATGTGCGCCGATCGGTACGCCAGATCATTTCCCTGCTGGGGTTGGAGTTCCTCGGCGATGTCGGCAAACCCTTGTGCATGGAGGCACTGCAGGCCCTGCTAAAAAAGCGCTTGCATGCGCCTGCTACCAGGTGCTCCCCACCGCCGGTCCCGGAGGTGGTTCAGGAAGATGAGATCCGGCGAGCCCTGCAGGCGGGCCAGTTGCAGCCTTATTACCAGCCCAAGTTCGACCTGGGCACGGGGCAGGTTCGCGGTGTGGAAGTTCTGGCGCGTTGGGAGCATCCCCGCAAGGGGGTTCTGTCGCCGGCTGCGTTCATGCCGCTGCTGGAGCGCTGCGGCCTGCTGGATGAATTGCTGTTCGAGCAGGTGGAGCAGGCGCTGAACCTGCAACGCCAAGTGCAAAGCCAGGGGCATGCCCTGAATATGGCCTTCAACCTGCAGGCCGCCCAACTGGCCAACGATGAACTGGCGCCCCGTATCAAGGCGCTGCTGACTCGCCATGCCGCCTTTGGCGCGGGCCTGACCTTCGAACTGACCGAAAGCGGGTTGTTGCAAGCCCCGCAAACCAGCATCAAGAACCTGGTGCGCCTGCGCATGATGGGCTGCTGCCTGGCGATCGATGATTTTGGCGCGGGGTTTTCCTCGTTGCAGCGGCTGTGCGTGCTGCCTTTCACCGAGATCAAGCTGGATGCCGAGTTCGTCCGGGCGCTCAGGCACGAGCCGCGCTGCCAGGCGGCGATCGCCAGCACCCTGGCGCTGGGCCGGGCATTGGATATGTCGGTGGTGATCGAAGGCATCGAAACCGAAGAGCAGCGCCAGCAGCTTCTGCGCCTGGGCTGTATCACGGGGCAGGGGTATCTGTGCGCCCGGCCAATGAGTGGCGGGCAACTGCTGCACTGGCTGGGGCAACAACGGATCTGTGCATGAAGGCCCGGACTCCAGACCGATGCTGCCAGATCCCCTGCTTGGGAAAATTCCTACATACCGGGTTTATCGCGCTCGATAAGCTCCAGACGCCTCAGCTGATTTTCATAAGGAATCAACTGCACCTTCAAATCACGGTTTGCAACAATGACCAATAAGACCCTGCGGATACTGATTGCTGACGATCAGCACTTCCAGCGCCTGAAAATTGAAAAGATCCTCAACCAGCTGGGGTATTTCCGAATAGCCCCGGTGCACTCGTTCGATGAAATCGAAACCCTGACGTGCTGCCCCAGCAAGCCGTTCGATCTGTTGATCATCAGCACCGCCCTGGTCGCCGACCTGGATATCGACCTTGAAGCGTTCTGCCGCGACAACCCGCTGATTCACCACGCCCTGATCTACGACAACCAGCAGGCACAGCTGCCGCCCATGCCGGAACCGCTGCCGCCGGCGGTGCGGATCAGCTTGCCGGGGGCGCCGGGGAGCGAGTCGCTCAAGTACCTGATGACGATGATCGATCCCCCTCCACAACGCCATGGGCTGCAGGTTCTGCCGTGGTTGCGCGAACTTTCCCGGGGTCGGGTCAGTTAGGGCGGGGCGGTTCGGGATTGTCATCACTCCATGCGATCGCTATCGCGGGCAAGCTCCGCTCCTACAGACAGAGGCCGGGGAAGGCCGTCGCAGGCACCATACGGCCCTTGCCATCCGCTTTACGTTAACGTCAAGATGCCCTGGCGCGGTTGCTCCCGTGGCGCAGGTTTTGCTTCTTAAAGGCAAGGCTGGCCACGGGCCAAACTTCCCTTTACTGCCATCTGAACCGGGTGTAGACATTGGCCTTGGCTTGCGTGCTCCTCGCAATCCAAGGGAATGGACCGGGGAGGGCCGGGCGGACCGATTCGGAGCGCTTGATGACTCTCATAAAAACAACAACGGGCGAGCTGCAGCACAAGGCCGGACTGGCCCGGAAAAAACTCCATCTGGAAGGCGAAGTCCCCGACGGCGTATTGCGTGCGGAAATCGATGCCTCATGGCGGCGCAGCCTCAGCCATGGCGTGCACTTCAATGGCCAGCCGGAACTGACCCTGGAATCCGGCGCCAGCCTCGAGGTGCTGCTGGCGAGCAATCGCCTGCTGCTCGACGCGGCGATCCCCGCCATCGACTACCTGGCCGAGCGCCAGGGCCAGGACGGCCTGATCATCCTGGCCAATGCCGACGCCACCATTCTGTCGATCGAAGGCCGCGCCGACCGGCTCAAGGGCAGCGGCGTGCAGGACATCACCCTCGGTGCTTGCTGGAGCGAAGCCACCCGCGGCACCAATGCCCTGGGCACGGCGCTGGTGGAAGCACGCACCACCATGATCGATTGCGGCGAACATTACCTGGATCGCCTGAGCCATTTTTCCTGCACTTCGGTGCCCATCCATTGCCCCCAGGGCGAGATCCTCGGCGTGCTCGACCTGACCCGCGAAGGTCCGCTGGGGCGCTTCCAGGACAGCTCGGCGCTGCTGGCCATGGCGGTCAGCCAGATCGAGAGCCGGGTGTTCAACGCTTCCTATCCGGAGCAGATCGTCCTGGCCTTCCACAGTCGTCGGCAGTACCTGGAATCCCCCTGGCAAGGCCTGCTGGCCCTGAGCCTGGGCGGGCAGATCCTCGCGGTCAGCACCCAGGCCTGCCAGTTGCTCAATGCCTCGCGCGCGGCGCTGGTCGGCCGGCGCTGCGAGGAGTTTCTCGGCGTCGACGGCCTGCAATTGCTGGCGCGCCTGCAACAGGGCGGTATCGGCAGCCTGCAGACCGCCAAGGGCGAGTTCTTCTACAAGACCCTGCGCGCGCCGCAACGCTCGATCAATGTCAGCAGCGTGCCGCGCAGTGCGCCGAAGAATGCCCCGAGCCATCCGCAACTCGACCCACAACTCGACAATCTGGCCGGCAGCAACAGCCGTTATGCCCGCGCCCTGCGCATGGCCCGCCAGGGCCTGGCCAATGCCTTGCCGGTGTTGCTGCTGGGGGAAACCGGCACCGGCAAGGAAGTCGTTGCCCGCGCCCTGCACCTGGCCGGCAGCCGCGCCGACAAACCCTTTATCGCGGTGAACTGCGCGGCGATTCCCGAGGGCCTGATCGAGTCGGAGCTGTTCGGTTATCGCGAGGGCGCCTTCACTGGTTCGCGTCGTGGCGGCATGATCGGCCGCCTGCAACAGGCTCACGGCGGCACCCTGTTCCTCGATGAAATCGGCGATATGCCGCTGGCCTTGCAGGCGCGCCTGCTGCGGGTGTTGCAGGACCGCAAGGTGGCGCCGCTGGGCGCCGGCGAAGAGCAAGACATCGACATCGCGCTGATCTGCGCCACCCACCGCGACCTCAAGCAGCAGGTGGCCGACAAGCAGTTTCGCGAGGATCTGTTCTACCGGGTCAACGGCATCAGCGTGATGCTTCCGGCGCTGCGCGAACGCGAGGACTTCGACGCGCTGCTGGAGGTCCTGCTGGCCAAGCTCGGCAGCCCCAGGGTGGCCCTGGCCGAAGACCTGCGCCAGCTGCTGGCCGGCTATCACTGGCCGGGCAATATCCGCCAGCTGGAGATGGTCCTGCGCACGGCGCTGGCGATGCGCGAGGAGGGCGAAGCGGCCCTGGGCCTGGACCATCTGCCCGACAGCATGCTCGACGATCTCAACGCCAGCGAGCGGCCGGCCACCGGCAGCATCCGCGAGAACCAGCTGGAGCTGATCCGCCAGGCGCTGGACAGCCACCAGGGCAATGTTTCCGCCGCCGCCGATGCCCTGGGCATCAGCCGCGCGACCCTGTACCGCAAGCTCAAGCAGTTGCGCAGTTGATGTCGCGCCTGCTCAGCCGGCTGGTGGACAGCCCCGACCCCGCGGCCCTGCAAGCCGCCTTGCGCTGGCTGTACGGGTTTGTCCGCCCGCAGCGCCTGGCCATCGCCGGGCTGCTGGCGCTGTCGGTCTGCGCCTCGCTGCTGGTGCTGGTGCAGCCGTGGCTGACCAAGCTGCTGATCGACGACGGCCTGCTGGCGCGCAATTTCCCGATGCTGGTGTGGATCGCCGGGCTGATGATCCTCGCCGGGCTGCTGGGCACCGCGCTGTCGGGCATCAACCGCTACCTGCACACGCGCCTGTCGGGGCGGATTCTGTTCGCCCTGCGCGACGACCTGTACCGCCATTTGCAGCGCCTGTCGCCGGGCTTCTATGGCCAGCGACGGATCGGCGACCTGATGTCGCGGCTCGATGGCGACGTGGCGGTGTCCAGCGTGATCGGCCTGCTGGTGGCCCTGGCAATGCTGGTGACCCTGTCCTGGCAGCTGTCGTTGCTGGCGCTGCTGCTGATCCCCCTGGACCTGCTCTGGCTACGCTGGATGCGGCGCAAGGTCGAGCGCGACGTGCGGCAATTGCGCGAACGTTCGGCGGACATGTCGTCGTTCATGGTCGAGACCCTGCCGGTGATGAAGTTCATCCAGAGCGCCGGCCAGCAGCAGCGCGAAGCCCGGCGCCTGGAGCGCCTGGGCCAGGGCTACATGATCCAGTTGCTGCGCCTGCAGGTCAGCGAGTTCTTCACCCAGGCGGTGCCCGGCACCCTGACCTCGCTGTCGCGGGCCTGTGCGTTTTTGATCGGCGGCTATTGGGTGGTGCAGGGCACCTGGCAACTGGGCGCGCTGATCGCCTTTTCCACTTACCTGGGCATGGCCGTGGGGCCGGTGCAGAGCCTGCTGGGGCTGTACGTGGCGATCCAGCGCATGACCGTCAGCCTGGGTCGGGTCATGGAATTGCGCGGCGAACAGCCGAGCGTGACCACGCCGGCGCAACCGCAGCCGATGCCCAGCGGCGGCGAGCTGTTTTTTCGTGACGTGCATTTCAGCCACCCGGGGCGGCCGAGCACTCTGAGGGGGATCGAGGCACGCATTCCCTATGGCCTGAAGGTAGCCCTGGGCGGCGGCTCCGGGGTCGGCAAGTCGACCCTGATCGACCTGCTGCAACGCCACCACGACCCGCAGTCCGGGCAGGTGCTGCTGGACGGTGTGGACCTGCGCCAGCTCGACCTGTTCGAGCTGCGCCGGCGCATCGCCGTCGTCAGCCAGGACATCGTGCTGTTCCGCGGCAGCCTGGCCGACAACCTGGCCTACAGCGTGCCCGACGCACCGCGCGCGGCGGTGGCCGAGGTGGCGCGGCTGGCGCAATTGGACAGCCTGATCGAGTCGCTGCCCGAAGGCCTCGACAGCCCGTTGGGCGAGCGCGGCCAGCAGCTGTCCGGCGGGCAGAAACAACGGATCGCGATTGCCCGCGCGCTGCTGCAGGACCCGCTGATCCTGGTGCTGGACGAAGCCACCTCGGCGGTGGACGAAAGCACCGAGCGCGAAGTGATCGAGGCCATCGACCGGCTGTTCGCCGGGCGCACGCGGATCCTGATCAGCCACCGGCCCTCGACCCTGGCCGACGCCGACCTGCGCTTCGAGCTGGTGGACGGCGTCTTGCAATCGGTGAAGGTGCCCCATGAAGCCTGAGCTGCGGATCGGCGTGGTCGACAGCGGGCATACGGCCGGGCAACGCCCGCAGGTGGTGGCTGGGCGGCGCTTCTACCTGGTGGAGGACGGGGTGGGCGAGGGCGACTTGCGGGAAGACCCCCTCGGCCATGGCAGCGCGATCATCGAGGCGATCCGCGAGCGGGCGCCCAAGGCGCGTTTCTGTGTGGCCCAGGTGTTCGACCAGCGCGGGGTGACCAGCGCCCTGCAGATCGCCAGCGCCCTGGACTGGCTGGTGAGCCAGCAGGTGCGGCTGATCAACCTCAGCCTGGGGCTGCGCCAGGACCGCAGCCTGTTGCGCGAAGCCTGCGCCGCCGCCCTGGCCCGCGGCGTGCTGTTGTGCGCATCGAGCCCGGCCCAGGGCGAAGGCGTATTTCCGGCCCGCTACCCGGGCGTGCTGCGGGTGACCGGCGATGCCCGTTGCACCCCCGGCGAATGGTCGTGGCTCGACAGCCAGCAGGCGGATTTCGCCGCCTGCGTGCAAGGCAGCCATCCCGGCCAGTCCGGCGCCAGCCTGGGCTGCGCGGCACTGAGCGGGCATATCGCCCGTTACCTCGGCGAACACCACGACGCCGACAACCCGCAGGTGGTCCAGTGGCTGCAGACCCATGCCCGCTATCACGGCCCTGAACGGCGCGGCTGGACATGAGGCCGCTGCTGATTCTCGGCGCCGGTCCGGCTGGCGCCGCGGTAGCCCTGGGCTTGCGACGGCTGGGTTACGCGGTGGCGCTGGTCAGCGAGTGGCGGCGTTTCCCGGCGCTCGAAGGGGTGTCGCTGCGGGTGCTCGAAGCCCTGCGTGGCGCTGGCCTGGGGCGGGCGCTGGAGGCTGGGTTGCAGGCGTCCCAGCGTCAGGTGGTATGGAACGGCCAGAGCCATGGGCAGAACGTCGAATACCTGCTGGATCGCCCGCGCTTCGATCGCGGTTTGCGCGAGGATCTGCGCGAGGCCGGGGTCGAGTTGATCGAAGGCCGGGTGCTGGATGTGCAGTCGTCCTTGAGCGGGCATCGGGTGCGGATCGAGGGGCAGGCCGAGCGGCTAACGGATTTTCTGGTGGAGGCCCGCGGGCGCCAGGCGCCTGCCTTGAGTAAAGAACTGGGCAAAGGCCTGCGGGGCCCGGAAACCCTCAGCCTGCTCAACCGCTGGCAGGGCGCGCCGGGCGCCACCGCCAGCGCCGTGCACAGCCTTGAGGACGGCTGGGCCTGGATGGCACGGCAGGCCGATGGCCAGTGTTACTGGCAACTGACAGTGGACGTGGCCAGCGCCGAGTTGCCGGGCAAGGCGCAGTTGCTGGATTACTGCCGTCAGCGGCGCCAGGGTTCGGCGTTGGCGCGGGAGTTTTTCGGCGCCGGGCCGGAGCTTGATTTGCAGCTGCACGCGCGCAGCAGCACGGCGATTCTTTGCCCGCAGGTGTGTGGCGCCAACTGGATTCGCGTGGGCGATGCGGCCATGGCCGTGGACCCGCTGTCGGGCAACGGTATCTTCCAGTCGCTGTCCTCGGCGTTGCAGGCGCCGGCGGTGATCAACACGCTGCTGCAACGGCCCGAACGCGCGGCCCTGGCGCAGCGCTTCCATGCCCAGCGGGTGGAGCAACTGTTCCTGCGCTTCGCCCGCATCGGCCGCGACAAGCCTTGAGGCGACGGGGCGGCTTTTGTAGCCGCTGCCGCAGGCTGCGATCGGCGGCGCAGCCGGCGTAAAAGGCTCGGGCGATCGATCAGCGAAGTGGTAGCGCCTGGGCGATTGATCGCGGGCAAGCCTCGCTCCTACAGAAGATGAGGCAACCCTGTAGGAGCGAGGCTTGCCCGCGAACCGCGCAGCGGCCATCCAAACCCCGCTGCCCGGCTTGCCATGGCTAACGATCAGCTATCGGGATTGACGTACACCCGGTGGCCGCCTTTCCAGGTTTCGCAGACCTTGATGTCCCTGATGTGGGTGGCCGGCACTTTTTCGTCGAGGGGATCCTGCTCGAGAATCACCAGGTCCGCGAAATGGCCGTCCTGCAACGACCCGGTCCAGCCTTCGGCGTGGCACTGCCAGGCCGCGTCATAGGTGATGGCTTTCAGAGCCTGCTTGCGCGTCAGGCATTCGGCTTCATTGAGGATCGGTTGCAGCCTCGGGTCGTGGACGAACCGCCCCTGGGTATCGCGAATGCCTTCCATCTTGCGGGTCACCGCCTGTTCCATGGAACGCAGCGGCCCCAGCGGCGTTACCGAGCAGTCGCTGTGCAGGGTCACTTTCAGGTTGTGGTCCAGGGCCGACTGGCACAGGTCGAGCATCTGTTCGGCCTTGCCTTCGAAGATCGCCTGTTTGAAGGCGTAGCCCCAGTAGCCGACATGACCGATCAGGAAACTCGGCGACAGGCCCAGGCGCTGCATGGTCTGCAGGGTGTCGGCGTTCAGCAGCGAGCAGTGCTCGATGCGGTGGCGTTTTTCCTGGGCGCTGTTGCCTTGCAGGGCCGCCTCATAGGCTTGCAGGGTGAAGTCGATGGCCCGGTCGCCGTTGGCATGGATCATCAGCGGCCAGCCGGTTTCGACGGCATTGCGCACCACGGTCTTGTAGGCATCGGGTGTGGTGACCGGGGTGTGGTCCTGGTCGCAGAAATTGAAATTGCCCACCGGCCGCGTCGCCTCGCAGCAGTAAGGCTGCGCCTGATACCCCGTCAGCCCCTGGTTGGAACCATCGGACACCAGCTTGACCGCGCCCTGATAGAAGCGCTTGGCCTGTTCCCGGCTGACCGGCTGGTAGCGCGGCAGCTTGCCGATGGCCTCGGGGGTGCCATCGCAGGCGGCGGCGTAACCGATCCGCAGCTTGCGGGGGCGGGTCAGGAAGTAGGCGCCCAGTACCAGCTTCGACTGGGAGTCCATCATCGCGTCGTAGAGCAGGGTGATGCCGCGGCGCGCAGCCTTGTCGAAGTAGTCTTCGAGGTGCTTGAAGATATTCAGTATTTCCAGCTGCTGCCGGAGGGGAATGCTCTTGATGGCGGCCAGCACCTCGGCCTCCTGCAGGACACCGTTGTCGGCCCTGACGCCGGTCTTTTTGAACACCGCGTCGCTCGCCGCGGTATTCAGGTAGGCGGTGTGCATGGACGCGCTGATCAGCAACATCGGGTGCTGCTTGTCGATGGTGTCCAGGTTACCGATGTCATCGCCGGGGCCACAGTGAAAGGTGATGAGTCTGTTCAGGCCGTGGGGGACGACCTGGAACGGCATCAGCGCCGGATCGACCTGATGGCCGAGAATCCAGGTCGAGTTGTCCTTGGGCAGGTTGGCCTGGATGGTGCTTTTCAACCAGTTCCAGTCATAGGTGGGCCGTAGCCGCTGGTTCTTGTGCTCATCCGGGTTGTCGCTATCGATGGCCCCCAGGTTCAGCCAGCCTTCCGTGGCGCAGCTCTGCACGATATGGGCGTGGGGTTCGATCAGGCCGGGCAACAGGGTCTTGCCGTTCAGGGACTGCTTTTTGTAGGTGATGCCCAGGGCATTCATGCGGGCTTCGACGGCGGCCAGGGTGCCGGAGGCGACCACGTCGCCGGCGTGGATGCCCAGGGCCTCGACCCGTTCGTCCATGTTGCCGTCGCGCAAGGGGTAGATGGTGCCGTTGGTAAAGATGATGGACTCGCCGGCCGGTTCCCTGGCCAGTTCATTGGCGTCCTGTGGCTGGCTGGCGCTATGGCTGGCCGGGTCGAGGGTGTCCTTCAGAGCGTTCCAGATGGGGTTGTGGCATCCGCATTGGACCCAGTCGTGATCATTTCCATTTGATCCCATGATGCTTTCCTCGGGTTTTCGGTGGTGATGAGGTGTGCGTTGAAGGTGGCTGAGCCGGGCTCGCAGGGCAGCTATCGAGCCGGTTCGGGCTGAGCGTAGCAGCCGTTCGGGGCGCGGACCGGGTAGCGGGTCGGCGACCCTGGACCAGTCGTCGGGAGGCGCCGGGCAGGCCCCGGCGCCGCCGTGGAGAAGCGCTTGCGCGAGTGCGAGGCGCTAGGGCTCGCGCGGGTCAGAGCTTGATCAACACCGATTTCAGCTCGGTGCAATGCTCGATCGCCGCGTAACCCATTTCCCGGCCCACGCCGGACATCTTGTAGCCACCGAACGGCAGCGCCGGGTCGAGAGCGCTGTGGCAATTGACCCAGACCGAGCCGGACTTGATCCGCGGGATCATCCGGTGCACCGCCGCCAGGTCGTTGGACCAGATGCTCGCGCCCAGGCCGTAGGGGCTGTCGTTGGCCATGCGCAGGGCATCGGCTTCGTCGTCGAAAGGAATGGCCACCAGCACCGGGCCGAAGATCTCTTCCTGCACCAGCGAATGCTGCTGGTCGACGTCGACGATCACCGTCGGCTTGACGAAATAACCGGGGCCGAACTGCTCGCCGCCGCAGGCGATGGTGGCGCCGCTTTCCCGGCCCATTTCGATGTAGCGCCAGACCCGCTCCTGCTGTCGGGCGGAGATCAGCGGGCCCATGTCGACGCTGGTATCCAGGCCGCTACCGAGCTTCATGGCATTGGCGATGCCGGCGATATCGGCCACCACCTTGTCGAAGTGCTTGCGCTGCACATACAGCCGGGAGCCGGCGCAGCAGACCTGGCCCTGGTTGAAGAAGATCGCGCTGGCGGCGCCGGCCGCGGCGCTGCTCAGGTCGGCATCGGCCATGACGATGGTCGGCGACTTGCCGCCCAGTTCCAGGGTAACCCGGGTCATGGAGTCCATGGCGATCTTGCCGATTTCCTTGCCCACCGCGGTGGAGCCGGTGAAGGTCAGCTTGTCCACCCGCGGGTTGTGGGTCAGGGCGGCGCCTGCGGTGATGCCGGTGCCGGTGACCACGTTGAACACGCCGTCGGGGTAGCCGGCTTCCTGCACCAGCTCGGTGAGTTTCAGCGCGGTCAGCGGGGTTTCGTCGGCCGGCTTGAGCACCACCGTGCAGCCGGTGGCCAGGGCCGGGCCGAGCTTCCAGCAGGCCAGCAGCAGCGGGAAGTTCCAGGCGACGATGGCGCCGACCACGCCCACCGCCTCGCGACGGATGAAACTGTGGAACTGCTGGTCGGGCATCAGCGGCACTGAGACCTCGACGCTGCTGCCTTCGATCTTGGTCGCCCAGCCGGCCATGTAGCGCAGGAAGTCGATGGCCAGTTGCACGTCCATGACCTGGGCCACCGCGGCGCTCTTGCCGTTGTTCAGGCATTCCAGTTGCGCCAGCAGCTCGGCGTCGCGCTGCATCAGGTCGGCGAGTTTCCACAGCAGGTTCTGCCGTTCCCGCGGGCGGGTGCGGCTCCAGGGCGAATCGTCGAAGGCCTGGCGCGCAGCCAGCACCGCGCGGTTGACATCGTCCACCGTGGCCCGCGGCACCACGCACAGTTGCTCGCCCGTGGCCGGGTTGCGCAGGGGCATGGTCTGGCCGTCGGTGGCCTCGACCCATTCGGCGCCGATCAGCATGCGCGGGGCGCGCTGGATAAACGCGGTGGTGGCGGGGAGCAGGGTTGCAATAGCCATGACAGAACCTCTTGTTATGCGTGAGGCGAGGGCTTTCGCAACCCCTGTGCCAGTTTTTACTGGCGTTTAAGTCGATGATTTTAATCGGGTTTATTTGCGGAGGCGGAAGGGCGCCGGATACAGGATGTCGCAATTTGCGAATGCCTTGAGACAAGTCCGGCCTGAACTTACCCGCCGCGAATTCGTCGTAAAGGGGCTCGTTATAAAAGGAGCATTGAACAAGGAGATGTGCAGTGAAGATTTCAACGATCCTGGGAACCGCCGTATTGCTGGTTCCATTCTTTGCCCAGGCCGCGACGACGCCGGCCGAGCCGGAACTGCCGGCGTACCAGAGCAGCCTGGCCAGCTACCGCTGCGAGGGTGGGGTAGAGGTGCAGGCGGCGTACCTGAACATCGATAACGGCGCCTCGTTCGCCACCCTGTATTACAAGGGCCAGCTGATACCGATGCACATCGCCCGCTCCGGCTCCGGCGCGCTGTATGTCGCCGACGACGAGCAGAACAGCTACCGCTGGCACACCAAGGGCGACAGCGGCCTGTTGAGCTTCCTGGAAGCCGACCACACCGCCAAGGAACAGCAACTGCTCAAGGACTGCAAGGAGCAGAAGGCCGAGGCGCAGTAATCCCCCTCAGGAGCGGCAGCCGCCGGCTGGCTGCTGCTCTCTCCAGCGATCCCAGGGCCATTTCCGGCCCCCGCCATCTGCGGTTGAACTGCCGGCGAACGGCCAATGTCTAGTCAAGACAAGCCTGTATCGATCCAGCCGTGGAGATTTGCCTGTGAACATCTTCGAAGCCCTGCGTGAGAGCCACGAACGCCAGCGCAGCTACGCTGCCGACCTGATTCGCACCTCGGGGGACAGCCCCGAACGAAGCGCGGCCTACGCCCAGCTCAAGGCCGAAGTACAAGCCCATGAGACGGCCGAGGAACGCTTCTTCTACCTGCCGTTGATGGAGCACGACAACGGCGTCGACCTGAGCCGGCACGCGATTGCCGAGCACCATGCGATGGACGAGTTGATCGAGGCGCTGGATGAGACCGAGATGTCCAGCCCGGCCTGGCTGGCCACGGCGAAGAAGCTGGTGGACAAGGTGCATCACCACCTGGAGGAGGAAGAGCAGAAGTTCTTCCAGATGGCCGGCAAGATCCTCGACGACAAGCAGAAGGACCAGTTGGCCAATGGTTATGTGAAGGAATACCAGCAGCAGTTGGCGGCCAACTGACGCCGGCTTCGACGGATAAAAAAGCCCGCGCATCGGCGGGCTTTTTTTGTCGCTGCGGTTCAGGGCGCGGTGGAGCGGGCTGGCGCCGTTATCCACCCCGAACCTAGCGGTTGAAACGCTCCACCAGCGAGTACTGGGTGGTGGCGGTCTGGGTCAGTTCCTTGCTCAGTTCGGCCGAGTGATGGGCCTGTTCCGAGGTCTGGTCGGCCAGTTGCGCGATGGTGCTGATATTGCGGCTGATTTCCTCGGCGACGGCGCTCTGCTCCTCGGTGGCGGCGGCGATCTGGGTGGTCATGTCGGTGATGTTGGCCACTGCCTCGCTGATGCCTAGCAGCGCCTGATCGGCTTCCAGCACCCGGGCCACGCCTTCCTCGGCCTGGCGCTGGCCGCTTTCCATGCTCTGCACAGCGTTTTGCGAGGAGTTCTGCAACTGGGTGATCAGCTCATGGATCTGCTGGGTCGATTGCGCGGTGCGCTGGGCCAGCTGGCGCACCTCGTCGGCCACCACCGCGAAACCGCGGCCCATGTCACCGGCGCGGGCCGCTTCGATGGCGGCGTTGAGCGCCAGCAGGTTGGTCTGGTCGGCGATGCCCTTGATCACATCGACCACGGTGCCGATCTCGTCGCTGTCCCTGGCCAGTTGCGCGACGTTCTGCCCGGTCTCGCCGACCACCTGCGACAGGCGTTCGATGGCTTCGCGGGTATCGCGGGCCACTTCGCGCCCACGCCCGGTCAACTGGTTGGCGGCCTGGGTGGCGTCGGCGGTGCGCTGCACATGGCTGGCCACTTCCTGGGTGGTGGCGGCCATCTGGTTGACGGCGGCGGACACTTGCTCGGTTTCCAGCCGCTGGCGGTCCAGGCCGCGGGAGCTGTCGCTGGCCAGGGTATCGGAGCGGCTGGCCAGGGCATTGAGCTGCTCGGCGCTGTCCTGCAGGCGGGTGAGGCAGGTTTTCAGCCGCGCGTCCTGGCTGACGAAGGCGGTTTCCAGGCACGCCTGGGGGCCGTGGGCGTCGCTGTACATCTGCGCGATCAACGGGTCGCAGGTGGACGAATCGGCCAGTTGCAGCAGGCGCCGGGCGGCATGGTTCTGGCGCTGCATCGCCAGCAGCGCCAGGGGCACGGAGATCCCGGCGGCCACCGCCAGCGCCAGGGGCGGCGCCAGCCAGAGGCCGCTCAGGCCACCGGCCAGGCCCGTGGCCAGGAAGGGCGCCCAGCCGAGCAGGGCCGGTTGCCAGCGATGTCGGCGGGGGATGGCCGGCTGCTGGCGGTTGAGGCGCTGGTAGAGGTCTTGCGCGCGACGGATCTGTTCGGCGCTGGGTTTGACCCGGACCGACTCGTAGCCGACGATCCGGCTGCCCTCGAAAATCGGCGTGACGTAGGCGTTGACCCAGTAATGGTCGCCGTTCTTCGAGCGGTTCTTGACGATGCCCATCCACGGCTGGCCCTGTTTCAGCGCTGCCCACATATGGGCAAAAACCGCGGGGGGGACATCGGGGTGACGGACGATGTTCTGTGGAGCGCCGATCAGGTCATTGCGGTCGAAACCGCTGATGTCCACGAAGGCATCGTTGCAGTAGCTGATGACGCCATGGGCATCGGTGGTGGAGATGAGTTTCTGGTTCGCCCCCAGAGCCACTTCGCGTTGTGTAACGGGCTGATTGTTTCTCATTTCCAGATTGCTCCTTTTGTCCTACAAAATCCATCGGCACAATTCAGAACAATCTTAGAGAAATTTTAGAAAATTCCTTGCATAACAATTAGTTGCATTCCCATCTGCGAGGAATTCTGAATACTCTCGAGCAGATTTTGCAGGTCGTTGAATCCGTTGGGAAAAGTCTGGCGTCAAAGCAGCCCGGGCTCGCCGGAGCGAGCCGCTGACGAAGCGCAACGGGCAGGGAGCCCGCTTCAGTTGTCGTGGGCGCCGAGGGCGTATTGCAGGACTTGCAGGGCGTGGGTGAGCCGCGCCTTGCGCTTGTCGATGATGCTCGGGTCGCCATAACGCTGCGCCGCCTCGAGTTCTATCTGGCGCAATATCACCTGGTATTCGGCCTGGCGCAGGGGCGGGTTGTGCTCGAAGTGCAGGCCGTCGCAATAGCGGCTGAGGGGTTCCAGCGCCCGTTGCAGGCCGGCCAGTTGGCGGTACGCGGGGTCGGGCAGGAGTTTTTCCAGGCTGCTCTTGATGGCCTCGCCGCGGGTCAGGCAACTGCTGGTGGCTTCCGGCGGGGCCGGTTCGGGGTCTTCCTGGGCGTGGCCCGTGCTGGCTGCAAGGCCAAGCAGGGCCAGCAGGGTGAGGGAGGTGAGGGCGTTCATGAAGGTCCTTGATACGACAGGCGTGCGGGGCGCTATCTTCAAGAGCCAATGCACGCCGGACCATCAGACACAACTGAAAAAGCCTTGGGTTATTTCTGAGTTTTCCGATCAGACCGTTGGGCGCAGCTTCAGCGCGAGCCGAGCATCCGCTCGATCACCGCCCACAATTGCGGGTCGTTGAAGTCCTCGACCACCAGATGCGCACCGGCGGCCAGCAGGGCCTCGGGGCTCTGGCTGGTGGCCAGGCCGACGGTGAAGATCCCGGCCCCGACCGCGGCGGTCAGGCCGGGGATCGAGTCCTCGAAGGCAATCCCGGCCTCGGCGCTGGCACCCAGGCACTCCAGGCCGGTGAGGTAGGGCAGCGGGTCGGGCTTGGCCCGCGGCAGTTCCTCGGCCACCAGCACGGTATCGAAGCGATCGCCCAGCCCCAGCACGGCCAGCATGTGCTCGGCGTTGGCCCGTGGCGCATTGGTCACCACGCACATGCCGATGCCGCGTTCCCGGGCGAAATCCAGCAGGCGCAGCAGGCCCGGCATCGGCGTCAGCTGCGGCGACAACTGACGAAAACGCGCTTCCTTGCGATCGGCAAAGGCCTCGTGCTCGGCCACCGAGCGCTGCGCAAACAGGTAGCGGCACATATTGGCGTTGGCCTGGCCACTGACATGGGCCTCGAACTCTTGATGGGTGAACACCCGGCCGTCTTCCTCCAGCAACAACTGCTGCAACGCCAGCAGGTGCAATTGGTCAGTGTCGGTCAGGGTGCCGTCGAGATCGAAAAGCAGGGCATTGAGCATGGCGCGATTCCTGTCGGGGCCGGTGGCTGAAGCGGTTAAGCCAGGCATCGTAGCAGCTGCCGAGGGGAGCGCTACAGCCCTTGTCTGGGTGTTTGCAGTGACAGCAGAGGCGGGAGGAGGGCGGAGTTTCGCTGGGGCCGGTCGGCGCAAGGTGCTCAAGGCTGGAAAGTTTTCCAGCCCAGGCAGATAAAAGAAGGGATGTCTATTTAGACGAGGAAATTATTGAATTGCCAGACATCTGTCGGGTCGTTGATGGCAAAGGTGCCTGGGTCATTCTTCACCGGGTTCCAATCGGAGAAGAAGCCTTGCAACCCACCCAAATAAGGGGCCGCATAGCCAAGTACTTCTTGGTAGTCCATTTCTTCAGCTTCTACCATTCCCGCATTCGGGTGGTTCAGGGCCCATAGATAACCCGATAGAACACCCGCCGCGACTTGCAGGGTGGTTGCGGTATTCAACGGCGCCAACTCCCTTGCCTGCTCGATGGAGAGCGTCGAGCCATACCAGTAGCAACTTTTCTGGTGCCCCATCAACAGCACGCCAAGATGGTCCGAGCCGCCGGAGATATCTTCGGACTTCAATACGCGCTTGAGTAAAGGGTCTTTGCGGCTTTTACCCAGCCATTCCATGAGTGAAAGAATCGCATGGTCACAGGGCCTGTAGGCGTAGTTGACGGTGGGGCGATAGGCTTCGTCGGCGAAAGTGCCGCTCAGGAACTCTGCTATGGAAATCGCTTCGTTATGGGTAACCAGGAAGCCCAGGGTTTCCTGATCGTAGGGAGTCCATGTTTTCAACTGCACCGTCGCCCCGGGTCTGGCTATATAGATGGCGGCCTTGCTCCCGGATTCATGTTCGAAGCCCCGCTCGGGAAGTGTCCTTTCGTGGGAACCCCACCCCAACTCCGCGGGTTGTTGCGCTTCGCTGATAAAGCCGTTTACCGACCAGGTATTGACAAACTCTCCCCGGGCCTTGGGTTCGACGGCGACCTGGGAATCGTATTCGGCGATATGAATAACTTTCACCCCCAGTTCCTTGCTGGTGCGGGCCCAGTCTTCCTGACACTGGGGCGGTGTGAAACCTGGGGTGAGGTCATTGGCCAGATTCACCAGGGCCTGTTTCACGAAGTGGGAGACCAGCCCGGGATTGGCGCCATGCGCGACGACCGCCGTCGGCCCGCCGCCCAGGCGCTTTTTCAGTTTGAGCATGCGCTCACGCAGGTGGTAGTTGGTGCGCTGGGCCATGGGTTGCCCGGGGTCGCTGTAGCCGCCTGGCCAAGGCTCAATGCAGGTGTCCAGGTACAGGGCGCCGGCCTCGTGGCAGACCTCGATGAGGTCGAGGCTCGAGACGTCGGTTGAAAGATTGATGAGAAAGCTGTCCCGCTCGACAAGGGGGGTGAGTATGTCCCTGAGGTTGTTCGGGTCGAGGTGGGCCTGAATGAAGTTCAGGTTGTACTTGCTCTGGAAGAAGTCCTGGCGCTGCGGGCGTAACGGATCGATGGCGACCAGCTCGATACTATCCAGATCGTGAGTTTTACTCAGTAGTGCAACGAACGATTCTGCTATAGAGCCAAAGCCGACAAAGATTATTTTTCTGGGCGCAATAAGGGCATTCATTCGCAGGCTTCCTTGCCGATGCTGTGTTTATTTTTTAATAGACAGGAGGTGTCGGGGTATTGTCAACAACGAATCTGTACGAACAGGGATAATTAAACGTTAGAACTTCAATCGTGAATATCGAGTTCGAAAACTCACGGAATGGTTAATTAGTTTTTTGCAATTAATGGAGCTGCCGCTGAATCGTGGAAATTGTCGAGATGTAGTTAAAATGTAATTTGCTTTCTGTGCCCGGGAAAAATTCTTGACAGGGGAAACATATTGATCTTTTATGGGGTCCTGAACTTTCCAGGTGGATTTAAAGTTCGGCGATGCAACGGATGCATTGTTATTGTCTGGTGCCGCAGCGCACCGTACTCATAAGGATATGTGTATGTTCTTGACCCTCTTCGTCCGCGCTATTTATTACCTTCCCGAATCTGCTCTCATAACGAGTCCATAAGTCTGTCATTGGCTTTTTGCCCGATCCTGCCTGACGCCCGGCATCTTCTCCTGGTGGATGTTGTGTAGCGTTGTTCGATCGTTGGCAGGACTCGTCAATTATCACTGTTGTTTTCAGTGCGTCATGTCTTGGCGTTTGAAATTTAATATTCCATTAAAATTTATTGGGGTGTCACTGTGTCGGAACGAATTAAAGTAGTTATTTCCGGGGCTGATCGTTTGGCTCAACGCTATATCTCTAAGTTGAATCCCTCGCAATATGAGGTGGTGTTGATTGGCGAGTCGTTTCCCGATCAGGCACGGGTTATTTCCGCTATCAGCGACGCCCACATCTATATGCACGCCGGTGAAGAGATCCTCACCGAAGAGGTCCTGCAACAGGCTGGAAAGTTGCAGCTGGTGGCATGCCTGGCTTCGGGTGCCGAGCACCTGGTCGATATCGAGGCGGCTGACCGCCTGGGTATCGCGGTGACCAACACCCCGGGCTTGAAAGTGATGTATGAAGCCATGGGCGAGTTCCTGGTGGGGCTGGTCATTGCCTTGCGCCGCAAGCTGATCTACTTCCACACCGAGCAGAAAAATGGCCGCCTGCACGAAACGGACACCCCGCTGCTCAAGGATGCGGTGATCGGCATCATCGGCATGGGCAAGGTCGGCTCGCGGGTGGCGAGGATGATGCACGATGCCTTCAACTCCAGGATCGTCTACACCGCCAACTCGCAAAAGCCCGAGGTAGAGCGCGATACCCAGGCGCAACGACTGTCGCTGGATGCGCTGCTGGGAACCAGCGACGTGGTGATCCTGGCGTGCCCGTACAACGACTCGACCCTGGGCTTCATCGGGGAGCATGAGTTGTCCCTGATGAAACCCAGCGCGATCCTGATCAATACCTCGGAGTCGTCCCTGGTCGATGGCCAGGCGGTCTACAAGGCCCTTGTCGAGGAGAAGATCGCCGGTGCGGCGTTCGACGACAAGAACTGGGATGCCCCGCCGCTGATCAAGGATGGCAAGACCCTCAACATGCCGATCGAGATGCTCGACCTGCCGGATGATCGTTTCATCTGTACGCCTTATGTCGGCGCTATGACTTCGGCGGTGTGGGACGAGATGGCGAGTGTGGCCGTGGGGTCGATCCTGCACTTCATGGAGCAGGGCACCGACAAGAATCTTTACAACCGCAACCTGGACGCGACCCGCCACGCCCGGCGCATGGGTTTCGGTTCGCCGCTTGTCGCAGAACTGGAAGGCTGAGCCAGGATGAACGACGTTACCACGCAAACACGTCTGCGACAGGCGCTGCAGGGGTATGAGGCGGTCGAGCTGCTTTTCCCCGGGGAACCCGGTTACGAGGAGGGGCGCCAGGTCTATAACCGGATTCACGACCTGCATCCCTTGCTCATCGTGCGTACCCAGAATCGCGCGGCCATTGGCGCGGTGCTTGAGCTGGTGGCCGATAACGGGCTGGAACTCGCCATCCGCGGCGGTGGGCATCACATTGCCGGTTTCGGTTCGACCGAAGGCGGCGTGCTGCTCGATTTCTCTGGCTTCAACGGCGTCCGGATCGATGTGCTTCAGGGCATTGCCCATGTGCAGCCGGGGGTTCGCTTGCGAGATATAGACGCGGCCTTGTGCCCTCAGGGGTATGTGGTGCCGACCGGGACGGTCAGCGATACCGGGATTGCCGGGCTGACGCTGGGGGGCGGGATCGGCTGGTTCGTCGGCACCCTGGGGTTTACCTGCGACAACCTGGTTGGCGCCGATGTGATGCTCGCCAGCGGCGAGGTCGTCAGGGCCGAGGACCCGCAGCACCAGGACCTGCTCTGGGCCCTGCGTGGCGGTGGCGGCAATTTTGGCGTGGTGCTGGAGTTTCGTTATCGGTTGTCGAAGCTGCCCAAGGTCTACTGCGGCTCGATCTCGGTGGCTGCCCAGGATGTTCCGCGGGTGCTGATGCAACTGGGCAACTACATGGAGCAGGACTGCCCGGCGAACCTGGTGTTGGCACCAGTTTTCAGCCCGAGCGCGGATAGCGGGCGCTGCGTGTTATCGATCGATTTCTGCCTCAGCGACTATCAGGACCTCGGCGCCATCCGGGCATTGGAAGAGGCGCTGGATCTTGCAGGCAGCCACCAGTACGTCACGGATGACTTCAGGGCCTGGCAGGCCTGGTTCGACGACAGGTTCCAGCCGCCGATGCGCGGGTACTGGAAGTCGATTTGCCTGGACGATTTTACCAGCGGCACCATGGATGCCTTGCTGACCGCGGCGTCCAGCATGCCGGGCAAGCGCTGCAGTATCACCATCGAGCATTTGAACAAAACACGACGTTCGGCAGCGCCTGGCGATTCGGCCTTTCCGCTCCAGGCGAGAGGCTACGGCATTCTGTTTTCCGCCCGCTGGAGCGAAGCCGGGGACGACCAGGCCTTTATCCACTGGGTCAAGGCGGCCGCGCTGGAAACCGCGGGTAACGATGGCGCCGCTGCGTATTCCAACTATTCGTTTGCCGAGAGCACCTCGCGTGCGGTCTTGCTTGGCAGCGATAACGAGCGGCTGCTAGAGGTCAAGAAGCGCTACGACGCGGGCAATCTGTTCCGACGCAACCACAATATCCGCGCGAGCCAAGAAGGTGCCTCCTCACTCGGTTGATTGAGGGAGGAGGGAAGCAGGGCCGATACATGGGGGAGAATGCCCGGTGGCTTGGGCGCCAACTACTTAAGTTGGTAGTCGTGAGTTCGAGTCTCACTCTCTTCCACCATTTTTGCCCGGGTGTGGCGGTGTCACGCCCGGGAGCAGGACCGATACATGGGGGAGAACGCCCGGTGGCTTGGGCGCCAACTATTTAAGTTGGTAGTCGTGAGTTCGAGTCTCACTCTCTTCCACCATTTTTGCCCGAGCGTGGCGGTGTCACGACCGGGAGCAGGACCGATACATGGGGGAGAACGCCCGGTGGCTTGGGCGCCAACTATTTAAGTTGGTAGTCGTGAGTTCGAGTCTCACTCTCTTCCACCATTTTTGCCCGGGTGTGGTGGCTTCACGCCCGGGAGCAGGACCGATACATGGGGGAGAACGCCCGGTGGCTTGGGCGCCAACTACTTAAGTTGGTAGTCGTGAGTTCGAGTCTCACTCTCTTCCACCATTTTTGCCCGGGTGTGGTGGTTTCACGTTCGGCAAGCGAGGCAGATACATGGGGGAGAATGCCCGGTGGCTTGGGCGCCAACTATTTAAGTTGGTAGTCGTGAGTTCGAGTCTCACTCTCTTCCACCAATTATCGGAAGGTCGGCTTGTTCATTTCGGCGAGAGATCGATCGAGCGGCTGATGGCTACACTCTATTTGTTGTGTGTGCTGAATTAAATCAAGGATGCAGGTATGCAGTGGATTGCAGAAGGTCGGCGCATTATCAAAGTGGCGGTGCCGCTTTCGATCGTTTATTTGATCGAAAGCATGATGGCCTTCGTTGACTCCGTGTTCATGGGGCGTTTTCGTGCCGATGAAATCGCCGGTTATGGCCTGGGGGCGCGTATCGTTTTCGACGCGACCAATGTCATCTGCCTGTGCGTCATCGGCATGGTCGCGGTTTTCTCCGCCAAGTACGACGCGCTCAAAGACAAGCGGGCGGTGGAAGCGCATGTGCAGCACGGCTTCTATATGTGCCTGCTGCTCAGCCTGCCGGTGGTCCTGGTGACCTTGAACCTTGGCAGTCTGCTGATGGCCTTCAATGTCGACGCGGCGGTGGCCCTGCAGGCCGATCAGTATGCGCAAGGCGCGGTGTACTCGATCTTGCCGCTGGCGTTGTTCTGCGTCTTGCGAGACCACTCGGCGGCGGTTTCCGACTTCTCGTCGATTTTCTACATCACGCTCTTCGCCAGCGTTTTCAAAGCGCTGATTTCCTATGTGCTGATCCTCGGCGAGTTTGGTTTTCCACGGCTGGGTGCGTACGGCGCGGGCCTTTCGACGTCCCTGGTCAGCTGGGGCATGCTGGGCGCGGAGATCCTGCTGTATTCCCTGAGCAATCGCCGGTCCGGCAAGACGTACGCGATCTTCACCGGCTGGGTCAGCCTGCGCTGGGCACTGGTCAAAAAGTACCTGGCGATGGGCCTGCCCCTCTCGGCGAACAGCCTGGTCATTTCGTTGATGTTCATCGTGCTGATGCTCTTTACCGAGAAAGTCGGGACCCTGGAGCTGGCCGCGGCGCAACTGGTGTTTTCCTATATCTACCCGGTCTTCATGCTGGTTGAAGGGGTGCGGGAAGCCATCGCCATTCGTGTGGCCCAGGAGCATGCGCTGGGCAACGTGCACAAGGTGCGCAAGCTGACGGTGGTGGCTTGCCTGGTGAGCATGCTGTTTCTGTTTCCTTTCGCCTTTGTGGTCTTTTTCGATTCCACGCTGGTCGCCTCGATGTTCTTCAACGTCAACGAGTTGGCGAACATTGGCCTGCTGACCCAGTTCAACCTGATCGTCGGCCTGGCCGCCCTGAGTATCGTCGTCGAGTGCGTGCAGGTCATCGTGCTCGGTGCGCTGAAGGGCCTGGAAGACACCAAGGTGCCGTTCCTGATCAATACCACCACCGCCTGGGTGATCGGCGTCGCCGGGGGCTATCACCTGACATTCAACCTGGACCAGGGGGTCGTCGGCCTCTGGGTGGCGCTGATTCTCAGCCATCTGGTGTCGCTGGTGATGTTGGCGGCCCGGCTGCTGCTGGTCACCAGGCCCAACAGCCCTCTGTTGTGCGCGACCTCGGTGCACGACTGACGGCTACTCATCGCCAGGCCGGTCGAACCCGGCCTGGACACCCATCATCAAGGTTTTCGGAAGATCGCCGGTCTGTACGGGGGAGTGCGTATGCGTGAAGTACTGGCTACTTACATTGAGGCTTATGACGTCGCGATCGATTGCCTGGAGCGTTTGCATGGCGCCGAGCTGGCGACGGCCGTCGATCAATTGCTGTCGCGGATCGCGGCCTGTGACGATGTGCTGGTCAACAACGTGCTCAAGCACCATCGTCATGTACTGGAGCTGAACAGCGAGGAATGGGCGTGGTTCCTGCCCGGTATTCTCGAGCTGGAGCGCAACAGCGCCTTTGTGGCGGCCTACCTGATCGAGAAGATCCCGCTGCTCAAGCAACAGCTGGATATGCGGGCCTTCGTCGAGTTCCTGCTCGCTATCAAGGATCATTCGGCGCGCGGCCTGTCCTACCTGATCGGTACTGCCGATTCGGCCCTGTGTGACGACCTGGAGTCGATCCTGGAGGCGGTAGGTACTGCCTATTATCAGGCCGCCATGGACTGTGTGCTGCGCCACAAGGATTCACTCGGCGCGTGCTGCGCGCCCTTGCTCATCCACATCAAGAACTACAGCCGGCACTTGCCTGCCACCGACCTGGACGCGCTGGCGGCCCTGGTCTGCGAAGTGCACGCCCGCTACGGCAGTTTCGGCGCGGTGGCCCTGCTGGAAAACGCCGATGGGGTATTTGCCCAGCACAGTGTCCAGGCGGTGCGTGAACGCCTGGACGAACTGGCCGAGGCCAGTGTCGATTATTTCCATTACCTGCTTGCCAATGGCCTGCCGCAGGTCGGCGCGGTGCGCGCCGACACGGCTACGGTCGAGCAACTGGACGGCGCGAGCCTGACCTCGCATATCGATGCCCCGGGGGTGTTCGATGGCGGGTTGGTCTCGGCGATCATTTCCAACATGAACTTCATGGACCCGAAGACCCTGGAGAACATGCGTCATCAGTTGTCGATCGATGATTTCAACCGCTGGTTCGAACAGCAGCCCGCGTTCGCCAATGCGCGCATGCAGATCGCCGATGCCTATGCCGGTGCCTGGTTCTCGCCGTTCGACTACTGGGGGGGCGAAATGGGCATCGCCCGCTTCAGGACGCTGATAGGCCAGGCGATCGAGGCGACCTACGACAAGCAGGCCCGGCAAACCCTGGTCTACCAGAACAAGGCGCTGTTCGACCGGCATGCCGAGTACAGCGAACACCGCCTGCGACTGATGATCGATGCGGCGTTTCCCCAGGGCGGTGACGGATCGCCGGTGCCCGAGGATATCGCCAGTATCCGGACCTATCTGGACGACCACGATCGCCAGGCTTTGCGTGATCGGCAGTCCAGGCAGCGGGTGTTCATCAGCACCTGGAACAGGAACCCCTGGCAGGACTACAGCCGCTCCGACGAGTTTTACTCCTGCACCGGCATTGGCGATTACGCCGTCAACAATGCCCCGGGTTACCTGGTCGAACCGAACCTGTGCCGGCTGTATGTCTGGTACCAGGGGCGACGCATCGGCCGGCTCAACCTGATTGCGGTGGCGGATGTCGAGGGGACTCCGGGCCTGTTGCTCGATGGCGTCGAGGGTGGCGGTCGCCTGTTGCAGTCGGAAGAACGGGTGCTGGACATCCTCGGCAGTGTCGCCGGGTTCGCCAGGCGTTGTGGCCTGAGTGCCTATTACATCAACTGCAAGGCCACCTACAACAATGTGCCCAAACAGTTCATAGCCCAGGCGATTCGTCATGTCGGGCTACCGGTGACGCCTGCTTATCTACGTCGCTATTACCAGGGAATGGAAATCTATCAGGCGATGCCCCACGGACTCATACCGTTCTTCGAATCCTTCGGGAACAACCTGTCCGGGATCGTGAGCGGCCTGAAAATCACGTTGCCCTAGGGGTCAACGTTCACAAGGAGGTGTTATGTCGACTACATTGACCGATCACGAGTACCTGGCCCTGAACTCAGCCTGCAGCTTCGCTGACGGGCACGCCTATCACGAGTTGCCCTGCGGGCTGGAGGGGGTCGTCGAGCAACTGCCGAACATTTGGTATGACTGCAATCAAACCAAGGTTCGCGACATGGAGAAGTCTTTCAAGTGTGAGTGGGCCAACCTGCTCGATTCCAGCGAGTTGTTGCGCCACGAGCACTTCCGGGTTTCCCCGACCGCGTCGAACTCCATCGATATCGTCGCGACACTCCTGGCCGAGCGGGCCCCGCGGGTGCTGCTGATCGAACCGACGTTCGACAACCTGTACCTGATGCTCAAGCGCCGCGGCTGCGAAGTGTCACCGCTGAACGAGCAGGCGATGATCGACGCCATCGACCAGGATAACGTGGCCGAGCTGCTGGACGGGCATGCGTTCGATACCCTGTTCCTGGTCAACCCGAACAACCCCACCGGGTACCTGATCCGCGAGAAACAGTTCAAGGTCATCGCCGAATACTGCCAGCGGCGCAACAAGGTGCTGGTGGTGGACTCGACCTTTCGTTTCTATACCAGGCAACCCTTCAATGACTATGCCGCGCTGTTGAAGGCGGGCGGCTCGTTCGTGGTCATCGAGGACACCGGCAAGACCTGGCCGACCCAGGACATGAAGTCGAGCATGATCGTCTATTCCGAGGACCTGGCCGCGGGGCTGGAAAAGATCTACGAAGAGATCTACCTGTGCCATTCGCGTTTTGTCATGGGGGTGTTCGTCGATCTGTTCCGGCGCACGGCGGCGGTGGGCCTGGAACAGGCGCTGGTGCATGAGATCGGGCTGCGTAGCGGCAAAGTCAGGGCATTGCTGGCCGGTACCGACCTGCGCTGCATTACCGACAGCCGCGCGACGGCGATGCCGGTGGAGTGGATCGATGTCTCGCGCACCGGGAAGACCGACGCGGAGCTGATCAAGCAGTTTCTGCGCCATGGCTTCCATTGCCTGCCAGGCAGCCACTTTTTCTGGCACGCCTATTACGAACGCGGCATCCAGAGTTCGCGCTTCATCCGCATCTCGCTCGCCCGTCCCGCGCAGGTCTTCGAAAACGGCCTGACGCTGTTACGCAACATCTGCCATGAATCGAACCTGGCCAGGCTGGCCGTGAACGGTTGAGTCATCCCCCTGCGTTCCTGCTGGTGGCGGCTCATTCATCCGCAGGGCCCAGCAGGCCTTTCTCATCTTTTTTGTGAGTCCCGATCGACGGCTTCACAAAAAAGATGATTTCTGGTGCCTCCTTGGCGGGCTCCAGAACCCTCCATTGCGCGGCCCGGCACCGTGCAGCTGGCGCCGGACCGCAAGGTCGCCTACGTGCTGAACAACCACTACGCCGATGTCTACGGGGTCGAGCTGGACAGTTGCAAGCAGGTGTTCCACGCCAGCATCACCCAGCAGCCGGGGGAAAAGGCGCGCTCGATGTTCGCCTTCACCGTCAGCCACGACGGCAAGGAGCTGTACACCGTGGCCAACCCGACCCAGATGCTCAACGACCGCTATGAGGTCAAGCAGCCGCGGCTGGATGTGTATGCCACCGACGGCGGGCTCAAGGCCAAGCCGGTGCGCAGCTTCCCGGCGCCACGGCAGCTGACCATCATGCAGAGCGGTGACGACGGCTCGCTGTATGTGGCCGGGGCAAGTTCGACGTGCTGATCCCCAGCCGCCACTGGAAACGCCCGAACTACAGCGCGCCGGACGTGCTCTACGTGTGGAACCAGCAGACCTGGCGCCATGATTTCTCGCCGCTCTACACCGCCGCCAGGTTCAAGGACAAGCAACAGGCCCCGGCCAGCGCCGAGTAGCTGCACGGTCTGTTCAGCATCGACTTGAAAACCGGCAAGAGCGAAACCACCGACTTCGGCCCGCTGACGGAAATCTACTTCAGCGGCATGCGTTCGCCGAAGGACCCGAACCTGATGTTCGGCGTGCTCAACCGCCTGGCCAAGTACGACATCTGGCAGAAAAAAACTGCTCCAGGCCGCCACCCTGGACCATTCCTACTACTGCATTTCGTTCAACAAGGCGGGCAGCAAGATCTACCTGGCCGGGACCTTCAACGACGTGGCGATCTTCGATGCCGACAGCCTGAAGCCGATCGGCAGCATCAAGCTGCCGGGCGGGGACATGGTGATCACCACGGCCCAGGTGTTCGAGCGTTAGGCGCGGATAGCGCCATCACCTTCGCTCCTGCAGGACATGCAGGGGCGAACCTCATCAATTGCCCGGCACCGGGCAACTCAGGTCGCCTTCCTGGCACTTGAGGTAGGTCTTGAACGCCTCGACCCGGGCCTTGGTCAGGTCGGTGGTGCAGTTGCTGTAGATCAACGGATAGACGCTGCCACCGGCAACGCCCGAGGCGGCGAACCCGCACTCCGCATCCCGAAAGGCCACCCAGGCGCGCTGGGCGCTGACCAGCAGCTTCTTGCCGTCCGGGTTGTCCTTCAGGCGCTGGGTGATGCGCTGGTAGAGCGTGTTCAGTTCCTTGTCCGCGGCCTGGTGCTGCTCGGCGGCGCACTGGTTCATGGCGGCCTGGGTGCTGGCATTGGCACAGTCGGCGGCCTGCGCCAGCGGGGTGAGCAGCAGTGGCGCCAGGGTCAGCAGAAAACGTGGGTTCATAGGGATTCTCGCAAGGGACAATTAAGGAGTACCAAGGGACGTTTTGCGGATCGCCGGGTTCCGGCAGGCGACGGGAGTTTGGCCTGCATCCTAGTCCTGGTGACGACCGCATGTCCGTCTTTGGGGAAAAATGCAACTTAAAGGTTGCTCTTCTGCGAGAGCGAGCTAGGGTTTGATCACTGGAGGTGACCCATGAACTCATCAGATCGCATCGAAAGAAAGATCCTGCTCAAGGCAACCCGTTCCCGCGTCTGGGCCGCACTGGCCGATGCCGAGGCGTTCGGCAGCTGGTTTGGCGTGGCGCTCGCGGGCCAGCGTTTTGTCGTCGGGCAACGCACCCGGGGGCAGATTACCTACCCCGGGTATGAACACCTGGTGTGGGATGTGCTGGTGGAGCGGCTGGAGCCCGAACACCTGTTCGCTTTCAGCTGGCACCCGTACGCGGTGGAGCCTGGAGTCGACTATTCCGCCGAGCCCAGCACCCTGGTGCAATTCGAACTCGAAGACCTGGACGGCGGCACCTTGCTGCGGGTGGTCGAGTCGGGGTTCGACGGCATTCCACCCGAACGGCGGCTCAAGGCGTTTCGCATGAACAGCCGTGGCTGGGACGAGCAGATGAACAATATCGAGACCTACCTTGGCCCCTGATACCTCTTCCCCATCCCTGTTGCCGGTGGCGGCATCCCTGGACGGCTCGGCCATGATCTTCGCGGCACTGGGTGACGAGACCCGCTTGCGGCTCGTCGCCATCCTGTGTGGCGGCGGCGCCATGTCGATCACCCAACTGACCCTAGGCACCGACATCAGCCGCCAGGCAGTGACCAAGCACCTGCAGGTGCTGGCGCAGGCCGGGCTGGTGCGCGACGCCAAGCTGGGGCGCGAGCGCCTGTGGGCGTTCGAGCCGGGCCGGCTGGCCGAAGCCCGGCGCTCGCTGGAGGTGATCAGCCAGCAGTGGGATCAGGCCCTGGGTCAATTGCAGGCCTTTGTCGAGTCATAACGGAAATCATCACGGATGTTCGAGTTTTACCTGAAACGCTGGAACCTGCAGGTCGATGGCGCGCCCATCGTCACCCCTGGCAGCCACCTGTTGCCGGTGCGCCTGGACGACGCGCCGGCGATGCTGAAGATCGCCCTCGACGACGAGGAAAAATACGGCAACCGCCTGATGGCCTGGTGGGCCGGGGAGGGCGCCGCCCGGGTCTACGCGCACCACGGCGATGCCTTGTTGATGGAGCGGGCCATGGGCCGGCGCTCGCTGATGCAGATGGCCCTGGCCGGCGAGGACGACGAGGTCAGCCGGATCGTCTGCGCCAGCCTGGCACGCCTGCATGCGCCACGTTCGACACCCTTGCCGCCGCTGTTGACCCTGCCGGAATGGTTCAAGGCCCTGCGCCTGGCCGCCCGGCGCGAGGGCGGGATGTTCCTGCGCTGCCTGGCCACGGCCGACGAGTTGCTGGCATCCCCTCGGGAACAGGTGGTGCTGCACGGCGATATCCATCACGACAACGTGCTGGATTTCGAGGAGCGCGGCTGGCTGGTGATCGATCCCAAGCGGGTCATGGGCGAACGCGGCTTCGATTTCGCCAACCTGATCTGCAACCCGGACCTGCCGACCAGCGGCGATCCGCGGCGCTTCACCCGCCAGGTCGAGGTCATCGCCCAGGCCGCGGGGCTGGAGCGCAAGCGCCTGCTGCAATGGGTGCTGGCCTATACCGGGCTGTCCGCCGCGTGGTTCCTGGAGGACGGCGACATAGCCAGCATGGAACACGAACTGCAGGTGGCGGAGTTGGCCATCCAGGCCCTGGAAGGCGCGGCCTAGGGGTTTTGGTAAGTGGTTTTATGGCGAAAGGCTTACATGCGCTGGCTGCTATTTCGCCTGTTGCCGATTGGGCGACAGGCTTAATCTTCACCCACCAACTGCAGCGCAGGACGCGCTCAGGGTCATGGATGACCGACCATGTGCAAGGATGCAGCGACAGGATGTCGTAATGGTCTTGAAAAAAACCCGCTTCGGCGGGTTTTTTTTCGTCTGTGGAAAAGCTAGAGGTGACGGATCTCCTCCGGCACATGCCCCCAGTTGTCGTGGCGACCGTCGGCATAATGCACCGGGGCCGCAAGCAGCTCCTGCAGGTCGATGTCATCCAGGGTCATCACCTGCACCGCGACATAGTCGCCGCCGATCTCCTGTACATGACCGCGCCCGAAGGTGCGCACGCCACAATGCTTGCAGAACAGATGATGGGTATTGCCACGGTTGAATCGATAGTCGCTCAGCGCCTGTTCGCCACTGAGCAGGCGAAAGGCCTTGGGGGCGATGATCGCGTTCCAGTTGCGGGTCTTGCTGCAGATCGAGCAATTGCACTTGTGGGTGCCCAGGCTCAAGTCGATCTCGACTTCATAGCGCACGGCACCGCAATGACAACTGCCGGTGTAAGTCTTGTGCATGGCAAGGCTCCTGAGGGAAGGCTGGGCCAGAGTGTAGAGGCTGCCTGAACACGCGCGGGAAAACTTTTCAATTAAGGCCAGTAGCCAGTATTGAACATACCCTGCTTAGATGAAAAAAGTTCAGATAAGAGCATGTAAGTTTGTTCGTTGGGTAGCGTGAATGACCTACCAGAGTTGGTAGGTTTACAAGCATCCGATTGCAGATAGAGTTTCAGCCAAGAAGACGGGTTCTGTCTCACTACAAATACATTCTGTCAAAAACAGGCAGACAGTGTTTGGAATGTGCGGTGGGCGATTTCCGCTTTCAGTTCATCACCAGGCCACTGTTCCGGGTGCTGCTGTTTTGTCGTTCATTATGTTTTGTTTTTAAGTTCGACCTGCCACGAATACAGCGCGCGCCTTTTTTGTCGTGCCCAACTTATAAAACTGCCTTTCATGCTGAAGTTCATTTCAAGTGATCTCTGGCGTGCCTGTGTGGTTGAAAAGCAAAAGGTCCCCGCACTTATGAAACATGTACTTGTGGTTCGTTATTCGCAAAGCGGTCAGTTGAGCGAAGTGGTCGAAAGCCTGATCTCGCCCCTGCGTTCGACGCAGGAGGTCAAGGTGCATGAAGTGGTGCTCAAGCCCCGGGTCGCCTATCCGTTTCCCTGGCCGGTGGGCAGGTTTTTCGACGTGTTTCCCGAGACCGTGCAACTCAGCCCGCCGGCCATCGAACCGGTGCATACCGATCATCCATGGCCTTTCGACCTGGTGATCCTGGCGTATCAGGTCTGGTACCTGTCGCCGTCGCCGCTGATCACCGCGTTTCTCCAGAGCGCGGAAGGCAAGCGCCTGCTGGCCGGGCGCCCGGTGGTCACGGTGATCGCCTGCCGCAACATGTGGCTGATGGCCCAGGAGGTGGTCAAGCGCCTGCTGGACGAGGCCGGCGCGCGGTTGCGCGACAACGTCGTGCTGACCGACCGGGCCAATACCTTCGCCACCCTGATTACCACGCCGCGCTGGATGTTCACCGGCAGCCGCGAGTCATTCCTCGGCCTGCCCAAGGCCGGGATCAGCGCCGAGGATGTCCAGGGCGCCGCACGTTTCGGGCGGGCATTGAAGGCCGCCCTGTATGCCAATAAAGAGAAAGCCGAAGGGCCGATGCTGGCAGGGCTGGGGGCGGCGCCCGTCAACCCCGGGCTGATACTCAGCGAGCGTGCGGCCTATAAAGGCTTCAAGTTCTGGTCGGGAATAATTTGCCGTTTCGGCAAGTATGGGCAATGGCTACGGCGACTCTTGCTGGGCGTGTTCATCGTTTATCTATTGCTGGTCATCTTGACTGTCCTGCCTATTTCACTGGTGTTACGCCGTTTGCTTCATCCCTTTATCCGGACGCGACTGGACGAGTTGCAGCGTTATTACGAACAACCGTCCGGCTCGCAACTAAATCTTGAAACTGAAGAGTGAAATCATCATGAGTGAATCGTTTGTCTATATTACGAAAACATCCACTTATATGCCGGGAGAGGCAGTGGATAACGATACGATGGAAAGCATTCTCGGGTATGTGGGCGGGCGACCTTCACGGTCTCGGCAAGTAGTGCTGCGCAATAACGGCATCAAGCAGCGCTATTATGTGCTGGACCCGCAGACCGGTATTCCCCGTTTCACTAACGCGCAAATAACCGCCGAGGCGATCAAGGGCCTGGTGGGCGACGGTTTTGCCCTGGACTCCATGGAATGCCTGTCCACCGGCACCACCATGCCGGACCAGCTGATGCCCAACCATGGCGTGATGGTGCATGGCGAGTTGGGCAACAAGCCTTGCGAAGTGGTGTCCACCGCCGGCATCTGCCTGGCGGGCCTGACCGCATTGAAATACGCCTACCTGTCGGTGCTGTCGGGGGCCAGCCGCAATGCCGTGGCCACCGCCTCGGAGGTGCCTTCGCCGGTGCTGCATGCGCGCAACTTCGATGCGGAAAACGAGGCGCTGGTGGCGCAGATGGCGGCCCGCCCGGAAATCGCCTTCGATAAAGACTTCCTGCGCTGGATGCTGTCCGACGGCGCCGGGGCCTTTCTGCTCGAGAACCAGCCACGGGCCGGCGGCCTGTCGCTGCGCATCGACTGGATCGACATCTTCTCCTACGCCAACGAACTGCCGACCTGCATGTACGCCGGCGCGGAAAAGGCCGAGGACGACAGCCTGGTCGGCTGGAAGCTGCTGACTCCGGAAGAGTGGGCCTCGCGCTCGATTTTCGCGATCAAGCAGGACGTGCGGCTGCTGAACGAGAACGTGGTGAAGTACACCCTCGGCAAGCCGCTCAAGGAGGTGATGATCAAGCACAACCTGTCGCCCGAGGCCATCGACTGGTTCCTGCCGCACATGTCGTCGGAATACTTCCGCCAGCCGATTGCCGAGTGCCTGGAAAACACCGAACTGGCGATTCCCCAGGAGCGCTGGTTCACCAACCTGTCCGAGCGCGGCAACACCGGTTCGGCGTCAATCTACATCATGATCCACGAGCTGCTGGAGTCCGGGCGCCTGCACAAGGGGCAGCGCCTGCTGTGTTTCGTCCCGGAAAGCGGGCGCTTCTCCGGTGGCTTCATGCACCTGACGGTGGTCTGACGCGCCTCGCCATGGCGCAACAACCCGGTGGCCGGCGCGGGCCGGCCACTGTTTCGTGGTACGCATCCAACTGCAAGGGAATGACTATGGAAACCCTCGAGCAACGTGTGAAAAGAGTGGTGGCGAGCGAACTGGCCGTCGACCTGGCGCAGATCGGCAACCAGGACTCGTTTGTCGGGAACCTGGGAGCGGACTCGCTGGCCCGGGTGGAACTGGTGACGGCCCTGGAGACCGAGTTCGAACTCACCATTCCGGACGACCAAGCCGATAGCCTGCAGACCGTGCAGCAGGTGATCGACTACCTCCGACAGGCCACTGAGCAAGCAGTCCCGGCCTGACGTCGGTCAAGCGAAGATGCGGCCAGGGCTCAGCTGGCCGATAAGGTTGCCCTGGCCCGCATCTTTCTTCCCCCGGCGTGCGCAGGTCTCAGGCCTGCCGCCACTGCGCCACGACCCTGTCGACTATCTCGCCGCGTTGTTTGATGGAGTTCGCCGCGAGCCGCTGGGCTTCTTCCACCACCGCTTTGGGCGCTGTCCGTGGGCTACCCGCCGCGAAAGGCGGAGCCGGGGCGTACTCCAGTTGCAGCTGCACCCGCTGCGCCGTTGCCTCGCCGAACAGCTCGCCGGCCAGGGTCAGGGCAAAATCGATCCCGGCGGTAATCCCGCCCCCGCTCAACAGGTTGCCATCGCGCACCACGCGCTCCTGCACCGCGATCGCCCCCAGCGCTTCCAGCAGATGGTGGTAGGCCCAATGGGTGGTGGCGCGCTTGCCACGCAACAGCCCGGCCGCGCCGAGCACCAGGGAGCCGGTGCATACCGAGGTGACGTAACGCGCCTGCGCCGCCTGTTGGCGGATGAAATCGAGGGTCTGCGGGTCTTCCATCAACGGCCCGACACCGGCGCCACCGGGGATGCAGATCACGTCCAGCGGCGGGCAGTCGGCGAAGCGGGTGGTCGCCTGCAACACCAGGCCGGTGCTGGCGGTGACCGGCCCGTGCGTCTTCCAGACCAGATGCACCTGCACGTCCGGCAGCGACGCGAGCACATCGTAGGGGCCGGTCAGGTCGAGTTGCTGGACGTTGGGGAACAACAGGAAACCGATCTGCAGCGTCATGGGGTATCTCCCTGGAAAAGTTCGAAGGTGTCCACTCCGATGTGGCTGGACGGTTCGACTCTAGCGCCCTAGGCTTTGGCGAATACGCCAACCTGCCCACGATTTACGCCAACCATGCCCCAGACCGCCAGAACCGTTCATGTACTGACCTTCGCCAATGCCCAGGTGCTCGACGTCACGGGCCCGTTGCAGGTGTTTGCTTCGGCCAACGACCTGGCGCGGCATAAAGGCCTGCCGCTGCCCTACGCGGTGAACGTGATTGCCGCGGGCGACGGGCCGGTGACCACCTCGGCTGGGCTGGCGCTGCTGGCCGAGCCCTTGCCGGCGCCGGGCACGCCTTGCGACACCCTGATCATCGCCGGCGGCTGGGGTGTGTACGCCGCGGCCGAAGACCCGGCGCTGGTGGCCTGGGTCCGCCAGCAGGCGGCGCTGGCGCGGCGGGTGGCGTCGGTGTGCACCGGGGCTTTTTTGCTGGCCGCTAGCGGCTGGCTCGACGGGCGCCGGGTGGTCACCCACTGGACCCGCTGCGAGCAACTGGCGCGGCAATACCCGCGCTTGCGGGTGGAAGCCAATCCGATCTTCATCAACGAGGGGCCGGTCTGGACCTCGGCCGGCGTCACCGCCGGCATCGACCTGGCCCTGGCGCTGGTCGAGGCGGACCTGGGGCACGCCATGGCGCTGGACGTGGCCCGGCAACTGGTGGTGTTCCTCAAGCGCCCGGGCGGCCAGTCGCAGTTCAGCGCGACCCTGGCCCTGCAAAAGCAGGGCAGCCGCTTCGACGACCTGCACGCCTGGATCGCCGAAAACCTCGGTCGCGAGCTGAACCTCCCGGCCCTGGCCGAACGGGCCGGCATGAGCGAACGCAGCTTTGTCCGCCACTACCGCGCCGACACCGGCCAGACCCCGGCCCGGGCCATCGAACAGATCCGCGTGGAAAGCGCCCGGCGCCTGCTCGGCGACAGCGGCGTACCGATCAAGCGCATCGCCGTGCAGTGCGGCTTCGGCAGCGAAGAAACCCTGCGCCGCAGCTTTCTGCGGCTGGTCGGCGTGACGCCGCAGGCCTATCGGGAGCGCTTTTCGCCGGAGGGTAATTCAGGCTTCCAGTAGTTCCAGCAGTGCCTGCAAGGTGGCCTGCGGCGCTTCCTGCGGCACGTTGTGGCCGACCCCGGGCAAGATCCGGCGTTGGTAAGGGCCGGTGAACAGGTCGATGTCTTCGTCCTCTTCGCTGGCCGGGCCGACTCCGTCGGCGCCGCCGCACAGCGAGATGGTCGGTACGCGGATCGGCGGTTGCTGCGCCAGGGCCTGCTCGATGTGTTCCAGGCTCGGGTCGCCCGGGGCGTACATGAAGCGATGCCGGTAGGAGTGGATCACCACCTCGACGAAGTCCGGGTTGTCGAACGACGGCGCGCTCAGGTCGTAGAGTTCACGGCCACGGTCCCAGGTCGGCGACCACAGTTGCCACAGCAGCGCGCACAGTTCGCGGCGGTTGGCGGTCAGGCCATCGACTCCGCGCTGGGTGTGGAAATAGTACTGATACCAGAGCCGGTGCTCGGTCTCGGGCGGCCGCGGTTGGGTCGAGCGGGCAATGTCCTGGATGTTGTAGCCGTCGGCGCTCACCAGGCAGCGCACCCGCTCCGGCCACAGGGCTGAGACGATGCAGGCGGCGCGACCGCCCCAGTCGAAACCGGCGAGGGCGGCCTGGGGGATCTCCAAGGCATCCATCAGGTCCAGCAGGTCCTGGGCCAGCGCCGCCTGTTGCCCGGAACGCAGGATATCCGGGCCGGCGAAGCGGGTCGGCCCGTAGCCGCGCAGGTACGGCACTATCACCCGGTAGCCACGCGCCGCCAGCTCGGGGGCGATCTCGTCGTAGCTGCGCGGGTCGTAGGGAAAGCCATGCAGCAGAATCACCGGCGCGCCGTCGGCGGGGCCGTGGTGTTCGTAGGCGATATGCAGGCGAGGTGTCTGGAGGTACTGGACAGAGGGCGAGCTGTTCATGACGGATCCGGCGACAGGGAAAGCAGCAACCTTAGCTCAATCCGTGTGTCTGGCCAGTGTCGTGCCGGGACCTCGTTCGTGGGTTTGCCCGGTCTGGGGAGGTGCGGGCGGGTTGATGAGTGCGTCACATCTCAGACCTGGAGCGTCCAGGATCCGAGGCGTGATGAAGCCGGGGGAGAAACTTCTGGGTTATTTCTTCTTGTTGATTTTTCCTATCTTCCAGGCCCACTGCGTGCCGGTGGAAATAAAGTATTTCCCTTCGACTTGATGCGCCTTGAATATTTTTCGCAGTTCTTTGGTGACAAATTTCGTGATGTCGGTCTGGTGCGAGCCTGCTTTCTCGAACTCGGCGATAAAGGTATTGGCGGTCAGTTTGGTTTCTGTTTTTTTGCGCTTGCCTTTGACGACCTTCGAGTAATCGATTTTTTCCAATGCCTTGCCAATCAGTTTGTAGACATAGGTGCCGTGGGGCGAGTCCTTGGCATTCTTGATGTCGAACGAGATATGTACGAAGTAACTCATGCCTGGTTCCTTGTGAGCGTGTGGATGAGGGTCAAAAAGCTTTCGCGAAATTGCAGGTTTGTGCCTGGAAGGGCTGTAGAGGGTTGCTGGCTTGATAGACAAGCACTCTGTCCCCCCCTAGAAATAGGACACTTTCGGTGCCTGTCGCCCAGGAGTCGGTGCACAAGTGTTGGCTGTTGAAGTCTGCCCACAGTGCAAAGGCCGTGGTGAGACTCTTCGCTTCAGCCGGCAACCTGGAGACCCCGCCAATAAAGAACGAGAACAGGAAGATGATCAGGAAACTCACTCCTGCCACTTTGAGGATGGTCTTGAGTTTCACCGGAAGAACCAGAAGCAGGGGCAGAATACTGCCCCAGATCATGCCCATGCCGATCATCGTTGCCCACAGATTGTTAATCACAATGGGCTGATAGAGGAGCCCGAATGGGGCGTACAACACCACCAGTAATGTGTAGGTGATTCCGAGGTGACTGGCATCAACGTGAAAAATATTGTTGATGAAAGCTGCCGCCCATTGTTTGGCGAAGAGTGTGTAGATGAATGCAAAGGTGGTCAGCATCATCGCCAGGTGCCACTTCTTTTGGAATTGCTCGCGCAGGCTGGTGCCTACCTCCGAATGACCGATCCAGAGGATGGAAAGGATAAAAGGGATCAGTCCGGTCATCAGGATGCTGGCGGCTGCAAACGCCCGGATGGAGGTGACGTAGGCCAGTGCGATGAGCCCAATCCACAGGCCGATAGTGGCGATATAGGGGTTTTTCAGTGTTGCGGGAAACATCTAACACTCCATGTCATTGCGGGAAGTCAGCCGGTTGCCCGGCTTTTTGTAACTTGTAAGGGGGAGTCCAATGTGCGCTGCTGGCCGATTGGTCACTCAGTCATTCGTTTCCAGCACCCTTGGCCGGCGATAGTTGCCGGTGCTGATACGCATGTAATACGGCTTGTCAGCACTGAGCAGATGGGAAGTGGTCACGCCGGGCAGAAAGCCTTTGCCGCACAGACCGCCGCCTTGCGGGTCCTGAATCACGGTCATGTCCACCACGCCAGCGGGGAGATAGAAGGTGGCGGTTTCTTCGGCGGCGAAGCGGCCGATCAGGGTGTTGTTGGCTTTGACACCCAGGTAGCAACCCATGGCGTTCATGCCTTCATCCCGAGTGATGACGACCTTGGTCAGGCCAGCAGATGGGATCTGGTAGGCCAGTACGCGATCCGCGGGGACCGGATCGGCCTGGCTATGGGAAACCGCTGCGGAGCGGACGAAGACGGTGCAGGCAGAGGTGGACAGAGCAAAAGCGAGAATGGCGAGCGGACGTGCGAGATACATGGGGATTCCATTTCCAGGAGGGGCTGCTCGACAGCGAACAGTGGAGGATTGCTGTCAAGGAAATGGATGATATCAATATGATGGCTTTGCGGCGATTTTTGTCGCCAGGCCTTAGCGCTTTATTGCGAGCAAGCTTGCTTCTACAAGGCAAAGAGCTCGGCGCTGGTTGTGAGGTGCTTGAAATGGTGCTGCCACAACCGCACTCCCAACTGCCCGCTGCGGTCCAGTGACGAACCCACCGTCAGGTCGGTGATCAGGGTCGGTTGCAGGCCGGCGTCGAACAGGGCGAAGCCGGCGGCGAGCACGCAGGTGTCGGTCTGGATGCCGCAGACCAGCACGCGTTCGGGGGCCAGGCTGTGCAGGTAGGTGATGGTTTCCGGCGTGGGGGCGTAGCCGTGCTTGATGAAGATGCGGTCGGCGGCGACCAGGCTGTGGTCATCGGCGGCGGGTTGCCAGCCGAGCTGGCGGACGAAGGGCGTGCGGCTTTCGTCATGGCGTTCGACGGTGGCCACCGAGGGCAGCTGGCCGAGCAGGGCGTTGATGCCGTCCACCAGCCAGTCCGGCGGGTTGAACGTGGGTTGTACATCGATGATCAGCAGCACCTGGCGCATGGGAATCCTTGAGGGGGCCGGGGCGGCCTATTCTGCCCGCAAACCGCCGTTGCCGCGAACCGCTCGCGCGGGTAAAACACGCCACCTCTGTAGCCGCTGCCGAGCCCGCGAGGCTGCGATCGGCCCGGAGGGCCGCTAATCCTGACACCTCGTAGGATCTGGGGAAACGCGGTGCCTACCTGGCGAGTCCTTCGGCCTCGATCGCAGCCTCGCTGCGCTCGGCAGCGGCTACAGCGGCCGCGCATTGCGGCAGGCACCCTGGTCGTCTTTCGTAGGAGCGCAGCTTGCGCGCGATGAACGATGACGCGGTACATCCGGCATTCCGCGTTGTCTCTATCGCGGGCAAGCCTCGCTCCTACAGAAGAGTGCGGGTGTTTGCGTGCGATGAGCGAGGCCGCTCAAGGCTGCCAGAGGATCTTCTCGGCACTGAGCCGGCGATTGAGAAAACTCGCCGCGCTGATCAGGGCCAGGTGGGTCAGTGCCTGCGGGGTGTTGCCCAGGTGCCGGGCATGGCTGTCGAACTCTTCGGCGTACAGCCCCAGCGGGTTGGCGTAGCGCAGCAGTTGCTCGAACTCCAGGTGGGCCTTGTCCACCTGGCCGGCGCGGGCCAGGCATTCGACGTACCAGAACGAGCAGGCGGCGAACGCCCCTTCGGTGCCGGCCAGGCCGTCGATCTGGCTGTCTTCGTTGCGGTAGCGGTAGACCATGCCGTCGCGCACCAGGGTTTTCTCGATGGCTTGCAGGGTCGCCAGCCAGCGCGGGTCGCGGGCGCCGACGAAACGCACCAGCGGCATCAGCAGCATCGAGCCGTCCAGCGCGGTGCCGCCGCGGTACTGGACGAAATGCCCGCGCTCTTCGTTCCAGAAGTTGCTCCAGATATCGTCGTAGATCGCCTGGCGGGTCTGGTCCCAGCGGGCGAACGGTGCCGGCAGCGAGCGCTTCGAGGCCAGGCGGATGGCCCGGTCCAGGGCGACCCAGCACATCAGCCGCGAATGCAGGAAATGATGCTGCTCGCCGCGCATTTCCCAGATGCCCACATCCTCGCCATCCCAGCTGCTGCAAACCTGATCCACCACATCCACCACGTGTTTCCAGCCTTCGTGGGAAATCGCCTCGCCGTATTTGTTGACCAGGTACACCGCATCCAGCAGCTCGCCGAAGATGTCCAGCTGGACCTGGTCGTAGGCCTGGTTGCCGATGCGCACGGGCGTTGCGCCGCCATGCCCGGACAGGTGCGGCAACTGGATTTCCGGCAACTGCTGGCGGCCGTCGATGGCGTACAGGATGTTGAGCTTGGTCGGCTGGCCACGGCAGTCGCTGACCCGCCCGCGCAGCCAGCGCATGTAGGCGTTGGCCTCCTCGACAAAACCCAGGCGCATGAAGGCGTAGACGGTGAACGACGCGTCGCGGATCCAGGTGTAGCGGTAATCCCAGTTGCGTTCGCCGCCCGGGGTTTCCGGCAGGCCGAAAGTGGCGGCGGCCACGATCGCCCCGTGTTTGCGCGAGGTCAGCAGCTTCAGTGCCAGGGCCGAACGGTTGACCATTTCGCGCCAGCGGCCGCGGTAGTTGGACTGGCCGATCCAGTCGCGCCAGAACTTCAATGTGCGTTCCAGGCACAGGTCGCTGCCGCCTGCGGCCAGCCGCGGATCGTCGATACCGCCAAGCATGAATTCGGCGCTCTGCTCCTGTTCCAGCTCGAATTCGGCCACCGCCGCCTGCCGGTCGATGCGCAGGGGCTGGCTGGCGATCAGGCGCAGGCCCGGCTGTTGCTCGGCCTCGAAGCACACCGCGTCGCCGTCCCGCCGCGCCCGGGTCGTGGCGCGGGCATAGTCATGGCGCACCGCGCAGCGCAGGCGCAGGGTGGTGCGGCCGCTGACCACCCGCACCCGGCGGATCAACAGTGGCAGGTCATCCTCGCTGTCGCCGATCGGTAGCAAATCGGTGACTTCCACCACGGCCCGTTCGCTGAGCCAGCGGGTCTGCAGCACGTTGCTGTCCGGCAGGTAGATCTGCTCGCGGCGGGCGTCGGGCAGGTCCGGCGCCAGCTGGAAGATACCGGCGTCCGCGGTGTCCAGCAGCGAGCAGAAGATCGACGGGCTGTCGAACTCCGGCCAGCAGAGAAAATCCACGCTGCCCTTGTCGTTGACCAGCGCAGCAGTGCGCAGGTCGCCGATGATGCCGTGGGCGTCGATCGGCGCCTGTCGTTCAGTGTCAGCCATGGTCACGAAACTCCGGATACAGGCTCATGCCGCCGTCGATCACCAGGGTGCTGCCAAGCACATAGTCGGAGGCATCGCTGGCCAGCCAGACCACGGCGTTGGCCACGTCCTTGACGTCGCCGATGCGCCCGTAGGGAATCAGCTCGAGCAGCTTGCGCTCGGCCGCGCCCTCGGTGGCCTGGCGATTGATGGGCGTGGCGATCGCTCCCGGGGCAATGGCATTGACGCGGATGCGCTGGTGCCCGACCTCTTGGGCCAGGCTGCGCATCAGCATGTCCACGCCGCCCTTGGACGCCGCGTAATTGACGTGCCCGGCCCAGGGTATCCGCTGGTGCACCGAGCTCATGTGGATGATCTTGCCGGCGGCGCGCGACACGCCGGTGCGGATGCCCTGGCGGTTGAAAATACGCAGGGCGGCGCGGGCGCAGAGGAACTGGCCGGTAAGGTTGACGCTGATTACCTGGTTCCAGTCCTCCAGGGTCATGTCCACGGTGGCGGCGTCTTTTTGCAGGCCCGAGTTGGCCACCAGGATGTCGAGGAAACCGAAGGCTTCCAGGGCCTTGTCGAACAGGTGCTGGACTTCATCTTCCCGGGAAATGTCGGCGCCCACCGCAATGGCCCGGCCGCCGCAGGCGTTGATGTCGGCGGCGAGTTTTTCCGCGGGCGCCGCCTGCCGATGGTAATTGAGCACCACCGAGGCCCCGGCCGCGGCCAGGGCGGTGGCCGCCGCGGCGCCGATGCCGGAACTGGCGCCGGTGACCAGGGCGACTTGCTGGTTGAGGGAGATCTGCATGATTGGTCAACCTGAAAAACTGTCGTTGACTGGTTGACTGACCTTGCAGGACAAGAGTTCAGCGGAGAATGATCACTCTTGTTTTGAACGGGATCGCTACTCGGGCTTCGAGTTCGAGGCGGTGGCCGCGTCGGCATTCAACTCTGCAAGTATCTTCTGGTGATCCATGAACTTTATATTTGGAAAACGCTTCTTTGCTATTTCCAGGATGCGAGGCTGTATGTCAGTGTAGTTTCTTATTGTGCTATGGAATACCAAGTAGCAGCTGTCAGTTGCCTTGCTCATGATTTGATAGATGTCAGCATCCACGAATTCTTTCAGGCGACTATATCCAAGTTGATTTTTGTCGCCTTCGGCCAGTGTGGCTTTGAACCTTTCCTGAGCAGTTTTTTGCGCGGGCTCAAGCTTTTCTGAAACCAGTCTTGAGCGCTCATTAATTGCGTTGACAGCTGCAATGTAGCTTTCTTCCGCGACAGATAACTCGAGCAGGGCCTTGCCGTGCTCTTCATGAAGAAAGCCCAGTTCGTTGAAATCAATTTCCACAATGTTCAGAGCAATCGGGCCTGCTGCCGGGGTACGTGCCCAACGGTGTTCGTTTAACTCGTTCTCTTTAAGGAAGCTGTTATAAATTCCAGCGATCTTGTTCAGTTTTATTGCTATGCAGAATACTGCTTTTCTCAAAGCTCTGACTTCAGAATCCTCGAGTTTTTTGTTCTCGATGCGGGTGTTGTAGCGATAAGCAAGATAGGCCGCTATTAGTACGCCGATAAGTGCGCTTAATCCCGATGTTAAAGAACTTACTGCAAGCTCGTGAAGTCGTGGTACCTCTTTTTTTTCAATAGCCAATTGAAGGAAGTACCAAAGGTTCAATGCCAGCAGGGGCAGGATTAATCCTATGGCAATGAATATGGAGTTTTTATTAATGAACTTGAGGGCGGACTTTATCGGAAACATGCTCTAAAAGGCTTTCTATTATTTGTCTGTGATTGTGTGGTGTTTTTTGGGCGGGGTACGTTCTCATGTAGTGGCATCTGTGGCAACGTGCACAGTTTTGCAGAGACATCAGGATGGCAAACCCTTACCGCGAACTGTTCAAGGCCCCCGGCAGTCGCGCTTTCGTGGTGGCGGGGATGATTGCGCGGATGCCGATGTCGATGACCGGCATCGGCCTGATCACCATGCTGGCCCAGCTCAAGGGCGGTTACGCGCTGGCCGGTGCGGTGGCGGCGACCTTCGCCCTGGCCACGGCCTTCTGCGCGCCCCAGGTGTCGCGTCTGGTCGACCGTTTCGGCCAGGGCCGGGTGCTGCCGATCGCCGCCGGCCTGGGCGGCGGGGCGCTGCTGGTGTTGTTGCTGTGCACCCGTTTGCAGGCGCCGCACTGGACATTGTTCCTGTTCGCCGCCCTGGCCGGCTGCATGCCGAGCATTCCGGCGATGATCCGCGCCCGCTGGACCGAGCTGTACCGCGGCCAGCCACAGTTGCAGACTGCCTACGCCCTGGAATCGGTGCTCGATGAGGTGTGCTTTATCCTCGGCCCGCCGTTGTCGGTGGGGCTGTGCGTGGCGGCCTTCCCCGAGGCCGGGCCGCTGGCGGCGCTGTTGCTGCTGGCGATCGGCGTCACCGCGCTGGTGGCGCAACGGGCGACCGAGCCACCAGTGCATCCCCATGAGGCCGAGCACGACGCGTCGATCATTCGGTCGCTGGAGTTGCAGTTGCTGGTGCTGCTGATGATCGCCATGGGCATGATCGTCGGCGTGGTGGACGTGGTCAGCGTGGCGTTCGCTCAGCAGCAGGGGCAACCCGCGGCGGCGAGCATTGTGCTGTCGGTGTACGCCATCGGTTCCTGCCTGGCGGGTATCGCCTTCGGTGCGTTGAAACTGAATATCCCGCTGCCGCGACTGTTCATGTACGGCGGCATCGCCACTGCCGTGACCACCCTGCCATTGCTGCTGGCGAGCAATATCCTCGGCCTGTCCCTGGCGGTGTTCGTCTCTGGCCTGTTCTTCGCCCCGACCCTGATCGTCGCCATGGCCCTGGTCGAGAACATAGTTCCACCGGCCAAGCTCACCGAGGGCCTGACCTGGCTGGTCACCGGGGTGAGCATCGGCGTGGCCATCGGCGCCGCCAGTTCCGGCTGGCTGGTGGATGCCTTTGGCGCGCGCAGCGGCTTCTGGGTGGCGCAGGCGGCGGCAGTGGTGGTGCTGGGGGCGGCGGTGCAGAGCTGCCGCCGGCTGACCCGCGGCCAGCCGGCGGTCGCCTGAGCGTTACCAGCCGCGCCCGGAGTTGACCCAGAAATTCACCGAGAGCGAGGTGGACACCGACTCCACCTGGTGGAACCAGCCCTCGGGCAGGAACAGCAGGTCGCCGGCTTCCAGGGTGAGGCGCAGGAAGGTCACGTCCCGCGAGGCCGGAAAACGCTCATAGTCCGGTGCGTCCGGGTTGACCTCGCAGCCGTCGAGCCCGCCCTCGGGGGCGGTCGACCAGGTGCCCAGGGCCTCACGGTGGTGGGGCGCGGCAAGGATGAAGGACTTCTGCCCCCAGACCTGGGCGAACAGGTTGTCGGTGTCGTCACGGTGCAGCGGGGTCAGGGTGCCCTTGGGGCCGATCCAGATCCGCGGCGGGATGAACAGCGAGCGGTCGAAGTAGGGCGGGTATTGGATCTGTTCCAGCAACTGCGCCGGCAGGATGTTGTTGCCCATATAGGCGGGCGGTTCGCCGTCGGCGCTTTGCGCCGTGGGGTTGTCCAGCGCGGCGATGAACCCGGCCATCGAGGTGGAGCGGAAGTCGCGCTCGGTGGAAAAGGTCTTTTTCACGTAGTCGCCGTGGCGGGTGATGCCTTGCAGCTCGGCGAAATGCACCAGCGATTCTTCACGGCTGAGCTTGAACAGCGGCCAGTCCTGCAAGGCATCGCTGATCACCACGGGAATGCCCTGGGGCAGGTAGCGCGTCCTGAACTCCTCTACCGACAGCCCGCTGCGTGGACGCCGCTCCACCGTGCGCTGGGTCGGCAGGCTGGCCGAGACTTGCTCGCTGTAGCGTGGTGGGGTGGGGTAGCGGGTGTTCATCTCGACTTTCTTTTCCACTGCGCCGCCATGTCGGGCATGGTCGATGATCTGCGGCAGCAGCGTCGCCAGGCCCATGTTGCCGCCGATTTTCAGGCGCCCGCTGGCGAACAGTTCCTCGACGTTGGCGCTGCCGCCCATGATCCCGAGAAAGTCGGCCTGGGCGACCTCGATGGTGACATCGGGCGCCGGATGCCGGCCGGCTTCGGTCCGGCTGTGCGCCTTGACCTCTGACCAGAATGCCAGCTGTGGACCGAACACGAACTGAAAGGTGCCTTCGATTCCCACGGCACCGGCATTGGCGAACAGCGTTGACAGAATGGTCTGCAAGTCCACGGCGATCTCTCTTGTTTGCGGTTTGATCTGCAACAGGGAACGAAGGCTGTGGTAGGAAATTTATGGTGATGACGGGCGGCGTCAAGGCGGATGGCAGCGACTAATTTGCCGGCCAGGTGGCACGTTCAGTCTTTACCATCATTTTTTTCAAGGGGAACACAGTGACCCAGTTGACGCTGCTGTGCCTGCCGTATTCCGGCGCCAGCGCCATGGTCTATAGCCGCTGGCGGCGCAAACTGCCCGACTGGCTGAAGTTGCAGCCGGTGGAACTGCCGGGGCGGGGCGTGCGTTTTGGCGAAGCCTTGCAAACCGATCTGGCAGGGTTGGCGCAGCAGCTGGCCAGGGAGCATTTGCCGGCATTGCAGGCGCCTTATGCCTTGTTCGGCCACAGCCTGGGGGCGTTGCTGGCGTGCGAGATGGCCCATGCCCTGCGCCAGCTGGGCGGCCCGGAGCCGGTGGCGCTGTTCGCCTCGGGCACCGCGGCGCCGAGCGAGCGCAGCGAATACGACCGCGACCTGGCCGAGCCGAAAACCGATGCCCAGCTGATCGAACAGCTGCGCACCTTCAATGGCACTAGCGAAGAGGTGTTGGCCAACCAGGAGCTGATGAGCCTGACCCTGCCGGTGCTGCGCGCCGACTTCCTGCTGTGCGGCAGCTTCCGTCCGCAGCAGCGAGCCCTGCTCAAGTGCCCGGTGCATGTGCTGGGCGGCAAGGACGACCGGGCCAGCACCGAGCAACTGATGGCCTGGCGCCGGGAAACCAGTGGCAGCTTCTCCGTGGACATGCTGTCCGGTGGGCACTTCTTCATTCATGAGCACGAGCCCAAGGTGCTGCGCATGATCAAGGATCACCTTGAGCCCCATCGGCGTCGGCATGCCCAGCGGGTGGCGCTGACGGGTTGACGGTGTGTTGCTGCGACTGTGCAGACCCAGCGCCTGGCGTTGGGTCTTTTTTTGCGGGGAGCAAGAGGGGGCGGCCTTTATTCCAGCGAGCGGCCCAGGCGCCAGTAGCCCATCAGTGCCAGGTTGCGGCGTTCCAGGCCACGCTCGTTGATCAGGTGCCGGCGGATCTTCATGACCGTGCCCGACTCGCCGGCGATCCAGGCATAAAAGCCGTTGTCCGCAGGTTTCGCCGAATCCCAGGGGCGCAGGTCGTCGGCGTTCTCCTGGGGTTTCAGCGGGCGCGGGTGCTTGCCCGGCGCGGGCAGCTCGGCCAGTTCCCGGGCGGCATGCATCAACGCCTCGCCATGGCTGGCGCCCAGCACGTCGCGGGGCAGCCAGCTCAGGCGGGTCCGGTGGTTGTGGCGCAGCGCCAGGCAATCGCTTTCGTGGGGCACCTCGATGAACGCCTGGACATCGGGCGGCGTCGGGTACTCCATCAGGTCTTCGAGAATCCCGGCGATGGCCGGCAGCGCCGTTTCGTCGCCGATCAGCAGGACCTTGCGGATTCCCGCCGGCGGTTGCCATTCGTAGCCGCCGGGGTCGCCGCTGAAGGCTTTGTCGGGCACGGCCATTTGCAGGCGGTCGCCGACCTTGGCGTGAGTCGCCCAGCGCGACGCCGGGCCGGTGACCCCGTGCAGCACGAAGTCCACGTCCAGCTCCGCGGGCTCGGCGCGCAGGGCGCGGATGGTGTAGGTGCGCATCGGTGGCTGTTGCGCCGCCGGCAGCTTGCGCCGGGCCGCGTGCCAGTCACCGATGCACGGCAGCTCGGGCGGCAGGCCGTCGGCAGCGGGGAACAGCAGCTTGATGCGCTGGTCCGGCGCCAGGGTGCGGGTGTGGGCGACGTCCTCGCCGGTAAACACGAAGCGCGCCATGCAGGGGCTGAGGCTGATCCGTTGCTTGAGTTGGACATTGATCAGGCGGTAGGCGCGCGGCTGCTGGTTGCCTGCGCCGACCAGTTTGCGCAAGCCGTTTGCCAGCGAGCTGTTTGACAGGAAGTTGGCCAGTGAGGTTGCAGAGGACATGATCGCGACCTTGTGTGGAAAGTGATGGTCCTCTTTTGACGAGTCGCCATCCGTGGAATTTAACGGCGGGCCGCGGTCTGGCGCGCTGCCGCGGGGGTTAATTTTTCCTCCTGCCCATCCGTTCCGTAGGGATAGCCGAGCCAATGCTCGATACCCAACATGTACGGATGAAGCCAGATGAATGCTGAAAAGTCCCTGAAACTCGCCAGTCGATTTATCGAGCTGCCGCTGGAAAAGCGGCGGGTGTTCCTCGATGGTCTGCGGGCGGAAAACATCGACTTTTCGTTGTTTCCGATTCCCGCCGGGATCGCCGCCGAGGATCGCCAGGCGCTGTCCTATGCCCAGCGACGGATGTGGTTCCTCTGGCAGATGGACCCCCACAGCGGCGCCTATAACCTGCCGGGCGCGGTGCGCCTGCGTGGCGCCCTGAACCTGCCGGCCCTGGAGCAGGCGTTCGCCAGCCTGGTGGCGCGCCACGAAACCCTGCGCACGGTGTTCAAGCGCCATGCCGACGAGCGCCTGGAGCAAGTGGCGGTCGAGACCGCGGTGCCCGTGGAGTCGGTGGACCTCAGCGCCCTGGCGCCCGACGCGCGCGAGCAGGCGGTCGCGGAGCAGGCGCAGCGCCAGTCGCTGCAACCGTTCGACCTGGGCAGCGGGCCGCTGCTGCGGGTCAAGCTGCTGAAGCTGGCGGACGAGGAGCATGTGCTGCTGTTGACCTTGCACCACATCGTTTCCGACGGCTGGTCGATGAATGTGCTGATCGACGAATTCATCCGTTTCTACGACGCCCATGAGCGGCAGCAAGCGCCGCAACTGCCGGCCTTGCCGATCCAGTACAGCGACTACGCCCTGTGGCAGCGCCGCTGGCTGGAAGCCGGCGAGCAGGCGCGGCAACTGGAGTACTGGCAGGCACAATTGGGCGACGAGCACCCGGTGCTGGAGTTGCCCACCGACCATCCGCGCCCGGCGATGCCCAGCTATCGCGGCACCCGCTATGACTTCGCCATCGAGCCGGCCCTGGCCGAGCAGCTGCGCGCCACCGCCAGGCAGCACAACGTGACCCTGTTCATGCTGTTGCTCGGGGCCTTCAACGTGCTGCTGCATCGCTACACCGGGCAGGACGACATCCGCGTCGGCGTGCCGATCGCCAACCGCAACCGCGCGGAAGTCGAAGGGCTGATCGGTTTCTTCGTCAACACCCAGGTGCTGCGTACCCGACTGAACGGGCAGACGCCGGTCAGCCAGTTGCTGCAACAGGTCAAGGAAGCGGCCCTCGGCGCCCAGGCCCATCAGGACCTGCCGTTCGAGCAACTGGTGGAAGCGCTCAAGCTGGAGCGCAGCCTGAGCCACACCCCGCTGTTCCAAGTGATGTACAACCACCAGCCGCAGGTCGCCGACATCAGCGCGGTCAGCACCGCCTCGGGCCTGGAGCTGGGCCTGGTGGAGTGGCAGAGCCGCACCACCCAGTTCGACCTCACCCTGGACACCTTCGAGAAGTCCGGCAAGCTGCAGGCCGCGCTGACCTACGCCAACGACCTGTTCGACGCCGCCACCATCGAGCGCATGGCGCAGCACTGGACTCGCCTGTTGCAGGCGATGGTCGCCGATACCGCGCAGCGGGTCGGCGAGCTGCCGATGCTGGCCGCCGCCGAACGGCAGCAACTGCTGCTGGAGTGGAACCAGACCGAGGCCCGCTATCCGGTCGAGCGCTGCCTTCACCAGTTGATCGAAGAGCAGGTGCAGCGCACGCCGCACGCACCGGCCCTGGTGTTCGCCGAGTGCGAACTGAGCTACGCCCAGCTCGACGCACGCGCCAACCAGCTGGCGCACTTGCTGCGCGAGCAGGGTGTGGGCCCGGACGTGCTGGTGGGTATCTGTGTCGAGCGCTCGATCGAAATGGTGGTCGGCCTGCTGGCGATCCTCAAGGCCGGCGGCGCCTATGTGCCGCTGGACCCGGAATACCCGTTGGACCGCCTGGCCTACATGATCGAAGACAGCGGCATCGCCCTGTTGCTCACGCAAAGCGCGTTGCTGCCGGTGCTACCGACCGAGGCGGTCAAGGTCATGATCCTCGATCAGGACCAGGACTGGCTGGACGGCTACAGCGAAGCCCCGCTGGCCCCGGCCGCCGGGCCGCTGAACCTGGCCTACGTGATCTACACCTCCGGTTCCACCGGCAAGCCCAAGGGCGCCGGCAACAGCCACGCCGCGCTGGTCAACCGCCTGTGCTGGATGCAGGACGCCTATGGGCTGGACGGCAGCGACACGGTGCTGCAAAAGACCCCGTTCAGCTTCGACGTGTCGGTCTGGGAATTCTTCTGGCCGCTGCTGACCGGCGCGCGCCTGGTGGTGGCCGCGCCGGGCGCCCATCGTGAGCCGGCGCTGCTGATCGAGACCATAACCAAGCACGGCATCAGCACCCTGCACTTTGTGCCGTCGATGCTCCAGGCGTTCATCCACGAGCCGGGCGTACAGGCCTGCGCCAGCCTCAAGCGCATTGTCTGCAGCGGTGAAGCCTTGCCCCTGGACGCCCAGCAGCAGGTGTTCGCCAAGCTGCCTGCTGCCTGCCTGTACAACCTCTATGGGCCGACGGAAGCGGCCATCGACGTGACCCACTGGACCTGTGTCGACGAGGGCGCCCTTAGCGTGCCGATCGGCCGTCCGATCGCCAACCTGCGCACCTATGTGCTGGACGCCGAGCTGTCGCCGGTGCCGGCCGGTGTCGCCGGCGAGCTGTACCTGGGCGGCGCCGGCCTGGCCCGCAGTTACCATCGCCGTCCGGGGCTGACGGCCGAGCGTTTCGTCACCAGCCCGTTCGAAGCCGGCACGCGCCTGTATCGCACCGGCGACCGGGTGCGCCAGCGCGCCGACGGGGTCATCGAATACCTCGGCCGCCTCGATCACCAGGTCAAGTTGCGCGGGCTGCGCATCGAGCTGGGCGAAATCGAGACCCGCCTGATGCAGCACCCGCTGGTGCGCGAAGCCGTGGTGCTGGTGCAGGGCGGCAAGCAGCTGGTGGGTTATCTGGTGCTGGAAGACGCCGAGCCGGCCGCCACCTGGCAGCAGGAGCTCAAGGCCTGGCTGCTGGGCAGCCTGCCGGAATACATGGTGCCGGCCTGCCTGATGCCCTTGGCGAAACTACCGGTCACCGCCAACGGCAAGCTCGATCGCAAGGCGTTGCCGCTGCCCGAAGCCACAGCGCAGCAGGCCTTCATCGCTCCCGAGGACGCCACGCAGAAAGCCCTGGCGGCGATCTGGTGCGACGTCCTGGGCCTGGAGCAGGTCGGCCTGGAAGACAACTTCTTCGAACTGGGCGGCGATTCGATCATCTCGATCCAGGTGGTCAGTCGCGCCCGCCAGGCCGGCATCCGCCTCAGCCCGCGGGACCTGTTCCAGTACCAGACGGTGCGCAGCCTGGCGCTGGCGGCGGTGTTCGAGAGCCCGAGCGTGATCGACCAGGGCCCGGTCAGCGGCGAGGCAATCCTGACCCCGGCCCAGGCGTATTTCTTCGAGCAGGCGATTGTCGAACGTGGCCACTGGAACCAGTCGCTGCTCCTGACCCCGCGCCAGAAGCTGCAAGCGCAGTGGCTGGAAGGCGCGCTGACGGCAGTGCTCAATCATCACGATGCCCTGCGCCTGCGTTTTGTCCAGGGCGCCGACGGCTGGCAGCAAAGCCACGCCGCATTGCTCGATGAGAGTGGTCTGTGGCAGTGCCAGGCTGAAAACACCGAAGCCCTGGCTGTGCTCTGCGACGAGGCCCAGCGCAGCCTGAACCTGCAGCAGGGGCCGCTGTTGCGGGCCGCGCTGGTGGATCTGGCCGATGGCGGCCAGCGCCTGTTGCTGGTCATCCACCACCTGGTGGTGGACGGCGTGTCCTGGCGCATCGTGCTCGAGGACCTGCAGCGCGCCTACGGCCAGCTGGCGGCGGGTAACGCAGTGGCCTTGCCGGCCAAGACCAGCGCCTACCAGGCCTGGGCCGAACAGCTGCAAAGCCATGCCCGGCAACTGGAGGCGCAACTGCCTTACTGGCAGGCGCAGCAACAGGCCGGGCTCGACCTGCCGTGCGATAACCCGCAAGGCCGCCTGCACAATCGCCTGGAGCGCAAGATCGAATCGCGGCTGGACAGCGAGCTGACCCGGCAACTGCTGCAAAGCGCGCCGGCGGCCTATCGCACCCAGGTCAACGACCTGCTGCTGACCGCGCTGGCCCGAGTGATCTGCCGCTGGAGCGGGCAGGACGCGGCGCTGATCCAGCTCGAAGGCCATGGCCGTGAAAACCTTGCTCGCGAAGAGCTGTCCGCTGACCTCGACCTGAGCCGCACCGTCGGCTGGTTCACCAGCCTGTTCCCGGTCCGCCTGCAACCCCAGGACGAACTGGCGAGCGCGATCAAGGCGATCAAGGAACAACTGCGTGCCGTGCCGGGCAAAGGCCTGGGCTATGGCCTGCTGCGTTACCTGGGCGAGCCGGGCAGCCGCGAGCTGCTGCAGGCGTTGCCGGCGCCGCGCATCACCTTCAACTACCTGGGGCAGTTCGACCGTCAGTTCGACGACACGGCGCTGCTGGTCCCCGCCGTGGAAAGCAGCGGCCGCGCCCAGGACTCGGATGCGCCGCTGGCCAACTGGCTGACCCTGGAAGGGCAGGTCTACGGTGGCGAGCTGGCGCTGCAATGGGGCTTCAGCCACGAGATGTTCGAGGACGCCACCGTGCAGCGCCTGGCCGACGCCTATGTCCTGGAGCTCAAGGCGCTGATCGCCCATTGCTGCGCGGTCCCGGCCGGCCAGGCCACGCCGTCGGACTTCCCGCTGGCGACCATCGGCCAGGCTCAGCTGGATGCGCTGGCGCCGGACAGCAGCGCCATCGAAGACATCTATCCGCTGTCGCCGATGCAGCAGGGCATGCTGTTCCACACCCTGTACGAGCCCCAGGCCGAGGCCTATATCAACCAGCTGCGCCTGGATATCCGCGGCCTGGATCTCCAGGCCTTCGCTCGTGCCTGGCAAGCCGCGCTGAACCGCCACGCGATCCTGCGCAGCAGCTTCCACTGGCTGGGGCTGGAGGTTGCGCACCAAGTAGTACACCGTCACGTCGAGCTGCCATGGCAGGTCATCGAGGACGCCGCCGCGGACCTCGAAGCCCTGGCGAGCGCCGAGCGCAAGCGTGGTTTCGAACTGAGCGGCGCGCCGCTGCTGCGCCTGCAACTGGTCCGCCGCGGCGACGATGCCTGGCACCTGATCTACACCAGCCACCACATCCTGATGGACGGCTGGAGCAACGCGCAGTTGCTCGCCGAAGTGATCCAGGACTATGCCGGACAGGCCTCGGGCCAGCCGCCGGGCCAGCCCTTGAATCAGCCCTTGAGTCAGTACAGCGACTACCTGGGCTGGTTGCAGCAGCAGTCGAGCGCCGCTGGCGAGCAGTTCTGGAAGGCCGCGCTGGCCCCGCTGCAAACCCCGACATTGCTGGCCGAGGCCTTGCGTCCGCCGGTCGACGGCAGCGGCAGCGCCGAGTACCGAGTGGCGCTGGACGCAGCCGCGACCCAGCGGCTGGCGGACTTCGCCCGGCAGCACAAGGTCACCCTCAACACCCTGCTGCAAGCGGCCTGGGGCCTGCTGCTGCAACGCTATACCGGGCAGGATTGCGTGGTCTTCGGCGCCACGGTGGCCGGGCGTTCGGCGGCCTTGCCGGGCATCGAGCAGCAACTGGGGCTGTTCATCAACACCCTGCCGCTGGTCTGCGCGGCGCCGCCGGACCAGCCGCTGAACCAGTGGCTGGCCGCGCTGCAGAACCTCAACCTGAGCATGCGCGAGTACGAACATATACCGCTCTACGACATCCAGGGCTGGGCAGGGCAGCAGGGCACGGCACTGTTCGACAGCCTGCTGGTGTTCGAGAACTTCCCTGTGGCCGAGGCCCTCAAGGGCGGTGCGCCGGCCGGGCTGGCGTTCGGTGAGCTGCACAACCACGAGCGCACCCACTATCCGCTGACCCTGGGCATCGAGCTCGGTGCCGGGCTGAGCCTGGAGTTCAGCTATGACCTGGCGCGCTTCAGCGCCGCCCAGGTCGCGCAATTGAGCGCCGACCTCCAGCACCTGCTGGCGCAGATGGTCGCCTTGCCGCAGGCGCCGCTGGGCGAACTGCGCCTGCTGGATGGCGCCGGGCAGGCCGCGATCCTCGCCGTGAGCCAGCCCCAGGCGCTGCACCTGCACAGCGAACAGCTGGTGCACCAGCGCTTTGCCGCGCAGGCCGCCGCCACCCCGGACGCGCTGGCGCTGCAAGCCGGCGACCAGCGCCTGAGTTATGGCCAGTTGAATGCCCTGGCCAACCGCCTGGCGCACCGCCTGCTGGAACAGGGCGTGGCGCCCGGCCAGCGGGTCGGCCTGGCCATGGGCCGAGGCCCGCAGTTGATCGTCAGCCTGCTGGCGGTGCTCAAAAGCGGCGCGGCCTATGTGCCGCTCGACGCGAAATACCCGGCCGAACGCCTGGCCTACATGATCGAGGACAGCCGCCTGGACCTGCTGCTGTGCGCAGCCGGGCTGCTGGACGCTCTGGTATTGCCGGCATCGTTGCCGCGACTGGGCTTGGGAGCGTTGCGCCTGGACGATCTGCACACTGAACTGGCGACGTATGCCGACAGCGATCCGCAGAACCGCACCGCCGCCAGCGACCTGGCGTATGTGATCTACACCTCTGGTTCCACCGGCCTGCCCAAGGGCGTGGCCATCGATCACGGCGCGCTGCGCGAGTTCTGCCAGACCGCCGCCGAGTATTCGCGGCTGACGGCCGAGGACCGGGTGCTGCAGTTCGCCACCGTGAGCTTCGACGGTTTTGTCGAGCAGTGCTATCCGCCGCTCTGCGTCGGCGCGGCCCTGGTCATGCGGGGCGACGAGCCCTGGGATGTCGGGCAACTGGCGGACGAGATGGTCCGCCATGGCGTGACCCTGGCCGACTTGCCGGCGGCTTACTGGTACCTGCTGGCCCGCGAGTGCGCGATTGACGCCAAGCGTTCCCTGGGCCGCCTGCGCCAGGTGCATGTGGGCGGCGAAGCCATGTCCGTCGAAGGCCTGCGCCTGTGGCACGAGGCAGGCCTGGGGCATGTGCGCCTGCTCAATACCTACGGCCCGACCGAGGCCACGGTGGTCTCCAGCGTGCATGAGTGCCGCCTGGAAGACGCCAGCGATGCCTTTGGCGTGCCGATCGGCCGGGCCATTGGCGGGCGCGCGCTTTATGTGCTCGACAGCGCCGGCCAGCTGTTGCCGGCCGGTGGCGTCGGTGAGCTGTGCATTGGCGCGCCGTTCGGCCTGGCGCAGGGTTATTTCGATCGCCCCGGCTTGACCGCCGAGCGTTTCCTGCCCGACCCCTTCGCCGCCGAACCGGGGGCGCGGCTGTACCGCAGCGGCGACCTGGCCCGTTACAACGGCGCGGACCTGGAGTACGTCGGCCGTATCGACCATCAGGTGAAGATTCGCGGTTTCCGCATCGAAATGGGCGAGATCGAGGCCTGCCTGCAAGCCCTGGAACAGGTGCGCGAGGCGGCGGTGATCGCCCAGGACAGCCCGGCGGGCGCACAACTGGTGGCGTATGTGGTGGCCAGCGATCCGGCCCTGGCGACCCCGCCAGCGCAGGACGCTTACCGCGCGCAACTGGTGCAGGCGCTGGCCCGTTCGTTGCCGGACTACATGTTGCCGAGCCACCTGCTGTTGCTCGACCGCCTGCCGCTGAACAACAACGGCAAGCTGGACCGCAAGGCCCTGCCCAAACCCGACCCGGCTCAGGGCGGCGAGGCTTATCAAGCGCCGCAAACCTGCTTGCAGCGCCAGCTCGCGGCGATCTGGGAAGACGTCTTGCAAAGCGCGCCTGTCGGCCTGGGCGAGCACTTTTTCGAGCGCGGCGGACACTCGCTGATGGCCACCCAGGTCATCTCTCGGGTCCGTCATGAGCTGCACCTGGAAGTGCCGCTGCGCACCTTGTTCGAGCAGCCGACCCTGGGCGCTTTCGCCGCCGCCTGCGCCGAGGTGCAAGGGGCCGGCACGCCGCCGATGCAGGTCCTGGAACGTGGCCGGCCGCTGGCGTTGTCCTATGCCCAGGAGCGCCAGTGGTTCCTCTGGCAGCTGGAGCCCGACAGCGCCGCCTACCATGTGCCCAGCGCCCTGCGCCTGAAAGGCACGCTGGACCTGGACGCCTTGCAGCGCAGTTTCGACAGCCTGGTGGCGCGCCACGAAAGCCTGCGCACCCGCCTGTTGCAGGACGGCGAACGCACCGTGCAGGTGATCGACGCCGAAGGGGTCATCGCGATCCGTTTGATCGATGCCGACGAAGCCCGGCTGGAAAGCCTGGTGGACGAGGAAATCGCCCGGCCGTTCGACCTGGAGCAGGGCCCGCTGTTGCGGGTCAGCCTGCTGCGCCTGGCCGAGGACGAACATGTGCTGGTGCTGGTCCAGCACCATATCGTCTCCGACGGCTGGTCGATGCAGATCATGGTCGATGAGCTGGTGCAGCTGTACGCCGCTTACCGTGAGGGCCAGGACCTGCAACTGCCGGCGCTGCCGATCCAGTACGCCGACTACGCCCAGTGGCAGCGCAACTGGATGGAAGCAGGGGAGAAGGCACGCCAGCTGGATTACTGGCAGGCCCTGCTAGGGGGCGAACAGCCGGTGCTGGAATTGCCCCTGGACCGTCCACGCCCGGCAGTGCAGAGCCATCGTGGCGCGCGCCTGGATCTGGCGCTGGAGCCGGAACTGGTACAGCAGCTCAAGGCCCTGGCCCAGCGCGAAGGCGTGACGATGTTCATGCTGTTGCTGGCCGCGTTCCAGACCCTGCTGTACCGCTACAGCGGCCAGGCGGATATCCGCATCGGCGTGCCGATCGCCAACCGCAACCGGGTGGAAACCGAACATCTGCTCGGCTTCTTCGTCAACACCCAGGTGCTCAAGGCCGATATCGACGCTCAGATGACCTTTGCCGGGCTGTTGCAGCAGGTCAAGCAGCGTGCGCTGCAAGCGCAGAGCCATCAGGACCTGCCGTTCGAGCAACTGGTGGAGGCGCTGCAACCCGAGCGCAGCCTGAGCCACAACCCGCTGTTCCAGGTGATGTTCAACCATCAGAGCGACGCGCGTAACGCCCGGCAACTGCCCGGCCTGCTGATGGAAGGCTTGCAGTGGAACAGCCACACTGCGCAGTTCGACCTCAACCTGGACACCCAGGAGACCGCCGAAGGTCTCTGGGCCTCCTTGACCTACGCCACCGACCTGTTCGAAGCGGCCACCGCGGAACGCCTGATGCAGCATTGGCAGAACCTGCTGCGGGCGGTGGCGACTCAAGCCAGCGCGCGCCTGGACGACCTGCCGTTGCTCAGCGAAGCGCAGTGGCAGCAGATCGTGCATCAGTGGAACGCCACGGCGACCGCTTATCCACAGGACCAGGGCGTGCATCGGTTGTTCGAAGTCCAGGCGCTGGCGCAACCGCAGGCCATTGCCCTGTATTGCAACGGCGAGGCGTTGAGCTATGCCGAACTGAACCGCCGCGCCAACCGCCTGGCCCATCGCCTGATGGACGCCGGGGTCGGTCCGGACGTGCTGGTGGCGGTGGCGCTGGAGCGTTCGCTGGAGATGGTGGTCGGCCTGCTGGCCACCCTCAAGGCTGGCGGCGCCTATGTGCCGCTCGATCCGCAATACCCGGCCGAGCGCCTGGCCTTCATGCTCGAAGACAGCCGCGCCCAGGTGCTGCTGACCCAGGAGCGTCTGCGCGAGCGCCTGCAACTGCCGAGCGGCCCGCGGCTGCTGCTGGTGGACGGGCCGGGTGCCGACGCCGGGTTCAGCGACGAGAACCCGAACCGGGTGCTGTCGCCGGAGCATCTGGCGTATGTGATCTACACCTCGGGCTCCACCGGCAAGCCCAAGGGCGTGATGATCCGTCATCAGGCGCTGAGCAGCTTCACCGGCGGCATGGCCGCTACCCTGGAGATCGGCCGTGACGAGCGGATGCTGTCGCTGACCACCTTCTCCTTCGACATCTTCGCCCTGGAGCTCTATGTACCGCTGAGCGTGGGTGCGACCGTGGTGCTGGGCGACAAGGAACTGGCGCTGGACCCGGAAGCGATCCTCGACCTGCTGCAGGCCCAGGCGGCCAGCGTGGTGCAGGCCACGCCATCGACCTGGCGCATGCTGCTCGACAGCGAGCGGCGTTCCCTGCTGCGCGGCATCAAGTGCCTGTGCGGCGGCGAGGCGCTGCCGAACGACCTGGCCCAGCGCATGCTCGACCTGCAAGGCACGGTGTGGAACCTCTACGGCCCGACCGAAACCACCATCTGGTCGGCGGCCTATCGTCTGTGCGACGCCCAGCCTTTTGTCGGCCGGCCGATTGCCAATACCTCGCTATTCATCCTCAATGCCGACCTGGCGCCGTGCCCGGTGGGGGCGGCCGGCGAGCTGCTGATCGGCGGTGTCGGCCTGGCCCGTGGTTACCACGGCCGGGCGGCGCTGACCGCCGAGCGCTTCGTGCCCGATCCGTTCGGCGCGGCGGGCGAGCGGCTGTACCGCACCGGCGACCTGGCGCGTTATCGCGCCGACGGCGTGGTCGAGTACATCGGCCGGGTCGACCACCAGGTGAAGGTGCGTGGTTTCCGCATCGAGCTGGGTGAAATCGAAAGCTGCCTGCGCGACCAGGCCGAGGTCCGCGAAGCGGCGGTACTGGCCGAGAACGATCGACTGGTCGCCTACCTGGTGACCCACGACGCGACCAGCGAGGCGGATCAGGCGGTGCTGCGCGAGCGGTTCAAGGCAACCCTGCGCGAATCGTTGCCGGACTACATGGTGCCGGCCTACCTGCTGTTCCTCGAGCGCATGCCGCTGACGCCGAATGGCAAGCTGGACCGCAAGGCCCTGCCAAAACCGGACGCCAGCCTGTTGCAGAAACGCCATGTGCCGGCGGTCAGCGAGAAAGAACAACAGGTCGCGGCGATCTGGGCGGATATCCTGGGGGCCGAACGCATCGGCCTGGAAGACCACTTCTTCGAACTGGGCGGCCACTCCCTGCTGGCCACGCGGGTGGTCTCCCGGGTACGCCAGGCGCTGGGCATCGAGGTCGCGCTGAAGACCCTGTTCGAGCAACCGCTGCTGGGGGCTTTCGTCAACGCGCTGGGCAACGTGGCCAGCGAGGTTCCGGCGATCCACAAGGTCAGCCGCGACCTGCCGTTGCCGCTGTCCTACGCCCAGGAACGCCAATGGTTCCTCTGGCAACTGGAGCCGCAGAGCGCCGCCTACCATATCCCGAGCGCCCTGCGCCTGAAGGGCCGGCTGGACCAGGCCGCGCTGCAGCGCAGCTTCGACACCCTGGTGGCGCGCCATGAAAGCCTGCGCACCCACCTGCAGCAGGACGGCCAGCGCACGGTGCAGGTGATTCGCGCCGAGGCAACCCTCAACATCGCACTGGCGACAACCGACGAGGCCAGCCTCAAGGCCCGGGTGGTGGAAGAGATTGCCCGGCCGTTCGATTTGCAGCAGGGGCCGCTGTTGCGGGTCAAGCTGCTGCGCCTGGCCGAGGATGAGCATGTACTGGTGCTGGTGCAGCACCACATCGTCTCCGATGGCTGGTCGATGCAGGTCATGGTCGATGAGCTGGTGCAGTTGTACGGCGCCTACAGCCAAGGCCAGGACCTGCACTTGCCGGCGCTGCCGATCCAGTACGCGGACTACGCCGCATGGCAACGCCAGTGGATGGAGGCCGGCGAGAAAGAGCGCCAGCTGGACTACTGGATGAAGCAGTTGGGCGGCGAACAGCCGGTGCTGGAATTGCCGTTCGATCATCCGCGTCCGGCGATCCAGAGCCACCGTGGCGCGCGCCTGGACCTGCGGCTGGATGCGCAATTGCTGGCGGACCTCCAGACCCTGGCCCAGGGCGAGGGCGTGACCCTGTTCATGCTGTTGCTGGCTTCGTTCCAGGCCCTGCTGCATCGCTACAGCGGCCAGGAAGACATTCGCGTCGGCGTGCCGATCGCCAACCGCAACCGGGTCGAGACCGAGCAACTGATCGGCTTCTTCGTCAACACCCAGGTGCTCAAGGCCGATATCGACGGGCAGATGACCGTTGCCCAGCTGTTGCAACAGGTCAAGCAGCACGCGCTGGAGGCCCAGGCCCATCAGGACCTGCCGTTCGAGCAACTGGTGGAGGCGCTGCAACCCGAGCGCAGCCTGAGCCTCAGCCCGCTGTTCCAGGTGATGTTCAACCACCGGGTGACCTCGGCCGACAGCCAATTGCAGTCCATGGCGCAACTGGATATCGAGGTGGTGACCTGGGACGAAGGCGTGGCCCAGTTCGACCTGGCCCTGGACATCGAGGAGGCGCCGGCCGAGCTGCGGGCGTCCCTGAGTTATGCCACCGATCTGTTCGAGGCCTCGACCATCGAGCGCATGGCCCGGCATTGGCAGAACCTGTTGCAAGGCATGGTCGCCGACCGGCAGCAGAGCGTTGCCCAGGTGGTGCTGCTCGACGATAGCGAACAGCAGCAGATCCTGGCGTTGTGGGATCGCACGGACTCCGGTTTCTCGGCCAAGCGTCTGGTACATGAACTGGTGGCTGACCGCGCCCGGGAAAACCCGGAAGCGGTGGCGGTGATCTTTGGCGAGCAGCAACTGACCTACGGCGAGCTGGAGCGCAGCGCCAATCGCCTGGCCCGGGCGCTGATCGCCCGTGGCGTCGGCCCGGAAGTACGAGTGGCGATCGCCATGCCGCGCAGTGCCGAGATCATGGTGGCCTTCCTCGCGGTGTTGAAAGCTGGCGGCGTGTATGTGCCGCTGGACGTGGAATACCCGCGCGATCGCTTGCTGTACATGATGCAGGACAGTCGCGCCAAGTTGCTGCTGACTCACACGGCGGTGTCGCAGCAGCTGCCAATCCCGGACGGGCTGGACAGCCTGGCGGTGGACCGCACCCAGGATTGGGCAGGGGAGGACGACAGCGCGCCGCACGTGGCACTGGACGGCGACAACCTGGCCTACGTGATCTACACCTCCGGCTCCACCGGCATGCCGAAAGGCGTGGCGGTCTCCCACGGTCCGCTGGTAGCTCACATCATCGCCACCGGCGAACGCTATGAAATGACCCCGGCGGATTGCGAACTGCATTTCATGTCCTTCGCCTTCGACGGCTCCCATGAAGGCTGGATGCACCCGCTGATCAACGGCGCTCGGGTGCTGATCCGCGACGACAGCCTGTGGCTGCCGGAGCATACCTACGCACAGATGCATCGGCATGGCGTCACCGTCGGTGTATTCCCGCCGGTGTACCTGCAACAGCTGGCCGAACATGCCGAACGCGACGGCAATCCACCGGCAGTCCGTGTTTATTGCTTCGGTGGAGATGCGGTGGCGCAGTCCAGCTACGACCTGGCCTGGCGTGCGCTGCGGCCGACCTACCTGTTCAACGGCTACGGCCCGACCGAAACCGTGGTCACGCCACTGCTGTGGAAGGCGCGTCAGGGCGACCCATGCGGCGCGGCCTATGCACCGATTGGCGAACTGCTGGGCAACCGCAGCGGCTACGTGCTGGATGCGCAACTGAACCTGCAACCCATCGGCGTCGCCGGTGAGCTGTACCTCGGCGGCGAAGGCGTGGCCCGCGGTTACCTGGAACGTCCGGCGCTGACCGCCGAACGTTTTGTCCCGGATCCCTTCGGTGCCCCCGGCAGCCGCGTGTACCGCAGCGGCGACCTGACCCGCGGCCGGCCGGACGGTGTGGTGGACTACCTCGGTCGGGTCGACCATCAGGTGAAAGTCCGTGGTTTCCGTATCGAGCTGGGCGAGATCGAGGCGCGCCTGCGCGAGCAGGACTCGGTGCGCGAAGCCGTGGTGGTGGCCCAGGCCGGGCCGAGCGGCAAGCAACTGGTGGGGTACATCGTCACGCTGGACCCGACAGTGGCCGCGGATGCTGCCGCCCAGGCGACATGCCGCGAGAACCTGCGCCGGGCGCTGAAGGCCCGCTTGCCGGATTACATGGTGCCGGCGCACCTGATGTTCCTCGAACAGATGCCGCTGACCCCCAACGGCAAGCTGGACCGCAAGGGCCTGCCACTGCCGGACGCCAGCCTGTTGCAACAGGAATACGTGGCCCCCGAAAGCGAATTGGAACAACAGATCGCGGCGATCTGGGCCGAGGTCCTGGGGTTGCCACGGGTCGGTTTGAACGACCATTTCTTCGAGCTGGGCGGCCATTCCCTGCTGGCGACCCAGATCACCTCGCGGGTGCATGCCGAGCTGGGGCTTGAAGTGCCGTTGGCCGCGCTGTTCCACACCGAATCACTGCAGGCCTATGCCAAGGCCGCCGGCGATTGCCGGTCGGGCAGTGCTGCCGATTTTGATGATCTTAGAGATTTCTTGAGCGAACTTGAGGCGATTTGAACAATGCTTTCCAATGAAAATATCGATCTGGTGTCTCGCTTCGTTCGCCTGCCTCTGGAACAACGCAAGCTGTTTTACAAACGGCTGCAAAGCCGTGGCATGAGCTTCGCCCAGCTGCCGATTGCCCCGACCCGCATGGCGGTCGACCGCCTGCCGCTGTCCTATGCCCAGGAACGCCAGTGGTTTCTCTGGCAACTGGAACCGGACAGTGTCACCTACCACATCCCCAGCGCCCTGCGCCTGAAAGGCCGGCTGGACCAGGCCGCGTTGCAGCGCAGTTTCGATGCCCTGGTGGCGCGCCATGAAAGCCTGCGCACCCGTTTGCAGGTGGACGCCGAGCGCACGCTGCAGGTGGTCGATGCCCAGGCCCGCGTCGAGATCGTGCGGGTCGAGGCCGAGGGCGCCGACGATGCGCGGCTCAAGACTCTGGTGGAAGCGGAAATCGCCCGGCCCTTCGACTTGCAGCAGGGCCCGCTGCTACGGGTCAGGCTGCTGCGCCTGGCCGAGGACGAACATGTGCTGGTGCTGGTGCAGCACCATATCGTTTCCGATGGCTGGTCGATGCAGGTGATGGTGGCCGAGCTGGTGCAGTTGTACGCCGGCTACAGTCAGGGGCAGGACCTGCAATTGCCGGCGCTGCCGATCCAGTACGCCGACTACGCGCTGTGGCAACGCAGCTGGATGGAAGCGGGGGAGAAGGAGCGCCAGCTGGATTACTGGTGCGCCCTGCTGGGGGGCGAGCAGCCGGTGCTGGAGCTGCCCCTGGACCACCCGCGCCCGGCGGTGCAGAGCCAGCGCGGCGCACGTCTTGACCTGAAGCTGGAGGCGCCGCTGGCGGCGGGCCTCAAAGGCCTGGCACAGCGCGAAGGCGTGACAATGTTCATGCTCCTGCTGGCCTCGTTCCAGACCCTGCTGTACCGCTACAGCGGCCAGTCGGATATCCGCATCGGCGTGCCGATCGCCAACCGCAACCGGGTCGAGACCGAGCACCTGATCGGCTTCTTCGTCAACACCCAGGTGCTCAAGGCCGATCTCGACGGGCAGATGACCGTTGCCCAGCTGTTGCAACAGACCAAGCAGCGCGCGCTGGAGGCCCAGGCCCATCAGGACCTGCCGTTCGAACAACTGGTCGAAGCGCTGCAACCCGAGCGCAGCCTGAGCCACAACCCGCTGTTCCAGGTGATGTTCAACCACCAGGCCGACGCCCGTGGCGCCCGTGCCGAACAGCAGTTGCCCGGCCTGCGCGTGGAAGGCCTGGAGTGGGACAGCCACACCACCCACTTCGACCTGAGCCTGGACACCCAGGAGTCCGGCGACGACCTCTGGGCGTCCCTGACCTACGCCACCGACCTGTTCGAGGCGGCCACCGTGGAGCGCCTGGCGCAGCATTGGCAAGGGCTGCTGCGCGGCATGCAGGGCAGCTCGCAGAAACTGATCGGCGAGCTGCCGCTGCTGAGCGCGGACGAACAGCGGCGCATGGTCCTGGAGTGGAATGCCGGCGCCACCGTCGCGGCGCAAGAGCCTGTGCATCGGCTGTTCGAGGCACAGGCCCGGCAGCGTCCCGATGCCGTGGCCCTGCTGCTGGACGAGCAGCGCATGAGCTATGCCGAACTGAACCGCCAGGCCAACCGCCTGGCGCATTACCTGATCGGCCAGGGCGTCGGCCCGGAAGTGTTGGTGGGGATCGCGGTCGAGCGTTCCTGCGCCATGGTGGTCAGCCTGCTGGCGGTGCTCAAGGCCGGCGGTGCCTATGTGCCGCTGGACCCGGAATATCCCCGCGAGCGCCTGGTGCACATGCTCGAAGACAGCGCCGTGCGCCTGGTGCTGACCCAGTCCCACCTGCGCCAGCGCCTGCCCTTGCCGGCCGACCTGGCGGCCCTGGATATCGACCTGGCGGACGGGCAGTTGGCGCAGTGCGCCGAGGGCGATCCAGGGCTGGTGGTCGACCCGCACAACCTGGCGTATGTGATCTACACCTCGGGTTCCACCGGCAAGCCCAAGGGCGTGGCCATCGATCACGCCGCCCTGAGCGAGTTCGCCGGCATCGCCGCGGCTTATTCGCGGTTGTCCCAGGATGACCGCGTCCTGCAATTCGCCACCCTGAACTTCGACGGTTTCGTCGAACAGCTGTACCCGGCCCTGACCCAGGGCGCCAGCGTGGTCCTGCGCGGTCCCGAGCTGTGGGACAGCGCCCGCCTGTACCGCGAAATCATCCGCCAGGGCATTACCCTGGCCGACTTGCCGACCGCCTACTGGAACCTGTTCCTGCTCGATTGCCTGGCGGCCGGCCCGAGGTCCTATGGCGACTTGCGCCAGGTGCATATCGGCGGCGAAGCGATGCCTCTCGACGGTCCTGCCCAGTGGCGCCGGGCCGGCCTGGGGCATGTGCGCCTGCTCAATACCTATGGCCCGACCGAGGCCACGGTGGTGTCCAGCGTGCTGGACTGCTCCGCGGCCGACCCGGTTATGGGCGCCACGGCCAGCCCGATCGGCCGCTCGTTGCCGGGGCGGGCCCTGTATGTGCTGGACCGCGACCTCAACCTGTTGCCGGTGGGAGCGGTGGGCGAACTCTATATCGGCAGCGCCAGCGGCTTGGCACGGGCTTACCTGCAGCGCCCGCTGCTGACGGCCGAGCGCTTCATGCCCGATCCGTTCGGCGCGGCGGGCGAGCGTCTGTACCGCACCGGCGACCTGGCGCGCTACCGCGCCGATGGGGTGATCGAGTACGTCGGCCGGGTCGACCATCAGGTGAAGATTCGTGGTTTCCGTATCGAGCTGGGGGAAATCGAAACCTTGCTGCTGGCCCAGGCCGAGGTGCGCGAAGCCGTGCTGCTGGCCGCCGACAGCCAGTTGATCGGCTATGTGGTGGCCACCCGGCCGCTGACATCGCCAGAGCAGCAACAGGCCCTGGGCGAGCGGCTCAAGGCCGTGCTGCGCGAGCAATTGCCGGACTACATGGTGCCCGCGCACCTGCTGTTCCTCGAGCGCATGCCGCTCAACCCCAACGGCAAGCTGGACCGTCAGGCCCTGCCGCAACCGGACGCCAGCCAGGTGCAGCAGGCCTGGATCGCGCCGGTGAGTGCGCTGGAGCAACAGGTGGCGGCGATCTGGGCGGATATCCTGGGGGCCGAACGCGTCGGCCTGAACGACCACTTTTTCGAACTGGGCGGCCACTCGCTGCTGGCCATGCAGGTGGTCTCGCGCCTGCGCCATAGCCTGGGCCTGGAAGTGCCGCTCAGGACCCTGTTCGAGCAGCCGCGCCTGGAAGGTTTCGTCCGCGCCTTGCCGGCCGGCGAGGCCGAGGGCGCCCAGGCGCCGGCCCTGTTGCCGGTCGAGCGTAGCCAGCCCCTGGCCCTGTCCTATGCCCAGGAGCGCCAGTGGTTCCTCTGGCAGCTGGAGCCCGAAAGCGCCGCCTACCATGTGCCTAGCGCCCTGCGCCTGAAAGGCCGCCTGGACCAGGCCGCGCTGCAACGTAGCTTCGACACCCTGGTGGCGCGCCATGAAAGCCTGCGCACTCATTTGCAACAAGATGGTCAGCGCACGGTGCAGGTGATTCGCGCCGAGGCGTCTGTCGATATCGCGCTGGTCGATGCCGAGGGCGTCGATGAAGCCCAGCTTAAAACCCGGGTCGAAGCGGAAATCGCCCGGCCGTTCGACCTGGAGCGGGGCCCGCTGTTGCGGGTCAAGCTGCTGCGCTTGAGCGCGGAGGAGCATGTGCTGGTGCTGGTGCAGCACCACATCGTCTCCGATGGCTGGTCGATGCAGATCATGGTCGACGAGCTGGTGCAGTTGTACGGCGCCTACAGCCAGGGCCAGGACCTGCAGTTGCCGGTCTTGCCGATCCAGTATGCGGACTACGCCGCATGGCAGCGCGGGTGGATGGACGCTGGCGAAAGAGAACGCCAGCTGGACTATTGGATGGGCCAGTTGGGCGGCGAGCAGCCGGTGCTGGAATTGCCGTTCGACCATCAGCGCCCGGCGGTGCAAAGCCATCGTGGCGCGCGCCTGGGCATCGCCCTGGACCCGCTGCTGGCCACCCAGCTCAAGGCCATGGCCCAGCAGCAGGGCGTGACCCTGTTCATGCTGTTGCTGGCCTCGTTCCAGACCCTGCTGCACCGCTACAGCGGCCAGGAGGATGTACGCGTCGGCATCCCGATCGCCAACCGTAACCGGGTCGAGACCGAGCGCCTGATCGGCTTCTTCGTCAACACCCAGGTGCTCAAGGCCGATATCGACGGGCAAATGACCGTTACCCAGCTGCTGCAACAGGTCAAGCAGCGCGCGCTGGAGGCCCAGGCCCATCAGGACCTGCCGTTCGAGCAACTGGTCGAGGCGCTGCAACCCGAGCGCAGCCTGAGCCACAACCCGCTGTTCCAGGTGATGTTCAACCACCAGACCGACGCCCGTGGCGCTCGTGCCGAGCAACAGTTGCCGGGCCTGCGGGTCGAGGGCCTGGAGTGGGACAGCCGCACCGCGCACTTCGATCTGGACCTGGATATCCAGGAAGCCGAGGAGGGCATCTGGGCCTCCCTGGGTTATGCCCTGGACCTGTTCGAGCCGGCCACCGTGGAGCGCATGGCCCGGCACTGGCAGAACCTGTTGCAGGCCATGGTCGCCGATCCACGGCAGAGCATCGGCCAGTTGAACCTGCTCGACAGCGCCGAACGGCAGCAGATCCTGACCCTGTGGGATCGCACGGATTCCGGCTTCCCGGCCAAGCGCCTGGTGCATGAATTGGTGGCCGACCGCGCCGGGGAAAATCCCGAGGCGGTGGCGGTGATCTTCGGCGAGCAGCAACTGACCTACGGCGAGCTGGAGCGCAGCGCCAACCGCCTGGCCCGGGCGCTGATCGCCCGTGGTGTCGGCCCGGAAGTGCGGGTGGCGATCGCCATGCCGCGCAGCGCGGAAATCATGGTGGCCTTCCTCGCGGTGTTGAAAGCTGGCGGCGTGTATGTGCCGCTGGACGTGGAGTACCCACGTGACCGCTTGCTGTACATGATGCAGGACAGCCACGCCAAGTTGTTGCTGACCCACACGGCGGTGCAGCAACAGCTGCCAATCCCGGACGGGCTGGACAGCCTGGCCGTGGACCGCACCCAGGATTGGGCAGGGGAGGACGACAGCGCGCCGCACGTGGCACTGGACGGCGACAACCTGGCCTACGTGATCTACACCTCCGGCTCCACCGGCCTGCCGAAAGGCGTGGCGGTCTCCCACGGTCCGCTGGTAGCGCACATCATCGCCACCGGCGAACGCTATGAAATGACCCCGGCGGATTGCGAGCTGCACTTCATGTCCTTCGCTTTCGACGGTTCCCACGAAGGCTGGATGCATCCGCTGATCAACGGCGCTCGGGTGCTGATCCGCGACGACAACCTGTGGCTGCCGGAGCATACCTACGCGCAGATGCATCGCCATGGCGTCACCGTCGGCGTATTCCCGCCGGTGTACCTGCAACAGCTGGCCGAACATGCCGAGCGCGACGGCAACCCACCGGCGGTTCGTGTTTATTGCTTCGGTGGGGATGCGGTGGCGCAGTCCAGCTACGACCTGGCCTGGCGTGCGCTGCGGCCGACCTACCTGTTCAACGGCTACGGCCCGACCGAAACCGTGGTCACACCGCTGCTGTGGAAAGCCCGCAAAGGCGACCCATGCGGCGCGGCCTATGCACCGATTGGCGAGCTGCTGGGCAACCGCAGCGGCTACGTGCTGGATGCGCAGTTGAACCTGCAACCCATCGGCGTCGCCGGTGAGCTGTACCTCGGTGGCGAAGGCGTGGCCCGCGGTTACCTGGAGCGTCCGGCGCTGACCGCCGAGCGTTTTGTCCCGGATCCGTTCGGCGCACCGGGCAGCCGTGTGTACCGCAGCGGCGACCTGACCCGTGGCCGGCCGGACGGCGTAGTGGATTACCTGGGGCGGGTCGACCATCAGGTGAAGATCCGCGGTTTCCGTATCGAGCTGGGCGAGATCGAAGCGCGCCTGCGCGAGCAGGACTCGGTGCGCGAAGCGGTGGTGGTGGCCCAGGATGGGCCGAGCGGTAAACAGCTGGTGGCCTATATCGTTGCATTCGAGCCGGTGGTGGCCAACGACCCGGCCGCGCAAGCGCAGTGCCGCGAAAGCTTGCGCCAGGCGTTGAAACGCCGGTTGCCGGACTACATGGTGCCGGCGCATCTGATGTTCCTCGAACAGATGCCGCTGACCCCGAACGGCAAGCTGGACCGCAAGGGCCTGCCGCTGCCGGACGCCAGCCTGCTGCAACAGGAGTACGTGGCGCCGCAGAGCGAACTGGAACAACAGATCGCCGCGATCTGGGCCGAAGTCCTGCGCCTGCCCCAGGTTGGCCTGAACGACAACTTCTTCGAACTGGGCGGCGACTCGATCATCTCGATCCAGGTGGTCAGCCGCGCCCGTCAGGCGGGCATTCGCTTCACGCCCAAGGACCTGTTCCAGCACCAGACCGTGCAGAGCCTGGCCGCGGTCGCGCGCCAGGGAGCCGAGGGGCTGTCGATCGATCAGGCCGCGCTGAGCGGCGAGCTGTTGCTGCTGCCGATCCAGCAGGCGTTCTTCGAGGACGAGATCGCCGAGCGTCATCACTGGAACCAGTCGGTGGTGCTGCAACCCCATGAGCGCCTGGACCCGGCGATCCTCACCCAGGCCCTGCAAGCACTGATCGTGCAGCACGACGCGCTGCGTTCGCGGTTCGTGGCCGATGCCTGCGGCTGGCACGCGGCCTATCGTCCGGCCGAGCAGCATCAGGCCGAGCAGGTGCTGTGGCAGAGCGCGCTGCAAGGCGTCGAGGAACTCGCCGCTCTCGGCGACGAAGCCCAGCGCAGCCTGGACCTCGGCGCGGGCCCGCTGTTGCGCGCGGTCCTCGCCGAGCTGGCCGACGGTTCCCAGCGCTTGCTGCTGGTGATCCATCACCTGGTGGTGGACGGGGTGTCGTGGCGCATCCTGCTGGAGGACTTGCAGAGCGCCTATCGCCAGCTGGCCCGTGGCGCCGCCGTGGTGCTGCCGGCCAAGACCAGTTCGACCCGCGACTGGGCCGTGCGCTTGCAGGGTTATGCCCAGGGCGCGGCCCTGGAACGCGAGCTGGCCTGGTGGCAGGAGCAATTACAGGGGGCCCGGGCCGAGCTGCCGTGCGCCAACCCGGACGCCAGCCTGAGCAACCGCCATGCCCTGAGCGTGACCACCCACCTGGACCAGGCCTTCACCCGCAAGCTGTTGCAGGATGCGCCGGCGGCCTATCGCACCCAGATCAACGATCTGCTGCTGACCGCCCTGGCGCGGGTCATCGGGCGCTGGAGCGGCCACGAGTCGACCCTGATCCGCCTGGAAGGCCACGGTCGCGAAGAGCTGTTCGACGACATCGACCTGACGCGCACCGTGGGCTGGTTCACCAGTCTCTATCCGGTGAAGCTGGTGCCGGCGCCGACCCTGGCCGGCTCGCTCAAGGCGATCAAGGAGCAGCTGCGGGCGATTCCCGACAAGGGCATCGGTTTTGGCGCCCTGCGTTACCTGGGCAGCCCGCGGATCCGCGAAGCGCTGGGCCAGCTGCCGCGGCCGCGGATCACCTTCAACTACCTCGGCCAGTTCGATGCCAGCTTCGAGGGTGGCGAGGCCGAAGGGCTGTTCGCGCCGTCCGGCGACTCCGCCGGCGCCGAGCAGAGCCCGGAGGCGGCGCTGGGCAACTGGCTGGAAATCAACGGTCAGGTCTACGGCGGCGAGCTGAACCTGAACTGGAGCTTCAGCCAGGCAATGTTCGACGAGGCGACTATCCAGCAACTGGCCGACGACTACGCCGAAGAGCTCAAGGCGCTGATCGAGCATTGCTGCCAGAGCGAGAACCGTGGCGCCACGCCGTCGGACTTCCCGCTGGCCAGGCTGGGCCAGGAACAGCTTGATGGCTTGTTATTGCCGATCCAGCAGGTGGAGGACATCTATCCGTTGTCGCCGATGCAACAGGGCATGCTGTTCCAGTCCCTGTACGGGCAGGGCTCGGGCGACTACATCAACCAGATGCGGGTCGATGTGCAGGGCCTGGACGTCGGGCGCTTCCAGGCGGCCTGGCAGGTGGCGCTGGAGCACCACGATATCCTGCGCAGCGGCTTCCTCTGGCAGGCGGAGCTGGAGCAGCCGCTGCAAGTGGTCTACAAGCAGCGGCAAGTGCCCCTGGTCGAACATGACTGGCAGTACCGCGCGGACCAGGCGCAAGCCCTCGACAACCTGGCCGAAGCGGCCAGGACCCGGGGCTTCGTCCTGGAGCAGGCACCCCTGCTGAGCCTGGTGGTGGTGCGCACCGGCGCCGACAGCCATCACCTGATCTACACCAACCATCACATCCTGATGGACGGCTGGAGCGGTTCGCAGCTGTTCGGCGAGGTGTTGCAGCACTATGCCGGCGAGACCCTACGCGCGCCTGTCGGGCGTTATCGCGACTACATCGCCTGGCTGCAGGCGCAGGACCGTTCGATCAGCGAAACCTTCTGGAAAGGCCAGCTGGCCGGCCTCGAGGAACCGACGCGGCTGGCCCGTGGCGTGGCCCAGGACGCGAGTGTCGCGCTGGTCAACGGCGCCCACCGCCTGAGCCTCGACCGTGACCAGACCGAGCGCCTCAAGGCCTTCGCCCAGGGCAGCAAGGTCACCCTCAACACCCTGGTGCAAAGTGCCTGGCTGTTGCTGCTGCAACGCCATACCGGCCAGCGCACCGTGGCCTTCGGCGCGACGGTGGCCGGGCGTCCGGCGGAATTGCAGGGGATCGAGCAACAGGTCGGCCTGTTCATCAACACCCTGCCGGTGGTGGCCACGCCAAGCCCGCAGATGTGGGTGGGCGAATGGCTGCAACAGCTGCAGGAACAGAACCTGCGCCTGCGCGAGCAGGAACATACGCCGCTGTTCGAGATCCAGCGCTGGGCCGGGCTGGGTGGCGAAGCACTGTTCGACAGCATCCTGGTGTTCGAGAACTACCCGGTGTCCGAGGCGCTGGAGCAGGGCTCGCCAGCGGGCCTGCGTTTTGGCGCCATCGAGAGCCTGGAGCAGACCCACTATCCATTGACCGTGTTGCTGGCCATCGGCGAAACCCTGGCGCTGGAATTCAACTATGACCGCCAGGCCTTCGGCGCGCAGGACATCGAGCAACTGGCCGAGCACTTCCGGCAACTGCTGCTGGCCCTGGCCACGCCTGAGCCGCAGCGCCTCGCGGACCTGCCGTCGTTGCCGGTCGCGCAGCGCCAGCGGATGGTCCATGACTGGAACGCCACGGCCCGCGATTACCCGCTGCAACGGGGCGTGCACCAGCTGATCGAGGATCAGGTGCTGCGCAGCCCGGATGCGCCGGCGCTGGCCTTCGGCGAGCAACAGTTGAGTTATGCCCAGCTGAACCGCCGCGCCAACCGCCTGGCCCATCGCCTGATGGCTGCCGGTGTCGGTCCCGATGTGCTGGTGGGGCTGGCGCTGGAGCGTTCCATCGACATGGTGGTCGGCTTGCTGGCGGTGCTCAAGGCCGGTGGCGCCTATGTGCCGCTGGACCCGGAATACCCGCGCGAACGCCTGGCCTACATGCTCGAAGACAGCGCGGTGAAGCTGCTGCTGACCCAGGATCACCTGCTGCAACGCCTGCCGATCCCGCACGGCCTGGAGTGCCTGGTGCTGGATCAGGGGCAGGTGCAAAGCAGCCTCGAAGGCTACAGCGAGGACAATCCGCAGGTGGCGCTGGATGGGGAAAACCTTGCCTATGTGATCTACACCTCCGGTTCCACCGGGCAACCCAAGGGCGCCGGCAACCGTCATTCGGCACTGACCAACCGCCTGTGCTGGATGCAGGAGGCCTATGGCCTGGACGCGCGCGACACGGTCTTGCAGAAGACCCCGTTCAGCTTCGACGTCTCGGTGTGGGAGTTCTTCTGGCCGCTGATGACCGGCGCGCGCCTGGTGGTGGCGGCGCCGGGGGATCACCGTGATCCGGAAAAGCTGGTGTGCCTGATCAACCGGCAGCAGGTCACGACCCTGCACTTCGTGCCTTCGATGCTGCAGGCGTTTCTTCAAGATCCGGCTGTAGCCTCGTGCCACAGCCTGCAACGGATTATCTGCAGCGGCGAAGCCTTGCCGGTGGATGCCCAGCAACAGGTCTTCGCCAAGTTGCCGGCTGCCGGCCTGTACAACCTCTATGGCCCGACCGAGGCGGCGATCGACGTCACTCACTGGACCTGCGTCGACGAGGGCCGGGACGCGGTGCCAATAGGCGTGCCGATCGCCAACCTGGGCTGCTACGTGCTGGACAGCAACCTCGAACCGGTGCCGGTGGGCGTGCTGGGCGAGCTGTACCTGGGCGGGGTCGGCCTGGCCCGCGGTTACCATCGGCGCCCGAGCCTGAGCGCCGAGCGTTTCGTGGCCCATCCGTTCGTCAGCGGCGAGCGCCTGTACCGCACCGGCGACCTGGCCCGCTACCGCGCCGACGGGGTGATCGAATACGCCGGGCGTATCGACCATCAGGTCAAGCTGCGCGGCTTGCGCATCGAGCTGGGCGAGATCGAGGCCCGCCTGCTGGAACACGCCCTGGTGCGTGAGGCCGCGGTGCTGGCGGTGGACGGCAAGCATCTGCTGGGCTACCTGGTGCTGCAGGAACACCCTGACGACTGGCGCGACACCCTGGCCGCGCACCTGGCGGCCCAGCTGCCGGACTACATGGTGCCGGCGCAATGGGTGGTGCTGGAGCAGATGCCCCTGAGCCCCAACGGCAAGCTGGACCGCAAGGCGCTGCCGAAACCCGACGCGCAGCAAAGCACGCAGGACTACGAAGCGCCGCAAGGCGAGCTGGAGCAACAGCTCGCGGCGATCTGGAGCGAGGTGCTGGGCGTGGAGCGTGTCGGCCGGAGCGACAACTTCTTCGAGCTGGGCGGCCACTCGCTGCTGGTGTTGATGCTCAAGGAGCGGATTCGCAAGGCCAGCGGCATCGGCCTGTCGGTCAGCCAGCTGATGCTCAACCCGACCGTGCGCGGCCAGGTCAATTGCCTGCAAGGCAACGCGCGCAGCTCGTTGATCGTCAAGCTCAACAGCCAGACCCAGGGCACTCCGTTGTACCTGTTCCACCCCAGCTACGGCTCGGTGCATTGCTACAAGGCCATCGCCCTGGCGTTGCGCGAGCAGCGGCCGGTGATGGGCGTGATCTGCCGGGCCCTGGCCGAACAGGGGGCCGCAGTGCCGAGCTGGGAAGCCATGGTCGAGGACTACAGCAGGCAACTGCTGGACGCCCAGCCACAGGGCGCCTTCCGCCTGGCCGGATGGTCCCTGGGCGGCAACCTGGCGCTGGCGGTCGCCTACGCCCTGGAGCAGGCGGGCCGGCAGGTCGAGATGGTCGGCTGGATCGACTCCGCGCCGCCTTTCTGGCTCAAGCAGTACTGGGACGCGGTGGTGATCAGCGCTGAGCGCGAGGTTTCGGCCAACGAACGGCGGGTGGCCTTGCTCGGGGTGATGTTCGGCGAATTCGCCGAGCCGATCCGCCAGTCCTGGCTGGACTGCCAGGCGGGGTCGGTGGACGAGGCCGAGCAATGGAGCCGTTTCTGCGCCTGGGCCGAACAGACCCTGGGCGACGCCTTCCGCGAGATCAAGGAAGAGTTGCTGCGAGGCAACGAGGCCGAGATCTCCTGGGAAGTCGACCGGACCCTGACCGAACGTCTGGAACAGGCCGACTTCAAGCCGATCAAGGCGCCGATCAGTTGCTGGTGGGCGGGCCTGAGCCGGGCTGGCCGGCACAAGGATCTGATCGAGTCGAGCATGCGGCAGGTCATCGGCCAGTCCTGCGTGGCGCGTTCGGTGGTGATCGATACCGACCATGACCGGATCATCGACAATGCCGAGTTCGTGGAGAGCTTTGTCGCTGCCATGGAGTAAGCGCCCTCCAGGATAAAAAACGCCCCCGGTCGCTGTGGTGACCGGGGGCGTTTTTGTTTGCACGGCGGGGCAGCGGCTACGGGGGCGGGTGTAGCCGCTGTCGAGCGCCAGCGAGGCTGCGATCGACTGCGCAGCGGTCGCCAGGCCAGGCGACAGTGTGGGTCAGGCATACCGCATCGTCAGGTTTACGGGGCTGCGCCCCGATCGCAGCCTCGCCAAGGCTCGGCAGCGGCTACAGGGACGGGTGTAGCCGCTGTCGAGCGCCAGCGAGGCTGCGATCGACTGCGCAGCGGTCGCCAGGCCAGGCGACAGTGCGGGTCAGGCATACCGCGTCGCCAGGTTTACGGGGCTGCGCCCCGATCGCAGCCTCGCCAGGGCTCGGCAGCGGCTACGGGGGCGGGTGTAGCCGCTGTCGAGCGCCAGCGAGGCTGCGATCGGCTGCGTAGCGGTCGCCAGGCCAGGCGACAGTGCGGGTCAGGTATACCGCGTCGTCAGGTTTTACGGGGCTGCGCCCCGATCGCAGCCTCGCCAGGGCTCGGCAGCGGCTACAGGGACGGGTGTAGCCGATGTCGAGCGCCAGCGAGGCTGCGATCGACTGCGTAGCGGTCGCCATGCCAGGCGACAGTGCGGGTCAGGCATACCGCGTCGTCAGGTTTTACGGGGCTGCGCCCCGATCGCAGCCTCGCCAGGGCTCGGCAGCGGCTACAGGGGACGGGTGTAGCCGCTGTCGAGCGCCAGCGAGGCTGCGATCGACTGCGTAGCGGTCGCCAGGTCAGGCGACAGTGTGGGTCAGGCATACCGCGTCGTCAGGTTTTACGGGGCTGCGCCCCGATCGCAGCCTCGCCAGGGCTCGGCAGCGGCTACAGGGGGCAGGGAATCCGGGGCAAACAAAAACGCCCTGGGAAGGTGGAACCTTTCCAGGGCGTGGGGGACGCGGGGGGTATCAGAAGTCCCAGCGGGTGGTGACCATGACGTTGCGTGGCTCGCCGTAGATGGCCGAGTTATAGAAGCCGACGTTGGTGTAGTAGTACTTGTCGAAGATGTTGTTGACGTTGAGCGTCGCCGACAGGTTCTTGGTGATCTGGTAGCGGGTCATCAGGTCCACCACCCAGTAGGATTCCTGGGTAATGTCTTCATTCACGCTCTTGGGGCTGTTCCAGATTTGCTGCCAGGCCTTGTTCTGCCAGCGGGCACCGCCGCCGACGGTCATCTTGTCCAGGTCGCCGGTGAGCTTGTAGGTGGTGTAGAGGCTGAACTGATCTTCGGGCTCGAAGGTCGAGAGCTTCACATCGTTGTCGTCGCGCACCACTTTGTGGGTGTAGCCGCCCTGCACCTGCCAGCCCGGAGCCAGTTCGCCGGACACTTCCAGTTCGTAGCCCTTGGTGGTCGCCTTGCTGCCCTTGTACGCGTAGTTGGGCGGCGTCGGGGTCTGGTTGTTGTAGGCGTCGTCCGGTACCGAACGGTTGGTTTCCTTGACTTCGAAGTAGGCCAGGCTGGCGTTCAGGCGACCGTCGAAGAATTCGCTCTTGATGCCGATTTCGTAGTTCTCGCCTTCATCCGGATCGATCAACTTGTTGTCGCGGTCGCGGTTGTAGTTCTCCTGGGGCATGAACACGTCGGTGTAGCTGGCATAGACCGAGAAGTTCTCGTTCAGGTCGTAGATTGCCCCGGCGTAGGGAATGAAGCGCCCGGATTCGGTGTAGGTCGGGGTCAGGCCGGTCAGGCTGTAGTTGACCACACGCCCGCCCAGCAGGACTTTCAGGTCGTCGGTCACGTTCAGGCGGGTGGTCATGTAGACGCCGGTCTGGCGGATCACGTCGTCGGTGCGCTGCGACACCGGGCCCCAGTCGGGCTTGGGCAGGTTGCCGTGCCAGTTGTTGTAATCCACACGGTTGGGGACCGAGAAGGTTTCGTCCCAGTAACCCTTGCCTTTCCAGTGGGCCTTGCTGATCGAGCCGCCGAGCACCAGGTCGTGGTCACGGCCCAGCAGGCTGAACGGGCCGCTGACATAGAGGTCGGCCGAGTCGCTGGTGGTGTCGCCCTTGTAGCGCTGGGCGTTGATTTCGGCGCTGCCGTCGGGCAGCGGCTGGTCGAACTGGATGGAGCCCATCTGGGCGTCGTAGCCGTTGTACTTGTGGTCCAGTTGCAGCTTGGTCAGCCAGCCGTCGCCCAGGTCGTGTTCCAGGGTGGCGAAGACCGTGCGGGTGTACTGCTGCCAGCTGCTCCAGTCGGTGGCGTTGCTGAACGAGCGCTTGGCGCTGTTGCGCTCGCCCTTGGAGTTGATCAGCGGGAAGCTGCCGGACCAGGTGGAACCCTTGGGGTCGTTGTCCTGATAGTCGGCGCCCACGGTCAGCAGGGTGTCGGGCGACAGGTCGAACTCGACGATGCCGTAGAACACCGAGTTTTTAGTCGAGTAGCGGTCGATGAACGAGTTCTTGTCCTGGTAGGCGGCCACGGCCCGGCCGCGGACATTGCCGGTTTCGGTCAACGGGCCGCTGACATCCAGTTCGCTGCGGTAGTTGTCCCAGGAGCCCGCGCCCAGGGTGGCGTGGCCCTGGAAGTCGGCGGTGGGCTTCTTGCGCACCAGGTTGATGGTGCCGCCCAGGGAACCGGCGCCGCTGAGCAGGCCGGATGCGCCCTTGAGCACTTCGATGCGGTCGTAGATCGCCATGTCGCTCAGGGTGTTGCCCGCCGAATAGGCGACGTTGCGCACGGCGGAGGGAATGCCGTCGTACTGGAAGTTGTTGATCGAGAAACCGCGGGAATAGTAGTTGGTCCGGTCGGTGTCGAACGCCGACACGGTGATGCCCGGGGTATGGCGCATGACGGCGTCGACGCTATTGAGGGCAAAGTCATCCATGTGCTGGCGGGTGACCACGCTGATCGATTGCGGGGTCTCGCGCAGGGTCAGCGGCAGGCGGGTGGCGGTGGCGATGGTGCCCGGGGTGTAGGAGCCGGTGCCTTCGGTCACGTTGCCCAACTGGTTGGCGGTCACTTGCGTCGGGCTCAGCTCGAGGCCCTCGGCGCCGGCACTGGTGGCGCTGAGGGTCAGCGAGTTGCCCTGCAGGCTGTAGCGGATGCCGCTGCCGGTCAGCAGGATGCCGATGGCCCGTTGCGTGTCCATCTTGCCCTTCACCGCGGTGCTCTGCTTGCCTTGCACGTCCTGCGGGCTATAGAGCACCTGCAGGTTGGTCTGCCGCCCGAACTCCTGCAGGGCACTGCCTAGCGATTGCACGGGAATGTCCAGCTCGATCTCTTGGGCCTGTACATAGCCGGCTACCGGCAGCGACACCGCAAGGGCCAGTGCGCTGGGGAGAAGCTTGATGTTCAGGGCCTTTCGCATGGATAGCGCTTTACTCAGGGGACTGAGACCGAGTACTGCTGGCATGGATGCGTTCTCTTCTATGTATAGGTTGGCAGGTGCTGGTATTTATTGCGGTTAATTCTCATTACCGATAGTGAGACGTTCCTCCATGAACAAACCGGAAAAAAAGATTCAGGCCGGTTGCATTTCGTGCACCACCTTGCCCGCGCGCAGACGGACCAACTGGTCGGCGATATCGAAATAGCGATCGTCGTGGCTGATGACGATGATGGTCTTGCCCAGGCGCTTGAGGTCCGGCAGCAGCTCGGTGTAGAAGATCCGCCGGAAGGCCGGGTCCTGGTCCGCCGCCCATTCGTCGAACACCAGCACCGGGCGCCCTTCGAGCCAGGCGTTGACCAGGGCCAGGCGCTTGCGCTGGCCGGTGGAGAGGTCGGTGGTGGTGAAGGCACCGTCCTTGATGCTGACCTTGTGCGCGATTTCCAGGCGGTCCAGGTATTGGGTGGCGCTGTCCAGTGACTGTTGGCCGCCGCCCTGGACCAGGTCGTCGAACAGGTAGTAGTCGGCGAACACGGTGGTGAACAGCTGGCGGTAGTCGTCCCGGGCCAGGTCGGTCACGGCTTCGCCGTTCAGGCGTATTTCCCCGGCCTGGGGTTGGTACAGCCCCAGCAACAGTTTGATCAGGGTGGTCTTGCCGCAGCCGTTCTCGCCGACGATGAAGACGATATCGCCTTGCTTGATGTCCAGGTCGATCGGCCCCAGGTGGAACGGCTCGCTGCCTTCCACCGGTGGCGGGCTGTAGCTCACGCCACGCAACTCCAGGCTGTGCACCACCGGTTTCGGCGCCTCGGTAGCGTCCAGCAACAGATGGGGTTCGGGGGAGGAGAAGCGCGCGGACAGTTCGCTGATGCGGCCAAAGGCGATCTTCGCCTTGCCCACCACCGGCAGGTAGGCCACCAGGTTTTCCAGCGGGCCCTTCATGTACAGCAGCACCAGCACGAAGCCGGTGATCACGGTCGGGTCCGGGTTCGGGTTGTAGGCCTGCATGGCCAGGGCCAGGCCGATGACCACGAAGAACAGCATCGAGCCGAAGGTCTTGGCCAGGATATAGATGTTCACCGAGCGCACCTGGATCGAGGCGATGCGGTCCGCGGTTTCCTGGATGCGGTGGGTGTTCATGCGGTAGCGGCGCGGCCGGTGCATGCGCAGTTCCTTGGCGCCCGAGGCAATGGCGTTGTAGTAGCGCTGCAGCTCGTCTTCCTGGTCGCGGGCCAGGTCGAAGCCGCGGATCCCTTTGCCGCCGGCCACGTACTGCACGCTGGTGCCGATGATGATGGCGACCACCATCATCAGGAACATCGGCACCGACAGGTACGCCAGGTAGCCCAGGCAGCCCAGGGTGACGGTGGCGGCGATGGCCAGCGGGGTGAAGGCGAAGGAGAAGTCGCTGATGGTGTCGACGTCGTGGGTCAGCACCGGGATCAGGCGGTGGGAGCGGTAGCGTTCGATCTGGGTGATGGGCGCCGAGAGCACTTTTTCCCCCAGGTCCTTGCGCAGGGCGGCAATGATGCGCTGGCCCACATAGTTGGTGCCGATATCCGAGACGATCGAGCTGGTCAGCGCCAGCAGGCACAGGGCGGCGAAGGTCAGGACCACGCCCTGGGTCATGCCGGTCGCCGAGTGCAGGGCGTTGTTGATGGTGGCCAGCAGCAGGGTGATGGCCAGGCCGCCGACCATGCCCAGGGCAACGGAAATCACGACAGTGGTACGAAAGGGTCTGAGCAGGGCGAGCAGTCCGTGGAAGGCTCCGCGCTTGGGGTCGGTCATAAGGGGTTCCCGGCAGTGAATGAAGGGTCGAGGCAGAAAGACCCGTACTCATGACAGACGAACCGTTGGCGGCAGTATTTAGCGTGGCCGCGGGCGCGGATAAATTGCCCGGCGCCTGTTTCGTTCTTGTTCTGGAGGTGCACGCGTAACGACGTCGTGCCTGGCCCATTCAGCGAGAGCGAGCAAATGACGAAAAAGAATCTGGTGTATGTCTGGTCCCTGAGGAACGCAGCGGCCGACAAGGCCGGGCAACCGGTGGCCTACAAGGATCACGAGCGCTACATGAAGTCGGTGCTGGAATTCCTGGTGGAGTCGCTGAACCAGACGCCCCTGGGCGAGGCCTACAACCTGGTCGGGGTGGTCTATGACGATGACGAGCAGTCGCCACGGGACCAGCAACTGGTGAGCGACTACGGCTTTGCCTATCAGCCCGGCCGGCAGTGGCTGTACCCGGCGGACCTGCAGGTGCAGGGGCGCCTGGTCAACGACCTGCTGCTCAGCGTGCCGTCCACCTATCGCCGCCATCCGCGGGGTTCGGCCGAGCATATCGCCGGCAAGCAGGATTTCGAGCGTCGCCTGCACGACACCTTGGTGGAGCTCAAAGCCGATATCGTGGTGCTCGACGGCCTGCTGGTGATTCTCGACGAGCTGGTGCGCCCGGGAGCGCCTTTCGCGCGGCGGATCATGAATATCCATCCGGGCATCACCCGCCTCGAGTCGCCCTACGAGCGTCGCGGTGCCTATGCCACCTGGAATGCGCTGTACGGTGCCCGTGGGCAGAAGGTGGTGGACTGGACCACCCGGAAAACCGAGCCGGTCGAGCCGCTGTACATGACCGGTGCCTCGTTCCACTACGTGGACAATGGCATCGATTCCGGCGAGGTGTTCCACGACGTGCTCAACACCACCATCGCGCCGGAGGACACCATCCTCGAACTGCGCTGGAACAACTTCAACAACAGCCTGTTCCCGGCCCTGCATGAAGGTCTGGCGCTGTTGGCCAAGCAGGGTTGAACCCTTTGGCGGGCGCCGGGGCTGGCGCCCGCTGCGCGGGCGATCGCAGCCTCGCTTTGGCTCGACAGCGGCTACAGGGATATCTGTAGCCGCTGCCGCAGGCTGCGATCGGGGCGCAGCCCCGTGAAACCTGGCGACGCGGTGTGCCTGGCTTGCGGTGGTGTCTGGCCTGGCGCCCGCTGCGCGGGCGATCGCAGCCTCGCTTTGGCTCGACAGCGGCTACAGGGATATCCGTAGCCGCTGCCGCAGGCTGCGATCGGGGCGCAGCCCCGTGAAACCTGACGACGCGGTGTGCCTGGCTTGTGGTGGTGTCTGGCTTGGCGCCCGCTGCGCGGGCGATCGCAGCCTCGCTTTGGCTCGACAGCGGCTACAGGGATATCTGTAGCCGCTGCCGCAGGCTGCGATCGGGGCGCAGCCCCGTAAACCTGGCGACGCTGGAGTGGGGTTACAGCTCGCGCACGACGCGGAAGCCGATCCAGTCGCCGCGGGTGCTTGGGTAGATATTGTTGCGATTGCCTGAGCGGGAGAACACCGGCGCTTCGCCCCAGTCGTTGCCACGGATCTGCAGCGATTCGCAGCCCGGCTCTACCCAGGCACTGCCATCGGTAGGCGCGCCCACATAGCTGGCGTGTTCGCAGTCGGCGATCCATTCATAGACATTGCCGTGCATGTCGTACATGCCGAACGCATTGGGCGGGTAGCTGCCCACCGGCGAGCTGAAGCTGTAGCCATCGGCCGGGCCATAGGTGTTGGCGTGCTTGGCGATGCTGTAGCCCTTGCCTTCATCGAACGGAAACGGGAAGGGCCCCTTGGAACCGGCGCGGGCGGCGTATTCGCGCTGGGCCTCGCTGACCATCGAATAGTTGTGCCCGGTCTTTTTCGACAGCCAGGCGACATAGGCCTTCACGTCGGCGAAGTCCATGCACACCGCCGGCTGACGCGGACCTTGCGGGTAGCGTGGCTTGCTGGCGACGCATTCGCGGCCGGGGCGGGTGTCGCCATTGGCGATGACCACGCCGGTCTGCTTGACGTAGCTGTCCCATTCGCCGGCGGTGATCTGGAAGCGACTCATGGCAAAGGGCTTGGCGAAGGTCACGTCATGCATCGGGCCTTCGTCGGGTTCGCGGCCGACCTCGTCGTCCGGAGTGCCCATGGTGAAGGTGCCGGCAGGCAGCACGACCATTTCCGGGCAGTCCTTGCAGTCCTTGAACACCTGGCCCGGTTGCGGCGTGGCGGCGTGTGCGCCCTGGCACAGCAGGCCGCCGAACAGGGCGAGCAGGGAGGCGGCGCAGAGTTTTTTCAGGGCCAGTGGTGGGGTGGCGGGGTGAGTCGGTTCAGTGGTCATGAGTCATCTCAAGGGTAGGAAGGTGGATCGCCAGTGGCGCGCGCTCAGAGGGTGCGCGCCAGCAGGTCCATGAAGCGGTCGATCTGCGCTTCGTCGTTGAGCAGCCCGGGCGCGGTGCGGATCACCGGGCCGACATCGCGGTCCACGGCATCGGCCACCACGCGGTTTTTCATCAGGTAGGCGGCGACCGCGTCGCTGTCCTTGCCCTTGACCCGGAAGAAGGTGAAGCCGGCGGACAGCTCGCTGCTCAGCGGCGTCACCAGTTCGATCTGCGGGTGTTGCTGCAGGCGTCGTTTCAGGTAGCTGTTGAGGCTGTGAATGCGCGCCTGGACCTCGGCCTTGCCCAGTTCCAGGTGCAGCTTGAAGGCTTCGTCCAGCGCCCAGCGGTGCTCGAAGGCGTGGTAGCCGCCGGGCGACATGGAGGTGGCGAAATTGTTGTCTTCGGAGAAGGTCGGCGTCATCGGGGTGACGTCCTTGAGCTCCTCGGAGCGGGCGCAGACGATGCCGGTGCCGCGCGGGCCGAACATCCACTTGTGGGTGCCGGCGATAAAGAAGTCGCAATGCATGTCCGGGAAGCTCAGGTCTTCCACGCCGAAACCGTGCACGCCGTCGACCACGTAGAGGATGCGCTCCGGCTCGGCGCGCTCGCGGTTGAGCGCCTCCACCAGCTGGCCGATCTGGCCGATCGGCAGTTTCACGCCGCTGCCGGACTGCACCCAGGTCATGCCCAGCACCCGGGTGTTGGGGCGGATGCTGCGCTTGATCGAGCCCAGCACTTCGTCCGCCGACACCGTATGGGCGTTCTCGAACAGCTTGATCTTGCGCACCTGGGTGCCTTGTTTTTTCACTCGAAAGTCCAGGCTGTACTCGGTGGAATAGTGCTCGTGGACCGTGGTCAGGATCTCCTGGTCCGGGCGCACATGGATGCCGCCGTAGATCATCGCCAGGCCTTCGCTGGTGCTGCCGGTCAGGGCGATCTGCCCGGGCTTGGCGTCCAGGTAGCGCCCGGCCCATTTGCGCACCTCGGCTTCGCGCTTCCAGGTTTCCTCCAGGTCCCAGTCCATGGCCAGGCCGGGGTTGCGGTCGATGCTCGCGCGGTGGCGCTCGATGGCGTCGCGCACCGGCTTGGGGTGGGAGGTCACCAGGAAGTTGGAAAAGTGCAGGTAGTCCGGGTCCTGGTTGAACAGTTGGCGCAGTTGCAGCCATTTGTCCCCGGACGCCGGCGCGCTGTCACGGGTTTCGTCGGCCCGGGCCAGGGCGGCGAGGGCGGCATTGCCCAGCGGCAGGCCGGCGGCGAGGACGCCGGCCTGTTTGAGAAAGGTACGACGGTCAGTCATGGCTCGGTTTCACTTGTCGACAAAAGAGGTTCAACGGTTGGCTACCGGGCGCGCGGCCTTCTGCACCTGGTCCCAGACCCGCAGGAAGTTGCCGCCCCAGAGCTTGGCGATGTCGGCCTCCGAGTAGCCGCGCGACAGCAGCTCGGCAGTGACGTTGCGGACCTCGCCGACGTTCTCCCAGCCCTTGACCCCGCCGCCTTCGTTGAAGTCCGAGCTGATGCCGACATGGTCGATGCCGATCTTGCGCACGGTGTAGTCGATGGCGTCGCCCAGGTCCTTGAGGGTCGCCTTGGGTTCTTCCTCGAGGATGGCGTACAACTCGCCGGCGTACTGGCCGAACTTCTGTTCCGGCCAGGCCGAGATGATCGGGTCGCCCGGCATCAGGGCCATGGCCAGGTTCGGCAGCGGCGGCAGGTCGAAGCGCGCGCGCAAGGCGTTGAGCTTGTCCTGGGTGGCCTGGGTCAGCGGGCGCAGGTACTGCGAGAAGCCGACCACCTGGACCACGCCGCCGCTGTTCTTGATCAGCTGCATTTCCTTGTCGCTGAGGTTGCGCGGGATATCCACCGAGGCCCGTGGTGCCGAGTGCGAGGCCACCATCGGCGTGCGGCTCAATTGCGCCACCTGTTCCAGGGCCTTGGTCGACATCTGCGAGACATCGATGATCACCCCCAGGTCGTTGAGGCGGTGCACCGCCTGCTTGCCGGTCTCCGACAGGCCATCGAGGGCGTCCGGCGAGTCGTTGAAGAACGGCAGCGGCCGCGAGGAGTCGGCCCAGGCGTTGTTGCCGATGTAGCTGAAGCCGAACATGCGCATGCCGCGGGCGGTCCACAGGTCCAGCAGGTTCAGGTCGTTGCCCAGGGGGTAGGCGTTGAGCATGCTGATGAAGATCGCGAACTTGCCTTCGCCGTGCAGGCGGCGGAAATCGTCCGGGGTGTAGGCGATGCCGACCTGGTTGGGGAAGTCGCGGACCATGCCGGAGATGATCTTGTAGCGCACCTCCTGCTGGTTGCGCGCTTCCTCGACAAAACCCTCGGTGGGGCGGTGCGGCGCGTTGGGGCCATTCCACATTTCCGGCCAGCCGAAGATGGTCAGGGCCGCGCCGGACAGGCGCCCGCGGTTGGCCTTGACCAGGTCGAACTGGCCACCGCCGTCCTTGTCGAACTCGTTGCCGGCGGCGCCGAAGTCCAGCGGCAGGCTGATGTGGCTGTCGAACGACAGGATGCGCTCCTGCAATTCATCGGCCTGCTTGAGCACCTTGACCGGGTAGCCGGGGTTGCCACGGAACCCGTAGTCCCAGGCCAGAAAGCCTGCTCCGGCGCCGATGGCCAGGGCCAGCGGCAGACCGATGTAAAGAGCCTTTTTCGAACGTGGTTTTGTCATTGCCATCTCAGTCGGGTTCGCCGTCAAAGTGCAGGCGTGCCGGTACAGGTGCAGCGCCTTTGCTATCTGGGAAGAACGAGTGAGGTCGAGGGAAAATTAGGCCCCGTGGCCGGTCTGCGCGGCGGGCGCGGGCCTTTGTTGGCGCCGCTTAAATTTCCCCCTTCTGCAAACGTCCTAGCTGGGATAAAGCCTGCTTCAGGGCTGACACAGGTAGGGCAATGACGATTTCTCGACGAGGGTTTATCGCAGGCTTGGCGCTCACTGGAGCTGCGGTGCCCGCGGCCATTTATGCGCACCGTGAACTGACGCGTGAGGAGGAGCCGCAAACACCCGGCGAAGCGACGGTCGATCTGGCGGACACTGCCGGCCAGCAATTGGCGGACAAGCTGCGCGGGGTCTGGACCCTGCGCTTCGAGGGTGCGGACGCCGGCCTGGTGGGCCTGCCGCGCGAGGGGCTGGAACTGTTTCTCGACATTGCCCAGCGCGGGCGCGGCCTGCGTGGTTACCTGGACCGTGCCGAGGCGTTGCGTGGCGAGGCCGAGCCGCGTTACCGGGTGGTCGGCGATCTGCTGGCATCCGACTCAAAGCAGCTTTATTGGCGCCTGGTAAGCGCCGATGCCCGCGATGGTGCGCCTTGTTATGAGTTCAGCGTGGTGCTCGACGAGGTCTGGGCCGATTTCGGCAACGCCGGCAGCGGCACCCTCAGCGGGCGTATCCTGCGCCTGGACCGGCCGCTGGCGCTGCCCGAGCAGGACAATCGCTTCGTCGCCACCAAGCAGCTGTTCCCTGAAGCCCGCCAGCGTATCGGCCTGAATCCGACGCTGCTGGCCTGGCTGGTTTCCCCCGAGCACCGGCTGTTTCACCAGCTGTGGCACGCCTCGCGGGACAAGTGGCACACCCTGTCCGAAGAAAAACGCGAAGCCCTGCGCGGCATCGGCTGGCAGCCCGGCCCGCGTGGCCAGGAGCGTGACGCCCGGGGCAAGCGCAAGGACCGCAACGGCTCGGGCATCGATTTCTTTTTCATGCACCGGCACATGCTCGGCACCGCGCGTTCCATGCAGGACCTGCCGTCCTGGCTGAACTTCCCGACCCCGCAGCCGGAGCTGGAACGCGATCGCCAGGGGTTTGCCCGTTATTTCGACAATCACGACGGCTTCGCCTTGCCGCCGACCTGGCTGGCCAGCGACGACGCCGAGTACACCCAGTGGGTCAGCGACATCAAGACCGCCGAGACCTACCACAGCAACTTCCAGGTCTGGGAATCGCGTTACCGCGACCCGCGCTACCTGTCGACGCTGACCCTGGGGCAGTTCGGTTCCGAGGTGGAACTGGGCCTGCACGACTGGTTGCACATGCGCTGGGCCTCGGTGCCGCGCGACCCCTCCAACGGCGCGCCAGTGCCGTTCGCCCGCGATCCGGCGGACTTTTCGGCGCGCTGGTACGCCGCGGAAAACGACTTCCTCGGCGATCCGTTTTCTTCCCATGTGAGCCCGGTGTTCTGGCATTTCCACGGCTGGATCGACGACCGCGTGGAAGACTGGTTCCGCGCCCACGAGCGCTTCCATCCGGGTGAAGTCAGCCGCCTTGAAGTCAACGGCGTGCCCTGGTTCGCCCCCGGGCGCTGGGTCGAGGTCGACGACCCCTGGCTGGGCCCGGACACCCACGGTTGCAGCACCACCCCTGGCCTGCAGCTGGGGCGCTCGGTGGAGATGGACCCGGAAACCATGAAGCTGGCTTTGCGCATCACCTTCGCCGAGGAAGACAAGCTGGCCGAGCTGTTTCGCAAAGTGCCCAAGCGGCCCTGGTATGCCCGTCACCTGAAGGTGCGTGAGCGGTTGCTGTAACAATGCTCACCGTCCGTGCAGACGCCAAGGCCCGGTAGCCGCTGCCGAGCGCAGCGAGGCTGCGATCGAGGTGGGCGGCATTCCGATGCAGTCCTCGCAAGGTCTGTGCACGGGGTTTGTCTGAAACACCGTGTTGCCTGATTCACGGCGGCTTCGCGCCCGGTCGCAGCCTCGCTGAGCTCGGCAGCGGCTACAGGGGCGGCGCAGCGTCTGCGTGTTCCGCTTTCCAGCCGCCCCCCAAGGCCTTGTACAGGGCGATGCTGGCCTGCAGGCGCGACAGCCGCAGTTGCACGTTCTGGTCCTGGGCGGCGTACAGGGTGCGCTGGGTTTCCAGGACCGTGAGCAGGTCGGCGGCGCCGGCCTGATAGCGGCTCTGGGCGATGTCGAAGGCGATCTGCGCCTGGCGCAGTTCTTCGCTCTGCCACTGTCGTTGCTGATCGAGGCCGCGGATGCTGGCGAGGGCCTTTTCCACATCGGCGAAGCCGTTGACGATCGCCCCGCGGTAGCTTTCCAGCAGCTCTTGCTGGCGCGCCCGGGCCCGGTCGCGCTCGGCGCTCAGGCGCCCGGCGTTGAAGATCGGCGCCGCCAAGGCGCTGGTCAGGTTGTAGAACGGGCTGCGCAGGATATCCGAGGCGGTATCGGCGCCCGAACCGAGGCTGGCGCTCAGGGTGACGCTGGGCAGCATTGCCGCCCGCGCCACCGTGACGTCGGCCTGGGCGGCGGCGAGCCTGGCTTCGGCGCTGGCGATGTCCGGGCGGCGGCGCAACAGGTCGCTGGGCACGCCGGCGTCGATGCCTGGCCAGGCCAGTTGGGCGAAAGGCTGCTGGCCGAGATCGAGGTTCTGCACCGGCTGGCCAAGCAGGGCGGCGAGGGTGATTTGCGCGTCCTCGGCCTGTTGCTGCACCAAGGGCAACTGGCGCTGCTGGGCGGCCACCAGGCTCTTTTGCTGGGCCAGTTCCAGGGCGGTGGCCGAGCCCGAATCGTAGCGGGTCTGCACCAGCCTGAGCACGCTTTGCGCATTGGCCAGGTTGAGCTCGGCGATGCGGCTCTGCTCGCGCAGCGACAGCACCTGGGCGTAACTGTTGGCCACGCCGCTGAGCAGGGTCAGCTCCACGGTGGCCTGGTCGAATTCGCTGGCCTGCACGCCCAGCAGCGCGCTGTCGCGGGCTGCGCGCTTGCCGCCCCAGAAGTCGATTTCATAGCTGGCGCTGAGGCTGGCGTCGAAGTAGTCCACGGCCTTGTTGCTGCTGTCGGCGTCCAGTTGGCTGTAGCCGTTGCCGCGCAGCAGCTTCTGCCGGTTGGCGTTGAGCGCGCCCTTGAGTTCCGGCAGCAACGGCGCGCCGGCGACCACCGCCGTGGCCTGCGCCTGGCGCACCCGGGCCATGGCGGCGGCCAGGTCGTGGCTGCCCAGGCGAGCCTGTTCGATCAGGCGCTCCAGTTCCGGGCTGCCGAAGCGGGTCCACCATTGCCGGTTGTCCTGCTGCGCGGCCGCGGTATGGGGCGAGTGCCAGGCGGGCGGGGCCTGCAAGCCACTGTCCGGGCGCGGCGCGGGGCCGCTGCAGGCCGCCAGCAACAGGCTGGCGGCGATAAGGCTGAGGGGCGCTTTCATAGGTCGATCATTCACTGGTGAGGGCCGTGACCGGGTCGAGTCGGGCTGCTTTGCGGGCCGGCATGAAGCCGAAGACGACGCCGGTGACCAGGGCGCAGGCGAAGGCGCCCAGGACCGCCACCAGGGAGAAGGCCACGGCCACTTCGCTGAGGATCAGGATGCCGCCGATGATCAGCGCCACGCCGATCCCGGCCAGGCCGCCGACCACCGAGAGCATCACCGCCTCGGTGAGGAACTGGCGCAGGATGTCGCGCTGGCGGGCGCCGGTGGCCATGCGGATGCCGATCTCGCGGGTGCGTTCGCGCACGGTCATGAGCATGATGTTCATCACCCCGATACCGCCCACCAGCAGCGAGATCGCGGCGATGGCGCCGAGCATCAGCGACAGGGTGTTCTGGGTCCGGGCCTCGGCCTGGATCATCGCCGCGTTGTTGGTCAGCTCGAAGTCGCGCTTGCCGCCGTGCATGCGCAGCATCAGCTGGTCGATGGCCTGCTCGGCCTCCTTGACCTTGCGCGCATCGCTGGTGGCGATCGCCACGTACTCCGGGTTGTGGCTGCCGAACAGGCGGATGCTCGCGGCGGAGTAGGGGATGGCGATGCGGTCGTCGCTGTCCTGGTCGCCGGAGCTGGCGCCTTTTTCCGCCAGCACGCCGACCACCTGGAACGGCACGTTCTCGATCAGAATGTACTGGCCGATGGGGTTGGCCACGTCCTTGAGCAGCTTGTCGCGGACTTTCTTGCCGATCACCGCCACGGCTGCCGCGCCACGTTCGTCGGCCTCGGTGAAATAGCTGCCCTCGACCACCGGCCAGTTGAAGATGGCCGGGAAGTTGGTGTCGTTGCCACCGACGTAGCTGGTGTGGTCGACATTGCCGAAGCGCACGCCGGCCTCGGAACCATTGACCGGCATGATGCGCTTGACCTGCGGCAGGGCGGCCAGGGCGGCGACGTCGTCGAGGGTGATGATGCCGGGCGGGGTGCGCGGGTTGGGCATGTAGCCGCTCAAGTAAATGATGTTCGAGCCAAAGGCGCCCATCTGCGCCATGACCTGGCGCTTGCTGCCTTCGCCCACCGCCAGCATCACCACCACCGAGGCCACGCCGATGACGATCCCCAGCAGGGTCAGGGCGGTGCGGAAGCGGTTGATCCACATCACCCGCCAGGCCGCTTGCACGGCGTCCAGCAGTTCGCCTTTCCAGGCACCGTTGTGTTCGCTGCCGTCGGCCAGGCGCTGGCGCAGGTCCACCGCCTGCAGGGCGCCGCTGTTGGCGCTGGCCTGGACCTCGGGGTGGTCGTCGGCGGTGTCGCTGATGATCTCGCCGTCGCGGATTTCGATGATGCGCTTGGCCCGGGCCGCGACTTCGCGGTCGTGGGTGATGAGGATCACCACGTGGCCCTGGCTGGCCAGTTCGTCGAGCAGCGCCATGACCTCGGCGCCGCTGTGGCTGTCGAGGGCGCCGGTGGGTTCGTCGGCGAGGATGATATGGCCGCCGTTCATCAGCGCGCGGGCGATCGACACCCGCTGCTGCTGGCCGCCGGACAACTGGTGCGGGCGGTTGCCGGTGCGGCTGGCCAGGCCCAGGCGGTCGAGCAGGGCGGCGGCGCGGGCATGGCGTTCGGCTGCCGGAGTGCCGGCATAGATCGCCGGCATCTCGACGTTTTCCTGGGCCGAGCCGGACGCAATCAGGTGGTAGCCCTGGAACACGAAGCCGAAGGCTTCGCGGCGCAGCCAGGCCAGTTCGTCGCTGCCCAGCCGGGCGACGTTTTCCCCGGCGAACAGGTACTCGCCCGAGGTCGGGCGGTCGAGGCAGCCGAGGATGTTCATCAGCGTCGATTTGCCGGAGCCGGAAGCACCGACGATGGCGACGAATTCGCCGGCGTGGATCGACAGGTCGATGCCACGCAGCACGTCTACCTGCGGCGTGTCGCCGCCGCCGTAGGATTTGCGGATGCCCTTGAGGTCGATCAGCGGGGTCTGCATTCAGCCTCCGCTGCTTTGCGCGGGACCGATCAGCAGGTGATCGCCTTCGGCGAGACCGTCGAGGACCTGGATGCGCAAGCGGTCGCTGATGCCGACCCGCACCTTGCGCTCCTCGATCGAACCGTTTTTCGCCACCACCCGGGCCAGTTGCACGCCGCTATCGGCGCCGCTCTGCAGGGCGGCAAGCGGCGCGGTGAGGACGTCCTGCGCGCGCTCGGCGACAAAAAACACCTGGGCGGTCATTTCGGCCATCAAGGCGTTGTCGGCGTTATCCACATCCAGCAGCACGGTGTAGAGCACCACTCGGCCGCTGCCGCTCTTGCTCGAACTGTTGGGGCTGCCGCTGCCCTGGCTGCTTTCGTTCAACGGCTTGGGCGGGATCGGCAGGATCTGCCGCACGGTGCTGGTCCAGCGCCGGGTGCCGCCGCTCAAGGTGGTGAAGTAGGCGCTCATGCCCGGTTTGACGTGGCCGATATCGGCTTCGGAAACTTCGGCCCAGACGGTCATCGGCGACAGCCGGGCGATACGCAGGATCAGCGGCGTCTGCTGCTGGGCGTTGAGGGTCTGGCCTTCGCGGGCGTCCACCGCGACCACGGTGCCGGACATCGGCGCATAGATGCGCGTGTAGCCCAGCTCGGCCTGGTCGCTGCGCAGGCTGGCCTGGGCCTGGCGGATCTGCGCCTGGATCATGTCGATCCGCGCCTGGGTGGCCTTGAGTTCGGCGCGGGCGGTCTGCACGTCTTCGTCGCGGGTCGCGCCGCCGGCGGCGAGGTTCTGCTGGCGCTGGTACTTCTGCCGGGCCAGCTCGTTCTGCGCCCGCTGCTCTTGCAGCTGGGCCTGCAGGTTCTCGATGGAGAAGCGGCTGGCGTCGAGCTTGGCCTGCTGGGTGGCGGGGTCGATCTCCACCAGTAGCTGGCCTTCCTTGACCGGGTCGCCGGCTTCGACGTGGATCTTGCGGATCTGCCCGGACGCCTGGGCGCCGACGTCGACATAACGCCGCGGTTGCAGGGTGCCCAGGGCGGTCACGCTGCTTTCGATGGTGCCGCGGCTGACCTGCACGGTGGCGAACTGGTCGCGCCCCGGCGGCAGGATCTGCCAGGCGGCGAGGGCGACGATGGGAATCAGACACAGGGTGACAAGCAGGGCGCGTCGGGGATGACGGGGACGTTTCATGCAGGGTTCCGGCCAATGGAGATCGGCCCGTCGTCCGGCCTGGCCCGTGGCATGGGCGCTGGCTGGAGGCTGTCGATGGAGCGACAGATACGGGGAGCTGTCAGGTAAACGAGAGGAAATGGAGGGAATTTAAGCATGGACACATGGAGTTACAGCTGGGGCGAAAAATGTAGACGAACAAAATAAAGTCGGCGAATCGACTCAGTACTTTAAATCTATATGAGAATTACTATAAATTACGCCACTTCTAAACTGCCATCATCGAATCGCCTGCCCAGGGGCGGGGCGCCGGTTGTGCTCAAGGACAAAAGCCGCGTATCGCGGTCGGGAGTCATGTTGGAAAACTACTATCGCGAGCTGGTGTGTTTCCTCAACGCCAAGCTGGGCAACCTGCAGGTGGCCGAAGATGTGGTGCATGACGCTTACGTGCGGGTGCTGGAGCGTTCCAGTGACACGCCGATCGAGCAACCGCGGGCCTTCCTCTATCGCACCGCGCTGAACCTGGTGATCGATGGCCATCGGCGCAACGCCTTGCGCCAGGTCGAGCCGCTGGATGTGCTCGACAATGAAGAGCGCTTCTTCAGCCCCTCCCCACAAACCAGCATCGACCACGGCCAGCGCCTGGACATGCTGCAACGGGCGCTGGCAGAGCTGCCGGCGCTGTGCCGGGAAAGCTTCCTGCTGCGCAAGCTCGAAGGCCTGTCCCACCCCGAGATCGCCGAGCGCCTGGGGATCTCCCGCAGCCTGGTAGAGAAGCACATCGTCAACGCGATGAAACATTGCCGGGTGCGGGTCCGGCAGTGGGACGCCCATTGATCCTTCTTTGTTAAATTTTTTTTCACTGTCCTCGTTCCTACTCAACAGACGACCTGCTGCCTCGCCATGGGCCGATCAGGTCACCGTCGATTTCTCCCCGCGTTGAGGGATTTATCCAGAGGACACTGGAAATGACACAGGCAATTGCATCGACCATCGTTCACGACCTGATCGGTATCGGTTTCGGCCCCTCGAATCTGGCGCTGGCTATCGCGCTGGAAGAACGTGGCCAGATCCAGGGGCCGCTGGACGCGCTGTTTCTCGACAAGCAGGCCGACTACCGCTGGCACGGCAACACGCTGGTGGCCCAGAGCGACCTGCAGATTTCCTTCCTCAAGGACCTGGTGACCCTGCGCAACCCGACCAGCCCGTACTCCTTCGTCAACTACCTCAAGCACCACGGCCGCCTGGTGGACTTCATCAACCTGGGCACCTTCTATCCGTGCCGCATGGAGTTCAACGATTACCTGCGCTGGGTCGCCGGGCACTTCCAGGAGCAGAGCCGCTACGGCGAAGAAGTGCTGGCCATCGAGCCGGTGCTGCACAACCAGCAGGTCGAGGCACTGCGGGTGATTTCCCGTGACAGCCAGGGCCAGGAATTCGTCCGTACCAGCCGTTCGGTGGTGGTCAGCCCTGGCGGCACGCCGCTGATCCCGGACACCTTCAAGGCGCTCAAGGGCGACGGTCGGGTATTCCACCACGCGCACTACCTGGAACGCATGGCCAACCAGCCGTGCACCAGCGGCAAGCCGATGAACGTGGCGATCATCGGGGGCGGGCAGAGCGCCGCCGAAGCCTTCATCGACCTCAACGACAGCTTCCCTTCGGTGCAGGTGGACATGCTGATGCGCGGTTCGGCGCTGAAGCCGGCGGACGACAGCCCGTTCGTCAACGAAGTGTTCTCGCCGGCCTTCACCGACCTGGTGTTCCAGCAGCCGAGCGGCGAGCGCGAGCGCCTGGTCCACGAGTACCAGAACACCAACTATTCGGTGGTGGACGTCGACCTGATCGAACGCATCTACGGGATTCTCTACCGGCAGAAAGTCTCCGGCATCGCGCGGCATGCCTTCCGCACCCTGACCACCGTGGAGAAAGCCACCGCCACCGCCCAGGGCATCGAGCTGGTGCTGCGCAATACCTCCACCGGCGAGCTGAGCACCCGCCACTACGACGCGGTGATCCTGGCCACCGGCTACGAGCGCCAGACCCACCGCGCATTGCTGGCGCCGCTGGAAGCCTACCTGGGCGACTTCGAAGTGGACCGCAACTACCGAGTCATCACCGACGAGCGTTGCAAGGCCGGCATCTACACCCAGGGCTTCAGCCAGGCCAGCCACGGCCTGAGCGACACCTTGCTGTCGGTATTGCCAATCCGTGCCGAGGAAATCGCCGCCTCGCTGTACGAGCACGACAAAGGCCGCCACAGCCGTTCGGTGCGCGACCTGCTGCTGGCCACCGCGAGCTGATAGAGACCGCCGGGCCCGAGGGTTCTGTGTTGAACGTTCGGGCCTCATCGCGGGCAAGTCGGCGATCCGACTTGCCCGCGATGGACGGCGCAGCCGTCCCCATTCCGACCCGCTCGATATCCCCGAAAGCTCCCTCATCCAGCCTTCGCAACCGACCCTTCCTGAACCTTCGCTGAAGAACTTTTCGATTCCCCCGCCCGGGCCTTTGCCATCGATTTACTCGGCAAAAACCGCGGCGTAAGCTGCGCGCGTTTTCCATCAAGCGGAGACCCACAGTGGGTACTTGTTCGAGTGACAGTAGTCGGCCGGTTTCGATAACCGGCGCCTTCCCGGCAAGATAACGCGCCCGCTTTTTTGTGCCGTTGTCTCGCCGTAACAGCGAGCGGCGGCTTCCCGATCGTGGCCTTCAGGGCCCGTTCCCGATGTCCTTCTCATCGACACTGCAACAGTGGGTGATGCCTGACGCATCGCCGCGCTACGGCTGCGCCTGCTTGCGCGGCCGGCGAACCCGACCTGGCTGTGAGTCTCCCGGCGCCGACCGTTAGGGGACACACCATGAACCTCACCCTGCTCAAAGAGTTTTTTGCCGGCTTCCTGCGGACCCGGCACTTCGCCCGGCACTTTCGCCGCCTGGCCTTGCTGGAGAGCTTCAGCGACGCCAGCGTCAGCCGCGATGTACCGCCCAGCCTGGCGCAGACCCTGGTGGCCGCGGCCAACGACGAGGCCGCGGACCTGCTGCAACGCCTCGGCAGCCACACCGATGGCCTGAGCGAAGCCGAGGCCCAGGCCCTGCGCGAACGGCATGGCCTCAACGAGGTCGAGCACGAGCAGCCGCTGCCCTGGTGGACGCACCTGTGGCATTGCTACAAGAACCCCTTCAACCTGCTGCTGACCCTGCTGGCGGTGATCTCCTGGCTGACCGAAGACATGAAGGCGGCGACGGTGATCTTGTCCATGGTGGTGCTCTCCACGCTGCTGCGTTTCTGGCAGGAGGCCAAGTCGAACAAGGCCGCCGACGCCCTCAAGGCGATGGTCAGCAACACCGCCACGGTGCTGCGGCGCGATGTGCTCGATAGCGCGCCGTCGGTGTTCGCCAGGCTGCATGGCGCGGCGGTGGCGCACCAGGGCCTGCAACGCCTGGAACTGCCGATCCGGCAATTGGTGCCGGGCGACCTGATCCAGCTTTCGGCCGGCGACATGATCCCCGCCGATTGCCGGGTGCTCAGCGCCAAGGACCTGTTCGTCAGCCAGGCGGCGATGACCGGCGAATCGCTGCCGGTGGAGAAATTCCCGCGCCAGCAGGACACCGCCACCCTCAACCCGCTGGAGCTGGACAACATCCTGTTCATGGGCACCAACGTGGTGTCCGGCGCGGCCACCGCGCTGGTCCTGAGCACCGGCAACGCCACCTATTTCGGCGCCCTGGCCCAGCGGGTCGGGGCCACCGACCGGGCGCCGACGTCGTTCCAGAACGGGGTGAACAAGGTCAGCTGGCTGCTGATCCGCTTCATGTTCGTCATGGCGCCGCTGGTGCTGTTCATCAACGGCTTCACCAAGGGCGACTGGATGGAGGCGCTGCTGTTCGCGCTGTCCATCGCCGTGGGCCTGACCCCGGAAATGCTGCCGATGATCGTCACCTCGACCCTGGCCAAGGGCGCGGTGTTCCTGTCGCGCAAGAAGGTCATCGTCAAGCGCCTGGACGCGATCCAGAACTTCGGCGCCATGGACGTGCTGTGCACCGACAAGACCGGCACCCTGACCCAGGACAAGATCTTCCTCGCCCGGCATGTGGATGTCTGGGGCGAAGAGTCCGAGGACGTGCTGGAAATGGCCTACCTGAACAGCTACTACCAGACCGGCCTGAAGAACCTGCTGGACGTGGCGGTGCTGGAGCACGTCGAAGTGCACCGCGAGCTGCGGGTCGGCACGGCGTTCCAGAAGGTCGACGAGATTCCCTTCGACTTCAACCGGCGGCGCATGTCGGTGGTGGTGGCCGAGAAGGAGCGTGCGCACCTGCTGATCTGCAAGGGTGCGGTGGAGGAGGTGCTGGCGGTGTGCACGCGGGTGCGCCATGGCGCCGCCGAGGAAATGCTCAGCGACGAGCTGCTGGCGCGGATTCGCCAGGTCACCGCCGAGTTCAACGGCGAGGGCCTGCGGGTGGTGGCCGTGGCCGCCCGGCCGATGCCGCGGGGCCGCGACAGCTACAGCCTGGCGGACGAGCAGGGGCTGACCCTGATCGGTTACGTGGCGTTTCTCGACCCGCCCAAGGAAAGCACCGCGCCGGCGCTCCAGGCCCTGGCCGCCCATGGCGTGGCGGTGAAGGTGCTGACCGGCGACAACGAGCTGGTGACGGCGAAGATCTGCCGTGAAGTCGGCCTGGAACAACAGGGCCTGCTGCTGGGCAACGACATCGAGCGCATGAGCGATGCGCAGCTGGCCAAGGCTGTGGAAACCACCAATGTCTTCGCCCGGCTCACGCCCTCGCACAAGGAGCGTATTGTCCGCCTGCTCAAGGGGAATGGCCATGTGGTCGGTTTCATGGGCGACGGCATCAACGATGCGCCGGCATTGCGCACCGCGGATATCGGCATTTCGGTGGACAGCGCCGTGGACATCGCCAAGGAGGCGGCGGACATCATCCTCCTGGAGAAAAGCCTGATGGTGCTGGAGGAGGGCGTGCTGGAAGGGCGGCGGACCTTCGCCAACATGCTCAAGTACATCAAGATGACCGCCAGCTCGAACTTCGGCAACGTGTTCTCGGTGCTGGTGGCCAGCGCCTTCATTCCGTTCCTGCCGATGCTGCCGATGCACCTGCTGGTGCAGAACCTGCTGTACGACATTTCCCAGATCGCCATCCCGTTCGACAACGTCGATGAGGACATGCTGGCCCGGCCCCAGCGCTGGCAACCGGCGGACGTCGGGCGCTTCATGCTGTTTTTCGGGCCGATCAGTTCGATCTTCGACATCGGCACCTTCGCCCTGATGTGGTACGTGTTCGACGCCAATACCCCGGACCACCAGACGCTGTTCCAGTCCGGCTGGTTCGTGGTCGGGCTGCTGACCCAGACCCTGATCGTGCACATGATCCGCACGCCGAAGATCCCCTTCCTGCAAAGCCGCGCGGCCATGCCGCTGCTGGTGATGACGGGAGTGATCATGGCCATCGGCATCTTCCTGCCCATGGGCCCGCTGGCGCACTACTTCAAGCTGCAGGCGCTGCCGTCGCTGTACTTCGTGTTCCTGCCGGTGATCCTGCTGGCGTACATGGCGCTGACCCAGGCGGTGAAGGGCTTTTATATCCGCCGGTTCGGCTGGCAATAAGCGGAGCGCCGCACCAAATCCTGTAGCCGCTGCCACAGGCTGTGCCAGGACTGCAGGTCCTCCGGCGTTGGCACGATCGCCACGGCCCTTCGGGCCAATCGCAGCCTGCGGCAGCGGCTACAGGGTTAATCGGCAATCGCCATCTGCTCGTAATACCTGCCGGTGCAAGATACCCGGCACCCTGGCCGGTCTCATCGCGGGCAGTCGGGGGGCGCCTGCTCGCTCCTACAAACTGCACCTATCCTGTAGGAACAGCTGATTGCTCGCGATGGACCACGACTCAATCCACCCGCCGACCGTCGCGTACTCAAGGACTTGATTCATGCAAGCACTCCAGAACATCAACCTGACCTCCCTGGTGGACACCCTGGTCAGCCTCAGCGCGGCCTTTATCCTCGGTGGCCTGATCGGCTTCGAGCGCCAATACCGGCAGCGCACCGCCGGCCTGCGCACCAACGTGCTGGTGGCGGTGGGCGCGGCGATTTTCGTCGACATGGCCAACCGTCTCGGTGGCGCCGAAGGCGCGGTGCGGGTGGTGGCCTATGTGGTGTCCGGCATCGGTTTTCTCGGTGCCGGGGTGATCATGCGCGAGGAGGGCAACGTGCGTGGCCTGAACACCGCGGCCACTCTCTGGGCCTCGGCGGCGGTGGGCGCCTGCGCCGGCGCCGACCTGATCCTCGAGGCCTTTCTCGGCACGCTGTTCGTGCTGGCGGCCAATACTTTGCTGCGGCCGATCGTCAACAACATCAACCGCCAGCCGCTGGACGTGATCTCCGCCGAGGTCACCAACATCGTCTACGTGATCGCTCATCGCTCCAAGCAGAAAGCCGTGTTCGCCCTGCTCGAAGCGGAGCTGGAGCGCAGCAACTACCCGGCCAGCGATATCGATGTCCATGCCTTCGGCAACGACGACGTGGAGATCGAAGCCACCCTGGCCACCACCTCGGTGGACGGCGACGAACTCGACGCGCTGGTGGCGCGGCTGTCCACCTCGGCCCTGGTGGAGCAGGCGTTCTGGAGCCCCAGTACCACCGAATGAACCGCGCGAGCGCCGGGTCGATGGGCCTGTAAACGGCAGGTTTTTGCCGAGAGGAAAAATTTTCCTGTTCACAGCGATTTTTGCGAATCGTCTTAAAGAGTCGGCCGGGGGCCATCGGATAGTCTGTTGAACCTCTGTGTTCAACCGAGAGTTGCCACGCCGATGCCCAACAAACGCCTGAGAATACTGATTGCCGACGCGTCCCGGGAACGGTGTGGACGCATCCAGCGTGTGTTGAACGGCCTGGGTTACTTTCGCGTCGCCACGGTGGAGGCTTTCCGCGAGCTGGTGACCCTGACTCACTATTCCTGCGAGCCCTTCGAGAACTTCGACCTGTTGCTGCTCAGCGGCGAGCTGGCGTTTGCCGCCGGGGTGGACGCCGGCGCGTTCTGCCAGGGCAACCCGCAGATCCGCCATGCCATGATCTACGGCGGCCGCACCGACCATGCATTGCCGGTGGTCCTCGGCGCCTCTGCGCTACAGGAGATTCTCTGGGTGCAGGGCGCAACGCAGGAGATCCTCCTGCGCTTCATTGCCCATATCAATCCTCCCTCCTCGGGCAAAGACCGAACCTTCTGAATACTGGAATAGCCCCCCGCAGTGGCTGGGAACAGGGCTTGCGTCGTGCTGCTGGCGGCGGACACCACCACCTGGCCAGCGGTTTTCCGATGGCCGCTGCCGGGGCCGGGCGGGCCTTTTGTCTCCCCCGGGCCGGGCAAGAAACAGGGCCAAAAGCTGCCCATCGATACCGGGTATATGCCGCCGATGCCCGTGGATATCCCAGGGAAACGAGCATTTCAGGCTTAAAAAGTAGGGGAAAGCCGTATTTTAGTAATGTGGAGTAGGGCTTTTCAGAAAAAGCTTAGAGAAAACACTCGGCTGCTCCCCTAGCCTTTATTCGTAGGCTTGGAGCCTGTCATCTCAGACTTTTTCATGGTCGCGAAAAATGCCGAATAAAACGTTACGAATCCTGATCGCCGATGAACAGCATTTTCATCGAATGAAGATCGAGCGGGTGCTGAACCAACTGGGCTATTACCGGATTGCACCGATGTATCGACTCATCGAGGTGTTGAACGTCGTGGAATATGGCAGTGAGCCAATGGACCTGCTGATCATCAACGCCTCGCTGGGATTGCAGGCCCGGCTCGATATCGTGGCGTTCTGCATGGATAACCCGCAGGTCCGTCACGTACTGGTCTATGACTCCGAGCTTCTCGGCATGCCATCGATTCCACCCGGCTCGCGACGCAAGCTGTATATCAGCAGCCTGCCGTTGCCGGACTACGAGACCATCAGCCGCTTGATGAGGGCCATCGACACCGGCCGCCGGAGCAGGACCCCGGCGGCCGGAACGTTTCCCGGCAGTTCCAATGAGGAAGAAATAGCGCCCGACGGCATTCGGTTGAATGCCGTAGTGCGTTAAGACCTCAGTCCCACGCCGGTGCAATGCCGGCGGGGCTGGTCAGGCGATGCCCGCGCTCCAGATCGGCGATGCGCCGCATGTCTGCTTCGCCCAGGGTCAGGGCACAGGCCTTGAGGTTGCTTTCCAGGTTCGCGCGCCTGGTCGAGGAGGGAATCACCGCATAACCCGATTGCATGGCCCAGGCCAGGGGCACTTGAGCCGGCGTCGCCCGATGCTGCTCGGCGATCTGCTGGATGACCGGGTCCTTGAGCACTTCCCCGTAGGCCAGCGTCATGTACGAGGTGATGTGAATCCCCTGGCTTTGCGCGAACTCCACGACCTTGCGGTTTTGCAGGTAAGGATGCAGTTCGATCTGGTGGGTGGCGATGTGTTCGGCACCCACCGCGGCGATGGCCTGTTTCATCAGGTCGTTGGTGAAGTTGGAAACCCCGATCTGCCGGGTCAGCCCCAGCTGCCTGGCTTCCAGCAGCGCTGCCATGAACTCTTCGACCGGCACCTGGTTGTCCGGTGACGGCCAGTGGATCAGGGTCAGGTCCAGGTAGTCGGTCTGCAGCTTGCGCAGGCTGTCCTTGAGGCTGGGGATCAGCTTGTCGCGGGCGAAATTGGCGACCCAGATCTTGCTGGTGACGAACAGCTCGTCGCGGGGGATGCCGCTGTCGGCGATGGCCTGGCCGACCTCGGCTTCGTTCTCGTAGATCTGTGCGGTGTCGATCGCCCGGTAGCCCAGCTCGAGCGCGGTGCTGACCGAGTCGATGACGACCTGGCCTTGCAGGCGAAAGGTGCCGAGGCCGAAAGCAGGTACAGACATGGATGACTCCAGATGGCAGTGGAAAGGCCACGAGTATCCCGGTCCGCACCTTTGAGAAAAACCGCCGGACAGGCAAAGGAATCTTTACCGCGAATCACGAATATCCCCGGCTCCCGCAGAGACGGCGCACGCCCCGCAGGAGCCACTGGGCGACCCCGTTCGATCACCTCACTCCTCACGCGACGGGTTCAGCCACGGGCTTCGAGGATCATGCAGGTGGTGGAACCGGTGGCGTACAGGCGGCCATCGACGTCGTAGATCCGCCCTTCGGCCAGGGCGGTGGAGCGGCCCAGGTGGACGATCTTGCCTTCGGCGCGGATCGGCCCGCTGCTGCCGGTCAGGGCCCGTACATAACTGATGCGCAGGTCCAGGGTGGTGTAGCCCTGGCCCTTGTTCAGCCGGGTGTGGATCGCGCAGCCCATGCAGGAGTCCAGCAGGGTCGCGGCATAACCGCCGTGGACGCTGCCCAGCGGGTTGTAATGCCGGGCATCCGGGGTGCCCTGGAACACGAAGTGCCCGGCGGACCATTCGATGGGGATGAAGTCCATCAGCGTGCCGATGGGCGGCGAGGGCAGTTCGCCGTTGCCGATGCCATCGAAGAATTCGCTGGGCGAGAGGGCACTGACTTCGGCCAGGGACAGGCTGCCCGGACCGGCCAGGCGTGCGCGCATGGCCTGTTCCTGGGCAATCCACTGGGCCAGGGTGGCCTCGCGGGATGGGCTTTGCATGGGCGTTTCCTCACTGGGCGGAATAAGATGGCGAGCAAAATATTATGTTCGAAATATTATCTAGGCCAGTGTCAAAAATGCCACAGGTCGGAAGATTCGGCCCGGCTTCACCTTGAGCGCATCCTCAGGTGATATCGCTGCGGCTGAACTCCTCGCCGAGAAAGTCGATCAGGGTGCGCACCGACGGCAGCAGGCCACGGCGCGACGGGAAGATCGCATGGACGATCCCGCACTTGGGCGCCCAGTCCGGTACCAGTTGCACCAGGCGCCCGGCGGCCACGTCGTCGCGCACCACCACGCTGGGCAGGTGGACGATGCCGATCCCCGCCAGGGCCGCCTGGCGCAGGGCGATCAGGTCGTCGGTGACCATCCGCGGCTTGTGGCGAATCTGCGCCAGGGCTTCGTTGGGGCCGAACAGCTCCCACTGGTATTCGCGCTGCGCCGAGCCCCAGTGCAGGCTCGGCAGGCCGCTGAGGTCGGCGAGCGAGGCGGGGCTCGACAGCCGCGCGAGAAAGTCCGGGTGGCCGACCAGCCACTGGGTGCTGTTGCCCAGCACCTTCATCACCAGGTCGCTGCTTTCCAGCGGCGGGAAGCGCACCCGCAGGGCGATGTCGAAACCTTCGTGGATCAGGTCGACGCGGCGGTTGGTGCTCTCGATGAACAGTTCCACCAGCGGGTACTTGAGCATGTAGCGGGTCAGCATCGGCCCGACCCAGGAGTTGAGCAGCGCGGTCGGGCAACTGATGCGCACCAGGCCCTGGGGTTCGGAACGGTTGCGCTCGATGACCTCCGCAGCGCTTTCCGCTTCCACGCGCATGGCCAGGCAGCGCTGGTAGTACTCATGGCCGATCTCGGTGAGCGAGCAGTGGCGGCTGGTGCGGTGAATCAGGCGCACACCGAGGCGTTCCTCGAGCTGGGCAATGCGCCGGCTGAGCTTGGACTTGGGCATGTCCAGGGCGCGCCCGGCGGCGGCGAAACCCCGGTGTTCGACGACCTGGGTGAAGTAATAGAGGGTGTTGAGGTCTTCCACTATCGTTCTCCAGATAGAACGCTAAGGGCGATTTTTGCAGTCTAGTGCATCAAAGGTATGGGTTTTAAGGTGTATCCAACGAAATAACTCACCCATGTCGGAGACCCCCGCATGAAAAACATCATCGGTATCTACACCAGCCCACGGGCCCATTGGGTGGGCGATGGCTTCCCGGTGCGCACGCTGTTTTCCTACGACAACCTGGGCAAGCACATCAGCCCGTTCCTGCTGCTCGACCACGCCGGCCCGGCTGAATTCACCCCGACCCAGCAGCGCCGTGGCGTGGGCCAGCATCCCCATCGCGGCTTCGAAACCGTGACCATCGTCTACAAGGGCGAGGTGGAACACCGCGACTCCACCGGCAGCGGCGGCAAGATCGGCCCTGGCGACGTGCAATGGATGACCGCGGCCTCGGGGATTCTCCACGAGGAATTCCACTCCGCAGCGTTCGCCCAGTCTGGCGGCACCCTGGACATGGTCCAGCTGTGGGTCAACCTGCCAGCGCGGGACAAGATGGCCGCCCCCGGTTACCAGACCATCCTCGATGGCGACATTCCGGCCATCGCCCTGAAGGACAAGGCCGGCACCCTGCGGCTGATCGCCGGCGAGTTCGACGGCGTCAAGGGCCCGGCCCGCACCTTCACCCCGATCGACGTCTGGGACATCCGCCTGAATGCCGGCAAGCCCCTGACCCTCGACCTGCACCAGGGGCGCAACACCGCCCTGGTGCTGCTGCGCGGCACGGTCCAGGTCAATGGCCAGGAGCTGGTGCGCGAAGGCCAGCTGGTGCTGTTCGAACGCGACGGCGACCAGCTCAACCTGGAAGCCAACGACGACGCGGTGATGCTGCTGCTCAGCGGCGAACCGATCGACGAGCCCATCGTCGGCCATGGCCCGTTCGTGATGAACAGCGAGGCCGAGATCCACCAGGCATTCGTCGACTTCCAGTCCGGCCGTTTCGGCCAGATGCCTGGCTGACACCCCCTTACCGACTTGCACAGGACGCGTAGGCCGGTTTCAGGGCCAGGGATGGCTGTTGCCTTAAATAAATGCCCCAGACACCAGAGGAACTGCACATGAACACCCTCAACGCGGCCAACTTCAATGGCCTGAAACCGACCATCGACCCCAACGACGCGGCAATGCTGCTGATCGACCACCAGAGCGGCCTGTTCCAGATCGTCAAGGACATGGACGTGCCGCAACTGCGGGCCAATGCCATCGCCCTGGCGAAAGCCGCGACCCTGTTGCAGATGCCGGTGATCACCACGGCCTCGGTACCCCAGGGGCCCAACGGCCCGCTGATCCCGGAAATCCACCAGGAAGCGCCCCATGCCCGGTACGTGGCGCGCAAAGGCGAAATCAACGCCTGGGACAATCCCGAGTTCCGGGCGGCGGTCGAGGCCACCGGCAAGAAAACCCTGGTGATCGCCGGCACCTTGACCAGCGTCTGCCTGGCGTTCCCCTCGATCGCCGCGGTGCATGAAGGCTACAAGGTGTTCGCGGTGGTCGATGCCTCGGGCAACCATTCGCGCCTGGCCACCGATCTGACCATCGCCCGCCTGGCCCAGGCCGGGGTGGTACCGATCGACATCATGGCCACGCTCTCCGAACTGCAGGGCTCGTGGAACCGCCCGGACGCCGAGCAGTGGGCCGCGGTCTACGCCCAGGCCATGCCGCACTATCAGTTGCTGATCGAGAGCTACATCAAGGCCCAGCAAGTGGCGAATGAACACGAAGTGCTGGATTCCCAGCGCTGAAGCAGCACCCCCACGCCGACTTCCAGTCGGTATCGACAAGAAGCGAGGACTACCCCATGACTACCGCCTACAAGCGTCTCGATAAAGACAACGCCGCCGTGCTGCTGGTGGATCACCAGGCCGGCTTGCTGTCCCTGGTGCGCGACATCGACCCGGACAAGTTCAAGAACAACGTGCTGGCCCTGGCCGACCTGGCCAAGTACTTCAAGCTGCCGACCATCCTCACCACCAGCTTCGAAACCGGCCCCAACGGTCCGCTGGTGCCCGAGCTCAAGGCGCTGTTCCCGGACGCGCCGTACATTGCCCGGCCCGGCCAGATCAATGCCTGGGACAACGAGGACTTCGTCAAGGCGATCAAGGCCACTGGCAAGAAGCAGTTGATCATCGCCGGCGTGGTGACCGAGGTCTGCGTGGCGTTCCCGGCGCTGTCGGCCCTGGAAGAAGGCTTCGAGGTGTTCGTGGTGACCGATGCCTCCGGCACCTTCAATGAGCTGACGCGCGATTCGGCCTGGAACCGCATGTCCACCGCCGGCGCGCAGCTGATGACCTGGTTCGGCCTGGCCTGCGAGCTGCACCGCGACTGGCGCAACGACATCGAGGGCCTGGGCACCTTGTTCTCCAACCACATCCCGGACTACCGCAACCTGATCACCAGCTACACCACCCTGACCACCGGCAAATGACCTGCCGGTAGCCGCTGCCGAAGGCTGCGATCGCTTGCGCAGCAAGCGTGACCCAGGGCATGCGGTCCGCCTGTCGAACCGCGTGCTCGGCCTTGACGACGGCTACGCCGCTGAATGCAGGCTGCGCCAGCGGCTACAGAGGTGAACGAAGGCGTTACAGACAGGGGCCTCCCATGAGGCCCCTGTTTTTGTTTTTCCGGCTATACCTGCAAGGTCGCTTCTGTGAGATTGTCGCGCCTCTGACTGTGCTGGAGTTGCTTGATGTCGATTCTGTTCGCCGACCACCCGCTGTTCGCCGCGCTGGTCCTGATCCTGCTGGACATGCTGCTGTGGCGTTTGATCGGTGCGCGGGGCGGTTACTGGAAGCTGCTGGTGCGGGTGCTGATCTTCACCCTGTACAGCGTGCTGCTGTTCAACCAGGGCCTGAACCCGATGCAGGCGGCGCCCTGGCCGGAGGACGTGCCGCTGCACCTGGCCGCCACCGGGTTGCAGATCGGTTGGTGGCTGTTCGGCGCGCGAACCCTGACGGTGCTGCTCGGCACCCTGATGATGCAACGGGTCGGGCATACCGGGCGGCTGTTGCAGGACCTGATGGGCGCGGTGATTTTCCTGATCGCCATCATCGCCGCCATGGCCTATGTGCTGGAGCTGCCGGTCAAGGGCGTGCTGGCCACCTCCGGCGCGGTGGCGATCATTGTCGGCCTGGCGCTGCAAAGCACCCTCAGCGACGTGTTCTCCGGGATCGTGCTGAACACCACCAAGCCTTATCAGCTCGATGACTGGATCTCCATCGACGGCACCGAAGGCCGGGTCACCGACATTGACTGGCGCGCCACCCGCTTGCAGACCTCCCAGGGCAGCATGGCGGTGATCCCCAACTCCCTGGCGGCCAAGGCCAAGATCATCAACTTCAGCCGTCCCGCCGATATGCACGGGCTGTCCATCAGCCTCCAGGTCAGCCCCCATGCGCGGCCGCAAACGGTGATCGAGGCGCTGGAGCGGGCCATGCTCGGTTGTCGTTTCCTGCTCCCCAAGCCGGCCCCCAGCGTGGCCTTGAAAAGCTCGGGCAACGCCGGGGTGGAGTACGAGATCAGCGGCTTCGTGGCCTCCATGGGGCAGAAGCGCGAGGTGCGCAACCAGTTGTTCGACCTGGCCTTCCGTCACTTGCAGGCGTCCGGCGTCAGCCTGCTGTCCACCGGTGAAAACAGCGTGGCGGCCAACCTGTCGCGACCGCGGGCGCTGCTGGACAGCTCGAGCATCTTCTCCACCCTGCGCCAGGAGGAGAAGGAAACCTTCAGCCAGAACATGACCCTGCAAACCTTCCGCGCCGGCGAGACCATCCTGCCGGCGGGCGAGGTCAGCGATCACCTGCTGATCATCGAGTCGGGGGTGGTCTCGGTCAGCCTGATCCGCGATGGCAAGCCGTTCGAGGCCGGGCGCATGGGGCCGGGCGAAGTGATAGGCGAGGCGGGCATCGCCGATCAGGCGAACGCGGCGGACTTCTCGGCCAAGACCTTCTGCACCCTGTACCGCATCGAAAACGAGTACCTCAAGCCGTGCCTGGACGCGCGGCGCGATATCAACGAGGCGATGAAAAACCTCCTGGATTTCCGCCAGCACATCGCCCAGACCCTGACCCAGGAAACCCCGCGGCCAGTGCTGAAAAAAGGCTTTATGCAGTGGCTGCGCCGCCGCGCCTGAGCGTCAGGCTGGGCAATGTGGTGGATGGACGCTGCGAGGTCTTCTATAGGAGCAGCCGGTCGACGCTCGATTGCGCGCGATCCGCGTAGCGGCCATCCACCGCGCTGCCTGGACTGACGCTATCGCGCGCAAGCTGCGCTCCTGCAGAAGAGAGGGGCATTGGTCACCTGGTCTTAGCCGGAATTGGTTATTGGTACGGAACGGGCCCGGGCTTAACGTAGCGCCACATTCACTGGATCTGGAGCTACCCCATGCAACCGCGTATCGACTTCTACACCGCTTCGCCGGACGCCCTCAAAGCCATGATCGCGCTGGAAACCGCGGTCTCGAAACTGCCCCTGGAAAAGTCGCTGATCGAGCTGGTGAAGCTGCGCGCCTCGCAGATCAACGGCTGCGCCTTCTGCGTCGACATGCACACCGCCGACGCGCGCAAGAGCGGGGAAACCGAGCGCCGCCTGTACGCGGTCTCGGTCTGGCGCGAAACGCCGTTCTTCACCGACCGCGAACGTGCGGCCCTGGCCTGGACCGAGTCGCTGACCCGGGTCAGCGAAACCCACGCGCCGGATGCCGACTACGCGCTGCTGAGCAGCCAGTTCAGCCCCAGCGAACAGGTCGACCTGAGCCTGGCCATCGCCACCATCAACAGCTGGAACCGTCTGGCCGTGGGCTTCCGCAAAATGCCCCAGGCCTGATTTCCGGGGTCAATGACCGTCGGCTGACGGCGCCGACGGCGGGGTGACCTTGCGCATCAGGGGCACCATGGCCGTGGCGATGATGAAACACACCATGATCATCAGGAACGCGTCGCCGTAGGTTTGCGTCTGCGCTTCGCGGTAGGTCAGTTGCCAGAGCTGGCGCAGGCTGGCGCTGACGCCTTCGTCACCGCTCTGGCCCAGCGCCGCGAAGTTGCCGCCGACCCGGGCCAGCCATTGGTTGAGCGCTTCGTTGCTGCTGTTGAGGTGTTCGGCCAGGCGGGTGAAGTGCAGGTTGGTGCGGTCGTTGAGAATGGTCGCGCAGGCAGCGATGCCGATGGCGCCACCCAGGTTGCGCATCAGGTTGAACAGCCCTGAGGCATGCTTGAGCCGCGCCGGTGCCAGCCCGCCCAGGGTCAGGGTCACCGCCGGCGGCACCGCCAGCTGCTGGGCGATGCCGCGCAAGGCTTGCGGCAGCAGCAGTTCCCTGGCCCCCCAGTCATGGGTGATGGGGCTGAAATCCCACATCGACAAGGCGAACAACCCGAGGCCCGCCATCATGATCCAGCGCAGGTCGATGCGGTTGGCGAGAAACGCATACAGCGGGATCGCCAGCACCTGGAACACCCCGGTGGAAAACACCGCCATGCCGATATCCAGCGCGCTGTAGCCACGCACCCGACCGAGAAACAGCGGCGTCAGGTAGATGGTGGCGAACAGGCCGATGCCGGTGACGAAGGAAAAGAAACAGCCGAGGGCGAAATTGCGATCCTTCAGGGCGCGCAGGTCGACGATCGGGTTGGCCACGTGCAGGGTGCGGCCGATAAAGGCCAGCCCGGCCAATCCGGAAACCCAGGCGGTGGTGAGGATGGTGCTGTCGCTGAACCAGTTCCAGCGCGGGCCTTCTTCCAGGGTGTATTCCAGGCAGCCGAGAAACAGCGCGAGCAACAGCATGCTCAGGTAGTCGGCGCCCTTGAGCAGCGCCAGTTCCGGCTGGTCGATCCGGACCAGCATTGGCACCGCCACGGCGACGAAAATCCCCGGCAGCAGGTTGATGTAGAACAGCCAGTGCCAGCTCGACACCTCGGTGATCCAGCCGCCGATCACCGGACCCAGGGTCGGCGCCAGGGACGCCACCGCGCCGATGGTCGCCGCGGCAATCACCCGCTGCTTGCCGGTGAAGAAAAAGAACGCGGTGGTGAATACCAGGGGGATCATCGAGCCGCCGAGAAACCCTTGCAGGGCGCGGAACACGATCATGCTCTGGATGTTCCAGGCCACGCCGCACAGCAGGCTGGCCAGGGTGAAGCCGACCGCCGAGGCACAGAACAGCCAGCGCGTGGAGAACACTCGCGACAGCCAGCCCGACAGCGGGATGACGATGATTTCGGCGATCAGGTAGCTGGTCTGCACCCAGGCGGTTTCATCGGTGCCGGCCGACAGCCCGCCGCCGATGTCGCGCAACGAGGCCGAGACGATCTGGATATCCAGCAGGGCGATGAACATGCCCATGCACATGGTGGCGAAGGCGAAGACCTTGGTCGCCGTGGCCATGCTGGCCGGGTTCAGGGGCTGGGCCGGGGCGGCGAGGGCGCGGCTCATGGCGCACTGGCCACGGCGGGTTCAGGCGCCGCCGGTTCGCTGCGGGTGTTGACCGCGGCCGTCACCGACAGGCCGGGGCGCAGCTGGCCGAGCACCGCGTCCTGCGGGTCGAGGATCACCCGCACCGGCACCCGCTGGACGATCTTGGTGAAGTTGCCGGTGGCGTTCTCCGGTGGCAGCACGCTGAACTGCGCGCCGGTGGCCGGGGCCAGGCTGTCGAGGTGGCCGTGGAATTCCCGGCCGGGCAGCACGTCGGCACGGATCACCACGCGCTGGCCCGGGCTCATGTGTTGCAGCTGGTCTTCCTTGAAGTTGGCGTCCACCCACAGGCCGCTGGCCGGCACCAGCGACAGCAGTTGCGCGCCGGCCTGGGTGTAGGCGCCATTGCGCGCCCGACGGTTGCCGATCACCCCGTCCATGGGCGCGCGGATTTCCGTGTAGCCCAGGTTCAGTTGCGCCAGGTCGCGCTCGGCGCGGGCCTGGAGCAAGGCTGCCTTGGCTTGCAGTTTCTGGGTGGCGATCACTTGCAGCTGGCGCTGGGTCGCCAGCAGTTCGGCCTGGGCCCGGGTATTGAGGGCCTGGGCGGTCTTGAAGCCGGCCTCGGCCCGTTGCGCGCTTTCCACCGACACCGCCGAGCTGCCCACCAGGCGTTTGTAGCGGGCATTGTCGTCGCGCGAGCGGGTCATTTCCGCGGCGGTGGCATCGATCCCGGCGCGGGCCTGGCTGATTACCGCGTGCTGCAACTGTTCGGTGGCATCCAGGTTGGCCAGCAGCGCTTCCTCGGCGGCTACCGCGCCTTCGGCCTTGGCCAGGCTGGCGCGGTAATCCCGCGAGTCGAGGCGGATCAGCAGGTCGCCGGCCTTGACCCGCTGGTTGTCGCTGACCAGCACCTGCTCGATATAGCCGGACACCTTGGGTCCGATCACCGTCACGTCGCCGCCTATATAGGCGTCGTCGGTCTGCTCGATAAAACGCCCGCTGGTCCACCAGTGCAGGCCATAGAACACCAGCGCCGCCAGGGCCACCAGCGCCAGGGTGGCGAGTAGCAGGCGCTTGAGCAAAGGCGGCCTGACCGGGGCCGGGTCGGTGGCGACAGTGACAGGGTCGATGGTGGGCAGGCTGGTCATGACAGGTTCCTGGAGTGGAAATATTACGGTTGAAATATGATATTTGTAATATTTTATTGCAACTCAATCTTTGTACCGATCGTCAGGTGCGACCTGGGTTGGCGGATAACGCGGGTGTTTGGCGAGGCGGGGTAGGGCCCAAGCGGAAGCAGTTGGCGCAAGCCGTGGCGAAGACTATTGTTGGCAATCTGAATAACTGCCCGAAGAGAGCGATGCCATGAACACCAGTGATTTGCTTGAACAGTTGCTGCGCGCCGGCCAGGCCTCGATGACGCAGCAGGGTGGCGGGGCCTCGGCACCGCAGGGCGGGCTGGGAGGCCTGGGTGGCTTGCTCGGCGGCCTGTTGGGCGGTAACAGCGGTGGCGGTGCCGCGGGAGGCCTGGGCGCTGGCGGCCTGGGTGGTCTGCTGGGCGGCCTGCTGGGTGGTTCCGGCTTGGGCGGCGCGATCTCCGGCGGCGCGACTTCCGGTGGAGCCCCTCAGGGCCGCTCCGGCGGTGGCATGAACTACGCGGCGCTGGCGTCCCTGGGGATGATGGCGTTCCAGGCTTATCAGGCCTGGCAACAACAGCAGCAATCGGCGGCCCCGCAACAGGCGTTGCGTACCGTCGACCAACTGGCCGGCCCGGAAGCCGAGGAACACAGCCATGCGATCCTCCGTGCCCTGATCGCCGCGGCCAAGGCCGATGGCCGCATCGACGAGCAGGAAAAACAACTGATCAGCGCCGAGATCGGCCGTCACACCGACGACCCGCAATTGCAGCAATGGCTCGACGACGAAGTCGCGCGTCCCCTGGACGCCGCCGACGTGGCCCAATCGGCCGCGGGCGAGCCGGGCATGGCGGCGGAAATGTACCTGGCCAGCGTGATGCTGGTGGACGACCAGCAGGACGCCGAGCGCCGTTACCTGGACGAGCTGGCGGCGGCGCTGCGGATCGACCCCGAGCTGCAACTGCACCTGGAGCAACAGGCCAAGGGCGGGGTGGCCTGACCCACAAGAACCGGCCCCCGCGGGGCCGGTTCATGGACCGTGCCGGGCGTGCCATCGACGCCCGGCAATCCCGCATCCGTATCACTCCCAATCTCAGAGTCGTTTCGACAGTGCGGCCACCCAGGGCCGAGGTGGATTGTCGCAGCGCGGATTTATTCGCCATCTCCCGGTGCGGGCAGGGTGATAATGCCGGCCTGTTCATCATGCGAGCGCACCGTCGCCATGTTCGAGATCCAGCCGCAGAACCCCGAGCTTTTTCGCCAGCAGACCCGTCGTAGCACCCTGTTTATCGCCCTGATCTTCCTGTCCCTGGCCATGCTGCTGTCCAGCGCCGCGGTGCTGCTGTTCGGCACGCCTGGCGGCGACAACTTCCGCCTGAATGTCGCCGGCGTGCTGGCCGGGCTGGTGCTGAGCATGGTGCTGATGCGCGTGCGTTTCTGGTCGCAGCCGTGGATGGCCGCGGCGGTCTACGGCTGGCAGCTCAAGCGCAGCCTGATGAGCGTGACCAATGTCATGCATCACGTCACCGCCGGCGTCGAGGCCGCAGACCCGACGGCGATGAAGCTGCTGCGCTTCTACCACCTGGGCCTGACCCAGATGCACCAGCTGGACGCCAACTCCAGCGCGCTGAGCCAGGTGGTGCATGAGATCGACCGGCACAAGGAACGGATGGAAACGTTGGGCATGGACACCGAGCAGAATCGCTTGAATCCGGATTGGATCGAATCAGTGAAGCGGATCCCGGTAAAAAAGTGAGCTGAAAAAGGTGCGGTTTTCAAGGTTTCCCCGGCCGCTTCCGCACCCATTTCGCCATGTGAGTGCTGCATGAAATCCAAGGGTTGCATGCGCTGGATACATGACAAAAAGGCAAAGAGTTATAACGTTAGATTTTATTTATATAAATGGACATAAGCATTAGCGCTATGCTGCCGCCAGTTTTTTACCTGGCCGCGGTTGATGCGTAGGGCTTATTGATGGATGTGGGTAATTTTGGTTTTGTAATCGCGGGCCTGTTGGTGGGTTTCATTGTTGGGATGACGGGGGTGGGAGGCGGTTCGCTGATGACCCCGATCCTGTTGTGGTTTGGTATCAATCCGGCGACCGCTGTGGGGACCGACCTGCTGTATGCCGCCATCACCAAGTCCGGTGGTGTGCTGGTCCATCAGAAAAACCGAAACATCGACTGGAAGATCACCGGCTGGCTGACCCTGGGCAGCGTGCCCGCGGTGTTGGCCACCCTGTGGTTCCTCAAGAGCCTGGACACCGACCCGCAAGCGCTGAACAGCGTGATCAAGCAGGCCCTGGGACTTGTGCTGCTGCTCACCGCGCTGGCGATCCTGTTCAAGAAAAAGCTCCTGGCGTTTGCCCAGAAGCATGCCGGCGATCACTACCACCTGCAGGACTCCAGCCTCAACGGGCTGACAGTGGTGACCGGCGTGGTCCTCGGCACCATGGTCGCCCTGACCTCCATCGGCGCCGGCGCCCTGGGCACCGTAGCGCTGTTCATCCTGTACCCGTTCCTGGCCACCAAGCGCCTGGTCGGCACTGAAATCGCCCACGCCGTGCCCCTGACCCTGGTCGCCGGCCTGGGGCACGCGAGCATGGGCAACATGGACTGGCAATTGCTGGGCTTTCTGTTGATGGGCTCGCTACCGGGGATCTGGCTCGGCAGCCACATGACCGGCCGCGTCTCGGACGAACTGCTGCGGCCGTTCCTGGCGCTCATGCTGTTTTCCATCGGTTACAAGCTGGCGTTCTGAACCCGCGCTGGCGGGCCGAGCCAAGAGCCTCCTGCGGGAGGCTTTTGTGTTTTTGGAGTTTGTGCAGATTGAGTCAGGTCCTGGCAGACCTGACTCCACACCACTCTCAGCGTTGCGCCAACCAGTAGTCGTGCAGCCCTCGCGCCGCCTGTTCGACGCTGGCTACCGTCTGGCGATGCTGAACCAGATCCAGGTCGGCCGGCAGTTCGAAGTTGTCCTGTTCGGCGCAGGTGATGATGGCTTGCAGTTGGGCGGCCTGGGCGGCAGGCAGTTCGGGCCAGTTGCTCACGGCCATGGCGCGCAGGTAGCCGAAGCACCATTCTTCCGCCAGCGTCAGCGGCTGGTCCTGATGCTCGGTCTGTTCGAAGCGCGGCTGAAAGCTCGCCGAGTCGCTCGCCAGTGCGGTGGCGAGGGCATTCAGGTGGCGCACGCTCAGCTCGATGAAGCGCTTGCACTCCTCGGGGTCCTGCCAGTCCGGGTTCTGCCCGCCCCAGATGGCCGGGAACCATTCGGCGATATCCACCTGGGTCGGGCCGGACACCAGGGCGGTGCAAAAACCGTCGAGCTCGGCCAGGTTGAGCACGGAATGGTCGTCACCGTACTTGAGCAGGGTGTCTTCGATGAATTCGAACTCGGCGGGGCTGAGCGGCTGGTTGTGCATGGACGGCTTCCTTGGAAAAACGTGCGCCCCCCAGGGGCTGCGCGAAAAAAAGACGCGGAGGATGGCGCGTTCCGCGGCTTTTATCCAGCGCCGATCATCGTCGCGGAGCGGCTTGTCATGGATAAGGCGTGCCCCCAGCCGGTCCAGCGACCGGGTCCGTCAATCGACCCGGCCGCTGTTTTGCTCAGGGTTGCTTCGCCGCGCCGACCTGGTCATCCAGGGCCTTGAGCAGGGCATGGGCGACCTTGACCCGTTCGGCGTTGGGGTAGTTCTTGTTCGCCAGCAGCACCAGGCCGATGTCCTTGCCGGGCACGAACAGCACATAGGCGCCGAAGCCGTTGGTGGAGCCGGTCTTGTTCAGCAGGGTATTGGCCTGCGGTGCCTGGGGCGGGGTGAACCAGCGGGTCGGGTGCGGTTCGAAGGCCATCTGCGACGAGTTGCCGGCCAGCAGGGCGTCGAGGCTGAGCGGGTAGGGGTAGAGCTCCCAGCCCAGGCCCTGGGTCATGCCCTCGACCTGGTAATAGCCGGTGTGGGTGATGGCGATTGCCTGCGGCCAGGGTTGCGGCAGCGACTCGGGCTTGAGGTTGGCCTGGACGAAGCGCAGCAGGTCGGCGGCAGTGGTCTTCACCCCGTAGGCCTCGGCATCCAGGGCGCCGGGGCCGAGCCGCACCGGCTTGCCATCCTTGCCGTAGCCCTCAGCGTAATGGCTCATCTGCGAGTTCGGTACCTGGATATAGCTGTGCTGCAGGCCCAGTTGCGGGAACAGCTTCTGCTCCATCACTTGCTCGAAGGGCTGCCCCAGGCTTTGCGCGGCCAGGTAGCCGAACAGGCCGATGCTCGGGTTCGAGTACAGGCGCTGGGCGCCGGGGGCAAAGGCCGGTTTCCAGCCCTGGTAGTAGCCGAGCATCTTGTCCTGGCTGTCCCATTGCGCCGGGAACTGCAACGGCAGGCCGCCGGCGCTGTAGGTCCCCAGTTGCAACAGGCTGATGTGCTCGAAAGGGCTGCCGTTCAATGCCGGCAGGTAGCGGCTGGCCGGGTCGTTCAGGGACAGTTTGCCGCTGGCCTGGGCATAGGCCCCCAGGGTTGCGGTGAAGAGCTTGCTCACCGAACCGACCTCGAACAGCGTGTCGGCGTCGACGGCTTTCTGCTCCTCTTTGGAGGCCAGGCCGTAGTTAAAGTAATGGGGCTGGCCCTTGATGGTGATGGCCACCGCCATGCCGGCGATGTCCTGTTGTTGCATCAACGGGCGGATCGCCGCGTCGACCAGGGGCTTGAGCGCGCTGTCCGGCTGGCTGGCGGCCAGGCAGGCGCTGGCGCCGGAGAGCAGCAGGGAAACGGCGAAAAATCCGGATAGGGCAAGGTTTTTGTTGTGCATGATGGGCTGACATTCCATGATTTTGCAGGGTGATGGCCGCTACACTCCGAGCGGTTTTTGCCAGCGCCTGCCCTTGCAGTCAGGGGGCAAGGCGCTGCGAGCCGGCTCAATGTAGGCGGCCGGCGAAGGATCGGCAAACGACGATATTTCGCAGGAGCCATTAGAAAAACTAGGGAGTGGTCATGATCCGACCCCATCTGCCGCTGAATGCCCTGCGGGCCTTCGAGGCCTCGGCGCGGCATTTGAGTTTTACCCGCGCGGCCATCGAGCTGTGTGTGACCCAGGCGGCGGTCAGTCATCAGGTGAAAAGCCTCGAGGCCCAGCTCAACGTCACCCTGTTCAAGCGCCTGCCCCGCGGGCTGATGCTGACCAGCGAGGGCGAAACCCTGCTGCCGGTGCTGTGCGAGTGTTTTGACCGCATCGCCGAAACCCTCGGCCGCTTCGAAGGCGGGCACTACCGCGAAATGCTCAGCGTCGGCGCGGTCGGTACCTTTGCCGTCGGCTGGTTGCTGCCGCGCCTGGAGGACTTCCAGGCCCGCCACCCGTTTATCGACCTGCGCCTGTCGACCCACAACAACCGGGTCGACGTCGCCGCCGAAGGCCTGGACTACGCCATCCGTTTCGGCAGCGGCGCCTGGCATGGCACCGATGCCGTCCAGCTGCTGGAGGCGCCGCTGTCAGTGCTCTGCGTGCCGGAACTGGCGCGACAGCTGCGCAGCCCCGCCGACCTGCTCGGCCAGACCCTGCTGCGCTCCTACCGCACCGACGAATGGCCGGAATGGTTCAGCGCCGCCGGCCTGCCGGCCAGCACCCTGCCATCACGCAGCATCGTCTTCGACTCGTCCCTGGGCATGATGGAAGCCGCGCAGCAGGGCATAGGCGTGGCCCTGGCGCCGCCGTTGATGTTCGCCCGGCAGTTGCACGCCGGCAGCATCGTCCAGCCGTTCGCGGTGGGCATCACCACCGGCAGTTATTGGCTGACCCGCTTGCAGTCACGGGCGCAGAGCCCGGCGATGCTGGCGTTCAAGGAATGGTTGTTGGGGACCGTGCAGGAAGGCTGAATGGCTTGAGTCAACGTTAGGTTGAATATTCAACGCCGCGTTGATATTTTCGCTCGATTCTTTTTCCGCGAAACCGCCATGAACAGCCCCGACAGCCATTTATCCCCTGAGAGTGCCGCCGAGCGCCAACTGGTATTCAAGGTGCTGCACAGCACCCTGAACATGCTCGGTAGCGTGGTGGGCCGGCACACCGAAATCGTCCTGCACGACCTGAGCCGGCCCGAATCCTCCATCGTCGCCATCGCCAATGGTCATGTCACCGGTCGCCGGGTCGGCAGCCCGGTGCTGGCCGGGCCGCGCGAGGACCTGGGGTTCATCGCCGTGTGCCGGGCCATGGAGGATCGCTCCGGCAGCGAGCCGGTGCTGGTGGAGAATTACCCGACCACCGCGCCCGACGGTCGCCCGTTGCGCAGCTCGACGGTGGTGTATCGCGACAGCAGCGGCCAACCCTTCGCCACCCTGTGCACCAACGCCGACCTCAGCGGCATCGCCGCCGCCCATGCCTGCCTCGGCGAGCTGCTGGGCCTGGGCGCAGCCCCCGAACCACGCCACGACGAGCCCCAGGACATGGAGCAGTTGATGGCACAAATCATTCAGCAGGCCTGCCCCGGCGGCCGGGCCTTGATGAAGAAAACCCAGAAGCTCGAAGCCGTGCGCCAGATGCAGGACCGCGGGCTGTTCATCGTCAAGGGCGGTATCGAGAAGGCCGCCGCGGCCCTCGGCGTCACTCGCTACACCATCTACAACTACCTGGAGCAGATCCGGGCCACAGACCACGCCAGTCAACAGGAATGAAGCCGATGCAGCTCGATATCTTTCAGGTGGATGCCTTTTCCTCCACGCCTTTCGGTGGCAACCCGGCCGCGGTCTGCCCGCTGGACGCCTGGCTGCCCGACGCCACGCTGCAACGGATCGCCGAGGAGAACAACCTCTCGGAAACCGCCTACTTCGTGCGCAACGGCGAGCTGTTCGAATTGCGCTGGTTCACCCCGACCGTGGAAGTCGACCTCTGTGGCCACGCCACCCTGGCGGCGGCCTGGGTGCTGTTCGAACAACTGAACGAGCCCAGCGAACTGCTGCGCTTCAGCACCCGCAGCGGCGAGTTGCGCGTGCGCCGTGACGGCGAGCGGCTGTCCATGGACTTCCCGGCCAAGCAGCCGGCGGCCGTGGAGATTCCACCCAGCCTGCTGCACGCCCTCGGCCTGCCGCGCGCAGAAGCCCTGTACCGCACCGACGACTATTTGCTGGTGGTCGAGGACGAAGCGATCATCGCCGGCCTCAAGCCCGACTTCGCCGCCCTGGCCAAGTTCGAGGTGCGCGGCATCGCTGTCACCGCGCCGGGCACGCAGTTCGATTTCGTCTCCCGCTGGTTCGGCCCGAGCGTCGGGGTCAACGAAGACCCGGTCACCGGCTCGGCCCACACCTCCCTGGCGCCGTACTGGGCCCAGCGCCTGGGCAAAATCCGCCTGAGCGCGGAGCAGGGCGGGGCGCGCAAGGGCCAGCTGTGGTGCGAAGTGCTGGATAACGGCCGGGTGCTGATCAGCGGCCAGGGCGCGCTGTATCTAAAGGGCACAATTTTTATCTGAAGCCCTGGCGTTCCCTTTGCCGGGATCGACAACTGGACGCTGTCGCGTGCCGGCGAAACGACTTGAAGTCGAAGTGGGCGGTCGCTTCCGGCTCGACAGCGTGGGCTCGATCCGCCGCCTGGCGACGCTCGACCTGGGCGGCGCCAGGCTGGCGCAAGGCATAGTCGATCCCGGCCATTCATGCCTGGCCGCAACCCATAAAAAAGCAGCCGTTGGCGGCGAACCCTGCCGAGACGCAATGGTCAACCGATCAAGGGCCTCCAGGCTGCTTCATACCGACTGGCGACCCTTGAAAAACGGATTCACTCCCATCCTGCTGGCTGTAGTGCTGGTGGTGATTCTGCCGGTAGTACATGCAGCACATTTCAGGGGGAGCCGGAGAACTTCAAGCAGGTTCGGATCCTGCCTGGTGCAGGCGCTGACCGTTGATCACATCCGCTCCTCTCGCGTAGGAGTACGAAAATGACTCAATCAATGCGGTTCTTCCTATCGATCGTCCTGGCGGCGGTGTCACTGACATCAGCGAGCCTGTTGAACACTGCAGGTGCGGCCACCGCCGAGGACTTGAATGCCGATTCCCGGCAAGCCTTGCAAATCCTCTATAAGGCCACTCCGTCTGCCGAAAGCCTTTCGCACAATGCCAAAGCGGTGCTCGTCTTTCCGAAAATCGTCAAGGCAGGCCTTGTGTTTGGTGGCAGCTATGGCGAAGGCGTGCTGATGAAAGGCCAGAAAGTGGAGAATTACTACAACTCCGTCACCGGCTCATGGGGGCTGCAGGCCGGCGCCCAGTCGTACGGTTATGCGGTGTTCCTGATGACCGAAAAAGCGCTGAACTATGTGCGCAAGACCAAGGGCTGGGAGGTCGGCGTGGGGCCAACCGTTGTCGTGGTTGACGAAGGGATAGCGAAGAATCTTTCGACCTCGACGCTGAAGGACGATGCCTACGCGTTCATCTTCGACCAGCAAGGGTTGATGGCCGGGGTCAGTATCGAAGGAACAAAGATTTCCCTGATCAAGCGCTGAAAAAAACCTGGCTAGCAAGGGCTTTGATCCAGCGTTTCGCGTCAGGGCGGTGAAACACGCTCCAACGGGCGGCTCCTTCACCCAGGCGCCTTGCATGGCAAGCAAGACGCCTGGGTGGAGGAGCCTGTGCCCAAGCCCTCTTGGGGACAGGATGCCCGACGAAATCTGCGGATTGTTGAGCGCTCACCGTCCTCGCCAAGAGGGGGTCCAATGAACCTTCCAAACTCATGCAAGGGTGCACGTAATCTTCTGGCGCTGTGCGTGGCCGTGCTCCTGGTATTTATGGTCTCTTGCAGCTCATTGCCCAGGATAGTGCCCGACATGGCTCGCGCGCCCTCTACGCCAGTGCAGCTCGACGGGGCACATGGACCTCTGTCTGCCGAGCGCAGCAAAGCCATTCTCGACCGGCTCAAGTCCTCCGGGGCAGAGACCGACATCTTCGACGCGCACCTCGCAATCGAAGAGGCCATCGCCGGCAGCCCGCTGACGGAAGGCAACAAGGTCGACTTGCTGCAGGACGGTCCCAGCACCTACCAGTCGATGATCAAGGCCGTGGAGGCGGCACGCGACCACATCAACATGGAGACCTACATCCTTGACGATGACGAAGTCGGCCAGCGCTTCGCCGACGCATTGATCGCCCGGCAACAGCAAGGCGTGCAGGTCAACCTGATCCGTGACAGCGTCGGCACCCTGGGAACATCGGCAGCGTTTTTCGCTCGATTGACCAAAGCGGGCGTCAAGGTGCTGGAGTACAACCCTGTCAATCCGGTGACGGCCAAAGCGGGCTGGGACGTGAACCAGCGCGACCACCGGAAGCTGCTGATAGTGGACGGTCGCATCGCCTTTCTCGGCGGGATCAACATCAGCAGCGTCTATTCGGGGGGCTCGCTCAGTTCTTACTCGAAGACTCGGCCCAGTGGCGATTTACCCTGGCGCGACACCGACCTGCGTATCGAGGGGCCCGTGGTGGCGGAACTGCAGAAACTGTTCATCGCAACCTGGACAGCCCAGAAAGGCGAACCACTCGCGGCCAGGCGGTACTTTCCACCCCCTGAGCGCAAGGGCAGCGAAGTCGTACGGGCGATTGGCAGTTCGCCAGATGAACCGTTCAGCCTGATCTACGCCACGCTGATTTCGGCGCTGCGTAGCGCACAGACCGAGATATGGCTGACCAACGCCTACTTTGTGCCCGACCCGCAGTTGCTAACGGTCCTCAAGGAAGCGGCAGCACGCGGAGTCGACGTCAAGCTGGTGCTACCCAGCAGCACCGATTCGTGGCTGGTGCTCCATGCCGGACACGCTTATTACAGCGAGCTGCTGAAAGCCAACGTCAAACTTTACGAACGCCGTGACGCGCTACTCCACGTCAAGACTGCGGTAATCGATGGTGTGTGGTCGAGTGTCGGCTCCACCAACCTCGACTGGCGCAGCTTCCTACATAACGATGAAGTCAACGTCGTGGTGCTGGGCACCGGGTTTGCGAAAAAGATGCAGGCGGCATTCATGGCGGACCTGGCCAGGTCGAACGAGATCAAGCTGGAACAGTGGCAGCACCGTTCGCTGGGTATGAGAGCCAAGGAGCAGATAGCGCGACTTTGGAAATACTGGTTATGAGCCCGGTTGCGCATTGCCGGGAAGCGCTGTCCTGGGTCTTGAGGGGAGGTCGCCAGCCCGGGGTCGAGCGCTGGCGAGATCGACCGCGGGCAATGTTTGCCGGCGATGAGTTTGCGCAGGCCGGATTGCCCAGGCTTGCCGTTGGCGGGCGGGATGGGAGCTGGTGATGCTCCAATCCCGCCGCTCAGGGTTACCTGCCGTTTACTTACCGGCCACCAACGCCGGTGTGCGCGGCGGGATCAGGCGTTTGCTGCCGGTGGACTCGTAGGCTGCCGCCAGGCGCAGCAGGTTCGAGTCGTCGTAGGCGCGGCCGGCGAAGGTCAGGCCGACGGGCATGCCGATGTCCGGCATGACGCCCATCGGCACGGTGACCGTGGGCACGCCCAGGTGGCGGATGGCGAGGTTGCCGTTGGCCACCCAGACGCCGTTGCTCCAGGCGATATCCGCGGAGGCAGGGTCGACATCGGCATTGGCCGGGCCGACGTCGGCCACCGTCGGGAAGATCACCGCATCGAGCCGCAGTGTGTCCATCCAGTCTTCCAGATCGATCTTGCGGGTTTGCTCCAGGCCGCGCAGGCCGTCGGGCACGGTGGGGATCTGATCCCAGGGGGTGATGCCGCGCTCGGCCATCTTCACGTACTCGTCCATGCCGGCGGCGAGGTCGCCTTCGCGGTTGGGCAGGGTGCCGGGGTCGTGAGGGAAAATCAGCGGGCCGTCGACGTCCACCAGGCGATTGAGTTTCGGGTCGCCGTTGGCCCGCAGGAAGTCATCGAAGGCCCAGGCGGTCAGGTCCCACAACTCGTGATGCAGGAACTCCTTGGACACCAGGCCGCGGTTGAACACCGTCGGCGCGCCGGGGCGATCGCCCTCGCAATTGGACACCAGGGGGAAATCCACTTCGAGCACTTCGGCGCCGGCGGCTTCGAGCGCCTGGCGTGCCTGCTGCCAGAGGCCGATCACCGAAGGGCGGGTGTGGATGCGTTGCCCGGTCGGGCCACCGATCCCCGGTGCTTCGCTGGTGCCCGCGTCCGGGTCGGCGTTGATGTACATGCGCGGCACGCCGAAGCGCTTGCCGGCCAGGGCGCTGCCGGTGGCGGCCAGTTCCTGATAGGACGCCGGGCGCACCGAGGCCACGCTGGGGATCGGCACCCAGGGTTGCAGGCGCCACAGATCGCCACGGGTATCCGGGTCTTCGGCGACCACCACGTCGAGCACTTCGAGCAGGTCGGCCATGGTCCGGGCATAGGGCACCACCACGTCCATGGTCGGGGTCAGCGGCCAGTTGCCGCGCACCGAGATCACCCCGCGCGAAGGGGTATAGGCACACAAGCCATTGTTCGAGGCCGGGCCGCGGCCGCTCGACCAGGTTTCTTCCGCCAGGCCGAAGGCGGCGAAGCTGGCGGCGGTGGCGGTACCTGCGCCGTTCGACGAGCCCGAGGCGAAGGGCGCGGTGAGGTAGTCGGCGTTGTACGGGCTTTCCGCGCGGCCATAGACCCCGCGTTGCATGCCGCCGTTGGCCATCGGCGGCATATTGGTCTTGCCCAGGCAGATCGCCCCGGCGGCGCGCAGCCGTTCGATGGTGAAGGCATCGCGATAGGCGATCAGCTTGGCGAAGGCAGGACTGCCGGAGGCCGCGGTGAGGCCCTTGACCAGGTAGCTGTCCTTGGCCGTGTAGGGAATGCCATCGAGCGGACCCAGGGTTTCGCCCCTGGCCCGGCGGGCGTCGGAGGCCTGGGCTTCCTTGAGCGCGTCGGGGTTGCGCACCACCACCGCGTTGAGGGCGGTAGGCGTGTCGGGGCCGTCGTAGGCATCGATCCTGGCCAGATAGGCCTGGACCAGCTCGACCGCCGTGGTCTGGCCAGATTCAAGCGCGGCGCGCAGTTGGGCAATGGAAACCTCGGTGACTTCGATCATGCTGTTACCGCCGGCGGCTGATGGGTGATGTGGTGAAGGTTGCCATCACACTGGCGCTGGGGGTTGGACGGCTTGGGCACATCGCTTATCTCACAATGGGTTTTCATATTGGTTCTCGTTGCGCGGCACGACGCGACTGGGGCTGGGCTACAACCTGAGCGGGGTATTTTGCACCAAGTTGCCGGCGGGGGAATCGCTAAACGCTTGGCCATCATTGTTGGCTACTGATCGGCAGCTGGCGCCCGTTGTCTAGCGCTTGCCAAGTATCGGCGGTTTTTACCTCAGTCCTGGCCTAAAAAGTAAGTAGCTGTTTTAAAAACAAATTTATGCATTTGTGGCTTCACAGACGACGAAAAAGTTGATAAATTTCCGCGCGTTCTTGCAGAGGTCCCCCCACGGGCCTTGCAGCGAGAGCAGGCAATAGCAGAGATAGGGGCGTCGCCAAGCGGTAAGGCAGCAGGTTTTGATCCTGCCATGCGTTGGTTCGAATCCAGCCGCCCCTGCCATCTCTTACCCATCCAGGTACCCCTCAGCCGCCAGGCATGAGGCGAGTCCTCCCGAAACACCCATCCTTCTGTTTTTATCAAACGCTCGCGTAATGCCCCGGTATCTGTGGATGCTCAAGCGGCTCATTTTCGCGTGCCCGGAATATTCCCATTACCTCGCCCGTGCCCGATGGCTAGCGAAAGCGCTGCGCGATGGCCTCTGCAAAGGGGTAATGGACAAAGTAGGGCCGGGCTTCGTCGATGACCCGTTGGAACGACGGTCGTTGTATCAGCCGCTCGAAATAGGCGCTCAGGTGGCGATGGTCGTCGGCAAAGGCCACGAGCGTGCTGGCATAGAACAAGGCCGGGGCGGCGGCGCAGTCGGCCAGGCTGAAGTCCGGGCTGGCCACCCAGGTCCTCGAGGCCAGGCGCTGCTCGAGCAGGGCGTATGCGCTCAGCAGGGCCGCGCGTTCCCGGCTCAGGTCGCCGTGGGTGCCATACAGGCGATCGGCGACTATCCGCTGCATCGGCCCCTGGACATGGCAATCGAAAAAGCGGTCCCACAGCCGGACTTCCAGCGCGCTGTCCCAATCATTGGGAATCAACGGCTGCTGGCTGCCATAGAACCGGTCCAGGTACTCGATGATCACACTCGATTCCGGCACATCGCGCTGCCGGGCGTGATCGCGGATGACCGGGAACTTGCCCAGCGGCCACAGGCTTTGCAGCTCGGCCCGGTCGGCGTCGTTGGCCAGATCGATGATGCGCTTTTCAAAGGCGATGCCGTGCTCGTACAGGGCGATCAGCACCTTGTGGCAGAACGACGACAGCGGATGGAAATACAGGGTCAGCGGCATTTTCCGGTTCCTCGGTGAAGTGTGGAGTGCACGACTTACAAGCAGGGAAACCCACACAGTATCGGCCTGCCTGGGTGGCCGCGCGCTGGCAGGCGACGAGCCGGGCTACAGCCCCCCGGAATATTTCACCGCCGCCGCGGCCCGCGACGGCACGTTGAGGATGCGCAGCAGCGAAGACACATGGATGCGCACGGTGAAGGGCGAGATCTCCAGTTCGCGGGCGATTTCCTTGTTGGTCTTGCCCTGGGCGATCAGGCGCAGCACCTCGAGCTGGCGCGTGGTCAGGGTGGCGCCGGTGCCCAGGGGCAGCAGGCCGGAAGGGGCGAACTTGACCAGCACCTCGCCTTCGCGAATGGCCAGGACGGCCTGGCCAATCTCGTCCGGGGCGATGTTCTTGCCGATAAAACCGTCGACGCCAGCGGCCATGACCTCGCCGATCAGCGCCTGGTCATCGACCATCGACACCACGATCAGGGTGGTGCGCGGCAATTGCTTGCGCAGTTCGGCCAGCTGGCTGACGCAGGTCAGGCCCGGAAAACGCAGGTCGAGGATCAGCGTGTCCAGTTCGTCGCCGGCCTGGGTCAGGGCGAGTACTGTGTCCAGGTCGCCGGCCTGTTCGATCCGCGCGTCCGGCAGCAGGCGCTGGACCGTGCGCAACATGCCCTCGCGAAACAGCGGGTGATCGTCGGCTATGATAATCCGGCATGCCATGGGGTGACTCTCCTTGGGTCGAGCTTTCCTTGAGGCTGCTACTTTAGCAGCGGGTCAGGCAACTGCCCGTGATTCGTGCTGGGTACGACGACTGCCGGACAAGGATGTTCCCCATGAAATTCGAAAAAAACACCGAGCTCGACCAGGCCAACCTGCGCACCATCGTGGGCAGCTGCGCCTTGGCCTATATCAGCGTGCTGGGTTTCCTGCCCGGGCAGCGGCTCGATACCTACCTGCCGATCGTGATCTATATCGTCCTGTTCCTGCTGCTGTCGATTGTCCTGCGCCAGGCCATCGTGCGCTGGCCCGGGCATTATCCGGCGCGGCGGGTCCTGGGCATGGTCTATGACTACACCGGGACTTCGTTCGGCCTGGTGGTCGGCGGGGAAGCGGCGCTGCCGCTGTACGCGGTGATGGTCTGGGTCAACCTGGGCAACGGCATGCGCTTTGGTTCGCGTTACCTGGCGATCGCCACGGTCCTGGCGTTGGTGGCACTGCTGGCCATCTATCGCCTGACGCCGCTGTGGCAGGCGCAACCCTTCATGGTGCTGATGCTGTTGATCACCAGCACGGTGATCCCGATCTACGCCCATATCTTGCTGGAACGCACGCGCAAGGCGTCGGAGGAGGCGATTGCCGCCAACCTGGAAAAGTCGCGTTTTCTCGCCCAGGCCAGCCACGACCTGCGCCAGCCGATCCATTCCATCGGCCTGTTCACCGCCTGCCTGCGCGAGGCGCGCCTGGGCGACGAAGAGCGACGCCTGGTGGACAACATCGACCGTTCGCTGCTCAACGTCTCGCAGCTGTTCCGCTCGATCCTCGACCTCTACACCCTGGACAACGGACGGGTGCAACCCAGTTACCAGGCCCTGCACCTGGGCGAATTCCTCGCCGACCAGCTGCGGCAGAACGCCGAAGCCGCGCGCTGGGCCGGGGTCGAGCTGCGCCTGCGCCCCTGTTCGCACTGGGTTCGGGCAGACCCGGCGCTGCTCGCCACCATGGTCCAGAACGTGCTGTCCAACTGCTTCAAGTATGCGGCGCGGCGACCGGTGCTGATCGGCGTGCGCAAGCGCGGTGCGGGGCTGGCCATCGTCATCTATGACCGGGGCCGGGGGATTGCCGAGGAGCATCTGCCGAACCTGTTCGAGGAGTTCTACCGGGTGCGCGAGCAACGGGACAAGGACGTCGAAGGCGTGGGCCTGGGCCTGTCCATCGTCAAGCGCCTGGGGCAGTTGATGGGGCTCGAGGTGGCGATCCGTTCGCGGCTTGGCCACGGCACCGCGGTGAGCCTGTACGGGTTGCCCCTGGCGCCACCGCAGCAGCAGACGGCCAGCCTCGACGAGGCGCGTCAGGCGGGGCTGTTGACTGGCTTGAAGGTGTGCCTGGTGGAGGATGATCGCAATGTGCTGCTGGCCACCTCGGCCTTGCTCGAGCGCTGGGGCTGTGTGGTCCAGGCCGAGCTTTCCGGCAAGGATCTGGTCAGCGACTGCGACATCATCGTCGCCGACTATGACCTGGGCAACCACGCCACGGGCATCGAGTGCATCGACAGCCTGCGCCGGCAGCGCGGCTGGGCGGTGCCGGCGCTGATCCTCACCGGGCATGAGGTCGAGAAGATCCAGGCCGCGTTGCACGATCGCAATATCGCCATCCTGTCCAAGCCGGTGCGGCCGGCCGAACTGCGCGGCAGCTTGCGTGCGCTGCGCCAGCAGTCAGCGTCGGCATCGCTGGCGGGGATCATGCCCGAGGCGTGATGGCGCGGTTCAGCGAGCCCCGGCCGCGTCCCTCGCCAGGATAAGGGGCGCGCTGGGCTTATCGCTTGCAGGGGACGTCTTGGGTCACGGTGCTTTGCAGGTCAGTCGGCGCTGCTGCTTGCCAATGCCGGTGTTCGGCCCAGGGCGATTAACTGAACGACGCTGATCGACAAGTACTTCACCGCCCAAGTGATGGCATTTGCCGAATCGCTTCACTCCCCACACACCTCCCGTACACAGTCGCGCATCCAGCGATGCGCCGGGTCGCTGTTCATTCGCGGGTGCCAGAGCATGGACACGGTGATTTCCGGCGTGGTCACCGGCAGGGCGAAGCTGTGCAGGCCGCTGCGCAGGTTGTGGGTGTGGCGTTCGGGGACGGCGGCGATCAGGTCCGAGGCGCGGACCAGGGCCAGGGCGGCGGAGAAACCGCCAACGACAGTGGCGATATCGCGCGCCAGACCCGCCGCCTGCAATGCGTCGTCCACCAGCCCGCGATCGAGACCCTGGCGCGATACCAGCACATGCTCGCCGGCGGCGTAACGGGCGGCGCTGATCGGCCCGCTGCTCAGCGGATGGCCGGTGCGCACCACGCCGATAAAACGATCGCGGAACAGCGCGCGGGTATGGATTTCCGGGCTGGCGTTGGCGCCCACCACACCGGTGTCGAGGTCGACCGTGCCGTCGCGCAGGGCTGTGCTGTCCTTGCTGGTTTTCTGCAGGAAATGCAGGCGCACCCCAGGGGCTTCGGCACGCAGGCGAGCGACCAGGGCCGGGCCGAAGTTCTCGACGAAACCGTCGCTGCTGCGCAGGGTAAAGGTGCGCACCAGGCGCTGCAGGTCGAGCTGCTTGACAGGGCGCAGCATGGCTTCGGCGTCCTGTACCAGGTGGCCGACCCGCTCGCGCAACTCCAGGGCGCGCGGGGTCGGCACCAGGCCGCGGCCAGCGCGCACCAGCAGCGGGTCGCCAGTGGTTTCGCGCAGGCGCGCCAGGGCCCGGCTCATCGCCGACGGGCTTAGTCGCAAGCGCTGGGCGGCGCGCGCCACGCTGCCTTCGGCGAGCAACACGTCGAGGGTGATCAGCAGATTGAGATCGGGTGTGGACATGGCGGCGGCCCCATCTGGCATAAGAGTGAGATAGCGTCAGACGCACGAATAACCTGCAAAGGCTGCGCCTTCCGCCATGTTAGACCGCGGGCTAGATTGGCGACAGCGCCGTTTCGCGCGGGTCACAGAGGGAGTGCAGAGTGAAGCCAGTCAGTACCGGAACAGAACCGGAGGTTGTATCAGTCGGCTGGGCGCTGGCCAGCCTGTCGCTGTCGATGTTGCTGGCGTCGCTGGGCACCAGCATCGCCAACGTCGGCTTGCCGACCCTGGTGCAGGCGTTTGGGGCGAGCTTCCAGCAGGTGCAGTGGGTGGTCCTGGCCTACCTGCTGGCGATGACTGCGCTGATCGTCAGCGTCGGCCGGCTCGGCGATTTGCTGGGGCGGCGGCGCTTGCTGCTGATCGGGATCCTGCTGTTCACCCTGGCTTCGATGCTTTGCGCCGCCGCCCCGACGCTGGGGGTGCTGATCGGCGCCCGGGCGCTGCAGGGTGTCGGCGCGGCGATCATGATGGCGCTGACCCTGGCCCTGGTCGGCGAGACGCTCAGCAAGGCCCGCACCGGCAGCGCCATGGGCTTGCTGGGCACGATGTCGGCGATCGGCACCGCCCTCGGACCGTCCCTGGGCGGGGTGTTGATCGCCGGGTTCGGCTGGCAGGCGCTGTTCCTGGTCTGTGTACCGTTGGGCGGGCTGACTTGGGTGCTGGCTTATCGGTGTCTGCCGGCCGCTGGTCAGGCGCGGGCCCTTGAGCGAGGCGCTTTTGACCCCCTGGGCACCTTGCTGCTGGCTCTCGCGCTGCTGGCCTACGGGCTGGCCATGACCCTGGGCCGCGGCCATTTCGGCTTGCTCAACGTTGGGCTGCTGGTGATGGCGTTGGTGGCGGCTGGCCTGTTTGTCTGGGTGGAGGCGCGGGTGGCCGCGCCGCTGATACGCCTGGCGCTGTTTCGCGATGCGGCCTTGAGCGGCAGCCTGGCCATGAGCGCGCTGGTCTCGACGGTGATGATGGCGACGCTGGTGGTCGGGCCTTTTTACCTGGCCCACGGGCTCGGGCTGGAGGCGCTCGGGGTGGGGCTGGCGATGTCGCTTGGCCCCTGCGTCACCGCGCTGAGCGGCGTGCCGGCCGGACGTATCGCCGATCGTTTTGGCGCGCGACCGATGATCCTCGTCGGTCTTGGCGCCATGGCCCTTGGCTGCCTGATGTTGGCATTGCTGCCCGCGAGCCTGGGCATTGGCGGTTACCTGGCGCCCATCGTTATCATCACCCTGGGCTATGCAACGTTCCAGACCGCTAACAACACTGCGGTTATGAGTGACGTGGGGGCGGAGCAGCGCGGAGTGATCTCCGGCCTGCTCAACCTGTCGCGCAACCTCGGGCTGATCACCGGCGCCTCGCTAATGGGCGCGGTGTTCGCCGCGGTGGCCGGCGACCTCAGCACAGCGAGCACCGAGGCCGTCGCCAGCGGTATGGGGTTCACCTTTGCCCTGGCGGCGGGGCTGGTATTTATCGCGATGCTGGTGGCGCTGCTCAGCCAGCAGCGTCGATGGCGGGTGCTGGATTCAGTGGCGTAGTACAAAGCCATTCCAGCTCGCGGCAGCAAACCAGCCTCTGTAGGAGCGAGGCTTGCCCGCGATGACGTAACCTCATTCGGCGCAGAAGGCCGATCCTGTCGCAAGCCATCGATCGGCCGCTTCTACAGATAGGCCGTTCAAGCCTGAGCGCTTTCCCCCGCCAGCAACGCACTGTAAGCCCGCAACCGCTGCACGAATTCATTCACCGAACCCTGGGGCACATAGGCCTGTTTGAGGAAGAACGCGGCGTACTCGGCCATCCCCGGTTCGGCTGCCGACAGCAGCTGCGCATGCTCCTCCAGGGTGGTCGGCCAGCCACGTTCCTGCTCGCCGCGCAGCAGGTTGGCCGAACGCAGCGCCTTGCGCGCCGCGGCCCGTTGCAGGCGTTGTTGCTGCAAAGGTTCGCGGCTCTGCTCCAGCTGTTGCGCGTAGCCTTCCAGCACCTGGGGGAAGTCGCCATTGAGCGCCTGGGCGATGGTCCGGCTCGGGCGGAAGGGTTCGAAGCGCAGCCCCAGGTCATTACCCCAGATGCAGCGGCATTGATGCTTGAGCCAGAAACCCCAGCGGTAGCGATTGTCGGGCGCCAGCACCTCGCTGAGCACGCCGATGTCGAAATCGATCTTCGACACTTCCGGGTGCCGCGCCTCCAGCGCTTGCCGAGTTTCCTCCAGCCGCTGGCGTTCCTCGGGGCTCGGCGCCCAGGCCAGGACCAGGGTCACATCCAGGTCGGAAGTACCCGGCCGCGCATCGCCACGGGCCACGCTGCCGTACAGGTACAGGCCGTCGAGCAGCGCCGGAAAACGCCGCGAGAGTATTGCGCACAGCTCATCCACCAGAGGGCTGAACACCGGTTGCAACGGCTGGTCGGGCAGGGACTGGACAAAACCTTCGGCGTCGACGCCTGGGTACTGCGACATGGTGATCTCGATGGGGCAATGGCGATGAAAGCAGCCCGGCCAGGCGGGCGGTTGGCAGACAGTCTGGCTGACTTCACGAATCGCGCAAGCCGGCGCGGTTCAACGCCACGCCGTCACGGGTCGAGGCTCGCCAGATCGTTACCCAGTGGCGTCGGCGACTCGCCGCTGATCGCGCACAGCAGTGCGCTGATGGTTTGCCCCTCGACCGTGCCGCGTTCTTGCAGCAGGTCCGCCACCGCGCCGACCGCCGGCCAGTAGCGATGCACCAGGCAGCTGGCGCGGGCCATGGCCCGGGATTCGGCGTCGAGCAGCTTGCGCGGCGGCAGCAGGCTGATCAACTCGTGACCGCGGCTCAGGTCGCCGCGGCCGCTGCCCTTTATCAGCCTGTCGGATCGGCCGTGGCGGTAGATCGCTTCGGCCACCGGGCCGGCAAAGCAATGCAGCAGGTCACGCTCGATGGACTCGACCATCGACGGCAGGTATTCGGCGATCCCCGGGGCGTCGAAAGCCGGGCGCGGGACCAGGTAATCGGCCTCCACCAACCCCTCTACATAGCGCGGGTTACCGCGCAGATCGAGCATCGGACCAGCGGCCGCTTCGGCCCTGGTACGCACGCTGACACGGGCGATCGGCTGACCGTTCCACCAAAAGGCCAGGGCGTGGCCGGCTTCGTGGATGGCCGTGCAACGCGGGCGCTGGTTCATGGTCTTCTCCCGTGCCCTGGATGCGTCGGGCGGACGAAAAGGCGGGGCATCAGTCGGAAAAAAAACCGCCTGTGGCGCCCCCCGCGGGCGCTGTCCCTATCATCGGCTTCGGCCTTGAGGCCCGGGTAAAAGATTGCCCCTATCAACAACCAATAGTCCGGCTATTAGCGATCCGCCACAGAGGGTCTAGCCTTAATTCAGCGCTGGCGTGAGCCGGCCGGATGAGACCTGATCGAGAGATAACGAAGAACGAGTCAGAAGCGTACCGGGCTTACCGTGGGCCACCGTCCTGGCAACTCGCTTGCCGCTCTGCTGCATGCCCTGTGGCCACACCCCTCAGTTGAGCGAACTGTGAGCCCCGCAACCTATGTCATTGCTTTCGCCTGTCGCTATTGAGCGCCCCTCCGGGCCGGATAGCTGGAAGAACACGACCAAAGGTAGCTCCTCATGGCAAACGAATCGAAATGCCCGTTCAACCACGCCGCCGGCGGTGGCACGACCAACCGCGACTGGTGGCCGAACCAACTGAACCTGAAGATCCTGCACCAGCACTCGTCCCTGTCCAACCCCATGGGCGAGGACTTCAACTACGCCGAAGCTTTCAAGCGCCTGGATTTCCAGGCCCTGAAACAAGACCTGCATGCGCTGATGACCGACTCCCAGGACTGGTGGCCCGCCGACTTCGGCCACTATGGGCCGCTGTTCATCCGCATGGCCTGGCACAGCGCCGGCACCTACCGCACCGGTGACGGGCGCGGCGGCGCCGGTTCCGGCCAGCAGCGTTTTGCGCCGCTCAACAGCTGGCCGGACAACGTCAGCCTGGACAAGGCGCGCCGCCTGCTGTGGCCGATCAAGCAGAAGTACGGCCGCAACATTTCCTGGGCCGACCTGATCGTGCTCACCGGCAACGTCGCCCTGGAATCCATGGGCTTCAAGACCTTCGGTTTTTCCGGCGGTCGCCCGGACGCCTGGGAGCCGGATGAAGATGTCTACTGGGGGGCGGAAAACAAATGGCTGGGCGGCGACACCCGCTACGGCAAGCCGGATAAGGCCGCCATGCAAGAGCCCGGCGAGGGCCAGCTGGTAGCCGAGCCTGGCAATGAAGAAAGCCGCACCGACCAGGGGCGCAACCTGGAGAACCCGCTGGCCGCGGTGCAGATGGGCCTGATCTATGTGAACCCGGAAGGTCCCGAGGGCAACCCGGACCCGGTCGCGGCGGCGGTGGATATCCGTGAAACCTTCGCCCGCATGGCGATGAACGACGAAGAAACCGTCGCCCTGATCGCCGGTGGCCACGCCTTCGGCAAGACCCACGGCGCCGGACCCGCCGACAATGTCGGCGCCGAACCCGAAGCCGCCGGCCTGGAGCAGCAGGGCCTGGGCTGGAAGAGCACCTTCGGCACCGGCAAGGGCGGCGACACCATCACCAGCGGCCTGGAAGTGACCTGGACTACCACGCCCACCCGCTGGAGCAACAACTACCTGGAAAACCTGTTCGGCTTCGAGTGGGAACTGACCAAGAGTCCGGCGGGGGCGCACCAGTGGACGCCGAAAAATGGCGCCGGCGCCGGCATCATCCCCGATGCCCACGACCCGTCCAAACGGCGCAACCCGACCATGCTGACCACCGACCTGTCGCTGCGCTTCGACCCGGTCTACGAAAAGATCTCGCGGCGCTTCCTGGAGAACCCGGACCAGCTGGCCGACGCCTTCGCCCGTGCCTGGTACAAGCTGATCCACCGCGACATGGGCCCGCTCTCGCGTTACCTCGGTCCGGAAATGCCCAACGAAGAACTGTTGTGGCAAGACCCGATCCCCGCGGTGGACCATGCCCTGGTCAATGACAGCGACGTCGCGTCCCTCAAGGCCAAGCTGCTGGCCTCGGGCCTGTCGGTGTCGCAACTGGTGTCCACCGCCTGGGCGGCGGCCTCCAGCTTCCGCGGCTCCGACAAACGCGGCGGCGCCAATGGCGGACGCCTGCGCCTGGCCCCGCAGAAGGACTGGCCGGTCAACCAGCCCGAGCAACTGGCCAAGGTGCTGGCGACCCTCGAAGGGATCCAGAAGGACTTCAACAGTGCGCAGTCCGGCGGCAAGAAAATCTCCCTGGCCGACCTGATTGTGCTCGGCGGCAGCGCCGGCATCGAACAAGCGGCGAAAAACGCCGGCCGCGACATCACGGTGCCATTCTCCCCGGGGCGCATGGACGCGAGCCAGGAGCAGACGGACGTCGAGTCGTTCGGCTTCCTTGAACCCATCGCCGACGGCTTTCGCAACTACCTCAAGACCCGCTACCGGGTACCGGCCGAAGCGCTGCTGATCGACAAGGCGCAACTGCTGACCCTCAGCGCCCCGGAAATGACTGTGCTGATCGGCGGCCTGCGCGTGCTCGACATCAACGTCGGCCACACCCCCCACGGCGTCTTCACCACCCGGCCGGGAGCGCTGACCAACGACTTCTTCGTCAACCTGCTGGACATGGGCGTGGAATGGAAACCGCTGTCCGACGCCCAGCAAGAGTTCGAAGCCCGTGACCGCAAGACCGGCGAGGTCAAATGGACCGGCACCCGCGTCGACCTGGTCTTCGGCTCCAACGCCCAACTACGGGCCTTGGCCGAGGTCTATGCCAGCACGGATGGGCAGGAGCAGTTTGTGCAGGACTTCGTCGCGGCCTGGGTCAAGGTAATGAATCTGGATCGGTTTGATTTGAGGTGAGGGGGAGGGCGTCTTTTGGGTCTGGAAACAGGGCTCTCGACCTGATGATTCAGGTTGGGGGCCACAGACCAGGGGACTGCGTTATAACCCTTGTTTTGAACGTTCCTGACGCCTCCCAGTGTGGAGGCGTTTTTCTGTTCGCGGGGTGGCGATTGCCTGGGCATTTTGGACAGTGCAGGGGATATCCGCTTCTTAATAGACGTCGACAACCTGACCACTCAAGTGCATTTGATGTGATCCGGATCAGGCTTTTCTTACCGCAGTTTTGGATAACTCCTATCCCTATCCTTTCGTCTCTTTGGGTATGGTGGCAAGCCTGATCTGGACGCCTCATTGGATGGCCACACGTCCAGCAAACCAGGCTTCGAGAACATGCAGGCGGCGCGAGCGTAGAGTTGATCCTCGCGCACTTTTGCAAATAGGCTACTGCCCTGACGAGTTACCCGGGCAAACGAACAGGGCTGGATTGTTCAGCCGTAGCCAGACCAGGCCCAGGTATCCGTCCAGGTAGTACAAGGCGCGGTTGGCGCTCGGCATTGGACGCCATCTTCATACCTGACGCCTCAATACATTGACCAAGGATGAGTCATATGCGTCAAAGGGATTTGAGATTCACCTTCTCCGTGCCGTCTGGCCGGATGGAGTTCGAGGTCGTAGCGTTCACCCTGGAAGAAGCCATTTGCGAGCCTTATCGGCTGACGCTGGAACTGGCCAGTGACAACCCCGCCATCGATTTTGCCCAGGTCCTCGATCAGCCGGCGTTGCTGACTATCTGGCAAGGCTCCACGGCTGTCCGCCATGTCCACGGTTTGGTCTCCAGCTTCACCCAGGGCAAAACCGGCTTTCGGCGTACCCGCTACCGCGTCGTGGTCGAGCCGCAGCTTGCCCGGCTTGGCCTGAGTTCCAATTGGCGCATCTTCCAGCAGAAAAGCGTGCCCGAAATACTCAAGTCGGTGTTGGCCGAACATGGCATCCTGGACTATCAGCAGAACACCCATACCGAGCACCTGCCTCGCGAATACTGTACCCAGGCGGGGGACACCGACCTTTACTGGTTTGACAGGCTTTCTACGGAAGAAGGTTTGTTCTACTACTTCAAATCCGACGCGACCTCTCACACGCTGATCCAGAGCGACAAGCTCTACGTTCAGGAACGCATCCAGGGCGATCCGGTGCTGTACAGCACGCAGCCGGCTGGAGACGCTGAACGGCCCGTGCTGTACGCGTTCAGCTACACGGAAAACGTCCGCACGGCCGAACAGACTCAGCGCGACTACACCTTCAAGCGTCCCGCGTTCAACCAGCAACAGCGCCTGGTCGGCGAGGACCTGGAACACCAGGCTCCACACTATGAGCGCTACGACTATCCAGGACGCTACAAGGCCAGTGCAGCAGGTAAACCCTTCACTGAAAACCGCTTGCGCGGTCACCGTCGAGATGCCCAGGTCGCGATGGTCGAAGGTGACGATCCGCGCCTGATTCCAGGCCTTTCCTTTCAACTGACCGGCCACCCCCGGGAAGACTTCAACCGCTGGTGGCGATCGGTCCGAATCACCCACAGAGGCGTGCAGCACGCCAGCCAGCAAGAAGAGTCCGCCGACGCTGAAATGGGCGTGAGTTACGACTTCACCGCCGAGATCATTCCCGAGCAAATGGAGTGGCGCCCGGTACCTCTGCCCAGGCCCCGTATAGACGGGCCGCAGATCGCCAGCGTGGTGGGCCCGGAAGGCGAGGAGATCCACACCGACGAGTTTGGCCGGGTAAAGGTTCAGTTCCCCTGGGACCGGGAAGGCAAGGACAACGAGTTCAGCTCCTGCTGGATCCGAGTATCACAGAACTGGGCCGGTGCAGACTGGGGCCACATGGCGATTCCGCGAATTGGCCAGGAAGTCATAGTCGACTACCTCGATGGCGATTGTGACCAACCGATCATCACCGGCCGCACTTACCGTGCGAGCAACATGCCGCCGTATCAACTGCCGAATCACAAGATCCTCAGCACCATCAAGAGCAAGGAATACAAAGGCAGCCGCGCCAACGAACTGCGCATCGACGACACCACCAAAGAGATCAGTGCCGCGCTGATGAGCGACCACGGCAGTACCGCGTTGCACCTGGGGTATCTGACTCATCCGCGCCCTGACGGTGGCGCGCCACGGGGTGAAGGTTTCGAGCTGCGTACCGACGAGCATGGTGCGTTGCGCGCGGCCAAGGGGCTGCTGCTCAGCACTGAAGAGCAGTTGAATGCCAATGGTGGGCATCTGAACCGGGCGGTTGCTGTTCAGGTATTGGAGGCGGCTCTGCAGCTGGCCAAGGACTTGGGTGACTATGCTGCGGACCATGAGGGTGTAGGTCATGACACCGCGCCTCAAAAGACGCTCAGTGACGCGGTTCGCGATCTGGGGCATGGGGCCAACGATGAATCGGGCAAAACCAACGGCGGTAACCCCGCCATTGCCCTGAGTGGCCAGGCCGGTATCGCTGCTGTGTCTCCTAACAGTGTCACCCTGGCGGCTGGCGAGCATATTGACAGCGTGGCCCAGCAGAACCAGCAACTGACGTCAGGGCAGAAGTTTGTGGTCAATGCCGGCACCGACCTTGGGTTGTTCGCCCAAAGCGGCGAGATGCGCCAGATCACCCATCAGGGGCCAATGTTATTGCAGGCCCAGAAAAACAACATCCGCGTGGAGGCGGATCAGAGCGTGGAAGTCAGCGCGAGCAAGCAACATGTACTGATTTCGGCCAAGGAGCACATCACGCTGATGTGTGGTGGTGCCTACCTTACCCTCAAGGGCGGCAACATCGAATTGGGGATGCCCGGCAACTTCATTGTCAAGGCGGCCAAGCACAGCCTGGTCGGCCCGGCACACGCCTCAACCACCTTCAACTCCTGGGACTCCACGCCATTTGACGATGCCTTTGTCCTGCGTGACGAAAACACCTTGGAGCCCCTGGCCAATACGGCCGTGGAACTGCTGCGTGGCGATGGGGCACCCCTCAAGCTCACCACCGATGCCCAGGGGCGTTTACCGAGACAACAGGACCTGGCAATGGATAGGGTTCAGATACGGGTTCTGGCCAAGGGAGCCAGTACCAAGGGTGACAGGGAGTCCACCACATGAGCAGCGAAGCGAATACCCAGGAAGTGATAGTCCCGCGCGCACGCGACAACCTGGGGCGTCCCATCTACACCAGTCAGCTCACCCGCACCGAGGATCAGCGCGACAAGGTGTTGCTGGTGAAGCAGCAGGTCACCATTCCGGTGATTTTCATTCCCGGCATCATGGGGACCAACCTGCGCAACAAGAAAACCTTGAACAGTGTCTGGAGTCCGCCCAATGCGTCGTTCAGCTTTGGCGATATCGCGGGTGCTCTGGGGGCACTGTTTGTCTGGGGATTCCGAGGTCCGAAAAGACGACAGGAGTTGCTCAAGGCCGATGATGTGGAGGTCGATGATCGCGGAACTGTCGACCCCGGCGCATCGGGGCTGAGCGAAGAGGCCGCGCGGATGCGCGGCTGGGGCAAGGTCATGCGCACCTCCTACAACCCGATCATGGCTTTGCTGGAAAGCCGGCTGGACCATATCGTCAAACAACGCGAGCTTCAGGGATGGTGGCAAGCTGAAAGCCTGCGCTCGCCTTCCGACTATGGCGAAGAGTTGGGCAGTGCCGCTCCCCTTAGCAGCGAGGAGTTGACTGCCGCGGGCAAGTATCAGTTCGATATCTGGTGCGGGGGCTACAACTGGCTGCAATCCAACCGCCAATCCGGCCTGGACGTGCGTAACTATATCGAGAACACAGTACTGCCTTTCTATCGCGAGAAGGGCGGGGTCGATCCTGAGCAACTGGCCCGGACCAAGGTCATTCTGGTCACCCACTCAATGGGCGGTCTGGTTGCCCGATCATTGACCCAGCTCCATGGCTATAAGCGGGTGCTGGGCGTGGTTCATGGCGTGCTGCCTGCCCTTGGCTCATCGGCCATCTATCACCACGTGCGCTGTGGCTACGAAGGGGTGGCCCAGGTTGTCCTGGGCGCCAACGCCGGTGAAGTGACGGCGGTCGTGGCCAATTCACCCGGCGCGCTGGAGCTGACACCCTCCGCGGAATACCGAGGGGGGCGTCCCTGGCTGTTCCTGTGCGATACCCAAGGGCAGGTCATGAAGGACATCGATGGCAACCCCCGGGCTTATCCTCAGCATGGGGACCCTTATGAGGAGATTTATAAGAGTTCGGCTTGGTATGGGTTGGTGCCAGCGCAAAATACCAAGTACCTCAACATGTCGGATAACGCCAGTAATGACGACGTGATGGGACCACGAGTAGTTTTCAGAAGGCTGATTGACTCTGTAGCCAAATTCCATCGTGAACTTGCGACGGTAGGGTATTACCCCGAAACCTACGCTCACTATGGTGCCGATGACTCCCCTGACAGGCACAGTTGGCGGGACATGATTTGGCAAGGCGATTCATCGTCCCTGGAGTCGTCCGGCTCTACCGTCAAGGACGATGAGAACGGCAGTTACAACGGTTGGTTCCGCCGTGGCCTGCCTGCTGTCGTCGAAGGTCCACTGCGGTTTGCCATGACACAGGAATCATCCGGCAGCGGTGGGGACGGAACCGTACCGACCGACTCGGGCCTGGCCCCCGGCAAAGCCGGCATCAAGGCCAGCTTCCGCCAGGGCAGCAAGGGCGTCGGGCAGTACAACACCGACAAAGGCTACGACCACCAAAACAGCTACAACGACAAGCGTGCCCAATGGGCCACGCTCTATGGCGTTATCAAAATTGCCCAGAACGCTGACTGGGCAGGAGGTTCGTGATGCGCCTGCGCCAGATTTTCACTGTTCTCGGCATGGTTGCCTTGGCCAGTATCACCAGTTGCACATCATTCTCCTCTTCTCGGAACCCTTCCATGGACAAGACCGGATGGATCACTCATTGCTTTGGCAGATTTTTGATCGATTTACCGCCCCAAGCGGAAATCAGAGCGGGGTATTACTTGCGTGGGCAGGTTATTGAGCCACTAAAGGACGATCTCGCTGGACTCATATCCAGAATCGATCAGCACGAGCAGGAGCTTAAACGGCAGCAGCATGATACGAAGGGGAGCATGTTTGTGCGCCGGTATGATCTGGGCAGAGGTTCAACCGGGATATTGTCATGGGCTTCCGATGCCAGCATCGAGTCGTATTACCTGTACGCCTATGCTGTTTCAGAACCGGTGTGGCAGCCTTATTACTGGAGGATTGAGATGGAGCCAGACCGCGAGCCTCGTGGCATTGAGGTCGCGAAGAATCTGGTACGCGATCTTCGTTCCCGCGAACCCAATGAAATTCCCTCCGAGCCTGGATTTTGTATGGATCGTGGTTATATCGCAGGCAGTCACTTCCAGAGCGAGCGTTTCGATATTGGCGTGACCTTCCCGGATCATCCCGGTGCTCATTTCGAATTCACTTCCAGCACCGGTGCCGAAGAGGATCGCCTGTTGGATCGAGTGGGTGGTTTCCTGGCAGGTGCTGCCAGGGCTGTTACGGGTATCGAGACCCTGCGTAAAAGGGAGCGGGGCGGGCCGGTTCCCGCTGACGAGTACCTGTTGGCTGGCACCGACAAGGGGCAACGCATCTATACGTTCGCCTGGGAAGCCCAGGGGAAAGACGGCTCTGTCTCCGAGCCAAATATCTCAGCTGCGCTTGGCGTACTCGAACGTAGCCCTGACAGCAGCGGCAAGCTGCCAGCGCCTCCATTCAAGTCAGACCGGGAAGCGCTGGAGTTATGGGACACCATCATTGACTCCGTCCGCTTGCGCCCAGTGTCTTCTGCTCCGCGTGGCAGTAACGCCGGCAGCCCCTCTCCGGCTGCCCCAGCGGGGAGTACGAAAGCGATGGATGACGATTACGCCATCGAGAAATTCCTGGCCGACTTGAAGCCGAACAACAGCTGGATGGATGAGCTGTAAGAGCTTCGTAGGCATCAGGACTTGTTGTGACAGAGGGCACTTGCCTCTCTGGATCATTGCTCTTCATACCCGACACTTTTCCTTCGGCGGGCATAAAACCTGTTGAGGGAGAGGTGTCTGGTTAGGCCACAGAAAAGGAACAGGTGTGGACATCATTCGAGACGATGAGAACCGCAGGGGTAACAACCGGTTTAGCCGAGACTTGCCGTCGATTGTCAAAGTCCCTTTGTGGTCTGCCCAGAGGGCTGGCTGGGTAGAAGATTCATGATGCGCATGCATCAGTTCTTCACGGTTCTGGGCATCGTCGCCCTGACCGGTATAACCAGCTGCACATTACTTCCTTCTTCTCGGAGCCCTGCCATGGACAAGACCGGGTGGGTCACTCATTGCTTTGGCAGATTCCTGATCGATTTTCCGCCCCAGGCGGAAATCAGGGCGGGTTACTACCTATGGGGTGACGATATCGAGGTGCTCGACGATACGCCTGCGGACTTGGTTGCCAGAATCAATCAGCGTGAGCTGGAGTTAAAAAGCCAGCAACATGATTCGAAGGGCAGCATGTTTCTTCGTCAGTTGGATTTTGGTACGGGGGCATCTGGATTGTTATCTTGGTCCTCGGAAGTCTCTTCCGAAATATATCTTCTAGATACCTACCTTGTTTCTCAGCCTGCATGGCGTGCTTATAAATGGACAGGAAAGGTGTCGGCAGATAGAGAGCTTCGCGCCATAGAAATGTCTACTACATTAGCCCGCGATCTTCGCTCCCGCGAACCCAATGAAATTCCCAGCGAACCCGGATTTTGCATTGATCGTGGCTATATCGCAGGCAGTTATTTCCAGAGTGAGCGGTTCGACATTGGCGTGACTTTTCCCGAGTATCCCGGCACCCACTTCGAATTCACTTCCAGCACCGGAGCCGAAGAAGATCGCCTGTTGGATCGGGCAAGTGGTTTCCTGGCAGGTGCCGCCAGGATGGTGTTAGGGATCGAGACCCTACGCAAAAGAGAACGTGGCGGCGCGGTTCCAGCCGACGAATACCTGTTGGCCAGTACCGACAAGGGGCAACGCATCTATACGTTCGCCTGGGAAGCCCAGGGCAAGGATGACTCGATCACCGAGCCAAACATCTCCGCCGCACTTGGCGTACGTGAACGTAGCCCCGACAGCAGCGGCAAGCTGCCAGCGCCACCATTCAAATCAGACAAAGAAGCGCTGGCGTTCTGGGACACCATCATCGGCTCTGTCCGCTTGCGCCCCGTCTCCTCTGCTTCGTCCGGCGGCAGTGCAGGAGGTTCCTGAGTGGATCAGGTCGCATCAATTCAACGATGGGCTGCCGCCCGCCGTGGCCAAAGAAAAACTTAAACCACTGTCTGGGATGGGGTGACCACTACAGGTTGTGTGGCGATTTAAATTGATCAGGCTTCTTTAGTGCTTACATGGATTGAAATGCAATGCCAAAACCTGCTTCTGGACTGATGAAACCGGATCATTCTCTACTGATTGTGTGGTCAGCACTCATCGCTTTCTTTGCCTTGTTGATCGTGCTGCTGCGGATTGCGCAGCAAAATTACATGATGGCTATTGGCGCGGTCTGGGCCGCGAACAGTCTGACAATGGTCCTGCATGCGCTGTACTGGAGACGTTATGGTTTATCCAAAGGCTGCAAGGTCGCCGTCGTGATCCAGGGCGTGCTTACAATCGCGCCGCTGTTGTTCGGAGAGTTCGGACTGCTAATGATTTTCTTCATGTTCGGTGGAGAGCTTCGTGTTTGGTAGTGCACCGATGTGGCGGTTAATTCATCTCGGACTCCTCGCCAAAGAGTCCCTAAACGTCTGAACATTGCAGCAGAAGCGGAACAATACAAAGGAGCAGACATGGACATCATCCGACTCGGCGACTCCACCAGTCATGGTGGAACCGTGATTGAAGCGTTCAACCAAACCGACCTGAACGGCAAACCCATGGCCGGGGTCGGGCACAAGGTCACATGCCCTTTATGCAAAGGCGTGTTTCCTATTTCCGAGGGCAGCGCACTGCTGGATGTTGGCGGTGTTCCGGTGGCGCTGCATGGAATGAAAACCGCCTGTGGCGCCAGCCTGATTGCCAGCGGCTCGAAAGGAGACGCTGAGAGTTAGTCAGGTAGAGGGTGGTATTTTTGCCCGAGGGGAGGGCGTAGTGAGTGTTGGGTGAGCGCAGACTTTCTGGCGCTTCGGGTGATGTGAGTGGCAATTCGCTGCGCTTTCATCGGTTGCGGCAAAATGGCTTAGGTAATTGAAGGCTGGAACTGAACATCTCGACTAACAGGACGCACATTTATGGAAACTCCCTTTTCTCAAGTCAGCGAGCGTTTGAACAATCGTCGATTTACTGTCGCGAACAACGCCCAAGGGCTATCCGGCGCAGGCACGGTATTTCATTACCGTGTCGAGGAAGATGCCATTTTCAGCACTTACCAAGGCGGGCGGATCCGCATGGGTAATCAAGTCGGGCGCGTGACAGGCCCGGATACCATCGAGCTTCTTTATCAGTGCTTGACGACGGATGGCGAGATGCTTGCCGGCTGGTCGCGTGGCACGGTGGGCGTTGATCAAGCAGGACGTACTACTCTGAGCTTTGTATGGGGTTGGTTGTCGGGCGCGACTGGGGGAGGGGAGTCGAACTACGTCGAGCTTGTCGCGTAGTGGTTAAGGTTCTTTTGATGATGCTTGCGTCCATCAGCAGCACCATCGGGCAACTTTCGCACACGGTCCCTGAGCGTACCCCACCCCCGAACTATAATTAATAAGCACCCTCATTTGCCCGGCGAGTACCACCACGCCCATCCACAACCCACCACGCCCACCCGCCAGGCAGAGGGCAGTCCAACCAATGGGACGGGACGCCCAACTGATTACGCGAGAGGGGCCCGCCATGAAACTTCATTCCTTCCAGCATTACTCCCATGGCCTGGAAATGGCCGTTCACGATGCCTGGATCACCACCAAGGTGAAGTCGGCCCTGGCCTTTGCCGAGCCGACCCGCGGCCTGCATATCAATGTCAAAACCCATGCGGGCAGGGTCGCCTTGAGTGGTCGGCTCAACACCCATAAACAGTGTGAGCAAGCCGTCAGCCTGACTCGTGCGGTGCAGGGTGTCGTCGATATCGATGCCAGTGACTTGCTGACCCATATGTTCAGGCCGGGAAGCACGCCTGAAGCGCCCAACGCTGAAGAAAGCAGCGAATACCCTTCGCCGCCGTCGATGAAGAAGGACGACAACAAATGACGAAGGTGATTGCTTGAACGTCGCGCCGGGAAAACTGGCCAGCGCCGGGTTCGATAGCCCTTTTTGCAGGGTCTCAGGAGGATCATCAGCACGCAGAAAGCCCCACCTCAACCGGTGGGGCTTTTTGTCAGGCACCAAAGGTTGCATGAAGCCGGGCTGTACCTGGCCAGTTGCAACGCGCAGGCAATCCCTTCAACCCAGTGCGGCCAGCATCAAATCCAGATTCTCTACCGCCGCCCCCGCCGCGCCTTTGCCCAGGTTGTCGAACACCGCTGCCAACAACACCTGCCCCTCGCCCTCAAACACCATCAAGCGCATACCGTCTGTATCGTTCAGCGCCTGGGGATCAAGGCCGGTGAGTTCTTGTGCATGCCGAAGCGACATCACCTCCACGCAACCGCTCCCGGCGTAATGCTGCTCCAGGCAGGCATGGATGCGCGCGGCATCCACGCCGGGGGCGAGCAGGCGTAGTTGCAGTGGAACGGTCAGCACAATGCCCTGGCGAAACGCACCGTAGGCCGGGACAAACAGCGGCCGTTCGCTCAGGCCGCTGTGTTGCTGGATCTCCGGCACATGTTTGTGGGCCAGGCCCAGGCCGTAGATCTGGAAAGGGGCGGCTTTGGAAGCATCCGGCCCTTCGTGTGCTTCGACCGCGGCGCGGCCGCCGCCGGAGTAGCCGGAGATGGCGTTGATGCTGATCGGGTAGTCCTGCGGCATCAGCCCGGCTTGCAGCAACGGGCGCAGCAGGCCGATGGCGCCGGTGGGGTAGCAGCCGGGGTTGCTCACGCGTTTGGAGGTGGCGATGCGTTGTGCCTGTTGCGGGTGCATCTGGGCGAAGCCGTAGGTCCAGTGGGGGTGGGTGCGGTGCGCCGAGCTGGCGTCGATCACCCGCACGGCCGGGTTGCGGATGCTGGCGACGGCGTCGCGGGCGGCATCGTCGGGCAGGCAGAGCAGGGCGATATCGCAGGCGTTGATGGCTTCGGCGCGGCGTTGCGGGTCTTTGCGCTGGTCGGCGGCGAGGGTCAGCAGGTGCAGGTCGCTGCGGCCGCGCAGGCGTTGATGGATCTGCAACCCGGTGGTGCCCTGGTCGCCGTCGATAAATACGAGGGGTGTGCTCATGCTGTGTGCTCGCAAGCCGGAAAAGTTGAGCAAATCTTCCGGCGGAAGCTGAAATAGAGAAAGTTGAATTTAATAACGCTAAGATTCAGTTTTTCTGAATCTGGAGCGAGCCATGCGCGAAATCAGCCTCGACCGGTTGCGCACCCTGGTGGCGATTGTCGACCTCGGCTCCTTTGCCGAAGCGGCCCGCGCGCTGAACCTGGCGCCGCCTACGGTCAGCCTGCATATCGCCGACCTGGAGGCGCGGGTCGGAGGCTCGCTGTTGTCGCGCACCCGCGGTCGGGTGCAGCCGTCGGCCATTGGCGAAACCCTGGTGGAGCGCGCGCGGCGCTTGTTGGCCGATGCCGAACAAGCGCTGGAGGATGTGCAGCGCCAGGTCCTGGGCCTGGCCGGGCGGGTGCGCCTGGGGGCATCCACCGGCGCCATTGCCCAGTTGCTGCCCCAGGCCCTGGAAACCCTCGGCCAGCGGCACCCGGGCATCGACCTGCAGGTGGCTGTGCTGACTTCCCAGGAGAGCTTGAAGAAGCTCGCCGAAGGTTCACTGGACATCGGCCTGGTGGCCTTGCCGCAAACCCCAGTCAAGGGTTTGCGTATCGAGCCCTGGCGCAAGGACCCGGTCATGGCTTTCCTGCCGGCCCGCTGGCAGTGCCCCGACCCGGTAACCCCGCAGTGGCTGGCGGCCCAACCGCTGATCCTCAACGACCACAGCACCCGGCTGTCGCGCCTGACCTCGGAGTGGTTCGCCCTGGGCGGGCAGCAGCCCACGGCGCGCATCCAGCTCAACTACAACGACGCGATCAAGAGCCTGGTGGCCGCCGGTTATGGCGCCACCTTGCTGCCCCACGAAGCCGCCACGCCGCTGCCCGACACGCGGATCGCCATGCGCCCGTTGTTGCCGCCGCTGTGGCGCCAGTTGGGCATTGCCCATCGGGACGGCGAGGTGGAGCGCTCGACCCAGCATGTGCTGGAGGTGTTGTGGGGGCTGAGCGCCGATTGACGCCTCGGCGTTCTAGCCCAGTAGATGCCTGGAAATGTGCTTCGAGATTTCCACCATCGAAGTCTTGCCGGTGAATTCGAACTTCACCTGGCCCAGCGACGAAAAATAGATCTCCAGCTCGGAGTCCAGGTCGAAAGTGCCGGAGGTTTCCACCGAGTAAGCGACGATGTTTTTGTAGGGCAGGGAGGTGAAGTCCTTTTTACTGCCGGTGATGCCCTGCACGTTGACCGCGATGATGCGCTTGTTGGTAAACACCACACCGTCGCGCATGGCTTTATAGGCATCGATCACCTGCTCGCCTTCCAGCAGCAGGTCGCTGACCCGTTCCGCGTATTCGTCGTTTTGCTTGAGCTTGAAGAAGCCTTTGTTGTTGAAGTCGATCATGGGGAGAGTCCTTATTCTTGAAGTGATATTCCAGGTTTTTTGCTGGCTGTTTAGGCGTGTCGGACCCGGCTCAGGTTCCATCGGCTCTTATGCAAAGCGTATGGTCTTTGCGGTGAGTCCGCCGTTTGGGTATTGGTGGTACAGCGTTATACCAAGAGTTTGCTGGCAGCAGATACCCGTTAAGTCGATGTCTCTGATGGTCTTCGGATTATTCTGATTGATTTTTAGCCGGAATTAATAATTTATGAGACAGCTGTTACTTTGGACTGCACATGATTTTATTTTCATACGGCATCACTGGTTAAGACCAACTGTTGGGAACTGAAAGGATGAAACGGATTTTAGCGGTATTGCTTTTGACCGCAGGCAATATGGGTAGCGTCGCTTACGCTGGGGTTGATGTTGCAGCGGCCCGGCAATCGTTGAAGAATTATGGTCTTGGTTATTGCATCGTTAATCAGTTTAAAGATGAGTCCGATGTGAAGAGCGATATCGAGTCGGCTATTGGCGCCTATTCCTTCATGGGAAGTGGTATGCACAGCATTCTTCAGAATGAAGACACCCTGGAGACTCTGCATAATCCTTATGATGCAACGACGGATTTTGTATTTTCCATGTATGAAAAAACCCAAGCCAGTAGCAAATATACGGATAGGAAAGTCGTGTTTTATGCCTGCCTCGATATCTATAACTCCAAGGCGTTCGACGATTTTATCAAGACGCAGGACCCGTACATTACACAATGATGGGTAAAGAGCTGGCCGAGCGCGATGTCCAATATCGCGCTCGCTACCCTGCCTTAAAACAACTTCCAGCTATAACTCAGCAACAATCGGTTCTCATTGATATCCGTCCGATAATTCGACCTCGCCACCACATTACGCACCTTGATCCCCAGCCCGCCCAACGGGCCGGACTGGATCACGTAGCCGATATCCAGGTCGCGTTCCCAGTCCTTGCCCTCAAAGCCCTTGCCGGTGTCGACGTTGTCGCCGCGGATGTAGCGCACGGTGCTGGTCAGGCCGGGCAGGCCGCTGGCGGCGAAGTCGTAGTCGTAGCGCAGTTGCCAGGAGCGTTCGTCGGTGTAGGCGAACTCGTAGGTCGGCACTTCGTTGCCCAGTGGGGTGATGTTGGCGAAGACCCGGGGGAAGGCGCTGTCGCCGAACATGCCCTGGTAGCCGACATAGAAGGTATGGCCGCCACGTTTGGCCGACAGCAGGGAGAAGAAGGCCTGGTTGTCGATGGCGCCGAGCAGCTGTTTGCCGTCCTCTTCGCTGTTGTAGTAGCCGAGGTTGGCGCCGAGTATCCAGTTGCTCAGCGGCTGGCTGTGTTTCAGGCCGAGGAAGCGCTGGTGGTAGATGTCCTCCAGCTGGCCGTACCAGGCGCTGACGCTGGTGCGTTTGTCGTTGAAGGCGTAGTCGGCACCAAAGTAGTTGAAGGCGTCGCTGCTGACCGCGCGTTTTGGCACGTGGCCGAGCATGGCTTGCAGTTTGCCGTCGCCGGATTCGTTGCGCAGGCTGGTGGAGCGCAGGCGGCCGCCTTGCAGGGTCAGGCCGTCAATGTCGTTGGAGACGATGCTCGCGCCCTGGTAGGACGGTGGTAGCAGGCGGATATCGCTGAAGCTCAGCACTGGCAGGTTGGGTTGCAGTTCGCCGATGCGCAGTTCGCTTTTCGCCAGGCGCAGTTTCAGCGCCAGCCCGAGGCGACTGTAGTCGTCGGCGGCTTCGCCGTCCTCCTGCACCGGCAGCAGGCCACTGTTGACCCGGCCCTTGCCGCTGTCGAGCTTGAGCCCCAGGGTGCCGATGGCATCCAGGCCCACGCCGAGGGGGCCGGGGGTGTAGCCGGACTTGAAGTTGAGGATAAAACCCTGGGCCCATTCCTGGGCCATGGACTGCTCGGTGCCGCGGATACCCGAATAGTCGCGGCTGAAGAAGTAGTTGCGGGCCTGGAGGGTGGCGGTGGCGTCCTTGATAAAACCGCCTTCTTCGGCCAGCAGCGGCTGGGGCACGCTCAGGCACACCGCGCTGGCGCCCAGCACGGCGAGGGTCTTTGCAGGTTTCATTGCTTTTACTCTTATTGTTATGGAAAGCAGTTCACTGCCGCGCAGGCTAGGGGCGGGTGTGGCGCGGGCACTATCCGTTGCGTGCAGACCTGTATCCCTTTTCTGCAGGCATGCTTTTTGGCGGCAAGGGGAGGTGGGCGCAACCGCGAGTCGGTTGCGCGCGAGGCGTCAGGCGTCGGGGTGTTCGGCGCGCAGTTCGTCGATCATCCGCAGGCAGTGATTGAGCCCCGCCGACACATCGCCGACCCGCCGGCTGATGATGATCGGCGAGGTGGCGTTGGCTTCCAGCAGCGGGCTGAAGCCGATGTCGTCGCGATGCAGCAATTGCACCGAAGCCGGCACCAGGGTGATGCCGATACCGGCGCCCACCAGGCCGATGGCGGTCTGCAGTTCGTTGGTCCACTGCACGATGCGGATGTTCAGGCCGTGGGTGTTGAACAGCGCGATCACGTGGTCGGCGTAGCTCGGGCGCGGGTTGCCGGGGTAGAGCACGAAAGGCTCGTCGGCCAGTTGCGCCAGGCTCACCGGCTGGCCGATCAGCGGATGCCCGGCGGGCAGGGCGGCCACCAGGCGATCCTCGGTCTGCACCTTTTGCACGATGGCCGGATCGTCGATGCGGATCCGCCCGAAGCCGATGTCGATGCGCCCGGCCTTGAGGGCTTCCACCTGTTGCAGAGTGGTCATTTCCGACAGCCCCAGCTCCAGGGCCAGGGTTTCGTGGCTGCGCAGGCGGCGGATCAGTTCCGGCAGCAGGCCGTACAGGGTCGAGGGGGCAAAGCCGATGCCGAGCCAGGTCTTTTCGCCGTGGCCGATGCGCCGGGTGTTGTCGCAGACCTTGGCCAGTTGCTCCAGCAGCGCGCTGGAATGCTCATAGAAAAACCGCCCGGCCTCGGTCAGGCGCAACGGCCGACCGCGCTCCAGCAGCAATACCCCGAGTTCTTCTTCCAGTTGCTGGATCTGCCGGCTCAGGGGCGGCTGGGCGATGTGCAGGCGCTCGGCGGCCTTGGTGAAGTTGAGGGTCTGGCCCAGCACCTGGAAGTAACGCAGATGACGCAGTTCCATAAGGCCTCCGCAGGCAAAGGTTGGATACCTTCAAGGTATCGAGCCAGACCAATTCTATATTGGAACCCCGGAAAAAGCCGTACGAGAATCGGGTCCATAACGTCAAGAACCTGATGGGTATGGAAATGCTTTCGAGTGCCATTGAATCGATCGAAACGATCATCGTCGATCTGCCAACCATCCGCCCGCACAAGCTGGCGATGCACACCATGCAGAACCAGACCCTGGTACTGATCCGCCTGCGCAGCATCGACGGCATCGAAGGCCTGGGCGAGGCCACCACCATCGGCGGCCTGGCCTATGGCAATGAAAGCCCGGACAGCATCAAGACCAATATCGACCGTTTCTTCACGCCGCTGCTGCTCGGCCAGGACGGCGCCAATATCAATGCCGCCATGCAGCGCCTGGAGCGCAGCATCCGCGGCAACACCTTCGCCAAGTCCGGTATCGAAAGCGCCTTGCTCGACGCCCAGGGCAAGCGCCTGGGGCTGCCGGTCAGCGAGCTGCTCGGCGGCCGGGTGCGCGACGCCTTGCCAGTGGCCTGGACCCTGGCCAGCGGCGACACCGCCAAGGACATCGCCGAAGCGCAAAAGATGCTCGACCTGCGTCGCCACCGCATCTTCAAGCTGAAGATCGGCGCCGGCGAGGTGGACCGCGACCTGGCCCACGTGATCGCGATCAAGAAGGCCCTGGGCGACCGCGCCAGCGTGCGGGTCGACGTCAACCAGGCGTGGGACGAAGCGGTGGCGGTGCGCGCTTGCCGGGTCCTGGGCGGCAACGGCATCGACCTGATCGAACAGCCGATTTCGCGCAACAACCGCGCCGGCATGGTGCGCCTCAATGCCATCAGCCCGGCGCCGATCATGGCCGACGAATCCATCGAATGCGTGGAAGACGCCTTCAACCTGGCCCGCGAAGGCGCGGCCTCGGTGTTCGCCCTGAAAATCGCCAAGAACGGCGGCCCGCGCGCGGTGTTGCGCACCGCGGCGATCGCCGAGGCGGCGGGCATCGGCCTGTACGGCGGCACCATGCTCGAAGGCGGCATCGGCACCCTGGCGTCGGCCCATGCCTTCCTGACCCTCAATACCTTGAGCTGGGACACCGAACTGTTCGGCCCGCTGCTGCTGACCGAGGACATCCTCGCCGAGCCGCCGCTGTACCGTGATTTCCAGTTGCACATATCCCAAGCGCCGGGCCTCGGTCTGAGCCTGGACGAGGAGCGCCTGGCGTTCTTCCGCCGCGACAAAGCCTGAACTGCCATTCATCACGTCTTAAGGAGAGCACCATGCTGTTCCACGTCAAAATGACCGTGAACCTGCCGGTCGACATGAACCCCGAGCGCGCCGCCCAGCTCAAGGCCGACGAAAAGGCCCTGGCCCAGCGCCTGCAGGAGCAGGGCAAGTGGCGGCACCTGTGGCGCATCGCCGGCCTGTATGCCAACTACAGCGTGTTCGACGTCGACAGCGTGCAGGAACTGCACGACCTGCTGATGCAACTGCCGCTGTACCCGTACATGGCTATCGAAGTGAACGCGCTGTGCAGGCATCCTTCGTCCATTCATGCGGATGACCGCTGAGCCCTCGCCAGCCCGCTGCACACTCTAATAAATACAAGATGAGGAATAACCATGAACGTCCGAATTTCCCACACTGCCAGCGCCCAGAAATTTCTCGAAGAAGTCAGCGGCCAGTTCAACGACCAGGGCAACCCGCGTACCAAGGCCCTGGTGTACCGCATCCTGCGTGACACGGTGAACATCATCGAAGACCTCGATGTGACCCCGGAAGAGTTCTGGAAGGCGGTCAACTACCTCAACGTGCTCGGCGCGCGCCAGGAAGCCGGGCTGCTGGTGGCCGGCCTGGGCCTGGAGCACTACCTGGACCTGCTGATGGACGCCGCCGACGAGCAGGCCGGCAAGACCGGCGGCACCCCGCGCACCATCGAAGGCCCGCTGTACGTGGCCGGTGCGCCGCTGAGCCAGGGTGAAGCGCGCCTCGACGATGGCGTCGATCCGGGCGTGGTGCTGTTCATGCAGGGCCAGGTGCGCAACACCGCCGGCGAACCGCTGGCCGGGGCCATTGTCGATGTCTGGCACGCCAACACAGGCGGCACCTACTCCTACTTCGACACCGCCCAGTCGGAGTTCAACCTGCGTCGCCGCATCGTCACCGATGCCGAAGGCCGCTACCGTTTCCGCAGCATCGTGCCGTCGGGCTACGGCTGCCCACCGGACGGTCCGACCCAGCAGTTGCTCGACCAGCTGGGCCGGCACGGCCAGCGTCCGGCGCATATCCACTTCTTCATCTCGGCCGACGACCACCGTCACCTGACCACCCAGATCAACCTCGATGGCGATGAATACCTGCACGACGATTTCGCCTACGCCACCCGCGACGAGCTGATCGCCAAGATCACCTTCAGCGACGATCAGCAGCGTGCGGCGCAGCACGGGGTCAGCGGGCGTTTTGCCGAGATTGACTTCGACTTCACCCTGCAGCCGTCGGCCCAGCCCGAGGAGCAGCAGCGCCTGGAGCGAGTACGAGCGCTGGAGGACTGACATCGCGGCAGATCCCGATTCGGGGCCACGGGATAACTTGAGTTATCCCGTGGTTTTTGCCGTTGTGAACCGTGGTCGATGTTTTGCGTGACGTGCCAGCGGTGGCGAATGATCACCGCCCGATAATAACAATCCCAATAATTAGAACTGGGAGTGACCCGCTTATGGAAACGCATCTGTTGAGTGAGCGCAGCAGGGTATTCGCCCAGGCCGATCCCTATGCCGTGTCCGGTTATGTCAACCAGCATGTGGGCAGCCACTGCATCCGCTTGCCCAATGCCGGCAGCCCCCAGGCCAGCCTCAATCATCGGCAGTTCGCCAGCCTTGACCTGTGCTCGCTCAGCTACGGCGGCAGCGTGCGCGTCACCTCGCCGGCGCTGGAAACCATCTACCACCTGCAAGTGCTGTTGCGCGGTCACTGCCTGTGGCGCGGCCATCGCCAGGAGCATTACTTCGCCCCGGGCGAGCTGCTGCTGATCAACCCCGACGATCCGGTGGACCTGACCTATTCCGACGATTGCGAGAAGTTCATCATCAAGGTGCCCACCCGCCTGCTGGAGTCGGTGTGCCAGGAGCAGCGCTGGCTGTATCCGGGGCAGGGGGTGCGCTTCGTGGGCAACCGCTACCAGCTGGATGAGCTGGAAGGTTTCATCAACCTGTTGAGCGTGGTCTGCCGCGAAGCCGAAGCCGTCGAGTGCATCCCGCGGGTGCAGGAGCATTACGCGCAGATCGTCGCGAGCAAGATGCTCAGCCTGATGAAGACCAACATTCGGCGCGCGGGCCTGGGTTCGTCGTCGGCGACCTTCGAGACGATTGCCGATTACATCGAGCGCAACCTCAAGCAGGACATCGGCTGCGAGGAGCTGGCGCAGCAGGCGCAGATGAGCCTGCGGTCGCTCTATGCGCTGTTCGAGCGCAACGCCCGCACCACGCCCATGCGCTACATTCGCCAGAAGAAACTCGAGCGGATCCACGCCTGCCTGCGCGACCCCAGCTGCAACGTACGCAACATCACCGAACTGGCCATGGACTTCGGCTTCCTGCACCTGGGACGCTTCTCGGAAAGCTACCGCAAACAGTTCGGCGAACTGCCGTCCGACACCCTCAGGCGCCGGATTTGATCCGGCTTTCGCTTCTGCTTCTGTAGGCGCTGCCGGTCGACGCTCGATTGCTCGCGATGGCGTCCTTCCAGACTCACCGCGTCGCCCACCATCGCCGGCAAGCCTGGCTCCTACAGAAGCCGTACTCACCGCGTTATCCGTAGCCGCTGCCGAGCCTGCGAGGCTGCGATCGACTGCGCAGCAGTCGCAAAACCTGAAACCTCATTCGTTCTGGATAAATACGAGGCCCGGGTGGCGGCCGCTACGTCGGAATGCCGCCCAACCCGATCGCAGCCTCGCGGGCTCGGCAGCGGCTACAGCAGCGGCTACCCATGTAGGACTTGCCCTACAAAACTCTGCAGAAAACGGATAGTGGTCTGCACGCAACGGATATTGCCCCCGCACACCCCGTCCTAGCATGAGCCTTGCCTGAATAAAAACAACGGAGGCGGCGGCCATGACCCTGCGACCCGAATACCTTCACTCCCTGCTTGAAGAAGACCGTGACCGGGGCGTCTACCGCTGCAAGCGGGAGATGTTCACCGACCCCCGGTTGTTCGACCTGGAAATGCAGCACATCTTCGAGGGCAACTGGCTGTACCTCGCCCACGAGAGCCAGATCCCCAACAACAACGACTACTACACCACCACCATGGGCCGGCAGTCGGTCTTCATCGCGCGCAACAAGGACGGCGAACTCAATGCCTTCCTCAATGCCTGCAGCCACCGCGGCGCCATGCTCTGCCGGCACAAGACCGGCAACAAGTCGTCCTACACCTGCCCGTTCCACGGCTGGACCTTCAACAACTCCGGCAAGCTGCTCAAGGTCAAGGACCCGGCCGCCGCGGGTTACCCGTCGAGCTTCAACTGCGAAGGCTCCCACGACCTGACCAGGGTCGCGCGCTTCGAGTCTTATCGCGGCTTCCTGTTCGGCAGCCTCAACCCCGACGTGCTGCCCCTGGTGGAGCACCTGGGCGAGTCGGCGAAGATCATCGACATGATCGTCGACCAGTCCGCCGATGGCCTGGAAGTGCTGCGCGGTTCCTCGAGCTACATCTATGAAGGCAACTGGAAACTCACCGCGGAAAACGGCGCCGACGGCTATCACGTAAGCTCAGTGCACTGGAACTACGCGGCCACCCAGAGCCAGCGCAAGCAGCGCGAAGCCGGCGAAGAGATCAAGACCATGAGCGCCGGCAGCTGGGCCAAGCAGGGCGGTGGTTTCTACTCTTTCGACAAGGGCCACATGCTGCTCTGGACCCGCTGGTCCAACCCCGAGGACCGCCCGCTCTACGAGCGCCGCGACGAGCTGGCCCGGGACTTCGGCCAGGCCCGCGCCGACTGGATGATCGAGAACTCGCGCAACCTGTGCCTGTACCCCAACGTCTACCTGATGGACCAGTTCAGCTCGCAGATCCGCATCGCCCGGCCGATCTCGGTGGACCGCACCGAGATCACCATCTACTGCATCGCGCCCAGGGGCGAAAGCGACGAAGCCCGGGCCATGCGCATCCGCCAGTACGAGGACTTCTTCAACGTCAGCGGCATGGCCACCCCGGACGACCTGGAGGAATTCCGTTCCTGCCAGATGGGCTACCAGGGCAGCAACAGTGCCTGGAACGACATGTCCCGCGGCGCCGAACACTGGGTCGAGGGCGCGGATGACGCGGCCCGGGAAATCGACCTGCAACCGATCCTCAGCGGCGTGCGCACCGAAGACGAAGGCCTGTTCGTGATGCAGCACAAGTACTGGCAGCAAACCATGCTCGAGGCGCTTGCCGCCGAAGCCGCGCGAACCATTGCCGTGGAGGCTGTGTGATGAGCATTTCCCATGACACCGTGCGCGACTTTCTCTACCGCGAAGCGCGCTACCTGGACGACAAGGACTGGGACAGCTGGCTGGAGCTCTACGCCCCCGACGCGACCTTCTGGATGCCGTCCTGGGACGACAACGACCAGCTCACCGAAGACCCGCAGCGGGAGATCTCGCTGATCTGGTACGGCAACCGCTGCGGCCTGGAAGACCGGGTGTTCCGGATCAAGACCGAGCGCTCCAGCGCGAGCATTCCCGACACCCGCACCTCGCACAACCTGAGCAACATCGAGGTGCTGGAGCAGGCCGACGGCCTGTGCAAGGTGCGCTTCAACTGGCACACCCTGAGCTTTCGCTACAAGACCGTCGACAGCTACTTCGGCACCAGCTTCTACACCCTCGACGTGCGTGGCGAGAACCCGCTGATCAGGGCCAAGAAAGTCATCCTGAAGAACGATTACGTTCGTCAGGTCGTCGATGTCTACCACCTCTGAGGCGACTGCCATGACTCATCAAATCGCACTCAATTTCGAAGACGGGGTGACCCGCTTCGTCGCCGCCAACGCCGGCGAAACCGTGGCCGATGCCGCCTACCGCCAGGGCATCAACATCCCCCTGGACTGCCGCGACGGCGCCTGCGGCACCTGCAAGTGTTTTGCCGAAGCCGGGCGTTACGACCTCGGCGAGGAGTACATCGACGACGCGCTGACCGCGGATGAAGCCGAGCAGGGCTTCGTGCTGACCTGCCAGATGCGCGCCTTGAGCGATTGCGTGGTGCGGGTGCCGGCTTCCTCGCAAGTCTGCCGCACCGCCCAGGCCACCTTCGACGCCACCATCAGCGCGGTGCGCCAGCTGTCCGACAGCACCATCGCCCTGTCGATCAAGGGCGAGGCCCTGAGCAAGCTGGCGTTTCTGCCGGGGCAGTACGTCAACCTCGGCGTGCCCGGCAGCGAGCAGACCCGCGCCTACTCCTTCAGCTCGCTGCAGCGCGACGGCGAGGTCAGCTTCCTGATCCGCAACGTGCCGGGCGGCCTGATGAGCAGCTTCCTCACCGGCCTGGCGAAAGCCGGCGACCACATGAGCCTGGCCGGGCCATTGGGCAGCTTCTACCTGCGGGACATTCGCCGGCCGCTGTTGCTGCTGGCCGGGGGCACCGGGCTGGCGCCGTTCACCGCGATGCTGGAGAAAATCGCCGAGCAGGGCAGCGAGCATCCGCTGCACCTGATCTACGGCGTGACCAACGACTTCGACCTGGTGGAAATGGATCGCCTGGAAGCCTTCGCCGCGCGCATCCCCAACTTCAGCTTCAGCGCCTGCGTGGCCAACCCCGAGAGCCGCCACCCGCTCAAGGGCTACGTGACCCAGCATATCGAGCCCCAGCACCTGAACGACGGCGATGTGGACGTGTACCTGTGTGGCCCGCCGCCGATGGTCGAGGCGGTGAGCCAGTTCATCCGCGACCAGGGCATCGCCCCGGCCAATTTCTACTACGAAAAATTCGCCGCCAGCGCGGCATGAACCCGAAGGGCGGGGGTGGCATGGCCATCGCGTTCGCCGGCAAGCCGGCTCCTACAGAGACCACAAATCCCCTGTAGGAGCCGGCTTGCCGGCGAAGAGGCTCGCCCAGACACACACGCTTTCAACCCTTTTGCCACGAGGTCGCCATGAACCGTTTCAACAATAAAGTCGCCCTGGTCACCGGGGCGGCGCAGGGTATCGGCCGGCGGGTCGCCGAGCGCCTGGCCGAGGAGGGCGCGCGGCTGGTGCTGGTGGATCGCTCCGAGCTGGTGTTCGAGTTGCAGGCCGAACTGGCCCCCCGGTTCGAGGTGCTGGCGCTGACCGCCGACCTCGAACAGTACGCCGAATGCAGTCGGGTGATGGCCGCCGCCGTCGAGTGTTTCGGGCGCCTCGACGTGCTGGTCAACAATGTCGGCGGCACCATCTGGGCCAAGCCGTTCGAACACTATGAAGAGCAGCAGATCGAAGCCGAAGTGCGCCGCTCGCTGTTCCCCACCTTGTGGTGCTGTCACGCGGCGCTGCCCTACATGCTGGAGCAGGGCAGCGGCGCCATCGTCAACGTGTCGTCCATCGCCACCCGCAGCATCAACCGCGTGCCGTACGGCGCGGCCAAGGGCGGGGTGAATGCCCTGACCGCCTGCCTGGCGTTCGAGACCGCCGGGCGCGGGGTGCGGGTCAATGCCACCGCCCCCGGCGGCACCGAAGCGCCGCCACGACGCATTCCGCGCAACAGCGCCGAGCAGAGCGCCGAGGAAAAGGTCTGGTACCAGCAGATCGTCGACCAGACCGTCGACAGCACCCTGATGAAACGCTACGGCACCATCGACGAGCAGGCCGCGGCGATCCTGTTCCTGGCCTCCGACGAGGCCTCCTACATCACCGGCATGGTCATGCCGGTAGGTGGTGGCGACCAGGGTTGAAGTCTCAGGCGTCATCGAAAATCGCACCCTGACGGTAGGAGCGAGGCTTGCCCGCGATGGCGTCCGGCCTGACACGCCGCAGCACCCCCATCGCCGGCAAGCCTGGCTCCTACAGAAGCGCGCAAACGCACATCCGGTTTCTCATAAAACAACAACAAGAGTCAGATGCCATGCGAAACATAGACAGCAATCAATTGATCGACGAGGCACGCTTCAATGCCTTTCACTGGCGCGTGCTGTTCTGGTGCGCGCTGATCATCATCTTCGACGGCTACGACCTGGTGATCTACGGCGTGGTGCTGCCGGTGCTGATGCAGGAGTGGGGCCTGAGCCCGCTGCAGGCCGGCGCTCTGGGCAGCTATGCGCTGTTCGGCATGATGTTCGGCGCGCTGTTTTTCGGTTCGCTGTCGGAGCGTATCGGCTGCAAGAAAGTCATCGCCATCTGCGTGGTGCTGTTCAGCGGTTTCACCCTGCTCAACGGCTTCACCACCACGCCCACCCAGTTCGGCATCTGCCGCTTTATCGCCGGCCTCGGCATCGGCGGGGTGATGCCCAACGTGGTGGCGCTGATGAACGAATACGCGCCGAAGAAAATCCGCAGCACCCTGGTGGCGATCATGCTCAGCGGCTACTCGGTGGGCGGCACGCTGTCCGCCGGCCTGGGCATCGTGCTGCTGCCGAGTTTCGGCTGGCAGGCGGTGTTTTATGTGGCGGCGATCCCGCTGTTGCTGCTGCCGCTGATTCTCAGGTTCCTGCCCGAATCCCTCGGCTTCCTGTTGCGCCAGGGCCGGGAAGACGAGGCGCGCCAGGTGCTGCAATTAGTCGAGCCGGGCTTCGTCGCGCAACCCGGCGACTCGTTCGTCAAGGCCAACCTGAAGAGCGCCGGCGCGCCGGTGGTGCAGCTGTTTCGCGAAGGCCGGGCGCTGAGCACCTTGATGCTCTGGGTCGTATTCTTCTGCTGCCTGCTGATGGTCTACGCGCTCAACTCCTGGCTGCCCAAGCTGATGGCCAGCGCCGGCTACAGCCTGGGCTCGAGCCTGATGTTCCTGCTGGTGCTGAACCTCGGCGCGATCTTCGGCGCGGTGGGCGGCGGGTGGATCGGCGATCGCCTGCAGCTGCAAAAGGTCCTGGTGGCGTTTTTTATCGTGGCCGCGCTGTCCATCAGCCTGCTCGGTTTCAAGAGCCCGCACGGGCTGCTGTACGCCCTGATCGCGATTGCCGGGGCGACCACCATCGGCACGCAGATCCTGGCCTTTGCCTGCGTCGCCCAGTTCTATCCGGTGACGATCCGTTCCACCGGCATTGGCTGGGCCTCGGGTATCGGCCGCAGCGGGGCCATCGTCGGGCCGCTGCTGGGCGGTGCCTTGGTGAGCATCGAGCTGCCGCTGCACTATAACTTCATGGCCTTCGCCATTCCGGGGGCGGTGGCGGCGCTGGCGATGTGTTTCGTCTACCAGCGGCCCGCCAAGGCGCTGCCGGTCAGCCAGGCCAGCGCGCCATCGTTGTAGTGATGCCATGACCGGCGCGGGCGCCCAGGTGCCTGCGTCGGCGGTTCAGTCATGCCATGCCTCAGGGCTTCGGAGCTTGCATGCGGCAGTTGATCAAGGACTTTTCGTTGTCGGCGCTGGTGGCCGGGTTTATCGCCACGCTGATTTCCTATGCCGGGCCGCTGGTGATCATCTTCCAGGCGGCCAAGGCCGCGGGCCTGCCCCAGGAAGTGTTGTCGTCCTGGGTCTGGGCGATTTCCATCGGCAGCGGGGTGCTGGGCATCGTCCTCAGCCTGCGCTTCAAGGTGCCGGTGGTCATCGCCTGGTCGGCACCGGGCTCGGCGCTGCTGGTGGCGTTGCTGCCGGGCATTGGCCTCAATGAGGCGGTGGGCGCCTACCTGGTGGCCAGTGCGCTGATCCTGCTGATCGGCCTGTGCGGCATCTTCGACAAGATTGTCGGCCGGCTGCCGGCGGCGATTTCCGCGGCGATGCTGGCGGGCATCCTGTTCAGTTTCGGTACCGGGCTGTTCCGCGTGCTCCAGGACAAACCGCTGCTGGTCGGGGCGATGTTCCTCACCTACCTGCTGTGCAAGCGCCTGTGGCCGCGTTATGCGGTATTGGCCGTGCTGCTGGTGGGCTGCGCCATCTCCTTGACGATGGGCGATATCGACCGCTCGGCGCTGGTGATCGGCCTGGCCACGCCGCACTGGATCAGCCCAGCGTTCAGCTGGAGCGCTGTGCTCAACGTCGCGCTGCCGCTGGTGGTGGTGGCCTTGACCGGGCAATTCGTGCCGGGCATCGCCGTGCTGCGCAACGACGGCTACCGCACGCCGGCCAGCCCGATCCTCGCGAGCAGTGCCTTCACCAGCCTGTTGCTGGCGCCGTTCGGCTGCCACGGGTTGAATCTGGCGGCGATCACCGCGGCCATCTGCACCGGCCGCGAAGCTCACGAAGACCCGGGCAAACGCTATGTGGCCGGGGTCATGGGTGGGCTGTTCTACCTGCTGCTGGGAATCTTCGGCGCGACCCTGGTGTCGCTGTTCAGCGCCTTCCCCCGGGCGTTGATCGCGGCCCTGGCCGGGCTTGCGCTGTTCGCCGCCATCGGCGGCGCCCTGAGCAGCGCCATGGCCGTACCGCGGGATCGCGAAGCGGCGCTGATCACTTTCCTGGTGACGGCGTCGGGCATGTCGTTGTTCGGCTTGTCGGCGGCTTTCTGGGGCTTGCTGTTCGGCCTGGTGGCCCATGGCGTGCTGACCCTGCGTCGCCCGCAAGCCTTGCCTGCGGCAGGGGAGGCACCGGCCCAGGCGCGTAATTGACAGCACCCTGTATCGAAATCCTTGCACAGGCGAATCACCACCGGCATGGCCTGTGCCTGCGGGCCTGCCGTTCGCTGCTGCTGGAATGAGTACGTAAGTCCCCGGAAACCTGTGGGTTTTTCGATACAACCCTTACCCATTCTTTACCTTCATGCACTGCTCGATGTCGCGTAATTGCTGTCTGAAACGGCGAGAAACATAGGGTTCTTGTCCTGAAAGAGAGTGAAGTGATGATGTTGAGTCGAGTTGCAAAAGTGGCGGTAGTGATCGCCTTGTTGTCGTCCCTGTCGGGCTGCTGGATGTTCTTCCCGCCGGGTGGTGGCGGTGGTCATGGCGGCGGCGGTGGCGGTGGCCCGCATGGTGGTTTTGGCGGAGGTCCCGGTGGTGGCGGTCCCCGCTGACTGCGACTGAGCCGGCTCCTACGGGACGGATGCGATCCTGTAGGAGCCGGCTTGCCGGCGATCGAGGCGCCGCGGTGTGTCAGGCCGGACGCCATCGCGGGCAAGCGGCTGGTCGGATACGCCGTCGCCAACCCCTTCTCGAGCCTGGGGCGCAAACCCCAGCACCTATACTCAATCCAGGCATGGTCGTGTGGTACCCGGTTGGAGCCTGCCCCGTCGTGAGCGGGTGGCCGTGGTCGACGCTGTGCGAGGGTTGCCATCTTGTACCTGCGTGCGCTGATCGTCGTGATGCTGCTGGTGCTGGCCGGGTGCGCCGCGACCCAGCGCGTCCGTGAGGCGGTGGCGCCGGTGGTGATTGCGCCCAGCACCTGGCGCCAGGTGGACCGCGAGATCGCCCAGGCTTCGCAAGAGGCGGTGATCCAGGTCAAGGTGTTTGCCCGCGGCTCCATGGAGCACTGGCGGATGCGGGTCTATGCGGTCACCGAAGAAACCTTCATCCCCTGGTTCAGCAGTTACTGGACCCAGGAATGGATGGCCATGAAAGTCAGTTGGTACAGCCTCAGCGCCGGCGACGATAAGGACGTGGCGGCCAAGCGGCTGGCGGCCTACCTGCAAGAGCAATATCAGGATCAGGTGCTGGCGCCGGTGGCGGTGGAGATCGACCCGGATGCGATTCTCAACCAGGCCACGGAGTTCTATGTCGAGCTGCTGGGCAAGCAGGTGCAGGTCATTGCCCAGCGTTATCGGCTGCCGGCCAAGCAGCTCGATCAGCGGCTCAATGGCATCCAGGCGATTCGCCTGGGGCCGCCGCCGGCGCGCGATGCGTCGTTGTACCAGGTGCTGCACGCCAAGCCCTTGACCTCGCTGCCGGCCTACTCGGCGCTGTACCAGCAGATCCATAGCGCGCCGGCAGGCACCGGTGAGGTGTCGTCCGAGGCGGGGATTGTCTCGGTGGCCAGGCAGGCCAGCGAAAAGTTCGAAGCGCAGATGGCCGGCCGTGGCATTACCAGCGCCGCGTCGGCGGTGGCCGGCAAGGTTGCCGGTGCGGTGATCTCCCTGGGCGCTGCGGGTTTTCGCGCGATTGCCCATGAGAGCGACCGGGCCGAGACCGAGGCGCAGATTCGCCAGAGCCTGGGCAAGGAGTTCGATCGGGTCTGGCTCAAGTTGATGAACAACACCGGCAACGGGGTCATGGCCGCGGTCTATTACCTGGCCGGGCATATCGAGGGCGAGCTGGGCAAAAGCGCGGTACCGGAGCCGCCGCTCGAGACCGTGCCAGGCACCGTGCATCCGCCTGCCACGCCGGGCCTGAGTGCCCCGGAAACCGGCTGGCAGCCGGAACCATGAAGGCCGCTGGTCGGCCTTCCGGCTTTTTTCGCGCCGGCCTGTCGATTGTCGGCGACGCGGATCGACCAGTTCACAGAAGGGCCGGCACCCGGTTCGGCCCCGGATGTTCAACCCCAATCAGCAGGAGCAGGATCATGTCTTATGTCGATGGTTGTGTCCTGGCGGTACCCACCGCCAACCGTGAGGCCTTCAAGCAGCATGCAGAGACCGCGGCGAAGGTGTTCAAGGAGTTCGGTGCCCTGAGCGTGGTCGATTGCTGGGGCGACGATGTGCCCGAGGGCAAGCTGACCTCGTTCCCCATGGCGGTCAAGCTCAAGGCGGACGAGACCGTGGTGTTCAGCTGGATCATCTGGCCGTCCCGCGAAATTCGCGACGCGGGCATGCAAAAAGCCATGGAAGACCCGCGGCTCAAGCCCGACGTCTGCCCGATGCCGTTCGACGGCCAGCGCATGATTTATGGCGGGTTCAAGATGCTGGTGAATACCTGAGGCATCACCAGCGAAACATCGGCAGCGGCCGCAGCGGCGTACGCAGCAACTGCCGGGCCGACGCGCGCGCCAGCATCCAGTGAAACCCCTGGTCGGGGTAGCGGGCCTGGACCTTGCGGATAAACGGGCGGGGCAGGCCGAAGCTGAGCAGGCCCAGGGAGACGTCGATCGTGTCGGCCTGCCGGAACGCTTCGACGCTCGCGGCGTGGGCCTGGCGATAGGGGCGCAGTTTGTGATGCTGCTCGATCAGCGCGCTGACCTGCTCATCCAGCTGCGACTCGCCGCGCTCGGCCAGAAAGGCCCGGGCCAGTTGGATCGACGGCGCCAGGTAGTCGAGGGTGCCGTGGGTCCAGATACCCAGGTCATGAAAGGCCGCGGCGATCTGCACCGCCGAGGACAGCGGCCGGTCCTGCGGATTGAGCGCGGTGTAGAAGCTCAGCACGCGATATATATGATTGCGATAGCCGGGCAGGTCCTTGCCGATCACCGTGGCGTAAGAGGCAAGGATCTGTTCGGTGAGCGGGCATTCGAGAACGACGTCCATGTGGTCTGCTCCGGGGCTGGAAGGGCGACAGTATAAAGCTCGGCGCAGGGCTTGAGGATGCGGGTGCTTTAACGTAGGAGCCGGCTTGCCGGCGATGCGGACGCCGCGGTGTATCAAACGGACGCTATCGCGGGCCAGTGGGATCGCCGCCTGCTCGCGTCTACAGAAGATATGCGGTTAATAGGGCGCAGCGTATGGCGCTCCGCCCTTTTTCATTGCGCCGTTCGCGGGCAGTATTCGGTGGTAGTCATGCCGGCGTAGCCCCAGTTATCGGTGTCGACTTCCTCGATGACGATGTGGGTCAGTTCCGGGGCCTTGTTCAGCACCCGTTATCGATTTCCTGCTGGAGAAACAGCCGGGCTGGAAGACCTGAAGCGGGGGTGGGCAGCCCGGGATGGATTGGTTAGTATGGCGACCGGGCTTCCTGGGCGCCCACCTCGCGAAAGCGCAAGCACCTTCAATTCCCGCAAGCACCACGCTTGCATACCCCCTCCGGGCCAATAGCGAGCAGGCCGATTCTCTTGGAGTTGGTATGCCTATCCAGAAATCCGTTCCCCGTTCACCCGCCAGTCAGGCCGCCAGCCTGGTACTGCGCGAAGCCAAGCGCCTGCATCGCACTGCAACCAGCGGTTCGCTGGCCAGCGCCTTGCCGATCCTGCGGCGCTTGCTGGCGAGCAACAGTTTGCCTGGCCTGTCGTTGCCTGAGCTGTATCGACAGCGCGACAAGGTGCAGCGCAAACACCTGTTGCGCACCCTGGCCAGCGAGGCTGGTTTTGCCCATTGGGAGAGCTATCGCCAGGTCCTCGACGAGCTGGCGCCCGAGCAGTTGCAACACTTCGAACTGGTCTACCGCCAGGCGGGTCATCTCAACTGCTGGTTCTCGTCGCCGGACGAAGCCCGGGAGTACGTGGCCCATCACGGCGGCCGGCTGTTGTGCGTAGGGCAACAGGCGGTGGTGCTGGTGGATCTGCCGGCGGCGTAAGGCGCTATCCATAGTGGTAAGAAGCACGGCACCCGGGATCTGCCCGGGTGCCGTTTTTATTGGCATGCAACATCTGAATCAACAACACACATCTGTAGGAGCGAAGCTTGCTCGCGATGGTCGTTAACGATGACGCGTATCGACCGGGTAAGCGCGCCGCCCTCAAGTTCATCGCGAGCAAGCTTCGCTCCTACAGGACTGCGTTTTTATTTACGTGCCTCGAGAATCAGGTTGAACGGCGTTTCCGCGGCCCGGCGGAACTGGCTGAAGCCGGCTTCGCTGAAGACCTGGCGCAGACGTGCTTCGCCGGCCTGGGCACCGAGGCCCAGACCAACTTCCTGGGACAGCGAGTTGGGCGTGCAGATAAAGGTCGAGGCGGCATAGAACAGCCGGCCGACCGGGGTGATGTTCTGGTCCAACTGATCGTTGGCGAACGGCTCGACCAGCAGCACGCTGCCGTCGTCTTTCAGCGCCTGGAAGGCATGTTGCGCGGCGCCCACCGGGTCGCCCATGTCATGCAGGCAGTCGAAGAAGCAGATCAGGTCGTAGTCGTTGCCGGGGTAGGTCTTGGCGCTGGCCTGGGAGAACTGCACGCGGCCGGTCACTCCGGCTTCCTCGGCGCGTTGCGTTGCGGTGGCGATGGAAGGCTGGTGGTAGTCGAAGCCGAAAAACTGCGAGGCGGGATAGGCCTGGGCCATGATCACGGTCGAGGCGCCATGCCCGCAGCCGACGTCCGCCACCTTGGCCCCGGCCTGGAGTTTTTCCACCACGCCGTCCAGGGCCGGCAGCCACTCGGCCACCAGGTGCGCCCGATAGCCGGGGCGGAAGAAACGCTCGGTGCCGCTGAACATGCAGGGGTGGTGATCGCCCCAGGCCAGGGCGCCGTCGCCGCGCATCGCCGCCAGCAGTTTGTCCTTGTCGTGAAACAGCGCGGAGACCACCACGGCGCCACCGGCCACGTACACCGGCGAGTCCTCGATGGCCAGCGCCTGGGCCTGTTCTTCCGGCAGGCGGAACTGGCCGTCGAGGTGCTCCATGTAGCCGGACGCGGCATGGGCGCTCAGCCATTCGCGCAGCAGCCGCGCGTTGCAGCCGGTCTTGGCGGCCAGCGCTTCGGGGCTGACGAAACGACTGTCGGCCATGGCCCGGTACAGGCCCAGTTCTTCGCCGAGAATCATATTGGCGAGCATGGCTGCACCGCCCATGTCTGACACCAGTTTGCCCATGAAATCGTTGAGCTTGGCTTCGTCCATGGCCTTGTCCTCCGCTGTGAGGGTCACTGTCGCAGACGGCCCGGCAGTGGCCGGATGGGTACACGCGCACGCGAGGGGAGGCCGTGTCCCGGCGCTGCCGAAGGAATGGGTCTGGCAAGCCAGGCCCGTGCTTTGAAGAGCTGATGCACGGACGCCTCCCGCGTGGGCGGGGGGGCGTGCCTACCGTCAGGAAGGTGAGGCAGGCCATCGGGCCTGGGCGTCGAACCCATGGCGGCAGGCGAGGCTGCGCGCGGGTTCCGGGGACGCCCGGAGCAAGCGATTCCTGGTCGGTAGATGAGTCAGTTTAGTTCCCCGGCGGGGGCGTCGCGGGGCTGGCCGATAAGGGGGCAGGGCGCCGCTGACGGCGCCCTTGGGCAACACGAGTCAGGCCTTCAAGGCGTGCCGAACATCGCGGTCCAGTAGATGCCGGCATCGCTTTTCGGATCGACCGCATAGGACGCGCCCAGCTCGCGGTATTGCGGGTTCATCAGGTTGGCGCAATGGCCGGGGCTGGCCAGCCAGCCATCGACCACCTTGCGCACGCTGTCCTGGCCGGCGGCGATGTTCTCGCCGATCTGCTGGCCGGCATAACCTGCCAGTTCGGCGCGGTCGCCGGGGGTGCGGCCGTCGCGGTCCTTGTGATCGAAGAAGTTGTGATTGGCCATGTCCCGGGTATGGTCCTGGGCCGCGCTGGCCAGGGTGGCGTTCCAGGCTAGCGGGGTGGCGGCGGCGAAGATCTGGTTGCCGCACTGGCGTGGTTGCGCGCGGGCGCTGTTGAGGGTTTCCAGGAGCTTCTGGCCTTCCGCCTGCCAGTCGCCGAGGCGCGCGGTCAGCAGCGGCCGGGCGAGGACGATGCGCCAATCCTGGCCGGTGCGGCTGACACCGATATCGACGAACTGCGGGTCCAGCACCACCTGGCAGAAACTTTCCCGCACCGCCTTCATGGCCGCCTGGGCATCGCGCGGCCCGGACAGGCTGATGGCCTGCACATTGACCATCGGGTAGGCGCTGCTGGCCAGGGCCTGCTGCAGGTTGCCGATGCTGTTGGCGGGCAGCACCAGGCGCGGGTCGGCGGCCAGCGGCGGCAATTCCTGGGACACCTGGCCGGCGCAGCGCTGGGCCTGGCTGCGGTAGCTGTTGATCGATGTCACCAGTTGCGTCTCGTCGCTCGCCACGGCGGTGGTGGCGAACGCCATGCTCATCGACAACAGGAGGGACGACAGCAGGGTCAGTGGCAGAGCGGAGGATAGGCAGCGCATGGAGGTCTCCCTTGAGCGAATTGCGCCCATGATGCGCGATTTCGCCCCGGTCGGCGCAAGGTCTTTTTGCCGAAAACGGGCGCCGTTATCCATTCTTTTGGTTGCCGGCATGGCGCCGGTTACGGGCGGACGGCGGCGAACTACACTCAACTCCAGTCGCCGCCAGCCGGCAGGCTGGCGGTGGCTTTCCCCTGCCCGGATCGGGCTTTTGGCGAAGGTGCGAGCATGCGCCCGACAGCGATTGCCGGCGGTCTCCTGATCCTCCTGTGCGGGGGGCTGGCGATGGCCGCGGGTGAAAGAGCGAACCCCGAAGTGGCGGAGGACAAGGCCCAGGTCCTGGAGCAGAAAGCCGCGGACCAGCAGCCGGCGCCCCGCAGCGAAACCATTACCCCGCCCGAGGCCCAGGCGGTGGACCCGGCCGGCGCCGCGCCGTTGGACGACGCCATCACTTGCCTGGCGCGCTCCATCTACTGGGAGGCCAAGGGCGGGACCGCCGCCGACATGGAAGCCGTGGCCAGCGTGGTGCTCAACCGGCTCGGCCATGAGGGGTTTCCCGATACGGTGTGCGCGGTGGTCAAGCAGGGTTCGGAGCAGCGCGCCTGCCAGTTTTCCTGGTGGTGCGACGGGCGTGCGGATCAGGTGAAGGAAGATGAGCCCTACATCGCGGCCAAGGAAATCGCGCGCAAGGCGCTCAACCAGCAACTCCCGGACCGCAGCCACGGCGCCCTGTATTTCCACGACCGGCGCGTGCGGCCCGCTTGGGCCAGGCAATACCGCAAGACCGCCGAGACGCGGAAGTTTCTGTTCTACAAGCCGCAAGGCGACAGCGCGCGTTAAATTTCTGTAGGAGCCTGCGGGCGGCGATGGCGCCGTTCCTGACCCACCGCGGCGCCTGCATCGCCGGCAAGTCGGATCGCCGCCCGCAGGCTCCTACAGCGGCAGATCGCGGTTCGGCCTTGGCGCGACAACGGGTTATCATGCCCGGCCCGCCGCCGACGCCTGCTGTCCCAGGCGCGCCTCAACCTTTGGAGCCCTCCGCGCAATGCCCACCATCAGCCACTTCCAGACCCCGTGCCCGGAGGCCGTCAACAGCCAGATCCTGCAGATGGTGGTCGACTACCTGACCGACATCAGCGCGGTAGCGATCCCGCCCAGCAACCTGCTGTACAACATCTACCAGTACGCCATCGGCTACGAAGTGCATCTGTACCTGCAGGCCCTGGACGGCTCCCGGGGCATTGCCGTGGAACTGCTGGTGGCCACTGACGATGACGACCCGCAGCAGGTGCTGGGTTTTGTGCTGTACCTGCCGGTCAAGGACGATCCCGAGGCGTGCGGCGTGGCCTATATGGCGGTGCGTGCCAGCCATCGCCGGCAGGGGATCGCCCGTTCGCTGCTGGCACGGATGCGCGAGCGCTACCCCCATGCCGAACTGACCTGCGCGGCAGGCAAGGTGGCCTGGTTCGAGGCGCTGGGCTTCCAGGTGCTGGGCGTGCGCGGTCCGCAGGTGCTGATGAACACCCGCGATCACGCCACCGACGGTTTGATGGGCCTGCTGGACACGGCGCCGATCTATCGCTCGCTGGAGGTGCGGCAGATCCACAGCTACCTGCTGCAAAAGCATGGCAAGCGGGCGATGCTCGATGCCGAAAAACAGCGCGACCGCCACCTGGACCAGATGACCCGCAACGCCCAGGCGCTGGTCCGCGAGCGCCTGGGGCAGGCCTGAGGCCGCTCAGCCCTTGAGCCGCACGCTCAGCCCGACTTGTGCTGGTCGGCGGCCATGATCGAGGGGGCCAGGGAAATGCCCGCCATCTGGCAGATGTCCGCCAGCGTCGCCTGCTGTTTCCGGAAGGCCTTGGCCAGGTCCAGCGCGGCTTCCTGGACGTCGAGACCGAACTCCTTGATCACCTCGCTCTGATCGAACAGGAAGCCATAGGCCAACAGTTCCGGGGTTCGCGATTCGTCCTTGGGCACGATGACGATTTTCCAGAAACGGGTCGGGTAATGCACCGGGCCCTTGCCGAAGTCCTGCTCGACGCAGGAGTCCCCCAGCACCGGACCGGCAAAGATGACGGCCTGGCCGCCCCCGGCCTCGATCTGTTCGGCCAGCTCGCCCTCGAAGTAACCCCAGATGCCTTTGCGATTACGGTACTGGGCGCCGTCGGGCGACTCCTGGTTGAACAGCTCGTGCTGCGGCGTGCAGTTGGTCCAGTGGTAGGTGTCGGCGTTGGCGTACTCGGTGTCGATTCCCGGCTGGCCCCAGCAACTGTCTTCGCGGCGCACGATATGGCCGCGATCGAAGTTACCGGCCGGCGCGTAGATGTCGCTGTTGGTCAGCTGGAATCGGCTCGGCACCCGGCGGTCGAGGCGCCAGCTTTCGCCGCCGAAGCCCCGGCGGCCCCGCGCATCGCCACGGACCTCGGGCCGGTAGTCGGCATTGGAGGCAGCCCACATCGGCATGCGGTACTTCTTGTTCATCACCAGCGAATAGCGGTGATAAGGCAGTTCCAGCGGGGCGTCGTCGTCCAGGTGGGAGAGCCGCATGGCCGGCACATTGCGCGCCGAGGCGGCATGTTCGCGGTAGTCGCCGACGCGGTAGAGCTGGGCCAACTGGTCGCCCTCGACGAAGGGCGGCGGGACCGGCACCCCGAGAAAGTCCGGGTCGTAGCCGGGGCGGGCCTCGTAGTCGAGGTCGAAGGTCAGGGTCTTTTCCAGGGCCACGACTGCCGGAGCGGGGTCGGTTGACACCGGCTCGGCCGGCGCCACGCCCAGGCTGGAGATAATGCTTGCCGGGCTGTCCGCGGCGTGGCTGAGGATATTGATGGTGGTGGGGCCGGAGATATGAAAGATGTTCTGCGACCTATCGGCCATGCCAGGGCGTTGCGGCGTAACGGTCACTGCTTCGTTGACGCTGAGCGCGGCCAGCGGATCGGCGGTCTGCTCCATGAGCTGGGCCAGCAGCTCGGCCGGCCTGCCGCTCAGTTGCAGGGCCTTGAGCGCACCGATGATGCTGCTGACCCGGGTGCCCTCGTTGGCCACCCAGTCCACCGTGCTTTCCTCGTCCCCCTCGGGGTTCCAGAGGCTGTGGTCGGTCTTGAGGATGTTGCCGGCTGCGTCGGTCCGGGGGATGCCGCAGTGATGCAGGGCGATCAGCTCCCAGTTGTCGCTGAACACCGGGGAGCCGGAGGCACCTTCGGCGGTGTCGGTTTCGTAATGCAGGAAACCCTGGTCGAGAATGTCCAGCAGCCGGTTGTGGGTGGTGGCGTACTGGCGCGGGCCGCCATCGGGGTGCTGGATGATGTTCATCGGCCGGCCACGCAGGGTCTTGCCGGTGGCTTCGATCAGGCGGATGCAGCCGTAGTCCGACAGCGCCTCGCCGCGCGTGCCCTGCGCGGAAATGGCCACCAGGCAGAAGTCCAGCGCCTCGTCGGCGAAGTAGAACTGGTCCGGCTGCAGGTTGAAGTAGGTGCCTTCGTTGATGCCGCGCTCCTGCCTTTCGTAGAGAAAGTTGGCGGCGCAGTCCACGGCATCCACATACCGGGGGAACACATGCTGGTTGGTCAGCAACAGGCTGGGCGAGACCAGGAAGCCGGTGGCGAAGCCTTCGACCACCGTGCCCGGGCGTGGCGCATTGACCAGCCGCGCCACCGGCCTTGCCGCCTGGCGGGCGGCCTCGCTGGGGGCGTAGAAGGTCGGGTCCCAGGTGCCGATCCGGCGTTCCAGCCCAGCCCGGGTCAACAGGGCACGGGCGTTCTCGCGGGCGACCCACTTGGCCAGTTGCTGCGGTGAATCGCCAGCGCCCGGGCCCAGTTCGCGGATGCGCGACAGCGATGCGGTGCGGGTGCCGGCCTGCTGGTTCCAGCGCTCCAGGGCTTTGGCCATGTTGCTTTTGCGGGCACTGGCAACGGCATCTGGCGTCTTGCTCATGGGCACCTCCTGGCGAGTACGGGATTCCTTTCGGGCTGTCGATTTGAGCGTAGACAACAAGTGCGGCGGCAGACGGCTGGCCTCATGCCAGCTCGTCGGATCCGCCGCTCTTTATGCGCCTTTTATGCGCCTTTGCCGGCGCGCTCCTGCAAGCGCTCGAGCAACACCTTGGCCACGCCCTGGGCCGATCCCGGGTTCTGCCCGGTCACCAGCTCGCGGTCGATCACCACGTTTTCGCTCCACGGCGAGCGGTTGCTGCGGTACAGGCCGCCGGCCTGTTCCAGGGCGGTTTGCGGATAGAAACGCATGGCGCCGCCGCCCAGCAGGCCCTTGGCCAATTCCTCTTCCTGGTTGCTGATCACCGTGAACTGGTAGCCGGCGTAGATCCAGCCCGGGGCGCTGGCCTTGCCGCCGCTGGCCAGCTGTCGGGTGAAGTCCTGCGCCTGGGGCAGGGTCGACAACAGGGCGATCGGGCCGTGGCAGACCAGGGCGGTGGTCTTGTTGTTCTGATGGAAGTTGCTCAGCAGCCGGCCCAGCTCGGGGCTGTGCAGCAGGTCCTGCATCGGCGCGTGGCCGCCGGGCACGTACAGCGCATCGAAATGCTCGTAGCCGATCTGCTCGACCCGGGCCAGGCTGATCACCGGCGATTCGCCGGGGGAGGTGATTTTCAACTGGTCGAGCAGCGCCTGGTGCGCCTGCAGCGCGGCGACATCGTTGTTGAAGTACATCTTGTCGCTGGAGGAGCGGTCCAGGGTCGGCGCCTTGCCCTGCGGGGTGGCGAAGGTTACCGAGTGGCCGGCGTCGAGCAGCTGCTTCACCGGCTGCATCAGTTCGTTGAGGTAGAAGCCGGTGGAAAACACCTTGCCGTCCTTGAGGTCGAGGTGGTCGGCGTCCGAGAGCACCACCAGGACGTTTCCGGCCTGGGCGTTGAAGGTGGCGGCGGTAATGCTCATGGCAAGAGCGAGGGTACTGAGTGGGCGCATGTGGGTGTCCAGTATGTGAGGCCAGGGAGCCGGCGGTGGCCGACGGGGGATTCACTGTATTCATGCCTTTGTGGGCGATAAACTCGCGCCACTGGAAATCACTTGTTCCCTGGAGGTTAAGGTGAGTCGCCGATTCGATTATCTGGCTGACGTCGAGGTGTTCGTCAGCGTGGTGGAGAAGGGCTCGTTGAGCGCTGGCGCGGTGGCGCTGGGCACCACCCCGTCGGTGGTCAGCCGGGCGATTTCCCGGCTGGAGGCGCGCCTGGGTGTGCAACTGTTGCGGCGCACCACAAGGCGCCTGAGCCTGACCGAGGCCGGCCTGTTGTACCTGGAACAGTCGCGCGCGGCGTTCGAGTTGATCGACGGCGCGGAACGCAGCATCCAGGGCCAGGACGGCGAGCTGAACGGCCGGGTGCGCCTGAGCGTGCCGACCACCTACGGCCATTACCGGCTGCCGGCGCTGCTCGGCGGCTTTGCCCGGCAATACCCGCAGGTGCGCATCGAGCTGAGCATCAGTAACCGCAATGTCGATCTGGTGGCCGAAGGCTACGACCTGGCGATCCGCCTCGGCCAGTTGCCCGACAGCGGCCTGATCGGGCGCAAGCTGGAGGACGCGCCGCTGTGCCTGGTGGCGTCCCCCGACTACCTGCAACGCGCCGGCACGCCGCGGCAGCTGGAGGACCTGGCGGCCCATGCCTGCCTGCCGTTCATCATGCCCAGCAGCGGCCGGGTCGGTGCCTGGCTGCTGCGCGAGCAGGGGCGGGACCTGGAGTGGACACCCCAGGCGAATATCCAGGTGGCCGACGATGTGCTGGGCATCGTGTCCCTGGCCGAGCACGGCATGGGCATCTGCCAGACCTACGAGTTCATCGTCCGCGAACGGATCGCCAGCGGTCGCCTGGTGGCGCTGCTGCCGGAGGCGGGCGGTCGTTCGCGGCCGTTCTCGGTGATCTATCCACCGCATCGCCAGCTGTCGGCGGCGGCGCGGGCCCTGATCGATCACCTGACCCAGGCCGTGGCGCAATGACAGGCCGACTGGCCATCAGTCCCGGTGTTGCTCGGGAGGAGGATTAAAAAAGCGCCCACTCCTGTGGGGAAGGGGATTTACTGAGAATCGGGCGCTGATTACAATGATAATCATTGCTATTCATGTCCTTCCCTCCCTTGAGTGCACACCTTGAAGTCATCCTGTCCGCGTGCCCGCCGTAACACCCTGATCAAACGCCTGTTGCCGACACTGTCCTGCTGCCTGGTCGCCAGCCCGCTGTGGGCACAGGAGGCGGTCGAACTGCCGACCACCGATATCCAGGCCGATCGCCTCAGCCAGGACACCGGCTACACCACCTCGCAAGCCAGCACGGCGAGCAAAAGCAATGTGCCGATCAAGGAGGAGGCGCAGTCGATCAACGTGGTGACCCAGCAGACCCTGGCCGACTATCAGGTGCGTTCGCTGAACGACGCCATGAAGTTCGTCAGCGGCGTCAGCCAGGGCAACACCCTGGGCGGCTCCCGGGACTCGCTGGTCAAGCGCGGTTTCGGCACCAACGACGACGGCTCGATCCTGCGCGATGGCGTGCGTTCCAACCTGGGGCAGAACTTCAGCGCCACCACCGAGCGGGTCGAAGTGCTCAAGGGCCCGGCGTCGATGCTCTATGGCGCGCTGGAGCCGGGCGGGCTGATCAACATCATCAGCAAGCAGCCGGAATACACCCAGAGCACCACGCTCAGCGGCTCGGCCTACAGCGAAGGCGGCGGCACCATGGCCCTGGACACCACCGGGCCGCTGGGCGATACCGGCCTGGCCTACCGCCTGATCGCCGAGCGCGGCCATGAGGACTACTGGCGCAACTACGGGGTCAACGAGCACACCCTGGTGGCGCCGTCGCTGACCTGGACCGGCGAGCGCGCCAGCCTGACCCTGAACTACGAATACAACGACTATTCCAGCCCCTTCGACCGCGGCACCGTATTTACCAACGGGCATCCGGCGGACATCGACTACGACAAGCGCCTGGACGAACGCTGGGCGAAAAGCGTCGGCATCCGCGAAGTGGCCAGCGCGCGCTTCGAGTACCAGCTGAGCGACGCCTGGAAAACCCGCGTCACCTACGGCTGGAACAACGACCGCTACAGCCTGTCGATCGCCCAGCCCAACAGCCTGACCGGCAACACCCTGCGCCGGGCTGCCAACGGCGCCCACTACGACGACGAAACCCGCTACGCCAGCTGGGACTTCATCGGTCAGCAAGAGCTGTTCGGCCAGCGCCATGACCTGCTGGTGGGCGTCGACAGCGAGCACTCCGACCAATACCGCGGCAAGACCTACCGCAACACCGCCCAGGGTGGTTTCAACATCACCTCGCCGGTCTACGGCAAGCTGGCCGAGCCGAGCCTGGTCAGCGCCACCCAAAGCAACCTGCGTAACCAGCTGACCTCGAGCTCGGTGTACTTCAAGGACAATTGGCACCTGGACGACCAGTGGATCCTGGTCTTCGGCGGTCGCCAGCAGCATTACGACCAGTACAGCGATCAGGGCCTGGGCCGCAGCTACAAGGTCAACCGCGACAGCAACGGCGACACCTTCGTGCCGTTCCTCGGCCTGGTGTTCAAGGCCACCGACAGCCTGTCGCTGTACGGCAACTACAGCCGTTCGTTCAAGCCCAACACCGATGTCGACGACGCCGGCAAGACCTTCGATCCGGAAGAGGGCCGCAGCTATGAGGTGGGGGCCAAGTACGATCCGCTGCCGGGCCTGAACATCAACCTGGCGCTGTACGACATCGAGAAGAAGAACGTGGTGACCACCACCACGGTCAATGGCGTGAGCCTCTCGGAAGCCGCCGGCAAGGTCGGTTCCCAGGGCGTGGAGCTGGACGTCACCGGGCGCATCGCCGAGCGTTGGGACCTGATCGGCACCTACGCCTACAACCACACGGAAATCCTCGACGACCCGAGCAACGAAGGCCACCGCCTGGCCAACGCCCCCAAGCACACCGCCAGCTTGTACCTCAGCCACCACCTCAACGTGCCCGCGGAATTCGGCGCCTGGCACGCGGGCGGCGGTGCCCGTTATGTCGGCGAGCGCGCGGCCAACAACGCCAACGATTTCTGGCTCAGCAGCTACACCGTGGCCGATGCCTTCGTGCGTTGGGAGTCGCCGCTGTTCGGTTATAAAACCAGCCTGCAGTTCAATGTCGACAACCTGTTCGACAAGCAGTACTACCCGTCGTCCACCGGCAGCCAGCTGCAGGTCAATGTCGGCGAGCCGCGCACCGCACGCCTGAGCGCCAGCGTGACCTTCTGACCACACCCGGACCGCTGCGCGTCGCCCTGCCGGGTGGCGCGTTGGCGGGATCCGTCTCGCCGCTGTCGCTCTTCCCCCCACCCATTTCGCTCTTCATGGCATTCCCGCCAATCTCCCGACTTTGCCCACCCGCGGCCCGATTCCCCATGGCCCGGCGTCAAGAAAGCCCTGGTCATGTCGATAGTTGAAAAGGCGAACTTGGCTATTTGCCACTATCGTTGCTGACTGAACCGCCCGCCGAAGGCGGTCACTCCGTTTTGCCCTCTGCCGTTTTTCTTCCCGTCACGTACATGGAGTAAGAGTGCATGGCTTTCCCCCCGCGTTTTCTCGAGCATTACCGCAAAGCCGACCGCATCATGATGGGCCTGATCTGGCTGATGTTCGCCTATGCGCTGGGCCTGGCGTTCTGGCACGACACCTTCACCCAGGCGCTGCTGGTGGGCGGTGGCACCACTCTGGTGCTGAGCCTGCTGTACCGCGCCATCAGCGGCACGCGCCTGATGCGCTGCTGCATCGCCATCGGCTTCATGCTCATGGCGGCGCTGCATATCAACCAGGCCAAGGGCCTGATCGAAGCGCACTTCGGCATTTTCGTGCTGTTGGCGGTGCTGACCTTCTATCGCGACTGGCTGCCGATTCTGCTGGCGGCGGTGACCATCGCCCTGCATCACGTGGTGTTTCATGTGCTGCAGCACCAGGGCTTTCCTGTCTATGTCATGGCCCATCACGGCGGTTTCGGCATGGTGGCGGTGCACGCCTTCTATGTGGTGGTGGAGACGGTGATCCTGCTGTACCTGGCGGTGCACAGCCATGCTGACGCGGTGGAGAGCCAGGACATGCTGGACAAGATGCTCGCCGCCACCTCCCAGCTGACCGTCGAGGTTCATCAGGGCGAAAGCGGCAAGGTGCATGTGTCGCTGGCCCAGCGCTTCGACCACTTCATGCAGCAGATCACCGCGCTGGTGGATGGCGTGGTGCGCGACACCCATGGCTTGCGCGAACTGGGCCAGGACCTGGCGAAAACCAGCCAGACCCTGGAGCAGGGCGCCCAGCACCAGTTGACGGAAATCACCCAGATGACCGGCTCTATGCAGCGCATGGGCGATGCCATGGGCGACATCGCCGTGCACGTCGAACAGGCGGTCGAGCGCGCCGGCCAGGCCAGCGCGCAAATCAGCCGCGGCCAGCAAAGCGTCGATCGCGCCGAGGCGGAAATCACCCAGTTGGCGTCCCGCATCAACGGCACCAACGAAACCGTGCAACGCCTGGCGGGGCAGGCGCAGCAGATCGGCAACGTGCTGGAGGTGATCGGCAGCATCGCCGCCCAGACCAACCTGCTGGCCCTCAACGCCGCCATCGAGGCCGCCCGCGCCGGCGAGCAGGGCCGCGGTTTCGCCGTGGTCGCCGATGAGGTGCGCAACCTGGCCCAGCGCACCGCGCTGTCCACCCAGGAAATCAAGACCATCATCGAAGCCCTGCAACAGGGCAGCCGCCAGGCCGCCGAAGCCATGCACGACAGCCACGAAGGCGCCCAGCGCTGCGTCGAAGACAGCCGCCAGGCCTCCGCGATGTTCCAGGCCGTCGGCGCCGACATCTCCCATATCGACCAACTCAACGGCCGCATCGTCAGCACCACCCGCGAACAATCCAGCGCCAGCCTCGACATAGTCGGCCGCTTGCACTCGGTCCAGGCCATCGCCCAGAACACCGCCGACGACATGGGCAACCTGGCCCTGAGCAGCCAGCGCCTGCCACCGATTGCGATCCGCCTGGAGGCGTTGGGGCAGACGTTTCATAAGTAACGGGGGAGGGGCGTCTGCTTGCCGATAGGCAGCGAGCGCCATCACTGCAGCTGGTTCGCAGGCCCTGACCGGAATCCGGACTACAGGTCATTCAGACCGGTCAGCGTCAATCTCAGAGTTCTCCAAGTTTCCAGGAACCACCCGATTCGCCAAGTTAGGAGGCCTCGCACCCGGCAGAGCCGGTGCGAGGTTTTCTGGGGGAATGGGGAGCAACATGGATGAGTGGCTACGTCGCCAATAACCCGAAGGGCTATCGCAACAAGGGTATCGAACCGGTCGATCTGGGGGCCCAGCGCTGGGCAGAGTACAAGGACCTGCCGGCGCAAGCAGAAACCCAACCGCCGACTGCAGGATGCACTTTTACCAAACCCTGCAAGCTGGCTGACGGGGTTATCAATTACGCCAGCTCTTTCATCCCCACTGAGGCCGTCAAGGAGTACGGCGAGTTTGTGTTATTGGGTGGGCGTGAAACCGATGTGGCGGGAAACCTCAGGCTCGGAAGGATCAGTGGGCGTGTGCCTCTCGCGCTAGGTGGGCTCATGCTCGGCGCAAATGCGCTGGCGCCCGTTGGGGCGGCATGTGGTGGTCTTTGTGGCACGGCCGCCAGTGGTGCAGGTGGTGCCTTCACTTCGGGTGTGGTTGCGGGAGGCCTGCTCGGTGTTGTCGCCATGCTCTTACCGTCGAGCCTGGGCGATAGCGCTTTGTATACGGAGGAACAGCTTAAGTCGCTCAAAGAAGGCCGGACCCGCGTTCGACTGCATATCGAAGAGCAAGCCGATGGCACGCTCAAGGGCTATGGGTATAACACCGAGAAACGCCGCGATTGGGAAATGATCCCTGTGGTCCGGTTTCAGATCCGGGACCAGCAGCAGGTGGCCGACTTCGGCGATGGCGTCACCCTGATCTGGACGCCAGCGGTCGACCCCTCCAGCACCTCGGGTATCCCGCCGTTAGAGGCCGCACCGCAAGCGCCCCCCATCTGGATTTATCCGCCCACCGAACAGGCGGATACCATCATCGTCAATCCGCTCTATCCACCGGAATACCAGGACTTCATTCTGGTGTTCCCGCCAGGATCGGGCGTACAGCCGCTCTACATTGTGATGAATGTCCGAAAGACTCCCGGAACCGCTTCCGGTGAGGGTGAGGACATACAGGGTGTTTGGTTGGCCGGTGCGAATTCGGGGGTAGGGGTGCCGATTCCAAAAGAGATTGCCGATGCCTTGAGAGGGCGTGATTTTAAGAGCTTTAATGCATTCAGGGCCGCGTTTTGGAAGGCTGTTGCACGTGGGGGAGTGGCTGACCAGTTTGTCGAATATAGCGCCAGGCGTATGCGGGCGGGTAAAGCACCACGAGTGCGAAAGGACCATCGGGTTGGGGGAAGAATCTCGTATGAACTACATCATCTAGAAAAAATATCAGAAGGCGGTGGTGTGTATGACGTCGATAACCTGAGAGTTAATACGCCACGAAACCATATCGATATTCATAGAAATGAAAAAGGCCGGCCATGACTGACAGCATTATAAAAAACAGTTTCTCTGATTACACCGAGTCGGAATTCATCCAGCTTTTGGAAGAATTGCTAAAAGAGGACGAAGCTGAAACAGATGAACGTGCCGACGAACTTTTGCTGCACTTTGAAAAGGTCAGCCAGCACCCGGCAGGCTCCGACCTTATCTACTACCCCGAAGAGGGTGCAGATAATTCGCCCGAAGGCGTCACTCAGATCGTGAAAGCATGGCGGGCCGCGAACGGTTTGCCGGGCTTCAAGGTGTGATGCCTTACCTTGTTAAGCACCAGACAGAACCGATAAAAAGCCCCGCTTATGCGGGGCTTTTTCATGGCCGGGAACAGGTCAGCCGGGAGGCAGGCTGGCGCGTATCTGGCTGACGCGTTGTTTCACGTCTTTCCAGGGCGCCTGGCCTGCCAGGTCCTGGCGCAGGAAGGTCAGCAGGTCGGCGATCTGCTGGTCGTCGAGGCTGTGGCGGAAGGCGGGCATGTAGCCCAGTTCCGGGTTGGCCGGCTGGGCGATGCCTTCGAGGATCACGCGGATGGCGTTGTCGGGGCTGTCGGCGTAGAGGTTGCTGTTGAGGGCCAGGGAGGGGCGTACGCCGGTCAGGGTCGGGCCTTTTTCCTGGGCGTGGCAGGCCATGCAGGCCCCCGAGAACAGGCGGGCGCCGGGGGAGCCGAGGGGCTCGGTGCGTTGCTCGGCCTGGTGGTTCAGGGTGTCGGCGCTGGCTTGTGTGGTGCTGGCCGGTTGCAGGCTGGACAGGTAATGGGCGATGGCTTGCAGGTCGGCCTCCGGCAGTTGCGCCAGGCCTTCGTGGATCACCGGCGCCATCGGGCCGGCGGCGACGCCGTGGCGCGGGCTATAGCCGTGGCGCAGGAAGTCCAGCAGGTCCTGTTCGGTCCAGGCCAATGGAGCCTTGCTGCCGGCCAGGGCATGGGCGCTCCAGTCTTCGGCAACACCGCCGCTCAGGTGGTGCCGGCCGCCGCGTTCGCCAAACAGCGGATCGCGGGGCGAGTGGCAGGCGCTGCAATGTCCCAGGCCCTCGCTCAGGTAGGCACCACGGTTCCACAGGGCGCTGCGCCCGGGATCGTCGGCCAGGGCGCCGGGCCTGAGGTAGAGCCAGTTCCAGGCGAGGATGCCCGGGCGGATATTGAAGGGGAAATGCAGGTCGGTCTGCGGTGGCTGGTGGCGGACCGGCGGCTGGCTCATCAGGTAGGCGTAGAGCGCCTTGAGGTCCTCGTCGCGGGTCTTGGTGAAGGCGGTGTAGGGAAACGCCGGGTACAGGTAACGCCCGTTGCGGTCGATGCCGTGGCGCATGGCGCGCTCGAAGGCCGGATAGGACCAGTTGCCGATCCCGGTCTCCGGATCGGGGGTGATGTTAGTGCTGTACAGGGTGCCGAACGGGATGCGCATGGCCAGGCCGCCAGCGTTGCGCGCCCCGCCCGGCGCGGTATGGCAGACCGCGCAATCGCCCAGGGCCGCGAGTTGCTCGCCCTTGGCGACTTGCGCATGGCTGAAGTACTGGGTGTCGTGATTGTCCAGCGGCGCGATCGCCGGCTGCCAGCTGATGAACACGCCTGCGGTGACGGCCAGGCTCAAGGCGGTCAGGCTCCAGCCGGCGAGGGTCTTGAGTTTGCTCATGGGTGGGCCTCCTGGCCAGTGCGGTCAGCGTCGGGGGCTTGCTGCAAGGCTTGCAACAACCTTTCCGGGGTAAAGGGCACTTGCCGCAGGCGCACGCCGACCGCGTCGAAAATCGCGTTGGCAATGGCCGCGGCGCTGGGTACCGAGGCTGACTCGCCGGCGCCCATGGACGGTTCTTCCGGGCGGTCGAGCAGTTGCACATCCACTTCGGGTAGCTCGTCGAAACGCAGGATCGGATAGCCGCCCCATTCCAGGGAAGTGCTGCCGCAATGGTCGAAGCCGACGTATTCCTTGAGCACCCGGCTGCACGACTGGACGATGTTGCCGTGCACCTGGTGACGGACGCCGGCCGGGTTGACCATGCGCCCGCAGTCGTGGCTGACGAAGATCTTGTCCAGGCGGATCTGCCCGGTGCGCCGGTTGACGCTCAGGTCGCAGACCCACGCGGCCCAGGCGGCACCGAAGCCGGGGAACTTGCTGTGGAAATACCGGGCATAGGCAAACCCCCGGCCCTTGACCCATTCCTGCGACGGCGGTGCCGGGTGGCGGTGGGCGCTACCGTCCTGCCAGTCGGCCTGTTTTTTCAGCGCCTCGATCAGCGCCAGGGCCCGTGGGTCGTCCAGATAGCGCAGGCGGAAGGCGATCGGGTCCTGCTGGGCGATGTAGGCCAGTTCGTCGATCCAGGATTCGTGGGCGAAGACATTGGGCAGCGCCGAGACCCCGCGCATCCATGAGGCGCGGACGATCGGCGCGGCGTCCTGGCAGACGATGCGCATCTGCGGGAAGCGGTATTGCGGGATCGCCGTGCGGTCGCCCATCTGCTGGATGTCGGGGCGGTTGGCGACGGTGCCGGTGAGCAGCAGCGCCAGGGTCCGGGCGTTGTTCGAGGGGTAGCAGGTCTTCAATTCGTAGGCGGCCACTTCGCGTTTGCCGTCCAGGCCACCGCGGACTTGCATCAGCTGCGCGGTGCCCTTGGGTTCCCAACCGGCCTCCTGCTCGCGCATCAGTTGCACCCGCACCGGCCGCCCGACCGCCTGGGAGAGCAGGGCGGCGTCGGCGGCCACATCGTCGGCGCAGTTGCGCCCGTAACAGCCCGAGGCTTCCATGCGATTGATTTGCACCTGTTGCGGTGTACGCCCCAGCAGCAGGGCGATGTCCTTGCGCAGGTCATGAGGATTCTGGCTGCCGGTCCAGACCTCGGCGCGTTCGGCGTCGATCATCGCCACCGCGCAGGACGGGCCGATGGAGGCATGCAGGTGGTAGGGCCAGACATAGTCGACATTGAGCGGGCTGTTGAGCGTGCCCAGGCTGCTGTCGATACCGGGATCGTCGCGCAGCACGCGGTCCTGCTTGGGATGGGCCAGGAGCGTCTTGTGCAGCGCATCTTGCCGCAGGTCGGGCAGCGCATCCCAGGTTTTCCACTGGACCTTGAGCTGGCGCATGGCGTCGATGGCCTGCTCCTCACGCTCGGCGACGATGCCGACAAAGTCACCGATCACCACCAGTTTGACGATGCCCGGCAAATGCGCGATGGACGCCACATCCACCGCGATCAGCGCATGGCCCAAGGGCGCGCTGGCATCGGCGCCGGGGTAGGGCGGGCGTACCACGCGACCGTGGAGCATGCCGTCCAGGCGCAGGTCGTGGACATAGGTCAACTGGCCGCTGACCTTGGCCGGGATGTCCACGCGCGGGGTGGACTGGCCGACATAACGACCGGCACCGACGGCCTTGAGTTTTACATGTGGGTCCAGGGGCAGGTGCAGGTCCTGTCCGCGGGCCAGTTCGGCGTAGCTCAGGCGCCGTTTGGGGTGCGCACTGGCGTAGATCTGCCCTCGTTCAACCTGCAACCCGGCAATCGGTTGGTCGAGGATTTCCGCTGCGCCTTCCAGCAACCACTGGCGCAACTGGGCGGCGGCCTGGCGCAGGGGCAGGGCGCTGACCTGCAGGGTCGCGCTGGCGATGGTCGGGCCCTGGTCCGGGGTGCTGGCGGTGTCGCCGAGAATCATCCGCACCTGCTCGAAGTCGACATCCAGTTCGTCGGCGACGAGCTGCGCCAGCGCCGTGCGCACCCCGGTGCCGAGGTCGACATGACCGCAGAACGCGGTGACGTGGCCGTCGGCGCCCAGGGCGATAAAACTGTCGACATGGTCCGGCGTCGGGTCCGCTGGCAACGAGGTCGTAGTACGGGTTTCGGCCATGGCCAGCAGCGGTTTGGGCAGCAGGGTGCTGATCATGATCAGGCCGCCGGCCTGGAGCAGGCGGCGACGGGTCAACGGCAGGTCGTTCATGGTCGACCCCGCTCTGCCAGCAGCTGACGGGCCCTGGCCGCGGCTTGCAGGATCTCGAAGTGCGCGCCGCAGCGGCAGAGGTTGTAGGCCAGCTCGTTCTTGATCCGCTGCTCGTCGGCCTCGGGTTCGCGCTCGAACAGCGCCACCAGGGTCATGATCATGCCGTTGCTGCAATAGCCGCATTGCGCGGCCTGCTCATCGATGAACGCCTGTTGCACCGGGTGCAGGCGCTCTTCCTGCGCCAGGCCCTCCAGGGTGGTGACCTGCTTGCCCTGCACGCTGGACAGCGGCAGGGTGCAGGAGCGGGCGGCGACACCGTCCACCAGCACCGTGCAGGCGCCGCATTGCCCCAGGCCGCAGCCGTACTTGGGGCCATTGAGGCCCAAGTCGTTGCGCAGGGCATACAGCAGAGGTGTGTTTGGCGGCAGCTGATCCAGTAAAAGGTGGCGGCCGTTGAGGATAAAAGTCATGGCAGCTTGGGTCCTGTGAGTGAGTGGCGTGGCGCGTTGAGAACGCGCCAGCGGTCAGGGCAGGTGTGAGCCGGCAACGCGTCCCGTTCAGGGACTGGACAACAAGGTTGCGCTCAGGTGCTGGGCAGATTTGCGGGGGCGAAGCATGCGGGGTTTGAGGTGGTCGATAAATAAGACGATTCTGGTTTTTTGTAGGCCGAAGCCAGGGGGTGATTCGGCATTATCTGATCTGGTGCCTGAGAAAAATGATGGCTAATAGCCATAATTGTCGCTTGTGACAGCCTTGGTCACGGCGTAGGATGCGCGCCCTGATCAGCTTGGCTGAACCGTTTTACCCGAATGCGACATGGATTGTTATGACTCACTCCCCCCGTTTTTTCTCGCCATTGCTCATCCTGGCACTGGTGACGATCCCGGCTTTCGCCGATCCAGGTGCCCAGCGCGCCGAGCTGCTGCAGGTTTACCGCCAGGCCGTCGAGCATGACGCCCAGCTGTCCGCGGCGCGCCACGAGTACCAGGCCCAGCGCGAAAGTATCCCCCAGGCCCGGGCCGGGTTACTGCCCACACTCAATGCCGGCAGCACCGTGGAATCGGTGCGTCTGGAACGGGATGAGCCGGGCCTGACCCGCACCCGCAGTACCACAGTATTCCAGGCCAATCTCAACCAGCCGCTGTTTCGTGCCGATCGCTGGTTTCAACTGGAAGCCGCCCATGCCAGTACCGCCCAGGCCGAACTTGAATTGGGCGCGAAGGAGCAGGGCTTGGTGCTGACCACGGCCCAGGCCTATTTCGAAACCTTGCGCGCCCTGGACCTGCTCGCCGCTTCCAAGGCCGAGGAAGCGGCGCTCAAGCGTCAGCAGCAACAGGCCCAGGCCCGCCTGGAGAATGGCGCCTCGAGCATCACCGATGTGCTCGACGCCCAGGCCGCCCATGACAATGCCGGCGCCAATCGCAAGCTCGCCGAGCGCAAGGTCGATGATGCCTTCGAGGCCTTGTCCCGCTTGACCCGCCAGGACTATTCGACGATCGAGGGTATTCAGCATCAGCTACCAGTGGAACTGCCGGTGCCCAACGATGCCAACGAATGGGTCAGCCGCGCGGTGCGCCAGAACCTGGCGTTGCAGGCCAGCAGCTACGCGGTGATTGCCGCCGAACAGACCAACCGCCAGCGCAAGGCCGGTTATGCGCCGACCGTCGATGCGGTGGCGTCCTGGCGCAAAGGTGAAAACGACAGCTTCGGCTACAGCAACCCCACCGACTTCGGACGGGATGGCTATCGAGGCAATGTCACGCAAAGCAGCATCGGCCTGGAGCTGAATATTCCGCTGTACTCCGGCGGCATGACCCGTTCCCAGGTGCGCGAAGCGACCGAGCGGCTGGCCCAGAGTGAAGACGAGCGCGAGGACCGCCGTCGCGAAGTGGTGCAGAACACGCGCAATTTCTACCGCGCGGTGAATTCCGATATCGAGCAGGTCATTGCCCGCCGGCAGACGATTCGTTCCGGCCAGGCTTCGGTCAAGGCCAACCAGGTCGGGCGCGACCTGGGCTCGCGTAACACCGCGGATGTGCTCAATGCCCAGCGCCAGCTGTACAGCGCGGTGCGTGAGTACAACAACGCGCGCTACGACTACATCATCGACACCCTCAAGCTCAAGCAGGCGGCGGGAACCCTGAGCCCGAAAGACCTGAGCGACCTGGCGATGTACCTGACCAAAGACTACGACGCCGATCGGGATTTCCTGCCACCACAGGAGCGCAAGGCGCTCTGACGGGTGATTCATACAGCCGAGTGAAATAAATCTCAATCGATGATGTCGTATTGATACTATTTATTTCATGTTTGATGTAACATCTTGAAATATTAGGACTTTACGGCCGCAACGCGGCATGCATGGAAGCTTATGAGCGAACAAGGAAGGGGCGCCGAGTCGCCCACGCCAGACACTGGCCTGGTCTGTCTGGTGATGCTGGCCCGGTTTCATTCGGTGGCGGCATCTGCCGAGCAACTGGCCCACGAACTCGCTCCAGAGAACCAGCCGTTCACCCAGCGCGAACTGCTGCTCGCCGCCCGCAAGCTGGGGCTCAAGGCCAAGTCGGTCAGCACTTCCATCGCTCGCCTGGAGCGCACGCCATTGCCGGCAATCGCGGCCGATGGCGACGGCACATTCTTCATCATTGCCAAGCTCGACCAAGGCCAGGCGCTGATCCAGGACCCGCGTTCGGACCGGCCTGAAGTCATCTCCTTCGAGGCCCTGGCCGCGCGCTGGACCGGCGAGCTGGTGCTGCTGCGCTCCGAGGCCGGGTTGCCGGGGGAAACCTCGCGGTTCGACTTCACCTGGTTCATTCCCGCCATCGTCAAATACCGCAAGTTGCTCGGCGAAGTGCTGCTGGTGTCCTTTGCCCTGCAGCTGTTTGCCCTGGTGACGCCGTTGTTTTTCCAGGTGGTGATGGACAAGGTGCTGGTGCACCACGGGCTGACCACCCTGGATGTCATCGCCGCGGGGTTGCTGGGCATCATGCTGTTCGAATCGGCCTTGAGCGGTTTGCGCAGCTACGTGTTCGCCCATACCGCCAGCCGGATCGACGTGGAGCTGGGCTCGCGCTTGTTCCGTCATCTGATCAACCTGCCGCTGGCGTATTTCCAGGCGCGCCGGGTCGGCGATTCGGTGGCCAGGGTGCGCGAGCTGGAGAACATCCGCAGCTTCCTGACCGGCAACGCCATTACCTTGTTGCTGGACGTGCTGTTCTCGCTGGTGTTCATCCTGGTGATGTTCTACTACAGTGGCTGGCTGACCCTGGTGGTGCTGTTGTCGCTGCCCCTGTACGTGCTGGTCTCGCTGTTTGTCACCCCGCTGTTGCGCGCCCGCTTGCAGGACAGTTTCACCCGCGGCGCGGAAAACCAGGCGTTCCTGGTGGAGACGGTGAACGGCATCGACACGGTGAAATCCATGGCCGTCGAGCCCCAGGCGATCCGCAAGTGGGACAACCAGATGGCGGCTTATGTCGCGGCAGGGTTCAAGACCCAGACCTTGTCCACCATCGCCAACGAAAGTGTGTCGCTGATCGGCAAGCTGGTTACCGTGGCGACCCTCTGGCTGGGCGCGCGGCTGGTGATCGACGGACAGCTTTCGGTGGGCGAACTGATCGCCTTCAACATGCTGGCCGGTCGGGTCAGCGGCCCGATCATGCGCCTGGCGCAGTTGTGGACCAGCTTCCAGCAGACCGGCGTTTCCGTACAGCGCCTGGGCGATATCCTCAACACCCGCACCGAGCTGTCCCAGGCCACCCGCAGCGCCTTGCCGCCCCTCAGGGGGCAGATTGAATTCGACCAGGTGCATTTCCGTTATCGCGCCGACGGCTCGGAGATCCTGCGCGGGATCAACCTGCAGATCGCCGCCGGCGAAGTGATTGGCGTGGTGGGGCGTTCCGGCTCGGGTAAAAGCACGCTGACCCGCCTGCTCCAGCGCCTGTATGTGCCCGAGCGTGGACGGGTGCTGGTGGACGGCATGGACCTGGCGCTGGCGGACGTTTCCTCCCTGCGGCGGCAGATCGGCGTGGTGTTGCAGGACAACATGCTGTTCAACCGCAGCATCCGGGAAAACATCGCCCTGAGCGATCCGGGCGCGCCGCTGGAAACGGTGATGCATGCCGCCAGCATGGCCGGGGCCCACGAATTCATCCTGGAGCTGCCCGAAGGCTACGACACCATGGTCGGGGAGCATGGCACCTCGCTGTCCGGCGGCCAGCGGCAACGCATCGCCATCGCCCGGGCCCTGATCGGCAACCCACGGATCCTGATTTTCGACGAGGCCACCAGTGCGCTGGACTACGAGTCCGAACGGATCATCCAGCAGAACATGCAAAGCATCTGCGCCGGGCGCACGGTGATCATCATCGCTCACCGCTTGTCGGCGGTACGCGATGCCAATCGCATCCTGGTGGTCGACCGCGGGCAGATCGTCGAGCAGGGCAACCATGCCGAACTGCTGGCGCACCAGGCTGGCCACTATTCGCGCCTGCACCGTATGCAGCAGGGCTGAGCGCCGCCCGATTCACAGGTTATTTGTTCGGCCGCCGCCCCCGCCGCAGGGGGCGGGGCTGGATGCCATCCGGATTCAAGGACCGATTGCCCATGAGCGCCACTCCTTCGTTATTGCAGCGCTACCGCGACGTCTGGCAACACGCCTGGCGCCAGCGCAAAAGCATGGACAGCGTGCAGCGCCTGCCCCATGAGGCGCAGTTCCTGCCCGCCGCCCTGGAGTTGCAGGACACCCCCGTGCACCCGGCGCCGCGGATCTTTGTCTGGAGCATCCTCGGTTTTGCCGTGCTGGCCTTGCTGTGGGCCTGTCTCGGCAAGATCGAAGTGGTGGCGGTGGCGCCGGGCAAGATCGTGCCCAATGGCAAGACCAAGCTGATTCAATCCAGCGAGACGGCGGTGGTCAGGGCGATCCATGTCAGTGACGGCCAGGCGGTGAAAGTCGGCGAGCTGCTGGTGGAACTCGACCCGACGGCGGCGGATGCCGACGTCAGGCGGATTCAGAGCGAGCTGCTGGCGGCCCGGGTCGACAGCGCTCGGGGCGCGGCGATGCTCGATGCGATCAACCAGCAACAGCCGCCGGCGTCATTGATCGGTGCGATTGCCAACGCCAACCCGGAGCAGGTGCTCAGTGCCCAGCGCTGGTTGCAGGGGCAGTATCAGGAGTACCGCAGCAACCTGGAGCTGGTGGACGCGGAAATCCTCCAGCGCAGCGCCGAAATCCAGTCCGCCCAGGCCCAGGTGGCCAGCCTGCGGCAAACCGTGCCGATCGCCACGCAATTGGCCGAGGACTACCGGCGGCTGCTGGAGCAACAGTACGTGGCGCGCCACGAGTACCTGGAAAAGGAACAGGCGCGCCTCGACCTGCTGCGCCAGTTGAGTGTGCAGCAGGCCAGTGTCTTGCAGTCCACCGCGGCCCAGGCTGAGGCGCGGCGTCGGCGCGAAGGCGTGGTCGCGCAGAACCGCCGGGCCATGCTCGACCTGCAACAGGAAGCCAATCAGAAAGCCGCAAGCCTGGTCCAGGAACTGGCCAAGGCCCGTTACCAGGAAACCCTGACCAGCCTCAAGGCCCCGGTGGACGGCACCGTGCAACAACTGGCGATCCACACTGTCGGCGGCGTGGTCACCCCGGCCCAGCCGCTGATGGTCATAGTGCCCGCCGACCAACCGGTGGAAGTGGAAGCGATGCTGGAAAACAAGGACGTGGGTTTCGTCCGCGCCGGCCAGCCGGTCACGGTCAAGGTGGAAACCTTCACCTTCACCAAATACGGCACCGTCGACGGCGAAGTGCTCAGCGTCTCGAACGACGCCATCGAAGATGAAAAGCGCGGGCTGATCTACAGCAGCCGCATTCGCCTGAAGTCCGACCACCTGATGGTCAACGGCCAACGCGTGGCGCTGTCGCCGGGCATGTCGATCACCGCGGAAGTGAAGACCGACCAGCGCCGGGTGATCGACTACTTCCTGAGCCCGTTGCAACAGCATGTGGATGAGAGTTTGCGAGAGCGCTAGGGCTTTTGAAGTGACGTTCCCAGCGTATCGCCAGGCATCAATGATTCTTTCAACGTGGAGGGAGTAACCGGTATGGCCAGATCCACAAGCCGAAGCCTGTATTGGCTCGGTGCGGCAGCGGCAGTTGTGCTGCTTGTGTACTACTTGCTGCCCACCACGCAAGACCGTCCCTATATGAAACTTCATTCAACGGGGGATGGCAGTGTTTTTACCGGGTGTGAGTTTTCATCCATCAAGCACGACATGCCTGCCTTTCGATTTTCCATGAGCCCGCAGGCCTGTCGCCTGGTGCGTTATGACGGCAGCAGCGGCATTGAATTCACCCTCGAGTATCCAACGGCAGAGGTGCTCAGCGACGACGCCAAGGGCAGCCGTTACCCGATAGCCTTGTTTATCGAACGAATTTCCATGGAAGGCTTCGACGCCGACAGGCACCTGCGCGGGAAGCATCCCGTGGCGCTGGCGGACGGGGTCGAGCGTTATGAGGTCGGTGGTTTTCAGGAGCGCAAGTTCACAGGGAAAGACGGTGTCTCGGTGTATGTCTCGGACTACGTGGCGACGGTCCGGGCGAACCGCCTGTATGGCAGCGGATTATGGGTTTTCTACCAATACCCAAAGGAACTTACGGATGTAAGGGCCGTGGACGATTTTGTTCTCGATGCTCTGGGTAAGGTAATGCTTGAGTAAGAAACGGGTGTCTGGCACCGGATGATGGTGGAAGTGAAGAACGACCAGTGTCGGGTGATCGACTGTTTCCTGAATACGTTGCAACAGCATGTGGATGAGAGTTTGCGGGAGCGTTGAGTGTTGCCGGAAAGGGGGAGCATGCGAGTGACACGTTGGTTGAAATTTGTACTGGCAGCGATCGGTTTGTTCACTGTACTGAAGCATGGCGTGATCCTGTTGATCGGCATGATCGATGATCCCGATGATCTGTATACCCAGGTCTATCCCTCACCGAGTGGACGTTACAGCGCCGCTCTTGTTTCTCGCTCGGGGGGCGGGGCGATAGCGCCGTTCTGTTCTGATGAGGTGCTTGTATTCAACAGCCTGCTGGATGTGGAAGAGGCGATTAACAGTAATAGCTACCAGGTTTATTTGGGTGAGTGCGACAGTTTTCTTGATCATGCCCCCTCACCGAAAGTGCAGTGGGTTTCCGACTCCGAGTTGCGCGTTGATTTTGCGTTGGGGGGAGCGCGGATGTTTAGTCGTAACGTGAACTTGCGCGGGACGGATGCGTCGGGAAATGTGCAGGTCAGGTTTGCGGGTTATCGTTGAGAAGTTGGCTTTATATAAAGTTGGCCACAAAGAGTAAGTTGGTAAGTTTTCGGGTTTGGCTTTGGATAATAACGATATCGCTCAAATGTGATTTTGTTTTCTGATGGATGAGAAGGATGGGGTGAGTCATGCACGGACTGATAAGCGTCTTGCGTAACGGGATTCTAGGGGTTGTATGTTTTTTGCTGGCCGCCTGTTCCGCACCGGTATGGGTGGTCAAACCCATTGATATTTCACAGGCCGAACAAAGAGTCACAGCAGACTTTGTAGTCAGCAAGTCGGCTGACTATAGATTCGCTTTGCTGTTTGTTCAGGGAAACACCCTGGCTGAAATGAACAGCCGGGAAGAAATCTGGGGCACCAGCCACAAGGAAGGTATCGCGATTCCTGTGCATCTGCGGGTCTTGAAAGATGGAACACTGGTGTTTGACGGGAACATAGTGACCACGGGTATCAACTGGGGTCAGACGTTTGATTACCAGGGGCGGCGAATCAACACGGCGGTGCGTTTGATCAAGACATTGGAATTGTCGCCTGGGAAATATTCGGTCGAAGTCGGCACTCTTGGGGAAGTACAGGCATTTCGCAGTATCGAGAGCTATGTAGAGTTTAGTTATTACAATCCCAAGCATTGAAGCGTTTTTGTAAGCTGGTAACGCACTGAAGGGACAGATTTGTTTTTAGGTGAATCCAGCTCTAAAAAATAGATCTATCCCCGTTGACTAATTATTAAGGGATCAGGAGATGTTATCGATAATCCACTTTCAACGCAGTTTGCTGATCGCTGCAATCCTGTTGTTTTCTGCTTCGGTTACTGCGTCCAGCAGGTTTGAGGGGGGAAGGGATGGTCGTCACTCATATGAGCTGAATCTTCCTGAGTCCGAATGTCGCTGGGTGGACAATGGGGGCGGTGAAGTCATGACGCTTTCAATCGAGTACCCCAGCATGAAAGTCGTAAAGCCGCGAGTAGGGAACTCAGTTATCACGATTCGAATGTTCCCGGTTTTACGACCCTCTTTTCGGGAAGGGGCATTTTTAGAAGGGGTGAAACCGTTCAAGGTTGTTGAGGGAGTCGAATTCTACGACTACGGGGGATTTATTACTCGCACATTTGACGGAGGTGAAGGCGAGACTGTATTTGCCACTGATCATGAGCGCTTCTGGCTGGGTAAGCGTTTGTTTAAAGATTTGCGGGTGTCTTATCAGTATGCGCGTAACTATGAAGACATAAGGTTTATGGATAGGTTTGTAATGAGTTTTCTTGAGCAGGTAATAGTTAGGTAAGGGTTTACAGCAGCCGCATCCGCCTGAAAACCGACCACCTGCTGGTCAACGGCCAGCGCGTGGCGCTGTCGCTGGGCATGTCGGTCACCGCGGAAGTGAAGACTGACCAGCGTCGGGTGATCGACTACTTTCTGAGTCTGATGCAACAGCATGGGGGTGAGAGTTTGCGGGAGTGTTGAGGGTTGTTCGCCATTTATATGCTATTGAGGTCAATTGATGATTACTAAATTAAGGAAGTATCTGTATTGGCTGGGGGGCGCAATATTTTCTTTGTTATTGCTGTTTTTCTTGGTTTCAAAGCCGAAAGACAATCCATATATGACGCTTTATTCGTCGTCGAGTGAGCGCGGCTTTTCAGGGTGTGAGTTTGCAAACGAAAAGCGGCCAGGCGTGAGGTTTCGATTTTATGTCCCAGCCGATGAGTGCAAATTAATTATTTATCATGGTGGCGCTGGTATTAGGTTTTATATTGATTATCCGAGCTTGAAGGTTGTTCGTGCGGGTGCCAAGGAAGGCTTTCCTATCTATTTTTACATGGAGCGCATTTCCTCAGGTGAGTTTGATGCAGATAGGCATTTGGCAGGAAAAAAGCCGATTGCAGTTAGGGATGGAATGGAGATATATGAACTTAATGATTATAAGGAAAGAAAATTCAATGGAGAAGATGGTGTTCCTGTTTATGCTTCTGACTATCTAGCTACCATTCGGGCAAGCAGGTTGTACAAGTCGGAGTTTTTGGTTTTTTATCAGTACCCAAAAGAGTTTGCAGATGTCAAGGCAATGGATGATTTCGCTCTTGATGTTTTGCGTAAGATAGTAGCTGAATAAGGAAGTGGTCCATGGCATTGGTAGTATTTAGTGATGATCAAATAAAAGAGCTGCAGCGGCTTTCGGATAAAAAAGATTATCCAGCAGCGTATGACTATATGCATGGTATTCTCGCGGCTGAAACCGAAAAAGCTGGGAACTCAGCGAATGCGGCTGATTTACAGGCCGTTACTAACTGGCTCGCGACAGCCAAGGCTATCAATTCAAACGATAGAGGCAATTTCCTTAATGATCTTGTTCGTGGGTCGATACAGTATTCGGTTGCCAAGACCGGGCGCCCGTTAGATGATGCCGCGTTTCAAGTTGCTTCGGATAGGCTGGCTTCGGAGACAATAAAAAATATAGTGAATGGGAAGGGAGTATCTACGGCCGATATTATCGGGGATTTAGAGTCGGACGGTATGACGACAGGGTTGCAGTTACAGGCATGGCAATGGCCTGGCGCCTTGGCTGACATACTTCCAACTCCCGCGGGCATGGGGCGGGACTTCATACAGATTCCTCACGAAACGAACATGGAGTTTATGCAAAATGTCATAAGCTCCATGATTTCAAATATGGCGGGATTGGAGCGAGTATTAAACCGAGATTCTGTACTTGATCGCAGTCCAGCGTGGAAGTTGTGGCGAGAGTTAAATACATTTGTGGCGAATAACCGCTATAAACTGTATGAGAAAGATGACGCGGCGCAAGTTGTCCCCCGTAAAGACCTGGTCAACATCGACATCAACCCATCTCCGCAACCCCAACAACACATCCAGGGCGAAAGCAAAGCCCAGCAGGACGTCGCCAACGGCTTCATTCAGAACTCGGCGACCAACAGCATCTTTGCCGTCGGCGGCATTCTCAGCAAAACCGATTTCACCTCGACCCAGATGGCCAGCCTGGCCTCGGGTGGCATTCGCCCGGGCGAAATGCAGCTCGACCCCAATGCGCGTCCCAACACCTACCTGACCCAGTTCTACCAGCCGTCCAGCCCGAACAAGCCGGACTTCAGCCTGCGTAATGCGGTAACGCTGAACGGCCTGTCGGCCATGACCACCTTCAACACCTACGTTGACCCGCTGCTGCTGGACCTGACCGGCAACGGCGTGCACATGACCGACATCCGTGACGGCGTGCTGTTCGACACCGACCACAGTGGCACGCTCAAGCGCAGCGGCTGGGCGGATCGCAGCACCGGTATGCTGGTGATCGACGATGGCAGCGGCCAGATCAAGGACGTCAGCCAGATGTTCTCCGAGTACTACGGCGGCAAGGCCGGGGTGAACGGCGCGGCGGGCGAGACGAAATTCAAGGACGGTTTCGCGGCACTGGCCAGCGAGGATGCGAACAAGGATGGCGTGATCGATCAGCGCGATCCGATCTGGAGCAAGCTGCGGGTCTGGGTCGACGGCACCCATGATGCGAAAGTCGATGCCGGCGAACTCAAGACCCTGGCCGAGCTGGGCATCACCCAGATCAACGTGCGGGCGGCGGCGTCCACTCAAACCGAAGTGCGTGACGGCAACCGGGTGCTCGCCACCGGTTCGTTCACCATCAATGGCAAGAGCCAGGAAGCGCTGGCGGTGGATTTCCTCGGTGACCCGGTCAGCAACACCCTGACTGCCCAGGGCGCGGGTACCAAGGTGACTTCGACCACCAATGGCATCACCACCACCGCCTATGCCAGCCAGAGCACCACCGGCGAAACCCTGGATGCGGCGCAGCTGGGCGTCGGCAACCTGTACGGCGGCAGCGGCAACGACACGCTGATTGCTGCGCCGGCCGGTGGTTGGCTGGTGGGTGGCGGTGGCAGCAACACCTATGTCGGCGGCAAGGGCGACGACGTCTTTGTGATCAGCGCCTCGGACGATCCGAAAAATATCCACGGCAATGGCGGCCACGACACGGCGATCATCGTTGGCGACAAAGGCGTGGTGCTGAACATGGCCCAGGCCGGCCTGACCATTGCCCAGGGCGGCAGTGGCGATGACACCCTGATCAGCGGCGGCACCGGCAGCGCCTTTATCAAGGGCGGCTCCGGCAACTCGACCCTGGTGGGCGGGGCGGGCAGCGACGTGTTGGTCGGTGGCAGCGGCCACAACACCATCATCGGCGGCAGCGGCAAGGCGGTGATCTACGCCGGGCCCCAGGGCGACGTGATTTACGCCGCCGAAGGCGGCAGCATCATTCACGCCGGTGGCGGCGCCGACCGGATTTTCGGCGGTGCCGGCAATGACGTGATCGAAGTCGGCCATGGCAACGCGACCATCGACGGCGACGGCGGGATCAACCTGGTGACGCTGCATGGTAACCATGGCGATTACCGCATCACCCGCACCGCCAGCGGCTATGAAGTGGCCGACAAGGTGGCCGGGCGCGACGGCACGGTGACCCTGAAGAATATCCAGAAGCTGAATTTCTCGGATATCTCGGCGGTCGATCTGCAGACCCCCAACGCCATGCCGGTGGCCGACGTGCTGACCCTCGACAAGGACGGCAAGGCCTTCAACCGGACCCAGGCCCACCTGATTTCCGCGCAAAGCCTGCTGGCCAACGATCAGCACCTCAACAGCCAGGGCGCGCTGCGCATCGCCAACGTCGGCGACGCGGTCGGCGGCACCGTCAGCCTCACGGCCCAGGGCGACGTGCTCTTCACTCCGGATGCGCGCTACACCGGCCTGCTCAGCTTCAAGTACGGCGTGGTCGATGCCGCCGGCAACCTGTCGGCCTCGGTGGTCGACCTGAGCAGCGGACAGACCGCGCCGATGCGCGCCGGGGTGACTTTGCTGACCCCGGAAGTGCCGCTGGACCCATTGGCGGCCCAGGAGTGGTACCTGAGCGATACCAACGTGCTGCCGGTCTGGCAGGACTACACCGGCAAGGGCGTGCGTATCGGCCAGTTCGAGCCGGGCGGCCAGTTCGCCACCGCGCCCGAGATCTTCGACATCGCCCACCCGGACCTGGCCGCCAATGTCGACAAGGCCTGGCTGCAGACCCAGCAGAGCAACGGCAGCCTGCCGGGCCTGGTGTCCAACCACGCCACCATGGTGGCGGGGGTGATGGTCGCCGCCAAGAATGGCACGGGCGGGGTAGGGGTGGCCTATGGCGCGACGCTGGGCGGCTACTACCTGGCCAACAGCGGCGCCGACCTCGCCGGGCTGGGGCACATGGTCAGCTTCGACATCGCCAACAACAGCTGGGGTTTCACCAACGATTTCGCCCTCAGCAGCTTCCAGGACGGTTTCGTCAACACCGCCACGGCGCTGAGCATGAATGCCCAGTACGCCGCGAGTAACGGTCGCGGTGGCCTGGGGACCATCATTGTCGCGGCCGGCGGCAACAGCCGCGCAACCGGCGGCAATGCCCAGGGCTCCTTGACCAACAACAACCGCTTCTCGGTGGAAGTCGGCGCGATCAATGCCCAGGGCGACTTGTCGACCCTGCAGATCGGCTCCTCGCCGTTCTCCAACCCGGGCGCCAGCCTGCTGGTGTCGGCGCCGGGCAGCAACGTGGTGTCCACCAGCCATATGCTGGAAACCGATCGTGGCTCGACCTTCGGCAACGACTACACCAGCATGCAGGGCACCAGCTTCGCCGCGCCGATCGTCTCCGGCATCGTCGCGCTGATGCTCGAGGCCAACCCGAACCTGGGCTATCGCGACGTGCAGCAGATCCTCGCGTTGTCGGCGCGCCAGATCAACGACCCGTCCACGCAGTGGAGCGACAACGCCGCCCACGGCTGGAACGGCGGTGGCATGCACACCAGCAACGACTACGGTTTCGGCGAAGTCGACGCGCGGGCCGCGGTGCGCCTGGCCGAAGCCTGGATGACCCAGAGCACCGGCGCCAACGAGTACGTCTACAGCGCCTCCAGCGGCGCCCTGGGCAAGAACCTGGCGGCGGGGGGCACGCTGACTTCGTCGATCGCCATGAATGCCGGCCTCAATGTCGAACACGTCGAGATCGACTTCGACGCCCAGGTGGGCCGCCTTGGCGACCTGACGCTCAAGCTGATCTCGCCCGACGGCACCCAGAGCATCCTGCTCAACCGCCAGGGCAAGGTGCCGGACGGCATGCCCGGCGCGAGTGCCAGCGATGTCGGCAGCACGCAGTCGGGGTCGTTCAAGTACACCTTCATGACCACCCATGACTTTGGCGAGCGCTCGGCGGGCAACTGGACCTTGCAGGTGAGCGATGCGGCTTCCGGCCAGCCGGTCACGCTCAATGCCTGGTCGCTGCGTTTGTACGGCAGCAAGAGCACCCCGGACGACACCTATTTCTACACCGACGAATACCTCAAGTCGGTGGTCGGGCATGCCAACCGCGCGGTCCTGGACGATGCGGTCAATGGTGTCGCGGGCGGGCGCAATACCCTCAACGCGGCGGCCGTTTCCGGGGATAGCTCGATCAACCTGTTGACCGGTGTCGCCAGCATTGGCGGTGCGGCGTTGACGGTGAAAAACCCGGGCAGCATTCAGAACATCGTCACCGGCGACGGCAACGATGTGTTGGTGGCTGGCAAGGCCGATGCCTTGCTCGACGGCGGGCGTGGCAACAACAGCCTGACCGGTGGCGCGGGCAAGGACTTCTTCGTGGTCCACCGCCGGGAGGGTGGCAGCGATGTCATCAGCAACTTCGAGGCCGCCCGTGGCGAGATCATCGACCTGGTGGGCTTTGCCGGGAAGAAGTTCAGCGACCTGGTGCTCAGCCAGCAAGGCGCGGACGTCAAGATCGACCTGGCCAAGGGTCAGAGCATCGTCCTGAAGAACCAGCTGCTGGCCGGGATCGGCGCGGCGAACTTCAAGTTCCAGGACACCTTTGTCGCCCCGACGGCCTACGTCAACAGCGACGCCTCGGCGGTCCAGCCGCAGGAAGGCCTGGGCACCGTGCTGCTCAACGGCGGCGGCAAGGGCGTGATGTACAGCAGCGACGCCCAGGGCAAGATGGTCGCTTCGTTGAGCGGCACGATCTACAGCCATGACAGCGCGACCTCGGATGTGTTCGTGGTGGCGGCCCAGTCGGGCGTCAAGGACTACAACAACGCCCTGCGCGGCTTCCGCCACGGGATCGACAAGATCGACCTGCGCCAGACCGGAGTGACCGATTTCAGCCAGCTGACCATCGAGCACAAAAATCGCGCCACCCTCAACGGCCTGACGCAGATTCATGGGGTGTACGTGACACGTAACGGCGCCCAGGGCGCTGCCTCGAACGTCAACCTGGTGTACCTGGATGCGCTGGATGTGGCGCAGGTCAGCGCTTCGGACTTCATCTTCGCCGAGCATGCGCCGCAGGTGGTGCCGACCGTTGGCCCGGTGCCTGCGGTGAGCGAGCAGCCGACGGTGACTGTGCCAGGTACGCTGACGCCGATTGTCGAGCGTCCTGGCGTGGACCAGCCTACGGTGGTGTCGCCACTGCCGCCGGTTGATCTGCACCCGACTGTCAGCGTTCCGGTGGTCGACCCGGTGTTGCGACCTACGGTCACGATCCCGGACATCACCGTGCCGGAACACAAGACGATCGAGCAGATCCTCGCCGAACGGGGTGTCGACCTGAATCCGAAGGTGCCGGAACACAAGACCGTCGACCAGATCCTGGCCGAGCGTGGCGGCAACCAGGGACCGACGACGGTTCCCGAGCACAAGACCCTCGAGCAGATTCTCGCCGAGCGCGGCATCGGTTCGCTGGAGCCTTCGAAGGTGCCGGACATTGGGCCGGTCGGGCGTGAAGTGGGACGTACCCCGGTGGACGTACCGAGCCCAAGACCGATCGTGATTCCCGATATCCCGGTGGTCGATATCGCTCACCGCGACCTGGATATCCCGAGTCGTCCGCGGGTCACTGTGCCGGATCTCCCGGTAGCGTCGGATCCACGGCTGAAGTTCGACGATCCGCTGCCAGCGGTGACCGACACCGATGATTTCTCGTTCGCGTCGATCCGCGACAGAATCCGTACGCGCCCGACACCGACCACCGTGGAGCCGGTAACGAGCTCGTCGCGCGACCCGCTCACGCTGAGCCCGTTGCCGACGGTCGATCCCGCGCCCGTGGCCAGCGACCCCAACACCATGACGGTCAAGGGCTTCTTCGCCAATGTCACCCTGGGCGACGAGAGCAAGACCATCAACGTCGAGGCCACAGGCGCCAAGTTGTTGGCCGGCAACGGTGACAACAAGGTCAACGTGACGGGCCGCCGGGCCGAGATCACCCTGGGCAACGGCAACAACGTGATTGCCGGCGACATCAACAAGCTCACGGTCGGCCATGGCAACAACAGCATCACCGACAGCGGCTCCTTCGCCACGGTGAAGCTGGGCGATGGCAACAACAAGGTCGTGGTCAGCGGCAGCATGCCGACCGTGGAAGTCGGACACGGGGTCAACGACCTCGAGTTCAGCGGCAGCATGGGCCAGCTGGTGTTCGGCCAGGACATCAGCCCCGAGCGCCTGTGGTTCCAGCATGAAGGGCCGGACCTGCAGATCTCGGTGATCGGCAGCCAGCAGGAGGTCACGCTGCATAACTGGTATGCCGCAACCCCTGAGCGTCCACGGGACATCATGACCGGCGACCGTCACCGGTTGCTGGGCAACGATGTGGAGAACCTGGTCCAGGCCATGGCGGCGTTCGCGCCGGCAGCGCCGGCGACCATGACCTTCGGCGCGGCTGAGCAACAGGCCTTGCAGCCTGTGCTGGCGGCCAACTGGACCTGATCCTGTAACTTGACCTGCTAAGGAGGCCCGCGATGGAGATCGCGGGCCTTTGCCGCTCTCGTTCGGGAGCGGCATTTTTTTATCCCCCCTGATCCCCCCCATTTCCCCATCGGACTTCGTCGAGTTTCCCGATCACCCCGTTGCTCAGCCTGCGTGGGTGGCAGGACCTGCCCGAACATTTCATGTCAGGCACAGCTGGATACAGTTTGTTGACGTCAAGATAGTGGCCATTTAGTATCGCGGCACCTGAATGATGTCAAAGCGCTATCGCAAGGAAGCTGAGAATTGTCTGTACTTAAAGTCGGGCTGTTGTTGCTCGCTATCCTCCCTGCTATTTCGCTTGCCGCTCCCACACCGGGCGAACAGGACCTGATCCGCGAACGCCAGGACCGCCTGCTCGAAGAGCAGCGCCGGCGCCTGGAAGAACTCAAGGACCTGCCCGGCAAAGAGGCGGCCCCCACGGCGCCGACCGCACCTGCCGACACCCGCTGTTTCCCGATCCAGGACATCGAACTCAAGGGCGCCGACAGCCTGTCCGCCGCCGAGCAGGCGCGCCTGCTCAAGCCCTATATCGGTCAATGCCTGGGCGTCAGCCAGCTCAACGAGCTGCTCAAAGTCATCACCGACTACTACCTGGAGAAGGGGCTGGTGACCAGCCGTGCCTACCTGCCGCAGCAGGACCTGTCCGGCGGCCACTTGAAGGTACTGGTGGTCGAGGGCCGGCTCGAAGGCTTGAAGGGCGCGGCCGACAGCCAGCTGTCCGAACGGGAGCTGGCCATGGCCTTTCCCGGCCAGGTCGGCGCGCTGGTCAACCTGCGGGAAATCGAACAACTGGTGGACCAGCTCAACCGCCTGCCGTCGAACCAGGCGCAAATGGAGCTGGCCCCCGGCAAGGAGGTCGGCGGCAGCGAAGTGCTGGTCAAGAACACTGTGCAAAAGCCCTGGCGGGCCGGGCTGTCACGCAGCAACGACGGCCAGCGCAGCACCGGCGAGCAGCAGTGGGGCACCACCTTCGACTGGGACAGCCCGCTGGGGCTGGCCGACCAGCTGATGTTGCGCGGTGGCCACGATGCCATGAGCGACCACCAGCACACCTCCAACAACGTCATGCTCTCTTACAACCTGCCGTGGGGCTGGTGGAACTTCAGTTACACCTACAGCCAGAGCGAGTACCGCTCCCAGGCCCAGGCCAATGGTTTCAGCTTCAAGCAGACCGGCGACAGCCAGAACCACCAGCTGCGCGCCGAGCGGGTGATCCTGCGCGATGCAATGAGCAAGACCTCGCTGAATGCCGGGCTGGCCTACCTGCGCACCAACAACTTCATCGAAGACAGCAAGCTGGCCCTGAGCAGCAATCGCCTCAGCGAAGCCCAGTTCGGCATCAATCACGGCCGGCGCATCGGCGGTGCCTTCGTCAACCTCGACCTGGGGATGCAGCACGGCATCGGTGCCTTCGACGCCCAGGACAATGGCCACCCAGGCCCCGGCGAGCCGAATGCGCGCTACCGCAAATACACCGCCACCCTCAGTTACCTGCAGCCGTTCAAGCTGTGGGGCGAGTCGTTCAGCTTCAGCAGCCTGATGACCGGCCAGCGCAGCGAAGACGTGCTGTTCAGCCCGCAGCGCACCAGTCTCGGCGGGCAGTCGTCGATTCGCGGGTACAAGGACCAGTCGCTGTCCGGCGACAGCGGCGGTTACTGGCGCAACGACCTGCGCTGGAGCCGTCCGGTGACCCTCGGCTGGCTGCGCCCGGTGTTCGCCGAGTACGGCAGCAGCCTGGGCTACGACCAGGGTGTGATCCGTGGCGACCGCTACAACGGCGAGCAGCACGGGCGTATGTCGAGCAACTCCCTGGAACTGTTCGCTCGCGGCCAGCACTTCGCGACCAGCGTGACCTTCGCCCATTCCCTTGAACGCCCGGATGTCCTGAGCGAGCGCGAAGCGCCGATCTACTTCCGCCTGGACTTTTTCCTCTAAATCGCGTTTTTTCGAGACTTCGACATGGACGTTCGCCAATTCGCTTTCCTGGCCCGCCAGCCTTCTGCTGCCCTGAAAACCCGCGAGCACTTCTGGGGCATGCCCAAGCGCGGCCTGGCGTTCATCCTGGCCAACGCCATGTTCTGGCAACCGCTGTGGGCCCAGGCGGAAGGCATCGTGGTCAGCGCGCCGGGCACCAGCCTGGGGCAGGCGGGCAACGGCGTACCCATCGTCAATATCGCCACGCCCAATGGCAGCGGCCTGTCGCATAACCAGTTCCACGACTACAACGTCGGCCAGCGGGGCGTGATCCTCAACAACGCCACCGACCGCACGCAGAGCACCCAACTGGGCGGGATCATCGTCGGCAACCCGAACCTCAAGGGCGTCGCCGCGCAAACCATCCTCAACGAAGTCAACGGTGGCAGCCCCAGCCAACTGCGCGGCTACACCGAAGTGGCGGGGCAGTCGGCCCATGTGATCGTCGCCAACCCCTATGGCATCAGCTGCAATGGCTGCGGCTTCATCAACACCCCGAAAGCCACCCTGACCACCGGCAAGCCGGTGATCGAAAACGGCCAGCTCAGCCGTTATCAGGTCGATCAGGGGCAGGTGACCATCGAGGGCGCGACGCTCAACGCCAACAACGTCGACCGCTTCGAAATCATCACCCGCAGCGCCAAGATCAACGCCGAGATCCAGGCGAAAAACCTGACCATCGTCACCGGCCGCAACGACGTCGACGCCCGCACCCTGAACGCCACCGCGCGCGCCGACGACGGCAGCGCCAAGCCGGAACTGGCAATCGACTCTTCGGCCCTGGGCGGGATGTATGCCGGGGCGATCAAGCTGGTGGGAACTGAAGCGGGCGTGGGGGTAAGGCTCGCCGGTAACCTCGCTGCCAGCGGCGGTGATATCCAGATCGACGCCAACGGTCACCTGAGCATGGTCCAGGCTGCGGCGGGGGCCGCGGTCAAGGTCAAGGCTGCCAGCCTCGATGCCCAAGGTCCGGTCTACGCCGGTAGCACGCTGGATATGCAAAGCCGCGGCGACCTGAACAACCAGAAAAGCCTGGCAGCCCGCGACAGCATCAGCCTCAGCGCCGGTGGACAACTGAGCAACAGCGGCATCATCGAAGCCGGGGTCAATGCCGATAACAGTCGCAATGCCGGCGGTGATCTCACCGTCAATGCGCAGACCCTCAATAACAATGGCAACAGCCTGGTCGCCAGCCGCAATCTGACGGTGACCACGGCGCAAGCCCTGAACAATCAGGGCGGCACCCTGAGCGCGAAACAAAGCGCGAACATCCGCGCGGGCACCCTGGATAACCAGAACAAGGGCCGAGTGCTGAGCAGCGGTAGCCTGAATCTGAATGCCAACCAGTTGCTCAATAACCAGGGCGGGTTGGTGAGCAGCAATGGTGAACTGGTCGCCAACCTGGCCGGGCTGGGTAACGCGGGCGCGGAGATTTCCAGCCTCGCCAGGGTGACCTTGAATGTTGCCTCCCTGGATAACGTGGCCGGTCTGATCGCGGCCGGTAGCGCTCTGAATATCAATGCCAGCGGTGTCTTCAACAACCAGGGCGGTCGCTTGAGCGCTCAACAGGACCTGCAACTGGTAGCTGCCTCCCTGAACAACAGCCAACAAGGCTCGATCATCAGTCAGGGCGCCTTGGGCCTGACGACCCAGGGGACACTGGACAATCATCAAGCGGGCAGGATCCAGAGCACCGGCAATGCGCTGATCAGCAGCGCCAGCCTGAACAACCAGGGCGGCAAACTGGCCGCTCGTGACATCAGCCTTCAAGTGGCGGACCTGGACAACCGCCAGGGGCAAGTGATCGGCGATGGGAGCCTGACGCTGAACAGTCAGGGCGCGATCAACAATGCCACCGGCTCGATGACTTCCGGCCAGTTGCTGAACGTGCAAGGCGCCAGCCTCGACAACACCCAGGGTACGCTGCTGAGCAGTGCCGGCCTGACGGCGAAGATTGCCGGGCAGTTGCTGAACCAGGCCGGTCTGTTGTCAGCGAATGCTTTGCTGACCCTCGACAGCGCCAGTCTCGACAACCAGCTCAAGGGGCGGATCGTCAGCAAGGCCGGCGCCAACCTGAATACGCTGGGCGTTCTGGATAACCGCGGCGGCAGTGTCAGCGCCGGCGGCGCCCTGACGCTCAATGCCAACCGAGTGGATAACCGTCAGGGTGGTTCGCTGAGTGCTGCCCAAGGGGTGAACCTGGGGATCGACAACCTCGACAACCAGGGTGGCAACGTCTCCAGCCAGGGTTACTTGAAGCTGACGGGGACGACGCTGAATAACAGCCATGACGGCAAACTGCTCGCCAATGGCGACATCGATCTGACCCTCGGCCAACTCGACAATCAACTCAACGGCCAGTTGTCCGGGCAGGCGGGTGTACAGGTCAAGGCTGCGCAGTTGAACAACAGCCAGGGTGGCAATCTCTACGCCAAAGGCAAGCTGGACCTTGATCTGAGCGGGCAGTTGCTCAACGCTCGAGGCACGCTCAAGGGCGATGGCACCATTCTGCTCAAGGCCGGCAGCCTGAACAACGACGCTGGCCAGCTCTCCAGCGTCAAGGGCTTGCAGCTCACCAGCCTGGGCACCCTGAGCAACCTGGGGGGCAGCCTGACCAGTGGCGACACCCTCGACCTGGTCAGCGGCCAACTGAACAACGGTGCCGCAGGCAGTATCTCCAGTGCCAAGGCCCTGACGGCAAGTGTCAGCGGCCTTGATCAACAAGGCGGCAAGCTGTTTAGCAGCACCGGTCTGAGCCTCGACCTGAATAACGGTCAGCTCAATAACCAGGACGGTCTGATCAATGCCACTGGCCTGTTACTGCTGAAAAATCTCAAAGGTGTCAGCAACCAGGACGGTGAGATTTCCAGCGACCAGGGCTTCACGCTGGCCGCGCAAACGCTCGACAACACCGATGGCACGATTGGCAGCGAGCAGGCGCTGGTCTTGCGTGTCGAGCGCACCCTGAACAACCTCAGGGGGCTGGTGTCGGCCAATGGGCTCAAGGTTCATGCCGCCAGCATCGACAACACCGAAGGCACGATGGGCAGTGATTCGGACCTGAGCCTGAGCGTCGAGGAGGCGCTTACCAACCTCAACGGCACCTTGTCCAGCGCCGGCCTGTCGAGCCTTAAAGCGGCCAGTCTGAACAATACCGAAGGCCAGCTGACAGGGGATCTCGGGCTCAGCATCGATCTGAGCGGGGCACTGAATAACCAGGGCGGGATGCTCGGTTCCGGCAAGGCACTGACGCTGAACGCTGGCAGTCTCGACAACCGCGCTGAGGGCGTGTTGCTGGCGGTCGATGGTTCCCTGACGGGCACGGTCGTTGGCGCTTTCGATAACCGTGAACTGGGAAAACTCAGAGCCGCCGGTGGCATCGAGTTGACCACCGGTAGCCTGGATAACCGTGGCGGTAGCCTGTCTGGCAAGGACCGACTGACCCTGCGCAGCGACCTGGCGGATAACCGGGGAGGGCTGATCCAGGCCGATAAGGACCTGAAATTACTGGTCGGACAGTTGGATAACCGCGATAAGGGCGTGTTGAGCGGCAAGGCGGCGATTGACTACGAAGGCTCGCGGCTGGACAACAGCGGTGGCCTGCTCAGTGCGGTCGGCCCGGTGACGCTCAAGGCCCAGGAAGTCACCAACAGCAAAGGTCGGATTGCCAGTCAGGTCGACCTGACCGCTACTGTCGATACCCTGAACCAGCAGGGTGGTGCGCTGGTAGCACAAGGCAGTCTGTTGCTGACGGGCAAGGCGCTTGATAACCGTAACGGCGGCCTGGTGGGCAGCACCAACGCACTGACCCTGAATGTCGATCAGGTCGATAACCGGGCCGGGGAAATCTCCAGTACCGAAAACAGCCTGAGCTACACCGGTCTGCGCCTGGACAACAGCGATGGCGGCAAGCTGCTGTCCGCAACCGACTTGCAGCTGACGGTGGCGCAGTTGATCAACCAAAGCAAGGGCCGACTGTTCGCCAAGGGCAGCGCAGGCCTGACGGGTACCCGGCTCGACAACAGCAGTGGCAGTTTTTCCGGCCTCAAGGGGCTGGATATTCGTCTCGATGGGGCTCTGCTCAATAACGCCGGGGTGCTCAGCAGCGAAGCGGGATTGACCCTCAATGTCGCCACTCTGGATAACACCCAAGGCAAGCTCGGCAGTGCCGGTGCCTTGTCGCTCACCAGCCTGGGTGCGTTGCTCAATCAGGGTGGCTCAATCGTCACCGACCAGGGGTTGACCCTGGCCAGTTCCAGTCTCGATAACAGTCAGAGCGGTGTGATCAACGGCAAGGGCGCGACCCATGTCACCACCGGCCTCTTGAACAACAGCCAGGGTGGCCACCTGACCAGCGACGATACGCTGGACCTCAATGCAACCCAGGTCGACAACGGCACCAGCGGCCGCATTGCCAGTGAAAAAGCCCTGACGGCCAACATCACCGGCCTGGACCAACAAGGTGGCGAACTCTTCAGCAAAACCCAACTGAACCTGGACCTGAACAACGGCCGGCTCGACAACCGCAAGGGTCTGATCAATGGTCCGGTGCTGGTGCTCAACAACCTCAAGGACGTCGCCAACCAGAACGGCGAAATCTCCAGCGCCCAAGCCTTCATGCTCGCCGCGCAAAACCTCGACAACAGCGCTGGCAAACTGCTGAGCAAGCAGGGCCTGACCTTGCGTATCGCTCAGGCCTTGAACAACCAGAACGGGCTGATTTCCGCGACGTCCCTCAACAGCCGAAGCGCCAGCCTGGACAACAGCCATGGCCTGATCAGCAGCCGTGGCGAGGTCGACCTGGGCGTGACTCAAGCCTTCACCAATCAGGGTGGCACCCTGATCGGCGACGGGGCCGTGCTGCTGGCCGCCAACAGTCTCGACAACCGCGACGGTTCGGTCGCTGGCAAGGCCGACGTTACGGCCACCATCAACACCCTCGACAACCAGAACGGGCAATTCATCGCCAGCGGCGCCCTGGGCCTGACCGGCGCCGTACTCGACAACCGCCAGAGCGGCCTGGTCGGCGCTACAAAAGCGCTGAAACTCGAGGTGGGCAGTATCGACAACCGGGGTGGCGAGCTCTCCAGCAGCGCCGACATTGGCCTGACCGGCAAGCGCCTGGACAACAGCGACAGTGGCCAGATCATTGCGGCCATGGGCTTGACCATGACCCTGGATCAAGTGTTGAACCGCAATCAGGGCCTGATCAATGGCAAGAGCGGTCTGACCCTGGATGGCCAGACCCTGGACAACACGGCGGGTCAATTGCGCAGTGGGCAGGATGTGCGCTTGGGCCTGGGCGGCGACCTGACCAACAATCAGGGCTTGATCAGCAGCGAAGGCAAGCTCGACCTCACCAGCGCCAACCTGAGCAACACCGCTGGCAGCCTGTCGAGTGCCGGCGCGTTGAAGATCAAGGCCAGCGCAGCGCTAGGCAACCAGGGCGGGCAACTGGTCAGTGACAGTAGCATCGAGCTGAGCAGCGCCAGTCTCGACAATCGTCAACAAGGCGTGATCAGCAGCAAAGGCTCGATGGGAGTGACCACCGGGGCTTTTGACAACAGCCAGAACGGTCGCCTGAACAGTGGCGACAGCCTGACCCTGGCAGCGGGTCAGGTCACCAACCGCAGCGGTGGCGTCATCGGTAGCAGCAAGGCACTGACAGCCAGCGTCACCGGCCTCGACCAGATGGGCGGCAAGCTGTTCAGCAACACGAGCCTCACTCTGGACCTGAACCAAGGTCAGTTGAACAACCAGACGGGCCTGATCAATGCCCCGTCGCTGGAGCTGCGTAACCTCAAGGGCATTAACAACCAGGGCGGCGAAGTCTCCAGTGCCCAGGCTTTCAGCCTCACGGCTGACAGCCTCGACAACAGCAACGGCAAACTCCTCAGCAACCAGACCCTGACTCTGCGAGTCAACCAGGCCCTGACCAACCTCAAGGGCCAGATCGCCGCGGCAGCCCTCGATGTTCGGGCTGACAGCCTGGACAACGCTGAGGGTAGCGTTAGTAGCCGTAGCGATCTGAACCTGGCTGTCGCGGGGCTGCTGAGCAACCAGAATAAAGGCCTGATCAACGCAACACAGGACCTCACGCTCAGCAGTGCTGACCTGAATAACCAGGGCGGTACCCTGCTCGGTGGCAGTGCCGTGACCCTCAATGCGATGGCGCTGAACAACAGCGCCAACGGTCTGATCAACAGCCAGGGCAGTCTGGCCCTGACCGCCAGCAGCCTGAACTCCAGCAACGGCGGTGAGGTCTCGGCCAAAGGCGATATCACGCTGAACCTGGGGGCGCTGACCCAGAATGGCGGTCGCCTGCTGGGCGACAGCGGCGTGCGTCTCGACCTGGCCAACACTGACCTCGACAATCGCAATGGCCTGCTGATCGCCAAAGGTCCGCTGAGCATCAGTCGCCTGCGCGACCTGAACAATCAGAATGGGGAGATTTCCAGCAGCCTGAGTACCAACTTGGTTGGTCGCGTGCTGAACAATACCGGCGGCAAGCTGATCAGCAACAATCAACTGGGGCTGACCGGCGAGACCTTGCTCAACCAGGGTGGCCTGATCTCTGGCTGGCAGGGCCTGACAGTGAGCGGGGGCAGCCTCGACAACCGCAACACCGGCACGCTGTCCAGCCGCAGTGGCGACCTGAACGCAAACATCAGCGGTGCGTTGCTCAACAGCAGCGCCGGCGCGCTGGTCAGCCAGAAAGCGCTGAACGTCAGTGCGGCCAGCCTGGATAACAGCGCCGGCATTCTGTCCAGCGGCGCCGGTCAGCAACTGACCGTTGGCGGCCTGCTGAACAATACCCAGGGTGGATCGATCGACAGCGGCGCCGCCCTGACGATGCAAGCCATGACCTTGAACAATGCCGGGACAGTCAGCGCACAACAGGCCCTGGGTTTTACCGGCACAACCCTGGATAACACCGGCGGTAGCCTGGTCAGCAACGGCGCAGTGAACCTCGACCTGCTCGGCAGCCTGAGTAACACCAACGGCAAGCTCGCCAGTGGCGGGCCGCTGGTGATAAGCCGTAGCAGCCAGATCAACAACCAGGGCGGCCAACTGGTCAGCCAGGGGTTGATGAGCGTGCTCACTGGTGGCCTCGACAACCGCAATCGCGGCACCGTGGCGGCCAACGGCAATCTGCTCACCCAGGTATCGGGGGCCGTGCAAAACAATGGCGACGGCCTGATATACAGCCAGAACGGCACCCTGGAACTCAGCGCCGCAAGCCTGGGCAATGCCAAGGGCACCCTGCAAAGCCAGGGCGCGATGGACCTGGCCGTGGCGGGGGATATCGACAACCAGAGCGGTCGTCTCCTGGCCCAGAACGGTGATCTCAAGGTCAGCGCCACCAACCTCGATAACCGCGGCGGTACCCTCGCCAGCCTCAAGGGCGCGCTGGAAGCCCGTATCGTCGGCGTGTTGAAAAACGGTTACGATCTGAACAATAACCGCCAGGGCGGCATCGCCCAGGCCCAGCGCCTGAACCTCAGCGTATTGGGCGGTATCGATAACTACGGCGGACGTATTTCCGCCCAGAACGGCGATGCACTGATCACCACCGCCAACTTCGACAACCGTAACGGCGGCCTGTATGCCAAAGGGCTGGTCAAAGTCAGCGGCAATAATTTCGATAACAGCGGTGACAACGACGGTCAGATCGCCGGTAACCGGATCGACCTCAGCCTCAATGGTCACTTGAACAACCGTATGGGCATCATCGAGAGCGACAGCACCCTCAGCGTGCGTGCCGCCAGTCTCGATAACCAGACCGGCCAGCTTCGGGCCCTGGGGGCCGGTGGCAAGACCGACTTCCAGATCGGCGGCTTGTTCGACAACCGCAATGGCAAACTGGAAAGCGCTAACAGTGACCTGACCCTGAATGCCGCGAGCTTCCAGAACCAGGGCGGCAGCTTGTTGCATGTGGGCAACGGCACCTTCGATATCTCCACGGCCAACGTCACCAATGCCGGTGGCAGCCTCGTCACCCGTGGCGGGCTGACGCTCGCTGCCGACAGCTGGACCAACAGCAGCGTGATCCAGGCCGGGCGCCTGACCATCAATGTCAACAACCTGACCCAGACCGGCAGTGGGCAATTGCTGGCCACCACCAGCCTGGTGGGCAACGGCGGTAGCTGGACCAACGATGGCCTGATTGCCAGCGATGGCACGGCCAGCCTGGCGCTGGGCGGCAGTTATAGCGGTAATGGGCGCTACAGCAGCCTGGGCAGTCTCGGGTTGACGGCTGCTTCGATGAGCCTGGGCAGTGGGGGTAGCGTGGCCGGTGGTGGGAACTCGACGATCAGGATCGGCGGGCCGCTGACCAACGCCGGGCGGCTGACCTCCAATGCTGGTCTGACTGTCGAGGCCGGCAGCCTTGTCAACTCCGGGACCCTGGGGGCTGCGCAGAACCTCGATCTGAGAACCCCATCGCTGCTCAACGATCGCGGCCTGATTTTCAGCGGCGCGGACATGACGTTGGGGGTCGGCAATTTCACCAACCAGAACGGCGATCTGTACGGCCTCGGCAACGTATCTATCGGTGGTTACGGCGGTGCCGCCCGGGCCGCGGGTATCTACAACGTCTCCGGTTCCATGGAAAGCGGTGGGGCATTCGCGCTTAACGCCGATGTGTTCCAGAACCGTACCGATGGCGCGGTAGCGTCGGGCAGCCGCAAGCTGGTATCGGGGTTTATCGCCAATATATGTAATGACTGCAAAGGGGGGAGTTACACCTTCACGCTGGCGGCCCGTGAGGTCTACGAAAGTGTCGACAACGACACCAGCGCCTCGGCGCTACTGACCGCGGGCAAGGATTTGGTTTTCCAGGGCGGTAGCTTTCTCAATAGCAAAAGCACGGTGAGCGCCGGCGGCAATATCAATATCACGGCCGACAGCCTGCAGAACATCGGCGCACAGAACGGGACCATCGAGCGCACGCGCCTGTACAAGGTCTACGGTATGGGCTCGGGCAGTACCGGGCAGTTTTTCTCCGATGTGTTGACGCCCTACAACCAGCGCAACAACCCTGATTTCCCTTATGTGTATTACCTTGACCTGGCAGACAACATTCACAAGGCCATACCCAAATCGGCTCGTTACAGAGAGGGGGGGCGAGACGGTGAAACGTACGAGGTGGTGTCTCTCAAAGACGCCGATACGGGGAGAACCGTCGATACACGCGGCGTCTATAACATCGTACTGCCTGGCCTGAAATACGGCTTCGAAAAAACGACGTCATCCCAGTACGACCCGAACAACCTGCTTGAACTGCCGAGCCAGTTCTCTCAGTTCACCAAGCTCAGCGACGTTGAAATCGCCAAAGACAGTAGTGGTGCCGTCAGTACCAGTGGCAGCCGCAATGCGGTGATCCAGGCCGGTGGCAATGTTTCGATCACCGCCACCCAGGATCTGCAGAACAGTGTCATCCACCAGGACTACAACGCCGCCGGTGGTACCAACAAAGTCGCCGATACCAGGGCAAGCGGTACCGGCACCACCGTTGTCAGGCTCAACAGCCAGCTACCTCCCGATCTGGCCCAGCAACAAGTCAACCCGCTGAGCCTGCCCGGCTTCACCTTGCCGACAGGGCAGAACGGCCTGTTCCGCTTGAGTGGCCAAGGCGGGTCGGCTCAGCAGGCGACCCAGGCCAATATCGGGCCGCAAAACTGGACCATGGGCAGCGCCTCGGTCAGCAGTGCCCAGCGTCAACAGAACCTGCCGGATATCCAGGCGCGCAGTTTCCAGATCGATGATGTCGCCCAAGTGGCTTCCAGCGATCGGCAACTGACCCGGGTCACCCGTCAAGCCACCGACAGCAACCTGAGCGCCAGCGCGATCGATGTCAGCGCCCCTGTCGACAATGGCGGCACCCTGGCGTTGTCAGGTCATGAAGGTAATGCTGGCGCGATCACCCAGGTGGGAGCCGTGCATGTCGAGGAGGCCAGCCATAGCGCGGTCGCCACAGGGCCTGACCTGAGCGTGCCAACACTGCCGCTCAACCCGCGTGATCCGTTGGCCAGCGTGACCTCGCCTGGTGTCGGGAACGTATCGACCGGCGGTGTCCCTGCGGTGGCCAATCCAGCAGTCGCCACTCCAGTGGCCAGCCAGGCCGTGGCCCGTGTCCAAGGCGTGCCGGACAGCTCGTTCAAGCCTAATCCGCAGAAGTACCTGATCGAAACCAACCCGGTACTCACCGACCTCAAGCAGTTCATGAGTTCGGATTACCTGCTGGCCGGCCTCGGTTACGACCCGGACATCAGCGCCAAGCGCCTGGGTGATGGCTTTTACGAACAGCGTCTGGTGCAACAAGCCATCACTGCGCGTACCGGCCAGGCATTTCTCGCTGGGCAGAACTCCAACGAGGCTCAGTTCAAGTACCTGATGAACAATGCCATCGCCAGCAAGGATCAACTCAACCTGTCGGTAGGCGTGACCCTCACGTCGCAACAGGTCGCGGCGCTGACCCACGATATCGTCTGGCTCGAAGAGCACGAAGTGAACGGCGAGAAAGTGCTGGTGCCGGTGCTGTACATGGCCCAGGCCAACGATCGACTCGGCCCGACCGGCGCGCTGATTGCCGGTAATGACGTGAGCCTGATCGCTGGCCAGAACCTCGACAACGTCGGTACCTTGCGGGCCACCCACAACTTGTCGGCCACGGCGGGCAAGGACCTGGTCAACAGCGGGTTGATCCAGGCCGGCAATCGCCTGGACCTGTTGGCGGGCAACAACATCACCAACAAGGCGGGTGGCATCATCGCCGGTCGTGACGTGACGATGAACGCGATCAGCGGTGATGTGCTCAACGAGCGCAGTGTCACCTCGGTGGACAGCGTGGTACGGGGCTATTCGCACAAGGACTATGCAAACAGCGCCGCGCGTATCGAAGCCGCCAACGACATGGTCATTTCCGCCGGTCGTGACATCACCAATCCCGGCAGCGTTCTGCAAAGCGGCCGGGACATGAGCCTGAGTGCGGGGCGCGACGCCAATATCGTCTCCACCGAGCTCAACAGCAGCCTGGCGCTGGGCAAAAACCACTACAGCAGCGCTATCACCCAGATCGGCTCCGAGGTCAGCGCCGGTCGTGACCTGACGGTGAAGGCCGGTCGCGATATCAACGCCATCGCCAGCGAGATCGAAGCCAAGCGCAATATCGCCATGGCGGCCACCGAGAACCTGACGCTGTCCTCGGCGGCGGACGAGCAGCACTCCTACGAAAAAACCAAGAAAGTCACCCGCCAGGAAGACCATGTCAGCCAGGTCGCCACGACCCTCAGCGCCGGTGGCGATGTGGACCTCAGTGCCGGCAAGGACATGGCGCTGATCTCCAGCCGTATCACCGCCGGCGATGAAGCCTACCTGGTAGCCGGCGACAACCTCGAACTGCTGGCGGCGCAAGACAGCGACTATTCGCTGTACGACAAGAAGAAAAAAGGCAGTTGGGGCAGCAAGCAGACCAAACGTGACGAAGTGACCAAGATCACCCATGTCGGCAGCGAGATCTCGACTGGAGGCGATCTGACGCTGGTCAGCGGCGGAGACCAGAAGTACCAGGCGGCCAAACTGAAGAGTGATCAGGACATCACCCTGCAAAGTGGTGGGGAGATCACCTTCGAAGGGGTGAAGGACCTGCATCAGGAGAGTCACGAGAAGACCAACAACAACGCGGCCTGGGTTTCTTCCAAAGGCAAGGGCAATACCGACGAAACCCTGCGCCAGACGCAGATGCTGGCTGCCGGCGACGTCGTGATCAAAGCCGTTGACGGCCTGAAGATTGACGTCAAACAGGTGGACCAGCAAACCGTCAGCCAGAGCATCGATGCGATGGTGAAAGCCGATCCGCAACTGGTTTGGCTGAAACAGGCTGAAGCCCGCGGCGATGTGGATTGGCGGCAGGTGAAGGAGATTCACGAATCCTTCAAATACAGCAACTCCGGCCTGGGGCCTGCTTCGCAGATCATCATTGCGATTGTGATGGCGGCGGTTGTCGGGCCTATGGCGGCAGGAGCAATGGGAGGCGCTACTGGCGGGGCGGTCGCTGCTGGGACAATTTCGTCGACTACTGCGGGCGGTCTGTCAGCCGCAGCAGGGGCTGTCGCGGCAGGTGCAGCGACCAATGCCACCGTCAGCGTTATCAATAATCGCGGCAACCTTGGTGCGGTATTCAAGGATGTAACCTCTTCCGACGCGATGAAGGGGTATGTGATCTCGGGCGTTACCGCAGGTCTTACAGCCGGTGTTTTTGATAAATGGACCGGTACCGAGACCAATACGTCGATAGGAAAGGTCATTACTCAGCCCTCGCTGAGTACTTGGAGTGGCGTTGGGCATTTTGCCGCCAATCAGACGCTGCAGAGCGGCACTTCCATGTTGCTGGGCAAGGCACTGGGGCAGGGCGGTAGTGCCAGCGATGCCTTGAAGGGTGCCTTGTTCAACACCTTGGCGGCGGCAAGCTTCAACTTGGTCGGTGACTACACCAAAAATGTCTTGGCGGACGGCTCGTTACCTAAGATTGCGGTTCACGCGATGGTGGGCGGATTGCTGGCCAAGGCTACCGGAGGTGATTTCAAGACCGGTGCTTTGGCGGCAGGTGCGAACGAGGCACTGGTCACCCATTTGGACAAATTGGTGGGCGGAAATGAAAACCTGCTGACCATGAGTTCGCAGATCGTCGGAGTGCTGGCGGCAGCCGGGCAGACAGATGCTGATGCGGCGAAGATGGAGAAGGGGAGTTGGGTCGCGAAGAACTCTACTCAGTACAACTTTTTGGGAGATCACTCTGCCGCTGAGCGTGATAGAGCCCGAAAGGAGTTTGAGAAAGATCAGGGAATTGATTCTGCCAAGAAGCTTGTCACCTTGGAGGGGGCCGATCAGCGCAGCGATAACCTGTTAGCAGCCTACAGGAAGGATCCAGGATCTCTGTCCAAGGACCAGTTATCTGAGTTAACTGCTTATCTACAGGTCTACGCTTACGAGCAAATACCTGTGAAGGGTGAGCAACAGGTGAAAGCGGACCTGGTGAACCTTTTGCAAAATGGGCCAACCCCTACAACCGACTTTTCCTATGCGGGGACTACTGAAGCCAAAAATGCCTACGCTGACGCTGCTCGAGCTGAGCTTGGTTGGGCGGAGCAGTTGTTCTGGAGCAGAGACAAAAGTGCTAACGAGCTGACTTACAGAGACGCTCAAGGTGTATTACGCATCAATAATGAGCAGCAAGGGCTTGCGAATATTGGTGGTCCCGCCATTTATGGTCTTTCAGGGCCGCTAGGGGCAACGATTAGGATTGCAGCAACGGCCAATGGGGTGCTTCAAGCCGGCTATGGTGCGAATCAAGCATTGAATGGTGATACTTGGAATGCAGTAGGTAATATAGTTTTTGGCTTGCTTGGTGCAACTAGTATGGGGGTGCCAAGTACAAAGCTGCCTAACTCCTCGGGTATCAGTGCATCGGTTGTTGAAAAACCATATCCGATTAGCTCGCTTATGAATAGCGAGACTGTGGGGCTGTTTGATAGGGCAGTGTTGCATGTTCCTGTAAAAGACAAACTTTCTGAACAGGCTACACAAGAGTTGCTGAATGCTATCTATGCATTTCCTAGCAATACGCAAGCTTCAAAAGTTGCGACTATGATTAGTGCTTATGATCCAGTGTCAGGGAAAATAGCAGTTGGTAGCAGCAATGGCCGAATTACTGCGGACTCCCTTGACGTACGTACTGTTAACTATGTTGAAGGCCAGTTAGGGGTTAAAATTGGGGAGCTTACCGATTTGTGTCGGAATTCAGCAGGTGCATGTGCAGAGGTTTCAGCGGTTGACAAGTTAGTACGATTAGGGGTTAATCCAGCTGGAGTGAAGTTTACGGATGCTGTGCGTCCGAAGACAGTCAGGGACGAAGGAGGGATTACCCCGAAAGCAATCATAGGTACCTGTCCAAACTGTAAGGCAACTTGGCCGGAGAAAAATTAATGGTCCTGAACAAAGATTGGACGCCTGGCTTTGGTGAGCTGGTTACTTGGTTTGCCATGGATAAGTGTGGGGCTATTGCAGTTATGGTGAATAACTGTTTTGGATCGTTGCCTACGGTGTTGCTGAATATTCCAGGCATTGATGAGGAACTCGATGCTCTCAATGAGTTTATGTGGGAGGAGTCCGAGAGGTTTACCGAGTATCCTGAAAATAAAAAGGGTCAGACTATTTTGGATTCATACTCGGCTTATTCTTATAGGCACACACTGTCACGGCAAGAGGTCGAAAGTTGGGTTTCTGAACGATCTTCATTTGACTCAAGGTTGACGGAGTATAGTATTCCATCTATTAAAGGATTCTATATATATCACGGCGTGGAGGGGAGTCTGCCGGGAGAGGACTTTCCTAAAGGATATGATGGTCCGACTGTAATGGGTGACTATTTTCGGTACTTGATGCCTAGTGTGTTTGCCAGAATAGAAGATATTCCTGTAGAACTTAGAGGCTTTGTCGCTGTTTCTGACTCTCTGGAGTTTTCTGAGACCCCTCTTATCCGTAGTGAAAGTGTTGATGGTCTGTTTTCTAAGACTTATGGAGGTTAATGGGTTATATCTCTTGTGCGTTGTTGGCGAACGACTGTATCTGCTGTTGTCGGCAAATAGGCTTTGATGTCGGATAAAGGCGCTAGCAGGGTGTGATAATATGCTCACAACGAATGAGAGGTACAAAGAGACGAGTCTATTGGCTTTCAATCTTCAAACTCCGGGTCTGCGGATGCCAGAGCAATCCTGCATCATTGTGCCCAATATCAAACTCAAGAAGCGCCGTAGTGAATAACTGGAAAGTTCTCATGAAGAAAATTACGATCAGCACATGCTTGATACTACTGGCCGGTTGTGTCAACTCGCAGAGCACTGACTTTACTAATGCCGTTCCAGGTTGTAAGTCGGCAACTGCTTCGGTGAATAATCAGCCGGTTACGACGCTGTTCTGCATCAAGTCCATTGCCGGTCAGCCTTCGAAGTACCGGGTTAGCCTCAACAATCAAGCTGTCTTCACTGGTACTGATTATGAGCGCGTTGCTTTCGTAAAAGCCGTTAAGGAAGGGACAGCAAGCGGTGGTTGTAATGAGATGGTCGAAGTACACGCGAGCAACACCCAGAAGCCTGTCGCGTTTAAGGACTTGCCTGCTGATCTAGTGAGCGCTTGTCACATTACCTCTGACGCTGAGGGTAACTCTCAAGCCTTCAACAAAGACGCGGCCTGTGACAAAGTATTCTACAAGGCCTTGATGCCGCTATTAGGTAAGGTGATACCAGTCGAAGTCGCTCGCCAGTGCACCGTCAAGATGGGAGTGCAAACAGTATTTGAGGAGCGTTTTAACTTCTGATTTATCGTTAAACGGAGCGGCGCTGTTATTTTTACTGCAAAAGCTGCAGGAGTTCCTGATGTTTTATTTAGCTCTCTAATAGGTTAAAGAAATGGGCGGCCCAACACCGCCCATCACTATTTAACCCCAAATCCTTTCTTGCAATTTCCGTCCCACCACATCCATCAAATCACACCCATCGCGAAGCATGATGCTGCAAGCCAGCGTCAGTTCCTGAAGAAGGACAGGTTCATGCCGAGGGGTATCAGCTACCGAAAAGCTTTCTAGCAGTTGGGTCACTGCACGTATGCGATAAGCGGCCGCGTCGTGCAGCACGTCGATAGGTGCTTGGGTATCGATAAGCAGGTAGGGAATGTTGCAGTCGTGACCGGTGATGGGGATGTAGCGATTCATGATTTATATCCTTGTGCCTGTCTGAGTATCGCTACTCATTCGTCGCCAAACGAATGGGTGGCAGCTGTACGCAGGTTGGCGAACCGGCGACACAAGAAACCGGCAGATCTGAAGATCTCCCACGCACAGCTGCCATAAAACAACGGCATTCTGCCTGATAGCAGAGGATTCTGTGCATTCGTGTCGTTCAGGTCGCCAAACCTGATCCCTATCGAGGGACTGACCGACTGTAGGCCGAGGTTGTCCGGCGTGGAAATCAGGGGCGTTCTTTATTCGTTGTAAGGCTTTTCTGAATCTTTAAAAGACCTCACTGGTAGCGCCCTTGCCGCTGGTAGAGGAAAGCTGTGAGTCGGTTACCTTGATTCCGGAAGCCCCTTTCATAAGAACACCATCACCGCTCTGCAAGCCTGTGCCCTCGCAGCGTGCAGCCAAGCCCTGACTGCTGTGCTTGGGAAACTCCTATAAATATCTGCGAACGCTCTTGCTCTCCATCCGAACCATTTGCCGCCTTTAATAAGAAGCATTACTATTCACGCCTCCCCACCCCTCAGCACAACGCAATGACCCCCAAGCCGCCTCGCCGCCCAGGCTTTTTCGAGCACTACGAAGAGTTGATCGGGACCTGGACGCGTCGGCTGAAGAGCCGTTCGCAGGCGGAAGACCTGGCCCATGACACCTTTGTCCGGGTGCTGGAGTCGGATGCGGCGGCGGTGCAGCAGCCGCGGGCGTATCTGCATCAGACGGCGCGCAATATCGCGGTGGATGCCTATCGTCGCGAGGATCGGCGCGGCGCCATGGAGTTGGAGGCGGTGTATCAAGGTGCGTCGCCCAGCGGCGACCCAGAGCATTTCATGCATGCGATCCAGCTGGCTGACTCCATCGAACGGGCCCTTGGCGAGTTGCCGTTGAACTGCCGCAAGGTGTTCGTCTGGCAGAAGATCGAAGGGCTGACCCAGGCCGAGATTGCCCAGCGCCTGGGGCTGTCAAAAAACATGGTGGAAAAGTATATGATCCGCACCCTGCGGCACCTGCGCGAGCGCGTGGACGGGCCGCGGTGATGAGTGCCATGACTTTTTCACCCCCAGCCCAACAGGATGTTCCATGACGCAGACTCGTGAGTGCGCGTGCGGGCAGGCGACGGTTCGCGATGAGGCGGCGCTGTGGTTTGTGCGCCTGCAAGAACCGGCGATCAGTGCCGAGGAGCGGCAGCGTTTCGACGCCTGGCTGGCGGAGCACGACGCGCATCAGGATGAATTCCAGCTGCTGCACACCTTGTGGGCGGCCACCGACCTGGTGCCCAAGGCGCGTTTGCAGGCGCTGTGCGAAGCCCCGAACTTGACCATCAAGCGCCGGCCGCTGTTGCGTTACGCGGTGGCGGCCAGTGTGCTGGCGGTGGCTGTGGGCCTGGGGCTGTTCAGCGGCCTGAACCGGCCCGCGCTGTACAACGCCGAGTTCGTCACGGCCCTGGGCGAGCGCCGCCATGTGGCCTTGCCCGATGGTTCCCAGGTGGACCTGAACAGCCGCAGCCGCTTGCGGGTGCGTTATGAACAAGGCCAGCGCAGCGTCGAGCTGAGCGAAGGCGAGGCGATGTTCAGTGTCGAGCACGACAGCAGCCGGCCCTTTGTGGTGGCGGCCGGGCCCGGCAAGGTCACGGTCACCGGCACCCGTTTCGATGTGCGCCGCGACGCCAGCCAGACCCGGGTGGCGGTGGAGCAGGGCAGGGTGAAAGTGCAGGGGCGGGATGCCACGGACAGCGACTTCGTCAACCTGACCGCGGGCCTGGGCACCGCGGTCGATGCCCAGGGCAAAGTGGCCGCGGCCTATGCCGTCGATCCCCAGGCGCTGACCGCCTGGCGCAGTGGCAAGCTGGTGTTCAACAACGCCAGCCTCAGCGAAGTGGCCGCCGAGGTGTCGCGTTATCGCGAGCAGCCGCTGCGGGTCGGCAGCGAGGCGGTGGGCAGGCTGCGCCTGACCAGCGTGTTCAAGGCCGACGACACCGATGCGCTGCTCAAGGCCTTGCCGAGCATCCTGCCGGTGGCGGTGAAGACCCACGCCGACGGTAGCCAGGAAATAATTGCGCGATAGATTCAGGTTTTTTTCGAGTTCTTCGTCTTCTTGTCCAACTGCAACTGGTTTGCATTAACAGACGCATCTTCTTGCGATCAACAGGACTGCTCGAACTTGAAACGCCTCGACCTGAATAACAACAATCCTTGCTCGCCCTCTACCCGCTGGCTGCCGCTGGCCCTGGCCCTGGCGGTCAGTGCCGCGCTGCCCCAGGCCCATGCCGAGCAGGCGCCGAGCGCCATCCATATCCAGGCCCAGCCGTTGGGCCAGGCCCTGAGCCAGCTGGGGCTGCAAACCTCGTTGCAGGTGTTTTTCAGCCCTGAGTTGGTGGCCGGCAAGCAGGCCCCGGCGGTGGACGGCAACCTGTCGCCGGAGCAGGCGCTGCGCCAGTTGCTGCAAGGCAGCGGGCTGCAATACCAGATCGACGGCGGCTCGGTGACCCTCAGTCCGGCGCCGTCGGCCGCGGGTGACGGCCCTTTGGAACTGGGCGCCACCAGCATCAGCGTGGTGGGTGACTGGCTGGGCGACGCCAACGAAGCGGTGGTGCAGAACCACCCGGGCGCGCGTACGGTGATCCGCCGTGAAGCCATGCTCGAGCAGGGTGCGATGAACGTCGGCGACGTGCTGCGTCGGGTACCGGGCGTGCAGGTGCAGGACGCCAACGGCACCGGCGGCAGCGATATTTCCCTCAACGTTGGCGTGCGCGGCCTGACTTCGCGCCTGTCGCCACGCTCCACCGTGCTGATCGACGGCGTGCCGGCGGCCTTCGCCCCTTATGGCCAGCCACAGTTGTCGATGGCGCCGATCTCCTCGGGCAACCTCGACAGCATCGACGTGGTGCGCGGCGCCGGTTCCGTGCGCTACGGACCGCAGAACGTCGGCGGGGTGATCAACTTTGTGACCCGGGCCATCCCGGAAAAGGCCACCGGGGAAATCGGCACCACCCTGGAAACCTCCCAGCGCGGTGGCTGGAAGCATATCGATACGGCGTTCCTCGGCGGCACCGCGGACAACGGCATCGGCGCCGCGCTGCTGTACTCCGGGGTCAACGGCAACGGCTATCGCGCCAGCAACAATGGCAACGACATCGATGACGTGATCCTCAAGACCCATTGGGCGCCCACCGACCAGGACGATTTCAGCCTCAACTTCCATTACTACGACGCCAAGGCCGACATGCCCGGCGGCCTGACCCAGAAGCAGTACGACGCCGACCCGTACCAGTCGGACCGCGACTGGGACAACTTCAGCGGCCGCCGCAAGGATGTGTCGTTCAAGTACCTGCGCCAGATTGACGACCGCACCCAGTTCGAAGTGCTGACCTACTACTCCGACAGCTTCCGTGGCAGCACCATCGCCGCCCGCGACCAGAAGACCCTGGTGTCCTATCCGCGTACCTACTACACCTTCGGCATCGAGCCGCGGGTGTCCCATGTGTTCGACCTCGGCCCGACCACCCAGGAAGCCAGCGTCGGCATGCGCTACCTGAAAGAAGGCATGCACGAACAGGCCAGCCGCCTGGCCCTGGTCAACAACCAGCCGGTGGTACGCCCGGGCTCCGACGGCCATGTGTACCAGGACCGCATCGGCGGCACCGAGGCCACGGCCTTCTACATCGACGACAAGATCGACGTCGGCAACTGGACCATCACCCCGGGTATCCGCTTCGAGAACATCCGCACCGAATGGCATGACCGCCCGGTAGCCGGCACCAATGGCGTGCCGGTGCAGGAGAAGCGCCGCGAGATCAACAGCAACGAGCCGCTGCCGGCGCTGAGCCTGATGTACCACCTCTCCGATGCGTGGAAGCTGTTCGCCAACTACGAGACCTCGTTCGGCAGCCTGCAGTACTTCCAACTGGGCCAGGGCGGGGTGGGCGACCAGACCGCCAACGGCCTGAACCCGGAGAAGGCCAAGACCTACGAGATCGGTACGCGCTACAACGATGAAGTGTGGGGCGGTGAGCTGACGGCGTTCTACATCGACTTCTCGGACGAGCTGCAATACATCAGCAACGATGTCGGCTGGACCAACCTCGGCGCGACCAAGCACCAGGGGATCGAGGCGTCGGTGCACTACGACCTGGCCGCGCTGGACCCACGCCTCGACGGCCTGACCGCCAACGCTGGTTTCACCTACACCCGCGCGACCTACGAAGGCGGCAGTTCGGCGTTCAAGGGGCGCGACCTGCCGTTCTACTCGCGTCAGGTGGCGACCCTCGGCCTGCGTTACGACATCAACCGCTGGACCTACAACATCGATGCCTTCGCCCAGTCCAAGCAGCGCTCGCCGGGCAGCATGGTCAACGCCGACGGCAGCTTCAACGACAACTACATCACCGAAGGCAGCGCCGATGGCCAGTACGGCGACATGCCAGGCTACGTCACCTGGAACCTGCGTGGCGGCTATGACTTCGGCTCCCAGCTGTCGAACCTCAAGCTCGGCGCCGGGGTGAAGAACCTCTTCGACAAGCAGTACTTCACCCGGTCCAGCGACAACAACTCCGGCCTCTACGTCGGCGCGCCACGGACCTTCTTCGTCCAGGCCAGCGTCGGGTTCTGATAGACCGCATTGCGCCCATCGCGGGCAAGCCTCGCTCCTACGGAGACATGGCTTGCCCGCGATTTTATGCCTGGCGCAAATCCCTGTAGCCGCTGCCGCAGGCTGCGAAAAGGCCCGCAGGGCCTTCCTGCAATCTTGAAGACACAGTGGACGCTCGATTGCCCGCGAAAGGGCTCACACCTTCAACACTTTCCCGCTGGCCGCCACGCCGATCAGCATCACCGCGATCAAGCCGAAGGCGATGCTCAGGCTGCTGCCGTGGGCGATAAAGCCGATCAGCGCCGGGCCGGCGAGGATGCCGGCGTAGCCCAGGGTGGTGATGGCCGGCACGGCGATGGCTTCGGGCATCACGGTCTGTTTGCCCACCGCGGTGTACAGCACCGGCACGATATTCGAGCAACCGACCCCCACCAGCGCATAGCCCACCAGCGCCGCTTCCCAGGCCGGCGCCAGGGTCGCCAGCAGCAGGCCCGCGGCGGCCACCGAACCGCCCATGACGATCACCCGCCTGGCCCCCAGCTTGTGCACGATGGCGTCGCCAGTCAGGCGGCCGACGGTCATGGTCAGGGCGAAGGCCGCGTAACCCAGGCCGGCATAGGCGGCATCCACCTGGCGCTCGGCGCTGAGGAACACCGCGCTCCAGTCCAGCACCGCGCCTTCGGCGAGGAACACCACGAAGCACAGGCAGCCAATGAACAGCACCACGCCGTGGGGCACGGCAAAGGCCGGGCCCGAACTCTGGCTGCCGTACGGCAACATGTGCGGCGCCGCCTTGAGCAGGGCGACGACCAGCAAGGCTACCACCACCAGGGTCGCGCCCAGCGGCGACAGGCCGAGGCCGAGCATGGCGCTGACCCCGGCCGCGCCGACGATGCCACCGAGGCTGAACAGGCCATGGAAGCCCGACATCATTGGCCGGCCGCTGGCCCGTTCGACGATCACCGCCTGCAGGTTCACCGTGGAATCCACCGTGCCCAGCCCGGCGCCGAACATGAACAAGCCGGCGATCAGCAGCGGCACCGTGCTCACCGTGGCCAGCAGCGGCAGGGCCAGGCAGATCAGCAGGCTGCCGGCGGCCATCACCCGTCGGCAACCGAAGCGCCCGGCAAGCACCCCGGCGATCGGCATCGCCAGGATCGAGCCGACCCCCAGGCACAGCAGCAACAGGCCCAATGTGCCTTCATCGAGCCCGGCCCGGGCCTTGGCGTAGGGCACCAGCGGCGCCCAGGCGGCGATGCCGAAACCGGCGATGAAAAAGGCGATGCGCGTGGCCATCTGTTCCAGGCGGCCGGGGCTGATCTGTTGCTGCGAGGTGTGGGTGTTGAGGGCTGTCATAAAAATCCTTGGCGGTCACCCCGGGCGCCTGTCAGGCAATGGGCGCTTGGCGCCATTGCTGCTGCCGCTGGAGGACCGAGTCTGCCGTTTCACCGACCAGTTGTTGATACACCGCCGGCGACGTGGCGCCTTCGGTGTTGATAAGCAGGACGCACGAATGGACGTCGAGGTGCGCGACTTTGCGCCGCGCGCCATCCTTGCACATCAGGCCCGGTCCTGCGAGGCCCGCGGCGCCGGATTCGCCGGCCAGCAGGGGAATGTCCCGGGCGCTGCCGCTGGCCCGTTGGCGCATGGCGTCGGCGGCGAGCGGGTCGGGGAGTGTGACCAGGCAATCGTTCGAAGGTTGCAGGAAGCGCCAGGCCAAGCCGGCCATCGGCGAGTCCAGTGCGCCACTGGCCTGGCCCCAGCTCGTAGCCCTGGAAATAATATTGCGTGGCTGGCGATTTTGTTTCGCATAATTGCCAGCCTTTGCACAATTTCATTCCATTGTTCGGCCCCCTACGGATTGCCCGCATGACCATCAGCCTGGATGCCTACGACCTGAAACTGCTCGCCGAACTGCAATGCGATGCGCGCACCCCGCAAAGCGAGCTGGGGTTGCGGGTGAACCTGTCCACCGCGGCGGTCAACCGGCGCCTCAAGCGCCTGAGCGATGAAGGGGTGATCGAGCGCTACAGCGCGGTCATCGCCCCCGAGGCGTTGGGCTATGAGCTGAGCATCATTGTCGAGGTGGAGGTGGAGAGCGAACGCATCGATCAGCTCGATGCGCTCAAGCGCAGCTTCCAGGCCTGCCCGCAAGTGCAGCAGTGCTACTACGTGGCGGGCGAGTGCGATTTCGTGCTGATCTTCGCTGTGCGCAACATGGCCCAGTACAACGAACTGACCCGCGAGCTGTTCTTCGAGAACAACAACGTCAAGCGCTTCAAGACCCTGGTGGCCATGAGCCGGGTCAAGGTCGGGCTGGATGTGCCGACCCAGCCTTGATGAGTGATTGACCTCGGTTTGTCGAAAACAGACGTTCTTCTGTAGGAGCGAGCGGGCGGCGATCCGACTTGCTCCTACAGAAGCCAGGGGTCTCTGGCTTGCTGGTAAAAACGACAACGCGGCACCCTTGGGCGCCGCGTTGTCGTGGGGCAGGCCGATCAACCCTGGCGGCGGGCATCCAGGCTGAAGCGACCGGCGCCGAAGGCCACCACTTGCAGCAGGCCGCCGGCCATGGCGATGTTCTTGAAGAAGTGGATGAACTGGTTCTGGTCGCCCAGGTTGTTGTGGAAGGCCAGGGCGGTGGCCACGCTGAACACGGCCAGGCCCAGGGCTACCAGGCGGGTGCGGTAGCCGGCGATCAGCAACAGGCCGCCACCCAGTTCCACGGCGATGGCGATGCCCAGGGCCAGTTGCGGGAAAGGCAGGCCGACCGATTGGATGTAACCGACCATGGCGGCCGGCGCGGCGATTTTCGAGAAGCCGGACAGGATGAAGATGGCGCTGAGCAGGACGCGCCCGATCAAGCTGATGCTGGCGTTGGTGTTCGAGGTGGCGGACAGGCTGTTGGTCAGTGTGGACATGCTGGATTCTCTCAGTGGGTTCGGCCTCACCACCTTGGTGGGCCGCGATGGAGAGAAGTTTGCCACTGGCTTTATGAACGCAATAGCCGAATAATTTCGAGTATCATGTTCTATTTTTTAGAACGTAGCCTTTGCGAGAACAGCACCATGTCCAGCAACCCCGGCACGCCCACCCTCGATCAATTGCGCATCTTCCTGACCATCGTCGAAGTCGGCAGCTTTGCCGGGGCGGCGCGCAAGCTGCATCGCGCCACTTCGGTGATCAGCTATTCCATGGCCAACCTGGAGCTGCAACTGGGGGTCAGCCTGTTCGACCGCAAGACTACCCGCAAGCCGCAGCTTACAGAGGCCGGGCGCACGGTGCTGGCCGAGGCGCGGAGCATCTACAACGGCATCGATGGCTTGCGGGCCAAGGTCAAGGGGCTGTTGCAGGGGCTGGAGGCGGAGGTCCACCTGGTGATCGACGTGATGTTCCCGGCGGCGCGCATCGTCGATGCACTGAAAAACTTCCGCCGCGAGTTCCCCACGGTGCAGTTGCACCTGCATATGGAGGCCCTGGGCGCGGTGGCCGAGATGGTGCTGGCGGGGCGCGCCACGGTGGGCGTCAGCGGCATGGTGCACCGCGATCTGGCCGGTATCGAGCGGGTGCAGGTGGGGTTCGTCCAACTGATTCCGGTGGCGGCTCCGGAGCATCCGTTGGCGCAGGCGTCGGTCAACCTGCCGGGGGCCGGCCGCGAGCATGTGCAACTGGTGCTGTCGGACCGTTCCGAGCTGACGCGCAACCAGGATTTCGGTGTGGTCGGCACCCACAGCTGGCGCCTGGCGGACCTGGGCTCCAAGCACATGCTGCTGCGCGAAGGCATCGGCTGGGGCAACATGCCGGCGCCGATGGTCGAGGAAGACCTGGCCAGCGGGCGCCTGGTGCAACTCAATCTGCCGGGGAACCAGGGCCTGCCTTACGGCTTCGACGCCATCTACCGCCTCGACACGCCACCGGGGCCGGCGGCGTCCTGGCTGATCGACTGGCTGGCGGCCCAGGTTCAATCCGCCGACTCGGGTGCCGCCTGATCAGCCTTCTTGACGCTCGTGGAGAGCTTGCGGGCGCCGAGACCCTGCGGGTCTATCGCAGCCTCGCGGGCTCGGCAGCGGCTACAGGGAATGGTGACGCCCTCGATATTTCGGGCAGGCTCGATGTTTGTGTAGCCGCTGCCGCAGGCTGCGATCGAGCGGCACGCTCGCGGGGATCTTGCGGGCGCTGGAGACCCTGCGGGTCTATCGCAGCCTCGCGGGCTCGGCAGCGGCTACAGGGAATGGTGACGCCCTCGATATTTCGGTCGGGCCCGATGTTTGTGTAGCCGCTGCCGCAGGCTGCGATCGAGCGGCACGCTCGTGGGGATCTTGCGGGCGCTGGAGACCCTGCGGGTCTATCGCAGCCTCGCGGGCTCGGCAGCGGCTACAGGGAATGGTGACGCCCTCGATATTCCGGTCGGGCCCGATGTTTGTGTAGCCGCTGCCGCAGGCTGCGATCGAGCGGCACGCTCGCGGCGATCTTGCGGGCGCTGGAGACCCTGCGGGTCTATCGCAGCCTCGTGGGCTCGGCAGCGGATACAGGGGATGTCGGCGTTAGTAGGGAAGTTAGTCTTGCGCGCACAACGCCCGCAGGGCTGGGTCGCGTAATTGCATCAGCTCGAACAGCCCCAGGGCCCGGAGCGCGGGCAGGGCGGCCAGCAGATCTTCCTCGGCTATGCGCCGCTGCTGCGCCGAGGTGCGCGGATCGGCCCACAGCCGGGCATTGATCAGGAAGGCCCCCACCGTGCCTTTGCGCACCCGGGTGCCGTTGAAATCGCCATGGTTGAGTTGATCGGGTAACAGGTCTTCGGCGCGCATGGAGCAATCCTCGTGTGAATAAGCCTTCAGTCTGCGGCCTGGGGAGTGGCTAAACTGCCTGGTTCTTGCCGTTGAATAACGTGAAACAGCCAATGTCCCAACCTTTGGTTTCCCCCTTGCTCGCTCAAGCCCAGGGCGGCCCGCTGCTGTTCGCGGCGTGGCAACACAGCCCGATCGAACGGCAGACCGCCGCCCACAGCCACGCCCGCGGCCAACTGCTCGGCGCCCGGCGCGGCCTGTTGTCGGTGACGGCGGCCGACAGCCAGTGGGTGGTGCCGGCGACCCATGCGGTGTGGGTGCCGCCCCGCTGTGAACACGCCCTGCGTTCCCATGGCCCGTTCGACGGCTGGAGTGTCTATATCGAGCCTGACGCCTGCCACGAACTGCCGGCGCAACCACGGATCATTGCCACCTCCGGGCTGTTGCGGGAGGCGGTGATGCGCGCGGCAAGCTGGCCACAAGGCGCGCTGGATGAGCCGCAATGGCGCATCGCCCGGGTGATCCTCGATGAACTGGGCAGCCTGCCGGTGGAACCCTTCGGCCTGCCATTGCCGGCGGAGCCGCGATTGCGGCGGATCTGCCAGGCGCTGGCCGATGACCTGGCGGACAACCGTAGTCTGGAAGCCTGGGCCCGGTGGGCGGGGATCTCGCCACGAACCCTGGCCCGGCGGTTTGTCGGCGAGACTGGCTTTGCCTTCAGCCAGTGGCGACAGCGGGCGCGCTTGCTGCGGGCCCTGGAGCGCCTGGCGGCGGGCGACGCGGTAACCCGGGTAGCGCTGGACCTGGGCTACGACAATGTCAGCGCCTTTATCGCCATGTTCCGCCGTCAGTTCGGGGTGACGCCGGGGCGTTACTTCGCCCGGCACGAAAACGGCTGAGCACCGTGACCCCGGAAGGCGCGAGCCGGCTGGCGATGGCCTCCCGTCACCCCGTCGAAAACCGCTCCCGGCTGTTGCTCAGGTGGGTCCACATCGCCGCCCGCGCCGCATCCGGGTCCTGGCGGCGGATGGCCGCGTAGATGGCTTCGTGTTCCTGGTTGGCCAGGGTCGCCAGCTGCGCCAGGTCGACATCGCCGCGCTCGGCGTCGCGCACCCGGGTCCGCGGGATCAGGGCGTTGCCCAGGGATTGCAGGATCTGCACGAAATAAGGGTTGCCGGTGGCTTCGGCGATCAGCAGGTGGAAGCGCTGGTCGGCCTCCACGCAACTGTCGTTGTTGGCCAGCAACTGCTGGTAGTCGTCCAGCGCCTGGCGCATCTGCGCCAGTTGCTCGGCGCTGCGCCGGCGGGCGGCGAGGGCCACCGCCTGGGTTTCCAGGCCCAGGCGCAGTTCGAGGATGTCGCGCACGCTCAGGGCGGTGTCGACGTTCAAGCGCAGGCCGTGGGTGTCCTGGCGTTCCAGCACGAAGCTGCCGACGCCATGGTGGGTTTCCACCCAGCCGGCGGCCTGCAGCTTGGAGATGGCTTCGCGCACCACGGTGCGGCTGACGCCATGGGCGCGGACGATGGTGCTTTCCGACGGCAGCTTGTCACCGGGCTTGAGAAGGCCGCGCATGATCTGCTGGGTCAGGTCGCTGACCAGGTCATGGGCCAGGTTGGTGGAAGGGCGACGGCGGCCCGGGGCGATATCGGATTCGGTGCTCATGGCAAGGTCGCGCAGGGAAAGCAAAAAGCTTATCACCGAAGTGGTCGGGCAGGGCTCAACTTGTCTGACATGTATGACGAGTTGTCGGATAAGTCGCTTTCAGATTCAGTGCGGGTTCTTTGCGTAAGTGCGGTCTGAAAAATATTCCTGCTACAAGACTTTTAATTTATCCAATTAAAATCAATTAGTTATTGTTATTTATCAGCACCTTCTTCGATCAGGACTGCCTTGCGGACCGGCCTCGGCGGTGAGTCTGCGCTTGTGACGCTATTTTTCTACTTGTATGATGACTGTCAACTAGGGCGCTCGCCCAGTCACCCGCACACAACAACAAACAAGTGGGAGAGGCATCGTGAATACCACCCTTAATCCATCCGGGGACGATTCCCTGCTGGCCATCGCCGTGGCGAAGGTCAAGCGTCATGTGCTGCCGCTGTTCGTCATCATGTTCATCGTCAACTACATCGACCGGGTCAACATCGGCTTCGTCCGCACCCACCTGGAACATGACCTGGGCATCGGCGCCGCAGCCTACGGTTTTGGCGCCGGGCTGTTCTTCATCGGCTACGCGCTGTTCGAGGTGCCGTCCAACATGCTGCTGCAGCGGGTCGGCGCGCGGATCTGGCTGACCCGCATCATGTTCACCTGGGGGCTGGTGGCCACGGCCATGGCCTTCGTGCAGAACGAAACCCAGTTCTATGTGCTGCGCTTCCTGCTGGGGGTGGCCGAGGCCGGGTTCTTCCCCGGGGTGATCTATTACTTCACCCGCTGGCTGCCCGGCGTGGAGCGGGGCAAGGCGATCGCCATTTTCCTAAGCGGTTCGGCCGTGGCCTCGCTGGTCTCCGGCCCGCTGTCCGGGGCGCTGTTGCAGATCGAAGGCCTGGGCTGGCACGGCTGGCAGTGGATGTTCATCGTCGAGGGCATGGCCTCGGTGCTGCTCTGCGGTTTTGTCTGGTTCTGGCTCGACTCCACGCCCCGCGACGCCAAGTGGCTGAGCGCCGCCGAACAGGAGGCGCTGGTGCAGGCGATCGACAGCGAACAGCGCGAGCGCGAAGCGGCGATGCCGGTCAAGCCGTCGCTCTGGACCCTGCTCAAGGACCGGCAGATCCTGCTGTTCTGCCTGATCTACTTCTGCATCCAGCTGACCATCTACGCCGCGACCTTCTGGTTGCCGAGCATCATCAAGAAGATGGGCGACCTCAGCGACCTGCAGGTGGGTTTCTTCAACTCCATTCCCTGGCTGATCTCGATCATCGCCATGTACGCCTTCGCCGCGGCGTCCGGCAAATGGAAGTTCCAGCAGGCCTGGGTCGCCAGCGCCTTGCTGGTGGCGGCGGCCGGGATGTTCCTGTCCACCACCGGCGGGCCGGTGTTCGCCTTCGTCGCCGTGTGCTTCGCCGCCATCGGCTTCAAGTCGGCGTCCGCGCTGTTCTGGCCGATTCCCCAGGCCTACCTGGATGCGCGCATCGCCGCCGCGGTGATCGCCCTGATCAACTCCATCGGCAACCTCGGCGGCTTCGTCGCCCCGGCCACCTTCGGCCTGCTGGAGCAGCGCACCGGGTCGATCCAGGGCGGCCTGTACGGCCTGGCGGCGACCTCGATCATCGCCGCGATCATCGTGTTTTTCGCCCGCACCCGGCCCAAGGCCGTTGCTGCGCCGGCGCCCTTGGGCGCTGCCCGCCCGCTGCTGGACAAATCCCACTGACTTTTGCCGACAGGAACCGACCCATGACGCTTGAATCCACCCACCATCACCCTGGCCAGACACCACTCATCACCCAACTGCAAGTGGTGCCGGTGGCCGGGCATGACAGCATGCTGCTCAACCTCAGCGGCGCCCACGGCCCGTTCTTCACCCGCAATATCGTGATCGTCAGCGACAGCGCCGGTAACACCGGGGTTGGTGAAGTGCCGGGGGGCGAGCGGATTCGCGCCACCCTCGAGGAGGCCCGCGAACTGCTGGTCGGCCAGCCCATCGGCCACTACCAGAAGCTGCTCAACCAGGTGCGCCAGCGCTTTGCCGAGCGCGATGCCGGCGGCCGCGGCCAGCAGACCTTCGACCTGCGCATCGCGATCCATGCGGTGACCGCGCTGGAAGCGGCGCTGCTCGATCTGCTCGGCCAGTTCCTCGGCGTGCCGGTGGCGGCGTTGCTCGGCGAAGGCCAGCAGCGCGAATCGGTGAAGATGCTCGGCTACCTGTTCTACATCGGCGACCGGCGCCAGACCGACCTGGCCTACCGCAACGAAGCCGAGGCCGACGATGCCTGGCTGCGCCTGCGCCACGAACCGGCGCTGAACGCCGAGAGCATCGTGCGCCTGGCCGAGGCGGCCAAGGCGCGGTATGGCTTCAACGACTTCAAGCTCAAGGGCGGCGTGCTGCGCGGCGAAGAGGAAATGGAGGCGGTCACCGCCCTGGCCGAATGTTTTCCCAAGGCGCGCATCACCCTCGATCCCAACGGCGCCTGGTCGCTGAAACAGGCGATTGCCCTGTGCCGCGACCAGCACCAGGTGCTGGCCTATGCCGAAGACCCCTGCGGTGCGGAAAACGGTTACTCCGGGCGCGAGGTGATGGCCGAATTCCGTCGTGCCACCGGGTTGCCTACGGCGACCAACATGATCGCCACCGACTGGCGGGAAATGGGCCACGCGATCCAGCTGCAAGCGGTGGACATTCCCCTGGCCGATCCGCATTTCTGGACGATGCAGGGTTCGGTGCGGGTGGCGCAGATGTGCCATGAATGGGGCCTGACCTGGGGCTCGCACTCCAACAACCACTTCGATGTTTCCCTGGCCATGTTCACCCATGTGGCGGCCGCGGCGCCGGGCGAGATCACCGCCATCGACACCCACTGGATCTGGCAGGACGGCCAGCACCTGACCCGCAATCCGCTGCAGATCGTCGAGGGCTGTGTGGCGGTGCCGCAGACGCCGGGGCTGGGCGTCGAGCTGGACCTGGACGCGTTGGCCCGCGCCCACGAGCTGTACAACAGCCGCGGCCTGGGCGCCCGGGACGATAGCGTGGCCATGCAGTGCCTGATCCCGGGCTGGCGCTTCGACAACAAGCGGCCGTGCCTGGTGCGCTGAGCCAGGCGTCGACCCTGTTAGGAGGCTTGGCACAGGGCTTGGCCGGGCCGCTGCATTCACAGTAATGTCAGCGGCCCGTCTGCTTTTGGAACCTCGCAATGACCTCTTTCTACGATGCCCGCGGCAATCTTTACGGTGTGGTGGCGCCTGCCACGGTACGTGAGCTGGGGATTGCCTTGCCGGCCAGTGCGGCCGAGGCGGCGCTGGCCCGGGCCAGTTGGAGCGAACAGGCCATCGAGGCCCTGTGCGGCTGGGCGCCCGGCACCCGGCCGGAAGGGGCCAAGGCCCATCGCAGCGACGGTTTGCTGGTCGGGCCGTTCCAGGACGAGGCGCCGTTCGACCTGCTGATCGTCAACACCGACGGCACCCTGGCCGAGCGCAGTGGCAACGGCCTGACCATCTTTTCCCAGGCACTGACCGAGCAAGGGCTGCTGCCGGCCCAGGGGCCTACGGAGCTGCGGGTGCATCACGACAAGCCGGATGGGGTGTCGCCGGTGGCGACCGTGGTCGAGCCGGCACAGGTCGCCGGGGTCTCCGGCTTCTGGCTGGACCTCGGGCAACCGGCGTTCGGCGCACAAGCCGTGGGTGCGCAACACGGGGTCGAGAATGACGGTTCGAGCTGCGTCGAGCTGAGTCGGGTGCGCGGGCTGGCGCGGCTGCACCCGGAATGGGGCCGCAGCCAGTTCGTGCGCATCGGCAACCCGCATTGCGTGACCCTGGTCGGCGATGCCAGCGCCTTGCCGAGCAACCGGCAGATGAATGAAGCGCCCCTGGCCGAGGCGCTGACGCGCATTGCCTACGCCATGCCCACCGGCAGCGGCGAACCCTGCCCGGCGGGGGTGAACCTGCAATGGGCGTGGCTGGAAGGCCCGCAGCGCATCGCCGCACGGGTGTTCGAACGCGGCGAGGGCCCCACTGCATCCTCCGGCACCAGTGCCAGCGCGGTGGCCAGCGCGGCGTGGCGGGTCGGCTGGGTCAAGGCCGGCGAAGTCGCGGTGCTGATGCCCGGCGGCACCGCGCCGCTGCGCCTGGAGGAGCGGGGTGGGGAGTTGGTGCAGGTGAGCCTGTTCGGTACGGCGCGCCTGATCCCGTAGCCGCTGCCGCAGGCTGCGATCGACCGGAACGGTCGCAGCGATCTCAGGGACGCCGGAAGATCCTGCGGGTCTTTGCGCAGCCTGCGGCAGCGGCTACAGGGCCCACATTGCTTCTGTAGGAACGGCCGGTCGCCGCTCGATTGCCCGCGATGACGTCAGCGGCCGTTACACAAACCCCGCATCGCCCGGCAGCTCCACCTGGGCCATCTGCCGTTTCATCAGCACCTTGCCGTCACGGATCGAGTACAGCGGCAAGCCCTGGCTGCGGATCATTTCGTAATCGCTGTCGGCCGACAGAATCAGCAGGTTGGCCGGCCGGCCTTCTTCCAGGCCGTAGCGCTCGCCCAGGGCCAGGGCCTTGGCGCTGTTGTCGGTGACCAGGTCGAGGGCGCTCTGCAGGTTGCGGTAGCCGAGCATGTGGCAGATGTGCAGGCCGGCTTCCAGCACCCGCAGGATGTTGCCGTTACCCAGGGGGTACCAGGGGTCGACGATCGAGTCCTGGCCGAAACACACGTTCATCCCGGCTTCCAGCAGCTCGTTGACCCGGGTCACGCCGCGGCGTTTCGGGAAGCTGTCGAAGCGCCCCTGCAGGTGGATGCTTTCGGTGGGGCAGGAAACGAAGCTGATGCCCGAGTGGCCGAGCAGGCGGAACAGCTTGGCGCAGTAGGCATTGTCGTAGGAACCCATGGCGGTGGTGTGGCTGGCGGTCACCCGCGAACCCATGTCGCGGCTGCGGGCTTCTTCGGCCAGCACTTCGAGAAAGCGCGAATGCGGGTCGTCGGTTTCGTCGCAGTGCACGTCCACCAGGCAGCCGGTGCGTTCGGCCAGGTCCATGAGGAACTTCACCGAGCTCACGCCCTGGTCGCGGGTGTACTCGAAGTGCGGGATGCCGCCCACCACATCGGCGCCCAGGCGGATTGCCTCTTCCATCAGCTCGCGGCCATTGCGGTAGCTTTCGATGCCTTCCTGGGGAAAGGCGACGATCTGCATGTCCACCAGGTGCGCGCTTTGCTCGCGCACTTCGAGCATGGCCTTGAGCGCGGTCAGCTCCGGGTCGGTGACGTCGACATGGGTGCGCACATGCTGGATGCCGTGGGCGGCGAGGGTGCGGATGGTTTTGCGGGCGCGGGCCTTGGTGTCTTCCTGGGTGATGGTGACCTTGCGCTCGCCCCAGCATTCGATGCCTTCGAACAGGGTGCCGCTCATGTTCCAGCGCGGCTCGCCAGCGGTGAGGGTGGCATCCAGGTGAATGTGCGGCTCGACGAAGGGCGGCACCACCAGGTTGCCGCCGGCGTCGAGGTCGTCGGGGCCCAGGGTCTGGGCTTCGGTCTGCCGGGCGATGCTGGCGATGCGACCGTTCTCCAGGTGCAGTTCGTGCAGGCCTTCACGGTTGCGCAGGCGGGCGTTGATGATGAGCATCGGAGCGATTCCTTTTTCAATCCAGGCGGTCAGGGTACGGCGCTCGGGCCGGCGGCCGCAACGTCGCGTGGCACGGGCTCATGCCTGGATGTCCGCCGCGGTGGTGGTGCGTGCGCCGAACAGGCTGCTCAGCAGCATGTAGCTCAGGGCGGCGGCCGCGATGCCCACCAGCGGCGCGACCCAGGGCGAGCCGAAGGCCGCCACGGTGCCGATGGCGTAGGCGCCCAGGCCGGCCCAGTTGAACGCCGGCAGCTTGCTGTCGGCCAGGCGCGGGTACTGGCCGCGGTAGCGATAGAAGAAGTCGGCCATGATCACCCCGCCAATCGGCGGGATCACCGTGCCCAGCAGAATCAGGTAGGGCACCAGCATGTCGTACATGCCCAGCAGCGCCAGCAAGGTGCCGATCACCGCGCCGACCAGGGTCACGGTCTTGCGCCGGCCAGTGCGCAGCAGGTTGCAGCCGGCGACGGCGAAGTTGTAGATGGTGTTGTCCTGGGTGCTCCAGATATTCAGCAGGAGCATGGCCATGGCGGCCATGGCGAACCCCTGCAACAGCAGCACTTCGACCACGTCCGGCTGCTGGTAGACGATGGCGCCGTAGGCCCCGATCAACACCATCAGGCCGTTGCCGATAAAAAAGCCGATCAGGCTGGCCAGCACGGCGACCCTGGCCGAACGCGAAAAGCGCGTCCAGTTGGTGGCCTGGGTGGCGCCGCTGACGAAGGTGCCGAACACCAGGGTGATGGCCGTGGACAGGTCGAGGCTGGCGCTCGGCACCACGGCCAGCAACCCATCGAGGCCGCCGACCTTGACCGTGGCCACCCACATCGACAGCAACAACAGCAGGGCCATGGCCGGCACCGCGATATAAGAGAGGATTTCCAGCCCGCGGTAACCGACGTAGGCGGTGGCGCAGAACACCATACCGAACAGCACCATCAGCCCCAGCACCGTGCCCTGGCCCAGCTCGAAATACTTGCCCAGCACCACCGCGGCGGTGGCGGTGCCCCAGGCGTACCAGCCGATCTGGGTGAAACCGAGGATCAGGTCGCTGAGCTTGCTGCCCACCTCGCCGAAACAGAAGCGCCCCATCAGCACCGAGTTCAGGCCGCTCTTGAAGGCGATGTAGCCCAGGCCTGCCGCGTACAGGCCCAGCAGCAGGTTGCCGAGGACGATCACCCCGAGCATCTGGCCAAAGCTGAAGGCCACGCCGAGCTTGCCGCCGGCGAACATGGTGGCGGTGAAAAAGGTGAAGCCCAGCAGCACCATGGCCGTGGAAGCCAGGCCCTTGCGCGCGTGCATCGGGACTTCGCTGAGCGGGTAGTCGTTACCTGGATCGTTCTGCGTCATGTGCCTTCCCCTGATTGGCCCAGGCCGGGCCTGGTGCGTAAGCGACGCAGGCCCATTGCAGTCGCCGTGCCAACGCCCCAAGGGTCAGGGGCGCCCAGCCGGCGTTGTGCAACCTGCAGGAGATTTATAGACAAACAGCGGATTTTTGCTTTGTGGCGTATTCGATTGGCCGGCTCAGGCGCGAAAGCGGTGCGCCGGTGAGACAAATTGGATCACTGGCCGCTCAGTCCTCGGGAGCCTCGAAAATGCCCTCGATGGGCAGGCCGAAGGCCTTCGCGATCTTGAAGGCCAGGGGCAGGCTGGGGTCGTAGCGCCCGGTCTCGATGGCGTTCACCGTCTGCCGCGAAACCTCAAGGCGCGCGGCCAGCTCCGCCTGGGACCAGCCTTGCGCGGCGCGCAGTTCACGCAGGCGGTTGTTCACTGGTAACGCCTGTTGCCGAGAAGCGTGGCCACCAGCCATACCGAGCCCATGATCGGCCAGACGGCGAACATCGACAGCCGCGGCAGGCCCGCTATTTCCAGGAAGCCGTAGCTGAAGGTGATCAGCGCGGTACAGACAAAGGCGATGCCCAGGGCGTTGAGCTGGATGCGCTGGCTGAGTTCATCCAGGCGCCGCAGCTGGCGGATGACCACCAGCGCCATGGCGATCATCGGGATCACGGGAATTAGCGACACCGCGATGCGCCCGGCGCTGCTGTCCATGCCCGACATCAGGTAAGTGCTGAGCACCACGGCGACAAGGTACGCCAGCAGGGCGAGGGTGAATTCCACGAGGTAGCGTTTGCCGCACATGGCCGGCTCCTGAAGTAAAGGGTGCTTTACATTAGGCAGGCGCTCCAGGGGTGTCAAGGACGCTTTACATTGGCTCAATCGAACAGGGTCAGGCGGGTTTCGCCGCGATGGAAGGCAAAGGCCGCTTCGATATCGCCTTCCACGGTGCGGCCGCGGGACAGTTCGGGCAGGGCGTCGAGGGTGAAGAACCCGGCGTCGCTGACTTCCGAGCCGGCCACCGGGGCGCTGCGCTCACTGCGTTCGCAGAGAAAATACAGCTTGTAGAAGTCCCGGGTGTCGGGGGTGAAGGGGCCCTTGGCCTTGTGCCGGACGCTGTAGAGGGCGCGGGCCGAGACGCTGAGCCCGGCTTCTTCGTGGATCTCCTTGACGATGTTCTCGGCGGCCGACAGGCCGATATCGGCATAACCGCCGGGCATGGCCCAGCGCCCGTCGGTCCGCTCGCGGACCAGCAGGATGCGGTTGTCTTCGATCAAGGCGCCGCGCACATCCACCAGGGGTGTCGAGTAGCGTTTGGCGAAGTCCGACACCAGGCCGGCGATGCGTTCCAGGGGCACGTCGGCCAGTTGCGCGAGCATGTCGTGGGCGATATCGGCGACTTCCTGGTAACGCTCGCGATCGAACGGGTCCTTGCAGAAATGCAGCCCGGTGGAGGCGAGGGCCTGCAAGCGTTTGGCATGGGTGAGCCAGGTGTTTTCCATGGTGCGTGTCCTCAAGTAATCGCTGGGCTGACCCGGTCACCGTAGGGGGCGTGCCGGCCGTTGTTGTGCGAGGTAAGCGGCCAGGCGCGGCAAGGCTTCTTCGGCGCTGCGGCTGTGGCCGGCCCAGGTACAGGCCAGCATCAGGTTGCGCGGCAGCTGGAAATCCTCCACCAGGAAACCTTCGGCATCACGGCCGTCGGCGTCATGGGGCACTTGTTCGCGCAGGGTCGCGGGCGCCTCGAACCAGGCCCACACCGGTTTGCCCAGGGCGATGGCCATGCCCACCTCGAAGGCGGTGCCGGAGTCCGGTTCCAGGCCGCGAAAGGCGTTGAGGTTGGCCAGCACCGCGTCGCAGTCGCGGATCATCTGCAGGTTCTGCTGGCAGATCAGTTGGGCGGTCTGCTCCGGCGTCGGCTGGGCCGGCACCTGCTGGTCGAAGGGGTAGAGGCCTTGCAGGCCCTGGGCCTGACACAGGTGCTTGAGGTATTCGCCGCGGGCGATGGCATCGCGGCGAAACACATCGAAGCCGGCGAGGTAGATGCGTGGGCTCATGCCTCGCTCCCGGCCTGGGGTAGAAAACGCAACAGCGCGGCGATGATGGCTTCCGGTGCGTCTTCCTGCAGCAGGTGGCCAGCGTTGGGCACGGCCTGGAACCGCGAGCCGGGGATCAGCTGGTGCAACTGGCGCCCGCGCTCGATGGGGATCCACTGATCATCCTCGCCCCAGAGGATCTGGGTCGGGCAACGAATGCTCGGATAGAGCCCGGCCACTTCCGTGGTGTAGCGCTCGTCCATCTGCGCGATCTGCCGGTAGAAGGCGGCCTGGCCGCTGGCGCCGAGCCAGGGCTGGACGTAGGGCGCCAGCTCCTGGTCGGGGATCTCGCGCTGGATCGCCCCACGGATGTAGGCCGGCACAATGGCGCGCTGGATGTAGTCCGGCACGCCGCTGAAGGCCTGTTCGTGCTGGCGCACGTGCTGCACGAACGGCGAGCCCCAGGGCGACAGCGCCACCGGGTCGATCAGGGTCAGGCTGCGGTAGTCCTTGCCATTGAGCAGGTGGGCGCGCAGGGCGGTGGCGCCGCCGAAGTCGTGGGCCACCACGTCCGGGCGTTCCAGGCCCCAGTGCTCCAGCAGTTCGGCCAGCAGCTGGTTCTGCACGCCGAGGGACACATCCTGGCCGGCGGCCTGTTCCGAGTGGCCGTAGCCCAGCAGGTCGAAATAGTGCACCCGGTGGCTGGCGCGCAAGTGCGGGGCGATGCGGTGCCAGACGTAGGAAGAGAAGGGCGTGCCGTGTACCAATACCAGGGGCGGGCCCTCACCGTGAATGGCGTAGCGAACGGTGTACCCATTGAAGCTGTAGGTTCGATCCAGCGGCCAATCGCTCATGCTGTGGTCCTCTGCGGGTGATCAGTCCAGCGCCTTGCTCATGTAGGCCTGGCGCAGCCCGTGCTCCTCGGCGCGGTGGCTCTTGGTGTGACCGCGGCGCGTGTACAGGACGATGTTTTCGCTCATGGCTTCGTGGGTGTAAAGCCGGATGCAGCTATGACCGACGGCGAGCGCCTGTCGTTCAGCGAAGTCCGGCCATTGCCGGCCTGGATCAGGCTCAGGTCGGCCACGGTGGCCGGGCGAATGGTCGAGGGCATGAGGGGGCGTTCTCCGCTCAAGACGCGAGGGCCGAGCGGGCAGGCACAGGCATAAAAAAACCACCGCGGGCGGTGGTTTTTTTTCAAGCGGGCGACGGTTTATTCGCCGCGATAGATGCAGCCGCTGGTGCAGGTCTCGTGGATGCGGATCGCACTCAGCTCCGGCAGCAGGGGTTTGAGCTCGTTCCAGATCCACTTGGCCAGCACTTCGCTGGTGGGGTTTTCCAGGCCGGGAATGTCGTTCAGGTAGTTGTGGTCCAGGCGCTCATAGAGCGGCTTGAAGATCTCCTTGATTTCGGAGAAGTCACGAATCCAGCCGGTGTGCGGATCGAGGTCGCCGCTCAGGTGGATGGCCACCTTGAACGAGTGGCCGTGCAGGCGTCCGCACTTGTGGCCGGCAGGCACGTGGGGCAGGCGGTGGGCGGATTCGAAGGTAAATTCTTTGAAGATTTCCACAGTGTCGGTCAGCTCGGTCAGGTGGCTATCGCCGCGGGCGATGTAAGGCAGGCAGCGAGTTTACCAGCTTGGTTGTGCGGGTGCGGGAAAACACTGACTAAAGGGTCAATAGCCGTTCGCCGAGACGACCACCTGCGGCCAGTTCGAGGAACTCGTCGCCCAGCCGCCGGCTTTCGTCCATCGCGCTGCGCCAGTATTTCTGGCGGCTGGCGTCGTCGCCCATGAAACGCTTGAAGTCGTTGCGGTCCGGCAGTTTGCCGTAGGGCAGGCGCGCCAGGTATTCCTTCGACGGTGCCAGCAGCAACACGTCCTGCAGGCGGCCGGGGTTGCCGCGGCGCCAGGGCAGGGTCTTGTCGAACCAGCCGGGAATCACCCGGTCGGTGAAGTGCGGGTAGAGCACGATATCCTCGCCGCTGTAGGGCAGGTCGAGGTGGTAGTCCAGCAGGCCGCCGTCGCGGAAGGTGCCGGCCCCGGCGCCGGGCAGGTCGCGCACGCCTTGCATGACCATCGGGATCGAACCCGAGGCCAGCAGGGCCTGGCGCAGGTTGCCAATGTCCAGCGGCACGAAGCGCGAGGGGAAGTCGTCGAGGGCTTGCAGCGGCGGTGCCAGGCGCGGGTCGTGCAGCACCAGGCGTTCGAAGTGCCGCGCCAGGCGCGCGCGGCCACGCAGGTTGTCGGCGATCACCGAGGACAATCCCAGGCCCAGCCGCCCGCGATGGTCGTCGGCGAGCAGGCCGTGGCTTTTCACCACCATGATGTTCAGCCGGTAGTGCGGGTTGTCGAGGATGCTCGCGTCGCGGCCATCGAGCAGTTCGTGCAGCATGCGCTGCGAACTCTGGCTGATCTGCGCCATGGTCACGCCCTTGGCGAAACTCTGGGCGTTGTACAACTGGCCCAGGCGGCGGATGCCTTCGGCGGCGTCCGGCAGGCAGGCGCTGGCGAAGCGCCAGGAACCCACCGAGGCACCGATCAGCGAACGCTCCCGTGGCGCCGCCGGCAGCCATTCGCCGAACAGCGCCAGGTCCAGCCCCTGGATGCCCAGGGCTTTCGGCCCGCCGGCGGCGCCGGGCAGGGTGCCGACTTCGGCCGCGCTCAGGCCGTTGGCGCGGATGCGCGCCAGGGCGCGTGGGCCGGCCTTGAGGGTCAGGGCGGGAAACTTGATGTGGATGGCGGTCATACCGGCCTCGATCTCGAGCGACGGGTGAGTATAAAAGCTCGGGCCAGCGGCGCCGAATGAAACCTGCGCGGCGCCGATGATGGCCATTCAGTTTCAATTAAGTTCGACCCGCTATCGTGAGCCGCGTAGCAACACATAACGAGAAAACCGGAGACACCCCATGAAAACCCTGACTGCCCTGTTTACCGCGACCCTCATCGGCATGACCGCCAGCCTGGCCCATGCTCGCGACCTGGGGCCCGACGAAGCCCTGAGACTGCGCGACGCTGGTACCATTGTGTCCTTTGAAAAACTCAATGCCACGGCATTGGCCAAGCACCCGGGCGCGACCATCACCGAAACCGAGCTGGAAGAGGAGTACGGCAAGTACATCTACCAGGTCGAGATGCGCGACCCTCAAGGGGTTGAGTGGGACCTGGAATTGGACGCGGTGAGCGGCCAGGTGCTCAAGGATCATCAGGATACGTAATGAAGGTGAATCTACACGCCGGCAGCAGGGTGGCCCTGGCGCTTCTGGCTTTTTGCTCGGTGGCGCTGGCCCGCGACCTGGACCAGGACGAAGCCCTGCGCCTGCGCCAGCAAGGGGTGATCCTGCCGCTGGAGCAACTGTTGCAACAGGCCCTGGACCGTTACCCCGGGGCCAAGCTGCTGGAAGCCGAGCTGGAAGAAAAACACGACGTCTATATCTATGAGGTCGAGCTGCTGACCGCCGAGGGCGTGGTCCGCGAGCTGGACCTCGAGGCCGCCACCGGCCGCTTACTGAAAGACAAGGAAGATGACTGATGCGCCTGCTCCTGGTGGAAGACCACGTCTCCCTGGCCGACGAACTGCTGGCCGGGCTCAACCGCCAGGGTTACGCCGTGGACTGGCTGGCCGACGGCCGTGATGCGCTGTACCAGGGCGCCAGCGAGCCCTACGACCTGATCGTGCTCGACCTCGGCCTGCCGGGAGTGCCGGGCCTGGAAGTGCTGGCCAAGTGGCGCGCCGGCGGCCTGGCGACCCCGGTGCTGATCCTCACCGCCCGCGGTTCCTGGGCCGAGCGCATCGAAGGCCTCAAGGCCGGTGCCGACGACTACCTGACCAAACCCTTCCACCCGGAAGAGTTGCACCTGCGCATCCAGGCGCTGTTACGCCGTTCCCATGGCCAGGCCAACCAGCCGACGCTGCAGGCTGCCGGGTTGCACCTCGACGAAGGCCGCCAGTGCGTGATGCGCGACGGCGTGGATATCCAGCTGACCGCCGCCGAGTTCCGCCTGCTGCGCTACTTCATGCTGCACCCGGAGCAGATCCTCTCGAAAAGCCATTTGGCCGAGCACCTCTACGACGGTGAGACCGAGCGCGATTCCAACGTGCTGGAAGTCCACGTCAACCACCTGCGGCGCAAGCTCGGGCGCAGCGTGATCGAAACCCGTCGCGGCCAGGGCTACCTGTTTGGCGGGAACGCCCAGTGAGGTCGATCCAGCGCCGCCTGAGCCTGGGCCTGATCAGCGTGATGGTGATTGTCGGCCTGGTGCTGGCGCAGACCAGCCTGTGGCTGTTCGAGATGGGTTTGCAGCGCTACCTGGAAGCCGGCCTGCGCAACGACAGCGAAAGCCTGCTGGTGGCGCTGGTGCGTGGCCCGCAGGGTTTGCAGCTGGACGAGCGGCGTCTGTCGCCGGCCTATCAGCGGCCGTTTTCCGGGCATTACTTCCGCATCGATTTCGATGACGTGCACTGGCGCTCCCGCTCGTTGTGGGACCAGGACCTGCCCGCACTTGCGCAGACCGGCCTGCACAGCAACCTGCAACTGGGGCCGGAAGGGCAGCGCCTGCTGGTGCTGCGCACCGATTACCGGCGTCTCGGGCAGTCGATTTCCATCAGCGTGGCTCAGGATTACACCCCGGTGCGCGAGAGTTTCCTGCGCATGCAGCAGGTTGGCCTCGGCCTGGGCCTGGCCGGCCTGCTGCTGATCCTGATCCTGCAGCGGCTTACCGTGCGCCGCGCCTTGCGCCCGCTGGAACAGGCCCGCGAGCAGATCGCCCAACTGCAACGCGGCCAGCGTTCGCAACTGGACGAGCAGGTGCCGCTGGAACTGGAGCCGCTGGTGGCGCAGATCAACCATCTGCTGGCCCATACCGAAGACAGCCTCAAGCGTTCGCGCAATGCCCTGGGCAACCTCGGGCATGCGCTGAAGACCCCGCTGGCGGTGCTGCTGAGCCTGGCTTCCAACCCCAAGCTGCAAGCGCATCCGGAGTTGCGCCAATTACTTGAAGAACAGCTGGAGCAGGTGCAGCAGCGGCTCAATCGCGAGCTGAACCGCGCGCGCCTGGCCGGCGATGCGTTGCCCGGCGCGCTGTTCGATTGTGACGCCGAGCTGCCGGGACTGCTGGCAACCCTGAACATGATCCATGGCGAGCACCTGGACCTGAGCTACCAGGCGGCCCCCGGCCTGCAACTGCCCTGGGACCGGGAAGATCTGCTGGAGCTGCTGGGCAACCTGCTGGATAACGCCTGCAAGTGGGCGGATGCCGAAGTGGCGCTGAGCGTCTGGCAGAGCGCCCAGGGTTATGGCCTGGCGGTGGACGACGATGGGCCGGGGATTCCCGAGGAACAGCGCAGCCAGGTGTTCAGCCGTGGCACGCGCCTGGACGAACAGACCGACGGCCACGGCCTGGGTCTGGGCATCGTGCGCGATATCGTCGAGAGCTGGGGCGGAGTGCTGCGCTTGCTGGAAAGCCCGCAGGGCGGGCTGCGGGTGTTGATCGAGTTGCCCAAGCGCTAGCGCCGAATCCTGTAGCCGCTGCCGAGGTACGAGGCTGCGATCGGGTTGGGCGGCATTCCGACGAAGCGGCCGCCAATCCTGTGTCCTGGGTGTATCTGACATGCCGAGTTGTCGGGGTTACGACTGCTTCGCAGCCGATCGCAGCCTCGTGCCTCGGCAGCGGCCACAAAACCACCCCCCTCCCCACAGGGAGGAGGGAGTTGGAGATCAGACCCGGAACTGATCCATCAGGCTCTGCTGCTGGTTGGCCAGGCTGTTCAGCGACTGGCTGACCCGTGCCGATTCGTTGGCCTGCTCCGACAGCGATTCGGTGACGTCGCGGATGGTCGCCACGTTGTTGTTGATCTCCTCGGCCACCGCGCTTTGCTCTTCGGCGGCGCTGGCGATCTGCAGGTTCATGTCGCTGATCACCGTCACCGCGTCGCCGATCTGCCGCAGGGCGGTGACCGCCTGGCCGACCTGTTCGACGCTGCCCTGGGCCTGGCGATGGCTGTTGCCCATCGAGCCAACCACGTCCTGGGTGCCGCTTTGCAGCTCCTCGATGACCTGGCGGGTTTCCTCCACCGATTCCTGGGTGCGGCGGGCGAGGTTGCGCACTTCGTCGGCGACCACCGCGAAACCGCGCCCGGCCTCGCCGGCGCGGGCGGCCTCGATGGCAGCGTTGAGGGCCAGCAGGTTGGTCTGCTCGGCGATGGCGCGGATCACTTCCAGCACCGTACCGATCTTCTCGCTGTTGGCGGCCAGGCCTTCGACCTGGGTCATGGCGGTGCTCATGTCGGCCGCCAGGTGGTCGATGCTCGCGGTGGTGCGGTCGATCACGCTCAGGCCCTGGCGCGTGGCCTGGTCGGCATCGCGGGCGGCCTGCGCGGCCTGGGCCGCGCTGCGGGCGACGTCCTGGGCGGTGGCGCTCATCTCGTGGGAAGCGGTGGCCACCTGGTCGACCTGGCGATACTGCTGCTCCATGCCGGCGCTGGTCTGGGTGGCGATGGCCGAGGACTGGTCGGCGGTGCCGCGGGCGTCCTGCACCGAGCGTTTCACCTCGGCGATGATCGGTTGCAGCTTGTCGAGGAAGCGGTTGAACCAACCGGCCAGCTGGCCCAGTTCATCTTTTTTGTCGTAGGCCAGGCGCCGGGTCAGGTCGCCTTCGCCGCTGGCGATGTCTTCCAGCATGTGCGCCACGCCGAGGATCGGCCGGGTCACGCTGCGCGCCATCAGCCACACCAGCAGCAGGCCGAGCACCGCGGCCAGCAGGCCCAGGCCCAGTTCGACCAGGGTGCCGGTCTGGTTGCTCTGGTCCAGTTGGTTCTTCAGGGCTTCGGCCGGGCCCACCAGGACCCGCTCCGGCACTTGCAGCAGCACGCCCCAGGGCTTGCCGCCGGGAATCGGGGTGAAGGGCGCGAGCACTTTCAGTTCGCTGTCGTCGTGCAGGCTCTGGGGCTGGGTGCTGGCCGACAGCAGGCGGATCAGTTCGCCGCCGTTGGCCTGGTCCAATTGGTCCAGGCGCTGGCTGAGCTTGCTGGCGTCGGCGCTGTAGCCGGCGAGCAGGCCGACCGGGCTGATGATGCTGACCGTGGTCTGGCCGTCGTAGAGTTCCTTGCTCGCTTGCTGGCTGACCGATTGCAGGCTGTTGAGGTTGATGTCCACCGACAGCGAGGCGATGACTTTGCCGTTCACCAGCAGCGGGAACACGATGCTGGTCATCAGCACGTTCTGGCCATCGATCGCATAGAAGTAGGGCTCGATCACGCAGGGCTTGAGGGTGCTGCGCGGGCAGGTGAACCAGGCGTTGGCCGGCTGGCCGCTGGGGCCGGTGGTGGTGTCGCTCATGTCGCTTTCCGGCAGCGCCATGGCGGTCAGCTTGCCCGGGGTCGGCTGCGACCAGTAGAGGGCGAAGCGGCCCTTGTCGTTGCTGCCCAGTTCGCCCTGGCCGCTGAAGAGTTCGTCCTTGCCGTCCAGGGCATTGGCCTCGAACACCAGCGACAGACCGAGCAGGTCGGGGTTGGCTTGCAACGCCGACTTCACCTGGCGGGTCAGATCCTCGCGCAGGTCGAAGGCATCGAGGAAGCGCTTCTCGGCCTGCTCGCGCAGGAACAGCACCTGGCGCGAGAAGCCGTGGCCGTATTGATAGGCGTCCATGAATTGCTGGCGGATGCCCAGCGCCTGGACTTCGCCCTGGGCCTCGATGCGGGCCTGGGCGGCTTCGTTGAGCATCTCCATGCTCGAAGCCTTCACCAGTGCGGAGCTGTGCTCCATGCGGTACAGCGAAAGCCCTACCAGCAGGGTCACGATGCCGGCCAGGCAGAGTCCGGCGAGCAAGGTGATTTTCCACTGGATGGAAAGTTGTCTGAGCGACATGGAGACGTCCTTATTCGATATTTATTTGAGACTTTGCAAGGTATCGGCCGAAGAGCGGCCTTCTTTAAACGCTCGTTCGAATTTTCCCCGGGGGCTGGCTCGCTGCGGATTCGCCCCTTGTAGCCGCTGGCGTAGCCTGCGCTCGACCACGAAGTGGGCGCTGCTTTTGAGGGCCTCGGAAGGTCCTTCGGACCTTATCGCAGGCTGCGCCAGCGGCTACAGAGAGCGGAGTAGGGCGGCGCCCGGGTTTTGACAAGCGTTGCCCGCTGCTGCAAAGTGCGCGCCCTCTAATAAGACCCTCCTTTTTCAATCCGGCGTCGGCAGCCATGCCCTCTGGCCGGACTCATTCCTTTTGCGGCGTTTTCCCGTCGCAGTGCCATGAGGTAACGATGATTAATGCAGTAATTGCCGCGGTTGGCGTCATGCTGGTCCTCAGCCTGTCCCGCGTGCATGTGGTGATCGCGCTGATCGTAGGCGCGCTGGTAGGAGGGTTGACCGGTGGCCTGGGCATCGAGGCGACCCTCAAGGCTTTCAACAACGGCCTCGGCGGCGGGGCGACGGTGGCCCTGTCCTACGCCTTGCTCGGCGCCTTTGCGGTGGCGATCGCCAAGTCCGGCCTGGCCCACGCCCTGGCGGACAAGATCCTGCTGCTGGTGGACCGCCAGGACGCCAATGGCGGCGGCAACGTCAAATGGCTGCTGATCGGCCTGTTGTGGGTGGTGGCGATCGCTTCGCAGAACATCCTGCCGATCCATATCGCCTTCATCCCGCTGCTGGTGCCGCCACTGTTGTATGTGCTGAGCAAACTGCAGCTGGACCGACGGCTGATCGCCTGCGTCATCACCTTCGGCCTGATCACCCCGTACATGTTCCTGCCGGTGGGGTTCGGCAACATCTTCCTCAACGAGATCCTGCTGGCCAACGTCGCCCGCAGCGGCGTGGACATCAGCAATATCAATGTCACCCACGCCATGGGCATTCCGGCCCTGGGCATGGTCTTCGGCCTGCTGCTGGCCTTTGTCAGCTACCGCAAGAAGCGTGTGTATGACCTGGAACTGATCGAGAAAGTCGAGCAGGTGACGGTGCAATACAACCCGCGCACGCTGCTGGTGGCGGGCCTGGCGATTGTCGCGGCCTTTGTCATCCAGCTGTTGCTGGATTCGATGATTATCGGCGCGCTGTCCGGCTTCCTGATCTTCTCGGTGTCGGGCATCGTGCGCTGGCGCGAGACCGACGACCTGTTCACCGAAGGCATGAAGATGATGGCGATGATCGGCTTCATCATGATCGCCGCCGCCGGTTTCGCCGAGGTGATGAAGGCCACCGGCGAGGTGAAGAGCCTGGTGGAGTCTTCGGCCAGCTGGATCGGCCACAGCAAGGGCGTCGGCGCCTTGTTGATGTTGCTGGTGGGGCTGCTGGTGACCATGGGTATCGGCTCGTCGTTCTCCACCGTGCCGATCCTGGCGACCATCTTCGTGCCGCTGTGCGTGCAACTGGGCTTCAGCCCGCTGGCGATCGTCTGCATCGTTGGCACCGCCGGTGCCCTGGGCGACGCCGGCTCGCCGGCCTCGGACTCGACCCTGGGCCCGACCTCCGGCCTGAACATCGACGGCCAGCACCACCACATCTGGGACACCGTGGTCCCGACCTTCCTGCACTACAACCTGCCGCTGCTGGCGTTTGGCTGGGTCGCGGCGATGGTGCTCTGAGGCCGCGGGGTTTCAGCTGTACCGCGTTGTTGTTCCTATCGCGAGCAAGCTTCGCTCCTACAGAAGCATCAGATATCTGTAGGAGCGAAGCTTGCTCGCGAAAATTCTCAAGGGCGCTGCGTGGCCCCAGATTCCCTTCATCTTCCCGCGGGCTCAACTTTTGTGGCGGCATGCCGTTAAGGCTGTATCACGCCAACAAAATCAAGAGTGAACCTCCTATGCGCTTAAGTCTGAAGGGCAAAGTCCTGTCCCTCGCGGTCCTCCCGGTGCTGTTGTTTGCGCTGGTGATCAGCCTGACCACGGTCGTCATGCTCAAGGAACAGGCGCAGAACGAGGTGAACGAGACAAGACAGCGCCTGCTCGGCGAGGCCAAGACCACGCTGCAGAGCTATGTGGAGGTGGCCCTGAGCACCGTCAAGCCGCTCTACGACGCGGCGGCGCCTGGCGATACCGCGGCCCGCGCCCAGGTGGTGATGCTGCTGTCGAACATCAGCTACGGCAAGGACGGTTACTTCTTCGGCTACGACTCCGAGACGGTGCGCCTGTTCAAGGGCAACAGCCCGGACGGCGTCGGCAAGAGCTTCAAGGACAACCGCGACCCCAACGGCGTGTATGTCAACCGCGAGCTGGTCAAGGTCGGCAAGGACGGCACGCACTATGTGCAGTACAGCTCGACCCAGCCGGGCAGCGACGTGCTGGTGCCGAAACTGGGCTACACCGAATACCTGCCCAAGTGGGACCTGATCGTCGGCTCCTCGGTGAACCTGGACGGCATCGACGCCCAGGTGGCCGAGGTCGAGGCCAGCGTCAACCAGCGCATGCGGGGCATGGTCCTGAGCATCATCGGCATCGCCGTGGTGGTGCTGCTGGTGATCGCCGCCATCGGCATGCTGGTGGCCAATACCATCCTGCGGCCGCTGAACCTGATGAAGCTCAACCTCGACGATATCGCCGCTGGCGAAGGCGACCTGACCCGCCGCCTGGCCATCACCAGCCAGGACGAGCTGGGCGACCTGGCCGGCTCCTTCAACCGTTTTGTCGACAAGATCCACGGCCTGGTGCGGCAGATCACTGAGATGACCGGCCAGCTCACCGGCCTGGTGACCCAGGTGTCCGAACAGGCCCAGCGCTCCGAGCAGGCCATGGAGCGCCAGCGTCACGAGACCGATCAGGTGGCCACGGCGATCAATGAAATGTCGTCGGCGGCCCAGGAAGTGGCGCGCAGCGCCCAGGGCGCGGCGGTGGCGGCGCAGCAGACCGACGAGGAGGGCCAGGCGGCCAAGCGTGTGGTGGACGGCAGCATCCAGCAGATTCATGCGCTGGTCAGCGATATCCGCAGCAGCGGCACCTCCCTGGACAGCTTGCAGAAGGACGTGGCGTCGATTGTCAGCGTGCTCGACGTGATCCGTTCCATCGCCGAACAGACCAACCTGCTGGCCCTCAACGCGGCCATCGAAGCGGCGCGGGCCGGTGAGGCCGGACGTGGCTTCGCGGTGGTGGCTGACGAGGTCAGGGCGCTGGCCAGCCGTACCCAGCAGAGCACCCAGGAAATCCAGGGCATGATCGACCGCCTGCAACAGGGCACGCGCACCGCCGTGGAGGCCATGCGCCGCTCCAGCGACGCCGGCGACGGCACCTCGCACCAGGCCAACGAAGCGGGGGCTTCGCTGGATGCCATGGCGCAACTGATCGGCACCATCAACTCGATGAACGCGCAGATCGCCAGCGCCGCGGAAGAACAGACCGCGGTGGCCGAAGAGATCAACCGCAGCGTGCATCAGATCGCGGTGGCGGTGGACAGTGTCGCCGACGAAACCCAGCTCGGCGCCCAGACCTCACGCAGCCTGGCCGACCTCGGCCAGCGCCTGGGCAAGCTGGTAGGGCAGTTCCGTATCTAAACGGTCATCGCGGGCGGCTGTTGTCCTCTGTAGGAGCGAGCGGGCGGCGATCCGACTTGCCCGCAATGGCGTCATCAGAGACACCACCGCCATCAGGATTACACCGCGCTGTTCGCCGTCACGTCGCGCATCAGCAAGGCAAAGCGCAGATCCACGGCGTCCGGGATCGGCAGGTACACGGTGTGTCCGTCCCCCGGTGCGACCTCGATCGGCTCGCCGCGGGCGTTCTGCAACTGGTGCAGGTCGAAGTGGAAGTTGCCCTTGGGGGTCATCAGTTCCATATGGTCGCCCAGGGCAAAGCGGTTCTTCACCTTCACTTCCGCCAGGCGGTCACGGCGCTCGCCGGTGAGCTCGCCGACGAACTGCTGGCGTTCCGATACCGAGCTGCCATTCAGGTAGTTCTGGTATTCGTCGTGCACATGGCGACGCAGGAAACCTTCGGTGTAGCCACGCTGGGCTAGGGACTCCAGGTCATTCATCAGGCTGCGGTCGAACTCGCGGCCGGCCACCGCGTCGTCGATGGCCCGACGGTAGACCTGGGTGGTGCGGGCGCAATAGAAGTGCGACTTGGTGCGGCCCTCGATCTTCAACGAGTGCACGCCCATGCGCGTCAGGCGTTCGACGTGCTGCACCGCGCGCAGGTCCTTGGCGTTCATGATGTAGGTGCCGTGCTCGTCCTCGAAGGCCGGCATCGCCTCGTCCGGGCGATTGGCCTCGCGCAGCAGGAATACCTGCTCGGTCGGCGCGCCCAGGCCCAGGGTCGGCTCTGGCTGGAACTGCTGGACGATCTCGCCGAGGGTGTTCTCCGTGGCTTCCTGGGCCTGGTATTTCCAGCGGCAGGCATTGGTGCAGGTGCCCTGGTTGGCGTCGCGCTTGTTCATGTAGCCCGACAGCAGGCAGCGCCCGGAGTAGGCCATGCACAGGGCGCCATGGACGAATACCTCGAGCTCCATGGCCGGCACCTGCTGGCGGATTTCCTCGATCTCTTCCAGGGACAGCTCGCGGGACAGGATGATCCGGCTCAGGCCCTGTTGCTGCCAGAACTCGACGCTGGCCCAGTTCACCGTATTGGCCTGCACCGACAGGTGGATCGGCATCTGCGGGAAGTGCCGGCGCACCAGCATGATCAGCCCCGGGTCGGACATGATCAGCGCGTCCGGGGCCATGGCGATCACCGGCTCCAGGTCCTTGAGGAAGGTCTTGAGCTTGGCGTTGTGCGGGGCGATGTTGACCACCACGTAGAAGCGCTTGCCCTGGGCCTGGGCCTCGCGAATGCCGAGGGCCAGGTTGGCGTGGTCGAATTCGTTGTTGCGCACCCGCAGGCTGTAGCGCGGCTGGCCGGCGTATACCGCATCGGCGCCATAGGCGAAGGCGTAGCGCATGTTTTTCAGGGTGCCGGCGGGGGCGAGCAGTTCGGGGCGGGTCAGGGGCGTCATGGCGGTTTGTCGATGGCAAAAGGTCGCGAGGGTAAGGCCTGGGCCAACAGACTTCATTGACCTGGATCTATGCTCGACGAATAAAACAGGGCACTTGGCCGAACACCGGCGGACTAACGCTTTAGGGGCGCTTTGCGGCGTCCTGGACCTTATTGACGGGGAGCGGACATGAACCAGCACCTCATGCAACACAAAAGCCTGTTGCTTCTGCTGACCCTGGTGACCGTCGCCTTCATCTGGATCCTGCTGCCCTTTTACGGCGCGGTGTTCTGGGCGGTGATTCTCGGCATCCTGTTCGACCCGCTGCATCGGCGCCTGCAAATCAAGTTCGGTTGGCCACGCAACCTGACGGCCTTTTGCACCCTGAGCATCTGCCTGGTGAGCGCCATTCTGCCGGTGGTCATCATCAGCACCTTGCTGGTGCAGGAAGGCGCCAACCTCTACCAGAGCATTGAAAGCGGCAAGCTGGACATCGCCGCTCATCTGGACCAGTTCAAGCACAGCCTGCCGTTGTACTTCCAGCAACTGCTGGACCGTTTCGGCCTGGGTGAGCTGGAGAGCGTGCGCGAGAAGATCGTCAAGAGCGCGCTGCAAGGCAGTCAGTTCTTCGCCACCCAGGCTTTCAGCGTCGGCCAGGGCACCTTCAAGTTCGTGGTGAGCTTTTTCGTGATGCTGTACCTGTTGTTCTTCTTTTTGCGCGATGGCGCTGAACTGGTACGCAAGGTGCGCATCGCGGTGCCGTTGGCCGAGCACCAGAAGCGCCGGTTGCAGCTCAAGTTCAGTCGGGTGGTGCGGGCCACGGTGAAGGGCAACGTGCTGGTTGCAGTCAGCCAGGGGGTGCTGGGCGGGCTGATTTTCTGGTTTCTGGAAATTCCCAGCCCGCTGCTGTGGGCGGTGCTGATGACCTTGCTGTCATTGTTGCCGGCGGTGGGGGCGGCGATCGTCTGGGGCCCGGTGGCCCTGTACTTCCTGCTCAGCGGGGCGATCTGGCAAGGCGTGGTGCTGGGCTTGTACGGGGTGTTCGTGATCGGCCTGGTGGACAACGTGCTGCGCCCGATCCTGGTGGGCAAGGACACCAGGATGCCGGATTACCTGATTCTGATTTCGACCCTGGGGGGCCTGGCGATCTTCGGCCTGAACGGCTTTGTCATCGGGCCATTGATCGCCGCGTTGTTCATCTCGAGCTGGGACCTGTTCGTCGATACCCGGCCGCGGACACAGCTGCCGCTGCCTTAGGCATGCAGGACGCGCTGCTCGATCTTTTGCGACAGGGCCTGGGCGGCGGTCAGCGAAGTGAGCGGGCCGCTGACCGGCTCGCCGTCGCGCACCAGGTACCAACACGCCAGCAACCCCAGCTCCCTGAGCGAGGTGGGAACGGCGCTACCGATAACGGACATGATCTGAACCTTGGGCATAAGTACCTCCATCAATCAATGGGGCTACCTTACGGACCGAGAGGTTCGACGAAAAATCACCGCGCTCGATAGTGGACATCAATACCGGCGAAAAAAAGTGCCAGCCTGATCAGTCGACGACCTGATCGAGCATGTAGACCACTTCCGGGTCGTGCAACAGGCCCTTGCGCACCAGGTGCTCGGCCAACAGGGCCAGGAACTTGGCACTGCGGTGGCCTTCCAGGTGCTTGAGTTCGGTCAGGGCGCTGTACACCTTGCTCGCGGTACCCAGGGTGGGGGAGTGATGGGGGTTTTGTGTCGGCATGGGCGTCGTCCTTGTTGTTATGGGGCCGTTTTGTGGACAGATCCGATCTTGCGGACCTGGCATGACATAAATATGACAGTTGTAGGTTTCAGCGTAGGGGCTGCCTTTGGCAACACTATTGCCGGATTGAATCGCAAAAGCTGTCCCGGCTGCGACCTCTGCAAGATTTATTCAGACGTTTCAGGGTTGTTTCAAACGCAACAGGCCCCGCCGGTGAAGGCGGGGCCTGTTTGTGTGCGGTCGCCGGAATTACCAGCGGCCAGGGCCGTAGTAGTAATGGCGTGGCGGTCCGTAGTAGCCACGAGGCGGGCCGTAGTACACCGGGGCCGGACGGTAATAGACCGGCGGGCCTTCCACGTACACTGGTTGTGGCTGGTAGTAGACCGGTGGCGGCGCGGCATACACCGGTTGCGGCTGAACGTAGACCGGTTGTTGCACGTAGACCGGGCGGCTCTGGTTGGCGATCACCGAACCCACCACCGCTGCGCCGACCACTGCACCGACTACCGCCGGGCCACCCCAACCACCGCCACCGTGGGCGGACGCTTGACCGGCGACAGCAAGTGCACCAATGAGCAAGGCTATCTTGGGGATTTTACGCATCATGGCTATTCCTCGGTTCCGACCCCAGCGCTCGGTCTGCAATAGACGCGAGGACTGTCGCGGGGATACTTCTAAGACAGCTTTTTTCTGAAAAACTGCACAGCCGCCGGGTAAATTTTGTGTAAGGTCTGTACCGGCTTCTTTACCCTCGTCCATGGGCGGCAGGCCCGTCTTTCAGGCGCTGTCGATATGATCGGGCAGAACCCGATGACTGGCTAATCCCGTCTATCCGAAAGTGCGTTCCAAGGAGATCAACATGCAGATGAACCCCAACAAAGACACCCAGTTGTGTATGTCGTTGTCAGGGCGTCCGGGGAATTTCGGCTTGCGCTTTCACAATCATTTGTATGAACAGCTGGGCTTGAACTTCTACTACAAGGCATTCAGCAGCCAGGACCTGCCAGGCGCCGTCGGCGGGATCCGCGCCCTGGGCATTCGCGGCTGTGGCGTGTCCATGCCGTTCAAGGAGGCCTGCATCGCCCTGGTGGACGAACTGGACGCCTCGGCCAGCGCGATCCAGTCGATCAACACCATCGTCAACACCAACGGCCACCTCAAAGCCTACAACACCGATTACATCGCCGTCGCCCAGTTGCTCGACAGCCACCGGATCCCCAAGGACACCCGCTTTGCCCTGCGCGGCAGCGGCGGCATGGCCAAGGCGGTGGCCAGCGCCTTGCGCGATGGTGGCTACCGCGATGGCGTGATAGTCGCCCGCAATGCTGGGGCCGGGCAGGCCCTCGCCGACTCCCTGGGTTATGCCTGGCAGGCGGAGCTGGGCGAGCTGCGCCCACAGATGCTGATCAACGTCACCCCGATCGGCATGAGCGGCGGCCCCGAGGCCGATCAGCTGGCGTTCCCGGTCGAGGCGATCCAGGCCGCGCGCACCGTGTTCGACGTGGTAGCGGTGCCGGCGGAAACCCCGCTGATCCTGCGCGCCCGGGCCGAGGGCAAACAGGTGATCACCGGCCTGGAAGTGATCGCCATCCAGGCGCTGGAGCAGTTCGTGCTGTACACCGGCGTGCGCCCCAGCGCCGAGCAGTTCCAGCAGGCGGTGGCCTTCGCCCGGGCCTGATCGGTGGGTGGAGCAGGGCAGGTCGGTGGCGCGCGAAGCCCTGCCTATACTGGTCGCCAGCAAGCCAAGACTTGCCTCTGTTCCACGCCACCGTGATCGAGGACCGTTATGCCACCTGCCATTCTCAATCTGGATCAGGCGGACCTTCAGCCGCTGCCTGAAGCCCTGAGCCCCACCGGCGATACCGCCGGTCGTTATGTCCAGCGCATTGCCCGTATCGGCCAGCAACTGGGCGCCAGGAAGCTCGGCTACCGGCTGATTGCCCTGGGCCCGGGGATGCGCGCCAGTCCCTTCCATAACCATCGCGTCAACGAAGAGATGTTCTACATAGTGGCCGGCGAGGGCGAGATCCGCCTGGGCGCCGAGCGTTTTGCCATCCGCGCCGGCGATGTGATCGCCTGCCCGCCGGGCGACATGGACACCGCGCACCAGATCATCAACACCAGCCAGGGCGAGCTGCGCTATCTGGCGGTCAGCACCCAGGAGGCGCCGGATATCTGCGAGTACCCGGATTCCGGCAAGTATGTGGTGATGAAGGACTTCAAGATCGACGATGAGGGCAACGCCTCGGGATTCGTCGCGGTGGCGCGGCATGCGGACGGGGTGGATTACTGGGACGGGGAGTAAGGGGCTTTTGTAGTCTTCGAGACGTTGCGCCGACTGCGGCAGCGGCTACCAGGCGCTGCCGCAGGGGCGACGATCAGCCTTCGAGTTTCGCCAGGCGCTCTTCGAGGGCGGCGATGCGCGCTTCCAGCTCTTCGATGCGTTCCGCCGATACGCCGCTGCCCGAACTGCGCTCCACCGGGTTCTGCCGGGCGGCGAGGATCGCCTCGATATCCGCCGGGTCTCCCAGGGCATGCATGTAGCGATCTTCGCGCTGGCCGGCCTGGCGCGGAATCAGCAGCGCCAGGCCGCGGGCAATCAGGCGCTCCAGTTGATGCACCACCTGTTCGCTGTCTTCGAAATCGTGCATGCGGCCGCTGCGGGTCAGCAGTTCGTTGACCGTCTGCGGGCCGCGCAAGAACAGCAGGCCGGCGAGTGCCACTTGCGCCGGCACCAGTTCCAGCGCCTTGTCCAGGCGATGCTCCCAGCGGTCGGCGCGGCTGCCCATCACCAGGCGGGCGAAGCCGCGGTTTTCCAGGGCGCGCAGGCTCTGGCCGACCTGGCCCTGGGTGAGGTTCATCACCGGTTCGCGGCTGGTTTTCTGGTTGCAGGCGATGACCAGGGCATTGAGGGTCAGCGGATAGGTTTCCGGGCTGGTTGCCTGCTTCTCGATCAGCGACCCGAGAATGCGCAGTTCGGTGCTGCTCAGTTGCAATTGCTCGCTGGAGGTTTCTTGCTCGATGCTCATCGCGCTTTCCCTATGCTGTCGAAGGCGACTAGCCTAATCCTTGCTGGATAAAAGACAAGCCGCCGGCGAGGCTCAGGCAGGTCTATAATCGCGCCACCTTTGTTTCCGCTTTTTTCCGTCAGCCTGTCGAGATCACCATGACCATTTCCCTGTACGCCGCCTCCGTTCCTGTCTTCAAGCAAATGCTCAACGCCCTGAGCGATGTCCTGAACAAGGCCGAAGCCCACGCCACGGCAAAGAACATCGACCCGAATGCCTTCCTGCAGGCCCGCCTGTACCCGGACATGTTCCCGCTGATCCGCCAGGTGCAGATCGCCGTCGATTTCGCCAAGGGCGTTTCGGCCCGCCTGGCCGAAGTCGAAGTGCCGAAGTACGACGACACTGAAACCACCTTTGCCGAGCTGCAGGCGCTGCTGGCCAAGGTCCTGGCCTTTATCGACGGCATCCAGCCGGCGCAGATCGATGGCAAGGAAGGCATCGAGATCGTCACCCGTCCGGGCACCCCGAAAGAGAAGCGCTTCAGCGGCCAGTCCTACCTGCTGACCTACGGTCTGCCGCAGTTTTTCTTCCACGTCACCACCACCTACGCGATCCTGCGCCACAACGGCGTGGAAATCGGCAAGCGCGACTACATGGGCGCTTTCTGAAATAGCGCCTTCTGATGTAGCCGGCTGCTAAGCCGATAAAAAAGCCCGGCAAGGTGCGAGCCTTGCCGGGCTTTTTAGTGCGCGCTGTGCATGCAGGCTCAGGCGGTCTGGCGGACCTTCTCTTCCTGGGCCATGCACGCGGCGGCGGTGAAGAGCACGTCGGTGGAGGAGTTCAGCGCGGTTTCCGCCGAGTCCTGCAGCACGCCGATGATGAAGCCGACGGCGACCACCTGCATGGCGATTTCGCTGGGGATGCCGAACAGGCTGCAGGCCAGCGGAATCAACAGCAGCGAACCGCCGGCGACCCCGGAGGCGCCGCAGGCACAGATGGCGGCGACCACGCTGAGCAACACGGCGGTGGGCAGGTCGACGGCAATGCCCAGGGTATGCACGGCGGCCAGGGTCAGCACGGTGATGGTGATGGCGGCGCCGGCCATGTTGATGGTGGCCCCCAGCGGGATCGACACCGAGTAGGTGTCTTCATGCAGGCCCAGGCGCTTGCTCAGTTCCAGGTTGACCGGAATGTTGGCCGCCGAACTGCGGGTGAAGAACGCGGTGATGCCGCTTTCGCGCAGGCACATGAGCACCAGGGGGAACGGGTTGCGGCGGATCTTCCAGAACACGATCAGCGGGTTCATCACCAGCGCGACGAACAGCATGCAGCCGATCAGTACCGCCAGCAGATGCATATAACCGAGCAGGGCGCCGAAGCCCGAGGTCGCCAGGGTCGAGGCCACCAGGCCGAAGATGCCCAGCGGGGCGAAGCGGATCACCACTCGCACGATCAGGGTCACGCCATTGGACAGGTCGTCCAGCACGGTGCGGGTGGTGTTGCCGGCATGGCGGATGGCCACACCCATGCCGATGGCCCAGGCCAGGATGCCGATGAAGTTGGCGTTCATCAGCGCGCTGACCGGGTTGTCCACCACGCTCAGCAGCAGGCTTTGCAGGACTTCGCTGATGCCGCCGGGGGCGGAGATGGCGACGTCATGGGTGCTCAGCACCAGGGCGGAGGGGAACAGGCTGCTGGCGATCACCGCCACCACCGCCGCGGCGAAAGTGCCCAGCAGGTAGAGCCAGAGGATCGGGCGGATATGGGTTTCCTGGCCGTGCTTGTGGTTGGCGATGGAGGCCATCACCAGCACGAACACCAGGATCGGCGCGACGGCTTTCAGCGCCGAGACAAAGACCTTGCCGATAAAGGCGGTGGATTTCGCCAGTTCGGGGGCCAGCAGCGCCAGGGCGATACCGGCGATCAGGCCAATGACGATCTGCGTGACCAGGCTGGTGCGTTTGAGTTTTTCCAGGAGCGACGGGGGTGAAGCAGTCATAGCGGTATCTCTGATTTTTTTAATATGCCGTGCGTCGACGGGGACGCCGTGCTGGTGAGTTGCTGGAGGTACGGGGTGTTGCGGCAGGGGGCGGACTTTATCACACGGGGTTCGCCCACGGATGTGACGATCTGCCACCTGAGCCCTCTAGAGTAGCCTGCGGTTTTTTCGCCGCTACCCCAGACATGCGCGGACACCTTCTGTTAGGATTCGCCATCCTCTTCTCATCTCCAGTCAGCGGGCCCATAGGCCATCGCTGATGTCGTCGTTTCCGGAGTTTTCCATGCTGTTGCCCATTCTGCTGTTGTCAGCCGCCGGTTTTACCGTGCTGACGACGGAGTTCATCATTGTCGGCCTGCTGCCTTCGATTGCCCGCGATCTTGCGGTCAGCGTGCCGCAGGCCGGCCTGCTGGTGACCTTGTTCGCCTTCACCGTGGCGGCGTTCGGGCCGTTCCTGACGGCCTATTTCGCCCGTTTCCAGCGCAAGCGCCTGTTCATCTCGGTACTGGTGATGTTCGGCCTGGCCAACACCCTGGCGGCGCTGGCACCGAATATCTGGGTGATGGCGGTGGCGCGGCTGATCCCGGCGCTGGGCTTGCCGGTGTTCTGGGCTTTGGCCAGCGAAACCGCGGTGGATATCGTCGGCCCCGACTACGCCGGGCGAGCCATCGCCAAGATCGGCTTCGGCATCGTCTGCGCCACGGTGTTCGGTATTCCGGTGGGCACGCTGATTTCCGATGCCTTCGGCTGGCGCAGTGCGTTCGGCATCCTGGCGCTGGTGGCGTTTGCCAAGGCGTTGTTGCTGTATGTCTACCTGCCGCAGACCCGCGTGCACAACGAGCAGGCCAGCCTGCGCTCGCAGTTCGGCATCCTGCGCAGCCCCTTGATGCAGGGACATGTGCTGCTGTCGATCCTGGTGTTCAGTGGCATGTTCACTGCCTACACCTACCTGGCGGATATCCTCGAGCGCCTGGCCGGTTTCAACGGCACGCTGGTCGGCTGGTGCCTGATGGGCTTCGGCGCGGTAGGGCTGATCGGCAACTCGCTGGGCGGCCGCGCGGTGGACCGTCATCCGCTGCTGGCATCCATGGGTTTCTGCGCCTTGATGATCGGCGGCATGGTGGCGTTGGTGCCGAGCATTCATTCGCCTGTGGGCCTGGCGGCGGCCATGGGTGTCTGGGGCGTGACCCAGGCGGCGCTGTTCCTGGTCAGCCATGTCCGCCTGATCAAGGCCGCGCCCCAGGCGCCGGCGTTTGCCGCGTCGTTGAACATCGCCGGGGCCAACCTGGGGATCGGCCTGGGCGCGATGGTCGGCGGCCGGGTCATCGATACCCTGGGGCTGGGCAGCCTGGGGTTTGCCGCCGCCGGTTTTATCCTGGTGTCGATCCTGCTGGCCCTGCTGTTGATGACCCTCAAGCCACAGGCCAGCTGCGCCTGATCCCCCTCAAGCACCCATGGCGGTAAACAGCTCGCGGCGGGCGCCTTCGGTGATCGCCACGATGCCGGGGTGCTTGACCTTGCGTTCGACCGAAATGGCGTAGAACGATTCGCTGACCGCGTCGGTCTGGCCGATCAGTTGCACGCCGTATTGGCGCCGCACTTCGTCGGCGATCACGCTGGGGCTGATGAAGATCCCGCTGCCCGACTGGCCGAATGCCTGCATCAAGGCGCTGTCGTCAAACTCACCGATGATCCTGGGTTGTATCTGCTGCTCGGCCAGCCAGCGCAGCAGGCGGCTGCGCACCACGGTTTCCTGCCCGGGAATCAGCAGCGGAGCGCCATGCAGGCTATGGGGGAAGTTCGTTCCATAGCGCTCGGCCAGTTCCTCGGTGGCGAAAAAGCTGATGCCGCATTCGCCGAGTTTCTGGCTGTAGCCCTTGATGTCCAGGTGCGAAGGCATGGGGCTGTCGGAGATCACCAGGTCCAGGCGCTGGATGGCCAGGTCGGCCAGCAGGCGTTCGAGCTTGTCCTCGCGGCAGGTGATGCGGATCGGTTCGCTCAGCTCCATGGTCGGGGCGATCAGGCGATAGACGATCGATTTGGGCACCACATCGGCCACGCCGACCCGGAACAGGATCTGCTGCTCGTTGGGCTGGGCCTGGAGCATGGCTTCCAGTTCGCCACCCAACTGGAACATCTGCTCGGCGTAGGGCAAGGTCTGGCGCCCGGCTTCGGTCAGCTCCAGTTGCCGGCCGACCCGGCGAAACAACTCGATGCCGTAGGTTTGTTCGAGCAGGGTGATCTGCCCGCTGATGGTTTGCGGGGTCAGGTTCAGCTGCTCGCAGGCCCGGACGATGCTGCCGGTCTTGGCGACGACCCAGAAATAGTGCAGTTGACGGTAATTGAGCATGGCTGGCTTTGATTCGTAAAAATCGAAGTATAGCCGTTAAAAATACGAATTTTCCTGAAGTGTTCGCTTCCATAGAATGCCTCGCTATTGACGGGCCATCGTCTCGGCCCGGTCCGTTCTAACGAGGAAAGCGCAATGACCTATAAATCCATCGCCGCATCGTTGCTGGCGTTGTCGTTGATCACCCTTGCCGGTTGCGAGCAGGCGGAAAAAAGCGCGCAGCAGCTGTTGGGCAAGGCCGCGGAAAACGCCAAGCAGGCGATCGACGACACGCACAAGGCCGCCGAACAGGCGATCAGCGACGCGACCCAAGGCTTGATCAGCAAGCAGGAAAAGCCGGCTGACGAGGCCAAAGAAGCCACCTCGTCGTCCCAGGAAATCTGATTCCCCCATACCCCCGACTCAGGACTGAGCCATGGAATACCTTTTACAACTCGCCGCCAGCCCCACCGCCTGGGTCGCCCTGGCAACCCTGGTGGTCATGGAAATCGTGCTCGGCATCGATAACCTGATCTTCATTTCGATCCTGACCAACAAGCTGCCCGAGCAGCATCGGGCCAAGGCCCGGCGGATCGGTATCGGCATGGCCCTGATCCTGCGTCTGGCGCTGCTCAGCACCATCGCCTTCATCGTGCAACTGACCGAGCCGGTGATCGACGTCTTCGGCCAGGTCTTCTCCTGGAAGGACATGATCCTGATTGCCGGCGGCCTGTTCCTGCTGTGGAAAGCCACCACGGAGATCCATCACAGCATGGACCCGGAGCCGCAGGACAGCAAAAGCGAGACCGCCGGCGTGTCCCTGGGTTTTGCCGCGGCGATCGGTCAGATCCTGATGCTGGACATGGTGTTCTCCATCGACAGCATCATCACCGCCGTCGGCATGACCGAGCACTTGCCGATCATGATCATCGCGGTGGTGGTGTCGGTACTGGTGATGTTGCTGGCGGCCGAGCCTCTGGCCAAGTTCATCAATGACAACCCGACGGTGGTCATGCTGGCCCTGGGCTTCCTGATCATGATCGGCATGACGCTGATCGCCGAAGGTTTCGGTGCCCATGTACCCAAAGGTTATGTGTACGCGGCCATGGCTTTCTCGGCGGCTATCGAGGGGCTGAACATGCTGGCCCGTCGTGCCCGGCAGAAGCGCGTGGCGGCGGAGGCGGAAGTCGAAGCCTGATTCGCGGCAACAATCGACGGCGGCCTGTGTTCAAGGACACAGGCCGCCGTTTTTATTGGGTAGGAGAAAAGGCGCCAGTCAGTGCGCGGTGGCGTGATGCCGGGCCGGTTTTGCGGTTTTCGCGGCGGGAGTCGGCAAGCGCGGATGATGGTGTCGGCGAGCGATCCGCAGGACGCCCCAGAGCATGGCAGCGGCGACGGCCAGCCAGCCGCCGATCAGCATCAGGATTGTCGTTGTCAGGCTCATACATGCCTCCTCTTTGCCCTGTCCGGGGCACACACTCGTTGCAATGGACAGTCTAGTCGCGGTTGTGTTTCAAGCCATTGACCAATAGTCGAGTGTCATCAAACGGTTTGCTCTATGGGGCGCAAATTACTGCGGCTTGACGCTATACCCTTGCGTCGCGGCGCCCTATGATCAGCGCTTCGGCCGGGACTCCTGGCTTGGCGTCTGCACAAGAGAGTCATGATGGAACGGATGTTTCTGCGATTTCGAACACTGTTGTTGGCGGGCGCCTGCGCCCTGACGCTGGCCGGTTGCGCCAGCAGCGTGCAGCCGGAGATTCAACGCTTGCCCGAGCGGGTGGAACTCAACGGCGTGCCGTTTTTCCGCGGCGAAACCTATCAGAGCGGCCCGGGCACCCTGGCCAGCATGCTGTCCCAGCAAGGCATCGTGATTACCCCGGGCCTGCTGGACAAGCCGCTGCACCTGCCAGGCGCCGAGGCGAAGTTGCCGCAGAACATGCTGACCCTGGCGCGTGAGTACGGGATGGTGGTCTATCCGCTGGACAACAATTTAGCGGCGTTGCTGACCCAGGTTGCCGCGGGATACCCGGTGATGGTGCGTTACACCGAAGGCTCGGCGTTCTGGGCCGAACCTCGCTATGCCGTGCTGGCAGGCTATAACCGGCACAAGCAGACGGTGTTGCTGCGAGCGGGAATGAATCGTCGTCTGTTGATGGACTTTGCCAAGTTCGAATCGGCCTGGAGCAGTGCGGGGCACTGGGCGGTGCTGATTCAGGGGCCGACCCAGGTCCCCGCCCAGGTCGATCGCCAGCGTTGGCTGAAGGCGGCCGATGAGTTGGCCCGGGCCGGGCAGGAGACCGCAGCGGCGCGGGCGACCAAGGCGTTGAGCGCCAACTGAGGTGCAGAAACGTTGACGGCGCCCTTGGGCGCCGTCCTTTGAACAGGGCTGCGATCGATGGATCTGCAGCCTTTTTTATGTCTATCAACTTCTATTCGGCAGTCTGGGCGACGCCGCTTTGACGACTTTTCAGGTTTTTGCCGGCCTTGTAGCTCAAGGCGGCGCCCGGTACGGAACTGCTTTGGCCGGTTTCCAACCACTGGCGGATGCGGCTGGCATCGGCGAAGTGTGTGTATTTGCCAAAGGCGTCGAGAATCACCAGGGCGACCGGGCGGTTGCTCATGCTGGTCACCAGTACCAGGCAGTGGCCTGCTTCATCGGTAAAGCCGGTCTTGGTCAGCTTGATGTCCCAGTTGGCCTTGTTGACCAGGTGATCGGTGTTGCGAAAACCCAGGGTGTAGTTGGGTTTGCGGAACGCCACGGTCTTTTCCTTGGTGGTGCTCAGCTCGCTCAGCAGCGGGTATTTGCGCGCTGCCAGCAACAGTTTGCTCAGGTCCCGTGCGGTGGACACGTTATGGGCCGACAGGCCGGTCGGCTCGACATAGTGCGTGCTGGTCATGCCCAGTGCCTTGGCCTTGGCGTTCATGGCGGCAATAAAGGCTGCGTACCCGCCCGGGTAGTGGTGGGCGAGGCTGGCGGCGGCACGGTTTTCCGACGACATCAGGGCGATCAGCAGCATCTCCTTGCGCGGCAGCTCGCTCTTGAGCTTGACCCGGGAAAACACACCTTTCATTTCCGGAGTGTTGCTGATGTCCACGGAGATGTATTCATCCAGCGGTTGTTTGGCGTCGAGTACGATCAGGCCGGTCATCAGCTTGGTCACCGACGCGATGGGCACGACAACGTCGGGATTGCTGGAATAAATGACCTTGTTGGTCTGCAGGTCCAGCAGCATGGCGCTGCCGGAGGCAATATGCAGTTGGGAGGGATCGCGCGGCGCTTCGGTGGTTTCGCGAGCGACGGCGCTCTGCGTGATAAAGGTGCCTGTAAATGCAAAAAATAGGCTCAGGATAGAAAGACGGATTTTCACGCGGGCGGACTCATGAGGTGGATATGCCGTTCTGCAACGGGCTGCTTTCAGAAAAACGTTACATTTTATGAGTATGTGCCAGGAAAGAGCTACACGCCCGTAGGTAAAGGGCTTCAGGTAAATTAAATTTCATCCTGTATCAGTTTTGTATCAGTTCGATCCTCTTCTTTCTGATGAGCAGATCGTCCGCTGCAAGTGGGGTATTCGGTTCAGGTTTTCGGCGAGCAGAAACAAAGAACCCCGCCAATGGCGGGGTTCTTTTATCCGGGATGTTTCCCAGGGTCAGTCGTGCAGCGCTTCTGCCGCGTACAAGGTGTTTTCCAGCAGGCAGGCACGAGTCATCGGGCCGACGCCCCCCGGTACCGGAGTGATCCAGCCAGCGCGGGGCAGGGCGGTCTCGTAGACCACATCGCCCACCAGCTTGCCGTCTTCCTGGCGGTTGATGCCGACGTCGATGACGATGGCGCCTTCCTTGATCCATTCACCCTTGACCAGGCCCGGCTTGCCGGCGGCCACGACCACCAGGTCGGCACGCCCGACGTGGCCGGCCAGATCCTTGGTGAAGCGGTGGGTAACAGTAACGGTGCAGCCGGCCAGCAGCAGCTCCATCGCCATCGGACGACCGACGATGTTGGAAGCACCGACTACGACTGCATCCATGCCGTACAGATCGGCACCGGTGCTTTCCAGCAGAGTCATGATGCCTTTCGGCGTGCATGGACGCAGCAGGGGGATGCGCTGGGCCAGGCGGCCGACGTTATAAGGATGGAAACCATCCACGTCTTTATCCGGGCGAATGCGTTCCAGCAGTTTGGAGGCATCGAGATGTTCGGGCAGTGGCAGCTGTAGCAGGACGCCATCGATGTTCGGGTCATCGTTGAGGCGGTCGATCAGGCCGGCCAGTGCTTCTTGAGTGGTGTCGGAAGGCAAGTCATAGGCTTGTGAAAGAAAGCCGACCTCTTCGCAGTCTTTACGCTTGTGCGAGACATAAACCTGAGAGGCCGGGTCGCTGCCGACCAGGATCACCGCGAGGCCTGGAGTACGCAGGCCTTGCTCGCGACGCTCGGCGACACGTTTGGCGATCTGCTGGCGCAGGCTAGCGGCGATCGCTTTGCCGTCGATTAGTTGTGCAGTCATGACGCGTGATTAACCATCGAGAGGGAGAGAAAAAGAGCACGCATTCTCGCATGCCAGGACGTGAGGGCAAAGGCGCTTGGTCTGCAAATTCCCCTAACTCCTTTAATTAAATGAATTTTTTTCAAAAAAGAGTTGACGACCTAACGGCTCGTCTATAACATTCGTCGCACTTGTCGGGCACAGCCTAGCACTGGTTAAGAAGGTCGGGCAGAGTTGATGTTTAGCTCGTAACGACTGAAAGCACTTAGTTTGTAATCATTAAAGAATACAGATTAATAAGGCGCCCGTAGCTCAGCTGGATAGAGCATCCGCCTTCTAAGCGGATGGTCGCAGGTTCGAGTCCTGCCGGGTGCGCCATTAGGCAGCTTTGGCACAAGTAACGCAACAACGCAATATGGTGGGCGTAGCTCAGTTGGTAGAGCACAGGATTGTGACTCCTGTTGTCGTGGGTTCGATCCCCATCGTCCACCCCATATTCCGAAAGGCGCCAGATTAATAGTCTGGCGCCTTTGCTTTAAAAGCTTGATACGCGGACGTGGTGGAATTGGTAGACACACTGGATTTAGGTTCCAGCGCCGCAAGGTGTAAGAGTTCGAGTCTCTTCGTCCGCACCAATTAAGTAGCTATTTATATAGCAGATAACGGCGCAGCACCTGAAAAGGGCTGCGCCGTTTTCGTTTCAGAAGTCTGTATTTCCAGCAGGTCGCAGGTGGTGGGCCAAGGAAGCGACGAAACACTCGTCCTTTTGTCGCTGGAATGCTGAAGGTTTACCGGTCGGGCTGTGATTTGGTCCGGCTACCAGGGATGTGACGCGCCATTCCTTCTATATATAGAAGCGTTGGTGCAGAGGCCCTGGTTTGATTCGCTGTATTTGCTCTCAGGGCGAGGCTCAACCGTTGGTCCCCGCCTTTAAATCGCCAGCTGTTTTTTTACCCGTTTTCAGTAGGGTGACTTCTTGAGTTTGACCCACTAGAATGCATGCCCTTGATTCTGGGGTCGGAAACGGCCGGCTAACGTCTGTGCAACGAGGAATATCCATGCAAGTTTCTGTTGAAAATACTTCTGCTCTTGAGCGCCGCATGAGCATCACCGTGCCGGCTGAGCGCATCGAGACACAGGTCAACAAGCGTCTGCAGCAGACTGCCCAAAAGGCCAAGATTCCAGGCTTCCGTCCTGGCAAAGTCCCAATGAGCGTGATCCGTCAGCGTTATGAAGCTGATGCGCGTCAAGAAGCTGTGGGCGATGTGATCCAGGCTTCCTTCTATGAAGCTGTTGTCGAGCAGAAGCTGAACCCGGCTGGCGCTCCTTCGGTTGAGCCAAAGGTTCTGGAGAAGGGCAAGGATCTGGAATACGTTGCAACGTTCGAAGTGTTCCCTGAGTTCACCGTTGCCGGTTTCGAGTCCATCGCCGTTGAGCGTCTGAGCGCTGACGTGGCTGATGCCGACCTGGACAACATGCTGGAAATCCTGCGCAAGCAGAACATTCGCTTTGAAGTGGCCGACCGTGCCGCTCAAAACGAAGACCAACTGAACATCGATTTCGTCGGCAAGGTCGACGGTGAAGTGTTCGCTGGCGGTTCCGCCAAGGGTACTCAGCTGGTGCTGGGTTCCGGCCGCATGATCCCGGGCTTCGAAGAAGGCCTGGTCGGCGCTAAAGCTGGTGAAGAACGCGTTCTGAACCTGACTTTCCCTGAGAACTACCAGAACCTGGACCTGGCTAACAAAGCTGCCGAGTTCACCGTGACCGTCAACACTGTTTCCGAGCCTAAGCTGCCAGAACTGACCGAAGAGTTCTTCGCTCAATTCGGCATCAAGGAAGCCGGTCTGGAAGGTTTCCGCGCCGAAGTTCGCAAGAACATGGAGCGTGAACTGCGTCAGGCCATCAAGTCCAAGGTCAAGAACCAGGTAATGGACGGCCTGCTGGCTGCCAACCCGATCGAAGTGCCTAAGGCTCTGCTGGACAACGAAGTGAACCGTCTGCGCGTTCAGGCCGTTCAACAGTTCGGTGGCAACATCAAGCCCGATCAACTGCCGGCCGAGCTGTTCGAAGAACAAGCCAAGCGTCGTGTCGTACTGGGTCTGATCGTGGCCGAAGTAGTCAAGCAATTCGACCTCAAGCCTGACGAAGCCCGCGTGCGTGAGCTGATCCAGGAAATGGCTTCTGCTTACCAAGAGCCGGAGCAGGTCGTGTCCTGGTACTACAAGAACGAGCAGCAACTGAACGAAGTCCGTTCGGTTGTGCTGGAAGAACAAGTTGTGGATACTGTTCTGCAGAAAGCTAGCGTGACCGACAAATCGGTCTCTTACGAAGAAGCGGTCAAGCCGGTAGAAGCACCACAAGCCGACTGATTTTTTACTCGTTCGAAAATACACACCATAAGCCAGCCTTCGTGCTGGCTTATGCGTATTCAAGACATGACTATTTGGGAGTGACTGCAGGACATGTCCCGCAATTCTTATTATCAGCAGAGCTCTGACATCCAGGCCGCAGGCGGCCTGGTCCCGATGGTTATCGAGCAGTCCGCCCGTGGCGAACGCGCCTATGACATCTACTCGCGCCTCCTCAAGGAGCGGGTGATCTTCCTGATTGGCCCGGTAGAAGACTACATGGCCAACCTGGTCGCGGCACAATTGCTCTTCCTTGAAGCGGAAAACCCGGACAAGGACATCCATCTCTACATCAACTCGCCAGGCGGCTCGGTGACTGCAGGCATGTCGATCTACGACACCATGCAATTCATCAAGCCGGACGTTTCCACCATCTGCATCGGCCAGGCCTGCAGCATGGGGGCTTTCCTGCTCGCCGGTGGCGCAGCGGGCAAACGTCACTGCCTGCCTAACTCGCGGATGATGATTCACCAGCCATTGGGCGGTTTCCAGGGCCAGGCTTCGGATATCGACATCCATGCCAAGGAAATCCTGCACATCCGTTCGCGCCTGAACTCGCTGCTGGCTCATCACACCGGTCAGAGCCTCGAGACCATCGAGCGCGACACCGAGCGCGACAACTTCATGAGCGCAGAGCGTGCAGCTGAATACGGCCTGATCGACTCTGTGATCACCAAGCGTCAAATGCCTGCCTAAGCAACTCAAATGTAGGTGGTTGGTTAACCGGCCACCTGCGGACTTGAAAAAGCCCGCAATTGCCTTCATCTTGTGTTGCAAGCCTATCGGATTTGGATCGATCGAATGACTGACACCCGCAACGGCGAGGACAACGGCAAACTGCTTTATTGCTCCTTCTGTGGCAAAAGCCAGCATGAAGTACGCAAATTGATTGCCGGCCCCTCGGTCTTTATCTGCGACGAGTGCGTCGACCTGTGCAATGACATCATCCGTGAGGAGGTGCAGGAAGCACAGGCCGAGAGCAGCGCGCATAAATTGCCTTCGCCTAAAGAAATCAGCGGCATCCTTGATCAGTATGTGATTGGTCAGGAACGTGCGAAAAAGGTTCTGGCAGTAGCGGTATACAACCACTACAAGCGCCTCAACCAGCGTGACAAAAAGAATGACGAGGTCGAACTGGGCAAGAGCAACATCTTGCTGATCGGCCCTACAGGTTCGGGCAAGACTCTGTTGGCAGAGACCCTGGCGCGCCTGTTGAATGTACCGTTCACCATTGCCGATGCCACCACCCTGACCGAAGCCGGTTATGTAGGTGAGGACGTCGAGAACATCATTCAGAAACTGCTGCAGAAGTGTGATTACGATGTAGAGAAAGCTCAAATGGGCATCGTCTATATCGATGAAATCGACAAGATTTCCCGCAAGTCTGACAACCCTTCGATTACCCGTGACGTTTCGGGCGAAGGCGTGCAGCAGGCCCTGTTGAAACTGATCGAAGGCACTGTGGCTTCCGTTCCGCCTCAAGGTGGTCGCAAGCATCCGCAGCAAGAGTTCCTGCAGGTCGATACGCGCAACATCCTGTTCATCTGCGGTGGTGCGTTCTCGGGTCTGGAAAAAGTTATCCAGAACCGTTCGACTCGCGGCGGCATCGGCTTCAATGCTGAAGTACGCAGCAAGGAAGAGGGCAAGAAGGTCGGCGAATCCCTGCGTGAAGTCGAACCGGACGATCTGGTCAAGTTCGGCCTGATTCCGGAATTCGTGGGTCGTCTGCCGGTTCTTGCGACCCTGGACGAGCTGGATGAAGCAGCATTGATCCAGATCCTCACCGAGCCGAAAAACGCCTTGACCAAGCAGTATGCCAAGTTGTTCGAGATGGAAGGCGTCGATCTGGAATTCCGTACCGATGCCCTCAAGTCGGTCGCCAAGCGTGCGCTTGAGCGCAAGACCGGTGCTCGCGGATTGCGTTCGATTCTCGAAGGCGTGTTGCTCGACACTATGTACGAAATCCCCTCGCAGTCCGAGGTAAGTAAAGTAGTGATCGACGAAAGCGTTATAGAAGGTAAGTCCAAGCCACTGTATATCTATGAAAACAGTGAACCGACTGCCAAGGCAGCCCCGGACGCCTAAGCGCCGGACTGCTGGTTTGACAGAAGGGGCCTTCGGGCCCCTTTGCTTTTACTGCCTTTAAAGTACTGTCTTTGAGCTTGTTTTTTTTCGAGGCAGCCCCCATCTTGGTTTCAAGCTTACTTCCATCTGTTTACGGCCTTATGGCCGCCGTAGAGGCGAAATCATGAAGACAACCATCGAATTGCCTCTCTTGCCATTGCGTGATGTCGTGGTTTATCCGCACATGGTTATCCCGCTGTTCGTGGGGCGCGAGAAGTCTATCGAAGCCCTCGAGGCCGCGATGACGGGCGACAAGCAGATTCTTCTGTTGGCTCAGAAAAATCCTGCTGATGATGATCCCGGTGAAGATGCACTCTATCGCGTAGGTACCATTGCCACTGTTCTGCAATTGCTCAAGTTGCCCGACGGCACCGTCAAAGTACTGGTCGAGGGCGAGCAGCGGGGCGCTGTGGAGCGTTTCAGCGAAGTGGATGGCCACTGTCGTGCCGAAGTCGCCCTGATTGACGAGGTGGACGCTCCTGAGCGTGAGTCGGAAGTTTTCGTCCGCAGCTTGTTGTCCCAGTTCGAGCAGTACGTGCAGTTGGGCAAGAAAGTCCCTGCCGAAGTGCTGTCGTCCCTCAACAGCATCGACGAGCCGAGCCGCCTGGTAGACACCATGGCCGCCCATATGGCGCTGAAAATCGAGCAGAAGCAGGAAATTCTCGAAATCATCGACCTGTCTGCGCGTGTCGAACACGTACTGGCGTTGCTGGATGCGGAAATCGATCTGTTGCAGGTCGAGAAGCGCATTCGCGGTCGCGTGAAGAAACAAATGGAGCGCAGTCAGCGCGAGTACTACCTGAATGAGCAGATGAAGGCCATTCAGAAAGAGCTGGGCGACGGTGACGAAGGTCATAACGAAGTCGAAGAGCTGAAAAAGCGCATCGACGCCGCCGGCTTGCCAAAGGACGCCCTGGCCAAGGCCCAGGCCGAGCTGAACAAGCTCAAGCAAATGTCGCCGATGTCGGCTGAAGCCACAGTGGTGCGTTCCTACATCGATTGGCTGGTTCAGGTGCCGTGGAAGGCGCAGAGCAAGGTTCGTCTGGACCTGGCGCGCGCCGAAGACATCCTCGATGCCGATCACTATGGCCTGGAAGAAGTCAAAGAGCGGATTCTCGAATACCTCGCCGTGCAAAAGCGCGTGAAGAAGATTCGTGGCCCGGTACTGTGCCTGGTCGGGCCTCCTGGGGTCGGTAAAACCTCCCTGGCGGAGTCGATTGCCCACGCCACCAACCGTAAATTCGTCCGTATGGCCCTCGGTGGCGTGCGTGATGAGGCGGAAATTCGTGGCCATCGTCGTACCTACATTGGTTCGATGCCAGGAAGATTGATTCAAAAGATGACGAAAGTGGGCGTTCGCAACCCGCTGTTCCTGCTCGATGAAATCGACAAAATGGGCAGCGACATGCGTGGCGATCCGGCTTCGGCATTGCTCGAAGTGCTCGATCCCGAGCAGAACCACAACTTCAACGACCACTATCTGGAAGTCGATTACGACCTCTCCGATGTGATGTTCCTCTGCACCTCCAACTCGATGAATATTCCGCCAGCGTTGCTGGACCGGATGGAAGTGATTCGTCTGCCGGGTTACACCGAGGACGAGAAGATCAACATCGCGGTCAAGTACCTGTCGCCCAAGCAGATCCAGGCCAACGGCCTGAAGAAAGGCGAGCTGGAGTTCGACGAAGAAGCCATTCGCGACATCATCCGTTACTACACCCGCGAAGCCGGTGTGCGTGGGCTGGAGCGCCAGATCGCCAAGGTTTGCCGCAAGGCGGTCAAGGAGCATGCGCTGGAAAAACGCTTCTCGGTGAAGGTCACTTCCGACCTGCTGGAGCATTTCCTCGGCGTGCGCAAATTCCGTTACGGCCTGGCCGAGCAGCAGGATCAGATCGGTCAGGTAACGGGCCTGGCCTGGACCCAGGTCGGTGGTGAGCTACTGACCATCGAAGCTGCTGTTGTGCCTGGCAAAGGTCAGTTGATCAAGACCGGTTCGCTGGGTGACGTGATGGTCGAATCGATCACTGCAGCACTGACGGTGGTGCGTAGCCGTGCGAAGAGCCTGGGGATCCCTCTGGACTTCCACGAGAAGCGCGACACCCATATCCATATGCCGGAAGGGGCGACCCCGAAAGACGGCCCTAGTGCTGGCGTAGGCATGTGCACGGCCCTGGTTTCGGCACTGACCGGCATTCCGGTACGGGCTGATGTGGCCATGACCGGGGAAATTACCCTGCGTGGTCAAGTGTTGGCGATCGGTGGCTTGAAAGAGAAACTTCTTGCAGCACATCGCGGTGGAATCAAGACTGTCATCATTCCAGAAGAAAATGTGCGCGATTTGAAGGAAATTCCTGACAATATCAAGCAGGATCTTCAAATTAAGCCAGTTAAATGGATTGACGAAGTCCTCCAAATTGCGCTGCAATACGCGCCGGAGCCCTTGCCGGATGTGGCTCCCGAGATAGTTGCAAAGGATGAAAAACGCGAGTCTGACTCTAAGGAAAGAATTAGCACGCATTAGTACGCATTAGCCTGGGGGGCTTCCTTGACAGCTTTTTAGAGCCCTTGTTATAAAGCGGCTCTTAAGTGTCTGTAGGCCATTCAGCACTGGTTTTTGCTTTCACCAAAAAACTTAGAATCATACTCAAATAGATATATAAGGGGACTTAGAGTGAACAAGTCGGAACTGATTGATGCTATCGCTGCATCTGCTGATATCCCGAAAGCTGCTGCTGGCCGTGCGCTGGATGCAGTAATCGAATCCGTCACTGGCGCTCTTAAGGCTGGCGACTCCGTTGTACTGGTTGGTTTCGGTACTTTCTCTGTTACCGATCGTCCTGCTCGCATTGGTCGTAACCCACAGACCGGTAAGACGCTGGAAATCGCTGCAGCCAAAAAACCAGGTTTCAAAGCTGGTAAAGCACTGAAAGAAGCCGTTAACTAAGCTTCCTTCAAGCCTTTGCCTACCCGGGTCGGGGGCTTTCCCGACCTGGCAGCGGAGCGGTAGGCCAGCCGGTTAGAAATCCGGTTTGTCACATCGGGGATCGAAGGTTCGAACCCCTGTCCGCTCCGCCAGTTACGAGAAAGGCGCATCCTCGGATGCGCCTTTCTTCTATCCGGACTCTACCCACGCTCCACGGTTGCTTAATTTGAAGTACAACCGTTTCTGGGGGACGCATGCTGCAGAATATCAGGGACAATTCACAAGGCTGGATTGCCAAGACCATTATCGGGGTCATCGTCGCACTGATGGCGCTGACCGGTTTCGATGCCATTTTTCAAGCCACTTCCACCAGTAAGGACGCGGCCAAGGTCAATGGCGAAGAAATCACCCAGAATGAGTTGAGCCAGGCGGTTGATATGCAACGCCGTCAGCTCATGCAACAACTGGGCAAGGATTTCGACGCTTCCTTGCTCGACGAGAAACTGCTGCGTGAAGCGGCTCTCAAAGGTCTGATCGACCGCAAGCTGCTGCTGCAAGGCGCGGAAAACTCCAAGTTCGCCTTCTCTGACGCCGCTCTGGATCAAGTGATCCTGCAAACGCCGGAATTCCTGGTGGACGGCAAGTTCAGCCCTGAGCGTTTCGACCAGGTGGTCCGTCAGCTGGGTTATAGCCGGATGCAGTTCCGTCAGATGCTGGCTCAGGAAATGCTGATCGGCCAGGTACGCGCCGGTCTGGCTGGCAGCGGCTTTGTCACCGATGCCCAGGTGCTGGCATTCGCTCGCCTGGAAAAGCAGACCCGCGATTACGCTTCCCTGACCATCAAGGCCGACCCGGCGGCAGTCAAGCTGACCGACGACGAGGTCAAGGCTTACTACTACGAACACGCCAAGGAATTCATGTCGCCGGACCAGGTGGTCATCGACTACCTGGAATTGAAGAAGTCTTCCTTCTTCGATCAGGTCAGCGTCAAGGACGAAGAGCTGCAGGCGCTGTATCAGAAAGAAACCGCCAACCTGTCCGAGCAACGCCGTGCCGCACACATCCTGATCGAAGTGAACGACAAGGTGAACGAAGCACAGGCCAAGGCCCAGATCGAAGAGATCCAGGCGCGCCTGGCCAAGGGCGAAAGCTTCGAGGCGCTGGCCAAGGAGTTCTCCCAGGACCCGGGTTCGGCGAACAACGGTGGTGACCTCGGTTATGCCGGCCCTGGCGTCTATGACCCGGCCTTCGAGGAAGCGCTGTACGCGTTGAACAAGGATCAGGTTTCGGCACCGGTACGCACCGGTTTCGGTTTCCACCTGATCAAGCTGCTGGGCGTCGAGGCACCTGAAGTGCCGAGCTTCGCCAGTCTGAAAGACAAGCTGACCCGCGAGCTGAAAACCCAGCAGGTCGAGCAGCGTTTTGTCGAGGCGACCAAGCAACTGGAAGACTCCTCGTTCGAAGCTTCGGATCTGGCCCAGCCGGCTCAAGAGCTGAAACTGACCGTGCACACTTCTGCTCCATTCGGGCGTGAAGGGGGCGAGGGCATCGCTGCCAACCGCGCGGTGATTCAGGCTGCTTTCAGCCCTGAAGTGCTGGATGAAGGTGCCAACAGCACCGCCATCGAACTGGATCCGGAAACTGTAGTGGTCCTGCGCGCCAAAGAGCACCGCAAACCAGAGCAGTTGCCGCTGGAAAGCGTCGCCAGCAGCATCCGCACGCAATTGGCCAAGGAGCACGCCAGTGCTGCCGCCAAGGCCAAGGCCGATGCCTTGATCGCCAGCCTGCGCGAAGGCAAGACGGCGCTGAAGGCGCCTGTCGATGGCCAGAACTGGAAGGTTTCCGAAGCAGTGACCCGCGGCCAGGAAGGCGTCGAGCCGATCGTGTTGCAGGCCCTGTTCCGCATGGCCAAGCCAGCGGCCAAGGACAAGCCGACCTTCAGCAGCGTGACCCTGCCGAACGGCAGCCTGGTGGTCCTGCAGCTCAATGGTGTGAACGAAGCCGCTGCACCGACCGATGAAGAAAAGGCTCAGTACCGCCGCTTCCTCGCCTCGCGTATGGGGCAGCAAGACTTCGCGGCGTACCGCAAGCAGTTGGAAAACCAGGCTGACATCAAGCGTTTCTGATGCCTGCCTGAAGTAACAAACAGAGACCCCGGCCAACGCGCCGGGGTTTTTGTTTTCAGCCTATGGCGGGAAACCCATGGCGGCGGGCGTTCACGACCACCACCAGGCAAACCAGCAGCAGGCCGATGATCACCCAGGGAAACGACAGTACCCCGGGACCTTCCAACAGTACGCCCCCCACCAGCCCGCCACCGGCGATGGCCAGGTTCCAGGCGGTCACCAGCATCGACTGCGCGGCGTCGGCGGAGGAACCGGAAGTCTTCGCCAGGGCTGTCTGCAGCAGGGTGCCGAGGCCACCGTACGACAAACCCCAGAGGACCATCGAGGCGTAGACCGCCGCTGGCGCGTCGGGGCGCAGCGCCAGCAGCAGCGCACAGAGGCCGAACAGGGTGCAACTGACCAGCACCAGCCGCCGCAACCAGCGATCGATCAGCAGGCCGACGACCCAGATGCTCAGCACCGCAGTCAACCCGAATACCAGCAACACTCGGTCGATCTGCCCGGTGATACCGGCTGGCTCCAGGAACGGCGCGATATAGGTGTAGAGGATGTTGTGGCCCAGGACATAAGCGAAGGTCACGAACAGCACCGGCTTGACTCCGGGCAAGGCAAACACGCTCTTCAGCGACAGGCGCTTGTCGCTGCGCAGGCCGGGAAAGTCCGGTACCTGCCAGCGCACCCAGCCGAGCAGAACCAGAGTCAGCACAGTCATCAAGGCAAAGCTGGCCCGCCAGCCGACCAATGTGCCGAGCAGTGTGCCCGCCGGCACTCCCAGGGACAGCGCCAACGGTGCGCCAAGCATGGCGACGGCAATAGCCCGGCCTTGCAGGTGCGGCGCGACCATGCGGCTGGCATATCCGGCCAGCAGGGCCCAGAGCAGCCCGGCGAATATCCCGGCAAAAAAGCGCGCGACCAGGGTCAGGCTGTACTGGGTGGAGAGCGCGGTGACACTGTTGACCAGCGCAAAGCCGCCTATCGCGATCATCAGCAAGGGCCGGCGGCGCCAGCCCTGGGTGAGGATCACCAGCGGGATCGCCGCCAGGAGCGAACCAATGGCGTACAGAGTAACCAGTTGGCCCACCAGAGCCGGGGACACCGCCAGGTCCTGGCTCATCTGTGGCAGCAGGCCGGCTGGCATGGCTTCGGTAAGGATGGTGATGAACCCGGCGGTCGCCAGCGCCAGCAGGCCGCTCAGCGGAAGTCGGTCGCGACGCCTGGACTCGATGTCCAGCAGGTCGACGGTGGCAAGAGGTTCGGTCATGGTCTCAGGCTCGCTACAGGTTTCAGGAAGTAGGGAGGCTGAGGGTAGGGCGCTGTGATAAAGAGAAAAATAGGCTAAGGTTCCGAACTTATCGGACACCCATGTCCGCAATGATGAGGTCGGCGATGGACTGGTTGAGCAATATCTCGGTCTTCCTGCAAGTGGCGAAAACCCGCAGTTTTACCGAGGCGGGGCGGTTGTTGGGGGTATCGTCTTCGGCTGTCGGCAAGAGCATCGCGCGGCTCGAGGAGCGCCTGGAGACCCAACTGTTTCATCGCAGTACCCGCAGCATCACCCTGACCGCCGAAGGCGCAAGTTTTCTCGAGCGCTGCCGCCGGATTGTCGCCGAGGTCGAGGCGGCCGAATTCGATCTGTGCAAGTCTTCCAATGCTCCGCGGGGCAAGCTGCGGGTCAGCCTGCCGCAGGTACATGGCCTGGTGATGCCGGTGTTGGTGGAGTTCATGCAGCGTTATCCGGAGATCGAGCTGGATATCGTGCTGACGGACCGCATAGTGGATGTCGTGGAAGAGGGGTTCGATGCCGTGATACGTACCGGCAGCCCCGGTGACTCACGGCTGGTGGCCCGGTCCTTGGGGCAGTACCGCCTGGTGCTGGTGGGGACGCCTGAGTACTTTCGCGAGCATGGCGTTCCGCAGACCCCTGCGGACCTGGCTAACCACGGGTGCTTGCGGCATACCTTCCACAACACGGGCAAAGTCGAGCACTGGCCATTGCGACGAGCGGTCGACGCCCCGGAACCGCTGCTGCCGACACGTTTTGTCAGTACCTCGATCGAAGCGCTGGACCACGCGGTACGGCGCGGCCTGGGGATCGCCTGTCTGCCCGATTTCATGGTTCACGAAGCGGTCGAGCGGGGCGAGTTGCAGCGGGTGCTGGACGAGCATCTTGAACACAACGGCACCTTCTGGCTGCTCTGGCCTGCGAGCCGGCACACCGCCGCCAAGCTGCGTGTGTTCATCGATCATCTGTGCGCGCGACTTTTTCCGGCAAACCGTGGTCAGTAACCTTGTATTCACCTTAAGACACTAATCCGCGCGCCCTGTGGCCTCGAACTGTTGCACAATACGCCCCGGACCGTTTTCCTCAGGATTTTCGATGCATAGATCATTTCACCTGCGTGCCGCCGGGTTGACGCTGCTGCTGGCGGCCGTCGCCGGTTGTTCGTCGCAGAAGACCGCCATTTACGAGCATGAAAACTTCGATGACTCCGGCACCTTTTCGCGCAATTACCCGGTGAGTGACATGGCGTCCTGCGAGGCCGCCCGTCGCGCCCTGCTCAGCCAGGGCTACATCATCACCAGCAGCGATCCGAAACTGGTCAGTGGTCACAAGAGCTTCCAGCAGACGGGCGAAACCCACATGGAGATCAGCTTCAGCGTGGTGTGCGCCCAGGACGGCAGTACCAATCACCGCTCCACGGTGTTCGCCAACGCCCTGCAGGACCGTTATGCGCTGAAGAAGGTCAACAACTCGGCGAGCCTGGGGGTGGGTGTGCTGGGTTCGGTGTCGATGCCGATCGGCTCGACCGACGACTCGATGGTCAAGGTCGCCAGCGAGACGGTTTCCTCGGCGAAGTTCTATGAGCGTTATTTCGCCCTGGTGGAGCTGTTCCTGCCGCAGGAAGCGAAAAAGGCCGCGCACATCATCGAGAAGCCGAAGACCGATCTGGGCATGCCCGAACCCAAGCCCGCCGAGCCTGGCGCAGCACCAGCCCCGGCGCCCGTGACGCCGCAACCGGCACCTGTCGTACAGCCTGCTGTACCGGCTGCCGAGCCGACTCCGGCCACTGCACCCGTTGCGCCACCCGCATCGAACTTCTCGGAACCGCTAGCGCCACCCGCGGAAGCGGCGCCTATCGCACCGGGCGCATCCGCCGAGCCTACGCCGGCCACCGAGATCGTGACCCCGCCTCCCGCCAGCACCTTGCCGGCGCCGACAGAGCCGATTCCGGCACTGCCTCAGTAAGCATCTGCGGATAGCTGCGAGATCGACCCAGGTGTCGATCCCGCGGTTGCCAGCCCTCTCTGAAGATTTCTTTGCCAGCTCGCGGGTAAATCCGTTGCCAGCTGCTACGTTCCATTTGAGGGACGGAGATTGCGCACGGTTTTTTTTCTGTCACATCGGCACTTTATGCTGACGGCTCAGTCAGTAAGAAGACGACTCAGCACGCAGGTTACCTAAGCCCCACCCACAAGCCACACACAAGGAGTCCGCGATGGACGATTACCAAGAAGAACTGCTGGAATTCCAGGCCTTTGAACTGGACCCACTGGAACCCGCAGAAGACGCCACCGAGCTGTAACGCCGGTGGCGTTTTTTTTTCAGGCGGACTGCCGGTGGCTGCGACGAAATTCACCCGGTGTCTGGCCGCTCCAGCGCTTGAAGGCGCGTTGAAAAGCCTCGGCTGAGGCAAACCCCAACAGATAGGCAATTTCGCCGAAGGCCAGTTCGGTATCGCGAATGTAGGTCATGGCCAGATCGCGGCGAGTGTCGTTGAGAATGGCGCGAAACTGCGTCCCTTCCTCGGCGAGTTTGCGGCGCAGGGTCCAGGTTGGCAGCTTCAGGCGTGCCGCCACTTCTTCCAGGTCGGGCTCCCGGCCACCATTGAGCAAAGGCCCCAGCAATTGAGTGATGCGTTCACGCAGGCTGCGGGTGCGGGTCAGTTGCTCCAGTTCCCGTTCACAGAGTTGCAGCAAATGGCGCCAGGTACTGGGGCAGTGCTCGACATTGCGCTGGGCCAGGGTGGCCAGGCTCAGGCGCAACTGATTGTGCTCGGCGCCGAACAGGATCGGGCAATCCCCCAGGCTGTTGTAGCGTTCGCGGTAATCGGTCTGGGCAAACTCGATCTCGATGCGTTCAGCCTTGACCGGCGAGCCGAGGCTGCCCAGTTGCTGCAGCCAGCCGGCCAGGATCGAATCCACCACAAAGCGGTTGTAGGCGTTGTAGGGGCTGATGGAATAGAAGCGCAGCCAGGCGCCGTCGGCGTCTTCATGGAAGCTCGACTGGCCGCGATAGTTCGAGCCATACAAAGCTTCGAAACGGGTCAGGCAGCGCGCGGCTTCGCGTACGGTCGGCGCTTGGGCGGCGGTGACGCCCGCCAGCCCGGCCTGGCTCAGGCGGCTGAGCTGGCCCATGCGCAGCCCCAGCGCCGGATCGCCGGTCAGTTGAATCGCCGCGTGGCCCAGGCGCATGTAACGGGGAATCGACAACCGCGCCCCGGCCTCGGCCAGGCGCGCGGCGTCCAGTCCGTATTGTTCCAGCAGCGGTTGCGGATCGAGGCCATGGCTGCGCACGGCGTCGGCCAGGCTATGGACGAAGCCCACCGACAGGTCTCCGAGGCGCATCGGCTGGGGCTTCATGGACTTACAACCAGATATTCAGTAAACGCGCGCCACGGGCATCGCCATCGGCGAAGTGCTCGCCGTTGCTGTTGATGAAGCTTTGCCCGGCGCTGCCCTGATCCCAGAACTGACCGCGCAGAAACACGCTGACACCGGCGCTGGCCAGGCTGCTGGGCGCGCGGCTGGTCAGGGTCAGGCGGCGCCAGGCTTCGCCTTCGCTGACTTCCTCGGGCTTGAGGCTGACCTCGCTTGGGGTCGAGAGGTTCTTGTAGCCGCGCCACGGCCTGTCCCAGGCGCCACGGCCCATGACGAAGGCCGGGACCGCCACCAGTTGCGCGCCCTGGGCGTTGAGCTTGCGGTAGTTGTCCGGGTACCAGCTGTCGCTGCCGATCAGCACGCCCAGGCGACCGGCCGGGGTGTCGACCACCTGGACAGCCTGGTCGGCGCTGGCCTGGATAAAGCCGCGCTCGTCGAAGGTCGGGTACAGCTGGCGTTGCGGCTGGCCGATCGGCAGGCCATCGCTGCCGAAGACCAGGGTGGTGTTGTACAGCGCGCCGCTGCCGATGCGCAGGTTGCTGCCTTCGATCACCGGTTCCGGCAGGACAATGGAGCCCGCCACCAGGGTGATGCCAAATTCCTTGGCCAGGCCGCCGAACAGCCGCTGGTACTGCTCGGCCATGCTCCTGGCCTTCATCCGCAGGTGCGCGTCGTTCAGGCGATTGTCACCCTTGGCGGTGATCAGGGCGCGCAGGAAGGGCAGGGGGTTGCTCACTGCCAGCCAGTTCATCGCCTCTTTCAGGCTGGCGGCCTGGTACAGCTCGTTTTTCTCGCCGCTGACCATCAGCCAGGTGCCGATGTGCTCCGGCAGCACCACCACGGTCTTTTCGTTCAGCAGCCCCTGGTCCCGGGCCTGTTGCAGGTAGGCCGCGAGCTTGCGGTGCAGGCGCTCGGGGCTCTGGTAATCGGTGGGGAACAGCTCGGGCTGGATACCCAGCAGGTTGCCGTGATCGGCAGGGGTGCCCTGGTCCACCGCGAGCTGGATGCGCAGGTCGGACAGGTAATGACCGATCGGCCGCTCGCGGGTCCACAGGGTGTAGCTGGTCAGGGCGGCAATCAGGGCCAGGGTGAAGGTGAAGTAAAGAAGTTTGCGCATGGGAAGACAGTCGGCAGCCGTGTGCGGGATTCGCTGACTAGGGTAGGGCCCATGTCCGCGATTGCCAAGGGCGGGCTGCGCATTTGGATCAATAAGTTGTCAGTTACGGTCATTGAGCGCCTTGGGGGCTGCTCTTAGTCTGTCGAACATGACCGACGGGAGCCGCAGAGCTTCCGCATTTTTTCCGTGATCGTTCGATGTGGAGTTACCGATGGCCGCCGCTCACTACCCGCATTTGCTGGCCCCGCTGGACCTGGGCTTTACCACCCTGCGCAACCGTACCCTGATGGGCTCGATGCACACCGGCCTGGAAGAAAAGCCCGGCGGTTTCGAACGCATGGCCGCCTACTTCGCCGAGCGTGCCCGCGGTGGCGTCGGCCTGATGGTGACTGGCGGCATCGGCCCCAACGACGAAGGCGGCGTGTACTCCGGCGCGGCCAAGCTGACCACCGAAGAAGAGGCGCTCAAGCACCGTATCGTCACTCGTGCGGTCCACGAGGCGGGCGGCAAGATCTGCATGCAGATCCTCCATGCCGGGCGTTATGCCTACAGCCCGAAACAGGTGGCGCCGAGCGCGATCCAGGCGCCGATCAACCCGTTCAAGCCCAAGGAGCTGGACGAAGAGGGCATCGAGAAGCAGATCCGCGACTTCGTCACTTGCTCGACCCTGGCGCAGCAGGCCGAGTACGACGGCGTCGAGATCATGGGTTCCGAAGGCTACTTCATTAACCAGTTCCTCGCCGCGCACACCAACCACCGTACCGACCGCTGGGGCGGCAGCTACGAAAACCGCATGCGCCTGCCGGTGGAAATCGTCCGCCGCGTGCGCGAAGCGGTAGGCCCGAACTTCATCATCATCTTCCGCCTGTCGATGCTCGACCTGGTGGAAGGCGGCAGCACCTGGGAAGAAATCGTGCAGCTGGCCAAGGCCATCGAGCAGGCCGGCGCAACCCTCATCAACACCGGTATCGGCTGGCACGAAGCGCGGATCCCGACCATCGCCACCAAGGTGCCACGTGCCGCCTTCAGCAAGGTCACGGCCAAGCTGCGCGGTTCGGTGTCCATCCCGCTGATCACCACCAACCGCATCAACACTCCGGAGGTGGCCGAGCAGATCCTCGCCGAAGGCGACGCCGACATGGTCTCCATGGCGCGGCCGTTCCTCGCCGACCCGGAGTTCGTCAACAAGGCGGCCGCGGGTCGTGGCGACGAAATCAACACCTGCATCGGCTGCAACCAGGCCTGCCTGGACCACACCTTCGGCGGCAAGCTCACCAGTTGCCTGGTCAACCCGCGGGCCTGCTACGAGACCGAGCTCAACTACCTGCCGGTGCAGCAGATTAAGAAGATCGCCGTGGTCGGCGCCGGTCCTGCCGGGCTGTCCGCCGCGACCGTGGCGGCCGAGCGCGGCCATCAGGTGACGCTGTTCGATTCGGCCAGCGAAATCGGCGGCCAGTTCAATGTCGCCAAGCGCGTGCCGGGCAAGGAGGAGTTCTTCGAAACCCTGCGCTACTTCAAGCGCAAGCTGCAGACCACCAACGTCGAGCTGTGCCTGAACCGTCGGGTCGATGTCGAGCAACTGGTGGCCGGCGGTTATGACGAAATCATCCTGGCGACCGGTATCGCCCCGCGCACGCCGGCGATCCCGGGCGTCGACCACGCCAAGGTCCTGAGCTACCTGGACGTGCTGCTGCAGCGCAAGCCGGTGGGCCAGAAAGTGGCGGTGATCGGGGCCGGCGGCATTGGCTTCGACGTCTCCGAATTCCTCGTGCATCAAGGCGTGGCCACCAGCCAGGACCGTGAGGCGTTCTGGAAGGAGTGGGGCATCGACACGCACCTGGAGGCCCGTGGCGGTGTCGCCGGCATCAAGCCCGAGCGTCATGCCCCGGCGCGCCAGGTGTTCCTGTTGCAGCGCAAGACCTCCAAGGTCGGCGACGGCCTGGGCAAGACCACCGGCTGGATTCACCGCACCGGCCTGAAGAACAAGCAGGTGCAGATGCTCAACAGCGTCGAGTACCTGAAGATCGACGACGCCGGCCTGCACATCCGCATCGGCGAGAGCGGCGAACCGCAGGTGTTGCCGGTGGACAATATCGTGATCTGCGCCGGCCAGGACCCGCTGCGCGAACTGCATGAAGGCCTGCTGGCCGCCGGGCAGAACGTGCACCTGATCGGTGGCGCCGACGTGGCCGCCGAGCTGGACGCCAAGCGTGCGATCAACCAGGGCTCGCGCCTGGCCGCTGAACTCTGATCCACCGCTGATCAAGGCCACCGGGATTCTGCGCAGAATCCCGGTGGCTTTTTTATGGCTGTTGTCTGGCAGATCGCCGTTTTCGGCTGCGGATGGGGCCGTCTGTTCCGACGCCATCGCGGGCAAGCCTCGCTCCTACAGAAGCATGAGTCTGTAGGAGCGAGCGGGCGGCGATCCGACTTGCCCGCGATAGCGCTCCTGAGGCTGGTAAACTTGCCGCCTTCATCATCCAGAATCCGCCCGCGATGCATTGCCTTCCCGCTGCCGTTCCAGCCCGCCCATGAGCCTCGGACCTTTCCACTGGCTGCCCAGCGCGCCCCTGCAACCCCTGGCCCTCGACTGGCTGTCCCGCGCCGGGGTGGAAGTGGCGGTCCTGCGTCTGGACCAGATCGACCCGCTGATCTCCGGTAACAAGTGGTTCAAGCTCGCCCCGCATCTGGCGGCGGCTGGCGAGGCCGGTGCCCGGGGCATCATCAGCCTGGGCGGCGCTCACTCCAATCACCTGCATGCGTTGGCGGCCGCCGGCAAGCGTTTTGGTTTCGCCACCGTGGGTCTGCTGCGCGGTCATCCGCAGGACACGCCCACCGTGCTCGACCTGCAAGGCTTCGGCATGCAGCTGCACTGGCTCGGTTACGCCGGCTACCGGGCGCGGCATGAACCAGGGTTCTGGCAGCCCTGGCAGGCCCAGTACCCTGAATTATTCCCGGTGGCGGAGGGCGGTGGCGGCCAGCTCGGGGCGAGCGGCTGCATGCCGCTGGTGAACCAGGTGCGCAGTCAACTGAATGCCTTGGGCTGGGACGACTATCACGGCTGGTGGCTGGCCGCCGGCACCGGCACCACCCTGGCCGGGCTGGTGTTGGGGGAGGCCGGCGCCCGGCCGGTGTATGGCGCCTTGGCGGTGCCGGACGATCACGGTGTCGCGCAACAGGTGGCGGCTATTGTGCGGGAGGCGGGCTTGCAGGCCGCGAGTTATGAGCTGTTCGACAGCAGTCGTGGCGGTTTCGCCAAGGTCGACCCGCTGCTGCTGGCGTTTATCGAGGAGAGCGAACGGCACAGCGGCATTCCCCTGGAGCCGCTGTACACCGGCAAGGCCTTGCTGGCCCTCAAGCAACAGGTGGAGGCCGGGCGCTTTGCCACCGGCAGCCGCCTGGTCTTCGTCCATACCGGCGGCTTGCAGGGCCGCCGGGGTTTCGCCGCTTAGCCGCGCTTGGGCAGCATGCGTTGCAGGGTGTTGTCGCGCATAAAGTAGTGGTGGTAAAGCCCGGCCACCGCATGCAGCCCGATCAGCCAGTAGCCGACGGTGCCCAGCAGCACGTGCCAGCCTTCGACCTGCTTGGCGAACTGTTTGTCTTCAGCCACCAGCAGCGGCAGGTCGATGCCGTAGAACATCACCTGATGGCCTTCGGCGCTGGTGATCAGCCAGCCGAGGATCGGCATGACGATCATGAACAGGTACAGGGCCCAGTGCATCAGCTTGGACAGCAGCATCTGCCAGCTTGGCGGCGTCGGCAGGATCTTCGGCGCCACCCCCAGGCTGCGGGCGAACAGGCGTAGCCAGACCAGCACGAACACCGTCAGGCCAAGCATGAAGTGCGCTTCCTTGATCAGCGTCCGGCCACCGCTGCCCTTGGGGAAAATGCCGCGTAATTCGATGCAGGCGTAAACCGCGATCAACAACACCAGCATCAACCAATGCAATGCAATCGACACCGTGCTGTAACGGCTGTCGGAGTTCTTCCAGGGCATAGAGCCTTCCTCGTTCATCAGGTCAGTAGCCTCCGCTCTTAATGACGGAGTGCTGTAACTGTAATCCTGTTTCCGAGGCTCTGCGCGGGGCAAATGCGCGGTTTGGGCAGGTACCGATAAAAAACGGCAGCTCTGGACCGGGCTGCCGTTCGGGGGAGGCCAATGGCCGGTCAGCAGCCTTGCGGCATCTCGCCGTTGGCCAGGCGCTGGTTGATGTCGGCGATCACCTGCGGCAAATCGCTGATGGTGTCGATCATGTAGTGCGGCCGCGAACCCTCGAACAGCCTGTGGATGCGCTGACGCTCGCTGGCCAGGGTGTCGCTGCCCAGGGCGCGATAACCCTCGTAGGTCAGGCCCAAGGCGTTACCGGAGCAGATCAGGGCCACGGTCCACATGCCGGCGCGACGGCCTTCGAGAATGCCCGGCACGGTGTCGTCGATCTTCACGCAGGCGGCGACATCGTCGATCCCCAGGGCGATCACGTTGGCCAGGGCCTGGGCCGGCCAAGGGCGGCCGTTCGGCACCTCATCGGTGGCCACCACGTGGTCGGCGACGTAGCCATTGGCCGCGGCCAGTTCCACCACCTTGTCCATGACCTGCTTCGGGTAGCCGGAGCAGGAGCCGATCCGGATGCCTTGCCGGCGCAGGTTGGCGATGGTTTCCAGGGCGCCAGGGATCAGCGCCGAATGTTCGGCGATCTTTTCGATCTGCAGCGGCATGAAGCGCTGGTAGATGGCGGTGACGTCATCGTCGGTCGGGGTGCGGCCGAACACCTGGCGATAACGCTCGGCGACCTGCGGCAGGTCGCACAGGGTGCGGATGTGGTCCCACTTGCCCATGCCCATCGGGCCGCGGGCTTCTTCGATGGAGACCTGCACATCGAACTCGGCGAAGGCCTCGACGAAGATCTGGGTCGGCGCGAAGGAGCCGAAGTCGACCACGGTGCCGGCCCAGTCGAGGATCGCGGCTTGCAACTGCTTGGGGGTGTTGTAGTTCATGTGTTGAAGACCTGTGTAGGAGCGAGGTTTACCCGCGATGAACGATGACGAGGTGAACCTGACGGAACACGGTGCCTGCGATCGCGGGCAAGGACTAGGCGTCCCCCCTGCTCCTACAGGTTGTGTGTCGGGGTCAGATATCCAGCACTTGCATTTCCCGCAGCACATCGGCGATGGCCTGGACCGCGGCGCGCATCCCGGCCGGGTCGACGTGGCCGATGCAGCCGACGCGGAAGGTTTCGACCTGGGTCAGCTTGCCGGGGTAGAGGATGAAACCCTTGGCCTTGACCCGTTCGTAGAAGTCCTTGAACTGGTAGCGCGGATCGTTCGGTGCGTGGAAGGTGACGATGATCGGCGCCTGGATCGCCGCCGGCAGGAAGCTGCGCAGGCCCAGTTGCACCATGCCGTCGAGCAGCGCCTGGCAGTTGGCGGCATAGCGCTGGTGACGCGCCTGCAAGCCGCCTTCTTCGTGATATTGCAGCAGGGCTTCGTGCAGCGCCGCGACCACGTGGGTTGGCGGCGTGAAGCGCCATTGCCCGGTCTTGAGCATGTAGCTGTGCTGGTCGTGCAGGTCCATGGCCAGCGAGTGCGAGTTGCCGGCGGCCGCGGCCAGGGCGTCCTTGCGGGCGAAGACGAAGCCCATGCCGGGGACGCCTTCCAGGCATTTGCCGGACGCGGCGATCAGCGCATCGAATGGCACCTGTCGGGCATCGATCGGCAGCGCGCCGAAGGAACTCATGGCGTCGATGATCAGGCGCTTGCCATGACTGGCGACCACCTGGGCGATGTCCGGCAGTGGGTTGAGGATCCCGGTGCTGGTTTCGCAATGGATCAACGCCACATGGCTGATGGCCGTATCGGCACGCAGCAGGCGATCGACGTCGGCGGCGGTGGTGGGCTGGTCCTCGGCGGTTTCGAAGGTGCTGAAATCGCGGCCCAGCACTTCGCAGATCTTCGCCAGGCGCTTGCCGTAGGCGCCGTTGATCAGCACCAGCACCTTGCCGTCGCGTGGCACCAGGGTGCCGATGGCGGCTTCCACGGCGAAGGTGCCGCTGCCTTGCAGGGGCACGCAGTGGTGGCTGGCGGCACCGTTGACGATGGCCAGCAATTGTTCGCAGACACTGGCGGTCAGCTGGTTGAAACGGTCATCCCAGGAACCCCAGTCCAGCAGCATCGCCTGGCGGGTACGGGCCGAAGTGGTCAGGGGGCCGGGAGTGAGCAGGATGGGCGCGGCAGTACTCAATTCGGGTGTCCTCGCAAAAGCGTTATGGGATGCGCTTGGGATAAAAACTACGGGGCTTAAATTGCAGTTTGGCTCGCTATCAATCAAATTGTTTGTTGTTATGCCAGTCATAAGTGAGGCCGATAGATATGAACCTGTTTCAACTGCGCGCATTCGATGCCGTGGCCCGTGAAGGCAGCTTCACCCGCGCTGCGGCGCGGCTGTTCATCAGCCAGCCGGCGGTCACCGGGCATATCAAGGCGCTGGAGGAGCACTATCAGATCACCCTGCTGCGCCGCACCGCGCGCCGGGTCGAGCTGACGGAGGAGGGCACCAAGCTGGCGGCGATCACCCGCGCCCTGTTCGGCCTGGCCGAAGAGGCCCAGGCCATGCTCGAAGCCAACCGGCAGTTGCTCACCGGGCGCCTGGAAGTGGCGGCGGACGGCCCGCATTTGGTGATGCCGATGCTCGCCAGCCTGCGCGAGCGCTATCCGGGGATTACCGTCAACCTGCGCCTGGGCAATGCCCAGGAAACCCTGGCAGCGCTGCTTTCGGAGCACGCCGATGTGGCGGTGCTGACCGAGGTCGAAGCGCGCAAGGGCCTGCATCTGCAGAGCCTCGGCGAGTCGCGGATCTGCGCGCTGGTGCCGCAAGGCCATCCATGGCTGGCCGAGCCCGAGGGCGTGCGGCTGGAGCGGCTGGACCAGGTGATCATGGTCCTGCGCGAACCCAGCTCGATTACCCGCCGCACCTTTGACGCGGCCTGCGCCCAGGCTGGAATCAACCCCAAGGTGCTGCTGGAGCTGGACAGCCGCGAGGCGGTGACCGAGGCGGTGGCGGCGCAGTTGGGGGTGGGCGTGGTGTCGTCGCTGGAACTCAGCCCGGACCCGCGGGTGCGGGCGCTGCCGATCATCGGCGAGGGGCTGTTGAACCGACACATGCTCGGCTGCCTGGAGCGGCGTCGGGAGTTGCGCCTGATCCAGGCCTTCCTGGCGCTGGCGCCCACGCATTGAACCTGTAGCCGCTGCCGCAGGCTGCGATAAGGCCCGCAGGGCCTTCCTGGGGCCCCAAAGGCGCGTCCCGTTCCGGGCCGAACGCAGCCTGCGGCAGTGGCTACAGGGAGCGAGCCGGGCGGTCGCGCAGCCTATCGAGAAAGGTCGTCACCTCGTGCCAACACGGCTCCTGTGCGCAGTCGGTGCAACGTGTGCCTGGCCCGGCTCGCCGCCGTGGCGGGCAAGGCCGACAAGGGCTGAGGGGCGGGACAGGTGGTCGCGGATCTGACTTTTTGGTCGATTGGTGCCTTCAGGCCGTATAAACTTGCCCATCGCGTCGGCCAAATCCAACTCGACGCCACAGATCAAAGAGAGTGAGTAATGGGCGCACAGTGGAAGGTTAAACACAAAGAAGCAGCAGCCAACGCCAAGGGCAAGATCTTCGGCAAGCTGGTCAAAGAGATCACCATTGCTGCCCGCAACGGCGCTGACGTCGCCACCAACGCACACCTGCGTCTGGTGGTGGAGCAGGCGAAAAAGGCCTCGATGCCCCGCGAGACCCTGGAGCGTGCGATCAAGAAAGGTTCGGGCCAGCTCGGCGAGACCGTGCAGTACCACCGCGTGACCTACGAAGGTTTCGCGCCGCACCAGGTGCCGCTGATCGTCGAGTGCGTGACTGACAACATCAACCGCACCGTCGCGGAAATCCGCGTGGCTTTCCGCAAGGGCCAGCTGGGCGCTTCGGGTTCGGTGTCCTGGGACTTCAACCATGTCGGCATGATCGAAGCCACGCCGGACAGCCCGGACGCCGATCCGGAACTGGCGGCCATCGAAGCCGGGGCCCAGGATTTCGAGCCGGGCGAAGAGGGCGCGACCCTGTTCCTGACCGAGCCTGCGGACCTCGACGCGGTGCAGAAAGCCCTGCCCGAGCAAGGCTTCACCGTGCTCTCGGCCAAGCTGGGCTACCAACCGAAGAACCCGGTCAGCGGCCTGTCCGATGAGCAGATGGCGGAAGTCGAAGCCTTCCTCGAAGGCCTGGACAACCATGACGACGTGCAGGACATGTTCGTCGGCCTGGCGGGTTAATTCCGGCCCGGTGAATCGCGCTACCTGAGCGATTCTTACGCCAGCCGGCAAGCTCCAGCAGGAGCTTGCCGGCTGGCGATGCTCTTCAAATCCCCCGCAACACGTCCCCGACTTCAGCAAACCCCGGCCGCGCCAGCACCTGCGGCTGACAGCAGTCGCTGACCAGCACTTGCAGGCGTTCGTGCTGCTGCGGGCTCAGGCCCGACTCGATCCTTGCCAGCAACTCCTCCAGCAGAATGCCGAAGGCCCGTACTTCGATGCGTTGCAGCGCCCGGGTTTCCTCGGTGTCGGCCAGCGCATGGAAGGACGCCGCGCCAAAATCCCCCAGCAGGCACTCACCCTCCGGGTTCCACAGAATGTTATGGCCGTACAGGTCGCCGTGGGTGATGCCCTGGCGGTGCAGGTGCGCGCCGACCGAGGCGATGCCACGGGCCATGCGCAAGGCCGCGTCGGCGCTGAAACGGCTGCTCTCGTCGTAGATATCCCGGGTGCAGGAGGCCAGGCTCGGCAAGGCCGCCAGGTTGCGGTAGCTCGGCTCGATCAACTGCATCACCAGGCCGTTCTGCCCCTGGGGGTGATCGCTGATCCGGCCTTCGACCCGGATCAGGTTCGGGTGCCGGCCGGCGCTGATGCAGGCGTTCATTTCATGCAGCGGCGAGCCGTCGCTGGTCATGCTGCCCTTGTACAGCTTGACCGCCACCTCGACTGACGCTTGCCCGGGGCGCTGCCAGCGGGCCTGGTGAATCACCCCGGAGGCGCCTTCGCCCAGGCGCTGCTGCAACTCCAGCTCGGCCCAGGGAATCTGCGCCACTGACTCCAGCGCCGCCGCGTCGGCCTCGGATTCCAGCGGATTGCCGGCATAGGCCAGCCAGGTCAGGCGCGGCAGGCCCAGCAGGAAGGCCGGCAATGCACTGAGCCGGTTGGCGGCGATGCGGATCAGCTCCAGCTGGTGGCATTGGCCGAGGCTCTGGGGCAGCCGGGTCAGGCGGTTGCCGGAGAGCATCAGCTTTTGCAGGTGCGGGCGCTGGCCCAGCTCGTCCGGCAGTTCCTCGATGCGGTTGTCGGTGAGGATCAGCCAGCGCAACAGCGGTGGCAGCGCGGCGGCGGGCACCCGCTCGATCCGGTTGGCCTTGAAGCCGACCATGCTCAGTTGCGCACACTGGCCGACACTGGCCGGCATTTGCGTGAAGTGGTTATCGGAGCAGAACAGCACCCGCAGGCGGGTCAGGCGGTGCAGGTCGTCCGGCAGGCTGCTCAGGGCATTGCCGCTGAGATTGAGGACTTCCAGCGAGTCCGCCAGGTCGAAGATTTCCCGGGGGAATTCGGTCAGCCCGCAAGACAGGTCCAGACGCTTGAGCCCGGCCAATTGGCCGGCCCGCAGTTGGGCAAGGGTATCCATGAACAGGTTCGACACTCAGGCAGGAGGAGGGCGCACGGCCCTGGAAATGGTCGCCATGATAGCGGCGCAGGACGGCGAGTGGCGACCGCCGGTTCAGCTCGGCGGCGTATCCGCGCTGATTTCCTGCAGCTGGCCCAGGCGGCTGCGGGTGCGCGCCAGGTCGATGGCGTTGCCGCCCAGGCTCTCGCGCAGGGAGCGTTCGCCGATCAGGGTCAGGTGTTTGTCCTGGTCGTACAGCACGTCGATCAGGTTGATGAAGCGTTGCTGCACGGCGATCGGGCATTCGCCCAGTTCGGGCAGTTCATCGATGATCCAGTGGTCGAAACGCCGGCTCAGCTCCAGGTAGTCCATGACCGCGGTGGGCTGTTCGCACAGGTCACTGAAGGCAAAACCCACGCTGTGTTGTTCGCACAGTCGTACCTGGAGCTGGCGTGCGCCGACCATCAGCGCCGAGGTCGGGCTGTTGCGTGGTGGCAGGCCCAGGCTCTGGCGCTGCTGCTCGCTGCCGGGCCACAGGTAACGGCCCTGGGTGAATACCTGCTGCGAATGGCTGCGGGGCTGGCTGCGGTAGTCGTGGGGACCGCCGACCTCCATCACCTGCATGCGGCTGGCGATCAGGTCGATCACCGGTTTGAAGCGCGCATGGTAGAGCGGGTTGGGCAGCAGGCCCTGGGGGGCGTAGTTGGAGGTCACCAGCAGCAGGATGCCGCGCTGGAACAGGGCCTTGAACAGCCGCGTGATCAGCATCGCATCGCCGATGTCGTGGACGTGGAACTCGTCGAAGCACAGCACCCGGCAATGGCTGAGCAGTTCGTCGAGGGTGGCCTCGAGGGCGTCGGGCTGCTCACGGTGACGGAACATGCCCTGATGCAGCTGGGCGAAGAAATCGTGGAAGTGCAGGCGCTGTTTTTCCGCCAGCGGGATGGCGCGGAAGAAGCCGTCCAGCAGCCAGCTTTTGCCCCGTCCCACCGCGCCATAAAGATACAGGCTGCGGCTGGCGTGTGGCCTGGCGCCTGGCTGGAGCAGGGCGTTGGCCTGCTGGGCCATGTAGTCGATCACCCGCTGCTGGCTGTGGCTCAGGGTGTAGCCCTGGTCGTGGGCCTTGTGCCGGAAATACTCGTGAATCACTCGGCCGTGGCTGGTACTGGCGGCGGGCCGGGCGAAGGCCTTGCCGAAGAACGCGCGCAGCCTGGGCCAGCGCGATGGGCGTAGCGAGCGGTTTGGCGGTAAAGCGGCCAATGGTGTCACCCCGATTGTTCCAGGCCCGCTCCCCCCCTGGAACCGGCGCGGTAATTTAACCAATCCCCGGCCCGGCATCCAGCGCTGTCTGAAGGTGCTGGTTGGTTCTACGAAAAGCTCGGGTCGGTACAGCTTTTTGCCCGTGTCACTGTGTTCGACCACGGTGCACCGGGCGCTCAAGCGGCTGTTTTATTGGCGCGCGGCTTGCCCCCGGCGCTGGCGATTTCCCCAGCGCTGACTAACCTGAGCTGTACCTATCGTTCCTCAAAAGGATTGAGGCGTTGAATGGCAAGCTGGTTTTCGCAGTCATGAGCATGTTGCTCGGCGCGACGGCATGGGCCGCGGAGCTCCAGGTGGAGGTCCGGGTCAACGTGCAGCGTGGCTGCCAGCTGGTGGGACAGCAGCGCGATGCCGGTATCGAGCAACTGGGCGTGCTGGATTTCGGCAGCAGCCCGCGCCTCGACAACCCCGCCGGCCCCCTCAGCGCGGCGTTGCTCGACGCCCGCTTGCCCAGGCTCGAATGCAACCCGGACACCCCTTATCAATTGCGCGTCGACGGCGGACAACACGGAGGCGTCGGCGAAGTGCGCTACCTGGCCGGCAGTGCCGAACACAGCAAACCCATTCCGTATCGCCTGTACCAGGATCCGGCCCGGCGCATTCCGCTGCCGGTGAATGTACCGGTGAGCGGCCGGGTGCCGGACTCGGGGTCGGTGGACCTGCCGTTGTACGGGCGGATCGAACCGCTGGCCGAGATCCCGCGGGTCAGTCGTTATTCCGACCTGCTGAAAGTGACGGTCACCTGGTAGTGATCGTGAAGGAGCCGTCCGGTGGATCCGGGCAGTACAGGGAGGTCGCTCGCCATGAGCGGTCAAGGGAGAGATCCTGATGGATCTGGGATGGATGCGCTATGACAAGTAGACGCTGGGCGCTGGCGGCCCTGGGTTCCGTGCTACTGCTGGCTGACCACGCGCAAGCGGCGATCAGCGGGCAGATCCACGCGCGGTTGACCATCATCGCCGGCTGCGAAGTGACCAATGGCGCCACCAGCACGCCCGAAAACCCGCTCAGCGACTTCGGCCTGCTGGATTTCGGCCAGCACGGCCCGACCTGGGCCAATCCCCTGAATGCCAGCCTCAGCGGCGCTGGCAATGGCCGCCTGGAAGTGGCCTGCAACCCTTCGGTGACCGGGTTCACCGTGACCATCGACGGCGGCCTGAATGGCGACGGCAGCACTCGGCGCCTGAGCAATGGCCGCCAGACCATTGCCTATCGGCTGTTCCTCGATGCCTCCGGCAGCGACAGCTACAGCATCGGTCAACAACACAATTTCGCCGTTACCAGTGGAGCCCAGGTACCGATCCCGGTGTTTGGCTCGGTGGTCGCGAATAGCCGCGCGCTGCCGGCAGGGGTCTACACCGACACCCTGACGGTGACGCTGGATTGGTAAACCCACAGAGGACGAATGTCATGCATATGTTTGTGTCCCGGATCGCCCTGGCCCTGCTTGGCCTCGCGATCTTCTCCAGCGCCCAGGCCGCGACGGTCACCGGCCAGATCACGTCCAGCCTTATTCTCACCAGCAGTTGCCAGGTCAACGGCGCGGGCGGCAGCAGTGGCCTGAACTTCGGCACCCTGAACTTCGGCACCACCGACAGCCTGTTCACCCAGGCCACGGCCCAGGTGCTCGGTGGTGGCGGTGGGGCCTTGTCGATCCTCTGTTCCAGCGGCACCAGCCCGGTGGTGAAGGTCCGCGCGGGCGCCCACGACGGCCAGTCCGCCGGCGGTACCCGGGCCCTGGCCGATGGCAGCGGCAACTTCGTGCCTTACGACTTGTACACCGACTCCGGCCACTCGCAGCTGCTGGCCATCGACGATGTCATCAACCTCGCCACCAGCACCGGCGTGGCGCAGACCGTCAATATCTACGGCAAGGCGCTTGGCAAGGCCGGCCTGCCGGCGGGGACCTACACCGACACCGTCGCCGTCGAACTGACCTTCTGACGCCATGGCCCGTCACGCCTGCACGGCGCTGGTGCTGCTCGCTGCCAGCAGCCTGCCGCTGCCCCTGGCGGCGGTGACCAGCCAGAGCTTCCAGGTCAGCGCCACGGTGGTCGCCGGCTGCCTGGTGGTGGGCGGTGGGAGCAACTACGGCAGCCTGGACTTCGGCAGCCAGTCGGCGTTGTCCACCAGCACGCTGCAGGTCGCCCTGGCGAGCAGCGTGCAACTGCAATGCACGCCGGGGGTGACCCTGAACATGAGTGTCGACGGCGGCCAGTACAACAGCAGCGGACGGCACATGCAGCTCGATGGCGGCAGTGCGCGGGTGGCTTATCAGCTGTTTCGCGACGCGGCGTTCAGCCAGAGCCTGGGCATCGGCCAGAGCGTGGCGGTGGCCTACAGCGACGCGAACAACATCAGCCTGCCGATCTACGGCCAGGTGCAATTACCGGGCAACCAGCCTGGGGGGACGTACAGCGATGTGCTGCAGGTGCAGTTGTCGTGGTGATGAAGCAAGACCATAAGGAGTAGCGGTATGTATTCGACTTCCCGGCGGTTGCAGGTCGTTGGTTGTGCCGTGCTGGCCATGGCGTTGCTGGGGGGGGGCCAGGCCAGGGCCGCCAGTTCGGTGCTGATCTGGCCGATCGACCCGGTGCTGGAGGCCGACCAGCAGGCCAGCGCCTTGTGGCTGGAAAACCGCGGCACGGAAACCGCTAACCTGCAGATCCGCGTCTTTGCCTGGAGCCAGAGCGGCTTCGAGGACCAGTACCAAAACCAGCGAGACGTGATCGGCAGCCCGCCGGTGGCGAAGATCGCGCCGGGGCAGAAGCAATTGGTGCGCCTGACCCGGACCCGCGAAGTCCCGCCCGGCCAGGAGCTGGCCTACCGGATCATCATCGATGAAATCCCCTCGGCCCAGCCGCCGATCGCCGACGGCGAGGGCAAGACGGCGGCGGCCATCCGTTTCCAGATGCGCTATTCGGTGCCGTTGTTCGCCTACGGGGCCGGGCTCTGGAGCAAGGAAGACAGCACCCGCCAGCGTGACCCGAAAAGCGCCGGCGTGCCCGAGCTGAGCTGGCGCAAGGTGGCGGTGGACGGGCGCAATTACGTGGAGCTACGCAACCAGGGCGCGGTGCATGCGCGCCTGACCGACGTGGCGTTCAAGCAGGCGGGGCAGATCCGGCCGCTGGTGGAAGGGCTGCTGGGCTACGTGCTGCCGGGGGCGATCATGCGTTGGCCACTGCCCGCTGCGCCGACCACGGACGCGGTGCTACAGGTGCGGGTCAATGGCGCGCCACAGGTGCAGAGCGTTGCGCCGGCCCGCTAAAGCCGCTTGCCGCCGCGGACAGGCGGGGTTGCAGAGCTGCCGCTCGGGCTGACCGGTAACGGGAACCACGGCTGGCCATGGAAGAAAGGTCTCCATCGATGGACGAAAAGCCACAATGAGCCTCGGCGCAGCTCGTCGTTTCTGGCGCCCGGGGTGGGCGGTGAGCGGGCTGTGTTGCTGGGTGTTCGCCTCCACCAGCCTGGGGGGCGAACTGCCGCCGCCGCCCAGCGGCATGGAGGCGATCAGCGATGCCCAGCTGTTCCTGGAACTGGTGGTCAATCAGATGAATACCGGGCGAGTGATCGCTGTCGAGCAACGTGCCGGGCGCCTGTTCGTGCCGGCCCAGGCCCTGCGGGAAAGCGGCATGAAATTGCCCGAAGGGCTCGATGCGCAGGTCGCCCTCGACAGCCTGCGAGGGCTGCACAGCGACTACGACAGCCAGGGCCAGCGCCTGTTGCTGGAGGTGCCGCCGGACTGGCTGCCGGAGCAACGGATCGGCAGCCGCCAGGCCTATCCACGAACCCCGGCGCTGAGCAGTTTCGGCGCCTTGCTCAATTACGATCTGTACCTCAACGACACCGACGATGCCGGCACCTACCTGGCCGCCTGGAACGAGGTGCGGCTGTTCGACAGCTGGGGCACGCTGTCCAATACCGGCCAGTACCGGCGGACCTTTTCCGGCCTCGGCGAGGGCACGCTGAACAACGGCTACCGGCGCTACGACACGACCTGGCGTTACTCCGACGATGAACGCCTGCTGACCTACGAGGCCGGCGACCTGGTCAGCGGCGCCTTGCCCTGGAGCAACGCGGTGCGCCTGGGCGGCGTGCAACTGTCCCGCGACTTTGCCGTGCGCCCGGACCTGGTGACCTACCCCTTGCCGCAATTTGCCGGGGAGGCGGCGGTGCCATCCTCGGTGGACCTGTTTATCAACGGCTACAAGTCCAGCAGCGCTGACCTGCAGCCGGGGCCCTACACCCTGACCAATATCCCGTTCATCAACGGTGCCGGCGAAGCGGTGGTGGTGACCACCGATGCCCTGGGGCGACAGGTATCGACCACCGTGCCGTTCTACGTCACCAGCAGCCTGCTGCAACAAGGCCTGAGCGATTTCTCGGTGGCCGCCGGGACCCTGCGCCGCGACTACACGTTGCGGGATTTCAGCTATGGCCCTGGCGTCACTTCCGGCAGCCTGCGCTATGGCCTGAGCGATAACCTGACCCTGGAAGGCCACGCCGAAGCCGCAGAGTCCCTGACCCTCGGCGGCGTCGGCGGCAACCTGCGCCTGGGCAACTTCGGTGTGCTCAACAGCGCCATCAGCCAGAGCCGCTTCGACGGCCAGGATGGGCAGCAGATCAGCCTCGGTTACCAGTACAGCAGCCAGCGCTACAGCCTGTCCTACCAGCGCATGCAGCGCCGCGACGGCTATGCCGACCTGACGCTAGTGGACAGCCCCTACGCCAGCCTCAGCCAGCGTAGCGAACAGCTGACCCTGAGCCTCAACCTCGAGCGCTACGGCAGCCTCGGCGCCGGCTATTTCGATGTGCGCGCCGCGGACGACTCGCGCACCCGCCTGCTCAACCTGACCTGGAGCAAGCCGCTGTGGCGCAGCAGCAGTTTCTACCTGTCGGCCAACCGCGAGATCGGCGACAGCAACTGGGCGGTCCAGGCCCAACTGGTGATTCCGTTCGACCTCCACGGCAGCCTCAGCCTGAGCAGCGAGCGCAGCAAGGACGGGCAGAACCGGCAGCGGGTCAACTACAGCCGGGCGGTGCCCAGCGAGGGCGGCTTCGGCTTCAATCTTGGATATGCCCAGGGCGATGCGCCGGCCTACCGCCAGGCCGACCTGACCTGGCGTTTGCAGTCGGTGCAATTGCAGGCCGGGGTCTATGGTTCCAGCGAGGCGCAAACCCGCTGGGCCGATGCCAGCGGTTCGCTGGTGTGGATGGACCGTCAGGTGTTCGCCGCCAACCGCATCGACGACGCCTTCGTGGTGGTCAGCACCGACGGCTACCGGGATATTCCGGTGCGCTACGAAAACCAGCTGGTAGGGCGTACCGATAAGAACGGCCATCTGCTGGTGCCCTGGAGCAGCGCCTATTACCGCGGCAAATACGAGATCGACCCGCTGAATCTGCCGGCCAACGTGCAGAGCCCGCTGGTCGAACAGCGGGTCGCGGTGCGTCGTGGCAGCGGCTACCTGGTGGAGTTCCCCTTGACCCACATCCTCGCCGCCAGTGTGGTCCTGGTGGACGCCCGGCACCATGAGCTGCCCCTGGGCAGCCTGGTGACCCACGAACAGAGCGGCGCCCAGACGGTGGTGGGCTGGGATGGCCTGGTGTACCTGGAAAACCTGGCGCCGAACAACAGCCTGCGGGTCAGCCTCGCCGACGGCAGCAGCTGCCAGGCGAGCTTTGCCCTGGAGCCGGAACAGGAACAGGTGCCGTTGATTGGGCCGCTGGTGTGTCAGTGAGGGTTCATGAACGGAGTCGGGAGTCAGTGAACATGGAGAGGTTGCGTCGTTATTGGGGGCGGGGGTTGTTGCTGCTGGCGCTGCTGTTGCCCGGGGCGGCCCAGGCCCTGTGCTCGGTGGTCAGTACCTCGCCGGCGAGTTTCGGCACCCTCAGTTCGATCCTGGTGCGTACCACCTCGCAACCGGCTTCCAGCACCAATGCCGGCCTGGCCTGTACCGGCTCGTTGGCGACCCTGATGGCCAGCAACGACCATTTCTACGCCACCATCACCTCCTCGCAGAGCGGACTGCTGGGCCCCACCGGCGATGTCATCGGCTACACGATCTACGGCGACAACAGCACCAACTACCCCATCACCCGCGGCGTGCAGTTCGACTTCGCGCGCAACTCCATCGTCGACGCCCTGGGGCTGCTGGGCAGCCCGACCGTGGCCAAGGCCATTCCGGTCTACCTGGGCAGCATCACCGGCAGCAACGTCGCCGCCGGCATCTACACCGAAACCCTGAGCATTGCCTGGAGCTGGAACTACTGCGCGGGGATCGGTGCGCTGGGCGCATGCCTGGGGCGCGATATCGGCAGCGGTGTCGCCAGCCTGACGGTCAACCTGACGGTGGCCAACGACTGCGTGATCACCGCGCCGAACATCAGCTTCGGCAGCGCGCCGGTGATCAGCGCCTTCGCCACCGTCAGCGGGCAGACCATCAACCTCGCCTGTACCAAGGGCAGTGCCTACACCGTGGGCCTGGACGATGGCCAGCATGCCGTCAGCGTCGGCGGGCGGCGGCGGATGATCTCGGGGAGCAACTACCTGGCCTACGACATCTTCAAAAGCGCCGGCACCACCCGCTGGGGCAGCGTGGGCGCGGCGCGGCGGGCCAGTTCCGACGCCGAGGTGAACCCCGGCAACGGCCTGGGCACCGGCAGCCAGGTGTTCAACTACAACGCCCGGATCTACACCGACCAGGCCACGCCGCCGGCGGGGACCTATATCGACAACGTGGTGTTGGATGTGGGGTTTTAAGGGGGGAGTGACCTTATTGTGCTAGTCGCAGGTGTTTGTGGTGTGGCGCAGATCCTGCGGCTGCTTCGCCGCCGATCGCAGCCTACGGCAGCGGCTACAGGAGAAGGTGATGGCCCAGATGACGGGGTCGATGTAGCCGCTGCCGCAGGCTGCGATAGGTCCGAAGGACCTCTGGCGGTCTCAAGGCCGGTCCACGGGGATGCGAATGCCGTGGCTCAGAACTTCTGGGTGTCCTGCAGCCGCTGCGCCACCGCCGAACCGCTGGGGCTGACCATGGCGTAGTTGTAGCCGCTGTCGGACCAGTAGTCGGCCTGCAGTTCGCCATCGCTGCGGCTGCCCCGGGGCAGCAGGTAGTTCTTCGGTCCCGGCGGGCGGATATAGAAACTGATCCTGTGCCCGCCCTGGTCTTCGTACAACACCATCGCTGCCGGTCCTTGATCGGTGCTCAGCAAACGCCCGCTGACCGCCTGGAACCCTGCCTCGCGCAGGTCCGGCAGGCGCTCGGCCTGGGTGAAATAGCGGTCGAGCCAGGCCTGCATGGCGCCGTTGCCCCGGACCTCGAGGTCGGCCGGGAGAACGCCTTGCTGGGCGAACAGGCGATAGGCCTGCAGGGCGTCGGTCATCGGCAGCGGTGCACTGGCCAGGGTCATTTCCCGCGCCTGCCAGCCACTCAGGCCGCCGACGCCGAGGGCGATCAACAGCAGCGCGGCGCTGGCCAGGTGGCGGCGCGACTGGCGCTTGAGGCGTTGGCGAATCAGCGTCGGGTCGAGGTTGGGGTTGACCGGTTGCTGCAGGGCGCCGCCGAGGGCCGCGCGCAGCTGTTGGGCGTCCTGTTGCCAGGCCTGGACCTGGGCGGCGAGCTGCGGGTGGCTGCTCAGGTAGGTCTCCAGCAGGCGCCGGTCGCTCTCGCTGAGCTGATGGTCGATGTAGGCGTGCAGGTCGCGTTCGCTGGGGGGCAGGCTGATCATTTGAGTATCCGCAAAGAAGGGCTGGTGATTTCGCCGTCGCTGAGCTGGCGCAGGGCCTGGCGCGCCCGGGACAGGCGGGACATCACGGTGCCGGTGGGCACGTCGAGGATAGTGGCGACTTCCTTGTAGCTCAGGCCTTCCACCGAGACCCAGAGCAGCAGCGCGCGTTGTTCGGCGGGCAGGCGGTCGAAGGCTTCCAGGGTCGACTGCGCGACCACGCTGCGTTCCACCGAAGGCTGGGCGTCGTCGCGCCCGGTGAAGAATTCCAGCATGCGCGCATAACGCCGTGAGCGGCGGTGCGCGTCGAGAAACTGGCGGTAGAGAATGGCGAACAGCCAGGCCCGCAGATCGCCCTCGGGGCGTTTTTCGCCCCAGCTCGACAGCGCCCGTTCCAGGCTCGCTTGCACCAGGTCGTCGGCGCTGCTGGGCTGACGGCTCAGGGACAGGGCGAAGCGCCGCAACCGGGGGATGATTTCACGCAGCTGTTCGTCGATATCGTTCATGGGTTCCTGCGGATCGTTGGCCAGTCGCTACGCTTGCAACAGCGTGCTTGCAACAGCCAGACGCCTGGTTGTGCAGGTTATTCCAGTGCTTGGAAAATAAATATCGGCGACGGGAATAAAGCTTGCCGGGGTACGTCTGACCTGTCCTTTCCACCTGTGGCCCGCGGCCCTGGAGATATTCATGGTAGATCGTCCATCCCCCCCTGATCGTCCGCCCTTGAGCGCGGCCAGCCTGAGCCTGCGCCTGGGCGGGATCGCCCTGGTGGTCGCGGCCCTGGCCGGCGCCATGGCCTATGTGCACGGCACTTTCGATCCGCAGCGCCTGACCCCCAAGGCCCTGGTGGATGTGCTGGAGAAAAACAACGGCGTGCATCCGGGCTTTCGTCGCAACCATGCCAAGGGTGTGTGCGTGATCGGTTATTTCGAGAGCAGCGGCGAGGCCCGCAGCTATTCCAGCGCCCAGGTGTTCAACGAAGCGCGGACTCCGGTGGTCGGGCGTTTTGCCTTGCCGGCCGGCAACCCCTATGCACCTGACGGTAGCGTGCCGATCCGCAGCCTGGCGCTGCGTTTCACCCAGGCCAACGGCCAGCAATGGCGCTCCGGGATGAACAGCATGCCGGTGTTCCCGGTGGGCACCCCCGAGGCGTTTTACCAGTTGCAGCAAGCCAGTGCTCCAGACCCGGCGACCGGCAAGCCGAACCCGGCCAGCGTGCCGGCGTTTTTCGCCGCCCACCCGGAAGCCATGCCGTTCCTGCAATGGATCAAAAGCACCAAGCCCTCGGCCAGCTACGCCACCGAAACCTACAACGGCATCAACGCGTTTTACCTGGTGAGCGCCAGCGGGCAACGCCAGGCGGTGCGCTGGGGCGTGGTGCCGCTGACCCAGGACGTGCCCGGCGCGGTGGCGCCTGAGGGTGACGATTTCCTGGAAAAAGACCTGGTGCAGCGCCTGGCCGCGGGGCCGTTGCGCTGGCGCTTGAACATCACCCTGGCCAACCCGGGCGACCCGACCGACGACGCCAGCAAGGCCTGGCCCAGCGAGCGCAAGGTGCTGAATGCCGGGACCCTGGTGCTGGAGCGCAGCCAGCCGCAGAACGAGGGCGAATGCCGTGACATCAACTACGACCCGCTGGTGCTGCCGAGCGGCATTGCCGCCTCCGACGACCCGCTGCTGGCAGCCCGTTCGGCGGCCTACGCCAGTTCCTATCTGCGCCGCACCAGTGAAGTCGATCAATTGCCCCACGCTGCCCAGGAGTCCCGCCCATGAGCGCCCAACCGAACCACTTCGCGCCACTGGCGCGCCTGCTGCACTGGCTGATGGCGCTGATGATCATTGCCATGCTGTTTATCGGCGCCGGCATGGTGGCCTCGGTGTCCGAGCGCCATGAGTGGCTGATCCACCTGCACAAGCCGCTGGGCATTGCCATTCTGCTGTTGGTGATCGTGCGCCTGTTGGTGCGCTTTACCACCCGGCAACCGCCCTTGCCGGCGGACCTGCCGGGCTGGCAGGCGTTGGCGGCCAAGGCCTCCCATGTGTTGCTGTACACGCTGATGCTGATCCTGCCGCTGCTGGGCTGGGCGATGATTTCGGCGGCGGGCGACCCGGTGATGCTCGGCAGCTCGCTGCAATTGCCGTCGCTCCTGCCGGCCAATGCTCAGCTGTTCGCCTGGCTGCGCAAGGCCCACGGCTTTCTCGCCTACCTGCTGTTCCTGACGGTGCTGCTGCATCTGGCGGCGGCGCTGTTCCATGGCTGGGTGCGCCGCGACGGGGTGCTGGAAAGCATGCTGCACGGCAAGGACTGAGAGCAGGGCAGTGCGCTCAAGAGCCCTGGCAATGCGTTTCAACCGGCACCCACCAGGGTTTTGCGCGGGTTCAGGCTCCACCGCCAGTAAAGCAGCGCCACGCCATTGATCGCGGCGCCCAGCAGGCACACCCCGGTCCAGCCCGCCCAGGCGTACAGGGCGGTGGCGCCGATCGAGCCGCTGGCGCTGCCGATCGAATAGAACAGCATGTAGCCCGCGGCCAGGCGGCTCTGGGCCTCGGGGCGGGTGCTGTAGATCAGGCTCTGGCTGGTGACATGCACCGCCTGCAAACCCAGGTCGAAGACGATCACCCCCAGCAGCAGGGCCCAGAGTGACGACTGGGTGTAGGCGATCGGCAACCAGGAGACCAGCATCAGGCTCAGCGCCAGGCCGCTGGTCCATTGTCCCAGGCCACGGTCGGCCAAGCGTCCGGCGCGTGAGGCGCCCAGGGCACCGGCGGCGCCAGCGAGGCCGAACAGGCCGATCTCGGTGTGCGACAGCGACAGCGGCGGGGCGCTCAGGGGCAACACCAATGGGGTCCACAACACGGTGCCGGCGCCGAAGATCAGCATCGCCAGCACCGCTCGGTCGCGCAGGACCTTTTCTTCGCGGAACAGGCCGAACAGCGAACGGATCAGTTGGCTGTAGCTGTGCATTGCCGCCGGTTGCTCGACCTTGGGCAGCACCCGCCACAACAGCAGCGCCATCAACAGGGTCAGCCCGGCCGACAGCAGGTACACCGAACGCCAGCCGGCCAGGTCGGCCATGGTTCCCGACACCGTGCGCGCCAGCAGGATCCCGAGCACGATGCCGCTGGTGACGCTGCCCACCACCCGGCCACGTTCGCCCGGCGCGGCCAGGTTGGCGGCATAGGCCACCAGCACCTGGGTCACCACCGCGAGCAGCCCGGTCAGGGCCATGCCTAGCAACAGCCAAGTGCTGTCCGCCGCCAGCGCCACCATCAACAGCGCAACGACCGACAAGCTCATCTGGCCGACGATCAGACGCCGCCGGTTCAGCAGGTCGCCCAGCGGCACCAGGAACAGCAGCCCGAGGCCATAGCCGACCTGGGTCAGGGTGATGACCAGGCCGATGGTCGCTCGCGGCATGTCCAGGCTGTGGGCCATGGCGTCGAGCAGGGGTTGGGCGTAATAGACATTGCCCACCGCCAGCCCGCAGGCAATGGCAAAGAGCAGCACCACCGACGCCGGAATGGTGGCGGATGGCAAAGGGGCGATTGCGGCTGTCATGCTCGGCACCGTGAGTTCTAGTTGCTTTATGAAACCAGTTGTACGGTAGAGAGGCTGGTTTTATATTGCAACCACTTTCCTCTCGCGAGTCTGCATCATGGTCAAACGCACAAGCCTGGAGGGCGCCGAATGCCCGGTGGCCCGTTCGCTGGACGCTATCGGCGACTGGTGGTCGCTGCTGATCATTCGCGATGCCTTCGACGGCATCCGCCGCTTCAGCGAGTTCCAGCGCAATTTGGGGATGGCCAAGAACATCCTCGCCGCTCGCCTGCGGACCTTGGTGGCCCACGGTATCTTCGAGGTGCTGCCGGCGTCCGACGGCAGTGCCTATCAGGAGTATGTGCTGACGCAGAAAGGTAACGGCCTGTTCAACCTGATCATCGGTCTGCGGCAGTGGGGTGAGGCGTATTTCTACGAGGAGGGGGAAGCGCATTCGCTGATGGTCGACCGCGAGCAGGGGCTGCCGCTGCGACCGCTGGAATTGCGCTCGGCGGACGGGCGCTTGCTCGGGCCCGAGGATTGCCGGCGGGTGCCGGTGCAATAGGCGCCGGCCGCGGTTCGCGCCGCGGCCAGCGCAGCAGGATCAGCGCAGGATGCCGACCATGTCGGCCACGGTGCTGAGGACGTCCTTGCCCAGTTGCATCGAGCGTTTGCCCGACCAGCCGGTGAGCGGGTTGGGGTTGTCGTTATGGTCCTTGAACGGCATTTCCAGGGTCAGCGACAGGCAATCGAACTTCTCGCCGACGCTGTTGCAGGCCAGGGTCATGTTGGCTTCGCCGGGCTTGTCCCTGGTGTAGCCGTGGGTGGTCTGGAAGTCCCGGGTCTTGTGTTTCAGGTGGCTGCGGAAGTGCTCCTCGAGCTTGGCCAGGCGCGGCGTGTAGCCCGGGTTGCCTTCGCAGCCGGCGGTGAACACATGGGGGATTTCTTCGTCGCCGTGCACGTCGAGGAACAGGTCGACGCCGTATTGCTCCATCTGCTGCTGGACGAACAGCACTTCCGGGCTGAGCTCCTGGCTGGCGCTCTGCCAGGCACGGTTCAGGTCCTGGCCCATGGCGTTGGTGCGCAAGTGGCCGTGGAAGGCGCCGTCGGGGTTCATGTTCGGCACCAGGTACAGATCGGCGCTGGCCAGCAGCCTGTTCAGCTCGGCATCGTCACGGTGCTGCAGGCGTTCGATCACGCCCTCCATGAACCATTCGGCCATGTGCTCGCCAGGGTGCTGCTGGGCGATGATCCAGACCTTGCGCCGGCCTTCGCCGCCGCTGCCTTTGCGCAGCAGCTGGATATCGCGACCCTCGACGCTTTTGCCGGTGGCCAGCAGTTCGGCGCCGGCCTTGGTCAGCGCCTGCTCGATCAGCCAGTCATGCCGGCCGCGACTGTAGGGTTCGAAATAGGCGAACCAGGCGTGGGTCTGGGTGGCTTCCAGGCAGAAGCGCAGGGTATCGCCTTCAAAAATCGTCGGCACGCGGAACCAGTTGACGTGGTCGTAGGACGCCACCGCCTGATAGCCGCTCCAGGCCTTGTTGTACGAGGATTTGCTGGCATTGCCCAGGCGGAACCAGTGTTCCTGGCCAACACGCAGGCCGCTGGCCTTGAAGTGGAACCACTGGAAATGCGCGCTGCGAGTGTCGGGCTTGATGGCCAGCAGGACTTGCGAGGGGTTGCTGGCATCCAGTACTTCGATATTGCCGCTGTCGAAATTGGCAGAGATTTGAAACGAGCTTTGAGCCACGGTCATGGTCGATTCCTGAACAGGATTTTTATGGCCGTTACTTTAGCAAGGCAGGGAAAATACCGGGGTAATTTCCGCGGGAGAGGGGGGGCGTCGTCCTTGACGCGAAAGCAGCTTAGAAGCTATGCGATTGATTCTCAAGCGCTGTTTTTGCATTTGCGAGCCGTTGCGGCGGGCGTCGGCTTGCAATGAGGCATTCTTTTGCTATCATCGCCGCCAATTTAGCGGGACCCAGTCTTCATTAGCCTGAAGCCAAGCCAGAAAAACTGGCAGAAAAAAAAGACCCGGCAAAAAGCCGGGTCAAAAACCGTGATTAGCCTGATGAGGAGATAATCCAGGAGTCCGACCTAAGGTCTCTTGGGTTATCGACTGATCTCGCGACCAGTTGCTTGCAATAATAATCATTATCATTTGCAAGTCAAATGTTTTTCCCCGCCGTTTAGAAAATAATTTCCTGTCCCTGTTGTCAGCCTTGTTCATCGGCCGGCTCGGCCGTGGGCGAATTCTGCCGCGCCTCTCATTCCTGGCGCTGGCTGTCCAGCGAGCGATCCACCAGCGCCTTGGCCATGTCGATCATGTGCACCACGGAAAACGCCAGGTCCCGTCGGGTTCCCCGCAGGTGGTCGGCGGCCTCGTAGGCGCTGGCCGCGGCGCAGCGCAGCAGGTCGGAAGCGTGGATCATCGCTTCCTCGCTGCTGATGCTGTCTTTGACTTCGAAGAACTTCTCGTCGATCGACGCTTCTGCAATAGCCGGTTTCAAGTAGTAGTCCATGGCCCGGCGGGCGGCCTCGCTATCCTTGAGGGCGTTGAAGCCGACATCGGTTTCCAGTTCCGGTGCATCTTTGCTGGTTGTGCTCATGAGCGGTTCCATCCTTTGACGTGGAATAAGAGGGTCTGAGGAATGGTAATACTTAATGTATTTGTGACTAGGTTTCAAATACTACAACTTGTGTGTTGAGGGCGGAAATACACAACGTATTGTTCCGGTCCATGGACAAATGGATCGAGTTGGTTAAATCCAACATGAAGGACCGCAAGGTCACACAAGAAAAGCTCGCGGAGCGCCTGGGCATGTCCCAGGGCGGCATCGGCCATTGGCTGAGCAAACGGCGCCAGCCGAAGATCGAAGACATGAACCGGGTGCTGGAAGAAATCGGCCTGGGTTTTCTCGAAGTCGCGCTGGTGATCCGCGAAAAACCACAGGTGGATGACGAGGGCCAGTTGCTGCTGGAAGGGCCGTCGCTGGTGCAGAAGTACAACCCGTACTTTCGCTACCCGGTCAGCGACTGGCGGGGCGTTGGCGAGGTGCGCGAGGCCGGTGGCGCGGGCTACGCCGCCGAGCGTTACGAGCTCTCTGACTACCAGGCCGAAGGCTCGGCTTTCTGGCTGGTCGTGGTGGGCGACGCGATGATTGCCCCCAGTGGCCTGAGCATCGCCCAGGACATGTTGATCCTGGTGGATCCGGCGGTAGAGGCGGTTCCCGGCAAGCTGGTGATCGTGCAATGCCCGGGCAGTACCGAAGCGATTTTCCGCAAGCTGGTGGAAGAGGGTGGGCAACGTTATCTGGTGCCGTTGAATCCGACTTATCCGAAGACGCTTTACAGCGATGAGTGTCGGATTATTGGTGTGGTAGTGCAGGCTACCGCTAAATTCTGACGTAAAAATACGATCGTTCCCGCAAGGCTGCGGGAACGATCTTCTGCCTCAGGAGCTTATTCCAGCTCCACCAGGGCACTTCCCTCACTGACCATCTCGCCTTCCTGGCAATACAGCGCCTTGACCACCCCGGCTTGCGGTGCGCGGATGCTGTGTTCCATCTTCATCGCTTCCAGGACCACCAGTTGCGCGCCGGCTTCGACACTCTGCCCGGCCTGCACCAGGACCCGCACGATGCTGCCGTTCATGGGCGCGGTCAGGCCGCCATGATGACTGTGGCTGGCCTCCACCGCGGCAATCGGGTCATAGGCCGTGACCCGGTGCATCTCGCCCTGCCACTGCAGGTACAGGCTGTCGCCCTGGCGAATCGCCCGGTGCTGTTGGCGCAATCCCTTGTGTTCGATCGACAGCTGTTCGCCGTGCAGGGCCATGGCCGCGCTGGTGTCCAGTTTGATCGCTCGGTCCTGGCCCTCGCAGTCGAGGTGCAGAACGGTTTCCCGCGGCAGGCCGAGGCGCAGGCCGCAGGCCTTGGCCCAGGGGGAATGACGGTCGTCGGTGCGCAGCTGGCCCGGCTGGCTCTGGGCGAACGCCTGGGCGGCGGCTTGCCAGAACTCGTCGCTCAGGGCGGTGGCCGGTGGCAGCAACTGATCCTGATAACGCGGGATAAAGCCGGTATCCAGTTCGGCGGCGGCGAAGGCCGGGTGGGCGATGATGCGCCGCAGGAACGCCAGGTTGGTCTTCAGCCCACCAATGGCGAACTCGTCGAGCATGCCCAGCAGGCGCAAACGCGCTTGCTCGCGGTTCTCGCCCCAGGCGATCAGCTTGCCGAGCATCGGGTCGTAGAACGGCGACACGCTGTCGCCTTCCTCGACGCCGCTGTCGACCCGCCGTCCGGGACCCGCCGCCGATTCGCGGTACAGCGCCAGGCGCCCGGTGGCCGGGAGGAAGTCGTTGCCCGGATCCTCGGCGTACAGCCGCACTTCGATCGCATGCCCGATCAGCGGCACCTGCTCCTGGGTGATCGGCAGCGCTTCGCCCTGGGCCACGCGGATTTGCCAGGCCACCAGGTCCAGCCCGGTGATGGCTTCAGTGACCGGGTGCTCCACTTGCAGGCGGGTGTTCATTTCCATGAAGAAGAATTCGCCGCGGGCATCCAGCAGGAATTCCACGGTGCCGGCGCCGACGTAACCAATGGCCTGGGCCGCACGCACCGCGGCTTCGCCCATGGCCTTGCGCTGCTCGGCGCTTAGGCCGGGGGCCGGGGCTTCTTCGACGACTTTCTGGTGGCGCCGCTGGATCGAGCAATCGCGCTCGTTGAGGTACAGGCAGTTGCCGTGCTGGTCGGCGAACACCTGGATCTCCACGTGGCGCGGCTTGAGCACGTACTTTTCCACCAGCATCCGCGAATCGCCGAAGGACGATTGCGCTTCCCGCTGGGCCGAGGCCAGGGCTTCGGCCAGCTGGCTGACGTCCTCCACTACTTTCATGCCCTTGCCGCCACCGCCGGCGGTGGCCTTGAGCAGCACCGGGTAGCCGATGCGTTCGGCGGCGACGCGGAAGGTTTCCAGGTCCTGGGCTTCGCCGTGATAACCGGGGACCAGGGGCACGCCGGCGGTTTCCATCAGCGCCTTGGCCGCCGACTTGCTGCCCATGGCATCGATGGCCGATGCCGGCGGGCCGAGGAAGATCAGGCCGGCGGCTTCGATGGCGCGGGCGAAGCCGGCGTTTTCCGAGAGAAAGCCGTAGCCGGGGTGAATCGCCTGGGCGCCGCTGGCCTTGGCGGCGGCGATCAGTTTGTCGATCTGCAGGTAGCTGTCGGCGGCCTTGCTGCCGCCCAGGTCGACGCGCAGGTCGGCTTCGCGGCTGTGGCGGGCGTCACGGTCGGTGGCGCTGTGCACGGCCACGGTGGTCAGGCCCAGGGCCTTGGCGGTGCGCATCACGCGGCAGGCGATCTCGCCGCGGTTGGCCACCAGCAGGGTGGTCAGGACAGGGGCGCTCATCAACGCGACTCCTTGGTGGTCGGGGCGGGCTGCCAGCTGGGCGGGCGTTTTTGCAGGAAGGCACGCAGGCCTTCCTGGCCTTCGGGGCTGACGCGGATGCGGGCAATGGCGTTCTCGCAGTAGCGACGCAGGGCCGGGGTCAGGGCGCCGTTGCCGACTTCGCGCAGCAGGTCCTTGCTGGCGCGCATGGCGCACGGGCTGTTGAGCAGCAGGTTGTCGATCCACGACGCCACTTGTTGCTCCAGCTCGGCCGCCGGGTAGCTTTCCGACAGCAGGCCGATTTCCCGGGCGCGCTGGCCGCTGAAGCGCTCGGCGGTCAGGGCGTAGCGGCGCGCCGCGCGTTCGCCGATGGCCTGTACCACGAACGGGCTGATCACCGCCGGGGCCAGGCCGATGCGGACTTCCGAGAGGCAGAACTGCGCGTCGTCGGCGCCGATTGCCATGTCGCAGCAACTGATCAGGCCCAGGGCACCGCCGAAGGCCGCGCCTTGCACCACGGCCAGGGTCGGGATCTTCAGCTTGGCCAGGTTGTACATCAGCTCGGCCAGCTCGCGGGCGTCGTCGAGATTGGTGTGGTAGTCGAGCTCGGCCGACTGCTGCATCCAGGCCAGGTCGGCGCCGGCGCTGAAGTGCTTGCCGCGGCCGCGCACCAGCAAGAAACGCAGGGCCGGATCGCTTTGCACCTGATCCAGGGCGAGGATCAGTTCGCGGATCATTTCGGCGTTGAAGGCGTTGTTCTTTTCTTCACGGCTGAGCCACAGGGTGGCGAAACCACGCGGGTCCTTCAGCAGTTCCAGGGTGTTGAAGTCGTTCATGTCGGTTTCGCTCCGGGTCACATGCGGAACACGCCGAAGCGGCTCTGTTCGATAGGGGCGTTGAGGGACGCGGACAAGGCCAGCGCCAGGACGTCGCGGGTCTGCGCCGGGTCGATGACGCCGTCGTCCCACAGCCGGGCGCTGGAGTAATACGGATGGCCCTGGTGCTCGTACTGATCGAGGATCGGCTGTTTGATCTCGGCTTCCTGGGCGGCGCTGAATGTCTGTCCGCCACGTTCGGCCTGCTCGCGCTTGACCTGCACCAGCACCCCGGCGGCCTGCTCGGCGCCCATCACGCCGATCCGCGCGTTGGGCCACATCCACAGGAAACGTGGGTCGTAGGCACGGCCGCACATGCCGTAGTTACCGGCGCCGAAGCTGCCGCCGATGATCACCGTGAACTTCGGCACCTTGGCGCAGGCCACCGCGGTCACCAGTTTGGCGCCGTGCTTGGCGATGCCGCCGGCTTCGTATTTCTGCCCGACCATGAAGCCGGTGATGTTTTGCAGGAACAGCAGCGGGATGCCGCGTTGGCAGGCCAGTTCGATAAAGTGCGCGCCTTTCTGCGCGGCCTCGGCGAAGAGGATGCCGTTGTTGGCGAGGATGGCGATCGGGTAGCCGTGCAGGTGGGCGAAGCCGCACACCAGGGTGGTGCCGAACAGCGCCTTGAACTCATCGAAGACCGAACCGTCCACCAGCCGCGCGATGACTTCGCGCACATCGAAGGGTTGCTTGGCGTCCGCCGGAATCACCCCGTACAGCTCGTCGCTGGCATACAGCGGGGCGATTGGCGCGCGTTGCTGCAGCTCGCCCTGCTTGCGCCAGTTGAGGTTGGCGATGCTGCGCCGGGCCAGGGCCAGGGCGTGTTCGTCGCTGTCGGCGTAGTGGTCGGCGACACCGGAGATCTTGCAGTGCACATCGGCGCCGCCAAGGTCTTCGGCGCTGACCACTTCACCGGTGGCGGCCTTCACCAGCGGCGGGCCGGCAAGGAAGATGGTGGCCTGTTCGCGGACCATGATCGCCTCGTCGGCCATGGCCGGCACGTAGGCCCCGCCGGCGGTGCAGGAACCCATGACCACGGCGATCTGCGGGATGCCCTGGGCGCTCATGTTGGCCTGGTTGAAGAAGATCCGCCCGAAGTGCTCGCGGTCGGGGAACACCTCGTCCTGGCGCGGCAGGTTGGCGCCGCCGGAGTCCACCAGGTAGATGCAGGGCAGGCGGTTCTGCTGGGCGATGGCCTGGGCGCGCAGATGTTTTTTCACGGTTAGCGGGTAGTAGGAGCCGCCTTTCACCGTGGCGTCGTTGGCCACAATCATGCATTCGACACCTTCCACCCGGCCGATGCCGGCAATCACCCCGGCGGCCGGCACGTCTTCGCCATACACCTCATACGCCGCCAGCTGGCTGACTTCGAGGAAGGGCGAGCCCGGGTCGAGCAGGCGGTTGATACGCTCGCGCGGCAGCAGCTTGCCGCGCGAGGTGTGCCGTTCCTGGGCCTTGGCGCCGCCACCTTGCTGGACCTGGGCGAGCAGGGTGTGCAGGGCATCGACCTGGGCCAGCATGCTGGCAGCGTTCTGCGCAAACTCTGGCGATTTCGGGTTGAGCTGAGACTTCAGAATCATTGGGGCTCCCAGCGCAGCTCGAAGCGACAAGCTTCAAGCTGCAAGAGTAAATCGGCGTTACGGCAGCTATGGCTTGCCGCTTGTAGCTCGCAACTTGCAGCTGCTCTTACTTCGTCTCGTTAAAGAGTTCGCGACCGATCAGCATGCGGCGGATCTCGCTGGTGCCGGCGCCGATCTCATACAGCTTGGCGTCGCGCAGCAGGCGGCCGGCGGGGAATTCGTTGATGTAGCCGTTGCCGCCGAGGATCTGGATCGCGTCCAGGGCCATCTGGGTGGCGCGTTCGGCGCTGTAGAGGATCACCCCGGCGGCGTCCTTGCGCGTGGTCTCGCCACGTTCGCAGGCCTGGGCCACGGCATACAGGTAGGCGCGGCTGGCGTTGAGCTGGGTGTACATGTCGGCGACCTTGCCCTGGATCAGCTGGAACTCGCCGATGCTCTGGCCGAACTGCTTGCGGTCGTGGATGTAGGGCACCACCAGGTCCATGCAGGCCTGCATGATCCCGGTCGGGCCGCCGGAGAGCACCACGCGCTCGTAGTCCAGGCCGCTCATCAGTACCTTCACGCCGCCATTGAGCACGCCGAGGATGTTTTCTTCCGGCACTTGCACGTCATCGAAGAACAGCTCGCAGGTGTTGGAGCCGCGCATGCCCAGCTTGTCGAACTTGTTGCTGCGGCTGAAGCCTTTCCAGTCGCGCTCGACGATGAACGCGGTGATGCCGTGCGGACCCTTTTCCAGGTCGGTCTTGGCGTAGATCACGTAGGTGTTGGCGTCGGGACCGTTGGTGATCCAGGTCTTGCTGCCATTGAGCACGTAGTGGTCGCCACGTTTGTCGGCGCGCAGTTTCATCGAGACCACGTCGGAGCCGGCGTTGGGTTCGCTCATGGCCAGGGCTCCGATGTGTTCGCCGCTGATCAGCTTGGGCAGGTATCGGCTTTTCTGTGCGTGGTTGCCGTTGCGGTTGATCTGGTTGACGCAGAGGTTGGAGTGGGCGCCGTAGGAGAGGGCGACCGAGGCCGAGCCGCGGCTGATTTCTTCCATGGCCACCACGTGGGCCAGGTAACCCAGGCCGGCACCGCCGTATTCTTCCGGCACGGTGATGCCCAAGAGGCCCATGTCGCCGAACTTGCGCCACATGTCGGCGGGGAACAGGTTGTCGATGTCGATCTGTGCCGCCCGTGGCGCCAGCTCGGCCTTGACGAAGGCCTGCACCTGGTCGCGGAGCATGTCGATGGTTTCGCCGAGGGCAAAGTTCAGGGTCGGATAGCTCATGGGGGCACCTTCAAACTTGTTTTTATGTAAGGGAGTCGGGCTATGGAGAGCGGCTGATTCGGCTCTCACCTTTACGTTAACGTAAGCCTGCGACGGGTGGCTGTCAATCATCCTTTACGTAAACGTCAACTTGCGCCAGAGTAAGGGCGTTTTCGCTGGGGGCCAGGCTCCTTCGCTATATGCCTGGCTCATGCTTACCCACTAATAAAGACAATAGGGGTCATCATGGATCAACCCGCACCCGCGCCGGGGCGCAGCTACACTCGCGGCACCCAGGACAAAGCCTTGCTGGCGCTGACCATCGGTCAGGCGTTCGATCGCACGGTGGCGTCATACCCTCGGGGCGAAGCCCTGGTGGTGCGTCATCAGCAGCTGCGCTACAGCTGGCAGCAACTGGCCGAAACCGTCGATCTGCATGCCCGGGCGCTGCTGGCCCTGGGGCTCAAGACCGGCGACCGGCTGGGCATCTGGGCCCCCAATTGTGCCCAGTGGTGCATCAGCCAGTTCGCCAGCGCCAAGATCGGCGCGATCCTGGTGAACATCAACCCGGCCTACCGCAGTTCCGAGCTGGAATATGTGCTCAAGCAGTCTGGTTGCCAGTGGCTGGTGTGCGCCGGTGCGTTCAAGACCTCCGACTACCACGCCATGTTGCAGGGCTTGGCGCCCGAGCTGGCGCAGCACTCCATCGGTCAGTTGCAGAGCGAGCGCCTGCCGGATTTGCGCGGCGTGATCAGCCTCGACGCGCAGCCGCCGTCGGGCTTTCTGCCCTGGTCGCAACTGGCCGACCTGGGGGCCGGCGTCAGTGTCGAAGCGCTGCGCGAACGCCAGGACAGCCTGGACCCCGACCAGGCGGTGAATATCCAGTACACCTCCGGCACCACCGGTTTCCCCAAGGGCGCGACCCTCAGCCACTACAACATCCTCAACAACGGTTATATGGTCGGCGAGAGCCTGGGCCTGGGTCATGAGGACCGCCTGGTGATCCCGGTGCCGCTGTATCACTGCTTCGGCATGGTCATGGGCAACCTGGGTTGCGTGACCCACGGCACCACCATGATCTACCCCAACGATGCCTTCGATCCGCTGCTGACCCTGAGCGCCGTGGCCGAGGAAAAGGCCACCGGGCTGTACGGCGTGCCGACCATGTTCATCGCCATGCTCGACCAGTCACGGCGGGCCGAGTTCGACCTGTCGAGCCTGCGCACCGGGATCATGGCCGGGGCCACCTGTCCGATCGAGGTGATGCGTCGGGTGATCAGCGAGATGCACATGAGCGAAGTGCAGATCGCCTACGGCATGACCGAAACCAGCCCGGTGTCATTGCAGACCGGCCCGGCGGACGACCTCGAGTTGCGCGTGACCACGGTCGGCCGCACCCAGCCGCAACTGGAAAGCAAGATCATCGACGAGGCGGGCAATATCGTGCCGCGCGGCACCATCGGCGAGCTCTGCACCCGCGGCTACAGCGTGATGCTGGGCTACTGGAACAACCCCCAGGGCACGGCCGAGGCCATCGACCAGGCCGGCTGGATGCATACCGGCGACCTGGCGACCATGAACGAGCAGGGTTACGTGTGCATCGCCGGGCGCAACAAGGACATGATCATCCGCGGCGGCGAAAACATTTATCCGCGCGAGCTGGAGGAGTTTTTTTTCACCCATCCGGCGGTGGCCGATGTGCAAGTGATCGGCATCCCGTGCTCGAAATACGGCGAAGAGATTGTCGCCTGGATCAAGTTCCATCCCGGCCACACGGCCAGCGAGGAGGAACTGCAGGCTTGGTGCAAGGAGCGTATCGCTCACTTCAAGACGCCGCGTTACTTCAAGTTCGTCGAGGAGTTCCCGATGACCGTAACCGGCAAGATCCAGAAGTTCAGGATGCGCGAGATCAGCATCGAGGAGTTGCGCGGGCGTTCCTGAGCCTATTCGAGCAGGCTCCCGCGAATACGTGCGGGAGCAGCTCCCGAGCCGTTTTAGGTCGCAGTCGAATCAGCAGAGGGGAGGGAAGCAGGAAGGCCGGAAAGCACAAAGGGGAGCCGAAGCTCCCCTTTAATTTTGTCGTTGCGTGCTCTTTTTTTATTATTGAGGGGCGGTCTGTTGTTGTTTTTGGCAACCGTTACCCTTTACCGCTGTTTTTGGCGATCCCCATCCGGGATCAAGAGCAAACGTATTTTTTTGAGCGCTGATCTATTTTCTCGCTTGAGCGACCAACCAGTTCGGGAGCTACCTTGGGGTAGTTTTATTGTTCTCTGCCCGGTTGCGGGTGGCTCTTGTTGTTGAAGACACCCTGGAAAACACATCCTCTCCAAAAAAATCTGTTAGCTGCGTCTCTGCCGTGTTGTTTTTGTTATGTCAGAGTCGTTTCGTCTTATTTTTATTAGCTTTGCTGCTTTTTATTCTTGTTATGCCAGAGATATAGCAGAAGCCATGCCAACTTTTTAAAGTCCTTTAAAATCAATGGTTTGATAAAAATGGCATTTCATCTGTACCGCTAGAAAATCGACAAACTGTTTCCGTGTTACCCGTTTCGAGCGTGCGCCAGAGCAGTCGGTAACACCCTGAAACAGGCAACCCCCTCAACCTGGGTAACGGGCCTTGGCGACGCGTGAGCCGGTGGGCCGCCCCAGCACGGAGCAGATCTGCTGGCCGGCGAGGATCAGGCGCTCCATGTCGATACCGGTTTCGATGCCCAGCCCATTGAGCAGGTACAGCACGTCCTCGCTGGCGACGTTACCGCTGGCGCCCTTGGCGTAGGGGCAGCCGCCGAGCCCGGCGATGGAACTGTCGAACACCGCGATACCTTCCAGCAGGCTGGCGTAGATATTGGCCAGGGCCTGGCCGTAGGTGTCGTGGAAATGCCCGGCGAGCTTGTCCCGCGGAACGTGGGCGGACACCACTTCGAACATCCGCCGGGTAGCGCCGGCGGTGCCGGTGCCGATGGTGTCGCCCAGGGACACTTCGTAACAGCCCATGCTGTACAGCTCGCGGGCGACCACGGCGACCTGTTCCGGCGCCACCTCGCCTTCGTAAGGGCAGCCCAGCACGCAGGACACGTAACCGCGCACGGTAACGCCATGTTGTTTCGCCGCCTCCATGATCGGCACGAAGCGCTCCAGGCTCTCGCTGATGGAGCAATTGATGTTGCGCTGGGAGAAGGCCTCGGACGCAGCGGCGAACACCGCGACTTCCTTGACCCCGGCGGCCACGGCATCTTCGAAACCGCGCAGGTTCGGGGCGAGGGCGCCGTAGGTCACTCCCGGCTTGCGCTGGATCTGCGCGAACACCTCGGCGGAGCCGGCCATCTGCGGCACCCATTTGGGCGAGACGAAACTGCCGACTTCTATATAGCCGAGCCCGGCCGCGCTCAGGGCATCCACCAGTTGCACCTTGTCGGCGACGCTGATGGGCTGGGCTTCGTTCTGCAAACCGTCGCGAGGACCGACTTCGACCAGGCGCACATGGGTGGGGAGGGACATGAGAGCGTTACCTATATTAAGTGGGCACTAATGTAGCCGCTGCCGCAGGCTGTGATCGGCGACGAAGTCGACGCAAAACCAGGCGCTACGGTCTGTCTGGCGGATTTCGTGGGGGGCGGCTATTGCACGGCGCTTTTCTGATTCTGGATGGTCTGCTCCAGCGCCTGGGTGCAGCGCTCTTCCGCGGTGTCCAGCTCCAGCTTCATCTGTTCGATGTCCAGCAGCTGTTGCTCCAGCTGTTCGCGGCGCTCGGCGATTTTCGCCAGCATGCTGTGCAATTGCTTCAGGTTGCCGCTGCTGGGGTCGTAGAGTTCGATCAGCTCGCGGCACTCGGCCAGGGAGAAGCCGATGCGCTTGCCGCGCAGGATCAGCTTCAGGCTGACCTTGTCCCGTGGCGAGTAAATGCGTTCCTGGCCACGGCGTTCGGGGGCGAGCAGGCCTTGTTCTTCATAAAAACGGATGGCCCGGGTGGTGATGTCGAGCTCGCGGGCGAGGTCGGAAATGCTGTAGGTCTGGCTGCTCATGGGGGCACTCGAAGAAGGTCTTGGCGTTAAGCTAATTCGAGGTTGACGTATACGTCAAGCAAGATGCAGATCCATCCATGGATGCGAGGCTTGCCGAGGAGGGCGGGAACGCAGTGGTTCAGGCGTCACGCAGCGTTCTTATCGCGGGCAAGCCTCGCGCCTACCGGTCACTTCTCGAGTTTTTTCTCCTGGGCTGTGACCTGCTGGCACAGCTCGATCATCTGCTCGCGCATCCAGCGGTTGGCCGGGTCCTGGTCGGTGCTTTCGTGCCAGTAGAGGTGGGTTTCCAGCGGTGGCACGTCGTTGACCGGCAGGTTGAACGCCTGCAGGTCATGGCGCCGGGCGAAGCGCTCGGGCACGGTCATGACCATGTCGGTCTGTTGCAGCACTTGCGAGGCCATCAGGTAATGCTGGGAGCGCAGGGCAATCTTGCGCTGGATGCCCATCTTGCCCAGCGCCAGGTCGACGTAGCCCAGGCCGCTGCGACGGCTGGAGATGTGGATATGGGTCAGCGACAGGTAGTCGTCGAGGCTGAGTTTTTCCTTGTTCGCCAGCGGGTGGCTCTTGCGCATGGCGCAGACGTAGCGGTCTTCCATCAGCTTGACGTGGCGGACCTGCGGGTCGGTGTTGAGTGGGGCATCGACGGCGAAGTCCAGGCGGCCGGCGGCCAGTTCCTTGGTGGTTTCCCGGCGCTTGGACAGGAAGCTCTCGATGATCACCGTCGGGGCCAGGCGCCGCAGGCGCTGGAACAGCGGCGGCAGGATCACCGCCTCGGTCAGGTCGGTCATGCTGATGCGGTAGGTCTTGACCGCCTGCAAGGGGTTGAAGATGCGGCTTTCCTGAACCGACACCCGCAGCAGCGACAGGGCGTTGCGCACCGGGCCGATGATGTTCTGCGCCATGGGCGTGGGCACCATGCCCTGGGCGGTTCGTACGAACAGCGGGTCGTTGAAGGTCTCGCGCAGGCGGGCCAGGGCGTTGGAGACAGCAGGCTGAGTGATGCCGACGATCTGCCCGGCGCGGGTCAGGTTGGCTTCGGTGTAGATCGCGTCGAAGACGATGAAAAGGTTGAGGTCGACCTTGCTCAGATTCATTGCGCTGCACTCTTATTGTTAGGGTCGGGAGGGATGGGTTGATGGCCTGCCTGATCAGTCAATCATATATCGGTGATGAATGTTAATACACGCCGAGAATAGGCTAGGTAAATTTTCGTAAGCTGTTCTAGCATCGGTTCCATGCCCTCAACCACCTTGCCAAGAAGGTAGCTGCCCATGGATTTCGCCTATTCACCCAAGGTTCAGGAACTGCGTGAGCGCGTGACCGCGTTCATGGACGCTTATGTCTATCCGGCTGAAGCCGTGTTCGAGCGCCAGGTCGCCGAAGGCGATCGCTGGCAGCCGACGGCGATCATGGAAGAGCTCAAACTCAAGGCCAAGGCCGAGGGCCTGTGGAATCTGTTCTTGCCCGAGTCGGAACTCGGCGCCGGCCTGACCAACCTCGAATACGCGCCGCTGGCGGAAATCATGGGCCGCTCCCTGCTGGGGCCGGAACCCTTCAACTGCTCGGCACCGGACACCGGCAACATGGAAGTGCTGGTGCGTTACGCCAATGAAGAGCAGAAGCAACGCTGGCTGGAGCCGCTGCTGCGCGGCGAGATCCGTTCCGCCTTCGCCATGACCGAGCCGGACGTGGCGTCGTCCGACGCCACCAACATGGCCGCCCGCGCCGTGCGTGATGGCGACGAATGGGTGATCAACGGCAAGAAGTGGTGGACCTCGGGGGCCTGCGACCCGCGCTGCAAGATCCTGATCTTCATGGGCTTGAGCAACCCGGACGCACCGCGTCACCAGCAGCATTCGATGATCCTGGTGCCGGTCGACACCCCCGGGGTGAAGATTGTCCGGCCGCTGCCGGTGTTCGGTTATGACGACGCCCCCCACGGCCATGCCGAAGTGTTGTTCGACAACGTGCGGGTGCCGTACGAAAACGTGCTGCTGGGCGAGGGCCGTGGTTTCGAGATCGCCCAGGGCCGCCTTGGCCCGGGCCGGATTCACCACTGCATGCGCTCGATCGGCATGGCCGAGCGCGCGCTGGAGTTGATGTGCAAGCGTGCGGTGAGCCGCACCGCATTCGGCAAGCCGCTGGCACGCCTGGGCGGTAACGTCGACAAGATCGCCGATTCGCGGATGGAGATCGACATGGCGCGCCTGTTGACCCTGAAGGCGGCGTACATGATGGACACCGTCGGCAACAAGGTGGCGAAAAGCGAAATCGCCCAGATCAAGGTGGTGGCGCCGAACGTGGCCTTGAAGGTGATCGACCGGGCCATCCAGATTCATGGCGGGGCCGGGGTCTCCAGTGATTTCCCGCTGGCCTACATGTACGCCATGCAACGCACCCTGCGCCTGGCCGACGGCCCGGACGAAGTGCACCGCGCGGCCATCGGCAAGTTCGAAATCGGCAAGTATGTGCCCAAGGAAATGCTGCGCAGCGGGCATTAAAAACGATCGCGGGCAAGCTTCTGTAGGAGCGAGGCTTGCCCGCGATAACGTCTCCGGTTACGCCGCGAACTTCCCCCTCAATACACCCAGACCTCCACCCGCCGATTCTTGATCCGTCCCTCGTCCGCGGTATTGGCCGCGACCGGCATCTGCGCGCCAAAACCGCGGATCTCGCGCAGCACCACACCGTTTCTCACCAGTTCCCGGCGTACGGTCATGGCCCTCAGCTTGGACAGCAGCGCCGCGCGCGCCGGATCGTTCTTGGCGTCGCCGAAGCCGACCAGGGTCACACGCTTGGTCAGCTTGTCGTGGCGCTTGAGAAAATCCAGGACCCGTGTCAGATCCTGGCGCGCCTTGTTGTCGAGGGTGGCGCTGCCTTCCTCGAAGCGAAAATTCACAGTCAGGCGCTGCGCCTGCCGGGCGATGGCCTGGTACCCCTCGGGCATCTGCGGGGCGGGGGTGACGCTCATGGCCAGCACCGTCTGCGCGATAAAACCGTTGGCCGCGACTATCGCCTGGCCCCTGGCGCTCTGGGCGAAACGCACCAGGGCGCGGGCCCAAGGGTTTTGCTCGTCGGGTGGCAGGTAGAAGTACAGGCGCCGTGACAGCGGGTAGTCCTCGGTGGCGATCAGGCTGTCGAGGGGCAACATCGGCTGCGAGCCGCCGTCGACGATCGCCACGGCCTTGGCCTGGCGCACATAAGGCAGGCCGATAAAACCGATACCCTGGGGATCGTGGCTGACCGCGTCGGAGAGCTGCTCGCTGGACTCGAAGCGTTGCGCCGTGGCGCTGAGGTTCTTGCCGCGTTGGGCCAGCACCAGCTCCTTGAAGGTGTCGTAGGTGCCGGAGCGATCATCGCGGGCGTACAGGTGAATGGCACCGCCGATGCCGCCCAGTTCTTCCCAGGTTTTCACCTCGCCGCTGAAGATTCGCGCCAGTTGCTCGGTGTCCAGCCGCGTCAGCGGGTTTTGTGGGTGGAGGATGATCGCCAGGCCGTCGATGGCGATCACCTGTTCGGCCTCGGGAGCTTTCAGGTCGCCGAGGGCTTCCAGTTCCACCAGTTCGCTGTCCTTGATCGGCCGTGACGCGGCGGCGAGGTCGGCGCTGGCGTTCTTCAACGCGGCAAAGCCGGTACTGGAGCCATGGGCGGCGATCTCGACGAAAACGCGCCGGCCCTGGGCATCCTGGCCGGTCACCCGACGCTCGTTGTCTTTGCCTGAGGCCTCGATCCGTATGTCGAGCAAACCCTGTTCCTGCATCAGGCCCTTGACCAGGGCCGGGCCCAGCGCGGCGCCGATGGTGTTGGAACCCTGGATGCGCAGCACCGGCTGGTCGTCGCCGGCCACGGGCAGGGCGGCGAACACCGACCAGGGCAAGGCGTAGCAGACGAAGCCGACCAGCAGCAGGCAGAGGGTTCGGCACCAGAGGTCCCGTTCACTGACGGTACAAACGCGTGACATGCGGCAATGGCCTTCTATGGCGGGAGCGAGTGCGGCGAGATTAAGTCAGGGAGGTGACGGAGATATGACGGTTGATGCGGGTAATCAGAGTCTTCTCGTGGCTTTTCGGAATGCTCTTAAAGACCCAGCGCGACTGGCTCAGTAGAGTTGAAAACTTTGTCTGGAGGGGAATTGGCGCACGCCGACTCTCGTCGTCACCAGGCGTCGATGCAGCCCTGGCTGCAATTTGCTTGTGTCAAAGGAGTATGAAATGAGTGGCTGGTTCGAGCTGAAGCAATATGGCAGCGGAGGTTTCAGGTTCTTGCTGAAGTCCAAGGACGCGCAGACCATGCTTCAAAGCGACCGTTACCCTTGTCGTGAGAGTGTCGAGGCAGCCATTGCGCTGTTGCGCAAGCACTGCACGTCCCCGGGTAGTTACGAAAAGAAGATCGCCCCTGGTGGCAAATCCTACTTCAATCTCAAGGCCGGCAAGGAGGTGATCCTGGTCAGCCACCTGTATGACTCGGAGCCGACCCGTGAGTCCGCCATCGAGGCCATCATGCAGGCCGGCACCAGCACCCGGGTCGAGTTGTGTTGAGACGCTGAAGCCATAAAAAAAGCCCATCGCAGGATGGGCTTTTTTGTGCCGGGCGATCAGCTCAGTTCGAGCCAGATCGGTGCGTGGTCGGAAGGCTTTTCCATGCCGCGCAGGTCGTAGTCGACCCCGGCATCCTTGATCCGTGGCAGCAGGCCGCGGGAGGCCATGATCAAGTCGATGCGCAGGCCGCGCTTGGGCTCGTCCTCGAAACCGCGGCTGCGGTAGTCGAACCAGCTGAAGCGATCGACCACCTCGGGGTTGAGGTGGCGGAAACTGTCGACCAGGCCCCAGTTCTTCAGGCGGTCCATCCACTCGCGCTCTTCCGGCAGGAAGCTGCACTTGCCGGTTTTCAGCCAGCGTTTCATGTTGTCCGGGCCGATGCCGATGTCGCAGTCTTCCGGGGAAATATTCACATCACCCATGACCACCAGCGGCTGCTCGTTGCTGAAACGGGTTTCCAGCAGGTGCTGCAGGTCGCTGTAGAAACGCTGCTTGGCCGGGAACTTGGTGGGGTGGTCGCGGCTTTCGCCCTGGGGGAAGTAGCCGTTCATGATGGTTACCTGGGTGCCGTTGGCGTCGACGAAGGTGCCCCAGATAAAACGCCGCTGGGCATCTTCATCGTCACCGTCGAAGCCTTTGTACAGGTCCAGTGGCGCCTGGCGCGAAAGCAGGGCGACGCCGTAGTGGCCTTTCTGCCCGTGGAAATGCACGTGATAGCCCAGCGCCTGGACTTCGGCCAGGGGGAACTGATCGTCCGACACCTTGGTTTCCTGCAGGCCGATGATGTCCGGTTGATGCTTTTCGATCAGCGCCGCCAGCTGATGGGGGCGGGCGCGCAGCCCGTTGATGTTGAACGAGACGATCTTCATGGTCGGCAGTCCTGGCAAAACTGCGATGCTAGCCGACAAGTCGCGCGGCGGCCAGCGTGGCGGCGTGGCAGCTGCGCTGCTAAGGTCCATGGGCAGCGCAGCGTAGTGGAACGATCGCGGGCCTGGAAGGCTCGTAGCTATGAAGCACACCAAGAACTGGCACTGTTCGCCGCCATTCAGCGCGGCCACTTCAAGCCGGCCCCAGGGGGGAGACCCATCGCCATGCCTGAAACCTCGACTGCCATCGCCGACATTCATATGCTCGACAGCGGCTACGCGCGCGAAGCCCGTTCCCTGCTGTACCAGGCTTATCGCCACGAGCCGACCTTCGCCTATCTGTTCGAGTCCGAACGCCCGGGTTATGAGCAGCGGGTGCGGGCCACGGTGCGGGAGCTGGTCAAGCAGCACTTCATTCAGGACCTGCCGGCCATCGGCCTGCTGGTCAACGACCGGCTGATCGGCATCGCCCTGATCGCGCCACCCCAGCGTCGCCTGGGCATTACCGAGAGCTGGGCCTGGCGCTTGCGCATGGTGCTCAGTACCGGTTTTCGTTGCACCCGGCGTTACCTGGACTATCACGCGGCAGTGCTGGGTTGCCTGCCCAGCGATTCGGTGCACGTCCTGCCATTGCTGGGCGTCCACCCGCAGTTCCAGGGCAAGCACTTCGGTGAGCAGTTGTTGCAGGCGGTGCACAACTGGTGCGCGGTGGATGAGCATTCTCAGGGCGTGGTGCTGGACACCGGCAACCCGCGTTACCTGGCGTTCTATGAGCGCCAGGGTTACGAAGAGATTGGCGAGATCGCCGTCGGTCCGATCCGTGAGCACGTTTTCTTTCACGCCAACCCGCAGGTTCTGCAGAACGCGACCGGCTGAACAGAACTTTCCTCACATTTGTGCGCTCTATCGGGCTCCCAGCTCGTGATAGCATTCGCGCCTATGAAGTTTTCAGGAAGATTCACCAGCGGCTTGTTGCTGCTGTTCACAAGCTGTGCGGCACTGGCGCAAAGCGAATTGGACGTCAGGGTCAAACCCTCCAACGATGAACTCAAGGCCAATGTGGAAGGCTACATCGGCGGGGTGGGTGATCGTGACGAGGAGGCGCTGCTGCGTTTCAGTCGTGGCGCCGAGGAGCAGGCCCGCAAGGCCGCCCAGGCCCTGGGCTACTATCAGCCGCAGATCAGCAGCGAAGTCAAAGGCGGCGAAAAGCCGCGTTTGGTGCTGAATATCGATCCTGGCGAGCCGGTGCACCTGCGCAATGTCACCATCCGCGTCGACGGCCCGGCGGCCTCCCTCAAGGGCTTTCGTGTGCCCAAGAGCGATCAGCTGAAAAGCGGCGCGGTCCTCAATCACGGTCATTACGAAGACGCCAAGCGGCTGATCCAGAACCAGGCGTCGCGCTACGGCTTTTTCAGCGGGCGTTTCACCCGGCAGAAGCTGGCCGTGGACCCCCAGGCCGGGGTGGCGGACATCGAACTGGTGTACGAAAGCGGTCCGCGCTACGCCCTGGGCAAGGTCAGTTTTGCCGGCGATACGCCGTTCGACGAAGACTTGCTGCAACGCATGGTGCCGTTCAAGGCCGGCACGCCCTACGATTCCGAACTGATCGCCGAACTCAACCAGGCGCTGCAATCGAGCGGCTACTTCGAAGGCGTGCGGGTCGACGCGGCGCCGACCGCGGCCGCCGCCGAGGTGATTCCGGTGGCGGTCCAGCTGGAAACCCGCAAGCCGCGCACTATGGGCCTGGGCCTGGGTTTTTCCACCGACGTCGGGCCACGGGCCAAGGCCAACTGGACCCGGCACTGGGTCAACGCCCAAGGCCACAGCTATGGCTGGGAGGCGGAAATCTCCGCGCCGCGGCAGAACGTCGGCCTGTTCTACGACATACCGCTGGACCCGCCGCTGACCGACAAGCTGCGTTTTGCCGGCGGCTACCAGAACGAAGAAATCTCCAATACCGACACCCTGAGCAAGCTGCTCACCCTCGGCCCCGAGTGGCACAGCAAGTTGCCCAGCGGCTGGCAGCGGGTCATCTCGCTGAAGTGGCAGCGCGAGGAATATCGGCTTGGCGACGATTCGGGCCTGAGTAACCTGTTGATGCCCGGCATCAGTTATTCCTACCTGCGCAGCGATAACCGCATCGATCCGCACAACGGCTATCGCCTGCAATTCGACAGCAAGGTAGCCAAGGAAGGGCTGGGCTCGGACACCAACCTGCTGTATGGCACCGTGCTGCTCAAGGGCCTGACCACGGTGTGGGACAACCACCGTTTTCTTGGCCGGGTGCAGTTCGGTGGCAGCGCCACCAACGGTTACAAGAAGGTCCCGCCGTCGCTGCGCTTTTTCGCCGGTGGCGATCAGAGCGTGCGTGGTTACGATTACCAGAGCCTGTCGCCGGAGAACTCCGACGGCGACCGGATCGGTGGGCGCTACATGGTGGCCGGCAGTGTCGAGTACCAGTACTCCATCGCGGAAAAATGGCGCCTGGCGACCTTTGTCGACCAGGGCAACTCCTTCGACAAACTTGAACTGCCGAACCTCAAGACCGGGGTCGGCGTCGGTGTGCGCTGGATCTCCCCGGTGGGGCCGATCCGCCTCGACCTGGCCCGTGCGCTGGACGACGACGGCGGCATTCGCTTGCACTTTTCCATGGGGCCAGAGCTGTGAAGCGTGGTTTGAAGATCGCGGCGCTGGCGCTGCTTGTACTGGTGGCGGTGCTGATACTGGCGCTGGCTTCGATACTCGGCACCCAGGCCGGCAGTCGCTGGGCCCTGGGCCTGGTGCCGGGCTTGACGGTGGAGAACTTCGCCGGCCGCCTGGGCGGGCAGTGGAGCGCCGATCACCTGTTGTGGCAACAGGACAGCAGCCGGGTCGAACTCCAGGCGCCGAAATTCGCCTGGTCGCCGGCGTGCCTGATGCGCATGACCCTGTGCATCGAGCAACTGGACGTGGAGCAGGTCAGCCTGCAATTCCCGCCGGGTGCGGAAGAAGAAAGCAGCGGCCCGATCAGCCTGCCGGATCTGCAACTGCCCCTGGCTATCGAGCTGGGTCAGGTGCGGGTCGGCAGCCTGCAGTTCAATGGCGCCGAGGAGCTCAAGGGCCTGCAACTGGCGGCGCAGTGGACGGCCAAGGGCTTGCAGATCGACTCGGTGAGCCTGCAACGCGACGACCTCAGCCTCAAACTTTCCGGCTTGTTGTCGCCCAGCGGCGACTGGCCATTGAGCGCCACCGGTACCCTGACCCTGCCGGCGCCCGGCAGCGAACCCTGGGCGCTGGCACTGAAGGTCGACGGCGACCTGTTGAAGACCCTCAAGCTTGCGGCCGACAGCAGCGGTTATCTGCAAGGCCGGTTGAGCGGTGAGCTGCAACCGCTGGCGGAGAACTTGCCGGCCGAGGTACGGATCACCGCCGATGGCTTCAAGGCCAGCGCCGATCTGCCCGATACCCTGATGCTCAACCAGCTGGAACTGACCGGCAAAGGCGATCTCAAGGCGGGTTACCAACTGCTGGGCAAGGCCACCTTGCCGGCCGAGCAGGGGCCGGTGGCACTGGCGCTGCAAGGCAAGGTCGACGCCAAGGGCGCGCAGATCGCCGCGCTGGACCTGACCGCCAACGACAAGCAAAACCTCAAGCTGACCGGCCAGCTGGACTGGAGCCAGGGCCTGAACGCCGAAGCCAAGCTCGACTGGCTGGATTTCCCCTGGCATCGCCTGTACCCGCTGATCGAAGAACCCGCGGTGGCGGTGCGCCGCTTCAATGCGGAAGTCGCCTACCGCGATGGCAACTACCTGGGCAACTTCAAGGGCGACCTCGATGGCCCGGCGGGGGCGTTCAGCCTCAGCAGCCCGTTCAGCGGCGACCTGACGAAAATCTTCCTGCCCCAGTTCAAGCTGGCGGCCGGCCAGGGCAAGGCCGAAGGCCACCTGAACCTGCAATTCGCCGACGGCATCGCCTGGGATACCGCTCTGGACCTGTCGGCGATCAACCCGGCGTACTGGGTCGCCGAGCTGCCGGGTACGTTAGCTGGACCGCTGCGCAGCCAGGGCGAAATGAAGAACGAGCAACTCAAGCTCAACGCCGACCTCGACCTCAAGGGCAAGTTGCGCGGCCAGCCCGTGGTGCTGCAGGCCAAGGCCGATGGCGCTGGCGAGCAGTGGAACCTGAACGCCCTGGACATCCGCCTGGGCGACAACCGCATCAACGGTTCCGGCCGCCTGCAGCAGCGCCTGGCCGGGCAGCTCGATATCAAGCTGCCACGCCTCGGCCAGCTGTGGCCCGAGCTGCGTGGCCAGCTCAACGGCCGCCTCGATGTGGCCGGCACCCTGAAGGCGCCGCAGGGCAAGCTCGACCTGCAAGGCCAGCAACTGGTGTTCGCCGACAATCGCCTGCAGAGCCTCAAGCTCGATGCCAACCTGGACAGCGCGCAACGGGCGCGGATCGACCTCAAGGGGGCCGGCATCCAGGTCGGCGAAACCTCGCTGGGGACGCTGACGGCCAGCGGCCAGGGCGATATCAAGAACCAGAAGTTGCAACTGGACCTGCAAGGCCCGCAGCTCAAGCTGGCGTTGGGCCTGGACGGCAAGCTGGACCAGGGCAACTGGCGCGGACGCCTGGCCAGCGGCGATATCCAGACCGGTGGCCAGGACTGGAGGCTGCAAGCCCCGGCGAAGCTCGAATACCTGGCCGACGGCAAGCTCAATTTCGGCGCCCATTGCTGGGCCAGCGGCAATGCCAGCCTGTGTGGCGAGGATCAGCGGCTGATGCCCGAGCCCAAGTTGCGCTACCACCTCAAGCAGTTCCCGATCGACAGCCTCGCGCAGTGGCTGCCCAAGGACTTCGCCTGGAAGGGCCGGCTCAATGCCGATATCAAGCTGGACGTACCGGCTGGCGGCCCGCAGGGGCGGATCCTGCTGGACGCCAGCGGCGGCACCTTGCGGGTCAAGGAAAAGCAGCAGTGGCTGGACTTCCCGTATCAGACGCTGAAAATCGACACCACCCTCAACCCCAAGCGTATCGACACGCAGCTGGCGTTCAGCGGCGGCAAGCTTGGTGAGCTGATGCTGCAGGCGCAGATCAATCCGTTGCCGAAAAACAAGCCGCTGTCCGGCGAATTCCGCCTCAGCGGCCTGGACCTGGCGGTGGCGCGGCCGTTCGTGCCGATGGTCGAGAAGCTCGCCGGCACCCTCAATGGCAGCGGCCGCATCTCCGGTGGCCTGCTGGCGCCGCAGGTCAACGGCAGCCTGGCGCTCAGCGGTGGCGAAGTCTCCGGTCCCGAATTGCCCATCAGCCTCCAGGACCTGCAATTGCAGGCGCTGATCGCCGGTGAAAATGTGCAGTTGAGCGGCGGTTGGAAGAGCGGCAAGGCCGGGCAGGGCAGCCTCAACGGCAATATCGCCTGGGGCCAGGCGCTGGTGGTGGACCTGAGCCTGAAAGGCTCGCAGTTGCCGGTCACCGTCGAGCCCTATGCGGTACTGGACGTGGCGCCGGACCTGAAGATCTCGATGAAGGACGACAAGCTGGCGATCGCCGGCAAGGTCCATGTGCCCAAGGGCGAAATCACCATTCGCGAATTGCCGCCGTCGACGGTCAAGGTGTCGGACGACACGGTGATCATCGGCCACCAGACCGAGGAGGGCAAAGCGCCGATGGCCATGGCGATGGACATCGACGTGGTGGTCGGCGAGGACAAGCTCAGCTTCACCGGTTTCGGCCTGACCGCCAACCTGCAAGGCCACGTGCACATCGGCGACAACATGGACACCCGTGGCGAACTGTGGCTCAACGACGGCCGCTACCGCGCCTACGGCCAGCGCCTGACCGTGCGCCGGGCGCGCCTGCTGTTCGCCGGGCCGATCGACCAGCCGTACCTGGACATCGAGGCGATCCGCCAGACCGATGACGTGATCGCCGGGATCCGCCTCAGTGGCAGCGCCGAACAGCCGACCACGCAGATCTTCTCGGAACCGGCGATGAGCCAGGAGCAGGCGCTGTCCTACCTGGTGCTCGGGCGTCCCCTGAGCACCACCGGCGAGGACAACAACATGCTGGCGCAAGCCGCCCTGGGCCTTGGCCTGATGGGTAGCTCGAACATCACCGGCGGGCTGGCCAAGGACCTGGGGATCGAAGACTTCCAGCTCGACACCCAGGGCAGTGGCAACACCACCAGCGTGGTGGCCAGCGGCAATATCTCCGAGCGCCTCAGCCTGCGGTACGGGGTGGGGGTCTTCGAACCAGCCAACACCATCGCCCTGCGCTACAAGCTGAGCAAAAAGGTCTACCTGGAAGCGGCCAGCGGCGTCGCCAGCTCGCTGGACATCTTCTACAAGCGCGACTTCTGATGGTCGTGGGCAAGCCAGTCCCCTTTGGCGAGGGGGCTGGCTTTCGCCACCCTTCCAACCGGTATTTCTCCCCCCGATTTTCGACGTCAAGGCTTTCCCATTAATTAGCTTAATAGTGAGCATGCTAATTATTGTTTGGATATTGGCTGCCTAGGCAGTAATATCTCGACATACTTTCGCTGCCTAGGCAGCTAACAGGTGGTCAGATGAAGCACTTCACCCCAGACGATTTCCACAATTGCCACCTTGGGCTCTTGCTGGGCCGCGCGGCCCTGCTCAAGGACCGGATCATCGACACCCACATGGAACCCCACGGCATTACCGCCGCGCAGTTCAAGGTGCTGATCATCATGGCCCAGTTCGGCGTCGACACCCCGGCCGAGCTGTGCCGCCACCTGTCCCTCGACAGCGGTTCCATGACCCGCATGCTCGATCGCCTGGAGCAGAAGGATTTCCTCGCCCGCCAACGCTCGGAGCACGACCGCCGCCAGGTGCGCCTGGTGCTCACCGAGGAGGGCCAGAAGCTCGCCGACTGCCTGCCGCACATCGGCGCCAACGCCATGAACGAACTGGCCGGCGCCATCACCCCCGAAGAGTTGAAAACCCTGGAACAGATCCTCAAGAAAATTTTGCTGGCGGCCGGTGACCCGATCACCGTGTTGCGGGTAGGTGATAAGTAAATGAGCAGTAAAACCTTGCGTGCCCGTTTCAGCCTGGTACTGCTGGCCATGAGCCTGGCCGGATGTGCCAACTACAGTGGCCTGACAACCGAAGGGGTGAGCCTCGATGCCAAATCCCTCAAGGCCGGACAATCCCTGGGTGGCGTGACCCTGTCGCCGGCGGCCTGGCCGAAGAGCGACTGGTGGAAGAGCCTGGGCGATCCACAGCTCGATGGCCTGATCCGCGAAGCCCTGCACGACAGCCCCGACATGCAGATCGCCAGCGCCCGCGCGCACCAGGCCAGCGCCGCGGCCTATGCCGCGGACGCGGCACGCATGCCGACCCTGGACGCCAGCGGCAGTGTCAGCCGTTCGCGCCTGTCTCGTTCGCAGGACCCGAGGGGGCAGGGCGACAACTACAGCACCCTGCGCAGCCTGACGGGCAACTTCAATTACACCTTCGACCTCTGGGGCGGCCAGCGCGATACCTGGGAAGCCGCCCTGGGCCAGGCGCGCGCCGCCGAGATCGATCGCCAGGCCGCGCAACTGACCCTGGCCGCCGACGTGGCCCGGGCCTACAGCGACCTGGGCCAGGCGCATATCGTCCATGACCTGGCCGATGAAGACCTCAAGCGCACCCGGCAGATGCTCGAGCTGAGCCAGAAGCGCCTGAGCTCGGGCATCGACAGCCAGTATCAGTACCAGCAGACCGAAAGCCTGGAGGCCAGCTCCGAAGCCTCGCTGATCGACGCCGAGAAAAACCTGCAGAGCGCCAAGATCGCCCTCGCGGTATTGCTCGGCAAAGGCCCCGACCGGGGCAACGAAATCGCCCGGCCGAAAGTCCTCCAGGCCAGCGCGGTGGCGTTGCCATCGGTGTTGCCGGCGGAACTGTTGGGCCGCCGCCCGGACCTGGTGGCCGCGCGCTGGCGGGTCGAGGCGGCGAGCAAGAGCATCGACGCTGGCAAGACCAACTTCTACCCCAACCTCAACCTGAGCGCCGTCGCCGGCACTCAAGCGTTGCTGGGGGATGCGATGTTCGGATCGGCCAGCCGCTTCTTCAACATCGCCCCGACCGTGTCGCTGCCGATCTTCGACGGTGGCCGCCTGCGCGCCGACCTGGATGCCCGGGACGCCGACTACGACCTGGCCGTGGCGCAGTACAACAAGAGCCTGGTGACTGCCTTGGGGGATGTCAGCGACACCATTTCCCAGCTGCGTGACATCGGTCGGCAGATCGCCGCCCAGCAACACGCCACCGACATCGCCCAGGACTCCTACGACACCGTGGTCCAGCGCTACGGCTCGGGGATCGGCAATTACCTGGACGTGCTCAGCATCGAGCAGCAATTACTGCAGGCCCAGCGTCAGCTGGCGACCCTGAATGCCCAGCAGATCGACCTGTCGATCCAACTGATGCAAGCCCTGGGCGGTGGTTTCCAGACCGACAATCTGGCCGCGGCCACTCCGATCCCAGCCTCGCGCAATCAATAATTCAAGGTACTCATCATGGCCACTGTCGAAAGCAACAACGCTCCTGAAAATACGCCGGACAGCGCCAACCCGCGCAAACGCAAGGTCATGCTGCTGGGCCTGGTGGCGCTGATCGTCCTGGGCGGGCTGGGGGTCTTTGCCTGGTATGAACTCTACGGACGCTGGAATGAAGGCACCGACGACGCCTATGTGAACGGCAACGTGGTGGAGATCACCCCACTGGTCACCGGCACGGTGGTCAGCATCGGCGCCGACGATGGCGACCTGGTCCACGAAGGCCAGGTGCTGATCAACTTCGACCCCAACGATGCCGAGGTCGGCCTGCAAAGCGCCGAGGCCAACCTGGCCCGCACCGTGCGTCAGGTGCGCGGGTTGTACAGCAACGTCGACGGCATGCGCGCCCAGGTGGCGGCGCAGAAGGCCGAAGTGCAGAAAGCCCAGGACAACTTCAACCGTCGCCGGACCCTCGCCAGCAGCGGGGCGATTTCCCAGGAAGAACTGTCCCACGCCCGCGATGACCTGACCTCGGCGCAGAACGCCCTGGCCAATGCCCAGCAGCAGCTCAACACCACCAACGCACTGGTGGACGATACCGTGGTCTCCAACCACCCGGATGTGCAGTCGGCCGCCGCGCAACTGCGCCAGGCCTACCTGACCAACGCCCGCAGCACGCTGATCGCGCCGGTGACCGGTTATGTCGCCAAGCGCACCGTGCAACTGGGCCAGCGGGTACAGCCGGGCACCGCGTTGATGGCGGTGATCCCGCTCGACCAGCTGTGGATCGACGCCAACTTCAAGGAAACCCAGCTGCGTGACATGCGCATCGGCCAGCCGGTGGACATCGAGGCCGATATCTACGGCAGCGAGGTCAAGTACAGCGGCACCATCGACAGCCTGGGCGCCGGTACCGGCAGTGCCTTCGCCCTGTTGCCAGCGCAGAACGCCACCGGTAACTGGATCAAGATCGTGCAGCGGGTGCCGGTGCGCATCCATGTGAATGCCGAAGAACTGGCCAAGCACCCGCTGCGGGTCGGCCTGTCGACGGTGGTCAACGTCGACCTGCACGACCAGAGCGGCCCGGTGCTGGCCCAGCAGCCGCCACAAAAGGCGTCGTTCAGCACCAACGTCTACGACCGCCAATTGGGCGAGGCCGATGCCCTGATCGCCCGCCTGATCCACGACAACAGCGCCGCCATCGGCAAGACCGCGCAGCGCTGATTCGCCGATCCCTCTGCTGCGGCCGTTAGCGGCCGCGGCGCCTGCCTCGCTTCATAGGATTCGCGATGAGCAATAACGCCTCTTTCACGCCGCCCAGCCTGTTGCTCAGCACCATCGGCCTGTCGCTGGCGACCTTCATGCAGGTGCTCGACACCACCATCGCCAACGTGGCCTTGCCGACCATTTCCGGCAACCTCGGGGTGAGTTCGGAGCAGGGCACCTGGGTGATCACCTCGTTTGCCGTGAGCAACGCCATCGCCTTGCCGCTGACCGGCTGGCTGAGTCGGCGCTTCGGCGAAGTGAAGCTGTTTATCTGGGCCACCCTGCTGTTCGTGCTGGCCTCGTTCCTCTGTGGGATTTCCACTTCCATGCCGGAGCTGGTGGGCTTTCGTGTGCTGCAAGGGGTGGTGGCCGGGCCGCTGTACCCGATGACCCAGACCCTGCTGATCGCGGTCTACCCGCCAGCGAAAAGGGGCATGGCCCTGGCGCTGCTGGCGATGGTCACGGTGGTGGCGCCGATTGCCGGGCCGATTCTCGGCGGCTGGATCACCGACAGCTACAGCTGGCCGTGGATCTTCTTCATCAACGTACCGATCGGCCTGTTCGCCGCCTGGGTGGTCAAGCAGCAGCTGAAGGCGCGGCCGGTGGTAACCAGTCGCCAGCCGATGGACTACATCGGCCTGCTGAGCCTGATCGTCGGCGTCGGCGCCTTGCAGATCGTGCTCGACAAGGGCAACGACCTGGACTGGTTCGAATCCAATTTCATCATTATCGGTACGCTGATTTCGGTGATTGCCCTGGCGGTGTTCGTGATCTGGGAAATGACCGACCGCCATCCGGTGGTCAACCTGCGGCTGTTCGCCCACCGCAACTTCCGCATCGGCACCATCGTGCTGGTGGGCGGTTATGCCGGCTTCTTCGGCATCAACCTGATCCTGCCGCAGTGGTTGCAGACCCAGATGGGCTATACCGCGACCTGGGCCGGCCTGGCGGTGGCGCCGATCGGCATCCTGCCGGTGCTGATGTCGCCTTTCGTCGGCAAGTACGCGCACAAGTTCGACCTGCGCTTGCTGGCCGGGCTGGCGTTCCTGGCGATCGGCCTGAGCTGCTTCATGCGCGCCGGGTTCACCAACGAGGTGGACTTCCAGCACATCGCCCTGGTGCAACTGTTCATGGGTATAGGCGTGGCGTTGTTCTTCATGCCGACCCTGAGCATCCTGATGTCGGACCTGCCGCCGCACCAGATCGCCGATGGCGCCGGCCTGGCCACCTTCCTGCGGACCCTGGGCGGCAGCTTCGCCGCTTCGCTGACCACCTGGATCTGGATCCGCCGGGCGAACGAGCACCATGCCTACATGAGTGAACACATCAGCACCTTCGAACCGGCCACCCGCGATGCCCTGGGCGCCCTGGGCGGTGCCAGCAACCAGGCCTACGCGCAGCTGGACCAGGTGCTGACCGGCCAGGCGTACATGATGTCCACCGTGGACTACTTCACGCTGCTGGGCTGGAGCTTCATGGGCCTGATTCTGCTGGTGTGGCTGGCCAAGCCGCCGTTCACGGCCAAGGCCGGGCCGGCGTCGGCGGGGCATTGATATCGCGGTGGAGCAGAGGCGTTATCGAGAACAAGCTCGTTCCTACAGGAAGGCGTACCTTTTTGTAGGAGCGAGCTTGCTCGCGATAGATCGTGCAGCGTTCGCCTGGAAGGCCCCGGAAGACCCTTCGGGTCTTATCGCAGCCTGCGGCAGCGGCTACAGGCTCGAGCGGGGCAACGCCAACTGCGATGGGACGAAGTCGAAAGCCGCCAGCTGGAAGCCTTGTTCATCCACCTGTAGCGCCCAGCCTTGACGGTCCCAGTCGCCCAGCACGATGCGCTTGGCAGCCTGGTCGCCGATCTGCAACTTGTGGATGGCCGGGCGGTGGGTGTGGCCGTGGACCAGGGTCCGCACCTTGAATTCCTGCATGATCCGCGGCACTTCGTCCGGGGTCACGTCGACGATGTCGTTGGCCTTCATGCGGGTTTGCGCACGGCTTTCGTTGCGCAGCTTGCGCGCCAGCTTGTGCCGGGTGCGCAGCGGCAGGTGCCTGAGGATCCACAGCGAAACCGGGTTGCGCAGGTAACGGCGCATGCGCATATAGGCTTCGTCACGGGTGCACAGGCTGTCGCCGTGCATCAGCAGCACCGGTTCGCCATAGAAGTCGACCACGCTCGGGTCCTTGAGCAGGGTCGCGCCCGCGGCCTTGCAGAAGGCCTTGCCGAGCATGAAGTCGCGGTTGCCATGCATCAGGAAAACCTGCGTGCCGCTGTCGCTGAGCTCGCGCAGTGCCTGGCAAATGGAACGCTGGTAGGGGGTCATGGCGTCGTCGCCGATCCAGACCTCGAAGAAATCTCCCAGGATGTACAGCGCTTGCGCCGAGCGGGCACGCCCGCCCAGTAAATCCAGAAACGCCCGGGTAATGTCCGGGCGCTCCTCTTCCAGATGCAAATCTGAAATCAGCAGTATCACTCAACGATCTCGGCTTTCTCGATGATCACGTCTTCTGCCGGTACGTCCTGGTGGCCGGCCTTCATGGTGGTGGCCACGCCTTTGATCTTGTCGACCACTTCGGTGCCGGCAACCACTTTGCCGAATACCGCGTAGCCCCAGCCCTGGACGGTCTTGCCGCTGTGGTTGAGGAAGCTGTTGTCAGCGACGTTGATGAAGAACTGCGCGGAAGCCGAATGCGGCTCCATGGTGCGGGCCATGGCGACGGTGTACTTGTCGTTGGAAAGACCGTTGTCGGCTTCGTTCTGGATGCTTGGACGCTTGTCTTTCTTTTCTTTCATGCCTGGCTCGAAACCGCCGCCCTGGATCATGAAGTTACCGATGACGCGGTGGAATACGGTGTTTTCGTAATGACCGGCTTTAACGTATTCGACGAAGTTGGCCACGGTGACCGGGGCTTTCTCGGCGTTCAGTTCCAGCACGATGTCGCCGTGGTTGGTGGTCAGTTTGACTTGAGTCATGATCGGTACTCTTTATAAGGAGGAGCGTTTTCAAGGAATTCCCGGGTTCCGGGAGGCGGGCGTGGGGCCCGCGGGCCGGAACCGCGCTGGCAAAAATCCGCCAAGGTGCGCAGTTTAGCGTGCCGGGCGTGAAATTCGAGGCTGTTTTTTCATTTGCGACGGATTAATCGCGGCAGATTTAAAGCCCGCTCTGTCAGGGGCTTGACCGCATCGGCTATGATATCCGTTTTGATTTATCAGGCCGCACCGGCCGCGCACTTGTACGTTCAAGGATCCTATGAGCAAGCCCACTGTCGACCCTACCTCGAATTCCAAGACCGGACCGGCCGTGCCGGTCAACTTCCTGCGCCCGATCATCCAGGCGGACCTGGACTCGGGTAAGCACACACAGATCGTGACCCGCTTCCCGCCGGAGCCCAACGGCTACCTGCACATCGGTCACGCCAAGTCGATCTGCGTGAACTTCGGGCTGGCCCAGGAATTCGGCGGCGTCACCCACCTGCGCTTCGACGACACCAACCCGGCCAAGGAAGACCAGGAATACATCGATGCCATCGAAAGCGACGTCAAGTGGCTGGGCTTCGAGTGGGCCGGTGAAGTGCGCTACGCCTCGCAATACTTCGACCAGTTGCACGAATGGGCGGTGGAGCTGATCAAGGCGGGCAAGGCCTATGTCGACGACCTGACCCCCGAGCAGGCCAAGGAATACCGTGGCAGCCTGACCGAGCCGGGCAAGAACAGCCCGTTCCGCGACCGTTCGGTGGAAGAGAACCTGGACCTGTTTGCGCGCATGAAGGCGGGCGAATTCCCCGACGGCGCACGCGTGCTGCGGGCCAAGATCGACATGGCCTCGCCGAACATGAACCTGCGCGACCCGATCATGTACCGCATCCGCCATGCGCATCACCACCAGACCGGCGACAAGTGGTGCATCTACCCGAACTACGACTTCACCCACGGTCAGTCGGACGCCATCGAAGGCATTACCCACTCGATCTGCACCCTGGAGTTCGAAAGCCATCGTCCGCTGTACGAGTGGTTCCTCGAGAACCTGCCGGTGCCGGCGCAGCCGCGCCAGTACGAGTTCAGCCGCCTGAACCTGAACTACACCATCACCAGCAAGCGCAAGCTCAAGCAACTGGTGGACGAGAAGCACGTCAACGGCTGGGACGACCCGCGCATGTCGACCCTGTCGGGTTTCCGTCGTCGTGGCTACACGCCGAAATCCATCCGCAACTTCTGCGAGATGGTCGGCACCAACCGTTCCGACGGCGTGGTGGACTTCGGCATGCTCGAATTCAGCATCCGTGACGACCTCGACCACAGCGCCCCGCGCGCCATGTGCGTGTTGCGTCCGCTGAAAGTGGTGATCACCAACTATCCGGAAGGCCAGGTCGAGAACCTCGAATTGCCGCGTCACCCGAAAGAAGACATGGGTGTGCGGGTCTTGCCGTTCGCTCGTGAAATCTACATCGACCGCGACGACTTCATGGAAGAGCCGCCAAAGGGCTACAAGCGCCTGGAGCCGGCCGGTGAAGTGCGCCTGCGTGGCAGCTACGTGATCCGCGCCGACGAGGCGATCAAGGATGCCGACGGCAACATCGTCGAGCTGCGTTGCTCGTACGACCCGGACACCCTGGGCAAGAACCCGGAAGGGCGCAAGGTCAAGGGCGTGATCCACTGGGTGCCGGCCGCCGCCAGCGTCGAGTGCGAAGTGCGCCTGTACGATCGCCTGTTCCGTTCGCCGAACCCGGAGAAGGCCGAAGACAGCGCAAGTTTCCTGGACAACATCAACCCTGACTCCCTGCAGGTCCTCACTGGTTGTCGTGCCGAACCCTCGCTGGGCAACGCACAGCCGGAAGACCGTTTCCAGTTCGAGCGCGAAGGTTACTTCTGCGCGGATATCAAGGACTCGAAACCGGGCGCACCGGTATTCAACCGTACCGTGACCCTGCGCGACTCCTGGGGTCAGTGATCAGTTAAGGAACTCCTTGTGCTAACGATTTACAACACGCTCACCAAGAGCAAAGAAGTCTTCAAGCCGCTCGATGGCAACAAGGTGCGCATGTACGTGTGCGGCATGACCGTGTACGACTACTGCCACCTGGGCCACGGCCGCAGCATGGTCGCCTTCGACCTGGTGACCCGCTGGCTGCGTTTCAGCGGCTATGACCTGACTTATGTGCGCAACATCACCGACATCGACGACAAGATCATCAATCGGGCCAACGAGAACGGCGAGTCGTTCGAGGCGTTGACCGAGCGCATGATCGCGGCGATGCACGAAGACGAAGCGCGCCTGAACATCAAGAAGCCGGACATGGAACCGCGTGCCACCGACCATATCGCCGGCATGCACGCGATGATCCAGACCCTGATCGACAAGGGCTACGCCTACGCGCCGGGCAACGGCGACGTGTACTACCGCGTGGCCAAGTTCATGGGTTACGGCAAGCTGTCGCGCAAGAAGATCGAAGACCTGCGCATCGGCGCGCGCATCGAAGTCGACGAGTCGAAACAGGACCCGCTGGACTTCGTGCTGTGGAAAGCCGCCAAGCCGGGCGAGCCGAGCTGGGAGTCGCCATGGGGCGCCGGGCGTCCGGGCTGGCACATCGAATGCTCGGTGATGTCGACCTGCTGCCTGGGCGAGACCTTCGACATTCACGGCGGCGGCAGCGACCTCGAGTTCCCGCACCATGAAAACGAGATCGCCCAGAGCGAGGCGGCCACCGGCAAGACCTACGCCAATGCCTGGATGCACTGCGGCATGATCCGCATCAATGGCGAGAAGATGTCCAAGTCCTTGAACAACTTCTTCACCATTCGCGACGTGCTCGACAAGTACCATCCGGAAGTGGTGCGTTACCTGCTGGTGTCGAGCCACTACCGCAGCGCGATCAACTACTCGGAAGACAACCTCAAGGACGCCAAGGGCGCCCTGGAGCGTTTCTACCACGCCCTCAAGGGCCTGCCGAGCGTGCCGGCCGCCGGTGGCGAAGCCTTCGTCGAGCGTTTCACCGAGGTGATGAACGACGACTTCGGCACCCCGGAAGCCTGTGCGGTGCTGTTCGAGATGGTGCGCGAGATCAACCGTCTGCGTGAGAGCGATCTCAATGCGGCGGCCGGTCTGGCGGCGCGCCTGCGGGAGCTGGCGGATGTGCTGGGTGTGCTGCAGCTGGAAGCCGACGACTTCCTGCAGGCCGGTGCCGCCGGCCGGGTCGACGCGGCGCAGGTCGAAGCGCTGATCCAGGCGCGCCTGGCCGCCCGTGCCAACAAGGACTGGGCCGAGTCCGACCGCATCCGCGACCAGATCACCGCCATGGGCGTGGTGCTGGAAGATGGCAAGGGTGGGACGACCTGGCGCCTGGCTGACTGATCGCGGTACTGGCTACAAACAGAAACCCGCCTTGTGCGGGTTTTTGTTTGCCTGCCATTTGGGGGGGAGGGGGCGGGGGATCAATCCTCCTGCTGACGCAATCTTTTATAGAGGGTATTGCGACTCACCCCCAGCCGTCGCGCCAGCTGGGAAATGTTGCCGCCCACGGCCTTGAGCTGGCGGTGCAGGTCGGCGCTGTCTTCCAGGTCGATGTCGCCGGGCGGTTCGTGGCTGGCGGCCGGCTCCATGTCCAGGTCGACAAAAAAGTCGTCCGGCAGGTGTTCGGCGCGGATCGGCTGTTCTTCGGCCATGGCCAGCGCGACCTGCATCACGCTGCTGACCTGGCGCAGATTGCCTGGCCAGGGGTGGCGCTCGAACAGGTCCTGGACTTCACGGCTGAGCCCGGCCCATTGGCCGGACTCGCGGTGCTGCTCCCAGATGCGCTTGAACAGCGCCTGCTTGTCGCTGCGTTCGCGCAGGGGCGGCAACTCCAGGGTCAGGCCGCCGATGCGGTAATACAGGTCCTCGCGGAAGCGCCCGAGTTGCACCTGTTCGCGCAGCGAGCGGTTGGTCGCGGAGATGATGCGGATGTCCACCGGGAACAGTTCGCTGCTGCCCACCGGCTGCACGCAGCGCTCCTGCAGCACCCGCAACAGGCGGGCCTGGGTCGGTAGAGGCATGTCACCGATTTCGTCGAGGAACAGCGTGCCTTTGTCGGCCTTGCGGATCAGGCCGATGCTGCCTTTCTGGTTGGCGCCGGTGAAGGCGCCTTTTTCATAGCCGAACAACTCGGACTCCACCAGTTCGGCGGGGATCGCTGCGCAGTTGACGGCGATGAACGCCTGTTTGCTCCGCGAGCTGGCCTGGTGCAGCGCCTTGACGAAGACTTCCTTGCCGACGCCGGTTTCGCCGTGGATCAACAGCGGAATGTCCTTTTCCAGCAGCCGTTCGGCCTGGCGCACGGCCTTCTCCACCCGGCTGTCGCCGAAGTGCAGGGTGTTCAGGCTGATGGCATCGGCGTTGGCGGGGGCCGGGCGGGCAGGCGACTCGGCGAAGACCCGGGCCTGGATCGGCACCTGCCTTGGACGCTTGAGCAGGCAATGGAAGCGGTTGCGTCCGGCGGCCTGCAAGGCGAAGGGCAGGCCTTCCGGCTGGTTGAGCAATTCCAGCAGGGACACCTTGAACAGGCTTTCGATGCCGACCCGCGACAGGCTGATGCCCAGCAGGTTGTCGGCGCGGCGGTTGGCCGAGAGCACCTGGCCGCTTTCATCGAAGATCAGCAAGCCGGCCCATTGGCTGTCGAGGTTGTTCAGGCCGGTGTTGAAGGTCAGCTGGAAATGCCGGCCTTCGAACAGGTTGAGGATCAGCCGGTTCTCCACCGTCTGGCTCATCATCTTGACCATGCCCAGGGTGTGGGAGGGCGGCAGGTAGCTGTCGCTGGAGACGTCCAGCACCGCGATCACCCGGCGCTCGGTATCGAAGATCGGCGCGGCCGAGCCGGTCATGAAGCGGTTGGCCTTGAGAAAGTGTTCATCGTGCTCGATATGCACCGCCTGCTCGCAGGCCAGGGCGGTGCCGATGGCGTTGGTCCCGCTGCAGTGTTCCAGCCAGCTGGCGCCGGCACTGAAACCACGGGCCAGGCTCGGCTCGATAAAACGCTGGGTGCCCCAGGAGGTCAGCACCTGGCCCTGGTTGTCGGCGAGCATGATCAGGCAATTGGAGTTGCTGAGGATGTTCTCGTAGTAGGGCAGGACTTCCTGGTGGGTGGTCTGCACCAGGGCATGCTGGCTTTCCAGCAACTGGGCGATGCGCTCGGCGGGCAGTTGATCGAAGGCGGGGGCGCTCTGGTGGCTGAGGCCAAAGGCCCGGCAGCGGCTCCAGGAGTCCTTGATGATGGTCTCGTGAGACAGCGGTGAGGCAGGTGCGCTCATGGCGGTAGGTCTCTGAAAACGCTTTTATTGTTGTTATTGGCGTATGGCCTGGCCTTGTAGCCGCAGCCTGCGGCAGCGGCTACAGGTGGCGGCAAAAACGTCCATCCAGTGTTGTTCACTCTTGTTCATTGTCAACCGCCGGACTGTTCAGTTGTTCAGTGCGGGTTGTTCATTTCTGTTCAGCTGTGAACCCGCGGATAACCTGCCTTTGCATAAATACCAGGCTTATCAGTGGCTTGGTGTATTGCCGCGGTTCTGGCACGAAAGTCGCTCTGCTGCTTCGGTCGCTTGACTCCAATAATAAAAAGGCCGAGCCATGTCATTAACGCTGGAGCACGTCAGCCGTGTCGTCGAGGGCCAGACTTGGATCGATGACATCTCGCTGTGCTTTGAACCCGGTTCCTTCAATGTCCTGCTGGGACGCACGCTGTCCGGCAAGACCAGCCTGATGCGCTTGATCGCCGGGCTCGACAAGCCCGCCAGCGGACGCATCCTGATGAACGGCGTGGACGTCACCGGGCGCCCGGTGCGGCTGCGCAACGTGTCGATGGTCTATCAGCAGTTCATCAACTACCCGACCATGACCGTGTTCGAGAACATCGCCTCGCCGCTGCGCCAGGCCGGTGTCGCCGCGCAACTGATCGAGAGCAAGGTGCTGGAGACGGCGAAGATGCTGCGGATCGAGAAGTTCCTGCAGCGCCATCCGCTGGAGCTGTCCGGCGGCCAGCAGCAGCGCACGGCCATGGCCCGGGCGCTGGTCAAGGATGCCGAGCTGATCCTGTTCGACGAGCCGCTGGTCAACCTCGACTACAAGCTGCGTGAAGAGCTGCGCCAGGAGATGCGCGAGTTGTTCCAGGCCCGCCATACCATCGCCATCTATGCCACCACCGAACCCAACGAGGCGCTGGCCCTGGGTGGCACCACCACCATCCTCCACGAGGGGCGCCTGGTGCAGAGCGGCAAGACCGCCGAGGTCTATCACCAGCCGCAGACGGTGCTGGCCGCCGAGCTGTTCTCCGAACCGCCGATCAACCTGATGCCGGGGCGCATCGCCGGCAATGAAGTGAGCTTCGCCAACTTCGTGCACTTTCCGCTGAACGTCGATCTGCGCCCGGTCGGCGAGGGCGAGTTCCGCTTTGGCGTGCGGCCCAGCCATATCTCCCTGGTGCCGAGCAACGACGATGACCTGGAGCTGGCGGTGACCGTCGAGGTCGCGGAAATCAGCGGCTCGGAAACCTTCCTGCATGTGCGCAACGAACAATTCCTGTTGGTGCTGCACCTGCCCGGCGTGCACGAATACGACGTCGACGCGCCGATCCGCATTTATATCCCCACCCACAAACTGTTCGTCTTCGATGCCCAGGGCCGTCTGGTCCAGGCGCCGGGGCGACGCGTTGCGAGGGTTGCCTGATGGCCGAGATCCGTTTGCACAACCTCGCCCACAGTTACACCAGCACCCCGGCCGGTCCCGAGGACTATGCGATCCGCGAGATGAACCATATCTGGGAGCAGGGCGGCGCCTATGCCTTGCTCGGGCCGTCCGGCTGCGGCAAGTCGACCTTGCTCAATATCATTTCCGGGCTGCTCAGCCCGTCCCAGGGGCAGGTGCTGTTCGATACCCGGGTGGTCAACGAGCTGACTCCCGAGAAGCGCAATATCGCCCAGGTTTTCCAGTTCCCGGTGGTCTACGACACCATGACGGTGTTCGACAACCTGGCCTTCCCGCTGCGCAACCAGGGCATGGCCGAGGCCAAGGTGCACAGCAAGGTGCAGGAGATCGCCGAGGTCCTCGACCTGCAGGCGCTGTTGAACAAGAAGGCGCGCAACCTCAGCGCCGACGAAAAGCAGAAGGTCTCCATGGGCCGCGGCCTGGTGCGCGACGACGTGTCGGCGATCCTGTTCGACGAGCCGCTGACGGTGATCGACCCGCACCTGAAGTGGAAGCTGCGGCGCAAGCTCAAGCAGATCCACGAGCAGTTCAATATCACCATGGTCTACGTCACCCACGACCAGCTCGAAGCCTCGACCTTCGCCGACAAGATCGCGGTGATGTACGGCGGGCAGATCGTCCAGTTCGGTACCCCGCGGGAGCTGTTCGAGCGGCCGAGCCACACCTTTGTCGGCTACTTCATCGGCAGCCCGGGGATGAACCTGATCGAGGTCCGGGCGGAGGCCGGCGGTGTCAGGTTCGCCGGCACCCATCTGGCCTTGCCCGAGGCCTTGCAGCAACGGATCGCCGAGAGCGATTACCAGAGCCTGAAAGTCGGCATCCGCCCGGAGTTCATCCATGTCTGGGACGAGCCTTACGAGGAGGCGCTGCAGGCCGAGGTGGTCCACATCGAGGACCTGGGCACCTACAAGATCATGACCCTGAACCTCGACGGCGCGGTTCTGAAAGTGCGCCTGGCCGAAGACAAACCAGTGCCGCAGGGCAGGGCCTGCATCAGCTTCCCCGCGCAATGGCTGATGGTCTACGCCGACGAATACCTGCTGGAGGCCCACGCCACGAACGAGGTTCAGCCATGAACAAAGTGCAGAACAACAAGGCCTGGTGGCTGGTATTGCCGGTGTTCCTGCTGGTGGCCTTCAGTGCGGTGATTCCGATGATGACCGTGGTCAACTACTCGGTGCAGGACATCTTCGACCAGTCCAGCCGCTATTTCGTCGGCGCCGACTGGTATCGCCAGGTGCTGCTCGACCCGCGCCTGCACGACTCGTTGCTGCGCCAGTTCATCTATTCGGCCTGTGTGCTGCTGATCGAGATTCCCCTAGGTATCGCCATCGCCCTGACCATGCCGAGCAAGGGGCGCTGGTCGTCGGTGGTGCTGATCATCCTCGCCATTCCGTTGCTGATCCCGTGGAACGTGGTGGGCACCATCTGGCAGATCTTCGGCCGCGCCGACATCGGCCTGATGGGCTCGTCGCTGAATGCCCTGGGCATCAATTACAACTATGCGGCCAACACCATGGATGCCTGGGTCACGGTGCTGGTGATGGACGTGTGGCACTGGACCTCGCTGGTGGCGCTGCTCTGCTACTCGGGGCTGCGGGCGATCCCGGACGTGTACTACCAGGCGGCGCGCATTGACCGGGCGTCGAACTGGGCGGTGTTCCGGCATATCCAGTTGCCGAAGATGAAGAGCGTGCTGCTGATCGCGGTGATGCTGCGCTTCATGGACAGCTTCATGATCTACACCGAGCCGTTCGTGCTTACCGGCGGCGGGCCGGGCAACGCCACGACTTTCCTCAGCCAGACCCTGACCCAGATGGCGATCGGTCAGTTCGACCTGGGCCCGGCCGCGGCGTTTTCCCTGGTGTACTTCCTGATCATCCTGCTGGTGTCCTGGCTGTTCTACACCGCCATGACCCACTCCGACGCCAATCGCTGAGGACGGCCGCCATGACCAAGCGCAAGCTGATACCGCTGCTGATCTACATCCTGTTCCTGCTGGTGCCGATCTACTGGTTGCTGAACATGTCGTTCAAGAGCAACAACGAGATCCTCGGCAGCCTGACCCTGTGGCCCCAGGACTTCACCTGGCACAACTACAAGGTGATCTTCACCGACCCCAGCTGGTACACCGGCTACCTCAACTCGTTGTATTACGTCAGCTTCAACACGGTGATTTCCTTGAGCGTGGCGCTGCCGGCGGCCTATGCGTTCTCGCGCTACCGCTTCCTCGGCGACAAGCATCTGTTCTTCTGGCTGCTGACCAACCGCATGGCGCCGCCGGCGGTGTTCCTGCTGCCGTTCTTCCAACTGTATTCGTCCATCGGCCTGTTCGATACGCACATTGCCGTGGCCCTGGCCCACTGCCTGTTCAACGTACCGCTGGCGGTGTGGATTCTCGAAGGTTTCATGTCCGGGGTGCCGAAGGAAATCGACGAGACCGCCTACATCGACGGCTACAGCTTTCCCAAGTTCTTCGTGAAGATCTTCGTCCCGCTGATCGGCTCGGGGATCGGCGTGACGGCGTTCTTCTGCTTCATGTTTTCCTGGGTCGAGCTGCTGCTGGCGCGGACCCTGACCTCGGTGAACGCCAAGCCGATCGCCGCGGTGATGACCCGCACCGTGTCTGCCTCCGGTATCGACTGGGGTGTGCTGGCGGCGGCCGGGGTGCTGACCATCCTGCCGGGCATGCTGGTGATCTGGTTTGTTCGCAACCATGTGGCCAAGGGCTTCGCCCTGGGCCGGGTATGAGGATCCGTTGATGGAATGGATGAACTGGACCGCCCCGACGGCGGCATTCTTCGGTGTCATTGCCTTGATCCTGCTGGGCATGACCAGCTGGGAATTGCGTTCGCCGAGCATCCCTCGGCGCGGCTTCCTGCCGATTGCCACCACCCGTGGCGATCGCCTGTTTATCGGTCTTCTCGGCAGCGCCTACCTGCATCTGCTGGTAATCGGCGTCACCGACTGGAGCATCTGGGTGGCGTTCGTGCTGTCCCTGGTGTGGCTGTTGGCTGTGATGCGTTGGGGCTAGCCGGGCGCGTGCGCGGTGGTCCTGCTTCGAAATTCAACCGGGAGGTCTCTATGTTCGACAAAAACAATAAGCTGCGACATAGCGTTTCATTGGCGGCCATGCTGGCTCTGAGCGGCTTGAGCGCGACGGCCTGGGCCGACGCCTACGAGGACGTCGCGAAAAAATGGATCGGCAGCGAGTTCAAGCCATCCACCCTGACTGCGGAGCAACAGCTGGAAGAGCTGAAGTGGTTTATCAAGGCGTCTGAGCCGTTTCGCGGGATGAAGATCAACGTGGTCTCTGAGACCATCGCCACCCATGAATACGAGTCCAAGGTGCTGGCCAAGGCCTTCAGTGAAATCACCGGGATCAAGCTGACCCACGACCTGCTGCAGGAAGGCGACGTGGTGGAGAAGCTGCAGACCCAGATGCAATCGGACAAGAACATCTATGACGGCTGGGTCAACGACTCCGACCTGATCGGCACGCACTTTCGTTATGGCAAGACCGAATCCATCACCGACCTGATGGCCAACGAAGGTAAGGACTACACCTCGCCGACCCTGGACATCAAGGACTTCATCGGCATCTCCTTCACCACCGCGCCGGACGGCAAGATCTATCAGCTGCCCGACCAGCAGTTCGCCAACCTGTACTGGTTCCGCGCCGACTGGTTTGAGCGGGCCGACCTGAAAGCCAAGTTCAAGGAGAAGTACGGCTACGAGCTGGGGGTGCCGGTGAACTGGTCGGCCTATGAGGACATCGCCAAGTTCTTCAGTGAGGACGTCAAGGAGATCGACGGCAAGCGGGTCTACGGGCATATGGACTACGGCAAGAAGGACCCGTCCCTGGGCTGGCGCTTCACCGATGCCTGGTTCTCCATGGCCGGTGGCGGCGACAAGGGCTTGCCCAATGGTTTGCCGGTGGACGAGTGGGGGATCCGCGTCGAGGATTGCCATCCGGTGGGCTCCAGCGTGACCCGCGGCGGCGACACCAACGGCCCGGCAGCGGTGTTCGCCACCACCAAGTACGTCGACTGGATGAAAAAGTACGCGCCACCGGAAGCGGCGGGCATGACTTTCTCCGAATCCGGGCCGGTACCGTCCCAGGGCAATATCGCCCAGCAGATCTTCTGGTACACCGCCTTCACCGCCGACATGACCAAGCCGGGCCTGGCGGTGATGAACGCCGACGGCACGCCGAAATGGCGCATGGCACCGTCGCCGCGTGGACCGTACTGGGAGGAGGGCATGAAGCTGGGCTATCAGGACGTGGGGTCCTGGACCTTCATGAAGTCCACTCCGGAGAAACAGAAACTTGCGGCCTGGCTCTACGCCCAGTTCGTGACCTCGAAAACCGTATCGCTAAAGAAAACCATCGTCGGCCTGACACCGATCCGCGAGTCGGACATCAACTCCCAGGCGATGACCGACCTGGCGCCGAAACTCGGTGGCCTGGTGGAGTTCTATCGCAGTCCGGCCCGCGTGCAGTGGACGCCGACCGGCACCAACGTGCCGGACTATCCACGCCTGGCACAGCTGTGGTGGAGCCATATCGCCGAAGCGGCCAGCGGCGAGAAAACCCCGCAACAGGCACTCGATGGCCTGGCCAAGGACCAGGACGCGATCATGACCCGGCTCGAGCGCTCGAAAGCCCAGGCCACCTGCGCCCCGAAAATGAACCCCGAGCGCGACGCGCAATACTGGTTCGACCAACCGGGCGCGCCGAAACCGAAACTGGCCAACGAGAAACCCCAGGGCGAGACCGTGAGCTACAACGAACTGCTCAAGTCGTGGGAGGCGGCGCGCAAGTAAGGTTGTGGATCGGTAATGCGCAACGGCACCTTCGGGTGCCGTTCTGTTTTGGGAATGATTGTTGTGGTGCTAGAGCCATCGCTGTCGCGGCCAGACCAGTTGTTGAAGGATTAGGTAACGCCGTTCTTCTGTAGGAGCGAGGCTGCCCGCGATGACGTCCTTCGAACCAGCGCAGACCTTCAGGCCAGTGCTGCCAGCCGCTCCACCGTATCGGGAAAACGCTGTACCAGGCGGATCAGGGTGGTGGCCTGAGCGTTGGGTTTTGCCCGTCCTTGCTCCCAGTTCTCCAGGGTTCGAGTATTGGTGCGCAGGTACATGGCAAATACCGATCTGGACAGGTTCAGCTGCTCGCGCACGGCCAGCACTTCTTCGGCGGTGATCGGTAGCAGCGCGTTCAGCTTGACCTTGTGGGTGCGTAGCGTGAGCTTGCCTTGGCGCTCTTTGGCCAGGGCGTCGAAACCTTCGACCAGTTCGGAAAAGATGTCACGTTTCATGATGGGTTCTCGCCTCGACTTCTCTGTTCAGCAGTTGCTTGAGCAGTTTTTTCTGATGGGGTGTCAGGTCGTTCTGCTCGTTCTTTGCGTAAAGGGTGAAGAGCCAGAATTGGGCGCCTCCGGACCACCAGTAATAAATCACCCGGATCCCGCCGCGTTTGCCCTTGTGCCGTCGCTCATCGACAAAGCGGACCTTGCGCAAGCCACCGGTTCCCTCGATGAGATCTCCGGCTTCGGGGGCTTTCAGCAATTCAAGCTGCAAGCTACGAAAAAGCTCGTCGTCCAGGTAGTCCTGTCGATGGCGTTGGAACGGGGGTAACTCAATGAAAAGTGCGTCCATGCTCTGTACGTAATCTGCGTATATTTTTGATTGGATAGGTCGAGAGGTCAAGACGTTGCGCATGGCGCTCGTCGCCTTTTAATGACCTTAGACTTGGCAATCAGGATGAGATGTAGGGCGCGTCTTTAAAGCCTGAAAGGCAATTCCTATCAGGTGGCAGGAGGAAGGGCAGGGCGGTTTTTTCTTTGGAAAACAAAACGGCGCCCGAAGGCGCCGTCTTGTTTTACCGCGGATGGTGCTTGAGCGATCAGCCCGCCAGACCGGACTGCTGGACCAGGGTCAGCAGCGGTTGTGGGTAGACGCCGAGGAAGAACGCCAGGACCGCGATGGCCAGCAGCATCACGCCGCCGGCTTTCTGTTCCCAGTGCAGCTGGGCGTCGACGCGGCGCAGGTTCGGCTCGATCAGGTACAGGGTGACCATGACGCGCAGGTAGTAGAACACGCCGATGGCGCTGCCCAGGACCAGGGAACCGACCAGCCACCATTGGTGCGCTTCGACACCGGTGGCGATGATGTAGAACTTGCCGATGAAGCCTGCGGTCAGCGGGATACCGGCCAGGGACAGCATCATCACGGTCAGTACCGCGGTCAGGTACGGACGACGCCAGAACAGGCCGCGGTACTCGTACAGGGCATCCGCGTCGCGACCCTTGTAAGGCGAGGACATTAGGGTGATCACACCGAAGGCGCCGAGGCTGGTGATCACGTAGGTGACCAGGTAGACGCCGATGGCTTCCATCGCCAGGCCTTTGCTCGCCACCAGGGCGATCAGCAGGTAACCGAAGTGGGCGATGGACGAGTAACCCAGCAGACGCTTGAGGTTGCTCTGGGTCAGCGCCAGCAGGTTACCGAACAGGATCGAGGCAATCGCGATCAGGGTCAGCACGGTGTTCAGGACACCGCTGCTGGCCACCGGCGAGATCTGGAACAGACGCACCATCACCGCAAATACCGCCACCTTGCTCGCGGTGGCCAGGAAGGCCGCCACAGGCGCCGGAGCCCCTTCGTAGACGTCCGGGGTCCACAGGTGGAAGGGCACCAGCGACAGCTTGAACGCCAGGCCGATCAGCATCATGCCCAGGCCCAGTTGGGCCAGCGGGCTAGGCAGGCCGGTCGCGGCCAGGGCCTGACCGATGCCGTTGAAGCTCAGGCTGCCGGCTTCGGCGTAGAGCAGGGCCATGCCGAACAGCAGGAACGCGGAACCGGCGGCCGACAGCACCATGTACTTGATGCCGGCTTCCAGCGAACGCTTGTTGAAGAAGGCATAAGCCACCAAGCCGTAGACCGGTACCGAGAGCAACTCCAGGCCGATGAACAAGCCGGCCAGGTGCTGTGCGCTGACCAGGACCAGGCCGCCGGCGGCGGCCATCAGGATCAGTAGGTACAGCTCTTCGCGGTTGCCTGGGTAGCCGGTGCCGCCGTCGCCCAGGTAGGCGTGGGCGAGGGTGACGCAGGCCAGGGTGGCCACCAGGATCAGCGCCATGTACAGGCAGGCGAACTGGTCGATCTGCAGCAATGGAGTCACCGCCAGAGGGGTGACTTTCAGGGCCGGCAGGATCGACAGCAACGCCAGGTTCAGACCGGCGACCGACAGCAGGAAGGTTTGCGAATGGTTGCGACGCCAGGCGATAGCCAGCATCACCACAATGATGGTGAGGCTGGTGATCAACAGCGGCGCAAGCGCGATAAAGTGTTGAATCGTAAAGTCCATAGCGCTCTTACCGGGCCGAAGCGAGTTGAGTGAAGGCGGTGCCGAGCCATTGCTGCACGCCACTCATCGTGGCGGCAGAGGTATCGAGGAACGGTTGCGGGTAGATGCCGATGTAGATCAGCAGCGCCGCCAGTCCGACCACCATGATCAGTTCGCGAGCGTCCATGCCGTGCAGGACCGCGTCCGACTTGGCCGGGCCGAAGTAGGCGCGGTGAATCATGATCAGCGAATAGACCGAACCGAACACCAGGCCGGAAGTCGCGAGCACGGTGACCCATGGCGCGCTGGCGAAGGTACCGATCAGGATCAGGAATTCGCCGACGAAGTTACCGGTCGCCGGCAAGCCCAGCGAGGCTGCTGCGAAGAACAGGCTGATGGCTGGCAGGTAGGCGATCTTCGACCACAGGCCACCCATTTCACGCATGTCGCGGGTGTGGGTGCGTTCGTACAGCTGGCCGCACAGGATAAAGAGTGCTGCCGCCGACAGACCGTGAGCCAGCATCTGGATCACCGCGCCCTGCAGGGCCAGCTGGCTGCCGGAGTAGATGCCGATCAGCACGAAGCCCATGTGCGAAACGCTGGAGAATGCCACCAGGCGCTTGATGTCGGTCTGGGCGAAAGCCAGGAAGGCACCGTAGAAGATGCCGATCAGACCCAGGGTCATGGCGATCGGCGCGAACTCGGCCGAGGCATTCGGGAACAGCGGCAGGGCGAAGCGCAGCAGGCCGTAGGCCGCGGTCTTCAGTAGGATCCCCGCCAGGTCCACGGAACCCGCGGTCGGTGCCTGGGCGTGGGCATCGGGCAGCCAGGAGTGGAACGGCACCACTGGCAGCTTCACTGCGAAGGCGATGAAGAAGCCGAGCATCAGCACGTACTCGGTGGTGGTCGACATCTTGGTCTTCAACAGGTCGGCGTAGTTGAAGGTAATCACGCCGGTGTCGTTGAAGTTGACCAGCACCAGACCGAGGATCGCCACCAGCATGATCAGGCCGGAAGCCTGAGTGAAGATGAAGAACTTGGTCGCGGCGTAGATCCGGGTTTTCTTGCCATCCGAAGAACTGTGACCCCAGAGCGCGATGAGGAAGTACATCGGCACCAGCATCATTTCCCAGAAGAAGAAGAACATGAACAGGTCGAGGGCGAGGAACACGCCGACGACACCGCCCAGGATCCACATCAGGTTCAGGTGGAAGAAGCCCACGTGACGCTGGATCTCTTTCCAGGAACAGAGGACGGAAAGCACGCCCAAAAGGCCGGTCAGCAGGATCATCAACAGCGACAGGCCGTCGAGGGCCAGGTGCACGTTGATGCCGAAGCGCTCGATCCAGACGTGCTTGAACTCCAGGGTCCAGGTCGGATCGGCGCCAGGCGCCGGAGCGAGTGAGTAGTCGCCGTGGGCCCACAGCCAGAGGCCGAGGCTGAGCAACAGGGACATGGTGATCAGCGCAATCCAGCGGGGGAGGGTAGCGCCGAAGCGCTCACCCATCCAGCACAGCAGGCCGCCGATGAAGGGGATCAGGATTAGCCAAGGCAGAATCATGACGGGCTCAATTCCTTTCGCAAGTTCGCAAGGTTCATATCAGACCGCTACCAGCACGACGGCGCCGATAACCAGCACGGCACCAGCAGCCATCGAGGCGGCGTACCAACGCAGTTGACCGGTTTCCGTACGGCTCAGGGAGTTGTGGCCCCCTTTGGCCAGGCGCGGGATCAGACCGATGGTCTGGTCGAGCGGGTCTTTGCGCAGTACATGGCTGATCGCCAGATATGGCTTGACGAACAGTTTGTCGTAGATCCAGTCGAAGCCCCAGGCAGCGAACCACCAGGCCGAGAGGAGGCGGCCGATGCCGCTGTTGGCGATGGCGGTAACGAAGCGACGCTTGCCGAGGAACAGCAGCGCGGCCAGCAGGATACCGGCGATGGCGATGGCGCCGGACGCGAGTTCCAGGCTGTGCTTGGCTTCGCCGCCGGCATGGCCGACGCTGAGTGGCAGCACACCGTGCAGCGGTGGGGTGATCATGGCGCCGACGGCGGTCGACAGAATGATCAGCACCAACAGCGGCAGCCAGTGGCTGATGCCGTGGCCGGCATGGGCTTCGGTCTTGGCTTCACCGTGGAAGGTGATGAAGATCAGGCGGAAGGTGTACAGCGAGGTCATGAAGGCCCCCACCAGACCGGCATACAGCAGGCCGTGGTTACCGCTGGCGAAGGCTTCCCAGAGGATCTCGTCCTTGGAGTAGAAACCGGCGGTGACCAGTGGCAGGGCCGCCAGGGCCGCGCCGCCGACGATGAAGCTGGCGTAGGCCAGCGGCAGTTTCTTCCACAGGCCACCCATCTTGAAGATGTTCTGCTCGTGGTGGCAGGCAACGATCACCGCACCGGAGGCAAGGAACAGCAGGGCCTTGAAGAAGGCGTGGGTCATCAGGTGGAAGATCGCGCCGTCCCAGGCGCCAACGCCCAGGGCCAGGAACATGTAGCCGATCTGGCTCATGGTCGAGTAGGCGAGGATCCGCTTGATGTCGGTCTGTACCAGCGCGGCGAAGCCGGCCAGCACCAGGGTCACGCCACCGACGACACCCACCAGGTGCAGGATGTCCGGCGCCAGGGCGAACAGGCCGTGGGTACGGGCGATCAGGTAGACACCCGCGGTCACCATGGTTGCGGCGTGGATCAGTGCCGAAACCGGGGTAGGACCGGCCATCGCATCCGCCAGCCAGGTCTGCAGCGGCAGCTGGGCGGATTTACCGACCGCGCCACCCAGCAGCATCAGGGTCGCCAGGACGATCCAGAAGTCGCCGGCCTGGAACTTCGCAGGCGCCGCGACCAGCAGTTGCTGGATGTTCAGGGTACCCAGCTGCTGGAACAGGATGAACAGGCCGATGGCCATGAACACGTCGCCGATGCGGGTGACGATGAAGGCCTTGAGTGCCGCGTTACCGTTGTTGCGGTTGCTGTAGTAGAAACCGATCAGCAGGTACGAACACAGGCCTACGCCTTCCCAGCCGAAGTACAGGAACAACAGGTCGTCGCCGAGCACCAGGAACAGCATGCTGGCGATGAACAGGTTGGTGTAGGCGAAGAAGCGCGAGTAACCGTCTTCACCGCGCATGTACCAGGACGCGAACAGGTGGATCAGGAAACCCACACCCACCACCACGCCGAGCATGGTCACGGACAGGCCGTCCAGGTACAGGGCGAAGGTCGGCTTGAAGCCGCCAACGGTCATCCACTGCCACAGCACCTGGGTGTAGTGGCCACCTTCGGGCGGGGCGACATTGAATTGCCAGATCACGTAAGCCGCGACAATCGCCGACAGGCCAACGGAGCCGACGCCGATCAGGGCGGAGAGGTTTTCCGAGAGGCGTCCACGGGAGAACGACAGCAGCAGAAAACCGATCAGGGGGAACAGGAAAGTCAGATAGAGAAGGTTCATCCGCGCATCTCGCTGGCAGCGTCGATATCGAGAGTGTGGAAGCGGCGATACAGCTGCAACAGGATCGCCAGGCCAATACTGGCCTCGGCGGCTGCCAGGCTGATCACCAGGATGAACATGACCTGTCCATCCGGCTGTGCCCAGCGGCTACCGGCGACGATGAAGGCCAGGGCGGAGGCGTTCATCATCACCTCCAGGCTCATCAGCACGAAGAGAATGTTGCGGCGCACCATCAGGCCGACCAGGCCGAGGCAGAACAGGATGCCGGCAACGGCCAGGCCATGCTCCAGAGGGATAGTTCCGATAGTAGGCATGGTCTTACTCCTTCGCCTCGTTGCGGCCCAGGTGGAACGCCGTGACGGCTGCGGCGAGCAGCAGCATCGAGGCGAGTTCGACCACCAGCAGATAAGGACCGAACAGGCTGATGCCCACGGCCTTGGCGTCCACGGTGGTGTGGCCGATACCGGTACCGCTCTGGTGGCTGAACAGCACGTACAGCAGTTCCACCAGCAGCAGGGCGGCGAGCACCACCGGCCCGAGCCAGATCCCTGGCTTGAGCCAGATGCGTTCCTGCTGAACCGAGGCGGGGCCCAGGTTCAGCATCATCACCACGAACACGAACAGCACCATGATGGCGCCGGCATAGGCGATCACTTCCAGCACGCCGGCGAACGGCGCGCCGAGGCTGAAGAACGTCATCGCCACGGCGATCAGCGAAATGATCAGGTAGAGCAGGGCGTGCACAGGGTTGGTGTTGGTCACCACGCGTAGCGTGGAGACAACGGCGACACCTGACGCGAAATAGAAAGCGAATTCCATCTTTCTTCCTTAAGGCAGCAAGCTCTTCACGTTGATCGGCTCGGCTTCGTTTTGCGCGGAGCCTTTTGGCTTACCGGCAATGGCCATACCTGCAACACGATAGAAGTTGTAATCAGGGTTCTTTCCGGGGCCGGAGATCAGCAGATCTTCTTTCTCGTAAACCAGGTCCTGACGTTTGAACTCGGCCATCTCGAAATCCGGGGTCAGCTGGATCGCGGTGGTCGGGCAGGCTTCCTCGCAGAGGCCGCAGAAGATGCAACGCGAGAAGTTGATGCGGAAGAAGTCCGGGTACCAGCGACCGTCTTCGGTTTCAGCTTTCTGCAGTGAGATGCAACCCACCGGGCACGCCACGGCGCACAGGTTGCAGGCTACGCAACGCTCTTCGCCATCGGGGTCGCGGGTCAATACGATGCGGCCACGGTAGCGGGGCGGCAGGTAGACCGGCTCTTCCGGGTATTGCAGGGTGTCGCGCTTGCGAAAGCCATGGCCGAAGACCATCACCAGGCTGCGCAGTTGGGTACCAGTACCCTTAACGATGTCGCCAATATATTTGAACATGGGTCAAATCCTCACTGAACCGCGCCCGCTGGCGTGTTCAACAACACAAGCGCAGCAGTCACCAGCAAATTGATCAGGGTCAGCGGCAGGCAGAATTTCCAGCTGAAGTCCATCACCTGGTCATAACGCGGACGCGGGATGGAAGCCCGCAGCAGAATGAACAGCATGATGAAGAACGCGGTCTTCAGGGCGAACCAGACGAAGGACAGTTGCGGCAGGATGTCGAACGGACCGTGCCAGCCACCGAAGAACAGGGTGACCAGCAGTGCCGAGATCAGGATGATGCCGATGTACTCGCCAACGAAGAACATGCCCCATTTCATGCCGGCGTATTCAATGTGGTAACCGTCGGCCAGTTCCTGTTCCGCTTCCGGCTGGTCGAACGGGTGACGGTGAGTCACGGCCACGCCAGCGATGAAGAAGGTACAGAAGCCGAAGAACTGCGGAATGATAAACCACAGGTTCTGCGCCTGGTACTCGACGATGTCGCGCATGTTGAACGAGCCGACCTGCACCACGATGCCCATCAGGGCCAGGCCCATGAACACTTCGTAGGACACGGTCTGCGCCGAGGCACGCAAGCTGCCGAGAAGGGCGAACTTGTTGTTACTCGACCAGCCGGCGAACAGCACCGCGTAGACTGACAGACCGGCCATGGCGAAGAAGAACAGCAGGCCGATGTTCAGATCCGCCACGCCCCAGGTCGGGGTGATCGGGATGATCGCGAAAGCGATCAGCAGGGCGGACATGGCCACGACCGGTGCCAGGGTGAAAATCACCTTGTCGGCAAACGGCGGGGTCCAGTCTTCCTTGAAGAACATCTTCAGCATGTCGGCCGCGATCTGGAACATGCCGAACGGGCCAACGCGGTTCGGACCGTAACGGTCCTGCCACCAGCCCAGCAGGCGACGCTCGACAAAGCTGAGCAACGCGCCTGCGACCACCACGGCCAGCAGGATCACGATGGCCTTGATGACCGTCAGGATCACATCGATCACTTCAGGGGTGAACCAGGTCATTGCGCTGCCTCCTGCAGACCATCAACGGTTTGGCCGAAAATCGCCGGCGGAATGCCTGCCAGACCGGCCGGCAGTGCAACCAGGCCAGCGCCCAGCTCTTCATTGATGCGCAGCGGCAGACGCAGGGTCTGGCCGGCAACATTGAGGCTCAGCAATGCGCCGTCGTTGACGCCCAGACGGTCCGCTTCGGACTTGGCCAGTGCTACGTAGGCGGCCGGGATGCGTTCCTGGACCGGAGCGGCTTTCGACGAGTTCTCGTCGCTGCCGAACAGGTGGTAGAACGGCACGGCTTGCCAGGTGCCCTGGGCCGGGTTGAACGCGCGCGGAACACTGGCGAACCAGTTCAGCGAATCACCGCTGCTCTCGATCAGGCGGGTGCCCGGATCGCCAGCGCGCAGGTGACCACCGACTTCGTCCTGGAACTTGTTCCAGGCTTGCGGCGAGTTCCAGCCCGGCGACCAGGCGAACGGCACTTGCTGACGCGGTTCGGCAGAGCCCGAGTAACCTTCCATCGAGAAGGCGAACGCGGTGTCCTTGTCTTGCGGGGTGCGTGGTTCGTGAACGCTGATGTCGGCGCGCATCGCGGTGCGACCGGAGTAACGCAGCGGCTCACGCGCCAGTTTCAGACCCTTGATGCGGAACGAGGCGGACGGCGCGGCGTCGACGATGCGGGCCAGTTGCGTGGTGCTCGAAGCAACGGCAGCGGTCACGTGGTCGAGTTGCGTCCAGTCGATCGGCTGGTTCAGCAGGGTGGCGCGCAGGGCGTGCAGCCAGCGCCAGCCTTCGTGGACCAGAATGCTCGCGTCCATGTATTGCGGGTCGAAAACCTGGAAGAAGCGCTGGGCGCGACCTTCCTGGCTGACCAGGGTACCGTCGCCTTCAGCGAAGCTGGCGGCTGGCAGAACCAGGTGCGCGCGATCGCTGGTGGCGGTCTTCTGATGGTCGGCAACGATCACTACTTTCGCAGCGTTCAGTGCCGCATCGACCTTGGCCTTGGCGGTACGGGTGTACAGATCGTTTTCCAGCACGACGATGGCGTCGGCCTTGCCGTCGATGACCGCTTGCAGGGCGGCATCAACCGATTCGCCACCGAGCATGGCCAGGCCGAGGCTGTTGGCTTCCGGCACGATCAGGCTGATCGAACCGTTCTTCTCGCGCAGCTTCAGGGCCTTGGCGATGTTCGCAGCGGCTTCGATCAAGGCTTTGGAGCCCAGCGAAGTACCGGCGATGATCAGCGGGCGCTTGGCCGCGAGCAGGGCGTCGGCGATACGCTTGGCCAGTTCCAGGGCTTCGGCGTCCAGGCCTTCAACGGCAGGGGCGCTGGCGTCCAGGGCGTGAGCCACGGCGAAACCGATGCGGGCCAGATCGTCCGGAGCGGCGTGTACGCATTCTTCGGCGATGTCGTCGAGCTTGGTTTCAGCCAGGCTGGCGATGAACAGCGGGTTCAGCTCGTGCTGACCGATGTTCTTCACGGCGGCGTCGAGCCAAGGCTGAACGCGCATGGCTTCGGCCATGTCTTCGGCCTTGCCTTTTACCGACTGACGCAGGGCCAGGGCCATGCGGGCAGCGGTCTGGGTCAGGTCTTCACCGAGGACGAACACGGCGTCGTGGTCTTCGATGTCGCGCATGTTCGGCACTGGCAGCGGGCTGTCTTTCAGCACTTGCAGGACCAGACGGATGCGTTCCAGCTCGGAGGCTTCGATACCGGAGTAGAAGTGCTCGGCGCCTACCAGTTCACGCAACGCGTAGTTGCTTTCCAGGCTGGCACGCGGCGAACCGATACCGACGATGTTGCGACCGCGCAGCAGGTCGGCGGCTTTGTCCAGCGCAGCATCCAGGCCAAGCTTGGTGCCGTCGGCCAGCAGCGGCTGACGTGGACGGTCGGTGCGGTTGACGTAGCCATAACCGAAACGGCCACGGTCGCACAGGAAGTACTGGTTCACCGAACCGTTGTAACGGTTTTCGATGCGACGCAGTTCGCCGTAACGCTCGCCCGGGGAGATGTTGCAACCGCTCGAGCAGCCATGGCAGATGCTCGGCGAGAACTGCATGTCCCACTTGCGGTTGTAGCGCTCGGAGTGAGTCTTGTCGGTGAACACACCGGTCGGGCAGACCTCGGTGAGGTTGCCGGAGAACTCGCTTTCGAGGGTGCCGTCTTCAACGCGACCGAAGTACACGTTGTCGTGGGCGCCAAATACACCGAGGTCGGTGCCGCCGGCGTAATCCTTGTAGAAACGCACGCAGCGGTAGCAGGCGATGCAGCGGTTCATTTCGTGGGAAATGAACGGGCCCAGTTGCTGGTTCTGGTGGGTACGTTTGGTGAAGCGATAACGGCGCTCGTTGTGGCCGGTCATCACGGTCATGTCTTGCAGGTGGCAGTGACCGCCTTCCTCGCACACAGGGCAGTCGTGCGGGTGGTTGGTCATCAGCCATTCAACAACACTGGCGCGAAACGCCTTGGATTCTTCATCGTCGATGGAGATCCAGGTGTTGTCGGTGGCAGGGGTCATGCAGGACATGACGATGCGACCACGGGTGTCGTTCTCGTCGGTGTACTGCTTGACCGCGCACTGGCGGCAGGCCCCGACGCTACCAAGCGCGGGGTGCCAGCAGAAATAAGGGATGTCGAGGCCCAGCGACAGACATGCCTGTAACAGGTTGTCTGCCCCGTCGACTTCGAGCGCTTTGCCGTCTACGTGGATAGTGGCCATGGTTCAAAGGTCTTCGTTGGCCCGGTGTCAGCGGGCGTGGCTAATGGAATCTTGTTATCCGTCCGAATCCAGTCAGCCCCGAAAGGCGTCATCGGACGAAAGGCGAAGGGCACGGACCCTTCGCCTTTTTAAGCGTTTACGCGCCGACTACGATCGGCTTCGCCAGAGGCGGGACGGCGGCGCTTGCAGGCGCGATACCGGCTTCGAACTCTGGACGGAAGTATTTGATGGCACTGCCCAACGGCTCCACGGCACCCGGTGCGTGAGCACAGAAGGTCTTGCCCGGGCCGAGGAAGTTGACCAGACCCAGCAGGGTCTCGATGTCGCCTGGCTGGCCGCGACCTTGTTCGATCGCCATCAAGAGCTTGACGCTCCATGGCAAACCATCACGGCACGGTGTGCAGAAGCCGCAGGATTCGCGAGCGAAGAACTGCTCCATGTTGCGCAGCAGGGACACCATGTTGACGCTGTCGTCCACCGCCATGGCCAGGCCGGTACCCATACGGGTGCCCACTTTGGCGATGCCGCCGGCGTACATTTGTGCGTCGAGGTGTTCCGGCAACAGGAAACCGGTACCGGCGCCGCCTGGCTGCCAGGCTTTCAGCTTGAAGCCGTCGCGCATGCCGCCGGCGTAGTCTTCGAACAGTTCGCGACCGGTCACGCCGAATGGCAGTTCCCAAAGGCCAGGGTTCTTGACCTTGCCGGAGAAGCCCATGAGCTTGGTGCCCATGTCTTCGCTGCCGTCGCGGGCCAACGATTTGTACCAGTCCACGCCGTCGGCAATGATCGCCGGCACGTTGCACAGGGTTTCAACGTTGTTCACGCAGGTCGGCTTGCCCCACACGCCAACGGCGGCAGGGAAGGGTGGTTTGGAGCGCGGGTTGGCGCGGCGACCTTCGAGGGAGTTGATCAGTGCGGTTTCTTCACCACAGATGTAACGCCCGGCGCCGGTGTGGACGAACAGCTCGAAATCGAAGCCGCTGCCCAGGATGTTCTTGCCCAGCAGGCCGGCTGCCTTGGCTTCTTCCACGGCACGGTTCAGGTGCTTGGCAGCGGTGGTGTACTCGCCACGCAGGAAGATGTAGCCACGGTAGGTTTTCAGCGCGCGGGCGCTGATCAGCATGCCTTCGATCAGCAGATGGGGCAGTTGCTCCATCAGCATGCGGTCTTTCCAGGTGTTCGGCTCCATTTCATCCGCGTTGCACAGCAGGTAGCGGATGTTGATGGATTCGTCTTTTGGCATCAGGCCCCACTTCACGCCAGTGGGGAAGCCTGCACCGCCGCGACCCTTGAGGCCGGCGTCTTTCACGGTCTGGACGATGGCGTCCTGATCCATGTCGGCGAAGGCCTTGCGCGCAGCGGCGTAACCGTTCTTGGCCTGGTACTCGTCGAGCCACACGGCTTCGCCGTCGTCACGCAGGCGCCAGGTCAGCGGGTGAGTCTCGGCCGAACGCTGGATGCGGTTGGCCGGGCCGAAAGAAGTCAGGGTCATACGTAGCCCTCGAGCAGTTTGGCGACGCCGGCAGGCTGGACATCGCCAAAGGTGTCGTCATCGATCATCAGCGCCGGTGCCTTGTCGCAGTTGCCGAGGCAGCAGACCGGCAGCAGAGTGAAGCGACCGTCGGCAGTGGTCTGACCCAGGCCGATACCCAGGTTGTTCTGGATTTCGCTGACCACCGACTCGTGGCCGCCGATGTAGCAGACCATGCTGTCGCAGACGCGAATGATGTGACGGCCGACCGGCTGACGGAAGATCTGGCTGTAGAACGTGGCCACGCCTTCAACGTCGCTGGCCGGGATGCCGAGGATCTCGCCGATGGCGTACAGGGCGCCGTCCGGCACCCAGCCGCGTTCCTTCTGAACGATCTTCAGGGCTTCGATCGACGCCGCGCGCGGGTCTTCGTAGTGATGCAGCTCGTGCTCGATGGCCGAGCGCTCGGTTTCACTCAAGGTGAAACGGTCTGTCTGGATAAGCGTGCTGTTCATGCTTAGCGGTCCACGTCGGCCATAACGAAATCGATACTACCCAGGTACGCAATCAGGTCCGCGACCATGCTGCCTTTGATCACCGAAGGGATCTGTTGCAGATGCGGGAAGCTCGGAGTACGGATCCGGGTACGGTAGCTCATGGTGCCGCCGTCGCTCGTCAGGTAATAACTGTTGATGCCCTTGGTCGCTTCGATCATCTGGAAGGATTCGTTGGCCGGCATGACCGGGCCCCACGAAACCTGCAGGAAGTGCGTGATCAGGGTTTCGATGTGCTGCAGCGTGCGCTCTTTCGGCGGCGGCGTGGTCAGCGGGTGATCCGCCTTGTACGGGCCTTCCGGCATGTTGCGCAGGCACTGGTCGATGATCTTGACGCTCTGGCGCATCTCTTCGACGCGAACCATGCAGCGGTCGTAGGCATCGCCGTTGGCGGCCAGCGGCACTTCGAACTCGAAGTTCTCGTAACCGGAGTACGGACGCGCCTTGCGCAGGTCGAAGTCGCAACCGGTGGAACGCAGGCCGGCACCGGTGACGCCCCATTCCAGGGCCTCTTTGGTGTTGTACTGGGCAACGCCGATGGTACGACCCTTGAGGATGCTGTTCTGCAGGGCGGCCTTGGTGTATTCGTCGAGGCGCTTTGGCAGCCATTCAACGAAGTCTTTCACCAGTTTTTCCCAGCCGCGCGGCAGGTCGTGGGCGACGCCACCGATGCGGTACCAGGCCGGGTGCAGGCGGAAACCGGTGATGGCTTCGATCACCGTGTACGCCTTCTGGCGGTCGGTGAAGGTGAAGAACACCGGAGTCATGGCGCCGACGTCCTGGATGTAGGTGCCCAGGAAGAGCAGGTGGCTGGTGATCCGGAAGAACTCGGCCATCATGATGCGGATGACGTCGACCTTCTCGGGTACCTTGATGCCGGCCAGCTTCTCGACCGAGAGCACGTACGGCAGGTTGTTCATCACGCCGCCGAGGTAGTCGATACGGTCGGTGTACGGAATGAAGCTGTGCCAGGACTGACGCTCGGCCATCTTCTCGGCGCCACGGTGGTGGTAACCGATGTCCGGAACGCAGTCGACGATCTCTTCACCGTCCAGTTGCAGGATGATGCGGAACGCACCGTGAGCCGAAGGGTGGTTCGGACCCAGGTTGAGGAACATGTAGTCCTCGTTCGGGCCGGAGCGCTTCATGCCCCAGTCTTCAGGACGGAAACGCGCGGCTTCTTCCTCAAGCTGTTGCTTGGCCAGGTTCAGGCTGAACGGATCGAATTCGGTGGCGCGCGCCGGGAAGTCCTTGCGCAGCGGGTGACCTTCCCAGGTCGGCGGCATCATGATGCGCGACAGGTGCGGGTGACCTTTAAAGTCGATGCCATACATGTCCCAGACTTCACGCTCGTACCAGTTGGCGTTCGGCCAGATGCTGGTGACGGTCGGCAAGCTGAGGTCGCTCTCGGACAAGGCGACCTTGATCATCACGTCACTATTACGTTCCAGCGACATGAGGTGATAGAACACGGTGAAATCGGCACCGCTCGGCAGCCCTTGACGCTTGGTGCGCAGACGCTCATCCACGCCGTGCAGGTCATAGAGCATGACGTACGGCTTGGGCAGGTTGCGCAGGAAGGTCAGGACTTCGACGAGTTTGGCGCGAGCCACCCACAGCACCGGCATGCCGGTGCGGGTCGGCTGAGCGGTGAACGCTTCGGCGCCAAAACGGTTGTTCAGTTCGACGACCACATCCTGGTCGTCTGCCTTATAAGGCGGGATGTACAGAGCACTGCCTGTAGTCATGGTTATTTTTTCGCTTTCGGTCAACGTAAAGAATGAAGCCAGCTTCTCGTTTCTTTGAAACAGACTGGATCAGACTTCGTCAGGGCTGCGCAGGTTGGTGACTGCGATTCGCTGTTCGCGGCGCTGTTCCTTCTGCGAAGGCATGTCGGCGCGATAAACGCCTTGATCGCCAACGACCCAGGAAAGTGGGCGACGCTCCTGGCCAATGGATTCCTGCAACAGCATCAAGCCTTGCAGAAATGCTTCTGGACGGGGCGGGCAGCCAGGTACGTAGACGTCAACGGGCAGGAACTTGTCCACCCCCTGAACCACGGAGTAGATGTCGTACATGCCGCCGGAGTTGGCGCACGAACCCATCGAGATCACCCACTTGGGCTCGAGCATCTGCTCGTACAGGCGCTGAATGATCGGCGCCATCTTGATGAAGCAGGTCCCGGCGATAACCATGAAGTCGGCCTGACGCGGTGATGCCCGGATAACTTCGGCGCCGAAGCGCGCGATGTCGTGGGGCGCCGTGAAGGCGGTGGTCATTTCCACGTAGCAGCACGACAGACCGAAGTTGTACGGCCACAGGGAGTTCTTACGTCCCCAGTTGACCGCGCCACTCAGCACGTCTTCCAGCTTGCCCATGAAAATGTTTTTGTGGACTTGATCCTCTAACGGATCGGAAACGGTTTCCCGCTGGCCGATCGGATATTGCTCGTTAGGAGCATCGGGGTCGATTCTGGTGAGATTGTATTGCATTGCCAAAGCCTCATTGTTTCAGCTTCGCCTGCCGCTTGCGACGAGCTTCCGGAGCCCAGTCAAGGGCGCCCACTCGGAACAGGTAGACAAGACCTGCCAACAGAATTGCTATGAAAACGAGAGCTTCGACGAATCCGGTCCAGCCGCTTTCGCGGACGGACACAGACCATGCAAAGAGAAAGAGGGCTTCGATATCGAAGATCACGAACAGCATCGCGACCAGATAGAATTTGGCTGAGAGCCGCAAGCGGGCGCCACCGGTAGGTAGCATGCCGGACTCGAACGGTTCGTTTTTGCTGCGGCCCCAGGCTTTTGACCCGAGGAGGCTGGAGACGCCGAGCATGAAGGCGCAGAGGCCGCCTACACCCAGAAGGAAAATGGCAAAGCCCCAGTTGTGGGCCATGAGTCCTGTCGCTTCGGGCATGCTGGTAATCCTTAACAGAGAGCAAAGGTCTCTGAGCTTGATAAAGAAATAAAGCAGTGACGATATGTCGCAGTGCAATCAATCGCCGTGATTTTATGGCTAAACACCGGGCAAGTAAATTTTCATGGCGAAATTATTTGGCGGAATAAGGACATGGCTCCTCTTGCAAGCCCCGTAAGCCACGGCCTGTGGGCATTAGCGGGTGTTTTGTTAATTATGTTTTGTCCTCGTTGTAACGAACATCCCTGCCTCTAAATGATAATCAATATTATTTGGCGCTGCTTTTAAACAATGATTCCCATGAGGAGCCGCTAAGTTGTCTTTTATATGCTCGTTACTGCAAGTTGCGAGCGGCCCCTTTTACCCGCTTTTTCCTCCACGCATACCGCTCTGGATCAATGTTTTGCCTGATTGGCAGAAGGCTTGGGCGAGGTCATCGCCAGCTGGCTCGTTTCTCCTGGAGCTTGGGGTTGGTCGGTGACGCTTGCAAAAGTCGCAGGCAAAAAAAACGCCCCGAACCAGTCGGGGCGTCAGATGGGCGGCACTGCAGTTAGCTTTTACCGGGTCTGCAATGGCCGTTTTTCAGCGCGAAGTCGAATCAGTGGAACTGCTCTTCTTCGGTGGAGCCGGTCAGTGCGGTGACCGACGACGAGCCTCCCTGGATCACGGTGGTCATGTCGTCGAAGTAGCCGGTGCCCACTTCCTGCTGGTGAGCCACGAAGGTGTAGCCCTTGGCGGCGTCAGCGAATTCCTGCTCCTGCAGCTTCACGTAGGCGGTCATGTCGTTGCGGGCGTAGTCGTGCGCCAGGTTGAACATGCTGTGCCACATGTTGTGAATGCCGGCCAGGGTGATGAACTGGTGCTTGTAGCCCATGGCGGACAGTTCGCGCTGGAACTTGGCGATGGTCGCGTCGTCCAGGTTCTTCTTCCAGTTGAAGGAAGGCGAGCAGTTGTACGACAGGATCTGGTCCGGGTATTCCTTCTTGATCGCTTCGGCGAAGCGACGGGCTTCGTCCAGGTCCGGCTTGGCGGTTTCGCACCAGATCAGGTCGGCGTACGGCGCGTAGGCCAGGCCGCGAGCGATGGCCTGGTCGAGGCCGGCGCGCACTTTATAGAAGCCTTCCTGGGTGCGGGTGCCGGTCACGAACGGCTGGTCGTACGGGTCGCAGTCGGACGTCAGCAGGTCGGCAGCGTTGGCGTCGGTACGGGCCAGGATGATGGTCGGTACGCCGGCAACGTCGGCCGCCAGGCGGGCAGCGGTCAGCTTCTGTACCGCTTCCTGGGTCGGAACCAGCACCTTGCCGCCCATGTGGCCGCATTTCTTCACGGAAGCCAGCTGGTCTTCGAAGTGAACGCCGGCAGCGCCTGCTTCGATCATGCTCTTCATCAGCTCGTAGGCGTTCAGCACGCCGCCGAAACCGGCTTCGGCGTCAGCCACGATCGGCGCGAAATAGTCGATGTAGCCTTCGTCGCCCGGGTTCTTGCCGGATTTCCACTGGATCTGGTCGGCACGGCGGAACGAGTTGTTGATGCGCTTGACCACGGTCGGCACGGAGTCCACCGGGTACAGCGACTGGTCCGGGTACATCGATTCGGCGGAGTTGTTGTCCGCGGCAACCTGCCAGCCCGACAGGTAGATCGCCTGGATGCCGGCTTTGACTTGCTGTACCGCCTGGCCGCCGGTCAGGGCGCCCATGCAGTTGACGAAATCTTTCTCAGGGCGGAAGGACGGTTTGGCACCCTGGGTCACCAGGTTCCAGAGCTTCTCGGCGCCCATGCGTGCCAGGGTGTGCTCAGGTTGAACCGAGCCACGCAGACGGACAACGTCGGCAGCGGAATAAGTGCGAGTCACGCCTTTCCAGCGCGGGTTTTCAGCCCAGTCTTTTTCAAGGGCTGCAATTTGCTGTTCGCGTGTCAGTGCCATGGAGATAAACCTCGTCGCATAGGTCTGGGGTGGAAAATTCTTGCTCCACCAGATACGCAGGATCAAAGGTGCGTAATTGGCTGCTCGCTGACCAGAAGTCTAGGCGGTCAAGTCGGCTATGGCGCAGATGGCGACGGGTGAACGATGGGCTCAAGGGGAAAGTGAGCAGGTGAGGGCCAGCTGTCGGGCGCATTCGGGCGTCGTGGGCCTTCATACGAACCATCAGTGTGTTGCCGATCTACCTAATTAGCTTCCGTCCCTCGGGACAACCTCGTTCCAGTCGCAATCTCGTCAAACACACCTTGTGGGCGGTACAGACACGAATCGGCTCAGGTGGGTAGGTTAGAGCGGCGATCCGAAGGCCCTTGCCAGGGCCCCTGATTAGCGGGAGCGAGGCCATCATGCCTTCGGTTTTTTGCCTCGTCAAACGTTTTGTAGTGCTTTTTTTCTATCACTACATCTTTGGTCTAATACGACTAATCAGTCAGTTTTCGGTGCTTTAGTCCAGTGCGTCGACTTTCACTCGCAAGGTCATGTCATCCCGGCCCTGAGTCGAGTAGCTGCGGGTTCCAGCCTGTTTGTCGGCCTGGTTCTGGCGATTGACGCCGGCCAGGGTGATCCACTCGCCAAGACGCCCGCTGACAGTTGTGTCGGTACTTTGCACGTTCACTACATCGGGACGTTCCTGGCTCATGCGGTCACGGTTGGTGCTGATGCTCAGGTGAACGGTTTCGCCGGTGACGCTGGCCGTGACGTAGAAGCCCTGGGTGACGTTGCGATACTGGGTCTGGTTCTGCAGGCGACCGTAAGGATCGGTCTGGGTGGTGGTCAGCGGTACGCTCTGGCCGACCTGGATCAGGGCCGGTATGCCTTCGCTGGCCTGGATCTGCTGTATGCCGCCATCGCGGCTGACAGTGCTGCGGGTGATGACGCGGGTTTGCGGCGCGCCGTTGAGCGAATAACCCTGATTGTTCTGGCTGTTGTTCTCGTTGGTGTCGACCGTGATCAGCAGGCGCTTGGCGGCGGTATCCAGTTGCGCGATGAAGGCGCGCAGTTCTTCGATCTTCTCCGGTTCCGCATTGACGATCAGTTGGTTGCCATAGGCGCTGACCCGGCCTTCCTTGCCGAGGAAGTTCTGGGCGACGGGCAGCAGGTCGGCGCTGGTGCGGTTGTTCAGGGGCACGATCTCGGTCGCGGCCGTGACTGAAAAGCTTGCAGTCAGCAGCAGCGTCGTGAGCAGGGTGCGTAGGGACATGTCCGTTATCTCCGCTAGGGGTGGAAGCCTTGAGTTTGACAGTTTGTCGGCTCGCGGTGGGGCAAGTTGAATCGCTGATAGCAAAACGCCCCAGCCTCCAAGGAGCCAGCTTAGCTTGCTGGATCCGGGGAGGGCGGGGCGTTGTGTGACGACTGGCAGGATATCGTCAGCAGGCTCGCTGCTGCGCAGGGCTTGCTCAGGCGCTGCCGCGGACCATGTCGACGTGAGGGATGCCTGCTTCCAGGAATTCCTCGCTGACGATGCTGAAGCCCAGGCGCTCATAGAAGGCGGTGGCCTGAACCTGGGCACTGAGCATCAACTGCTTGAGGCCGCGTTTCTCGGCTTCGCCGATCACTGCCTGCATCAGCGCGTCGCCGACCTTCAGGCCGCGCCAGTCCTTGAGGACCGATACCCGGCCGACCTGCCCATCGGGCAGCAGGCGCGCGGTGCCGATCGGAAAGTCGCCTTCGAGCGCGAGGAAATGCACCGCGCTGTCGTCGTCGGCGTCCCACTCCAGTTCGGGCGGGACGGATTGCTCGATGATGAACACCGCTTCACGAATGCGCCGGATCTCGGCGTTATCCTTCTGCCAGTCTGCGACACGTACGCGAATCTTATTCATCGGCAAATCCCAGGCTTCCTTGCTTGACCAGTTCGCACAGCAGGCTGCGTCCATCGTCGTCCGCCAGCCATGGGCCGAGGTTGTCGAGGTGCAGCGCGTCGGCGGCGCAAATCATCTTCAGCAGCTCGCGCAGCTTGCCCGGCAGGTAGCGGCTCTGGCCGCTGGCGAACAGCAGCAGGTCGTCGTCGACTTCGGACCAGGCCAGGCGCGCGCTCGGGTTGCGGATCAGGATGGCGCCCTGTTCGAGGCTGCCGAGCAGGTCTTCTTCTTCCAGCTCGGGGCCGACCACCAGTTCCGGGTAGCGCGGCTCGGTCATGAACTGGCCGAACCAGGTCAGCAGCATGCGCTCGTCGCTCATGTGCTCGGCCAGCAGGCCCTTGAGGCGGTCGAGGGCGTCGTGCTGGATCTGGTGCGGATCGCTGACAGGTTGCACGTCGGCGTCGGTATAGCGCTCTTCATCCGGCAGGTACTGGCTGAGGAAGTCGGTGAAGTGGGTCAGCACTTCGGCGGCGCTCGGGGCGCGGAAGCCCACCGAGTAGGTCATGCAGTCGTTCACTGCAACGCCGTAGTGAGCCAGGCGCGGCGGCAGGTAGAGCATGTCGCCGGGTTCCAGGACCCAGCTTTCGGTTTCTTCGAACTCGGCGAGGATGCGCAGGTCCGCGTTCTGCAGCAGCGGGCTCTCGGCGTCGCACATCTGGCCGATCTTCCAGTTGCGCTTGCCGTGGCCTTGCAGCAGGAACACATCGTAGTTATCGAAGTGCGGACCGACGTTACCGCCGGGAGCGGCGAAGCTGATCATCACGTCGTCGATGCGCCAGCTCGGCAGGAAACGGAAATGCTCCAGCAGTTCGGCGACTTCCGGCACGAACTGGTCGACAGCCTGGACCAGCAGGGTCCAGTCACGCTCCGGCAGCTTGCTGAACTCGTCTTCGGCGAACGGGCCGCGGCGCAGTTCCCAAGGGCGTTCGCCGTGCTCGATGACCAGGCGCGACTCGACCTCTTCTTCCAGTGCCAGGCCGGCCAGTTCGTCGGCGTCGATCGGGCTTTCGAAGTCGGGCAGGGCCTGACGGATCAGCAGGGGCTTTTTCTGCCAGTAGTCACGCAGGAATTCCCGTGCGCTGATGCCGCCCAGAAGTTGAAGAGGAATGTCAGGATTCATGTGTAACCTATTGAAAAAATGCACTTTTCATACGGGAATAAAAACGCCCGGCGCTGCCGGGCGTCAAATGTCTTGCTTTCGATCAGATGCGTTTGGCTTGGGCCGCGGCATTGCCGATGTAGCTGGCCGGGGTGAGCTTTTTCAGCTCGGCCTTGGCGGCTTCAGGCATTTCCAACGCGTCGATGAAGGTCTGCAGCGCTTCAGGGCTGATGCCCTTGCCGCGAGTCAGTTCCTTGAGTTTTTCGTACGGGTTTTCGATGTTGTAGCGGCGCATCACGGTCTGGATCGGCTCGGCCAGGACTTCCCAGCAGGCGTCCAGGTCTTCGGCGATCTTCTGGGCGTTGAGCTCCAGCTTGCTGATGCCTTTGAGGCTGGCTTCGTAAGCGATCACGCTGTGGGCGAAGCCGACACCGAGGTTACGCAGGACGGTGGAGTCGGTCAGGTCGCGCTGCCAGCGGGAGATTGGCAGCTTGCTCGCCAGGTGCTGGAACAGCGCGTTGGCGATGCCCAGGTTGCCTTCGGAGTTTTCGAAGTCGATCGGGTTGACCTTGTGCGGCATGGTCGAGGAACCGATTTCGCCGGCGATGGTGCGCTGCTTGAAGTAGCCCAGGGAGATGTAGCCCCAGATATCGCGATCGAAGTCGATCAGGATGGTGTTGAAGCGGGCGATAGCGTCGAACAGCTCGGCGATGTAGTCGTGCGGCTCGATCTGCGTGGTGTACGGGTTGAAGCTCAGGCCCAGTTCGTCTTCGATGAAGGCGCGGGCGTTGGCTTCCCAGTCGATTTCCGGGTAGGCCGACAGGTGTGCGTTGTAGTTGCCCACGGCGCCGTTGATCTTGCCCAGCAGCGGTACGGCGGCGACCTGAGCGATCTGGCGCTCCAGGCGGTACACCACGTTCGCCAGTTCTTTGCCCAGGGTGGTCGGCGAGGCCGGCTGGCCGTGGGTGCGCGACAGCATTGGCACGTCGGCGAAGCGCAGGGCCAGTTCGCGGATGGCCCCGGCGGTCTGGCGCATCAGCGGCAGCATCACCTCGTCACGGCCTTCGCGCAGCATCAGGGCGTGGGACAGGTTGTTGATGTCCTCGCTGGTGCAGGCGAAGTGGATGAATTCGCTGACGTTGGCCAGTTCAGGCAGCTTGGCGGCCTGTTCCTTGAGCAAGTACTCGATGGCCTTGACGTCGTGGTTGGTGGTGCGTTCGATCTCTTTGACGCGCTCGGCGTGTTCCAGAGAGAAGTTTTCCGCCAGGGTGTTCAGCACAGCGTTGGCTTCGGCGGAGAACGCCGGTACTTCACTGATGGCGGAATGGGCGGCCAGGCGCTGGAGCCAGCGCACTTCGACCAGGACGCGAGCACGGATCAGGCCGTATTCGCTGAAAATGGGGCGCAGGGCCTGGGTTTTGCCGGCGTAGCGGCCGTCAACAGGGGAAACCGCAGTGAGCGAAGAGAGCTGCATGGGGTGTTCTCGGACAGTCGGGCAACGAAATGGGGCGCGTATCATACATGAAAATATCCGCCGGTCCGTTGCCAACTGACCAGCGTCTTACGCGTTACTGACTACAAAAGGTCTTGCGGGCGCAGTTCAGCTGCTGCGCATCAGCGGATAAAGCTCTTTGAGCAATTTGCGGCGGCTGATCACCAGCTGCCAGCGATGGCCACCCAACTGGCGCCACAGGCGCGCCGAACGGATGCCGGCCAACAGTAGGGCGCGGATCTTCGAGGCGTTGCTCGGCTGCTGCAGGTTGCGCATGTCGCCATGCACCTGGATCCGCTGGCGCAGGGTGCTCAGGGTGTCCTGATACAGCGAGCCGCAGGCGGCAATCACGTTTTCGTGGGCCGGGCCGAAATGTTCGACCTGGGACTGAATCTGCGGCAGGCGCTTGCCGATGATTTCCAGCAGGTCGTCGCGCTTGGCCAGCTGGCGCTCGAGACCGAGCATCGACAAGGCGTAGCGCAATGGCTCGCGCTGCAGGGTGTTGGGGTCGCGTTCCAGGGCGCCGATCAGGGCGCGATAACCTTCGCGCAGGTTGATGTCGTCGCCACCGTAGACTTCCAGGGTGTCTTTCGGGTCGCGGATCAGCAGGCTGCCAAGCATGCAGCTCAAGGCCGCTTCGGTGACCTGGCCGGTCTTGGCGATCTTGTCCACCAGGACGGCGGCGAGAAACACGCCGCCCAATGCCGTCAGTTGTTCCTGGGTCGGGCTCATGCCTTGCTGCTCCAGGGCTCTGCGACTTCGATCACGCCACCGCCCAGGCAGATTTCGCCGTCATAGAAGACGACGGATTGGCCGGGGGTGACCGCGCGTTGCGGGTCATCGAAGGTGGCGCGATAGCCGTTGGCGGTCTTTTCCAGGGTGCAAGGCTGGTCGCTCTGGCGATAGCGCACTTTCGCGGTGAGACGGCGCGGTTCGCTCAAATCGATCGGGTTGACCCAATAGATGTCGGAGGCGAGCAGGGCGCGGGAGAACAGCCACGGGTGATCGTTGCCCTGGCCGACGATCAACTCGTTGTGTTCCAGGTCCTTGATCAGAACGTACCACGGCTCATCACCCGCGTCCTTGAGGCCGCCGATACCCAGGCCCTGGCGCTGGCCGATGGTGTGGTACATCAGGCCGTGGTGGCGGCCGATCACTTCACCTTCGGTGGTCTTGATCTCGCCGGGCTGGGCCGGCAGGTATTGCTTGAGGAAGTCGCTGAAGCGTCGTTCACCAATAAAGCAGATACCGGTGGAGTCCTTCTTCTTGGCGGTGGCCAGGTCGTGTTTCTCGGCGATCGCGCGGACTTCGGGCTTTTCCAGCTCACCGACCGGAAACAGGGTCTTGGCGATCTGCTCGCCGCCGACGGCATGCAGGAAGTAACTCTGGTCCTTGTTCGGGTCCAGGCCCTTGAGCAACTCGGTACGCCCGTCGATGTCGCGGCGGCGCACATAGTGGCCGGTGGCGATCAGATCGGCGCCGAGCATCATGGCGTAGTCGAGGAACGCCTTGAACTTGATTTCACGGTTGCACAGGATGTCCGGGTTCGGCGTGCGGCCGGCCTTGTATTCGGCCAGGAAGTGCTCGAACACGTTGTCCCAGTACTCGGCGGCGAAGTTGGCGGTGTGCAGCTTGATGCCAATCTTGTCGCACACGGCCTGGGCGTCCGCGAGGTCGTCCATGGCAGTGCAGTACTCGGTTCCGTCGTCTTCCTCCCAGTTCTTCATGAACAGGCCTTCCACCTGGTAACCCTGCTCCATCAGCAGGAGGGCGGAAACGGAAGAGTCCACGCCGCCGGACATGCCGACGATGACGCGCTTCTTTTGGGTGTCAGAAGGGGCTGGATCACGCATAGGAATTCAACGGGTGTCTTGAAAAAGGACGCGATTCTAACAGGCTGAGGCCTGCAAGGCTAAAACTGCGGTTAAAGCGACGGACGGATCAGCTCGAGGCTGTGCAGTTGCCCGGCCAGATAGTCGTCGACACAACGGATGATCAGCTCGCTGCGCCATTGCGGACGCAAGGCCAGCAGTTCGTCGCGGCTCAGCCAGCGCGGGCCGATGATGCCGTCGTCCAATCGATAGTCGGGGTGGTGCCTGAGTGGTTTACCGGCAAAGCAGACGCGTTGGTAGGTCACGCCATTGCTGGGGGCGGTGTACAGGTAGATGCCGACCACGCCGGTCAGCTCGATGTCCCAGCCGGTTTCTTCCAGGGTTTCGCGAATGGCGGCCTGGAGCAGGCTTTCGTCCGGATCCAGGTGCCCGGCGGGCTGGTTGAACACCGCCTGGTCGCCCTGGAATTCCTCGACGAACAGAAAACGTCCCTGGTCCTCAACGATGGTGGCGACGGTGATGTGGGGTTGCCATTCCATATATAAAGCTCTGTCTTGAGTGGGTGGTCATCATAAGGCGAACGCCAGTCCTGTAGGAGCGAAGCTTGCTCGCGATAGGGGCGCTGCGGCGAGTCAGGCGAAACGCGCTGCTTTCATCGCAAGCCAGCTTCGCTCCTACAGGGAAGGTGTTGTCCAAAAAGCACAAACCCCGGCACCTGGCCGGGGTTTGTATTACAGCGGTGTAGCTTAAACCAGCGCAGCGATAGCTGCGTTGAGGGTGGCGCTTGGGCGCATGGCCTTGCTCACCAGCTCAGGGTTGGCGCTGTAGTAGCCACCGATGTCCACTGGCTTGCCTTGAACGCCATTGAGCTCGGCGACGATGGTCGCTTCGTTCTCGGTCAGGGTCTTGGCCAGGGTGCTGAACTGCGCTTGCAGGGCGGCATCTTCGGTCTGGGCGGCCAGGGCCTGGGCCCAGTACAGCGCCAGGTAGAAGTGGCTGCCGCGGTTGTCGATGTTGCCGACTTTGCGCGATGGCGACTTGTTGTTGTCCAGGAACTGACCGGTTGCCTGGTCGAGAGTCTTGGCCAATACCAGCGCTTTCGGGTTGTTGTAGGTGTTGCCCAGGTGCTCCAGGGAAGCGGCCAGGGCCAGGAACTCACCCAGGGAATCCCAGCGCAGGAAGTTCTCTTCCAGCAGCTGCTGCACATGCTTCGGAGCCGAACCGCCGGCGCCGGTTTCGAACAGGCCGCCACCGTTCATCAGCGGCACGATCGACAGCATCTTGGCGCTGGTGCCCAGTTCCATGATCGGGAACAGGTCGGTCAGGTAGTCGCGCAGCACGTTGCCGGTAACGGAGATGGTGTCCTTGCCTTCGCGGGTGCGGGCCAGGGTGAACTTCATGGCATCGACTGGCGACATCACACGGATGTCCAGGCCAGCGGTGTCGTGATCCTTCAGGTAAGCCTGGACCTTCTCGATCATCACTCCGTCGTGGGCGCGCATCGGGTCCAGCCAGAAAATCGCTGGAGTGCTGCTTGCGCGAGCGCGGTTGACGGCCAGTTTGACCCAATCCTGGATCGGCGCGTCCTTGGTCTGGCACATGCGGAAGATGTCGCCGGCTTCGACGGCCTGTTCCAGCAGCAGGTTGCCCTTGCTGTCGGTGACGCGTACGACGCCGTCAGCCTTGATCTGGAAGGTCTTGTCGTGGGAGCCGTACTCTTCGGCTTTCTTCGCCATCAGGCCAACGTTCGGCACGCTGCCCATGGTGGTCGGGTCGAAGGCGCCGTTGGCCTTGCAGTCTTCGATCACGGCCTGGTAGATGGTGGCGTAGCAGCGATCCGGGATCAGCGCCTTGGTATCGTGCAACTGGCCGTCGGTGCCCCACATCTTGCCGGAGTCACGGATCATGGCTGGCATCGAGGCGTCGACGATCACGTCGCTCGGCACGTGCAGGTTGGTGATGCCTTTGTCGGAGTTGACCATGGCCAGGGCAGGGCGCACTGCATAGACGGCCTGGATGTCGGCTTCGATCGCAGCTTGCTGCTCCGCAGGCAGGGCCTTGATGCGGGCGTAGAGGTCGCCGATGCCGTTGTTCAGGTTGAAGCCGATCTGGCTCAGCACGTCGGCGTGCTTGCTCAGGGCGTCCTGATAGAACTCGGCAACGATCTGGCCGAACATGATCGGGTCGGAAACCTTCATCATGGTGGCTTTCAGGTGCACCGACAGCAGTACGCCTTGCTTCTTGGCGTCTTCGATCTCGGCGGCAACGAAAGCACGCAGGGCTTTCTTGCTCATGACTGCGCAATCGAGGATCTCGCCGGCTTGTACGGCGGTTTTTTCCTTCAGGACGGTAGCGCTACCGTCTTGAGCGACCAGCTCGATCTTCACGCTGTCCTGGGCATCGATCAGGGCGGCTTTTTCGCTGCCGTAGAAATCGCCCTGGCTCATGTGAGCAACGTGGGACTTGGAGTCTTTGGCCCAGGCGCCCATTTTGTGCGGGTGCTTGCGCGCGTAGTTCTTGACCGACAGCGGAGCGCGACGGTCGGAGTTGCCTTCACGCAGGACCGGGTTCACGGCGCTGCCCTTGACCTTGTCGTAGCGCGCCTTGGCGTCTTTGTCGGCGTCGCTGGTCACGGTTTCCGGGTAGTCCGGCAGGGCGTAGCCCTTGGCTTGCAGCTCTTTGATCGCGGCCTGAAGCTGCGGTGCCGAAGCACTGATGTTCGGCAGCTTGATGATGTTGGCTTCAGGGGTTACAGCCAGGTCGCCCAGCTCGGCCAGGTGGTCCGGTACGGCTTTGTCGCCCAGCAGCTCCGGGAAGCTGGCAAGAATACGCCCTGCGAGAGAGATGTCGCGGGTTTCCACGGCAATATCAGCGGAAGCGGTGAAGGCTTCGACGATAGGTAGCAGCGAGTAGGTGGCGAGGGCGGGGGCTTCGTCGGTGAAGGTATAGATGATCTTCGAGCGGGTGGGCATATTCGGATTAACTCTCTTCTTTGCTAAAGCGTGCGCAGAAACTCGAGGGGCGCCGGGTAAGCGCGTTCGTTCAAAGTCATCCATGAACCGAATATCGAGGTTTCTTCGCGGTGATGTTGGGTGCATCAGTCGAGCGTCAAGCGGGTGGGCTGCGATAACAGCCCGGCTTTGGGCGGAAAGTCTCGGCTCCTTTTTTCCAGTAGCAGAGCGCTCAGCCGTCGTGACTCTGTGGTCAGCGGCGGCATTATACATAGGTAGCTGGCAAAACGCCGACGGTTCATATGCAACCGCTCTCGTCCATTGGTCTAAAGGTCGCAGGCGGGGTGGCGGCGTAGAGTCCTGCGCAGTGCTCGAGTTTGGCGCTTTTCCCTTTGCTTTCAGGCTTGTAGGCCACGAACTGCGCCGCCTTCACGGCAGATGAGTGGAACATGAGGTTCCCGTCCAGATTCAACTGGGGTACGCTCGAACGCAGCCAGATGTTCAATCCACACAACGGAGTTCAGCATGGGATACAAGAAGATTCAGGTTCCAGCAGTCGGCGACAAAATCACCGTCAACGCAGACCATTCTCTCAATGTTCCTAACAACCCGATCATCCCTTTCATCGAAGGCGATGGTATTGGCGTTGATATCAGCCCGGTCATGATCAAGGTTGTCGATGCTGCTGTTAAGAAGGCCTACGGCGGCGAGCGCAAAATCTCCTGGATGGAAGTCTATGCCGGCGAGAAAGCAACTCAAGTGTACGACCAGGACACCTGGCTCCCTCAGGAAACCCTGGACGCAGTCAAGGATTACGTGGTTTCCATCAAGGGCCCGCTGACCACTCCGGTAGGTGGCGGTATCCGTTCCCTGAACGTGGCCTTGCGTCAGCAGCTTGACCTGTATGTGTGCCTGCGCCCGGTGCGCTGGTTCGAAGGCGTGCCGAGCCCGGTGAAGAAGCCTGGCGATGTCGACATGACCATTTTCCGTGAGAACTCGGAAGACATTTACGCCGGTATCGAATGGAAGGCCGGCTCCGCCGAAGCCACCAAGGTCATCAAGTTCCTCAAAGAAGAAATGGGCGTCACCAAGATCCGTTTCGACGAAAATTGCGGTATCGGCGTCAAGCCGGTTTCCCTGCAGGGCACCAAGCGTCTGGCGCGCAAAGCGCTGCAATATGTGGTCGACAACGATCGCGATTCGCTGACCATCGTGCATAAAGGCAACATCATGAAGTTCACCGAAGGTGCCTTCAAAGAGTGGGCTTATGAAGTGGCGGCGGAGGAGTTCGGCGCGACGCTGCTCGATGGCGGCCCGTGGATGCAGTTCAAGAACCCGAAAACCGGCAAGAACGTGATCGTCAAGGACGCCATCGCCGATGCGATGCTCCAGCAGATCCTGCTGCGTCCGGCCGAATATGACGTGATCGCGACCCTCAACCTGAACGGCGATTATCTGTCCGACGCGCTGGCTGCCGAAGTAGGCGGTATCGGCATCGCTCCGGGCGCCAACCTGTCCGACACCGTGGCCATGTTCGAGGCGACCCACGGTACGGCGCCGAAGTACGCGGGCAAGGACCAGGTGAACCCGGGTTCGCTGATTCTCTCCGCGGAAATGATGCTGCGTCACATGGGCTGGACCGAAGCGGCCGACCTGATCATCAAGGGCACCAACGGCGCCATTGGTGCCAAGACCGTGACCTACGACTTCGAGCGCCTGATGGAAGGCGCTACGCTGTTGTCGTCGTCGGCATTCGGCGATGCGCTGATCTCCCATATGTGAATTGACATGCAGTAAATGAAACGGCCGGCTCAATTGATTGAGCCGGCCGTTTTTTTATGACTGTTTTTTATGACTGGATGCTGAATGTTTTCAGCTCAGGGCCGTTTCCTGGTAGGAAGGGGCTGTGACGGGGGCGTTCGGGGTCTTGATGGAATGGATTTTCACGGCGTGCAGGCCCTTGGGTCCTTGAGTGATCTCAAAGCTCACGGCCTGGCCGGCCTTCAAGGTTTTGTAGCCTTCCATCTCGATGGCCGAGTAGTGGGCGAAAAGGTCGTCGCTTTTGCCCTCCTCATTAATGAAGCCATAACCCTTGGCGTTGTTGAACCACTTGACCTTGCCGCTTGCCATACTCATATCCCTCTGCAACAGACTCCATCACTGGAGTATCATCCAGTTCATCCGTACTGGAATCCGAAAATATAGGATTGACGGTACGGACCTTTATTACCCAATGTGGGCTCTATTGGTTGTAACACCGTTTTGCCGATAGTCAAGGTGACCCGGCAGTCGGAGTTGAAATCCTCCCGGAGCGCCCCCACCACTGTATTTGCTCAACTAACGAACCTTTCTTTCCATGCATGCAATCAGCCAGATTCGACTAACATTCAATCAGGATCGCCCGGATTTCCAAGACGACGATTCCGCTGGCTTGGCTGTACAGGAAGCTAAGCCGACGTTGCAGGCTCCGCCGATGTACAAGGTGGTTTTGTTCAATGATGACTACACACCGATGGATTTCGTCGTCGAAGTGCTCGAGGTGTTTTTTAACCTGAATCGCGAGCTGGCGACCAAGGTAATGCTGGCCGTTCATACAGAAGGACGGGCAGTATGTGGATTGTTTACCCGCGACATCGCCGAGACCAAGGCCATGCAGGTCAACCAGTACGCCAGGGAAAGCCAGCATCCGCTACTCTGTGAAATCGAGAAGGACGGTTAACGCCGACCACTTGGGTATGAGGTGAAGCTATGTTAAACCGCGAGCTCGAAGTCACCCTCAATCTCGCCTTCAAAGAGGCTCGTTCGAAGCGTCATGAGTTCATGACCGTCGAGCACCTCTTGTTGGCTCTTTTGGATAATGAGGCCGCCGCCACCGTTTTGCGTGCCTGCGGAGCAAACCTCGACAAACTCAAGCACGACCTGCAGGAGTTCATCGACTCCACCACGCCGTTGATTCCCGTGCACGACGAGGATCGCGAAACCCAGCCAACCCTGGGCTTCCAGCGTGTACTGCAACGTGCTGTCTTCCATGTGCAGAGCTCGGGCAAGCGCGAAGTGACTGGCGCCAATGTGCTGGTTGCGATCTTCAGTGAGCAAGAGAGTCAGGCGGTGTTCCTGCTGAAACAGCAGAGCGTTGCCCGTATCGATGTCGTCAACTACATCGCCCATGGCATCTCCAAGGTGCCGGGGCATGGCGATCATTCTGAAGGTGAACAGGATATGCAGGACGATGAAGGCGGTGAGTCTTCCTCTTCAGGTAATCCGCTGGATGCTTATGCCAGCAACCTCAATGAACTGGCGCGCCAGGGGCGTATCGACCCGTTGGTCGGGCGTGAGCAGGAAGTCGAGCGTGTGGCGCAGATTCTTGCGCGTCGACGCAAGAACAACCCGCTGCTGGTAGGCGAGGCCGGTGTCGGTAAAACCGCGATCGCCGAAGGCCTGGCCAAGCGCATCGTCGATAGCCAGGTGCCTGATCTGCTGGCCAACAGCGTGGTGTACTCCCTGGATCTCGGTGCATTGCTGGCGGGTACCAAATACCGCGGCGATTTCGAGAAGCGCTTCAAGGCATTGCTGGGCGAGTTGAAGAAGCGTCCGCAGGCGATCCTGTTCATCGACGAGATTCACACCATCATTGGCGCCGGCGCGGCGTCCGGTGGAGTGATGGATGCCTCTAACCTGCTCAAGCCGCTGCTTTCCTCGGGTGATATCCGTTGCATCGGTTCGACCACCTTCCAGGAATTCCGTGGAATTTTCGAGAAGGACCGGGCCTTGGCTCGCCGTTTCCAGAAGGTCGACGTGTCCGAGCCTTCGGTAGAGGACACCATTGGCATTCTGCGCGGCCTCAAGGGGCGTTTCGAGCTGCACCACAGCATCGAGTACAGCGATGAGGCATTGCGCGCGGCTGCCGAACTGGCGTCGCGTTATATCAATGACCGGCATATGCCCGACAAGGCGATCGATGTGATCGACGAAGCGGGCGCCTATCAGCGTCTGCAGCCGTCCGACAAGCGCGTCAAGCGCATCGAGGTGGCTCAGGTCGAGGATATCGTGGCGAAAATCGCGCGGATTCCGCCGAAACACGTCACCAGTTCCGACAAGGAGCTGCTGCGTAACCTCGAGCGCGACCTGAAGTTGACGGTGTTCGGCCAGGATGCGGCGATCGACTCGCTGTCGACCGCTATCAAGCTGTCCCGTGCCGGCCTGAAATCGCCAGACAAGCCTGTCGGTTCGTTCCTGTTCGCCGGGCCTACCGGTGTCGGTAAGACCGAAGCCGCGCGACAGTTGGCCAAGGCGCTGGGCATCGAGCTGGTGCGTTTCGACATGTCCGAGTACATGGAGCGCCACACCGTCTCGCGTCTGATCGGTGCGCCTCCAGGTTATGTCGGTTTCGACCAGGGCGGTTTGCTGACCGAAGCGATTACCAAGCAGCCTCACTGCGTATTGCTGCTCGATGAAATCGAAAAGGCGCACCCGGAAGTCTTCAACCTGCTGCTGCAGGTGATGGACCACGGTACCTTGACCGACAACAACGGGCGCAAGGCGGATTTCCGCAACGTGATCGTGATCATGACCACCAACGCAGGCGCCGAAACGGCGGCGCGGGCTTCCATCGGGTTCACTCATCAGGATCACTCTTCCGATGCCATGGAAGTGATCAAGAAGAGCTTCACGCCGGAATTCCGTAACCGTCTGGACACCATTATCCAGTTTGGTCGCCTCAGTCATGAGGTTATCAAGAGCGTGGTGGACAAGTTCCTTACCGAACTGCAGGCGCAGCTGGAGGACAAGCGCGTTCAGCTGGAAGTTACCGATGCGGCCCGCAGCTGGCTCGCGGCAGGTGGTTACGACGTGACCATGGGCGCTCGTCCTATGGCGCGCCTGATCCAGGACAAGATCAAGCGTCCGCTGGCGGAAGAGATACTCTTTGGCGAACTGGCCGAACATGGCGGTGTGGTGCACATCGACATCAAGGATGGCGAGCTGACCTTCGAGTTTGAGACCACCGCAGAAATGGCCTGACCGGCCGCAATGAAAAAGGCGCCGCAAGGCGCCTTTTTTATATCTGTTCTGTCGGCATGCAGAGCAAATCGCAGGCAAACAAAAACGCCCGGCATGGGCCGGGCGTCTTGTATTGACTTGCTTAGCGAGCGCGGTAGGTGATGCGCCCTTTGCTCAAGTCATAGGGCGTCAGTTCGACGCGCACTTTGTCACCGGTAAGAATACGAATGTAGTTCTTGCGCATCTTGCCGGAGATATGCGCGGTTACGACGTGCCCATTTTCCAACTCCACACGAAACATGGTGTTGGGCAGGGTGTCGACGACAGTGCCTTCCATTTCGAAGCTGTCTTCTTTCGACATGCAGTAAAGCCCTCGGTGTCCAGTGAATGGCCCGGTGCAACTGCGCCAGGCAAAAGCGGCGTGCATTGTGCCCGAAAAGTGGGGTTCAAGCCAAGGGCTTCTAGTTCAGGATGACCCATCTCTGGTTGATCAGCAGCTCAATGGGCCGATATTGGGTCTTGTAGTTCATCTTTTTGCAGTTCTTGATCCAGTATCCGAGGTAGACCGCGTCCAGGCCCAGGCGCAAGGCCTCGCCGATTTGCCACAGAATGGCGTAGCGGCCGAGGCTGCGACGTTCTTCATCGGGTTCATAGAAGGTGTAGACCGCGGAAAGGCCATTGGGTAGCAGGTCGGTGACGGCCACGGCGAGCAGGCGCCCATCGAGGCGAAACTCGTAGAACCTGGAGAAGGGCAGGTCGCGAACCAGAAAAGTCGAGAATTGATCGCGGCTGGGCGGGTACATGTCGCCATCGGCGTGGCGTTGCTCGATGTAACGCTGGTAAAGGTCGAAATACTCTTCGCTGAACCCCGGTTTGACAGGTTGGACCTTCAGGTCGGCATTGCGTTTGAGAATGCGTTTTTGCTGACGATTGGGTACAAACTGCGCGGCAGGAATGCGTGCAGGAACACAGGCATTGCAGTTCTGGCAATGCGGCCGGTACAGATGGTCGCCACTGCGACGAAAGCCCATTTCCGACAGGTCTGCGTAGACATGCACATCCATGGGCTGACTAGGATCGAGGAACAGCGTGGTCGCCTGTTCTTCGGGCAGGTAGCTGCAAGAGTGGGGTTGAGTGGCATAAAACTTCAAACGCGCCAACTCGGTCATGAATCAACCCTCGGGATTAGCTTTGAATTAAGTGTAAGCCACACCGGCAAAACCCGCCTAGGAAACCCATATGGCGCGGTTGGGCTGGTCCAGATGGCGCTGCAGATAGCCGGCGAACTCCTGGCGCGAAATGGCGCGGGCGCCCAGGCTGTGCAGGTGGTCGGTGGGCATCTGGCAGTCGATCAGGGCGAAGCCCCATGCCCGTAAATGTTGGACCAGCGTGACGAAGCCGAATTTCGACGCATTGTCGGCCCGGCTGAACATCGACTCACCGAAAAACAGCTGGCCCATTGCTAGCCCGTACAGCCCGCCCACCAGCACACCCTGATCCCAGACTTCGACCGAATGGGCATGGCCGCGCCTGTGCAATTCAAGGTAGGCATTCTGCATCGATTCGGTGATCCAGGTGCCGTCGGCATAAGGGCGTGGCGCCGCGCAGGCGCGGATGACGGCGGCGAAATCTTGATCGAAGGTGACCTGGTAACGTTGCTGGCGCAGCAGTTTGCCCAGGCTGCGGGATACATGCAGTTCGTCTGGAAATAACACGGTGCGCGGGTCGGGCGACCACCAGAGGATGGGCTGGCCTTCGGAAAACCAGGGAAAGCAGCCGTGGCGATAGGCCTGGATCAGCCGGTCGGCCGACAGGTCGCCGCCGGCGGCCAACAGGCCGTTGGGGTCGCGCAGGGCCTTTTCCAGTGGGGGAAAGTCGAAGTTGTTGCGTTGTAACCAGGTCAGCATGGCATTCAGACTTGCGGAAGGGGAGGGCGGTGGCGGGCCTGCAAGGCCCGCCGCAAGCGTAGGTCGGGAGGTCAGTTGTCGTCGAGGAATTTCTCCGCATCCAGGGCCGCCATGCAGCCTGCGCCCGCGGACGTGACGGCCTGGCGATACACATGGTCGGCCACATCGCCCGCGGCGAACACACCCGGGATACCGGTGGCCGTGGCGTAGCCTTCGCTGCCGCCCTTGACCAGTAGATAGCCGTCGCGCATTTCCAGCTGGCCCTTGAACAGGTCCGTATTGGGTTTGTGGCCGATGGCGATGAATACGCCGGTCAGCGCCAGTTCCTTGGTCTCTCCAGTCAAGCTGTCACGCAGGCGGGCGCCGGTGACGCCGCTGGCGTCGCCCAGAACTTCATCGAGATTCTGGTTCCAGTGCAGGCGGATATTGCCCTTGGCGGCTTTGTCGAACAGTTTGTCCTGGAGGATTTTCTCCGCGCGCAGCTTGTCGCGCCGGTGCACCAGGTGCACCTCTTTGGCGATGTTGGAGAGGTACAGGGCTTCCTCCACGGCGGTGTTACCGCCACCGACCACGGCAACCACCTGATTGCGATAGAAAAAGCCGTCGCAGGTAGCGCAGGCCGAGACACCCTTGCCGGCGAAGGTTTCTTCGGAGGGCAGGCCCAGGTACTGGGCGGATGCGCCGGTGGCGATGATCAGTGCATCGCAGCTGTAGACGCCGCTGTCGCCCTTGAGGACAAAGGGCCGCTGCTGCAACTCCGCGGTATGGATGTGGTCGTAGACGATCTCGGTGTCGAAGCGTTCAGCGTGTTTTTGCATGCGTTCCATCAGCACCGGGCCGGTCAGGCCCTCGACATCGCCAGGCCAGTTGTCGACCTCCACGGTGGTGGTCAACTGGCCGCCTGCTTGCAGGCCGGTGATGACGGTCGGTTTGAGGTTGGCGCGGGCGGCATAAACGGCAGCGCTGTAACCGGCAGGGCCGGAGCCCAGAATGATCAGGCGTGAATGCTTCGCTTCGGTCATAAAAACACCTCATAAGCCTTTGTCACAAAAGAGAATGCGTGCTCAAATTGAATACTGCGTAAAGTGTTCCTGACTTATGCTACACCCAGTATTGAGCAGCGTGGCACGGCGCTTACAAACCCGTACAATGCGGGGTTGCACGCCTATATGGAATACATCGGCATTGCGTGCGGCAGCTCTTACAGTTTCGCAATGCGTGGGCAGAATGTTAAAAGTAGCCCCAGTTACGCTCGTCAACTTTTTTACCTGCTCGGATTGGGCAGTATTTTTTAGTCGATCAACAGTTGGACGCGCCCATGGCGCAGGAAAAGACGCGTTTTGAAGAAATCCACCGCAGCACCTAAAACAGTAGTCCCACTCTGGCGCCAGCAATTGCACTACCGCCTCAAGGAAGGTGCGTTGATCGCCATTGGGGCCTTGTGCCTGTTCCTGATGATGGCATTGCTGACATATGGCAAAGACGATCCGGGCTGGAGTCATAACAGCAAGATCGAAGATGTGCAGAACTTCGGTGGTCCTGCCGGTTCTTACAGCGCCGATATCCTGTTTATGGTCTTGGGTTACTTCGCCTATATCTTCCCGTTGTTATTGGCGATCAAGACTTATCAGATCTTCCGTCAGCGCCATGAGCCGTGGCAGTGGAGCGGCTGGCTGTTTTCCTGGCGCCTGATCGGCCTGGTGTTCCTGGTGCTGTCCGGTGCCGCGTTGGCGCATATCCATTTCCATGCGGCGACTGGCCTGCCGGCCGGCGCGGGCGGGGCGTTGGGCGAAAGCCTGGGCGACCTGGCCAAGAACGCACTGAACATCCAGGGCAGTACCCTGATGTTTATCGCGCTGTTCCTGTTCGGCCTGACCGTGTTTACCGATCTTTCCTGGTTCAAGGTCATGGATGTGACCGGCAAGATCACCCTCGACCTGTTCGAACTGTTCCAGGGCGCCGCCAACCGCTGGTGGGCGGCCCGTACCGAGCGCAAGCAGCTGGTTGCCCAATTGCGTGAAGTGGATGCCCGGGTCGACGAAGTGGTCGCTCCGACCGTGACCGACAAACGTGAGCAGGCCAAGGTCAAGGAGCGCCTGATCGAGCGCGAACAGGCCCTGAGCAAGCACATGTCCGACCGTGAGAAGCAGGTCCCGCCGGTGATCGCCCCGGCCCCGGTAAAAGCGCCCGAGCCAAGCAAGCGCGTGCAGAAAGAGAAACAGGTCCCGCTGTTCATCGACAGCGCGGTCGAAGGCACCTTGCCGCCTATCTCGATTCTCGATCCGGCGGAAAAGAAACAGCTCAACTATTCCCCCGAGTCGCTGGCCGCCGTCGGCCATTTGCTGGAAATCAAGCTCAAGGAGTTCGGGGTCGAGGTGTCGGTGGACTCCATCCACCCGGGCCCGGTGATTACCCGTTACGAAATCCAGCCGGCCGCTGGGGTGAAAGTCAGCCGTATCGCCAACCTGGCCAAGGACCTGGCGCGTTCGCTGGCGGTGACCAGCGTGCGGGTGGTGGAAGTGATTCCCGGCAAGACCACCGTCGGTATCGAGATTCCCAACGAAGACCGGCAGATCGTGCGCTTCTCCGAAGTGCTGTCGACCCCGGAATACGACAACTTCAAATCCCCGGTCACCCTGGCCCTGGGCCACGATATCGGCGGCAAGCCGATCATCACCGACCTGGCGAAAATGCCTCACCTACTGGTGGCTGGTACCACCGGTTCCGGTAAGTCGGTGGGTGTGAACGCGATGATCCTGTCGATCCTGTTCAAGTCCGGCCCGGAAGACGCCAAGCTGATCATGATCGACCCGAAAATGCTCGAGCTGTCGATCTACGAAGGCATCCCGCACCTGCTGTGCCCGGTGGTGACCGACATGAAGGACGCCGCCAACGCCCTGCGCTGGAGCGTGGCCGAGATGGAGCGGCGCTACAAGCTGATGGCGAAGATGGGCGTGCGTAATCTGTCGGGCTTCAACGCCAAGGTTAAAGAAGCCATCGAAGCCGGTACGCCGCTGACCGATCCGCTGTACAACCGCGAAAGCATCCACGACGAAGCGCCGCTGCTGACCAAGCTGCCGACCATCGTCGTGGTGGTCGACGAATTCGCCGACATGATGATGATTGTCGGCAAGAAGGTCGAAGAACTGATCGCGCGGATCGCCCAGAAAGCCCGTGCGGCGGGGATCCACCTGATCCTGGCGACCCAGCGGCCGTCGGTGGACGTGATCACCGGCCTGATCAAGGCCAACATCCCGACCCGCATGGCGTTCCAGGTATCGAGCAAGATCGACTCGCGGACCATCATCGACCAGGGCGGCGCCGAACAGCTGCTGGGCCACGGTGACATGCTCTACATGCCGCCGGGTACCAGCCTGCCGATCCGCGTCCATGGCGCCTTCGTCTCCGACGATGAAGTGCACCGGGTGGTGGAAGCCTGGAAACTGCGTGGCGCGCCGGAATACAACGACGACATCCTCAACGGTGTCGAAGAGGCCGGTAGCGGCTTCGACGGCGGCAGCGGCGGTGGCGACGGTGACGACGCCGAGACCGACGCGCTGTACGACGAAGCGGTGCAGTTCGTCCTCGAGAGCCGCCGGGCGTCGATCTCCGCGGTTCAGCGCAAGCTCAAGATCGGCTACAACCGCGCGGCCCGCATGATCGAAGCCATGGAAATGGCCGGGGTGGTGACCGCCATGAACACCAACGGCTCCCGCGAAGTGATAGCGCCGGGTCCGATGCGCGACTGACAATGACCCGATACAGGTGGCGCGACCCTGCGCCGCCGGTTTTTTCCACGAATCTAATGAGGACTCCCATGCGTCTTATCCGCATGTTGCTGGTACCGGTACTGGCTTTAACGACGCTGTCGGCCCATGCCGATCAGAAAGACGTGGCGCGCCTGACCCAGTTGCTCGAAAAGTCCCAGACCCTGACCGCGCGTTTCTCGCAGCTGACCCTCGACGGCAGCGGCACCCAGCTGCAGGAAACCGCTGGCGACATGGCGCTCAAGCGCCCGGGCCTGTTCTACTGGCACACCGATGCGCCGCAGGAGCAACTGATGGTCTCCGACGGCAAGAAGGTTTCCCTGTGGGACCCGGACCTGGAGCAGGTCACTATCAAGACCCTGGACCAGCGCCTGACCCAGACCCCAGCCCTGTTGCTGTCGGGCGATGTGTCGAAAATCAGCGAAAGCTTCGACATCAGCGCCAAGGAAGCCGGTGGCGTGGTCGACTTCATCCTCAAGCCGAAAACCAAGGACACCTTGTTCGACAGCCTGCGCCTGTCGTTCCGCAACGGCCTGGTGAATGACATGCAGCTGATTGACAGCGTTGGCCAGCGCACCAATATCCTGTTCACCGGGGTCAAGGCCAACGAGCCGATCGCCGCTTCCAAGTTCAAGTTCGACATCCCCAAGGGTGCCGACGTGATTCAAGAATAAGTCGACGCCAAGAGGTTTCAATCGTCCGCCATGGATCTGTTTCGCAGTGACCCGATCGCCCAACCCCTGGCCGCGCGCTTGCGCCCGGCCAACCTGGACGAGTACGTCGGTCAGGAGCATGTGCTCGCCCGCGGCAAGCCTCTGCGCGAAGCGCTGGAGCAGGGGGCCTTGCACTCGATGATCTTCTGGGGGCCGCCGGGGGTGGGCAAGACCACCCTGGCGCGGCTCCTGGCGAAAGTCTCGGATGCGCACTTCGAAACGGTCTCGGCAGTGTTAGCCGGGGTCAAGGAGATCCGCCAGGCGGTGGAAATCGCCAAGCAGCAGGCGGCCCAGTACGGGCGCCGGACCATCCTGTTCGTCGACGAAGTGCACCGCTTCAACAAGTCCCAGCAGGATGCCTTCCTGCCTTACGTTGAAGACGGCACCCTGATTTTTATCGGCGCGACCACCGAGAACCCATCTTTCGAGCTGAACAACGCACTGCTGTCCCGGGCCCGGGTATATGTGCTCAAGAGCCTCGACGAGGCGGCGCTGCACAAGCTGGTGCAGCGGGCGCTGACTGAAGAGCGCGGGCTGGGCAAGCGCCAGCTGAGCCTCAGTGAGGAAGGCTTCCAGATGCTCCTGGCGGCGGCGGACGGCGATGGCCGGCGCCTGCTCAACCTGCTGGAGAACGCCTCCGATCTCGCCGAAGACGGCACGGAAATCGGTGTCGAGCTGCTGCAAAGCCTGCTGGGCGATACCCGTCGGCGTTTCGACAAGGGCGGCGAAGCCTTCTACGACCAGATATCGGCGCTGCACAAGTCGGTCCGTGGTTCCAACCCGGACGGCGCCCTGTACTGGTTCGCGCGGATGCTCGACGGTGGTTGCGACCCGCTGTACCTGGCGCGCCGCGTGGTGCGCATGGCCAGCGAAGACATCGGCAACGCCGACCCACGGGCGCTGAGCCTGTGCCTGGCCGCCTGGGATGTCCAGGAGCGCCTGGGCAGCCCCGAAGGCGAGCTGGCAGTGGCCCAGGCCATCACCTACCTGGCCTGCGCGCCGAAAAGCAACGCCGTGTACATGGGCTTCAAGGCCGCCATGCGCAGCGCCGCCGAACATGGTTCGCTGGAAGTGCCGCTGCACCTGCGCAATGCGCCGACCAAACTGATGAAGCAGCTGGGCTACGGCGACGAATATCGTTATGCCCACAATGAGCCGGATGCCTACGCGGCCGGTGAAGACTACTTTCCCGAGGCGCTGGAGCCGCAGCCGTTCTATCAGCCCGTGCCCCGTGGCCTGGAACTGAAGATCGGCGAGAAGCTCAAGCATCTGGCGGAGCTTGACCGGACCAGCCCCAAGCAGCGGAGAAAACCGTGATCCCGTTGATCGTTGCCGTCTCGGTGGGCGGTGTTGCCGGCACCCTGTTGCGCTTTGCCACCGGCAACTGGATCAGCGCCAATTGGCCGCGGCACTTCTATACCGCGACGCTGGCCGTTAATATCGTGGGCTGCCTGCTGATCGGCGTGCTGTACGGCCTGTTTCTGATACGCCCGGAGGTGCCCATCGAGGTGCGCGCCGGGTTGATGGTGGGCTTCCTTGGCGGCCTGACGACTTTTTCATCCTTTTCACTGGATACGGTGCGTCTGCTGGAAAGCGGACAGATACCGCTGGCCCTGGGCTATGCGGCCATCAGCGTATTCGGCGGGCTGCTCGCGACCTGGGCCGGCCTGTCCCTGACCAAACTTTGATAAACGAGAGACCGACATGCTCGATTCCAAACTGTTACGTAGCAACCTTCAGGACGTAGCGGACCGCCTGGCATCCCGTGGCTTTGCCCTGGATGTAGCACGCATCGAAGCGCTGGAAGAACAGCGCAAGACCGTCCAGACCCGCACCGAGCAACTGCAGGCCGAACGTAACGCGCGCTCCAAGTCCATCGGTCAGGCCAAGCAGCGCGGCGAAGACATCGCGCCGCTGATGGCTGACGTCGAGCGCATGGCGGGCGAGTTGGCGGCCGGCAAGGTCGAGCTGGACGCCATTCAAACCGAGCTGGATGCGATCCTGCAGGGCATCCCGAACCTGCCTCACGAATCGGTGCCGGTTGGCGACGACGAAGACGGTAACGTCGAAGTGCGTCGCTGGGGCACGCCGACGGCGTTCGACTTCCCGATCCTCGACCACGTCGCCCTGGGCGAAAAACACGGCTGGCTGGACTTCGAGACCGCGGCCAAGCTGTCGGGCGCGCGTTTTGCCCTGCTGCGCGGACCGATCGCCCGTCTGCACCGCGCCCTGGCGCAGTTCATGATCAACCTGCACACCAGCGAGCACGGCTACGAAGAGGCCTACACCCCTTACCTGGTGCAGGCACCGGCGTTGGTGGGCACCGGCCAGCTGCCGAAGTTCGAAGAAGACCTGTTCAAGATCAGCCGTGAAAACGAAGCCGATCTGTACCTGATCCCGACCGCCGAAGTGTCGCTGACCAATATCGTGGCCGGCGAGATCCTCGATTCGAAGCAGCTGCCGATCAAATTCGTTGCCCACACCCCATGCTTCCGCAGCGAAGCCGGTTCGTCGGGCCGCGACACCCGCGGCATGATCCGCCAGCACCAGTTCGACAAGGTCGAGATGGTCCAGATTGTCGAGCCATCGACCTCCATGGAAGCCCTGGAAGGCCTGACCGCCAACGCCGAGAAAGTCCTGCAACTGCTGGAGCTGCCTTACCGCACCCTGGCGCTGTGCACCGGCGACATGGGTTTCAGCGCGGTCAAGACCTACGACCTGGAAGTGTGGATCCCGAGCCAGGACAAGTACCGCGAGATTTCGTCGTGCTCCAACTGCGGCGACTTCCAGGCCCGTCGCATGCAGGCGCGCTTCCGCAACCCGGAAACCGGCAAGCCGGAACTGGTGCACACCCTGAACGGTTCCGGCCTGGCGGTCGGCCGTACGCTGGTGGCGGTGCTGGAGAACTACCAGCAGGCCGACGGTTCGATCCGTGTGCCTGAGGTGCTCAAGCCTTACATGGGCGGCCTCGAGGTCATCGGCTAAATGGAATTTCTGCCGCTGTTTCATAACCTGCGCGGCAGTCGTGTGTTGGTGGTCGGCGGCGGGGAGATTGCCTTGCGCAAATCCCGCCTGCTGGCCGACGCCGGTGCGCTGCTGCGGGTAGTTGCACCTGAAGTGGAGCCCCAATTGCGCGAGCTGGTCACGGCCAGCGGCGGCGAATGCCGGTTGCGCGGTTATGTCGAGGCGGACCTGGACGGCTGCGTACTGATCATCGCCGCCACCGACGACGAATCGCTCAATGCCCAGGTCTCCGCCGATGCTCATCGGCGTTGTGTGCCGGTCAACGTGGTGGACGCGCCGGCCCTGTGCAGTGTGATCTTCCCGGCGATCGTCGACCGTTCGCCGCTGGTCATTGCCGTCTCCAGTGGCGGCGATGCGCCGGTGCTGGCGCGCCTGATCCGGGCCAAGCTGGAAACCTGGATTCCCTCGACCTACGGTCAACTGGCCGGCCTGGCCGCGCGTTTTCGCAATCAGGTCAAAGGCCTGTTTCCGGATGTGCAGCAGCGTCGTGCCTTCTGGGAAGACGTGTTCCAGGGACCGATCGCCGACCGGCAACTGGCCGGGCAGGGCGAGGAGGCCGAGCGCTTGCTGCAGGCCAAGATCGCCGGCGAAGCGCCCCATGCGCCGGGCGAGGTGTATCTGGTGGGGGCGGGGCCGGGCGATCCGGACCTGCTGACCTTCCGCGCCTTGCGCCTGATGCAGCAAGCCGACGTGGTGCTCTACGACCGCCTGGTAGCACCGGCGATTCTCGAGCTGTGCCGTCGCGATGCCGAGCGGGTGTATGTCGGCAAGCGTCGCGCCGATCACGCCTTGCCTCAGGAGCAGATCAACCAGCAACTGGTGGACCTGGCCAAGCAAGGCAAGCGTGTGCTGCGTCTGAAGGGGGGCGATCCGTTCATCTTCGGCCGTGGCGGCGAAGAGATCGAAGAGCTGGCGGCCCAGGGCATTCCGTTCCAGGTGGTGCCAGGGATTACCGCGGCCAGCGGCTGTGCGGCCTATGCCGGGATTCCGCTGACCCATCGTGACTATGCGCAGTCCGTGCGTTTCGTCACCGGGCACCTGAAGGATGGCACCACCGATCTGCCCTGGGCCGACCTGGTCGCGCCTGCACAGACCCTGGTGTTCTACATGGGCCTGGTGGGCTTGCCGGTGATCTGCGAACAACTGATCCAGCATGGCCGTTCGGCGGACACGCCGGCCGCCTTGATCCAGCAGGGCACGACCTCCAACCAGCGGGTGTTCACCGGCACCCTGGCGGACCTGCCGAAGCTGGTGGCGGAGCATGAAGTGCATGCGCCGACCCTGGTGATCGTCGGCGAAGTGGTGCAGCTTCGCGAGAAGCTCGCCTGGTTCGAAGGCGCGCAGTCGCAGGTCTGAACAGCATCGCGGGCAATCTCACTCCTGCACAGAACATCTCTTCTGTAGGAGCGAGGCTTGCCCGCGACAGCGATCTCAAGAACGATCGCTCTCCTGAGTTATTGCTTGTTGCCTTGCCAAACCCCACGCCCGCTCAAACGCTCGCGATCATGCGCCGCCTCGAAGTCCTGCACCGGCCCTTTCGGCACGATGCCGGTCGGGTTGATGGTGCGGTGGCTGGCGTAGTAGTGCCCCTTGATATGGGTGAAGTCCACGGTTTCGGCGATCCCCGGCCACTGGTACAGCTCTCGCAGCCAGTTCGACAGGTTCGGGTAGTCGGCGATCCGCCGCAGGTTGCACTTGAAGTGACCGTAATACACCGCGTCGAAGCGAATCAGCGTGGTGAACAGGCGGATGTCCGCTTCCGTCAGGTATTCGCCGGCCAGGTAGCGTTGGCCGCCCAGGCGCTGTTCCAGCCAGTCGAGTTCGGCGAACAGATCGTCGAAGGCCGCTTCGTAGGCTTGCTGCGAAGTAGCGAAGCCGGCGCGATACACGCCGTTGTTCACCGCCGGATAGATGCGCGCGTTCAATTCGTCGATTTCACGGCGTAGCGGTTCCGGGTAGAAGTCCAGGTCGTTGCCGCTCAAGTCATCGAAAGCGCTGTTGAACATGCGGATGATTTCCGCCGATTCGTTGCTGACGATGCGTTTCTGCTGGGTGTCCCAGAGCACGGGCACGGTGACCCGGCCGGTGTAGTCGCGGGTATCGGCGGTGTAGCGCTGATGGAGGAAATCCAGGTGATCCAGCTTGTCGCCGCTGGAGCCCAGGGCTCGGTCGAAAGTCCAACCCTGTTCCAGCATCAGCCAACTGACCACAGACACATCGACCAGGCTTTCCAGGCCCTTGAGCTTGCGCAGGATCAGGGTGCGGTGCGCCCACGGGCAGGCCAGGGAGACATACAGATGATAACGGCCGGCTTCCGCGCGAAAGCCGCCTTCGCCGCTAGGGCCGGGTTTGCCGTCGGTGGTCACCCAGTTGCGGCGTTGCGCCTGTTCGCGCTGGAAAGCGCCGTCTTTGCTGCTTTCGTACCATTGGTCGTGCCAGCGTCCTTCAATCAGCAGGCCCATAAAAAACTCCTCGGTCAGTGTGCATTGGAGTGCAGTCTAATCCGAGGAGTTCGAACGAATTACGCAAAAGTCGGGCAGTTATGATCGGTTAAATCGATCTGTTGCGAGCGTCCCAATATTGCTGAGCCTGCTTGAACGCCTGCTCCCGGGGCATGCCGAGCCCGCGCAGGGCCAGGGCCATGGTGGCGATCAGCGCCAGTTGCGGGTAGCTGTCCTGCACGTCGCCACGCCAGACGGCTTTCAGGTGCTCGGGGTCGAGGGTGGCCGGTTTGACATGGCGCTGCTCGGACAGCGCTGGCCATTCCTCATCCCAACTGACGACGCCAGTAGTGCCGTACAGATGGCTGGCGCTGTCCGGGTTGATCTCGATTTCGCCGCCGTCGCCCTTGATCACAATGACGTTGTCCCCCAGCAGCCCGCTGGCATCGCGGTGCACGGCCTGATAGCCGGGATGGAAGATGCTTTGCAGGCCGCAGCGCGCGCCCAGCGGGTTGAGGATGCGCGCCAGGGAGTGGATCGGCGAGCGCAGGCCCAGGGTGTTGCGCAGGTCGATCATGCGCTGCAGCTGGGGCGCCCAGTCGCCCAGGGGGATAAAGGCCAGGTTGCCCTGGTCCAGCGCCTTGCCTACCGCCTGCCAGTCGCGGCATAGCGGGATGTGCAATTGTTCCAGCAATTGCTCGGTGTACAGCCGGCCGGCGGTGTGGGCGCCACCGCCGTGCAGCAAAATGCGCACGCCGTTCTGCGCCAGGCACTTGGCGGCCAGCAGGAACCAGGGCAGGTGGCGCTTTTTGCCGGCGTAGCTGGGCCAGTCCAGGTCGACCTTGATCGGTGGCGCCTGCAGTCGTTCGCGCAAGGCTTCGGTAAAGCCGGCCAGTTCCTCGGGGCTTTCTTCCTTGTGCCGCAACAGCATCAGGAAGGCACCGAGCTGGGTGTCCTCGACCTTGTCGTCGAGCAGCATGCCCATGGCTTCGCGGGCTTCTTCACGGGTGAGGCTGCGGGCGCCGCGTTTGCCTTTGCCGAGAATGCGCACGAATTGCGCGAAAGGGTGCTCGGCGGGCGTTTCGGTGGTCAGCGGGGTGAAGTCGGTCATAGGCAATTGGTCGGCTTGGGCAGGCCCGCCAGCTTGGCGGCAAGTTTGGCGGGAGTGCCTTTGAACAGTCGGTTCAGGTGCAGGCTGTTGCCCTTGTCCGGGCCCAGCTTCAAGGCAGTGTATTTGATCAGTGGGCGGGTCGCGGGCGACAGCTGGAACTCTTGATAGAAGCCGCGCAGCAGTTCGAGGATTTCCCAGTGCTCGGGTGTCAGTTCGATCTGTTCCGCCGCGGCCAGGGCATCGGCCACCTCGCTGGACCAGTCGCCCAGTTCCACCAGGTAGCCGTCCTTGTCCAGGGCGATGGCGCGTTCGCCGACAGTCAGTGCATTCATAACCAGCTGTTGACCTTGTCGTATTGGATCGACAGCGCGACGAACGCCGGGTAATCGACGCTGGTGGCCCAGGCCGGAACGTCCAGGCCTCGGGCCTGGTGGTCCTCCGCGAGGACGTAGAGCGCCAGCGCCTCGCCGCGGGCCTGCAGGGCCGCCAGTGGCGCGCTGCCAGGCTGCAGGGCGTACACCGCGTCGCCACACAAGAGAATGGCATCCTGCGCGCCGAGCAGGCGCAGGCAACTGGTCAGCCGGGAGTCGGTGAAGGGCGAATGAGACAGCACATGCAAGGTCGACATCAGAGGGTGATCACCTGGTCAAAACGGTCAATAAGCGCGCCGAGTTCGGCCGGGGCCAGGACCTGCACCTCGTCCAGGTTCAGCGCGGCCGGGTCGAGGCCGCGTTCCGCCACGCTGGCGCCACAGGCGAACAACTGCTCGACACCGAACAGCGACAGGGCCTGCAGATTGGCGCTGAGGTCCTTTTGTTGCACGGCAGCGGCTTTTTGCCCGGGGACCAGCTGAAATACGCCGTCGTCGAGAAACAGCAGGCCGATCGGCAAGTCGAAGGCGCCGCCCGCCAGCACGATATCCAGTGCTTCGCGGGCGCCGGGGCCGGACCAGGGTGCCTGGCGGCTGATAATCAACAGGGATTGCGCCATGTTTCATGGCCCTCCGAAACAGATCAGGCGGTCGGCCGCCTGTACGGCGTCGTGCAACTGGCCGAGCCCGGAAAGCTCCCAGGGCGCGCTCAGGTTGACGGCCGGGCGCTGGTAGCGCGCGGCTTCCTCCTGGTTCAACACCCCGCGGCGCAGAGCCGCGGCAATGCACACCACGCCATCGAGCTGGTGCTCGCTGACGAAGGTCCGCCATTGCGCGGGCAGGTCCAGCTCGTCCTGCGGGGTGACGATATTGTCCGATGCGCTGTGCACGCCATCCTGATAGAAAAACAGCCGCACGATCTCGTGGCCGCCGGCCAGCGCTGCCTGGGCGAATGCCAGGGCGCGGCGCGAGGAGGGCGCGTGAGCGGCGGAAAAAAGGGCAATGGCGAACTTCATGAAGAACTCTGTCTGCAAACCTGGGGCCATGATAAAGCTTTATGCCGGGCCCGGCGAAGTGGCTTTAGCGCGGCATATAGCCCAGTTGCCAGCGATGGGGGATCTTCAGCGACAACAGCCCCAGCAGTGCCGACAGCAGGCCGCTGACGAACAGGGCCGCGAGGCCGAGATGCTGCTCCAGAACGGCGCCCAGCACGGCGCCGGCGAACATGCCGCTCCAGGGCACCAGCTGCACGCGCCAGCCATTGCGCCGCTCACCGAGCATCCAGCGGCCCAGGCCGCGGCCAAAGCGCGACAGGGCGCCGGTGACATAGGTCAGGCCCACGGGAAGCCCGTTCACTTCCTCGACGGCGGCATTGAGCATGCCCATGGAGATGATCGCGGCCAGCACGGCCGGTAGCCGTTGTTCAAACGGCCAGGCGGCGGCCGCGCACAGCAGCGTGGCAATGCACAGCAGCAGCGGCAGGGCGCGGCGTCCGCCAAAGCGGCTGACGACTATGCCCAGGGCGTTGCCGGCGATGAAGGTGGCGACCAGCAGCACCAGGTGCAGGGTCAGGGCCAGGTCGGCATCGCTGATGGCGACGGCCAGGCGCGTGGTGTTGCCGCTCATGAAGGAGACGAAATCGCCGGTGGCCATGAAGCCGATAGCGTCGGTCATGCCGGCCAGGACCGACAGGCTGGCGACCAGGCACAGGCCTATGCGGCCGCGCCATTTCTGGCGCCGCAGCAGCTCCGGGTTACTACGAAGGCTGGTGGAAGAGGGCAGCATCAGCGTTGACTCATGGTGACAGTGATCCTTTATCGAAGACGGCGCTCAATCACGCGGCAGGCCGTGTAGCTCGCAATATTCGGCCCAGGGCATGCCGGCCATTTCCGCCACTTCCCGGTGCACTTCGAGTCGCCGCGCGGCAAATTCCTCGGCGCTCTGTGCGGTCAGTTGCAGGCTCAGTTCCCAGGCAAACAGGCCCTGACGTTCCGCCTCGGCCTCGAAGGCTTCGTGCAGTCGCTCCGCGCGGTATTGCTCCTGGGTTTCGCCCCTGGCCTGGGCAGCCAGAGGGTTGAGGTGATCGAGGGCTTCACGAAGCTCCGGGCGCGCCGCGAGAAACTTCTGCAGGGCCACTTCATGCGGGTGTTCGGGGGCGGCCATCGGTGATCCTGGATGGGGTTGGAGGAAGTCGTTTCGGATTGGGGCTGTGCAAAAGCCCAGCGACCATAACGCCTGGCCGGTCCAGCGTCAAAATGCTCCCGGGCGGAGTTGCCGCGACGGATGGTCGGCGCCCTGTGCGCACCGTGCCACTGAGCGGATTGCCCAGGCAAAAATGTGTGCTGGATAACACTTTCCAGTGAATGCCTTGGTATGCGTCCTGTTCTTGTGACCTATTCTCAACGGGCACTCTCTCCAAGTGGCGTCGCCAAGGAGGAATTTCTCATGCTCTCGATGGATGACCTTTGCCAGATCCTGGAGTCCGGTTTCCTGCCGCTTTCCTGCACCTGCACCGTTAACCCCGACGGCTCCCTGGCGATCAAGGTTTTCGAGCCGCAAAGCGGACGGATCGACCTGTTCATTACCGGGGTATCGACCGAGCATCTCACCAGTGTCCGCGCGGCGGCCAATTTTGTCGGTGAGTTGCGGACTGAAATCAGGGCAGGGCGTCGGGCATTTGCCGGCGGTTTCTAGTGGTTGAGCACGTTGAGCATTGGGCAGGTTGAGCGCGCTTCCTTGCGCGAATGTGGCAGGTGACGTCTGAACGGTTGCGGGGAGGGGGGCTAGTTCTTTTCAGACAGCTCTCTCCAGTTCGCCAGCGTGACGCCACTGCGCTCGGCGAATGTCTGCATGGTGCGGTAGGTCCCGCCGCAAGGGGTGTCGTGGGTAATCAGGCACCCGGAATGCAGAAAGGCCAGATACCAGGTATCGCTGTCGCTCAATCGCGCGCCCTGGTAGGTGAAGGTCCTTTGCGAACCTGCGAAACAGTAGCGAATTTCGAAAGTCTTGATGCTGTTCATCGCCGCGTCCTTTGGGCTGTATTTGGGTGTTGGCGATTCAAGATATTCCCAAAAGGACGCGTTGGCGTGCACCACTCATCCGAACTCTATGAACAGTCGCGGTTCGTTCCTCAAATGCCTTCAATAGGTGTCATGTTGCGCCAGGTCGTCGGTGATGGTGAACCAGGGCGCCTTGCTCCCGACAAAGACATGGCGGCTCGCGCTGACCCGAGGATCGCTGTCCAGGGTCCCCAAGGGGAACCCGAGTACATGTGGTTCGGCATCAAAACGGGTGAACCATTTGCCTGTTCGGGACGTGATGGGGTTAACGGTTTTTTGACAGCTGTCAGGTGATGATCGCGGGGCGGGGGACCGTTCGGCGAAAGAGGCAGGTGTCGCTAACGGTCGGCGCGGGCAAATGATACATTTCTCGATTTTTTAGGGATGAGGAAGACATATGCGAGTTTGGCTAGGGGCGTCGCTGATGGGACTGTTGGCCGGGTGTTCGTTACCCACGGCTTTGGCACCGGGCAAACCGAATGTCAGTGAGCTGACTGGCAAAACGCCAAAAGACTATGCGCAGTGTGTTCTGCCGGCTTGGCAGCGTGAGACGCCCAGGAGCACCCAGGCCGATATCTCCAACGGTTATCGGATCACCGCCCCTGGCAGCCTGGCATCGGATGAGATCGTGGAAGTGGTGAAGTCGAAGAACGGCAGCCTGGTCTCGCTCTACCAGGGAACACCCTGGGCCAAGTCCGCGGTGCTGAAAAAGGCTGTGCACGATTGCTTGTAAGGCCGCTTCATGCCTTGCGTGAAGGGTTTGTCAAAGTGACAGCCCATTGCCGTTGAATCGCGCGATCCCACCCACAAGAAAGCCCTGACTGTTCAGGGCTTTTTTGTGCCGGGTATTCGCCGGGGCTTGTCCGGAGGGCCCAGTTGCTCGCATTCAGGCAAGTTCTTGAATCATCAAGGTGCTTTTCTGCATAAAAACAGGATAAATCTGACAGTTTTTTTGACGGCTTTATCCGTCCAGTAGACAATGGCGCGTTAGCCACCACCCATGATGGCCATTATGTCCGTTTTCAGCAGGAGGGCTGCCAGGGTTGGGGGCGATCCCTGTTGCGATACCCGTGGCCTTGCCGTTGTCAGGCGGTGATCGGGGGCATTGGCAGCAGGCCGATCGTGATACCGGGTGTTGTTGACTCACTCCTTATGGTTGCACCCGACTAGTCTCTCTGTGGGAATGTGGTTTTAGCGGGCGTTTCGGACCGTCGATCGATGCTGTCCGAAGGCGCCCCAACAAAAGAGTGTCACTCAAGTAGCTGAAGCCAATAGCGAATAAGAAGTCAGCGCAGGAGCGACATATAAACTGAGGTCGATAGTGTCATGTCGGCCTTGTGTGCCCACCCTTCAGTTCTTCTGAGTGCGGGAACCCTTGGCGGTGCCGGGGCGACTGATGATCGGGAATGGGGGGGCGGATGGCGTTCTATCGTAGGAACTACTGTATGTTGAAAAAAGTGAACACGGCCCTGCTGGGCTTGGCGATGACGATGGGGCTCAGCTCCGCGTACGCCGCCGAGACCAAGAAAGTGGATGTGCTGCTCATCGGTGGCGGCATCATGAGTTCGACCCTGGGTGTCTGGCTCAATGAGCTGGAGCCGGGCTGGTCGATGGAAATGGTCGAGCGCCTCGACGGCGTTGCCGAAGAAAGCTCGAACGGCTGGAACAACGCCGGTACCGGTCACTCTGCCCTGGCGGAACTGAACTACACCCCGGAAAACAAGGACGGCAAGGTCGAGATCGCCAAGGCCATCGAGATCAACGAAGCGTTCCAGATTTCCCGCCAGTTCTGGTCGTGGCAAGTCAAGAACAATGTCCTGAAGAACCCGCGTTCGTTCATCAACTCCACTCCGCACATGAGCTTCGTGTGGGGCGATGACAACATCAAGTTCCTGAAGAAACGCTACGAAGCGCTTCAGGCGAGCCCGCTGTTCGCCGGCATGCAGTACTCCGAAGACCCGGAGCAGATCAAGAAGTGGGTCCCGCTGATGATGGAAGGGCGCGATCCGAAGCAGAAGATCGCCGCCACCTGGTCGCCGCTCGGCACCGACATGAACTTCGGCGAGATCACCCGCCAGTTCGTCGGCCACCTGAAAGCCCAGCCGAACTTCTCGCTCAAGCTGTCGAGCGAAGTGGAAGACATCAAGCGTAACGAAGATGGCTCCTGGCGCGTGGTGTACAAGAACCTGAAAGACGGTACTGAAACCCAGACCGACGCCAAGTTCGTGTTCATCGGCGCCGGTGGCGGTGCCCTGCACCTGCTGCAGAAGTCGGGCATCCCTGAAGCCCAGGAATATGCCGGTTTCCCTGTGGGCGGTTCGTTCCTGGTGACCGAGAACCCGGCGATCGCCGAGCAGCACCTGGCGAAGGCCTACGGCAAGGCGTCGGTCGGCGCTCCACCGATGTCGGTTCCGCACCTGGACACCCGCGTGCTGGACGGCAAGCGCGTGATCCTGTTTGGCCCGTTCGCGACCTTCTCCACCAAGTTCCTCAAGGAAGGTTCGTACCTCGACCTGCTGACCACTACCACCACTCACAACATCTGGCCTATGACCAAGGTCGGCATCAAGGAGTACCCGCTGGTCGAGTACCTCGCCGGCCAGCTGATGCTGTCGGATGAAGACCGCCTGAATGCCCTGAAAGAGTACTTCCCTAACGCCAAGGCTGAAGACTGGCGTCTGTGGCAGGCCGGCCAGCGCGTGCAGATCATCAAGCGCGACGAGCAGCTGGGTGGCGTGCTGAAACTGGGCACCGAGATCGTCAGCGCCAAGGACGGCAGCATTGCCGGCCTGCTGGGTGCCTCGCCAGGTGCTTCGACCGCCGCGCCGATCATGCTCAGCGTGCTGGAGAAGGTCTTCAAGGACAAGGTCGCGACTCCTGCCTGGCAGGCGAAGCTGCACCAGATCGTGCCGAGCTACGGTACCCAGCTCAACGGCAGTCCTGAGCGTGTCGCTCAAGAGTGGGCCTACACCAGCGAAGTGTTGCAATTGACTCCGCCACCGGCCATCGGTCAGACCGCTGCTCCTCAGCAGCCGGCTGGCGACAAGCCGAAAGCGCAAGAGAGCAACCCGTCGGCTGACATGGCTCTGTAATACCCGGCTGCGCCCAACACCGTTGGATGCAGCCAATGCCCGGAACCCGCTGTTCGTTCCAGGTAAAAAAAACGCCGCTCCCAGGAGCGGCGTTTTTGTTTGTGCGGTGGGCTCAAGCGCCTTTGCCCTCGCGTCCTGCGACCCTGCCTTGCGCCCATGGCGCCTTGCTGACCGAAACATCCAGGTCACGCCTGCCCGGGAACTATTGCCGGGAAATCCCTTTCCATAAGCTCGACGCAATGATGCCTGGAGAAGGCGATGTTCAGAGCTGGCTCTTTAATCTCGATCGTCTCGATTCTGCTATCGATCCCGCTGGATGCCGGCGCCGCGCCTGGCGCGCAGGCGAACGCGCGGTACTCCGACGATCATGCGAATTGGGAGCGTCTTCCCGTGGTCAACTACTACCAGGTGAAAACGCTGTTGCAGGCTTCGAAGCGGGACTGGGGCCCGACCGCGGCCCTGCCGGCGGACGTCAGGCAGAACCTTCGCCGGGGCAGGACGTTGCCCGCGCAGCAATCGCGACGCTTGAGCCCCAGGCTGCTCCGGCAGTTGCCGCGTTACGACGGCTACCAGTGGTGGCGTGCGGGTTCCGATCTGCTGCTGGTCAGGACCTCGAACCAGATGATCTTCGACGTCCTGGCCGATGCCTTCCAGTAGGCCTGGCCCCGATCAGAAGTTGATCGAGGCACTCAAGCGCGCGGTCAGGGGCGCGCCCTGGAACAGGTAGCCATCGCCCATGTATTCACCGGCGTCACGCCAGTAGCGCTTGTCGAACAGGTTGTCCACGATCAGCCGGAACACGGTGTCGTAACCGTCGATGCGGGTGCTGTAGCGACTGCCGATGTTGAACACGGCGTAGCTGCCGGTCTGCACTTCGCCCTCGCGGTTGGCGTATTTGCGACCGCTGTACTGCACCCCGCCGAGCAGCGCCAAACCGTCGAACCAGGGCAGGGCGTAGTCGCCATAGAGGCTGGCGCGCAGGGTCGGCACGTTGAGCGCCTGGTGACCTTCGTACTCCGGGGTGTCGCTGCCGGTGACCCGCGCGCGGATCGCCGCGACACTGGCCGAGACCTGCAGGCGTTGGGTGGCCCAGCCATTGGCCGAGAGTTCCAGGCCGGTGTTCTTCTGCTCGCCCTGCTGGGTGAAGGTAAAGGTGCCGTCGCCATTCGGCCGGGAATACTGGTAGGCCTGGCGGATCTGGAACAGCGCCGCGGCCAGGCTGATGCGCTGCCAGTCGTATTTGATGCCGGCCTCGATCTGCCGCGACACGGTAGGCGCGAGGATCTCGAAGGCATTGCTGGCGAACCACGGCGCTTCGCCGCCCAGGGACAGGCCCTTGCTGTAGCGGGTGTACAGCGCCAGGTTCTGCACCGGCTTGTAGATCAGCGCGGCCTGGGGCAGGAACACATAACGCTGGGTGTGGCGGGTGGTATCGCCCTGGTCGTCGAAGGTTTCCTCGTCCAGGCGTACTTCACGCCCGCCGAGCACGGTCTGCCAGTGTTCGTTGAGGCTGATGCGGTCGTTGAAAAACAGCCCGTACTGGCGGCTGTCCAGGCGGCGGTAAGAGTCGTTGAGCGGTCCGTCGTAGCGGGCGAAATCCGCTGGTTCGCCGTTGATATTGGCGCTGCCGATCATCTGGTTGATCGGGTCGCGCTTGTCCACCACGCGGCGGAACGCGCTGGTCCCGACGCTGAGTTCGTGACCCAGGCCGGCGGTGTCGAAGTTGCCGCTGAGGACGGCCTGCACCTCATCGTTGCGCCGGGTATCGTCGGGGCTGCGGAAGTCGTAGATGTCGTAGTCGCCTTCGGGGCTGAAGTGATTGGGCACCGCTGTGCCGGCGCAACTGGCGGCGCCATAGCAACCCCAGGCGAACGAGCTGTAGTCGTCGATCACCACCCGGCTGCGCGAGGCGCTGAGGTTGCCTTTCCATTGATCGTTGAAGCGGTATTCGAAATTGCCGTTGAGGTTCAGCGCGTCGGTGCTGACCGGATTCGAACCGCTCTGGTGCGCCAGCAGCTTTTTCGGCGAGGCGTGGTGCGGCAGGCTGGAGCCGCCGAGCAACTGATAGCCCGGGGCCGAACGCTGCTCCTTGGTCTGGTACTCGACGTCCAGTTGCAACAGCGCATCCGGGCTGATGTTCCAGTCGAAAGCCAGGGACGCGAAGTCGCGCTGGCCATTGGTGTGTTCGACGTAGGAGTGGATGTCCTCGTGGGCCAGGTTGGCGCGCAGTCCGAACTGCTGCTCGCTGCCGAACCAGCCACCGACATCGGTGGCCACATAGCCGCTGCCGCGATCGTCGGTGGAGACCGTGACCGAGCGCACGTCGGTGGGGCGCTTGGTCACGTAGTTGATCAGCCCGCCGGGCTCGCTGACGCCGCTCTGCAGGCCGTTCAGCCCCTTGAGCAATTCCACCTGCTGCTTGTTTTCCAGGCCGACGTTCTGCTCGCCGGTGATGCTGCGACCATTGATCCGGTAGCTGCTGGCGGCGTTCAGGGAGAAACCGCGCACCGTGAAGTTCTCGTAGTAGCCGACTGGCGCGTAGCTTTCGCCGACCGAGGCGTCGTTCTTCAGCACCTCGCTGAGCAGGCGGGCCTGCTGGTCCTTGATCAAGTCTTCGTTGATCACCGCAATCGAGGCTGGCGTGTCGAGCAGGGGGGCGGCCTCGAAACCACCGACCGCGGCGCTGCTGGCCTGATAACCGGAGCGGTCTTCGCCGGTCACGGTCAGCGCCGGCAGTTCGGTTTCGGCGGCCTGGGTCACGGGGGCGGCACCGGCCAGCAGCAGGCCCAGCAGATTGCGCGCGAACCGCGGGGCGGGCAGCGCTTGGCGGGAGGCCCGGTAAAGCATATCCATGAAAAGCTCCTCGACGATGGCGATCCCGGCCCCGGCGAATACCAGGAGGCCCAGGCGCGCTCGGGAAAGCATCGTGCTGTTTAAGACGGGGGAAGCGCTGTGTGCCCTGAAGGCGTCAGGCCGGATTTGCTCCGGTGGTCATTGGCAAGACGAAATCCGCGACCCATTCTTGAAGCGCGCCATCATACAAGAGATCGGGCCCGTGGCATGCACGGGTCCTATAGGAGCGAGGCTTGCCCGCGATGGGGGCTTACCTGACCCATCGCGCTGCCTGGATCGCCAGCAAGCTTGGCTCCTACAGAAGCGGTGGGCGTCATCGAGAACGCCGTTCAGCCGGCCTTTCGACTCTGGTGCACGGGAAGCTCGACGCGGAAGGTGGTGCCGACACCGACTTCGCTGCGCACCGAGATGTCGCCGCGGTGCTTCTTGACGATGCCGTAGGACAGCGACAGCCCAAGCCCCGTGCCCTGGCCCACGGGTTTGGTGGTAAAAAACGGGTCGAAGATCTTCTGCAGGCTGTCCGGTGGGATGCCCGAGCCGTTGTCGGCCACTTCGATCCACACGTTCTCACCCTCGACGCCATTGCGCAGGGTAATGGTGCCCCGTTCGTTGCCCATGGCCTGGGCGGCGTTGACGATCAGGTTCATCACCACCTGGTTGATCTGCGAAGGCAGGCACTCGACCTCCGGCAGCTCGGCATATTCCTTGATCACGTCGGCCTTGTACTTGATCTCGGCGGCGACGATGTTCAGGGTCGAGTCGATGCCCTGTTGCAGGTTCGCCCATTGCCATTCCTGGGTCGAATCGACCCGGGAAAAGTCCTTGAGGTCCTTGACGATCTGGCTGACCCGGCCGATGCCGTCCTTGGACTCCTTGATCAGCAATGGAATGTCCTCGAGGAGGAAATCCAGCTCGATGTCCGTGCGCAGCTGTTTCAGTTGATCGCGCAGCTCGCTGGCGCCGATCCCGGTTTCGGCGTTGGCGTAAGCCTCGAGCATCTCCTGCAGGCGCTTGAAGTAGTTGTCCAGGGCGCCGAGGTTGGAGGAAATGAAGCCGATCGGGTTGTTGATTTCATGGGCGACCCCAGCGGCCAACTGGCCCAGGGAGGCGAGCTTTTCCGATTGCACCAGCTGGCTTTCCAGCAGCTTGCGCTCGTCGATTTCCCGTTGCAGCGCGGCGCTGGCCTGCTTGAACGCCAGGGTGCGTTGCTCCACCCGTTCTTCCAGCTCGCTCATCTGCAGCTGCGCGCGCAAGGTCATTTCCCACTTGGTGGTGAGGGTGTTGGCCATCTGCTGGACTTCGATATTGTCGAAGGGCTTTTTCAGGATCAGCAGGCGGTCATGACCGTTCAGGCGATCGAGCAACTCGTCCCAGGAGTAGTCGGAATAGGCGGTGCACACCACCACTTGCAGCAGTGGGTCGTGTTTCCACAACTCTTCGATGGTTTGCGCGCCATCCCAGCCATCGGGCATGCGCATGTCGACGAAGGCCAGGGCGTAGGGCAGCCCCTTGCTCGCCGCCTCCAGCAGTTTGCCCAGGCCTTCCTGGCCACCGTAGGCCGAGTCCAGTTCGAACACTGTGGCGGCGGTTTTCGGCGCACTGCCGAACAGCGCGCTTTCCATCGCATCGAGGTCGGCGCTGTCGCCGGTCTTGGGGGTGAGGATCTTGCGGAAGTCGTCGTGGATCGCCGGGGTGTCGTCGATCAGCAGCACGCGCCGGTTTATCGAGTTGTTCATGACTCACCTTCGGCGGGGATCAGGGGGATCTGCAGGACGAACAGCGCGCCTTTACCCGGACCGTCGCTGTGGGCGGTCAGGTGGCCATTCATCTCGATGGCCGCCAGGGCGCAACTGTGCAGGCCGAACCCATGGCCTTCCTTACGGGTGGTGAAACCGTGGGCAAAGATGCGGGTCATGTTTTCCGGGGCGATGCCTTCGCCTTCGTCACGCACGCTGATCTGCAAGGTTTCGCCGTCGACCACCGCTGCCGCCAGGGTCATGTTGCGCGTCTGGTTGCTCAGGTCGGACATGGCGTACTTGGCGTTGCTGATCAGGTTGATCAGGATCAGCAGCAGGCGGTGCTTGTCGCCCATGATCCGTGGCACATCGGCGTAATCCTTGAGCACGGTCACATGGTGGCGGGTGAGGGCGCCGGAATTCATGCGCAGCGCGTCTTCGAGCAATTCGCTGATCGACAGGGGTTCCAGCAGGCTGCTGGCGCCCGCGTAGGATTGCTGGGTAGCGACGATGTCCTTGATGTGATCGACGCTTTTGCTCAGTTGGTTCAGCTCCTCGGTCATGCCTTGCTGTTCCAGGTCGATGGCCTCGACCAACTGGTTCAGGTAGCCGGGCAGCAACTTGCCCTTTGCGTCCTCGGTGAGAAAGCTGCCCAGGTCCTCTTTGTGCTCGTTGATCAGTTGCATCGCCTTGCCCAGCCCCTGGGCCTTGCTGTTGCGCAGCTTGCGGCTGACCAGGTCGGCGGAGATGTTCACGCTGTTGAGCACGTTGCCGACGTTGTGCAGGACGTTGGTGGCGATTTCCGCCATGCCGGCCTGGCGGGCGGTATCGAGCAGCTCGCTCTGGGTGTCCTTGAGTTGGCGCGTGCGCTCTTCGACCCTTTGCTCGAGTTCGTCGTTGGCGGCCACCAGGGCCCGGTTCATCTGGTTGATCTCGGCAAAACTGCGGATCAGGCGGATGCCCAGCCAGATCAGCAGCAGCACCAGCAGCGCGGAAAACAGCAGCAGGTAGAAATGGTACTGCTGGTCAACGGTCTCCGCCTGCTGCTGGTCGCGGTTGAGCAGGACGGTGATGTCGTCCAGGCGTTCGTCGACCGGCACCACTTCTATTTCCTCGAGCAGGCGGTTGACCTTGGGTTGCTCGCGCAGGATCAGCTCGACATGGTTGCTGAGGGTATCGATCAGGCCATGGAGCTCCGTGGGCAAGCGCTCCTTGTTGACCGCCAGCTTGTTCAGGCCCACCAGGATGTCCGCGGCCCTGTCATCGGAGGTGACCTGGGCGAACTCCAGGCTGCTGAGCAACAGGTCGTAGGTATCGGTGGCGATGTTCTGCAGCTGCAATTTGTCCGCGTCGGCCATTCGGGCCAGCGCCTGCTGGATGTCGTCCTCGGCGGTCGGCAGGAAGGCCAGGGAGTTGCGCAGTACGGAATTGTGCGACTTGAATTGTTCCACCAGCCGGGTCTTTTCCTTTATCGCGTTCAGGTAGCCGTCGTGGGCGTTGCGCCACAGTGGCGAATCGTTGCGCTGGTTCTGCGCCTCTATCGAGTCGAATTTCTGCCACAGGCGCGTCATTTCGCCCAGGGGTGAAACCAGTGGGTCGTAGTTGTGGGTAATGGCCACCCTGGCCTTGAGTATTTCGTTCTCCCACAGCGAATCCTGCTGCTTGATCTGGCGGATCAGGTCGCGGGACTCGGTGTAGGTCACGGTCTGGTCGGACCTGGACTTGAGATAGAGAAACAACAGGATCGAAGCCAGCAGGACCGCGAGGGCGGACAGCAACAGGATGCTCAGGCGACGGGACACTTTCATAAGGGTTTGCCTTCCCATTCGCCGGTCAGGGTCTTGAGGAATTTGACGATCAGGCGTTTGTCTTCCTCGGACGGCGTACGCCCCAACTGGTACTTGAACATCACTGCCACGGCGCCTTCGAGGGTGGCTTGCGACCCATCGTGGAAGTACGGCGCGGTGACCGCGACGTTACGCAGGCTCGGCACCTTGAACACATAGCGGTCTTCTTCTTCGCCCGTGACGTTGAACCGCCCCAGGTCGGCCTCGGTCGGGTTGCCCCGGGCCGCGAAATAGTCGCCGAGCACGCCGAATTTCTGGAACATGTTGCCGCCGATATTCACCCCCTGGTGACAGGCGATGCAGCCGTATTCCTGGAAGCGCTGGTAGCCGTACTTTTCCTCGATGTCGAGGATCTCGGTATTGCCCGCCAGGTATTGGTCGAAGCGCGAGTTGGCACTGAGCAGGGTGCGTTCGTAGTCGGCCAGGGCGCCCTGGATATTGCTCTGGGTCACGGCGTCGGGGTAGGCGTCGGCAAAGGCGGTGCGATAGGCCGGGTCGTCGGCGATGCGTTGCACCACGACTTTCCAGTCGCTGCCCATTTCACTGGGGCTCTGCACCACGATATGCGCCTGGTCTTCCAGGGTTTCGACCCGACCGTCCCAGAACTGGTGGAAGTTCAGGCTGGCGTTGAACACGCTCGGGGTGTTGACCGCCACCGGCTTGCCATCGAAACCCAGGGAGTGCGGGACGGTATCGGCACCGCCTTTGTCGAGGCGATGGCAACTGGCGCACGACAGGCTGTTATTCACCGACAGGCGTGGGTCGTTGAACAATCGTCGTCCCAGTTCGACCCGTTTGCTGTCCAGCACCGGAACTGCGGGGAGGGGTTTGAGCGGTCCTTCCAGTGGCGCAGCCGCGGCGCCTGGAGCGAACAGCAAGCCAGTCGAAAGGAGTAATGCGAGTGACGACATGGGGGTTTCCTTACCAGACACAACTTCATGGATGGGGCAGGTGAGGTTGCAGGGAGTCGACCAGGAAGCGGGCGAAGGCGTCAGGCTCCACGGCCTTGCTGAAGTAGAAGCCCTGGCCTTCCTCGCAATGGTGGCGCTTGAGGAAGTCCAGTTGTTCGAGGGTCTCGACCCCTTCGGCGATGATGCTCAGGTTCAGGCTCTTGCCCAGGTCGATGATGCTGCTGACCAGTTTCGCGTCATTGCTGTCGGTACCCAGGTCACGCACGAACGACTGGTCGATCTTCAGCACGTCGACCGGGAATTTCTGCAGGTAACTCAAGCTCGAGTAGCCGGTACCAAAGTCGTCGATGGCCAGGCGCACGCCCAGCTGCTTGATGGCGCGGAGCGTGGCGATGGTGGCGTCGACGTTCTGCATCAGCACGCTTTCGGTGATTTCCAGCTCCAGCAGCTTCGGGTCGAGCCCGGTCTCGGTCAGCGTGCGGGTGAGACGCTCGACGTAGTCGCGCTGGCGAAAGTCGATGGCCGATACATTCACCGACATGCAGATGGGGGGCAGGCCCTGCTTTTGCCAGGCCTGGGATTGCAGGCAGGCTTGGCGCAATACCCATTGGCTGAGGGCGACGATCAGCCCGCTGTCTTCGGCCACCGGGATGAAGTCCGAGGGGAACACCCAGCCGTGGCCGGGCCGGTTCCAGCGCACCAGTGCCTCGGCGCCGACCACCGTGCCCCGGGCCAGGTCCAGCTTGGGCTGGTAGTGCAGGACGAACTCTTCGCGCTGCAACGCCAGGCGCAGGCCGGTTTCCAGGGTCTGCTGCTGGCGCGCGCGCAGGTTCATGTCTTCGATGAAAAAGCTGAAGTTGTTGGGGCCGCTGTCCTTGACGTTGCGCATGGCGGTCTCGGCATTCTTGATCAGCGTTACGGCATCGGCGCCGTCGTAGGGGTAGATGCTGATGCCCAGGCTGGCGGTGACCGTCAGGTCGTGGCCCGCCACGGAATGAGGGGTGTTGACGGCAGCCAGGAGTTTTTCGGCCACCCCCCGGGTCTGCTGCGGGTGCAGGATGTCGCCGATAATCACCACGAACTCGTCCGAGCCGTAGCGAAACACCGAGTCGGACTCGCGCACCGCCGCCGCCAGGCTGCGGGCGACGAGCTTGAGCATCTCGTCTCCCGCCGGGTGTCCGAGTGCGTTGTTGATGCGCTTGAAACGGTCCAGGCCGATGAACATCACCGCCAACTGGCGGTCATGGCGGCGCGACTGGGATAGGTGCTGGGTCAGGCGGTCGCCCAGCAAGGTGCTGTTGGGCAGCCCGGTGAGCACATCGTAATGCAGCAGGTGCGACACGCTCAGCAGTTCCTGGACCCGTTCCTCGATGGTCTGTTCCAGGTTGCGCATCTTGCTCGCCGCGTCCTGCGTCAGCTGCCACTTCCAGGTCAGGGCACTGGCCATCTGGCGGATCTCGAGGCTGTCGAACGGTTTTTTCAGGATCAGCAACTGGTCGCCGAACTCGATGCGTTCGGCCATGGCTTCCCATGAGTAATCGGAGAATGCGGTGCATAAGGCGATCTGCAACTGCGGATCGGTTTTCCACAGATGTTCGATGGTCTGCAGGCCATCCCAGCCCGGTGGCATGCGCATGTCGATAAAGGCCAGGGCATATGGCCGACCTTCGGCCTGGGCGCGCTTGACCAGCTCCACGGCTTCCTCGCCCTGATAGGCCGAGTCCAGCTCGAAGTGCTGATGGGGTTTGCGGCTGGTGCCGAGCAGCACGGCTTCGGTGTTGTCCAGAAGCCCTTCGTCTTCGGGGCTGAGAATCTTGCGAAAGTCCCGATGGATCGCCGGGGTATCGTCGATGATCAGAATTCGCCGATTGGGCACCACGGATAACGGGCTCACCTGAAGTTCTCCGACGTCGGATCCGCCGACCAGGCGCTGCCATCCACCGCAGCGGACCTGGCCTTGAGCAGTTCGCCAGCCTGGTCGCTGTCGACTGCCGTACCAAGTGAGTGCCCCAGTGGCGTGCCGCTGGATATCAGGGTGGTGCGCTGCTCCTGGGTTTCCACCCCTTCGGCGGTGACCCCGATCCCCACCTCGCGGGCAAAGTTGAGGATGGCCCGCAGGGTCATGGCGTTGTCCGGGTCGCTGCTGGCGCTGTCGAGAAAGCGCTGGGCCAGCTTGAGGTGGTTGACCCTGTAGGTCTTGAGGTAATCGAACGAGGAATACTCGGTGCCGAAATCGTCGATGGCGATCTTCACGCCCAGCTCGCACAACCTCGGCAGGATATCGTTGTGGGTCCATTTGGTCTGGGCCAGGGTGCCCTCGGTGACGTCGAATCTCAGGTCCCACGGGCACAGGCCCCAGCGCGCGGTGGTGCGCAGCACGTCGTAGATCAGTTCCGATCCGGTCTTGAGCTGGACCAGGGATAAATGGATCGCAATCAACGGCGGCGCCACGTTCTGGTCGCGCCAGGCGCTCATCTGCCGGCAAGCCTGGTCCAGCAGCCAATGGCCGAGGGCGATGACGATGCCGGTCTTCTCGGCCGCAGGCATGAAGTCCTCGGCCTCGAGCCAGCCGCGCCGGGGGTGGAGCCAACGGACCTGGGCCGCCATGCCGAGGATCCTGCCAGTGCCGAGGTCGACTTCCGGCAGGTAATGCAGGTGCAGTTCGTCGCGTTCCAGGGCCAGCTTCAGGTCGTTGGCCAGGGTCACCCGCTCCGTGACTTCCCGGTTGATTTCCTCGCTGTGGAAATGGAACTGGTTGCGGCCCTGGTCCTTGGAGCGATACAGCGCCATGTCTGACTGCGCCATCAGGCTTTCGGCGCTCAGGGTCTGCGGGCTGTAGAGGCTGATGCCGATGCTCACCGAGATGCGCACCTCGTTGCCTTCCAGCGAGTAGGGCAGCACCAGGGTGTCGCGGATTTTCGTCGCCAGCGCGGCGCAGTGCGTGGCCTCGTCGACGTTCAGTTGCAGGATCGCGAACTCGTCGCCGCCCAGGCGCGCCACCACGTCGTTTTCCCGGGTGCAGGCCCTGATGCGTCGGGACACTTCCTGCAACAACAGATCGCCGATGGGGTGGCCGAGGGTGTCGTTGATGCGCTTGAAGTGGTCCAGGTCCAGGTAAAACATCGCGAAGGGTGAGGCTCCCCGCCGGGCCGCGGCGAATGCCTGGTGCAGGCGCTCGATCAGGGTGGCGCGGTTGGCCAGCCCGGTCAGGCTGTCGGTGCGGGCCATCAGGGCCATCTTTTCTTCGGCCAGCTTGCGTTCGGTGATGTCGAGGATGATCCCTTCCACTTCGACCAGTTGGCCCTGGTCGTTGCGCACCGGGATGTAGCGGTTTTCCACCCAGCGGAAGGCACCGTCGCCGGTGCGCATGCGGAACTCGATGGACGCTCCCGCCACATCCCGGTCGAGGACCCGGAGCATGGCGCTCTCGACCTTGGCCTGGTCGTCGGGGTGGATCAGCGTCTGGGCCCAGTCGTCCGAGGCCACCAGTTGCGCCGCCACATGGCCGAACTTGGTGATGTTGTGGGAGATGTACATCAACCTGAACGACGGCTCGCCGCGCAGGCGATAGAGGATGGTAGGGCTGTTCTGCACGATGATGTTGGCATCGGCCAGCTCGCGGGTGCGCTCCTCGACCGCCTGTTCCAGCTGGTCCATTTTCAGCGCGGCGTCTTCGGTCATCTGCCATTTGACGGTCAGGGCGCTGGCCATCTGGCGGATCTCGATGGCATCGAAGGGCTTTTTCAGGATCAGCAGGCGGTCGCCCAGTTGCAGGCGCTCGGCGATGTCTTCCCACGAGTAGTCGGAGTAGGCGGTGCACAGGGCGATTTGCAGCTTGGGGTCGACCTGCCACAGGCGCTCGATGGTTTCCAGGCCGTCCCAGCCAGGCGGCATGCGCATGTCGATAAAGGCCATGGCGTAGGGCGCATTGCGTTCCAGCGCCGCTTGCACCATGTTCAGCGCCTCCCGGCCCTGGAACGCCGAGTCGAGGTAAAAGTGCTCCAGCGCGGCACTCACGGGCGTACCGAACAGGGCGGCCTCGGCGTCGCTGAGGCTGTCCTCGGGGGCATCCGTGCAGGCGAGGATCTTGCGAAAATCCTCGTGGATCGACGCCGTGTCGTCGACGATCAGAATTCGCCGGTTGGTCCGGTCTGCCGACGCCATCATCGTCGTGCTCCAACCCAGCGCGGGGACCTTGTATATAAGCTCATCGGGCTTCCCTTCCTGCTTCCTGGACATGCAATCCATTTTCGCCTTGAGCATAGTCAGGCTCCCCTGTATGCGCTAATCGGCCGGCGTCAAATACATGCCGAAACGCTACAAGTCATCTAGCCTGTCCCAGAAGGCAGGTCTGATCGAAGTCAAAGGGGAGGGGGAGACATGGAAGAACATACAGTGGGCGCAGCCCTGAACAGATCGACGGTACTGCTGGTCGACGATGAGGAATCGATTCTCAATAGCCTTCGCCGGCTGTTACGCGGCCAGCCTTACGACATCCTGCTGGCCGACAGCGGTACCAAGGCCCTGGAAATCCTCGAGCAGCGGCCGGTCGACGTGGTCATGAGCGACGCCCGGATGCCGGGCATGGACGGCGCGACCTTGCTGGCCCATATCCATCAGCGTTATCCATCGACGCTGCGCATTCTGCTCACCGGTTATGCCGACATGACCTTGATTGCCAAGGCCATCAACGAAGGGCAGATCCATCGCTATATCAGCAAGCCCTGGAACGACGAGGACATGCTGGTGACGCTGCGCCAGGCCCTGGCCCATCATCACTCCGAAAGCGAGCGCCTGCGTCTGGAAGCGCTGACCCGGCAGCAGAACGAGCAACTGAAGAGCCTCAATTCGACCCTGGAAAAGCGCGTTGCGGCGCGCACCGCCGAGCTGCAACAGACCGCCGACATGCTCGACCTGGCCTATGAAGAGCTCAAGCGCAGCTACGTGACCGGCACCGAGGTGTTTTCGCTGCTGGCAAACCTGCGCTTGCCCAAGGCCAAGCAGACCAACCGGCAGATCATCGAACTGATTCGCGTCTACTGCATCACCCATGGCCTGGATGAAAGCGAAAGCCGCGACATGACCATGGCCGCCGCGTTGTACAACATCGGCAAGCTGAGCTGGACCGACAGCATGATGACCGCGCCGGCGGATCTGCTGCACCACACCGAGCGCGACCTGTACCGCGCGTATCCGAAACAGAGCGAGTCGCTGCTGATGACCCTGGAGCCGATGAAGGACGCGGCGCGCATCATCCTGCATCACCAGGAACGCTGGGATGGCAGCGGTTTTCCCGATCATCTCAAGGGCGAGGCCATTCCACTGGGCTCGCGCTGGCTCAAGCTGGCCGTGGATTTCATCGAGTTGCAGCGTGGGCTGATCCTCGAACGGCAGATGAACAGTGATGAGGCGCTGCTGTTCATTCGCAAATACGCCGGCAAACTCTACGATCCGGACCTGGTGGAGGACTTCGTTGGCGTCTGCGCGGCCTATCAGAACGATGTCACCCTGGCCGATCCGACGGTCCGGGTCCTGACCACCCGGGACCTGGCTGCGGGTATGACCCTGGCGCGCAACCTGAATGCCGACAACGGCATGCTGCTGCTCAATGCCGGCAAGGTGCTGAGTGGCCCGCTGGTGGACAAACTCATCGCTTTCGAGGCGATGGAAGGGGCGAAATACAGCATCTTCGTCAAAATACCCGAAGAGCCGGAAGCGGCGGCCTTAGCCGCCGGTTGAGGGACGAACGGGTTAACCGCCGCTGGCGGCGACAATGCCGGCCACCTGGCGTGGCTGGCAGTTGAGGTAGGGCGAGGATTTCAGCCACTGCTGGTCGGGGTACCAGGAAAACATGAACTGGCCGTCCTTGAGGCGGTCGATCACCTGGCGCGCCACTTGTGGCCGCACGGCCGGGCAACCCAGGCTGCGGCCGATGCGCCCTTGGCGTCGGCTCCACAGGGGGCTCACATAGTCGGCCGCGTGAATCACAATGTCCCGATCGCGGGCGAGGTCGTTGAAGCCCGGCTCCAGGCCGTCCATGCGCAGCGAATAACCGTGGCTGCCTTCATAACTTTCCTGGGTGCGAAACAGGCCGAGGCTGGACTGGAAGCTGCCCATGCGATTGGAAAACTGGGTGGCGAAGTTTTCCCCGGACTTCTGCCCGTGGGCGACCAGGTCGCGCAGCACCAGGGTTCTTTTATTCAAATCGAAAATCCACAGGCGGCGGGCGGTGGAAGGCTGCGAATAGTCGATGACCGCCAGGTGCCGGGCCTGCCTGGCGCCGCTGTTGACGGCGCATTGCATGGCGCTCAGGGCACTTTTCAGCACTTGGGGATTGAGTTCTGGAGCGGCGTGGGCGAGGCTGTTGTAAAGCAGCGGAGTCGTGTTGTTGGCGGCGAGCGCGGGGCTGCAGATCACGCCTAGGGTGGTCATTGCCAGGCAGAGCCGGCGCAGGAAGATCAGCATTCTAGAGTGTCCCCACAGTCACTTTGGCTCCTGACGTCCTGTCGCTCTTCTGGCAGTTTTGGTTAGAGGTGGTTGGACGATTTTTCGCAGCCACTGCCGAGGTTGACCATCACCATGATGGCCATGATTGGAGTAAAGCAGTTGTTCAAAAAACACGCATGTTACTTGAGCCTTTTCCTGCTCGCTGTGCCGTTGGTCGCGACTGCTCAGGATGTACCGGTCGATCATGAGAACCCTGTGCAACTGGTATTCACTCGATTGTCCGCTGCCTGTCCGGGGGTGGCGGCGCACCTGGACATTCCCGCCCAGAGCCTGCTACAGGCCTTTTATCAACAGCAGGGTGACCAGCCGATCTGGTCGTCCAGCGCACGTTTGGAGGCGTTGCAGGCACAGTTGCAGCAACTGGCCGACGATGGCCTGGACCCGGCCGACTACCGGTCACCGGCCAGTGCGCTTGCGGGCGACGCGCTGTGCGCCGACCTGAGCTTCAGCCAGCATTACCTGCAAGCCCTGCATGACCTGCATTACGGCCGTCTGTCGCAGGCCCGTTTCGAGCCGATGTGGCACGCCCATCCCTTGCCGCTGGATCGCCAGGCGCAGGTGCTCGCCATCGCCGGACCCGGCCTGCAGGATATCCCGGCGGCCTTCGCGCTGGCGCGGCCGAGCCTCGAGCAATATCAGAACCTGCGCCAGCTGTACGCCCAGCAGCGCCAACTGGAATTGCCTCATTGGCAGCCGCTGCCCAGCGGGCCGCTGCTGCGTCCGCAGATGCGGGACGAGCGGGTGCCGGAGCTGGCGCAACGGCTGTTCAAGGAGGGGTACCTGAGCACACTCGGCAACGAGGGCGATACCCTTTACAGCGGCGACCTGGTGAGCGCGGTGAAAAGCTTCCAGCTCAGCCATTCGCTGCAAGCCGACGGGGTGATCGGCGCGGGGACCTTGAATGAACTGAACATCAGCCCGCAGATGCGCCGCGAACAGCTGCGCATCAACCTCGAACGCTTTCGCTGGCTGGCGCAGGACATGGAGCCCGACAGCCTGCTGGTCAACCTGGCCGCGGCGCAGTTGATCGTCTATCAGGACGGGGTGCCGGTTTGGCAGACCCGCACCCAGGTAGGGCGTGCCGAGCGCCAGACGCCCTTGCTGAAATCCCAGGTCACGCGCCTGACCCTGAACCCGACCTGGACGGTGCCGCCGACCATTTTCCGCGAAGACAAACTGCCGGAAATTCGCCGTGACCAGTCCTTCCTCAATCGGCAGAACCTGCAGGTGCTCGATAGCGAGGGGCATCCCCTGGCAGTGGAGGATATCGACTGGGACAACCCCGGCAATATCCTCCTGCGCCAGGACGCCGGGCCGAGAAACCCGCTGGGGCAGATGGCGATCCGGTTCCCCAACCCATTCTCGGTGTACCTGCACGACACGCCCAGCCAGGCGCTATTCAACAAGGGGCCAAGGGCCTTCAGTTCGGGCTGCGTACGGGTCGAGCATGCGTTGCAGCTGCGCGATCTGCTGGTGAGTCCGGCGGAACGGGTGCGCACCGACGAGTTGCTGAGCACCGGGCTCACTCATGAGTTCAGGTTGTCGACGCCGGTACCGATCCTGCTCACCTACTGGACGGCGCAAGCCGACAGCCATGGCCAGCTGTCCTATGCCCCGGACATCTACGGACGGGATGCGGCCTTGGTGGTGGCGCTGGACAGCAAGCCTTGAGGGCCTGGCCATGGGCATGGGGCGCTGTGCCTTTGGTCAGGAACGGCTGAACATCCGCCGGCGCGCGACGATCTGAATAAGTAAGAGGGCCATAAAGGAGAACCAAAATGGTTCAGCGTCGCCGCCACCACGTCTCGCAGCTGTCCCTTCGTATCGAAGGCCTGCGGGCCAATGTCCTGCAATTCAAACAGGATGAGTTCCAGATCCAGCAAGCCCTGTGCGGCGCTTCGGCGACAGCAAAGGTGCGCGATCTGGAGGATGCCTTCGATGAGATCCGGGAATCGATCAACCACACCGAGGCCTTGCTGGAAGCCCTGGTCCAGGTCGCAGGTGGAGTGGGGGAAGAGGGCGCAGGAGCCTGCCAGGCCGCTGGCCGATAAACGGACTCGGCGCACGCCGGATTCGCGGCTCCAGTCGCAGGCACCGCTACGCGACTGATGAAAACCCGGCCATTGCGTCGGGTTTTTTATGGCGACGCGAATGGCTATCATCGCTCGGTGATTTTTCAGCGTAGGGCGCCATGGCCTTTTTTGAGTTATTCGATCAATTCATGAGAAGTATGCTGGCAGCCTGGCTCTTTGTCGGTATCTGCCAGCTGGCCCGGTTCGTCTTCTCGCAGGCCCCGTCCAGGTTGTCCGGATGGGTCACCCTCGCCGGGCTGGCCTTCTTGATGGTGTACCCCTGCGGTTGGGACTGGGCTTCCGGTTTCATGGAAAACGCCTGGGTGGCGATGTGCAGGGTCTACCAGCATTCGGCCTCTCAACTGGCGCTGTTTCTGGCCGATGCAGCGGGCGCGGCATTGGGCGGCCTGGTCGCCTACCTGATGTCCCGTTATGTCATGGCCGCCCCGGCGCCACTGAAACCTGCCGGTTGAAGTGCTGACAGATACAAAAACAGCCTCGCCACTGTGCGGGGTTTTTTATTGTCTTCAGAAAGTCTGACCTGTCGTCTCTAACTCTTGATGGGGGCCCATCGACTGGCATGAATCAATGGGCTGTGCCTTACTCGAACTTCATCTACTGAGGGATGCGGCCATGACTGAGCGCTATTTGAACCACAGTGAAACCCTTTCCAATGGGTGCAAGATCAAGGTGCGATCAGAGATCCTCAGAGATGGCTCGCTCAAGATGTTCATCGGCATCTACAAGCCGGATGGCAGCGTTATTGTCGAAGACAATGACCTGGCCCCGGATGGCCTGGATATGGAGGATGCGTTTGAGTGGGGGATCGACAGGGCCAAGAAGATTGGCAGCGGGCAGAAGGTTGAGTGATAGGCGTCCGGGCTATGAAATAGCCGCGGAATAGAGCCAGATGCTGAACGGTTCGACTGACTCCACGCCATTTGCCGGCTATCCGTTACGACAGGGGTTGCCCGCGATTCAGGCGTAAAATGGCGGTGCTACCTCGTCAAAAGGAGTCCCATATGATCGCCGACCAAGTAAGCAAACAGGCGTCGGAACAAAGAGTCTGGGATCAATACTTCTGCGCTGCGTTGATTGCGGAAAGCAACCTGACGGCACCGGTCGTAGGAGAGGCCACTCACGAAGACAGGCAGAACCTGTTGATCGCAAGAGCCAGAACGCTCGCCGACAAGATGATGGAATCCAGAAAATAACCAGAGCCCGGCCATAGTGCCGGGCTTTTTGTATTTAGGGCTCTGCCCTTGTGTGGCTGTACGCCCGGGTCTTGTAGCCGCTAGTGCTTTGTCGCAGAGGATTTTGGTTTCCATGGTATTGCCCCATATCGCGTGTGTTGGGGATTCTTCCCGCCGTATCCCGGCGGCTTTATGGTTTAATGAGAAGAATTCTTAAAGGAGATTTTGCTATGGATAAGGCGTTTCGAAATGCTCTATTTCTGACTGGATTGCCCATGGCCGTATGCGGACTTGCCATCGGCATTCCTGCGCTATGGATTGCAGGCTTGGGCTTGATGGTGTGCGGATGGGTAAAGAGCAATAGACGAACGTGATTGCGTCGTCGTTGCTCCGCCTTCCATGAACGGATGCGCATCGAGCTGGGTAGGTTGATGAGTATTTCGGTCTGCAATAGTGATTTCTGGCGGGCGAAGGCGAAGGATGCGAGCACATGACCCGTGCAGCTTGGCACTCTTTGGCATGTCCATAACGGCGCCAATATTTATTGGCGACAGCGCGCTCATTTATTTAGAGGTGCTCTCATTCAATAGTTCGGTTCAGCCACCGATCGCAGGATCCGTCTTTGTTTGGCTCTATTTTCGTGCCACAAAGGCTTAAGAGATGATCTCTTCGTCTGTGTCGCGCGCTCTGGCCGATGGCTGCAGGGTGAGGGCGGGAGGCTTGAGATTAAAATGTGAACCTTCTCAAGGATGAAGTCTATGAAGTATCTCGTCGCTCTGAATGCAGCCGTTGAGCGGTTTATGAACAGGTTTTCCAACAAGCAGATCCTCTTTGTCGGACTCATTGTGCTGGTTGCTGATTACGCTTTGAGGCAGGCCATCCCTGTATATGACTCTAAAATTCTAGGTGTCGTTGGTGGCGGCCTTATCGGTATGAGTGTAGGTCGCCCTCGTCCATCCAGGTGACTGTAATCATGCCGAATACGTTGGGTAGTGTTGGGGATATTGACGGATGCCGGTATAGGACCGGGTAACGCTGGGGTCCCAATTCATAGGGCCGTTGGCTCTCATCGACCTACCATTCACGTTTGTGGCTGATACGGCCTCTCAGGTCAATGCAAGGGACTAACCCAAAGCTGGCTCATTGAATGGGCTTCAGTGCTGGTTTTTGCCACGTCGGTAGGTCAGAAAAGATGCGGAAACTAAGCAGATGATTAGGCGACAAGCCGTTCCGCCAGAAACGAAAAAGCCCCGAATAATCGGGGCTTTAGCGTGACGAATATGGCGGAGGCGATGGGATTCGAACTCATGGACCTGTTACAGTCGACGGTTTTCAAGACCGTTGCCTTAAACCACTCGGCCACACCTCCGTTTTTGTTGCGGGCGCCATAATACCTGAATGAAACACACTGTCAAACTCTGTGCATAGCTTGTTGCAGAGCGTCTGTTATGATCTTTGCCACTGAACGTTTCAAACCAACAGGAGTGTCGCCATGCGCGAACAGGATTACGCAGTTAATAACAGCGTGCAGGCCGAGCAGCTAGAAGTTAGCCGCGTCCTGCGCAACACCTACGGCCTACTCGCTCTCACTCTCGCCTTCAGTGGCGTGATGGCTTACGTGGCCCAGCAGATGCGGGTCGGTTATCCGAACATTTTCGTGGTGCTGATCGGTTTCTACGGTCTGTTCTTCCTCACCAACAAACTCCGTGATTCGGCCTGGGGCCTGGTGTCGGCGTTTGCCTTGACTGGTTTCATGGGCTTCCTGCTCGGCCCGATCCTCAACCGTTACCTGGGCATGCAGGGCGGCGCGGAAGTGGTCAGCTCGGCCTTTGCGATGACCGCGCTGGTGTTCGGTGGTCTGTCGGCCTACGTGCTGATCTCCCGCAAGGACATGAGTTTCCTCGGTGGTTTCATCACCGCCGGTTTCTTCGTCCTGCTGGGCGCGACGCTGGCCAGCCTGTTCTTCCAGATCAGCGGCCTGCAACTGGCGATCAGCGCGGGCTTCGTGCTGTTCTCCTCGGTGTGCATCCTGTACCAGACCAGCGCCATTATCCATGGCGGCGAGCGGAACTACATCATGGCGACCATCAGCCTGTATGTATCGATCTACAACCTGTTCGTCAGCCTGTTGCAGCTGTTCGGCATCATGGGCCGCGACGACTGATCGCCAGCCTTGAAACAAAAAAAGCCCGCTTCGGCGGGCTTTTTATTGTCTGCGATCTGGTCGCCCGGCCAGAGTCAAGCCGGGTCTGGCAGCATACGCAGAGTTTGTTGCTATTCAGGGGCGCTATTCGGCAACGATCAGGCTGCCGTCGGTTTGTTGTTGATAGATGGTGTAGGGCAGCAGCAAGGTGTCGAGCACGCCTGAAGCGGCAATGTCGATCAGCATGCCCCTGGTCGCCGTATCGCCGGTCTTGTTTGGCCGGTTTTCCTGATAGGGGGCGAAGACGCGGCACAGGTCATAGCTGACGCCGCTGTAGATGCGCGGGACCGCTCCGCAATAGCTGTTCTCATTCTTGAGCGTCTGGCTGGCGGCCGCGTCGCTGCGAAACACCGTCTCGATGGTGCCGCAGCCCGTAAGCGTCAATGCCAGCAGCGCCAGAAGCGTTTTCATGCCGTCAATCCTTCGCCGGAAAAACCTGAGTCTAGGCTGTTTTCGGCGCATTACGCCATCGGCGGCAATCGCCGTTTCACCGGGCTTTTCTTGACGATCGCGGTATTGGTTTCCGCGCAGCTGTTGAGGTGGTCGAGCAGGTTGTCCAGTTGCTCCATGTCGCGCACATGCAGGCGGGCGATAAAGCAGTCCTCGCCTGTGACCTTGTCGCATTCGGTGAACTCGGGGATGGCCAGGATCTGCCGTTCGACTTCCTGCAGTTTCCCCGGCAGCGGCCGGATGCGCACGATGGCCTGCAACTGATAGCCGAAGAACCTGGGGTCGACTTCGACGGTATAGGCCTTGAGCACACCGCGCTCTTCCAGGCGTCGCAGGCGTTCGGCGACGCTGGGTGACGACAGCCCGCTGATCTGTGCCAGCGCCTTGAGCGAACGGCGTGAGTCTTCCATCAGGGCGCTGATCAGCGCCTGGTCAATCTCGTCGATCATGTCAGCCTCATTAGGTAAAACCTAAGAAATACCTTGATAAAAAAGGTGTAAGCCGATTTTAGCCTGCCGTTGAGTCTTGAGCGGGGCAGGAGCCGATTGTCATACTTTTGGCTCTTGTTGAGGAGAGTGATCATGGACAAATTGTTACGCCGCGGCTCACTGGAAATGACCGCTGCCATGTTGATTTCCGGGACCATCGGCTGGTTCGTGCTGGTGTCCGGGCAGCCGGTGCTGGACGTGGTGTTCTGGCGCTGCGTATTCGGCGCCGCGACCCTGCTGCTGATCTGCGCCGGCTTCGGTTTTCTGCGCCCCGGCATCCTGACGCGCACCACCTTTCTCCTCGCCGTGCTCAGCGGTGTCGCCATCGTCGGCAACTGGGTGCTGCTGTTCGCCTCCTATTCCCGGGCCTCGATCGCCATCGGCACTGCGGTCTACAACGTCCAGCCGTTCATGCTGGTGGGGCTGGCGGCATTGTTTCTCGGCGAGAAAATCACCGCGCAGAAACTGTTCTGGCTGAGCATTTCCTTTGCCGGGATGCTGGCGATCGTCAGTGCCCATGGCGAGCAAGGGGCAGGGGGCAACGACTATCTGCTGGGGATCGCCCTGGCGCTGGGGGCGGCCCTGTTGTATGCCTTCGCCGCGCTGTTGATCAAGCGCCTGACCGGCACGCCGCCGCACCTGATCGCGCTGATCCAGGTCTGCACCGGGGTGTTGCTGCTGGCGCCCTGGGCCAATCTCTCCGCGCTGCCCACGGCGCCGGGGGCCTGGGCCAGCCTGCTGACCCTGGGCATCGTGCACACCGGGGTGATGTACGTGCTGCTGTACGGCGCGATCCAGAAACTGCCGACCGCACTGACCGGCGCGCTGTCGTTTATCTACCCGATTGCGGCGATCTTCGTCGACTGGTTCGCCTTCGGCCATCGCCTGGAACTGCTGCAATGGATCGGCGTGATCGCCATCCTGCTGGCGGCGGCCGGCATGCAGCAGGGCTGGAGCCTGGGCTTGCGTCGTCGGGCGGCGGCGCAGTAAGCGCCGCGGTCCACTCAGGTGCTGTGGCTGGGCGATTGTTTGCTACTCTGCGGTCCTTCTATCCCGTTCCGCCGAGTACAGAACATGCCAATATCCGACGCTAGTCCTGAACCGCAATCCGTCTGTAACCCGATTACCAGCAGCGCGATCTTCATCGTCGCCACCCTGGCCCCTGGCAGTGACGCCGCCGCCAAGGTACGGGGCTGGTGCGAGGATGTGGCGGGCCTCACCCGTTCGGTTGGCAAGCGGGTGCCCGCGGGTAACCTGTCGTGTGTCTGCGGTTTTGCTTCGGCAGCCTGGGACCGGCTGTTTGGCGGCCCGCGCCCGGCATCCCTGCACGCCTTTCGCGAGTTTGGCCCGCAAGAGCGCCGGGCCGTGGCGACCCCGGGCGACATCCTGCTGCACATTCGTGCGGACCAGATGGACCTGTGTTTCGAGCTGGCGACGCAACTGATCGCGGCGTTGGGCGATGCGATCACGGTGGTCGACGAGGTGCAGGGTTTCCGCTATTTCGATATGCGCAGCATCATCGGTTTTGTCGATGGCACGGAAAACCCGGTCGGGCGCAAGGCCATCGAGTTCACCCTGGTCGGCGATGAAGATCCGGCGTTCAGCGGCGGCAGTTATGTGCTGGTGCAGAAGTACCTGCATAACATGAGCGCCTGGAACGAGCTGTCGGTCGAGGCCCAGGAACGCATTATCGGGCGCAAGAAGCTGTCCGATATCGAACTCGACGATGCCGTCAAGCCGAGCTCTTCCCACAGTGCCTTGACCACCATCACCAAGGACGGCGAAGAAGTGAAGATCCTGCGCGACAACATGCCGTTCGGCCGGCCCGGGGCGGGGGAGTTCGGCACCTATTTCATCGGCTACGCGCGCTCGCCGGAACCTATCGAGCAGATGTTGGAAAACATGTTTGTCGGCCGGCCGGCGGGCAACTATGACCGTCTGCTGGATTTCAGCACGGCGGTGACCGGCGGCCTGTTCTTCGTGCCTTCGGCCGATCTGCTGGAGGCGTTGGCCGAACGCCAGCCCTGATCCGGATGCAACGAGCCCGCGAGGCGAGGGCCTCGCGGGTTCGTTGCATCTGGCTGATTGAAACCACAAACCGGGAAAGGTGCCGGCGCCTAACAATGTGCCGAGCCTTTACCGGTGCAGCCAGCAATCAGTGACTGCTCATCCCGGCCAGCTGCATCATCAGCCGCAGCAGCCCGGCCACCGCACCCAGGGCCAGCACACTGCCAAACCAGATGCCCACCAGCCACGCCAGCCGCCGATACCAGGGGGCGGCCGGACCTTCAGTGCTCGATACCTCAGAGCGTTCCATAAGCCAACTCCATCATCAGTGCGGTGGCGGCGGCCAGCATCAGCAGCCCGCCGAGGAACAGCAGGCTCAGCTGCGCCACCTGCTGGTAGAAAGGCCTCGACCTGGCAGGGGTTCGAAGGGTTTCGCTGTCAATGGTAACCATCGCCGATCCTCACTTTGCCGCGGAACACGTAGTAGCTCCAGCAGGTGTACATCAGGATGATCGGCAGGATGAACAGGGTGCCGATCAGGATGAACAACTGGCTGGACGGGGGCGATGCGGCCTGCCACAGGCTGATGGAAGGCGGCACGATATTCGGCCAGATGCTGAAGGCCAGGCCGATGTAGCCGAGGAACACCAGCGCCAGGGTGAACACGAACGGCCAGTGCGAGTGATGCTGGCGCAAGGTGCGCAGCAGCCCGAACAGCGCCAGCAACCCGAGGACCACCAGGGCGCCGAAGACCACGATATGCGCGTGGGTGAACCAGCGGCTGGCGATCTCCGGATGCAGCAAGGGCGTCCACACGCACAGCACCGCGACCACCGCCATCAGCACGAATGCCAGCGGCCGGCTGTAATGGCGCATCCGCGATTCGAGCATGCCTTCGGTCTTGACCAGCAGCCAGGTGCTGCCCAGCAGCGCGTAGGCGACGATCAGGCCCAGGCCGCAGAACAGTGGGAACGGCGCCAGCCAGTCGAGGTTGCCGCCGGCGAACTGGCGATCGACTACCGGGATCCCGGCGATATAGCTGCCAATCACTATGCCCTGGCAGAAGGTCGCCAGCAGCGAGCCGCCAATGAACGCCATGTCCCAGATATGGCGTTTTTCCGGGCTGGCCTTGAAGCGGAACTCAAAGGCCACGCCGCGGAAGATCAAGCCGGCCAGCATGAAAATCAGCGGCAGGTACAAGGCCTCGAGAATCACCGAATAGGCCAGCGGGAAGGCCCCGTACAGCGCCGCGCCGCCGAGGATCAGCCAGGTCTCGTTACCGTCCCAGACCGGTGCCACGGTGTTCATCATCACGTCGCGCTCCTGCGCGTCCGGGATCAGCGGGAAGAGGATCCCCAGTCCCAGGTCGAAGCCATCCATGATGACGTACATCATCACCCCGAAGGCGATGATCACGCCCCAGATCAACGACAGATCTATACCTTGAATGCCCATGGGCAAGCTCCTTGTTCAGTTGGCAGGGTTGCCGGACGCGAAGGTCTCGGGGACTGCGGACAGCGGCCTGCGCGGCGTGCGGTCCTGGCCGGGGCCGCCTTGTGGCGGATGATCGTGATGGGGCTGCGGGCCCTTGCGGACCAGCTTCATCATGTAGGCGATGCCCACGGTGAACACCGAGAAGTAGATCAGCACGAACAGCGCCAGCGAGATGCTCAGTTGGCTGACCGAGTGGTTCGACGCCGCGTCGGCGGTGCGCTGCAAGCCGTACACCACCCACGGCTGGCGGCCGACCTCGGTGGTGATCCAGCCGGCGAGCATGGCGATCAGCCCGGTCGGGCCCATGAACAGCACCAGGCGCAGGAACAGCCGGTTGCGGTACAGCGCGCCGTTGCGGCGCAGGGCCAGGCCGAGCAGGCCGGTGAGGATCATCAACATGCCCAGCCCGGCCATGATCCGGAAGCTGAAGAAGATGATGGTCGCGTTCGGCCGGTCCTCTTTCGGGAAGCTCTTGAGCGCCGGGATCTGCTTGTCCAGGCTGTGGGTCAGGATCAGGCTGCCCAGGTAAGGCACTTCGATCGCATAACCGGTCTTCTCGGCGTCCATGTCGGGGATGCCGAACAGCACCAGCGGCGTCGGTTGGTTGCCGATGTTTTCCCAGTGGCCTTCGATGGCGGCGATTTTCGCCGGCTGATGTTCCAGGGTGTTCAGGCCATGGGCATCCCCGACCACCGCCTGGATCGGCGCGACGATCAAGGCCATCCACATTGCCATCGACAGCATCTTGCGCACCTGCGGCGTGTCGCTCTTGCGCAGCAGGTGCCAGGCCGCGGAAGAGCCGACAAAAAACGCCGTGGCGACGAACGCGGCGATCGCCATGTGCGCCAGGCGGAACGGGAACGACGGGTTGAACACGATGGCCAGCCAGTCCATCGGCACGATCCGCCCATCGACGATGGAGAAGCCTTGTGGCGTCTGCATCCAGCTGTTGGAGGCGAGGATCCAGAAGGTCGAGATCAGCGTGCCGATCGCCACCATGACCGTGGAGAAGAAGTGCAGCCCACGGCCGACCCGGTTCCAGCCGAACAGCATCACCCCGAGGAAACCGGCCTCGAGGAAAAACGCGGTCAGCACTTCATAGGTCAGCAGGGGCCCGGTAATGCTCCCGGCGAAGTCCGAGAAACGGCTCCAGTTGGTGCCGAACTCGTAGGCCATGACTAGCCCGGAGACCACCCCCATGCCGAAGTTGACGGCAAAGATTTTCGACCAGAAGTGGTACAGGTCCTTGTAGACCGGATTATTGCTTTTCAGCCACAGGCCTTCGAGCACTGCCAGGAAGCTGGCCAGCCCGATGGTGATGGCGGGAAAGATGATGTGGAACGAGACCGTGAACGCGAATTGAATTCGCGCCAGGTCGAGCGCTTCCAGGTTTGGCATGACGATACCCTCAGAGTGGCTCGATACGCGTGCACGGCACGGCCGACCGCGGTGAGCCTTGCGGTTCGCGGTCGACGGCAATGCAGGTTTCGAAAGGGCCGGGGCGACGCGCGCCGCCCCGGGCAGGTTCAATCGACGGAAGACTGGATCAGGTTGCTGGCCGGCGCCGGTTCAAGGCGGATCGCGATGAACTTCGAGGTCGGGGTGAAGGTGCGGTCGCCGTAGCTTTCCAGTGGCACCAGAGGGTTGGTTTCCGGGTAGTAGGCCGCGGCCTGGCCGGCGGGAATGTCGTAGGCGATCAGGGTGAAGCCGCTCACCCGGCGCTCGCGACCGTCGCCCCACAGCGAGATCATGTCGACCTTCTGCCCAGGCTCGTAGCCCAGCTTGCGAATGTCCTGCTCGTTGACGAACACCACGTCGCGCATGCCGTAGACCCCGCGATAACGATCGTCCAGGCCATACAGGGTGGTGTTGTACTGATCGTGGGAACGCATGGTCTGCAGGATCAGCTCCGGCTTCACTCCCAGGTCGCGCACACCCTTGCTCACCAGGTGTTCCGGCAGCACGCCGGGGGTGAACTGGGCCTTGCCGGTGGCGGTTTTCCAGATGCGCTGGGCGGCGTCGTTGCCCAGGTGGAAACCACCGGGGTGCAGCAGCTTCTTGTTGAAGTCCTTGAAGCCGGGAATGGTGTCGGCGATCAGGTTGCGGATCCGGCTGTAGTCCTCGATCACCCACAGCCAGTCGATCGGGTGGCTGCCCAGGGTGGCGTTGGCGATCCCGGCGATGATCGCCGGTTCCGAACGCATCAGCGGCGACTTGGGTTTCAGCTGGCCGTGGGAAATGTGCACCATGCTGAAGGTGTCTTCCACGGTGACGCCTTGCGGGCCCTGGGCTTGCAGGTCGATATCGGTGCGCCCCAGGCACGGCAGAATCAGCGCCTCGCGGCCGGTGACCAGGTGGCTGCGATTGAGTTTGGTGGCGATGTGCACGGTCAGCTCGCAGTTGCGCAGGGCCGCATGGGTGCGCGGGCTGTCGGGGGTGGCCTGGGCGAAGTTGCCTCCCAGGCCGATGAACACCTTGGCGCGACCCTCTTCCATGGCGGCGATCGCCATCACCGTGTTGTGTCCGTGCTTGCGCGGCGCCTTGAAGGCAAAACGCGCTTCCAGGGCATCGAGCAACTCGGCGGGGGCCAGTTCGTTGATGCCCATGGTGCGGTCGCCCTGCACGTTACTGTGGCCGCGCACCGGCGACAGCCCGGCGCCCGGACGGCCGATATTGCCGCGCAGCAACTGCACGTTGACCACTTCCTGCACGGTCAGCACCGAGTGGGTGTGCTGGGTCACGCCCATGGCCCAGCACATGATCACCCGCTTGGCCTTGCGGTACATGCGCGCGGCCAGCTCGATGTCCTCCAGGGACAGCCCGGACTGTTCGAGGATGTGCTCCCAGCTGGTGGCGTCGACCTCGGCCAGGTAGGCGTCCAGGCCCGAGGTGTGCTCGGCGATGAAGGCGCGGTCGAACACCGCCTCGCCATTGTTCGCCAGGGCTTCGCGTTCCCACTGCCAGAGGAACTTGGCGATGCCGCGCATGGCCGCCATGTCGCCGCCCAGGGCCGGGCGGAAGTAGGCGGAGGAGGTGGGTTCCGAGCCGTTGGTGAGCATTTCCAGCGGGTGCTGCGGGTGCTGGAAGCGTTCCAGGCCACGCTCTTTCAGCGGGTTGAAACAGATCACCTGGGCGCCACGCTTTACTGCCTCGCGCAGCGGTTCGAGCATCCGTGGGTGGTTGGTGCCAGGGTTCTGGCCGATGACAAAAATGGCGTCGGCTTCCTCCAGGTCATCGAAGGTCACCGTGCCTTTGCCCACGCCAACGCTGTCGTCCATGCCCAGGCCGCTGGCCTCGTGGCACATGTTCGAGCAGTCGGGGAAGTTGTTGGTGCCGTAGGCGCGCACGAACAGCTGGTAGAGGTAGGCGGCCTCGTTGCTGGCCCGGCCCGAGGTGTAGAACTCGGCCTGGTCGGGCGACTCCAGAGCGTTCAGGTGCTTGGCGATCAGGGCGAAGGCATCGTCCCAGCTGGTTTCGACGTAGCGGTCAGTACTGGCGTCGTAACGCATCGGGTGGGTCAGGCGGCCCTGGTATTCGAGCCAGTAGTCGCTTTGCGCCGCCAGCGCCGACACTGTGTATTTATTGAAGAAGGCCGGGTTGACCAGGCGCCCGGTGGCTTCCCAGTTGACCGCCTTGGCGCCGTTCTCGCAGAACTTGACCATGCCGTTTTCCGGCGATTCGCCCCAGGCGCAACCCGGGCAGTCGAAACCGCCGTTCTGATTGGTCTTGAGCATGGTGCGAATATTCTTGAAAGCGTTTTCGCTGCCCAACCAGTTTTTGGTCACGGCAATCAGCGCGCCCCAACCGGCGGCTGCTCCCTTGTAGGGTTTGTAGCGTTCAACTTCGCTCATGGTTCTTCTCCAGGACATCACACGTAGGCTGTGCCTAATGCCAAGTCATTGTTCATGACTGTTTTGTTGTGCGGTTAAATGCGATTTTATTTGCAGCCAGTTACAAGGCATGCGCATTTATTCACTTCACGGGTGCCGCTCAAGTACTACGGGAACAAGCCTATGTTGGTCGTGAAGTGCCTGTCTAATCGCTATTAATGACCAGGTGATCGAGATCCTCTATCAGAGAAAAAACCGAAATAAATCAATTGATTATTTGTTTAAGGTGGCGTGCTTCTGGATGCTTTTCTGCTTGATAGATCCTATTGATCAACCGGTTGTTAATAGCGATTAGACGGCGCTTTTAATTGAACTTAGTCTTGCCGCAACAAGGCCCCTCTATAACGGCGGCCTTCCAATAACAGCCTTCTGGTCAATGCGCCTGAAGTGTTGATGGAGGCGGTAATGTCAGATCGAATCCTGCAGGATGGTTTTTCCCGGCGAGTCGACTATCTGCGGATGTCGGTGACCGATCGCTGCGACTTTCGCTGTGTGTATTGCATGGCCGAAGACATGCAGTTCCTGCCACGGCAACGCATCCTGACCCTGGAGGAGCTCTATCAGCTGGCGCACAGCTTCGTCGCCCTGGGCACGCGGAAAATCCGCCTGACCGGGGGCGAACCCCTGATCCGCCAGGGCGTCGTCGAGCTGTGCCGGCGCATCGCCGCGCTGCCGGGGCTGCGCGAGCTGTGCATGACCACCAATGGCTCGCAGCTGGGCAAGCTGGCGGCGCCCCTGTTCGAGGCCGGGCTCAAGCGCCTGAACATCAGCATCGACAGCCTCGATGCCAGGCGCTTTCGCGAGCTGACCCGCACCGGCGACCTGGCCCAGGTCATCGCCGGTATCGATGCGGCGAACGCCGCCGGTTTCCAGCACACCAAGCTCAACTGCGTGGTGATGAAAGGGCGCAACGATCACGAGATCAACGACCTGGTGGGGTTTGCCATCGACCGTGGGCTGGACATTTCCTTTATCGAAGAGATGCCCCTGGGGGTGATCAGCGAACACAGCCGCGCCGATGCGTTCTTTTCCAGCGCCCAGGTGCGCGAGCGTATCGCCGAGCGCTACACCCTGATCGACTCCACCGAATCGACCCAGGGGCCGTCGCGCTACTGGCGCCTGGCCGAGGCGCCGGAGATTCGCCTGGGGTTCATCTCGCCCCACAGCCACAACTTCTGCGCCACCTGCAACCGGGTGCGGCTGACCGTCGAGGGCCGGCTCCTGCTGTGCCTGGGCAACGAGCATTCGGTCGATTTGAAGCAGGTGCTGCGCAGCCATCCGGGCGAGCCGGAACGCCTGGAGCGGGCAATCGTCGAGGCGATGAAAATCAAGCCGTACCGCCACAACTTCGAACTCAATGACGAGGTGCAAGTGGTGCGGTTCATGAACATGACCGGCGGCTAGCCCACGCGGTTTCCCTCTCTGCAAAAAGGCTGTCTTGCGATGATCGTCAGATCCAAACCCAACCTGATCAATGTGCTGATTTCGCTCAAGGGCTCGATCGCCAAGCGCATCGCCCTGCGCAGCCTGCTGGTGACCCTGCTGGCCTCGGCGATCGTGTTTATCGAGACCCTGTACCCGGCCTATTTCTCCAGGGTCAACGCCACGCCCTTCACCCTGTTGGGCCTGTCGCTGTCGATCTTCATGAGCTTTCGCAACAACGCCTGCTACGACCGCTGGTATGAAGCGCGCAAGGCCCTGGGCACGCTGGTGACAGAGGTGCGTTCGATGATCCGCGAAACCCAGGCGATCAAGGATTCGCGACAACGCGGCAAGATCCTGCGCGACCTCTGCGGCTTCGCCCATGCCCTCAACGCCAGGCTGCGCCAGGAAGACGAGTTGAGTGCGGCCGGCACCTGGCTGAGCCAATTGCCGCCGGCCCAGGCGCCCAACGTGCCGGACAGCATCCTGCGCCACGTCGGCCAACAGTGTTCGACCCTGGCCGAATCCGGGGCGATCAACGAATGGCGCTACACGCTGCTGGCCAATCACCTGAGCAGCCTGACCAACGCCCAGACCATCTGCGAGCGGATCAAGAGCACGCCATTGCCCTTTCCCTACACGCTGTTGCTGCACCGCACCAGCTACATCTTCTGCATCCTACTGCCCTTTGCCATGGCCGAACCCCTGGGCTGGCTGACGCCGATCTTCACGGCCATCGTCAGTTATACGTTCTTCGGTCTGGATGCCATTGGCGACGAGCTGGAAGACCCCTTCGGCCGGGACGAGAACGACCTGCCGACCAACGCCCTGGTACGCACCATCGAGCGTGAGGTGCTGGATGCCCTGGGGGCGACCCAGTTGCCGCCGGTGCTGCAGCCGGTGGACTTCGTGCTGAGCTGATCGGCGCCCATGCGTTCGCCCTGGCTCCCCCGGGCAACATCAAATACTCAACCCAGCCAGCCGGCTGCGAGGATAACCATGCCCCACGATTCCACCACCCTGACTCACCTGGATGCCGAAGGCCGCGCCAACATGGTCGATGTCAGCGACAAGCAGCCCACCGACCGCGAAGCCCAGGCCCAGGCCTGGGTGCGCATGCGGCCCGCCACCTTGCAGATGATCCAGCAGAACGGCCACCCCAAGGGCGACGTGTTCGCGGTCGCGCGCATCGCGGGCATCATGGCGGCGAAGAAAACCCATGAACTCATCCCGCTGTGCCACCCGCTGATGCTCAGCTCGATTCACCTCGATCTGAAAGCCGTCGAGCCCGACAGCGTCAGGATCGTCGCCAGCTGCCGGCTGAACGGCCGCACCGGGGTCGAGCTGGAAGCCCTCACCGCGGCCAGCGTGGCCGCGCTGACTATCTACGACATGTGCAAGGCGGTCGACCGCGGCATGGTCATCGACAGCATCCAGCTGCTGAAGAAACAGGGCGGACGATCAGGCACCTTTGAAGCGGGAGTCACCGCATGATTCTGATCAACTACTTTGCCCGCTATCGCGAGCAGCTCGGTATCGGCGGCGAGAAGATCGCGCTGGATGATTCGTTGCGCAGCGTCGGCGACGTGAGGACATTGCTGATGGCCAGGGGCGAGACCTGGCAGGCGGTGCTCGGCGAAACCAGCCTGATGTGCGCGCTGAACCAGGACCTGTGCAACCTCGACGCACCCATCGAGGACTTCGACGAGATCGCGTTTTTCCCACAAGTCACCGGGGGCTGAACCATGACCGTGCACGTCCAGGCCGAGGCCCTCGACCTCGATCGACTGCATCACGAAGTACATGGCGGGGACCCGAGCGTTGGCGCGGTGGTGACCTTCGTCGGTTATGTGCGCGACCTGAATCTGGGGGAACAGGTCGGCAGCCTGTTCCTCGAACATTACCCGGGCATGACCGAGCGCGCGTTGCAGCGCATCGTCGATGAGGCCAATCAGCGCTGGCCGCTGCAACGGGTCAGGGTCGTGCATCGGGTGGGACTGTTGCAGGTGGCTGAGCCGATCGTGTTTGTCGGCGTCGCCAGCGCCCACCGGCAGGCGGCCTTCGAGGCCTGCGCCTTCCTGATGGACTACCTGAAAACCCGCGCGCCGTTCTGGAAGCGTGAACAGACTTCGTACGGCGAGCGTTGGGTGGATGGCCGGGAGAGCGACCAACTGGCTGCCAGTCGCTGGTAGGGCAGGGATGCGCCCTGCGGCGCAGCAGCTTTAGTCGGCCGTTGGCTCTGGTGCGGCAAACAGTTTCCTGGCTTCGGCAAAGCACTTTTCGGCGATGGCCGAGCGCGGTTCGGTCTTGCGCATCACCAGGCCCAGGGGCGCCAGCACACTGGCATCCGGCAGGTTGATGAACGCCAGGTTCTCGATCGGATTTTCCAGGCCGCTGGACAGCGGCATGATCGAGCAGCAGAAGCCTTCGTGAATCGCCTGGAACAGCTGATAGGTGGAATCGCTTTCGAGGATCGGCTGCGGGTCGAGGCCGCGGCTGCGGAAACTCAAGTCGATGGATTTGCGGTAGTGCATGCCATTGCTGATCATCCCCAGGGGCAGCTCGGCGGCTTCTTCCCAGCTCATTTCGCTGCCTTCGAAATGGAAGTGGCGGGTGTCGTACAGCAGGCCGACGCGGGTTTCGCCGATCTCGAAAAACTCGAAGTAGTTCGGGTTCACGTGGTCCAGATAACACACCCCCAGGTCTAGCTGGTTGTTGCCCAGGCCCTCGATGATCTGATCCGAGCTCATGGATGAGAGGGCGAACTTGAGTTCCGGGAAACTCTTGGAAAGGCCCTGGACGTAGCCAATCGGGTTGAAGCTGCTCAGCGGCACCAGGCCCAGGCGCAGGCTGCCGACCAGTTGGCCGCGGCATGCGGCGGCTTCGGCGAACAGCCCGTCATGGGCGGCGAGCAGGGTCCGCGCCCAGGCCAGCACCCGTTCGCCGGCCTCGGTGAAACCTTCGAAACGCTGGCCACGCTTGACCAGCACCAGGTCCAGCTCGTCCTCCAGATTGCGCAAGCGCATGGACAGGGTCGGCTGGGTAATGTGGCAGCGCGCGGCGGCCTGGCCGAAGTGTCGGGTCTGGTCCAGGGCGATAAGGAACTTGAGTTGTTTGATGTCCACGGTGGCACCTGCTGAGGAAGGGGTTGGTAAGGTCGGTCTCCAGGATGCACGCAGCGCTTGGAAATCCCGAGCCGACCTTTTGGAGGAAAAGACGGTGCACCCGTTCGGTGGCACGCGGAGCTGCTAAAAAATGCTGTTAAAAAATGTCGTTAAAAAATGCCGTTAAGAAAGTAGCTCAGGAGTATTGAAGTTGCTCAGGCGCGGGTCGTTCTCGGCGCAGACCAAGGCTTGCGGCCGGTGCTTCGACAAGGCGCGTTGCAGGCTGCGTTCGCCGGCGTCCCAGTCTTGTTGCAGGCTCGCCAGCAAGGCCTTGGGGATCAGGCTGAACATGGGTTGCCAGTGGCCGGCCTGCTGCACCATCAGCACCGAGTCCGCGGCGGGGCGCGCCGCTAGCATGGCGCTGATCAGCGTGGCATCGATTTTCGGCGCGTCGCAGGCGAACACCAGCAGCCACGGATGACGCGCCACCGCCAGGCCGGCGAGCACACCCGCCAGTGGGCCCGGGAAGTCCTTTTGCGAGTCTTCCACCAGTTGGTCGGCATAGGCCCGGTACTGCTCGGCGTTGCGGTTGCAGGAGATGATCAGGTCGTCGCTGAAGGGCCGGACCGCCGCCTGCACATGGGCGATCAGCGGCTTGCCCTGCCAGGGCAGCAAACCCTTGTCCCGTCCGCCCATGCGCGCGCCACGGCCGCCGGCCAGCAACAGTACCGAGCAGGGGATGGACGAAGGGGAAGCGGGGCAGGTCGGGGTCATGGTTCAAGGCACGCTGGTTGGGTATCGGGACGATCTCATTGTCGCCGCCGCGAGTCCAATCGGAAGTATCGAATGTCCGATCAAAAGGCTCTATCGACCGCGGATTTCACCGCGCCGACCCGCGTTTTCCAGGGAAAAAAGTCTTGATAGATGGGCTCGATAAAGTGGTCGGCCAGAGTGATTAGACACTGACGGTTTCAGCGCTTTAGCCTCTGGCAATGGTTTTTATGACTGCCTGCCGGAGAAAGACATGAGCGTGAAATCGGATGCATTGTTTGTCCCCCTGAATATTGCCGTGCTGACCGTCAGCGACACCCGCGAATACGCCACCGATACCTCCGGGCAATTGCTCGTCAGCCGCCTGCTGGAAGCCGGCCACACCCTGAGCGAGCGCAACCTGCTCAAGGACGACCTGTACAAGATCCGCGCCCAGGTCGCGCTGTGGATCGCCGATGAAAATATCCAGGTGGTGCTGATTACCGGCGGCACCGGCTTCACCGGACGCGACAGCACCCCCGAGGCGGTGAGCTGCCTGCTGGACAAGCAGATCGACGGTTTCGGCGAACTGTTCAGGGCGATCTCCATCCTCGATATCGGTACTTCCACCGTGCAGAGCCGGGCCCTGGCCGGGCTGTCCAACGGCACTCTGGTGTGCTGCCTGCCGGGCTCCACCGGCGCCTGCCGGACCGCCTGGGAAGGCATCCTCGCCGAGCAGCTCGACGCCCGCCACCGGCCGTGCAATTTCGTGCCGCACCTCAAGCAGGTGCAAGCCTGCGGGACCCGCGGATGAGCCCGTCACCGCTGATGCCGGTGGAGGAGGCCATCGCCCGCTTGCTGGCCATGGCCGAGGCGCAACGCTTGCAGGACAGCGAGTCGGTGGCGCTGGGCGAGGCGCGGCAACGGGTGCTGGCCAGCGACCTGGTGGCGACCCTGGACCTGCCGCCCTGGCCGAACAGCGCCATGGACGGTTATGCCTTGAACCTCGAGGGCTGGGACGGGCAGCCGCTGGCGGTGTCACAACGCATTTTCGCCGGCCAGGCCCCCGAGCCGTTGCTGCCGGGCACCTGCGCGCGAATCTTCACCGGCGCGCCGCTGCCCGAGGGCGCCAACAGCATCGAGATGCAGGAGAGCGTCGAGCAGCTCGATGACGGTCGCGTCCGCTTCAAGCAGCCGCTGAAGGCCGGCCAGAATATCCGCACCCAAGGCCAGGAGAACCGCGCCGGGCAAGTGCTGCTGCGTGCCGGCAAACGCCTGGGGCCGTTCGAACTGGCCATCGCCGCGGCCCAGGGCTGTACCCATCTGCCGCTGGTGCGGCGGCCACGGGTGGCGCTGTTGTCCACGGGCGACGAACTGGCCGAGCCGGGCACGCCCTTGCGCCCCGGCTGCATCTACAACAGCAATCGCACCCTGCTCAGCCACTGGCTGAGTGCCCTGGGCTGCGAGGTGATCGATGCCGGGATTCTCCCCGACCAGCCGCAGCAGACCCGGCTGCGCCTGGAGCAGCTGCAATGCGCGGCGGACCTGATCCTGACCACCGGCGGGGTGTCCGCTGGTGATGCCGATTGCCTCGGCCAGGTGCTGCGCGAGTGCGCCACCCCGGTGTTCTGGAAACTCGCGATAAAACCCGGCAAGCCGCTGACGGTGGGGTGCTTCGGCAGGGTGCCGGTGATCGGCCTGCCCGGCAACCCGACCTCGGCCCTGGTGACCTTTGGCTTGCTGGCCCGGCCTTATCTGTTGCGCATCCAGGGTGTCGAGGAGGTCATGCCATTGAGCTTCCCGGTCAGCGTCGGTTTCGACTGGCCGAAAGCGGGCAGCCGTCGCGAGTACCTGCGGGCCAGGCTGGAGGAGGGGCGCGTCGTGCTTTATCCGAACCAGAGTTCCGGCGTGTTGCTGGGCGCTTCCTGGGCCGATGGGCTGGTGGAGATTCCCGAGGGCAGCACCTTGCGGGCCGGTGAGCCGGCGCGGTTCATTCCGTTCAGCGAATTGTTCTAGCAGGCGCGGTCTGGCGGCAGGCGCAGGGCCCTCAGATCTTCCAGTGCTCCGCGCTTTTCGCCAGGCGCTGGCGCATCTCGTTGAGGTTGGCCACCAGTTGCCGGGTCAGCAGGCGGTAGCCGTCCAGCACGCTGTAGACCGAGGTGTCGAAGGTCGAGGAGGACGGGCCATCCAGGGGCCGCCCCAGGCGTCTGGTGGCGCCGGATTGCAGGGCGCGGGCCATGCCCACCAGCTGTATGCGCACCTGCCGGTGCTCGTGTTTCAACACCTGTTGCAGCTGCTCGCGAGCCTGTGGGTCGCTGAGGTTCGGCCGGGTATTGCCGAGGATTTCCAGGGTGCTGAAGCACATGCGCAGGTTGCGCTGGATGGCGTCCAGTTCGGTCATGGAGATCCGCACTTCCTTGGACACCGAGGGCATCAGCGAGCGCAATTGCAGCAAGGTGCTGTTGAGGCGCCCGAGCAACTTCAAGTGTTCATCGTCGGTCACCGACTGGCCGCCGATGATGCGTCCATAAAGGGTGGCGCAGTCGCGCAAGGCGCTGGCCAGGTTGTAGCGCCAGGAATACACCGCATACAGCGGAATGGCGAAGGAGAAGGCCAGGGCCAGGGCGATGCCGATCAGGATGTCCACCGTGCGCCACAGGCCATCGCTGACGTGGTTGTCGCCATGGCCGGCGACGATGAACACAGTGATCGCCGCCAGCAGCGCGGTGTAACCGCCCTTGCCGATGGCGTGATAGGAGAAATACCCGCACACCACCGACATCCCCAGGTAGGTCAGCCAGGACATGCCCAGGTAAGCCTGTTGCACCACCAGCACCAGGCCGACGCCCGCGCCGATCAGGGTGCCGATGGCCCGTTCCGCGGCTTTCTTGCCGATATTGCCGTGGTGCTGCAAGCCGCCGATCACCACCAGCATGGTCACCGACGCCCATTCGCCGTGAGGCAGGTTGAGGCCGGTGGTCAGCGCGATGGTGGCCAGCAACCCCAGGGCCACGCGCACCGCATGGATCAGCTTGGCGTAGCGGTAGCGCCGATACGGGTCCAGTACCGGGAGCAGGAATCGGCGCAACAGCGGTGGCAGGCGAAAGGATCGCCAAGGGGTTGGCAGGCCCAGGGGAAATTCTCCGTTTCTAGAAAATGTAATCGGTGGTCAGGAAGCTCGACTCGCGGTTACGGATGATGTCGCTGATCAACTCCTTGTTGCTCTCCTGGAACTTGGTGGCCACCAGGGTGCGGATCGAGAAGGTGCGCAACGCGTCATGTACCGACAGCGTACCTTCGGCGGAGTTCTTGCGCCCGTTGAACGGGTAGGTGTCCGGGCCGCGCTGGCACTGGGCGTTGAGGTTGATCCGCCCGACCTGGTTGGCGAAGGCGTCCACCAGCCGTCCGACTTGTGCCGGTTGGGTGCCGAAGATACTCAGCTGCTGGCCGAAGTCCGATTCCAGGACGTAGTCGATCACCGTTTCCAGGTCGCGATACGGCACGATCGGCACCACCGGCCCGAACTGCTCTTCCTGGTACACGCGCATCTGGCTGTTCACCGGGTACAGCACCGCCGGGTAGAAGAACGAGGCCCGCGCTTCGCCGCCGCCGGGGTTGACCACCTTGGCGCCCTTGTCGATGGCGTCGGCCACCAGGGCGTGCAGGTAATCGACCTTGCCCGACTCCGGCAGCGGCGTCAGCGCCACGCCCGGTTCCCACGGCATGCCGGGTTTGAGGCTGAGCAGCTTGGCGTTGAATTTCTCGATGAAGGCATCGACCACGGTTTCGTGGACGAAGAGGATTTTCAGCGCAGTGCAGCGCTGGCCGTTGAACGACAGCGAGCCGGTGATCGCCTCGTTGACCGCGTTATCCAGGTCCACCTCCGGCAGCACGATGCCAGGGTTTTTCGCGTCCAGGCCCAGGGCCGCGCGCAGGCGGTGCGGCTTGGGGTGCAGTTTCTTCAGGTCGCTGGCGGCCTTGTTGGTGCCGATAAAGGCGAAGATATCGATCTTGCCGCTGGCCATCAGCGCGCTGACGGTTTCCCGGCCGCTGCCGTAGATCACGTTGATCACCCCGGCCGGGAAGCTGTCGCGGAAGGCTTCCAGCAGCGGGCGGATCAGCAGCACGCCGAACTTGGCCGGCTTGAACACCACAGTGTTGCCCATGATCAGCGCCGGGATCAGGGTGGTGAAGGTCTCGTTCAGCGGGTAGTTGTACGGGCCCATGCACAGCGTCACGCCCAGCGGCACGCGGCGGATCTGGCCGAGGGTGTCCTGTTCCAGCTCGAAGCGGCTGGAGCGGCGGTCGAGTTCCTTGAGGGCGTTGATGGTGTCGACGATGTAGTCGCAGGTGCGGTCGAACTCTTTTTCCGAGTCCTTAAGGTTCTTGCCGATTTCCCACATCAGCAGCTTGACCACCGCCGAGCGCTGTTCGCGCATGCGCCCGAGGAAGGCTTCGACGTGCTGGATGCGTTCGGCCACGCGCATGGTCGGCCAGGCGCCCTGACCACGGTCATAGGCGCGCACGGCGGCGTCGAGGGCGGTCAGCGCGGTGTCGGCGTCGAGCAGCGGGGTGCTGCCGAGAATCACTTGCTCGTCGCCATTGGCGGTGTCCAGGTACACCGGGCTGCGCACCAGGGCCAGGGGCCCGTTCCAGGTCTGCAACTGACCGTCGACCAGGTACTCGCGTTGCTCGACCTGGCCGTCCAGGCGGTACTGCTCGGGGATGTCGGCGGCGACGGGAAACAGCGTGTTCAACAGATGGGCTGTGGTCATGACTCTATTCCGTAATGGCAATGGGCAATGCACCGGCGGGCTGGATAGCGCGCCGGCGCTGACGGGCGAGACAGGTCTTCAAGGTTTGTTTCTACGGGTATACGCCTTGATGTCTCGGGTCTTTAGCAAAAAGCTGGGCCAAAATGGCGGAAAGTCGTGCAGCAGAGGTGTGATGGTGTGGTTCTTTGGGCCAAGAGTAGCCGCTTTTTCCCATGGAAAAACAGCCTTTGTTTCAACCGGCGCTGAACAATTGGCGGATCAGCTTGGGCGTGCTGCCGGTCCAGCGTTTGAATGAGCGGCGGAAATTCGCCGCGTCGTTGAAGCTCAGGTACTCGGCGACTTCTTCGTTGCTCAGGCCCTTGATCCGGTACAGGTACAGCGCCACATGCTTGCGCACCAGGTCCGCCTGCTGCTGGAAACCGCTGCCGTGCTTGTGCAGCTTGCGCTTGAGGGTGGCCGGGCTCATGCCGAAGGCCTGGGCCGTCTGTTCCAGGCTCGGCGCCTGGCGCACCTGGCCTTGCAGGTAGCGGTAGACGCAGTCGAGAAAGCTCGAGGCAAAGCCCAGTTGCTCGAGCTGGCCCAGGGCTTCCTGGCGCGCCACCTGGCCGGCGGTGGCCGAGGCGTTGGGCCAGGCCTGGGTGAGGAATTCGCGGGGGATGCGCATCAGGTCCATGGGCCGCTTGAACTGGGTGTGCTCGCCCAGGTGCACCCAGTACTGCTCGACATAACGCGGCTCGGCATGGCTGAAACAGCATTCCCACGGCAGGCGCTGGCCGCTCAGCCACTGACTCATGGCCACCAGCGAGGTCATGCTGGCCTCCAGCAAAAAGCGCCATTGTTCGCCGGCGCCGCAGCTGTCCAGCCAGTAGAAATAGGCGTGCCGGTCATCCAGCAGCAAGCGCGGGCTGGCCAGCGGGCTGAGCAGCGCCTGTTGCTGCACCAGGGTGTCGAGGGCCTGGTGCAGGTTCTGCGCGTGGCGCAGGGCGTGGCTGGCGGCGCCGTAGTGGCCGGGCAGCAGGCGCTGACCGAACAGGAAGCTGCTGTCGTCGGCGTCCAGCAGGCGCCGGCTATTGCCGATCAGGCCGAGAAACTGCTGCGGGCTGAGGCGGGTCTGGCCGGCCAGGATGTCCTCGTGGAACAGCCCGGTGCCGCGCAGCAGGCGATGGCTGTCGATGTCCCGCGACAGCGCCAGGTCGATCAGGCTCGCCGGCTGGTAATGCCCGGGAATGAAACGGCTGTCGTTTTCGTACCAACGGGTTTTCAGGGTCATGGCCGGGCCTCAGGCGCTTTTCGCCAGCGGCTGCTTGGCCCGGGCCAGGGCCAGGTTGAGACGCTTGAGCAGCACTTCCGGGGTCTCGTCGAGGGCCATCACCACCGCGGTGCAGGCGGATAGCTGCAAGCGTTCGCCGTGCTGGCGGCTCTTGTGCGCCAGGCTCTGCACCGCCTGGCGCAGCTCCTGGGCCAGCAGCCGCGCCTGGCTCTCGCCGGTGTTCGGCAGCAGCACCACGAAGCGGTCGCCGGCCAGCCGGCAGAGCAGGTCCTGGCGACGCAGGTTGAGCAGCAGCAAATGGCTCAGCGCCTGCAGCACCGCGTCGCCCTCGGCATGGCCGAAGTCCTGGTTGATCGCGGCGAAGTTGTCCAGGTCCAGGGCCAGCAGCGACAGCGGCTGCTGTTGGCGCTGGCTGTCCAGCAGGCTGTCGGCCAGCTGGCGCTTGAGGTAGTCGGCGCCGCCCAGTGGGGTGAGCTTGTCGAACAGCCGGTGCTCGCGGAACAGCCGTTCGCGTTTTTCCATCTGCGCGCTGATCGCCAGCTGTTCGCGGTGCCAGTGGTAGATGCCGATGGTCAGCAGGACCATGCCCACCGGCATCGGCCCGGACTCCAGCCAGTGGTCCCAGGTGATGCTGTCGGGCAGGCGGATGAACTCGTCGAGGCTGTCGATCCACCAGGAGAAAAAGATGCAGCTCAGGCCCAGGGCCAGGTAGTTGGTGACCCGTCCCGCCGGGCGGCTTTTCAGCACCAGGCCGAGCCAGATCAGGGCCAGCAGCGCGGTGCCGCCTTCGCCGACGATGTCCAGCCAGACCCATTCGCTGACCGCCTTCAACTCGCCACAGGCCAGGTGCAGGAGCAGGCCGAGATTGGCCGCCAGCAGCAGGGTGGCGAGTTTCCAACGGTGGGGTTTGAGCACTGAGAACATGGCCGCGATCCTTTGGCGAAGAAGCAATGCGCGCCAGCACAGCAGATGTGTGTGACAGCCGGGTGACGGCGGCGAAGCGGGTGGGGGAGGTCGAATCAGCTCATCGTGAAAGAGGATTTTTTGCCTGTGCAATGTCCATCACCTCGGTGCTGGCAGAGCCGCCGATTCGCGGGCAAGTCGGATCGCCGCCCGCTCGCTCCTACAGAAGCACGCGATCTTCTTCTGTAGGAGCGGCCGGTCGACGCTCGATTGCCCGCGAAAGCGTCAGACCAGTCACCGCCAACCCCTCGGGAAAAGGTCATTTCAGCTCACTTTGCCCCTCCATCCCGGCCCAAACCCCGCTTCAAGGGCCTCCCCGCCACCCCCTGTCACAGAACCGTCATTCGCCGCCCCTAGCTTGCCCTCCCAGTTGCCGGGCCCCTTGCCTGGCCGTCACCGGACTCTTGGGGGAGGACCATCATGTACAAGCGCAGCAGCACCGCCGGCCTGCTCGGCTTCACGCTCACCGCCCTGGCCATGGCGATCGCCAGCGAACGCCTGAGCGCCGCCGAAGCCGACGCGACTAAAAACACCGAACACCTGGAAGTGGTCGGCCAGGCCGCGAGCATCGACCAGGCGCTCAAGGAGCAGCGCAGCGCCGACAGCATCAAGAGCGTGGTGCACGCCGACGGCGTGGGCCAGTTGCCGGACGAGAACGTCGCCGAAGCGGCGCAGCGCCTGCCGGGCATCAGCGTCGAGCGCGACCAGGGCGAAGGGCGTTTCGTCAGCGTGCGTGGCCTGGGCCCGGACCTCAACAGCGTGACCATCAACGGCACCCTGGTGCCGGCCCCGGAAAGCGAACGCCGCGCCGTGGCCCTGGACGTGCTGCCCTCGGAGCTGGTGCAGTCGCTGTCGGTGATCAAGACCCTGACCCCGGACATGGACGCCAACTCCCTGGGCGGCACGGTCGATGTGCAGAGCCTCTCGGCCTTCGATCACAAGGGCCTGTTCTACACCGGCAGCAGCGAAGCCAGCTACGACCAGAACACCCACCAGACCAGCCCGAAATTCTCCGGGGCGATCAGCGACCGCTTCAGCCTCGGCGACGGCATCGACAACTTCGGCGTGGCCGCGGCCCTGAGCTGGCAGAAGCGCGACTTCGGCTCGGACAACGTCGAGACCGGCGGCGCCTGGGACTTCGAACAGGGTGCAAAACTGCAGGAACTCGAACAGCGCGACTACGACATCAGCCGCGAACGCGCCGGCGGCGGCCTGAACTTCGACTACAAGCCGGACGACCTCAGCAGCTACTACCTGCGCACCCTCTACAGCCGCTACAAGGACAGCGAGACGCGCAACGCCGCCAGCCTGGAGTTCGCCGAGCCCCAGGCGGCCGGCGAGCTGGGCGACGCCGAAGGTAAGCGCAAGCTCAAGCAGCGCGAAGAAACCCAGGAGATCCAGTCCTACGTGTTCGGCGGCGAGCGCATGTTCGGCCTCTGGACCCTCAGCGGCCAGGCCGGCTACAGCCGTTCCAGCGAAGACAGCCCGGGGCATATCGCCAGCGCGGTGTTCAAGGGCAACGACGACTTCGCCGACAGCGGCTTTTACGACAATGACAAGCCGCGACCGATCGTTGGCCAGGGGTTTTACAACCCGGCCAACTTCAGTCTGGACAAGGTCGAATGGGAAAAGCAGCGCACCACCGACACCGAGAAGAACCTGCGCCTGGACCTGGCCCGCGACTACGACCTCAGCGGCTATGCGTCCCAGGTCAAGTTCGGCGGCAAGGTCAGCCGGCGCAACAAGGACAACGACCTCGACGCCTGGGTCTACAAGGACTTCGACGAGCTGGGTTTCAGTGACGAGCAGCTCAACCTCAGCCGCTTCCAGAAAGGCAGCGTCGACTATCGCCTCGGCCGCTTCGGCCCGGGCATCAGCGGCGGCTCGATCAAGCAGTTGATCGGCGGCCTGGACCGCGACGCGTTTTTCGACGAGACCGAATCCCGGGTCAACGACTTCAAGATCCGCGAAGACATCAACGCCGGCTACCTGATGAACACCGTGGATATCGACGACTGGCGCTTTATCGCCGGCCTGCGCTATGAGGGCACCGAGTTCGAGGCCAAGGGCACCGGCGCCACCGACGGCGAGTTCCAGTCCACCGCGACCAAGCGCCGTTACCACCACTGGCTGCCGGGCCTGCACGCGCGTTACCAGCTGGACAAGAACACCCAGCTGCGCGCCGCCTGGACCAAGGCGGTGGTGCGCCCGACCTTCGGCCAGCTGGCGCCCGGCTTTGTTATCGACGATGACGAAGCCAGCTTCGGCAACCCGGACCTCAAGCCGCTGGAGTCGAGCAACCTGGACCTGGGCATCGAGCACTTCATGGGCCGCGCCGGCACCGTCTCGGCCTTCGTGTTCTACAAGGACATCAAGAATTTCGTCTACAACACCGACCTGGCCGGCACCGGCGCCTGGAGCAACTTCTCCGAGGCGCACACCTTCGCCAACGGCGACAGCGCCAAGCTGTACGGCCTGGAGCTGGCCTACTCGCAGAAATTCGACTGGCTGCCGGCACCCTGGAACGGCCTGCTGCTGGGGGCCAACGCCACCTTCAGCCGCTCCGACGCCGAGATCAAGGGCTTCGACGCCGCCAGCGGGGTCAACCGCAAGCGCAGCATCGACCTGCCGAACCAGTCGGACACGGTCGGCAACCTGATGCTCGGCTGGGAAAACGACAAGCTCAGCCTGCGCCTGTCGGCCAACTACAAGTCGGACTACCTCTATGAGCTGGCCTCGATCAACGACAAGGCCCACGACCTGCACGTCGATGCCCAGACCTTCGTCGATTTCAGCGCCCGCTACTCGCTGACCAAGAGCCTGCAACTGAGCTTCGAGGCGCAGAACCTCACCGACGAGCCGTACTTCGTCTACACCGGCCACCGCTCCTACAACGGCCAGTACGAGGAGTACGGCCCGACCTACAAGCTCGGCCTGACCTTCACCCACTTCTGATCCCGAGGCGGCGGCGCCCCAGCGCTGCCGCCGTGCCGAACGAACAATAAGGACCTGATCCATTCATGAGTATTTCGTTGTCACCCGCGCGCTGCCTGCTGGCCGCGCTGATCTGCCTGGGTAGCGGCGCGGCCGTTGCCGGCTCCTCATCGGCGCCCACCCTGACCCTGAAACCCTGGCTGCCCAGGCAGGACCTGGCCATCGAGGCCATCGGCTTCATGCCCGGCGGCAGCGAGCGCCTGGCCGCCAGCGAACGTGACGGCCTGTTGCTGCTCGACGCCCAGGGCCAGCAACTGGCGCGCTTGCAAGGCGCCTTCAATGGCCTGGACAGCCGCGCCGCCGGCCAGCAGGTGCTGGTCGCCACGCTCGACAGCCAGCGCCAGCAGGCGCTGCTGGTCAGCCTCGATCCGCGCAGCCGCCAGTGGGGCCAGCCGCTGTACCTGCCGACGCGGGACTTCCCGGTCAACGGCCTGTGCCTGTACCGCGACGAGGCCAGCAACCTGTTCCTGTTCCTGGTGGGCGAGGAGGGCAAAGGCGAGCAATGGCTGGTGGGCACCGGCGCCCAGCTGAGCGCCACGGCGCAACGGGTACGCGGCGTGCCCTTGCCGCCGGCGGCGCAGTTCTGCCAGGTGGACGATGGCGCTAACCAGTTGCTGGTCAATGAAGAGAACGTCGGCTGGTGGGCCTACCCGGCGCACCCCGAGGCGGATGTCGAGCGGCGGCCGGTGGCCATGCGCGCACCCTTCGGCGAGGTGGCCAAGGCCGCCGGCGCCCTGGCCTTGGTGCCGGGCGGCGTGCTGGCGCTCGACCCCAAGGCGGCGCGCCTGCACCTCTACCAGCAGCAGGACGAAGGCTGGTCGACCAGGGAGGCGCTGGCGCTGCCCGGCCTGAAGGAGCCGGAAAATCTCGCCGTGCAGGCCAGCGCCCAGGGCCTGCAAGTGCTGGTGCGCGACGATGACGACGGGCAGATCTACCAGGGCCGGCTGGACTGGCAGGCCACCCCGGTGCCGCTGGCGCCGGTGTTGCCGAATGTGCAGGCCCTGAGCCAGAGCGAGCCGGTGGGGCGCCAGGGCGACGCGGCGGACGACCCGGCGATCTGGATTCACCCTCGGCAGCCAGAACTCAGCCGGGTGCTGGGCACCAACAAGAAACAGGGGCTGCTGGCCTACGACCTGCAAGGCAAGTTGCTCCAGGAGTTGCCGGTGGGGCGGCTGAACAACGTCGACCTGCGGCCGAACTTCAAGCTGGGCACCCAGGTGGTCGACCTGGCGGTGGCGAGCAACCGCGATCACAACAGCCTCAGCCTGTTCAGCATCGATCGCGCCAGCGGCGAGCTGCGCGCAGCCGGGGAGATCCCCACGCCGCTCAAGGAAATCTACGGCATCTGCCTGTTCCAGCCGGCCAGCGGCGAGCTGTATGCCTTTGCCAACGGCAAGGACGGCAGCTTCCTGCAATACCGCCTGAGCGCCCCCGATGGCCGGGTCCAGGGCGAGCTGGTGCGCCAGTTCAAGGTCGACAGCCAGCCGGAAGGTTGTGTCGCCGACGATCAGCGCCAGCGCCTGTTCCTCGGTGAAGAAGACGTCGGCGTATGGGCGGTGGATGCCCGCGCCGACCAGCCGGCCAACCTCAGCAGCGTGATCAAGGTCGGCCCGCAACTGCATGCCGACGTCGAGGGCCTGGCGCTGTACCAGAGCGAGGCGCAGGACTACCTGGTGATTTCCAGCCAGGGCAACGACAGCTATGTGGTGCTCGATGCCGAGCCGCCGTTCGCTTCCCGCGGGGCCTTCCGGGTCGGCCTGAATGCCGCCGCGGGCATCGACGGGGCGTCGGAAACCGATGGCCTGGAAGTCACCTCGGCCAACCTCGGCGGGCCCTGGAGCCAGGGGCTGCTGGTGGTCCAGGACGGCCGCAAGCGCATGCCCGAGCAGACCCAGAACTTCAAGTTCGTGCCCTGGGCCGAGGTGGCCAGGGCGCTGCAGTTGCCCTGAGCTGTCATCAACCCTTCATCAACATGTCATCGAATAGCCCCGGCGCCGTCGCGCATTGACGGCCCGGGCGCACAGGCAAAGGAGTTTCACCATGCAGGCGACACTGGAACACATGACCATCTGGGGGCTGATCAGCGATGCCAGCCTGTTGGTCAAGGCGGTCATGCTCACCCTGTTGCTGGCGTCGTTGCTTAGCTGGTACCTGATCATCCAGCGCGGCAGCGTGCTCAAGCGCACCGAACGCCAGCTCGACGCTTTCATCCAGCGCTTTCGCGGCAGCGCCGAACTCGCCCCGCTGTACCGCGAAAGCCAGCAACGAGCGGACGGCGAGGGCGGTGTCGAGCCGATCTTCCAGGCCGGTTTCCAGGCCTACAGCCAGCTGCGCCAGCAGGGCGGCAACCCGGCCGAGGTGGTGCTCGAAGGGGTGGAGCGTTCACTGTACGTAGCCATCAGCGAGCAGGAAATCCGCTTGGAAAAAGGCTTGCAGTTCCTGGCCACGGTCGGTTCGGTCAGCCCTTATATCGGCCTGTTCGGCACCGTGTGGGGGATCATGAATTCCTTCCTCGGCCTGTCCCAGGTGCAGCAGGCGACCCTGTCCAGCGTGGCCCCGGGCATCGCCGAAGCGCTGATCGCCACCGCCATCGGCCTGTTCGCGGCGATCCCTGCGGTGATCGCCTACAACCGCTTCGCCGCCCGTGGCCAGACCCTGCTGACCCGTTACTACGCCTTCGGCAACGAACTGCAGGCGCGCCTGCATCGCCAGTTGCATGGTGCGTCGTCGAACCTGGCCGTCGCGGCCTGAGAGGAGAGTGCAGATGCTAGTCAGGCCGCAACGCAAGCACGGGCCCAAGGCCGAAATGAACGTGGTGCCCTACATCGACGTGATGCTGGTGCTGCTGGTGATCTTCATGGTCACCGCGCCGATGCTCACCCAGGGGGTGAAGGTCGAGCTGCCCAAGGTCGCCAGCGAGGCCCTGGCCACTGACACCCGGCAGCAGACCGACAGCGCCGTGGACCTCGACGAGATGCGCGCCAAGGTGGCGCAGATAGTCGCTGCGCGAAGCGATACCCAGGTCTATATCCGCGCCGACCAGGACGCCGGCTACGGCCTGGTGGTGGCGGCCATGGCGGCGTTGCAACAGGGCGGGGTGAGCAACCTGGGGCTGGTGACCGAGGCCCCGCAATGACGGCGATGATCATGCACAGCCCACAGCAGACCCTCGGCGATTTTTCCCTGCAACCCTTGCGCAGGCACTGGCGCCCCCATGCGCTGGCCGCGACCCTGGCGATTGCGCTGCATGCCGGGGTGCTGGCGCTGCTGGTGGCGGGCTGGTCGGTAGCGCCACCGGCCGCCGAACAGCCGGCGGTGCTGCGTACCCAGTTGGTGATGTTGCCGCCGCCAGCGCCCGAGCCTGCACCGGCCGTGGTCGAACCCACACCCGCACCGCCGGAGCCGGTGGTCGCGGCCCCGGTCGAGCCGGCCAAGCCTGCCGTCGATCCGCGGCTCCAGGCACAGAAACTCGAGCAGGCGGCCCTGGCGAGCAAACGGGTCGAAGACAAGAAACGCGAACAACTGGCCGAACAGCAACGCCAACAGCACGAGCGCCAGGAAAACGACAAGCGCAACCGCGAAGCCGAGCAGCAGCGCCTGGCCCAGCAACAGGCGCAACAGCAGCAGGCGCAGCGCGCCGAACAGGCCCGCCTGGCCGCCGAGCGCGCCCGGCAGCAAGCCGCCCAGGCCGCGGCCGACAGCCGCCAGTACCTGCCCCTGAGCAAGGAGGCCCCGGACTACCCGCAACGCGCCCTGGACAAGAACATCGAAGGCGACTGCACCGTGGAATACAGCGTCAACCCGCAAGGCAAGGTGGAGAACCCCAAGGTGCTCGATGGCTGCCACCCGCTGTTTATCCGCCCCTCGTTGGCGGCGGCCAACACCTTCCGCTACCAGCCACGCATCGTCGACGGCCAGCCGGTGTCGGTGCCCGCGGTGCGCAATACCTTCCACTACCGCATCAAATAGCCCCGGCTCGCACTTTGCTACGGGATTGTGCGTATTTTCTGTCAGTGCGAAGCGTGGCGGCCGGTGAGGAAAACAGTGCAGTAAGCCTTTCGATCTGAGGTGGAGTCGAACAGGAACTTTTACTGTTTCTATCCGCTTTAGATTGAATGCCTGGTAGTTTTATCGGGTGATTTTGATAAATGATATGAGATGTTTTTTATATAAGACGATTCTGAAAAAATCAAATAAGGCGATTCTGAAAATAAGTCAGTTTCTCTAGTTTGGATAATGTTGATGATATAAAGCGAGCCCTTTTCAAGGTGGCCGGTATCTCATGTCTCTATATTTTTTGAAATATTTTTCCGGAGTTCCTGTGCTGGTATTTTCACTTGCCTGTTTGAAAGCACAAGCAAGTTGTACTATTCAAAGGGGCGGCGTTGACGTCGGTACGCTCATTGTCAACTTGCCAGTGAAACCGACCGAGTCTTTTGATCCCAGTGTTCCTGACGGCACAGTTTTGTACAGCTCAACCATTCGAGGATCAGGACAAGGGGGGACAGCCTATTGCACCGATTCTATTGGTCGTATCGAATATAAGGGGGTAGGGACGGCAGGCAAGTTCGATACCTATGCGACTTCAGTTTCTGGTGTCGGTATTCGAATCAAATACTCTGTCTCAGGATGGTGGCCAAAATCAGTTTCGGACTATCACACGAGTTACCCTCTATATGACGTCTCTCCTGACGTAAAAATCGAGTTGGTAAAAACCGGTCCTATTACTGCGGGGGGGCGGATGACAGGGCTTATCGGTACTTTCACGTCTATCGATCACGGAATGGATTTTCAGCATTACAAAATCAGCGGCAATCTGGAGATCAAGCCGAGAGTACCTACGTGCACCGTATCGACCCCCACTATCGCTGTGGACATGGGGAAAGTACAGGTCAATGCTGTGGCCGATAAGGGCGCTACCAACCCCGACCGTCCCCTGGAGATTCGTTTGCAATGCTCGGGCGGGGATGCGGGCTCTCACACAAGAATGTTCATGACCCTGAGCGACGCCGCCGACCCGAGCAATCAGTCCAGTACGTTGTCCCTGTCGCGTTCATCCACTGCCTCGGGGGTGGGTATCCAGATATTGCGCGGTGACGACACGCTGGTCAGCTTTGGTCCTGACTCGGCGGTAGCTGACAATCCGAATCAGTGGCAAGTCGGTGAATTCGGTAACGACCAGGTGAGCATTCCGCTCAAGGCTCGTTATATCCCGACCGGTGGCGTGGTCGGCCCCGGAACAGCCGATGCTGCTGCGACCTTCACCATGAGCTACCAGTAGCCAGGCGGACGCTCTCCATTGCGCGGCCAATCCAACACTCCCGCCCATCATGCTCAAACGCTCTTGTGTTGCTGCAGGAGCGGCCGCGTAGCGGCGGTCCCAGGACCCCGCGATGAACGATAACGCGGTCTACCGGTAGGCCGCGGCGTCCCCATCGCGGGCAAGCGTCTGCACCGGCCTGGCCGCAGATGCCCCCCTCGCTGGCCCGCAATGCCCTCAGACCGTGGCGGTGCCTGCCTTAGTGTTGGCTCTGGGGCGATCCCGACCGTCACCCGAGAGGAACACCATGCCGGCACCGACTGCCTCGCTGCGGTTTTCATCCGTCACCGTGCTGTATCGCCTGACGCGCGTCGCGCTGTGCCTGGCGCTGGGCGGGCTGCTGGTTGCCTGTGGCGACCAGCCCGCGCCGCCATCGGCGGCGGCCGTGCATCAGCTGCCCGACGATTCGGCGCTGGCGCGGATCTACGACAGCAGTTGCAAGCTCTGCCACACCAACCCGGCGTCCGGCGCGCCGCTGACCGGCGATGTCCAGGCCTGGCGCCCGCGCATCGTCCAGGGCGCCGACACCCTGCTGGACCACAGCATCAATGGCTATAACGGCATGCCGCCGATGGGCCTGTGCATGCAGTGTTCCGAGGAGCAGTTCCTCGCCCTGATCCGCTTCATGTCCGCACAAGACCTCCAATAACCCGGCACAGGGACACAGGCATGACCATGCACCTCACACGACGTCAGTTGCTGCAACGCAGCGCAGTAGTCGGGACGTTCGGCGCGCTGACCAGCAACCCGCTGCTGGCCGAGCTGGCACGGGTGCCACGGCTGATTCCCTGGCGCAACTGGTCCGGCGCGCAAAGCTGCCTGCCCCTGGCGCGGCTGGCGCCCAAGGACCTGGACGAGCTGGTGCAGGTGATTCGCCAGGTCCCGGGCAAGATCCGCCCGGTGGGCTCGGGGCATTCCTTCAGCGCCCTGGTGCCCACCGACGGCACGCTGTTGTCGCTGAGCTTCTTCAGCGGCCTGCTCAGCCATGATGCCGCCACCTTGCAGGCCGAGTTCGCCGCCGGCACGCCGATGTCGCGCATGGGCGCGCCGCTCAAGGCGATCGGCCAGGCCCTGCCGAACATGGCCGACATCGACTACCAGACCCTGGCCGGGGCCATCGCCACCTCGACCCACGGCACCGGGGTTGGCTTCAAGTCCTATTCGGCCCAGGTCTGTGGCCTGCAACTGGTGACCGCCAGCGGCGAGGTGCTGGACTGCGACGGCAGCCGTAACGCCGAGGTCTTCAGCGCCGCACGGGTGTCCCTCGGCGCGTTGGGCGTGGCCACCCGGGTGCGTCTGCAGAATCGCCCGGCCTATCGCCTGCGGGAAAAACAGTGGATCGCCAAGACCGAGGAACTGCTCGAAGACCTGGCGAAAAACACCCGCGACAACCAGCACTGGGAAATGCTGGTGGTCACCCATTCCGACTACGCGCTGTCGATTGCCCTGAATGAAACCGAAGACCCGGCGACCCCGCCGGTGGACCCGGCAGAAGAGGGCGGCAACGAGTTCGTCAGCCTGATCGAGAACCTCGACAAGTACCTCAGCGACTTTCCCGAAACCCGCCGCACCCTGCTCAACAGCCTGCGGTATTTCGCCCGTTTCGACGAGCGGGTCGGCGACTCCTACGAGGTCTACGCCAATGTGCGCAATGTGCGCTTCAACGAAATGGAGTACTCGGTGCCGGCCGAGCACGGCCCGGCGTGCCTACGGGAAATCCTCAAGCTGATCCGCGACAAGGACCTGCGCACCTGGTTTCCCATCGAGTACCGCTACGTCCAGGCCGACGATATTCCCCTGAGCATGTTCGAGGGCCGCGACAGCTGTTCGATCTCGGTGCACCAGCACTACGGCATGGACCACCACAACTTCTTCGCCGCCGTCGAACCGATTTTCTGGAAGTACGCCGGCCGCCCGCACTGGGGCAAGTTGCACAGCCTCAACGCCCGGCAATTGCAGGCGCTGTATCCGCGCTGGCGCGAGTTCACCCGGGTGCGCGAGGCGCTCGACCCCGGCGGCAAGTTCCTCAATGCCCACCTGTCGTCCATCCTGGGCGTGGTCTGAAGGGAGATAAATAGGATGAATCGACGCAACTTCCTGCTCGGTACCGCGGGTGTCGGCGCCTTGTTGGCGGGGGTGGGGGCCTGGCTGCGGCCCGCCGACCGGGGCGGGCCCTACAGCGACTATTTCCGCGCGCTGAACCAGGAACTCAAGGCCCACGGCCCGATGCGCCCGGTGATGCTGATCGACCTCGACCGCCTGGACCACAACATCGATATGGTGCTGCAGTCGGTCAAGCGCGGCGGCAAGCAGCTGCGGCTAGTGGAGAAGTCCCTGCCATCGCCGGAGCTACTGGCCTACATCGGCCAGCGCGCCGGCACCCAGCGCCTGATGTCGTTCCACCAGCCGTTCCTCAACCACGATGCCCAGCGTTTTCCCGAGGCCGATATCCTGCTGGGCAAGCCGCTGCCGGTGCGTTCGGCGGAGCTGTTCTACCAGGGCCACAAAGGCCCGTTCGACCCGGCCCGGCAGTTGCAATGGCTGATCGACACCCCGGAACACCTGCAGCAGTACCTGGCCCTGGCCCGAGGTTTGGGCACCCGGTTGCGGATCAATATCGAACTGGACGTCGGCCTGCACCGCGGCGGGGTGAAGGACAGCCTCGAACTGGGGCCGCTGCTGACCCTGATCGCCGCCAACCCCCAGCACCTGGAGTTCGCCGGCTTCATGGGCTACGACCCCTTTGTCGGCATGGGCGTGCCGGGCATTCTCGGCTCGCCCGAAGCGCTGTTCGCCAAGGTCATGCAACGCTACCAGAGCGCCGTGGACTTCACCCGGCAACGCCATCCGGCGCTCTGGCAACCGGGGCTGACCCTGAACACCGCCGGCAGCCCCAGCTACCGCATGCATGAGCAGGAACAGTTGAGCAGCGAAGTGTCGGTGGGCACGGCGATGCTCAAGCCGACCCACTACGACCTGCCGTCCCTCAGCGAACACCGGCCGGCGGCCTACATCGCCACGCCGGTGCTGAAAAGCACCGGCCCGGTGCGCATCCCGGCGCTGGACGACAAGTCGAAGCTGTTCGCCTGGTGGGACCCGAACCAGCGCGAGACATTCTTCATCTACGGCGGCAACTGGCTGGCCGAGTTCGAGTCGCCCTCGGGGCTGCAAAGCAACGGCTTGTTCGGCCGCAGTTCCAACCAGGAGATGGTCAACGGCTCGCCTGCCGTGGGCCTGGGGCCGGACGACCAGGTGTTCTTGCGGCCGATGCAGAGCGAGGCGGTACTGCTGCAATTCGGCGACCTGCTGGCGGTGCGCGGCGGGCGGATCGTCGAGAGCTGGCCGGTCTATAGCTAGGTTTTTGCGGTGGGGCCGAGGGTCTCATCGCGAGCAAGTCGGATCGCCGCCCGCTCGCTCCTACAGAAGCTCACACGTTCTTCTGTAGGAGCGAGGCTTGCCCGCGATAAACGATAACGCGGTGGTTCAGACATTCTGCGTCACGGCCATCGCACGCAAGCTGTGCTCCTACAGAAGAAGATCGCGCAATCCGTAGGAGCGAGCAGGTGGCGCTCCTACATCACAAGCTGAACGGAATCGTCAGCTTGGCCCACAGCATCTCGCCCTCGGGCCGGTTCTCCACGTCGAACTCTTTGGCCCAGCGAATCTCCGCGCTGGCGTACTTGAGGAAGGTCAGGTACAGCGCCGGGCCGATGGCGAACACCTGGCCGCGCACGCCGTCGTCCACGTCCTCGCCAAGAAACTGCACGGTGCGGCCGTACTGTTTGTCGTCGGTGGTCTGCTTCAGGTAGTAGCCGTTGAGCCCCAGGCTCAGGTTGTCGGTCACCTTGTAGCTGGCGGAATAGTCGAAGTGGAAGATCTGCCCGGACTTGTAGTCGGTGGCGTGGTTTTCCTCGTTGAAGCTGTAGGTGGTCTTCAGCGACAGTTCGGTGCGCGGGGTGGGCAGCCAGGTCACCGAAACCAGCGGCTTGTAGGTGTAGAAGTTGTTGCTGGTGTTGGCCAGGCGCGTCGCGTCGTACTTGCCGGTGGGAATGGTGATTTCCACGGCGGCGCCCAGGGTCAGGTTCTTGCCCATGTCCCACAGGATGATTGGCGCGATGGTGGTGTCGCCCATGCTTTCGCGCTGGTCCTTGAGGCCGAAGACTCCCACCTGCTGGCGCAGGTAAGGCTGCGCCACGTAGCCGCCGAGGCGTCCGCCGAACAGCCGCAGCGGGCTCAGGTAGTCGAGGCGGGGAATGATCGCGTCCGAGACGATCCGCACGTCCGGCACCTTGCCGCCCAGGGAGCTGATATTCAGCTTTCGCGCTTCGTAGTGGTTGTAATAGAGGTTGAAGGCGAACATGTGGTCCGGCAGGCCGTTGACGTCCAGCGGCAGGATGAAAAAGCCATCGGTGCCGGGGCCGATATTGTCGACCCCGGATTCGCTGGCCGGTGCCAGGGCGGGCAGGGCGGCGAGGCAGGCCAGGCTGGCGGCGAGGCGCCGAGGGAGACGGGTGCGGGTCGAATTCATGTTCGGGCTCTTATTATTGTCAGTGGGCGCGCAGTCGGCCGGTTTCCGGCCGCCCCATAGGAATAAGCCTTCGGCGCCCGGCCAGGCAGGGTATTGGCGGCCACTGAGGGGGACTTTCGCGGCCAGCCTGCAATGACTTGTTACATCCTTCCGTGAACGCGAGCGGAAAACGCTATGCTGAGCGAGCGCTCGCCTCGCCCTGGCAGTGATGGGAGCGGGGCGCATAACCAGAATAAGAATTGCAGCCGAACCGGCTCGGGACCCGATGCCCATGCAGACGAAAGCCGTCGATCCACAGTACCAACTGGCCCTGGTTTCACCCTTCCTGTTGCAGACCCTGGCCGAAGTCGCCGGCAGCCACGGCGTCGACCCGCACGCCCTGTGCCGCGGCCTGGGCTTTACCCTCGACGACCTGCAGGACCCCGCGCAACGCATCTCCTACCGCCAGGCCGTGGCGATGATCCAGCGCGCGCTCAAGGCTTTGCCGCAGCAGGGCCTGGGCCTGTGGGTCGGGCACCAGAACGTGCTCGGCACTCTCGGCCTGCTGGGGCATGTGCTGTCGCTGTGCAAGACCCTGCGCGATGCCTTCGACATCGGCATCCGCCACCAGCACACCTCGGGCGGCATCGTCAGTTGCAGCGTCCGGCAGCAGGGCGCCGAATTTTTTGTCGAGGCCGAATGCCGGCTGCCCTACAGCGAGGTGCAGATCTTTGCCGTCGAAGAGTTCTTCGCCAGCCTGCCGGTCTATGGCCGCGCCCTGGTCGGTGCCGATTTCAAGGCGCTGCGGGTCGAGTTCATGCACGCCGCCCCGGCCTACCGGGACGAGTACCTGCGCCTGTTGGGGCCGGATGTGCACTTCGGCTGCCTGCACAACCGCATGGTCATCGCCGGCCACTGGCTGGACACGCGCCTGCCCAATCACCACGCCGTGGCCCTGCGCCAGGCGCTCAAGCTACTGGAACTGGAAAGCGCCCAAGTGCACCGCAAGCTGGACCTGATCCAGGCGGTGGAGCGGGCCATCTCCCGCGACTTGACCCAGGGCAGCCATATCGACCAGGTCGCCAGCGACCTGAACATGAGCGGGCGCACCCTGCGCCGACGCCTGAGCGAGCACGACCTGACCTTCGAAGCGCTGCTGGAGCAGGTGCGCCGGGCGCGCACCCTGAGCCTGCTGGCCAACCCGCAGCTGTCCATCGAGCGCATCACCGAGGCGGTGGGCTACAGCGACGTGCGCAGTTTTCGCCGGGCATTCAAGCGCTGGACCGGCCTGAGCCCCAGCGCCTACCGGGAAGAGGGCGGCCAGTTGTAGGGCATGGCTTGCGGTGGCGTGACGATTCACCACGCAGGTCCATGCGTGTCTAAACCCCCACAAATTGTGGTGCGCCGGGTAAACTTCGGGCTTTCTTCAAGGAGTCGCTATGAGTTACTACCAGCCGGGCATTCTTGCCACCCCTGTTCCGAGCCAGGCTCGCCATCTGTTTTTCGCCCTCGAATCCATCGAGGCGCTGCCGGCGGCGATCGATCGCTTGCTGACGCAGGTGGACGGGAAAACGGCGGTAGCGGGTTTTGGCGCGTCGCTGGTCAAGGCGCTGGGCGCCCGCGTGCAGGGGCTCAAGGCCTTCCCGGCGCTGACCGGGGTCGGCGTCGACAACCCTTCGACCCAGCACGCGCTGTGGGTCTGGCTGCATGGCGAAGACCGCGGCGAGCTGCTGCACCGCAGCAATGCCCTGGAGGCCGCCCTGGCCCCGGCGCTGCGTCTGGTACAGATGAACGAAGCCTTCCGCCACAAGACCGGCCACGACCTGACCGGTTACGAGGACGGCACCGAAAACCCCCACGATGAAGAAGCGGTTTCCGCGGCCCTGGCCGAAGGCGCCGATGGCCTGCGCGGTGGCAGCTTCGCCGCGATCCAGCAGTGGCAGCACGACTTCAAGGGTTTTGCCGCGATGCATCAGGAGGAACGCGACAACATCATCGGCCGCCGCCTGAGCGACAACGAAGAGCTGGACGACGCGCCGGACTCGGCCCACGTCAAGCGCACCGCCCAGGAGAGCTTCACCCCCGAGGCCTTCATGGTGCGCCGTTCGATGCCATGGATCGAAGGCGACAAGGGCGGCCTGATGTTCCTCGCCTTCGGCCACAGCCTCCAGGCCTTCGAAGTCCAGCTGCGGCGCATGAGCGGCCTGGAAGACGGCATAGTCGACGGCCTGTACCGCATGAGCCGGCCGATCACCGGCGGCTACTACTGGTGCCCGCCGCTGCAGGACGGCCGCCTCGACCTGCGCGCCCTGCAAGCGGTCTGACCGGCCAATGGGCACAGGAGGAGAGGGCATGCGGCCCGTGCGCTGGGGCATGATCGGTTGCGGCAGCGTCACCGAACGCAAGAGTGGCCCGGCCTTCTACAAGGCGCCGGGCTCGGCCCTGGTGGCGGTGATGGGCCGGCGCCTGGAAGCGGTGCGGGACTATGCGACCCGCCACGGCATCGCGCGCTTCTACAGCGATGCCCAGGCGCTGATCGACGACCCCGAAGTGGACGCGGTGTACATCGCCACGCCTCCCGACAGTCACCACGCCTACAGCTTGCAGGTGGCCGCCGCTGGCAAGCACTGCTGCGTGGAAAAGCCGATGGCGTTGAACGCCGGGCAAAGCCTGGAGATGCAGCAGGTTTTCCAGCGGGCCGGATTGCACCTGTTCGTGTCCTATTACCGCCGGTCCCTGCCGCGCTTCCAGCAGGTGCGGCAATGGCTGCGGGACGGGCGCATCGGTGAAGTGCGCCACCTGAGCTGGACCCTGACCAAGGCACCGTCCGAGGCCGATCGCAATGGTGGCCTCAATTGGCGTACCGATCCGCGGATCGCCGGCGGCGGTTACTTCGCCGACCTGGCGAGCCACGGCCTGGACCTGTTCCAGTACCTGCTGGGGGACATTACCGAGGTCGCCGGTTTCACCGCCCGGCAGGCCGGGCTGTACAGCGCCGAGGACGCGGTGAGCGCCAGCTGGCGTTTCGCGAGCGGCGCCCTGGGCACGGGGGCCTGGAACTTCGTCGCGGACCGGCGGGTGGACCGGGTGGAGATCATCGGCAGCCAGGGGCGTATCGGCTTCTCGGTGTTCGACGAGCAGCCGCTGCAATTGGACGCCGATGAACAATTGAGCCTCTTCATCGACAACCCCGAGCACATCCAGTGGCACCACGTGCTGGGCATGAACGCCCATATCCGTGGCCAAGCACAGCACCCGGCCCTGGCCGCCGAGGCGCTGAAGACCGACCGGATCATGGACCTGATCCTCAAGCGCGGTTAGGTCTTACGGAACGTGTGCGATCTTCTTCTGTAGGAGCGAGGTTGTATCCGGCGACGCTAGTGCGCCGCGGTCATGTTCGGCCGGCACGAATGGAAGATGTCCAGCTGCGGCTGGTACAGGCTGGTCTTGACCTCGAACAGCCCGAGCACCGAGTGGAACAGGTTGTCGTGGCTCAGGTCCGGCTCGCCGCGCTTGCCTTGCAGGCAGTCGCGCTGGATGCCCAGGTCGGCCAGGGCCTGCTGGCCGAACCACATCAGCATCGGCACATGGGTCTGCGCCTGCGGCGCCAGGGCGTAGGGCGCGGCGTGCAGGTACAGGCCGTTTTCGCCGAGGGACTCGCCATGGTCGGAGACGTACAGCATCGAGGTGTCGAAGCGTTCCTGGTTGTGCTTGAGCAGCTCGATGACCCGGGCCAGGAAGTGGTCGGTGTAGAGGATGGTGTTGTCGTAGACGTTCACCAGTTCCTCGCTGCTGCAACTGCCCAGCTGGTTGGTGTGGCAGATCGGGGTGAAGCGCTCAAGGCTCTTCGGATAGCGGTCGTAGTACTCCGGGCCGTGGCTGCCGTCGGCGTGCAGGACGATGATCGCGTTGTCGCCGAGGCCATCGATGTACTGCTGCAGGTCCACCAGCAGGGCCTCGTCCAGGCAGTTCTTGCCATCGCAGAAGGGGCTCGGCTGGGTCTTGGGAATGTCGCGGTTCGGCACCCGCAGGCAGGTGCCCTTGCAGTCGCTGTTGTTGTCCAGCCACAGCACTTGCACGCCGGCCCGTTGCAGCACATCCAGCAGGCCTTCGTAGGTCTTGCCCTTCTTGTCGCTGTAGTCCTCGCGGGGAAACATCGAGAACATGCACGGCACCGAGACCGCGGTCGAGGTGCCGCAGGAATGCACCTGGGTGAAGTTGAGGATGTCCAGCCTGGCCAGTTCCGGGTTGGTGTCGCGGGCATAGCCGTTGAGGGAGAAGTGGTCGGCGCGGGCGGTCTCGCCGACCACCAGGATCATCAGCGACTTCTTCTCCCGGGCGCTGGCCTGGGCGCTCATCGCCGCATCCTGGCCGATCGGCTGGACCACCAGGTGTTGCTTGATCCCCAGGCTCTGCTTGGCGTATTTGCCGAGGGCGTAGATGTAGTTGGTCGGGTTGATGAAGTGGGTCAGCTTGTCTTCTTCGCGAAAGATCGGCGCGTAGGTGGAGTAAAAGGTGCCGACCGAAACCGCGATCACCAGCACGCAGGCGGCGATCACCAACAGCTTGTTCAGCAGGCCGCGAAAGAACGGCCGGTAGCGCACCGGGGTGCGCCAGATCAGCACCACCGGCAACACGCCCAGCACCAGCAGGTAGCCCAGAAGCTTGAGGTTGAACAGCGCGGCGGCTTCGCCCGGGTTGGTCTCGAATACGTTCTGCACCATCACCGTGTCGATGGTGATGCCGTACTGGTTCATGAAATACGCGGCGGCGGCCGAGGTCAGGGCCACCAGGCTCAGCGCCGGTTTCAGGGTCCAGCGGAAGGACACCAGGGTCAGCAGCAGGGTGATGGCGGCCCACAGGAACAGCCCGAAGGAGGCGAAGAACGCCAGCTTGTGCAGGCCTTGCAGGCTGATCAGGTGGCCCAGCGCGCGCCAGGTGGCGAAGTTGTAGAGCGCCACCAGGGCCAGGGAAAACAGCAGCACCAGGCGGGTCGATGTGATTGACGCGAATCGCAGTCCTTTGCCCAAGACCATTTCAGTTCGTTCCTCCGGGTAGAGATGCAGGCACCAGCAGTGGCACTGCTGACTATAGAGGACCATTGGTCAAAAAAATGTCGAAAGGGCGCGGGCCGTTATCCCGAATCACGTCGAACCGCGCCCGCCGGCTTCAGAAAGTCTTCCTGGCACTGGCGACCCAGGTCGCGCCACACAGGTCGCTGAACCCGTAATTGCTGGTGCACTGGCTTTTCGATAGGTCGGTATCGATATAGCTCAGGCCCAGCACCACGCCTGCCACTTCGCGGGTCAATTTGGCCTCCCATTCGTGGTAGGCATCCTCGCCCTGGCCCGAGGCCGAGATCAACCGTGGATCCTTGAAGTCCATTTCGCCGTAACGCAGCTTCAGCCCCAGGCCCAGGGGCAGCTCGGTTTCGTAGCCCACATAGCGATACAGGGTGTTTTGCTGGCTGTCGATGCCCGCGGCGTCGCTGGAGTAATAGGCCGCCAGGCTGACCCCATAGGCACTGAAAATCCCGTAGACCTCGCTCTGGTTGAATTGCCCTTCCCTGGGGTAGCTGTACTTGAGGTAGCCCAGGTCGAGGCTGATCGCGTCGCTGGCCTGCCACAGCCAGCCGGCGTAGTAGTCGACTTCCTGGCGGGTCTTCAGGCCGCCGCCGAAATCGACGTTGGAGGTCCACGCACCCAGGTACAGGCCGCTGCTGTGCAGCAGGGTCGCGGCAGCCTGTGCGGCGGGGTCGTTCTGGGTCTGGGAAATGCCGCGGGTGCGGTAGTCGCTGGCCAGGGTCAGTTCCAGTTCCACGGCAAAGTCATCGTTCAAGGGCAGGGCCTGGCTGCCCAGGGGCAGCAGGCTCAAGGCGCCGATGGCGAACAGGCTGAGGGTCTTCATAGGGGCGTCCCGTGTTGTTGTGATTGTTATGGGCAGGTTTCAGGCAAGGCTGCGCCGGCCCCACGTGCGCAAGGACGCGGGGGCGGGCAGTGGAGCAGTTTTTTAGAGGGATCGATCTGGTGGGATCGGGCTAGAGAGGCCGGGAATAGACTTCGCGGCCGGCGAACCAGGTCTGCAGCACCTGGGTTTCATGCAGGGCCTTTTCGTCGACGCGGAACACGTCGCGGTCCAGCACGATGAAGTCGGCCTGTTTGCCGGCGCTCAGCGAGCCGATCTGCTGTTCCAGGCCGATGGCGCGGGCGGCGTTGAGGGTGTAGGCGTAGAACATGGTCTCGCGGTCCAGGCGCTCGTCGGCGTTGAGCACCCCCAGCGGCCCCGTGCGGGTGATGGCCTGGGCGATGGCGTTCCACGGGTTGGGCGAGGACACCGGCCAGTCGCTGGCCCCGGCGAGAGTCGCGCCCTGCTTGAGCAGCGAGTGCGCCGGGTACTGGTAACGGAAGGCCAGGGCGCTGACGTAGGGCTTGATCATGCCCAGGGTGTAGTCGTCTGCCGAGGCCCACAGCAGTTGCATCGAGGCGATGACCCCCAGCGGCTTGAAGCGGGCGAACTCTTTCGGGTTGACCATCTGCAGGTGGGTGATGGAGTGGGCGATGCCGCTCTGGCGGTCCTGGCGCGCCTGGGCGATGCCATTGAGGGATTCGCGCACCGCGCGGTCGCCGATGGCATGGATGTGCACCCGCCAGCCGCGCTGGTCGATGGCGCTGACCAGCTCGCCGAAATGCTCGGGATCGATCAGCAGTTCGCCCTGTTTGTGCGAGTTGCTGTAGGGATCGATCATCGCCGCGCTCTGGGCCGGGTACTCGATCACCCCGTCGGCGAAGATCTTGACGCCAGGCAGGGTCAGGTTGGGGATGCCCTGGAATTGCTGGCGCACCTGCTCCAGCACGTCGAGGTCGGCAGGACGGCTTTTCGGGTTGGCCACCAGCAGCGCGGCGACATGGGCGCTCATGCCGCCGCTCTCGGCGAGCGCCTTGTAGGCCGGCAGCACGCCGACCGTCTGGGCGGTGGGCTTGAGGGCGAACACCGCTTCGCCGGGGGCGGCGTTGGCGGCCGGGTCCATCCAGGCGGTGATGCCCAGGCTGTTGTTGTAGCGCACCGCCGATTGCGCCGCGTTGAGCAGGGCGGCGCTGCCGGGCACCGGCATTTTCGCCGCGACCCGGTCCCAGCCGGCGTCCACCAGGAAGCCATTGGGGCGGCCGTCGGCGAGCTGGCCGATGGTGTCGCGCTCGGCCTGCGGCAGGCTCTTGAGCAGGGCGGCGTCGATGCCGGCGCGCTCCAGCATCGCGTCATTGGCCCAGGCGGTATGGTGATCGCTGCCGGTGAACACCACGGGCACCCTGGCCCACTCGCCGGCGTTGAAGCGCTGGCCCAGGGCTTCGGCCTGGGCCCAGTAGGCCGAGCTCATACCGGCGATGCTGAGGACGTCGCCGTGCCGGGCCTTGCCGTCGTCGCGCCAGGCGCGCAGTTTTTTCTCCAGCTGGTCGAGGCTGACCACCTTGTCCTGCATATTGGCCGAGGTCATTTCCAGGCCGCCGAAGATCGCGTGGGAATGGCTGTCGATCAGGCCGGGCATCAGGGTCTTGCCGCCCAGGTCGATGACCCGGGTGCCGGTTTCGATCAGGGCCTTGATCTGCGCGTCGCTGCCCACTTGCAGCACCTTGCCGTCGGCCACCGCCAGGGCCTGGGCCTTGGGCTGGGCGCGATCGGCGGTGAACACCTGGCCGTTGAACAGCACCAGGTCGGTGGCGGCCATGGCTTCCATTGAGGCAAAACTCACTGCAATCGTCAGCAGATTCGGGATGAATCTTTTCATTGAGTATTTCCTTGTTATTGCGTCTGATGGCCAGATTAGTGGCTTGCCAGAGCCGACAGAACGCCTCGCTGACGAAAAACGTTTTTGCCTGAATGGAAAAAGCATGGACAAGTTGGGTGCATTAAAGATGTTCGTGGTCACCGCGCAGCTGGGCAGTTTCAGCCGCGCCGCCGAGCAGTTGGGCAAGACCCCTTCGGCCCTGACCAAGGCGGTCAACCACCTGGAAGTCGAGTTGGGCGCGCTTGTTCGAGCGCAGCACCCGACGGATCCTGCTGACGGAAGTGGGGCGGCTCTACCTGGAAACCGCGCGCCAGGTTTTGCAGCGGCTGGAGGAGGCCGGCGAGGAAATCGAGCAGTTGCAGCATGGCCTGCGCGGCAACCTGAAGATCACCGCGCCGCTGGCCTATGGGCAGGCCTTTCTCGACGAGGTGTGTGGCGGTTTCCTCGAGCAGTATCCGCAGATCGACCTGCAGGTGGACCTGTGCGACGAGTTCGTCAACCTGCTGGAAAGCGGCTACGACCTGGCCCTGCGCGAAGGCCATGACGACCTGCCGGGGCTGATCGCTCGGGTGGTCGGCAGCAATTGCCTGGCCTTGTGCGCCAGTCCGGCCTACCTGGCGCGCAAGGGCGTGGCGGTGACGCCGCAGACCCTGGATGAACACGAATGGCTGCTCTATCGCCATCCCTTGCTCAGCCGCGAGTTCTGGTGGGTCGAACGGGACGGGCAGCGCCTGAGCCTGCTGCAACCCCGGGCGCCGCGGCTGCGCAGCGACAATTACGACCTGTTGCTGGCCAATGCCCTGGCCGGGCGCGGGCTGTTGCACACCCCGTTGTGGAGCGCCGCGCCTTACCTGGCCGACGGCCGCCTGGTGCGGGTGATGGCCGACTACGCCATCGACCCGGACTGCTTCGGGCCGCACATCCTTGCGGTCTACCCCAGCCATCGGCGGGCCACGGCCAAGGTGCTGGCGTTCATCGATTACATCAGCGCGTTCCTGGCGAGCCGTGGCCTGGGCTGACTGGCGGTTCTTGTCAGGAAAACCCGGGAGGAGTACAAATGTACTCCATGACTACTTTATCTCCCCGCCGCAGTGCCATCCTGACCTTTATCCGCGAGCGCATCGCCGAACATGGCCAGCCCCCGAGCCTCGCTGAAATCAGCGAGGCTTTCGGCTTCGCCTCGCGCAGCGTGGCGCGCAAGCATGTCGTGGCCCTGACCGAGGCCGGCTTCATCGAGGTCAACCCTAATCAGGCCCGGGGCATCCGCCTGCTCAACCAGCCGCCGCGCCCCGAGTGGCTGGAGATCCCGGTGCTCGGCCGGGTCGCCGCCGGCCTGCCGATCGGCGCCGATGCCGAGGTGCACAACCGCTTGCTGCTCGACCCGGCGCTGTTTTCCCGTACCCCCGATTACCTGCTGCGGGTCCAGGGTGACTCGATGATCGAGGACGGCATCCTCGACGGCGACCTGGTGGCGGTGCGCCGCGACAGCGAGGTGCGTAACGGCCAGATCGTGGTGGCGCGGCTGGACGGCGAAGTCACCATCAAGCGTTTCGAACGCCTGGCCGATGGCGTGCGCCTGCTGCCGCGCAACCCGGTCTATGCACCGATCCTGGTCGGCGAGGACCGGGACCTGGCCATCGAAGGGGTGTTCTGTGGCCTGGTGAGGCAAGGCTGATGGGCGCCGTCGTTGCACTGGAGACGCTGTTCAATGCCGGCCGGGTGTGGAAGGGCCGCCCGACGGCGCCCGCCGCCAGCCCGCAACCCACCGGCCACGCCATGCTGGACGCGGCCTTGCCCAGCGGCGGCTGGCCGGAAGCGGCGCTGACGGAAATCCTCATCGCCGCCCAGGGCGTCGGCGAGCTGCAGCTGCTGTGGCCGACCCTGGCCCGGCTCTCGGCCGCCGGCGAGCGCATCGTGCTGGTGGCGCCGCCCCATGTGCCGTATCCCCAGGCCTGGCAGAGCGCCGGGGTCGACCTGCGCCAGTTGTCGGTGATCCAGGCCGGCGAACGGGACGCCCTGTGGGCCGCCGAGCAGTGCCTGCGCTCGGGCAGTTGCGGGGCCGTGCTGTGCTGGCCGCAACAGGCCGATGACCGCGCCTTGCGGCGTTTGCAGGTGGCGGCCGAAACCGGCCAGACCCTGGCCTTTGCCTACCGTCCCCTCAAGGAGGCCATCAACCCCTCGCCGGCGGCCTTGCGCCTTGCCGTGGAGGCCCGGCCGGCGCAGCTGCGGATACTCAAGTGCCGCGGCGGCCTGGCCCATTCGGCGCCGATCGCCTTCGCCCCGGGGCACTGAGCTTGCCATGCGCTGGGTCTGCATTCTGTTCCCGCAATTGGCGCTGGACGCGGCACTGCGCCAGCGCCCCGAACCGGACGCCGCGCTGGCGCTGCTCAGCGGGACGCCGCAGCGCCGGGTGATCCAGGCGGTGAATGCCGCTGCCCGCGAGCTGGGGTTGCGGCCCGGGCAGTCGTTGACCGCCGCCCAGGCCCTGAGCAAGAACTTCGCCAGCGCCGAATACGACGCCGATGAAATCGCCCATTGGCAGCAGTTTCTCGCGGCCTGGGCCTACCGCTTCAGCTCCCAGGTCAGCCTTCATTACCCGCGCACCCTGGTGTTCGAGATCGAGTCGAGCCTGGGCCTGTTCGGCCCCTGGCCGCAGCTGGAGGCGCGCCTGCGCCAGGAGCTGAGCGAACTGGGTTTTCGCCACCGCATCGTCAGCGCGCCGAATCCGGCGGCGGCCCGGGTGCTGGCCAATGCCTACGACGGGCTGGCGGTGACCGACCTGGAGCAATTGCGCCAGGCCCTGGGGCGCATGCCCGTGGAGCGTCTTGGCCTGCCGCCGGGCGCGGCCACAGCCCTGTCGCGCATGGGCCTGCGCACCTTCGCCCAGCTTCGCGGGTTGCCCCGGGACACCCTGGCCCGGCGTTTCGACGCGGGCCTGCTCAAGCACCTGGATACTCTGTTGGGCGAGCGTTCCCTGGCGCTGGCGTTCTATCAGCCGCCGGACCGTTTCGATTTGCGCATCGAATTGAATTTCGACGTGCTGTCCCACCAGGCCCTGCTGTTTCCCCTGCGCCGCCTGACTAGCGACCTGGCGGCGTTTCTCTGTGGGCGTGACAGCGGGGTGCAGCGCTTCGACCTGCACCTGGAGCATGTCGAGCTGCCCGACACTCTGATCAAGGTTGGCCTGCTCAGCGCCGAACGCGAACCGGCGATGCTGTTCGAACTGGCGCGCGGGCGCCTGGAGCAGGTCCAGGTGCCCGCGCCGGTGCGTGGCGTGCGTCTGGTGGCCGAGGATTTGCCGCGCTTCGTGCCGCAGCACCGCGAGCTGTTCGACGAGCGCCCGCAGCAATCCCTGCCCTGGGAGCAGTTGCGCGAGCGCCTGCGCGCCCGCCTGGGAGACGAGGCGGTGCATGGCCTGCGTTTCCACGCTGACCACCGTCCCGAATGCAGCTGGCAACCGGTCGGCGACAGCCAGGCCTGCCCGCTGCTGCCCGGACCCCGGCGCCCGGGCTGGCTGTTGCGCGAGCCGCTGGCGTTGCAGGAGGGGGCGGCGCGCATCCTCATGGGGCCGGAGCGCATCGAGTCCGGCTGGTGGGACGGCGGCGACGTGCGCCGCGACTATTACCTGATCGAAACCCGTGGCGGCCAGCAGGGCTGGGCGTATCGCCCGGTGGGCGAGGCGGGGCCCTTGCTGTTGCAGGGCTGGTTCGCATGAAGGGCTACGCCGAACTGCACTGCCTGTCGAACTTCAGTTTCCAGCGCGGTGCCTCCAGTGCCCGCGAGTTGTTCGAGCGGGCGGCGGCCCAGGGCTACCAGGCCCTGGCGATTACCGACGAGTGCAGCCTGGCCGGCATCGTCCGCGCCTGGCAGGCCTCGAAGGACTGCAACCTGCCGCTGATCGTCGGCAGCGAAATGCGCCTCGACGACGGCCCCAGGCTGGTGCTGCTGGTGGAGAACCTGGAGGGCTACCAGGGCCTGTGCCGGCTGATTACCCGCGCCCGACGCCGGGCGCAGAAGGGCCAGTACCAGCTGCTGCGCGAAGACTTCGAGCAGCCCTTGCCGGGGCTGCTGGCCCTGTGGCTGGCGGACGCTCAACCACAGGGTGAGCAGCAAGAAGCGGGGCGCTGGTTGCAGCAGGTGTTCGCCGACCGGCTGTGGCTGGCCGTGGAGCTGCATTGCGGCCAGGACGACCAGCAGCGCCTGGGCCAGTTGCTGGCGCTGGCCCGGGAGCTGGGCATTGCCGCCGTGGCCTGCGGCGATGTGCATATGCATGTGCGCGGGCGCCGGGCCTTGCAGGACACCATGACCGCGATCCGCCATCACGTGCGGGTGGCCGAGGCCGGCCAGCGCCTGCACCCCAATGGCGAGCGGCACTTGCGCAGCCTCGAGGCGTTGCAGGGGCTGTATCCGTCGGCCCTGCTGGAAGAGTCGCTGAAGATCGCCGAGCGCTGCCATTTCGACCTTGGGCAACTGCGCTACCAGTACCCCCGGGAACTGGTGCCCCAAGGGCAGACGCCCACGAGTTGGCTGCGCGAGCTGACCGAGCGCGGCATCGTCAAGCGCTGGCCCGGGGGCGCCAAGCCCAAGGTGCTCAAGCAGATCGACGCTGAACTGCAACTGATCGCCGAGCTGGGTTACGAGAGCTATTTCCTCACGGTGCACGACATCGTCAGTTTTGCCCGCAGCCAGTCGATCCTCTGCCAGGGCCGGGGCTCGGCGGCCAACTCGGTGGTGTGTTTCGCCCTGGGCATCACCGAGATCGACCCGGACCGCTCGACCCTGTTGTTCGAGCGTTTTCTCTCCCGCGAGCGCAACGAGCCGCCGGATATCGACGTGGACTTCGAGCACGAGCGCCGCGAGGAAGTCCTGCAGTACGTGTTCCAGCGTTACGGCCGCCATCGTGCTGCGCTGACCGCGGTGGTCAGCACCTACCATGGCGCCGGCGCGGTGCGCGATGTGGCCAAGGCCCTGGGCCTGCCGCCGGACCAGGTCAACGCCCTGGCCGACTGCTGCGGGCATTGGAGCGATACGCCGCCGGCCGTCGAGCGCCTGCTGGAGGCCGGTTTCGACCCGGACAGCCCGGTGCTGCGCCGGGTCCTGAGCCTGACCGGGCAACTGATCGGCTTTCCCCGGCACCTGTCCCAGCACCCCGGCGGCTTCGTGATTTCCGAACAGCCGCTGGACACCCTGGTGCCGGTGGAAAACGCGGCGATGGCCGAGCGCACCATCATCCAGTGGGACAAGGACGACTTGGACGCGGTCGGGCTGCTCAAGGTGGATGTGCTGGCGCTGGGCATGCTCAGTGCGATTCGCCGCTGTTTCGACCTGATCCATGGCTATCGGGGCCAACGGCTAAGCCTGGCCAGCATCCCCGCCGAGGACCCGGCCACCTACGAGATGATCGGCCGTGCCGACACCATCGGCGTGTTCCAGATCGAATCGCGGGCGCAGATGTCGATGCTGCCCCGGCTCAAGCCAAAGGATTTCTACGATCTGGTGATCGAGGTGGCCATTGTCCGGCCGGGGCCGATCCAGGGCGGCATGGTGCATCCGTACTTGCGTCGGCGGGACAAGAAGGAGGAGGTGACCTATCCCTCCGAGGAACTGAAAGAGGTGCTGGAGCGAACCTTGGGCGTGCCGCTGTTCCAGGAACAGGTGATGCAGATCGCCATTGTCGCCGCCGACTACACCCCCGGCGAGGCCGACCAGTTGCGCCGCTCGATGGCCGCCTGGAAACGCCACGGCGGCCTGGAGCCCCACCGCCTGCGCCTGCGCGACGGCATGCGCGCCAATGGCTACAGCGACGAATTCGCCGCGCAGATCTTTGAACAGATCAAGGGCTTCGGCAGCTACGGTTTCCCCGAATCCCACGCCGCCAGTTTCGCCTTGCTGACCTATGCCAGCTGCTGGCTCAAATGCCACGAACCGGCGGCCTTCGCCTGTGCCCTGATCAATAGCTGGCCCATGGGCTTCTACAGCCCCGACCAGATCCTCCAGGACGCGCGCCGGCACCATCTGGCGATTCGCCCGGTGGACGTGCGCGCCAGCACCTGGGATTGCAGCCTGGAACCGCTGGCTGGCGCGCAGCCGGCGTTACGCCTGGGGCTGCGGATGATCAAGGGCTTTCGCGAGGACGACGCGCGGCGCATCGAGGCGGCGCGACAGGACGCACCCTTTGTCGACATCGCCGACCTCGGCCAGCGCGCGCGCCTCGACAGCCGCGCCCAGGAACTGCTGGCCGATGCCGGCGCCCTGCGTGGGTTGGCCGGGCACCGGCATCGGGCGCGCTGGGAAGTGGCGGGGGTGCAGCAACAGCTCGGCCTGTTCGCCGGCTTGCCGCGCCAGGAGGAAACGCCCGTGGCCTTGCCGCGGCCGACGATCGGCGAAGATTTGCAGGCCGATTACCTGAGCGTCGGCACCACCCTCGGGCCCCATCCGCTGGCCTTGCTGCGGGACGAACTCAAGGCCCGGCGCTGTCGCAGTTCCCGCGAGCTGCTGGAGGTCGAGCACGGGCGCCCGGTGAGCATCGCCGGGCTGGTCACCGGACGCCAACGGCCGGGCACCGCCAGCGGCGTGACCTTCGTCACCCTGGAGGACGAGTTCGGCAACGTCAACGTGGTGGTCTGGCGCGACTTGGCCGAACGCCAGCGCAAGGTCCTGGTCGGCGCGCAGTTGCTCAAGGTCGACGGCACCCTGGAAACCGAAGGCGAGGTCCGCCACCTGATCGCCGGCCGCCTGAGCGACCTCAGCGACCTGCTGAGCGGCATCACCATCCGCAGCCGCGATTTCCGCTGAGTCGGTCACGCTGCTGCAGGCTGCGACCGGCGTTGCAGCCATCGCGGGCAAGCCTGGAGCGTCCGGCAGTCAATCGACTGACGCCAGGATTTTTTATTTCTTTTCGCAATGATGGCACTTTGGCATAATCGCCGCCGCCGACGCCTCCTGCGTCACGTTTCAGCGTGCCCTGACTGCTATTTCCGAACCCGCAAAAGCCGTGTTTCGCAAGGCTGTGGCAGGGCGCAGGCACTTTTTTATGAATACTCAAAAGGAACCCAGAGTGAGACTGATCTCGAAGTTGGTGATGTCGGGCGTAGCGTTGGCCGTACTGGCGGGCATGAGCGGTTGTGCCACGGAAAGCTCCCGGGCATTGCCGGTGGAGAAGGTCCAGAGCGCCAATCAGGTGTGGACCGGGGCTCGGGTACCGATGGCGGTGGGCAAGTTCGATAACCGCTCCAGCTACATGCGCGGGATCTTCTCCGACGGCGTCGACCGCCTCGGCGGCCAGGCCAAGACCATCCTGATTACCCACCTGCAGCAGACCAACCGCTTCAACGTGCTGGATCGCGACAACATGGGCGAGATCCAGCAGGAGGCGGCGATCAAGGGCCAGGCGCAGAAGCTCAAGGGCGCGGACTTCGTGGTGACCGGCGATGTCACCGAGTTCGGCCGCAAGGAAACCGGCGACCACCAGCTGTTCGGCATTCTCGGCCGTGGCAAGACCCAGGTGGCCTACGCCAAGGTGGCGTTGAACATCGTCAACATCAGCACTTCCGAAGTGGTGTATTCGACCCAGGGCGCCGGCGAGTACGCCCTGTCCAACCGCGAGGTGATCGGCTTCGGCGGCACCGCTTCCTACGACTCGACCCTCAACGGCAAGGTCCTCGACCTGGCCATGCGCGAGGCCGTCAACCGCATGGTCGAGGCGATTGACGCCGGCGCCTGGAAACCCAGCCGCTGATCGATACCGCTGACAGGGAGAAGAGCATGTTCAACACCAAGATGGCCCGGCCGCTGATGGCCGCCACGTTGCTGGGCAGCGTATTGCTGGCCGGTTGCAGCGGGCCGAAGACGCTTTACCAGTGGGAAACCTACCAGGCCCAGACCTACGAGTACTTCAAGGGCGAGGAGGCCAAGGAGGCGCAGGTCGAAGCGCTGGAGCGCGACCTGCAGAAGATCAAGTCCACCGGCAAGGCGGTGCCGCCGGGTTACCACGCGCACCTGGGCATGCTCTATGCGGGCCTGGGCAAGGACGACCAGATGGTGCAGCAGTTCAATACCGAGAAGGCGCTGTTCCCCGAGTCCGCGCCGTACATGGACTTTCTGCTGAAAAACGCCAAGAAGGGAGCCGGCCAATGAACCTCTGTACCTTGCGCAACCTGATGGGCCTGTTGGCCGTCAGCCTGCTGGTGGGCTGCGCCACGCCCAAGACCGTGGACTACTCGGCCTACAAGCAGGCCCGGCCGAAGTCGATCCTGGTGCTGCCGCCGCTCAACGAGTCGCCGGACGTCAAGGCCACCTACAGCATGCTGTCCCAGGTGACCTTCCCCCTGGCCGAAGCCGGTTATTACGTGATGCCGATCGCGGTGGTGGACGAAACCTTCCGCCACAACGGCCTGACCAACCCGGCGGATATCCATGGCCTGTCGCCGGCCAAGCTCAACGAGATCTTCGGGGCCGATGCCGGGCTGTATATCACCGTCAAGGAATACGGAACCAGCTACATGCTGATCAGCAGCGCCACCGTGGTCACCGCCAGTGCCACCCTGGTCGACCTGAAGACCGGCACCACGCTGTGGACCGGCACTGCCCGGGCCTCCAGCGAAGAGGGCAACAATAACAACGGCGGTGGCCTGGTGGGCATGCTGATCACCGCCGCGGTGAAGCAGATCATCAACACCTCCACCGACGCCGGTCACCCGATCGCCGGCATCACCAGCCAGCGCCTGCTGTCGGCCGGGCAACACGCGGGTCTGTTGTACGGTCCGCGCTCGCCGAAATACGGCACCGACTGAGGTCTGCAGGGCGGGCAATCCGCCCTGTGCCAGGCGACGCTTGCGAGCGTCCGTCTGGACCTTGCGCCAACGCCTATGCTGTTTGTCCAATCCCGTCCGGCGCGTGCTGGGTGCACTCGCGGGCAGGGCGACCGACCAGCGGCAGCGGTGATTCGGCCCTGGGGCCGAAAATAGTGAAACCATCCGCACGCACGGTGCTCAAAGGCTCTGGAGGCTGCCGCGTCGCAACCTCTTGAAAACCCATGCTTGTCATGTTTTTCGTAGAGTTCGTCATGCCGTTCTTATCAGATCCTCATGGTTGCCAGGGCTGGAAAGGCGAGATGGCCGCACGCATCCAGGCGTTCGACTGGTCTGTCACTGAGCTGGGAGCGCTGGACCGCTGGTCATCGAGCCTGTGCAGCGCGGTGCAACTGCTGCTGGCCTCGCCGGTGCCGCTGGTCATGCTCTGGGGCCGTTCGGGCTACATGATCTACAACGATGCCTACGCCGAGTTCGCCGGTGGCCGGCACCCGTACCTGCTCGGCTGCCAGGTGGAGCAGGGCTGGCCGGAAGTGGCGGATTTCAACCGCCATGTGCTGGACACCTGCCTGGCGGGCGGGACCCTGTCCTACCGCAACAAGGAGCTGGTGCTGCTGCGCAACGGCCAGCCGGAACATGTCTGGATGGACCTCTACTACAGTCCGGTGGCCGGTGACGACCAGGCGCCGGCCGGGGTCATGGCGATCGTGGTCGAGACCACCGCCCACGTGTTGTCCGAGCAACGCCGCCAGGAAGTCGAGAACGCCTACCGCGCGGAAAACGAGCGGGTGCAGCTGGCGCTCAATGCCGGGGCGCTGCTGGGTTCCTTTGTCTGGGACATCAAGGCCGACCGGCTGTCGGGCGACGAGCGTTTTGCCCGGACCTTTTCCTACCCGCTGGAGCAGCCGCTGGACGACCTGTCGATGGCGGTCGCCGACAGCCGGGTGCACCCCGAGGACCTGGCGCGGATCAAGGAACAGCTGGCCTACAGCGTGCAAAAGGGCGTGCCCTACAACGCCGAATACCGCATCCGCCGGGCGGACGGCAGTTACCTGTGGGTCATGGGCTGCGGCCGTTGCGAGTTCGACGACGCGGGGCAGGCCCTGCGTTTTCCCGGCGTGCTGATCGATATCCATGAACGCAAGATGGCCGAAGAGTCACTGCTGCAACTGACGCGCAACCTCGAGCAGCGGGTGGCCGAGGAGGTCAACGCGCGGGTCTCGGCCGAGGAGCAGCTGCGCCAGTCGCAGAAGCTCGAGGCCATTGGCGGCATGACCGGTGGCGTGGCCCACGACTTCAACAACCTGCTGCAAGTGATCGCCGGCAACCTGCACCTGCTGGCGCGCCATGAGCCGGACAATGCCAATGTGCAGCGTCGGGTCGGCGCGGCCATTACCGCGGTCGAGCGCGGCGCCAAGCTGTCCGCGCAATTGCTCGCGTTCGCCCGGCGCCAGCCGCTGTCGCCCGAGGTCTACAACCCGTGCCGGATCCCCGACAGCCTGAGCGAGCTGCTGCAACGGGCCCTTGGCGAGACCATCGATATCGACGTGCAGTTGCCCGCGCAGCCCTGGTGCATCAAGGTCGATCGCGGCCAGCTGGAAAACGCCTTGCTCAACCTGGCGATCAACGCCCGCGATGCCATGAAGGGTGAGGGCACCATCGGCATCCGTGGTGAAAATGTGGTGCTCGACCGCGGTTTCTGTGCCGGCAAGGGCATCACCGCCGGCGACTACCTGTGCCTGTCGGTGGCCGATACCGGCGATGGCATGCCGCCCGAGGTGCTCAAGCAGGCGTTCGAGCCGTTCTTCACCACCAAGCGCGATGGCCTGGGCACCGGGCTGGGGTTGAGCATGGTGTTCGGTTTCGTCAAGCAGAGCGGCGGCCATATCGAGATGCTCAGCACGCCGGGGCAGGGCACCACGGTGCGCATGTATTTTGTCCGCAGTACCGAACAGGAACCAGGCGCGGCGCCCCGGCGTGGGCAGCGGCCTGGCCATGGCCAGGAAACCATCCTGGTGGTGGAGGACAACGAGGACGTCCGCGCGGCGGCGGTCGAGCTGCTGGAGCACGCCGGCTACAAGGTGCTGGTGGCGGCCAATGGCGATGCGGCCATGCAACTGCTGCTGACCGGCGCCCGGGTCGAGCTGATCTTCACCGACGTGGTGATGCCTGGCCTGATCAAAAGCACCGACCTGGCGCTCTGGGCCAAGACCCAGTCGCCGGCCGTGGCGGTGCTGTTCACCTCGGGGCATACCCGCGACATCATTTCCTGCAATCACCAGCTCAGCCCGGACACCCACCTGCTGAGCAAGCCCTACAGCCCGGACGCCCTGACCGCCATGGTCAGGTCGGTGCTGGAGGCGTGAAGCCGTAAGCCCCTCAGGGAAAAGTCCGCTGAACCTTCGAGATCCACGGTTGCTCAAAACCCCGAGCCCATGCACCCTGCAACACGGTCGGGTGGCTGCCTGTCGCCGGTGCTGGCGCCGTGGGGCTCTCTGACTTGAAATCTCGTCCCGACACCTCCGATACAAGGCTGTCCCATGACTTCAGCGCGCAACATGCCTTCGCCCCAGGTTTTGTCTTCCTTGCCAGCGAACAGCTCGGGTTTTGTCAGGGTACGCGGCGCCCGCGAACACAACCTGCGCAACATCGACGTGGATATTCCCCGCGATGCGCTGGTGGTGTTCACCGGGGTTTCCGGCTCCGGCAAATCGTCCCTGGCGTTCTCGACCCTGTACGCCGAGGCCCAGCGCCGCTATTTCGAATCGGTGGCGCCTTACGCCCGGCGCCTGATCGATCAGGTCGGGGTGCCGGATGTCGATGCCATCGAAGGCCTGCCGCCGGCGGTGGCCCTGCAACAGCAGCGTGGCACGCCGAGCACCCGCTCTTCGGTGGGCAGCGTCACCACCTTGTCCAGCCTGATCCGCATGCTCTATTCCCGGGCCGGCAGCTACCCGCCGGGGCAGCCGATGCTCTACGCCGAAGACTTCTCGCCCAACACCCCGCAAGGCGCCTGCCCCAACTGCCATGGCCTGGGCCGGGTCTACGAGGTCAGCGAGGCGTCGATGGTGCCGGACCCTTCGCTGACCATCCGCCAGCGCGCGGTGGCCTCCTGGCCGCTGGCCTGGCAGGGGCAGAACCAGCGCGACATCCTCGTGACCCTGGGCTACGACGTCGATATCCCCTGGCGCGACCTGCCTAAAGAGCAGCGCGACTGGATCCTGTTCACCGAAGAAACCCCGACCGTGCCGGTGTACGCCGGGCTGACCCCGGAGCAGACCCGCGAGGCCCTCAAGCGCAAGCAGGAGCCGAGCTACATGGGCACCTTCAGCGGGGCCCGGCGCTACGTGCTGCACACCTTCACTCATTCGCAAAGCGCGCTGATGAAAAAGCGCGTGTCGCAGTTCATGCTCGGCAGCCCGTGCCCGCTGTGCGAGGGCAAGCGCCTGAAGCGCGAGGCGCTGTCGGTGACCTTCGCCGGCCTCGACATCGGCGAGCTGTCGCAGATGCCCCTGCTGCAATTGGCCGAGGTGCTGAAACCGGTGGCCGCCCAGGCTTACCTGGAACAGGCCGAGGAGGCCGGCGAGGTCTGGAGCCATGAGCAGACCCAGGCCGCGCGTCAACAACGGATCGCCCAGGGTGCGCCGGGGCATGTCGGAGGACCGGATGTGCGGCACACGCCGAACCTGTCCCTGGAAAAACGCCTGGCCGCGCAACGCATCGCCCAGGACCTGCTGGAGCGGGTCAGCACCCTGACCGGCCTGGGCCTGGGGTACCTGGCCCTGGAGCGCAGCACGCCGACCCTGTCGTCCGGCGAGTTGCAGCGTCTGCGCCTGGCGACCCAGCTGGGTTCGCAACTGTTCGGGGTGATCTATGTGCTCGACGAACCTTCGGCGGGCCTGCACCCGGCGGACGCCGAGGCGCTGTTCGAGGCTTTGCAGCAACTCAAGGCTTCGGGCAATTCGTTGTTCGTGGTCGAGCACGACCTGCAGACCATGCGCCGCGCCGACTGGCTGATCGACGTCGGCCCGGCGGCGGGCGAGCAGGGCGGCCAGGTGCTGTACAGCGGCCCGCCAGCGGGGCTGGCCGAGGTCGCGCAGTCGCAGACCCGCGCCTACCTGTTCGCCGAGCAGGCGCCGGCCCGCCGCACCGCGCGCGAGGCCCAGGGCTGGCTGCGCCTGGAGGGCATCAGCCGCAACAACCTGAAGGGCCTGAGCGCCGAGTTCCCCCTCGGTTGCTTCACCGCGGTGACCGGGGTGTCGGGTTCCGGCAAGTCGAGCCTGGTCAGCCAGGCCCTGCTGGAACTGGTGGGCGCGCACCTCGGGCGGCCGCAGGGCAACGAAGAACCGGAAGAGCTGAACCTGGAAGACGACGCCCCACAGGCCAGCAGCGGCGAAGTCACCGCCGGGCTGGAACGGATCAAGCGCCTGGTGCAGGTGGACCAGAAACCCATCGGCCGCACCCCGCGCTCGAACCTGGCGACCTACACCGGGCTGTTCGACCACGTGCGCAAGCTGTTCGCCGCCACCCCCGAGGCGCGGGCACTGGGTTACGACGCCGGGCAGTTCTCCTTCAACGTCGCCAAGGGCCGCTGCCCGGCCTGCGAAGGCGAAGGTTTTGTCAGCGTCGAGCTGCTGTTCATGCCCAGCGTCTATGCGCCGTGCCCGACCTGCCACGGCGCGCGCTACAACCCGCAGACCCTGGCCATCCAGTGGCAAGGCCTGAACATCGCCCAGGTCCTGCAACTGACGGTGCAGGAGGCGGTCGAGGTGTTCGCCGATCAAGCGGGCATCCGCCGTTCTCTGGAAGTCTTGCGCGATATCGGCCTGGGTTATCTGCGCCTTGGCCAGCCGGCCACCGAGCTGTCCGGCGGTGAAGCGCAGCGGATCAAGCTGGCTACCGAACTGCAGCGCAACCCCCGCGGTGCAACCCTGTATGTGCTGGACGAACCGACCACCGGCTTGCATCCGCGGGATGTCGATCGCCTGCTGGAACAACTGGACAACCTGGTGCGCGCCGGTCACAGCGTGGTGGTGGTCGAGCACGAAATGCGCGTGGTGGCCCAGGCCGACTGGGTGATTGATATCGGCCCGGGCGCCGGCGACCAGGGCGGCAAAGTGGTGGTCAGCGGTACCCCGCAGCAGGTGGCCAGGCACCGCAAGAGCCGCACCGCGCCGTTTCTGGCCCAGGCGCTGGGATGAATCGCGGCACCCTCAGCGGGGCTTCGGTCATGGCGGATTGCGAGGCGGGCGGTGGGTCACGGGAAATGCCGCTGAAGGCGACGAACGGTCATTACTGTGGTCCGATTGGCGGTCGACAGACAGCGGTGGTCGAGGTCATTCTGGTAACTGGCAAGCGCGTGTAAATGGGCTTGCCACCGATCAACAAACGGAGGTGTTTCATGCCGGTGCCCCATGACCTGTACCAGGACCTGAGCTACAGCAAAGAAGACATTCAACAGCGTCGGGCCAGTGACCCGCACCTGAATGCCTTGTTCGATAAATACTCCAGCATTGATGATCAGGTGCTCAAAGCGGAGGCCGCGGCGGCCGCTGACGAGGAGTTGAAACGACTCAAGGAAAAGCGGCTGCTGATCAAGGATGAGATCTCCGAGAAGCTGACTGCCCGCTTCTGACCCCGACCCTGTCCTGAGCGAGATGTCCCGAGACTTCGGGCGTCTCGCCAGGTCCTGCGCAATCCAGAGCATTGTCTGCTCTTTCCGCTGTTTGCCCATTTACTCCCTTGTATCGACCTTCACGCTTGGCGAGACGCGCCCAGGAGTGGGCGCGCCTGTTTCAGCGCCTGCCTGCCTCAAGGGCACTCGCAGGTGCTCGGGCCGAATACCGGGCCTGCGCAGGGATCCTCGGACGGTCCGAACACCGGGCATGCGGCCAGCGCCGACAGGGATGAGGTGAGCAGCAGGGAAGCCAGGAGGATTTTGATTTTCATGGGTGGGTCCACTCTCAATGTGATGGGCATCAATCGGATTCGATTGTTTGTCTTTCCTTGGTGGGCGCCTGTGACGACGCCGCGCGGGACAGCTTAGATCAGAATCGATTGGCGGCCAGGCCGGTGTCCGGGCTGCGGCTCAGGACCCGATCTGGTCGGGCCCAGGTCGCTACCGCATCAAGGCGTCTGCGCCAGGGCGACGCTCAGCGGCAGGCGCGCCATGTGCGTGGCCGTGAGCGAGCCGAAGTACAGGGCGTCGCCGTATTCGCGCACCGTGGTGATGGGCGCGTAGTTGCCGGCGCTGGTGTCCTGCAGGTTGGCGATGACCTGGCCCTGGGTATCCAGGCCGAGGACGAAGCCGCGTTTTTCCACCGGCTTGGGCAGCAGGGTCATGGCGCGCACGATCATCTTGCGCACCAGGGGATAGGGCGCGGTGCCGTCCAGCAGGACGTTGCGCGGGGCGTAGAGCGCCACCCAGAAACGCCCCTGGCCATTGAAACTGAGGTTGTCCGGCAGCCCCGGCAGGTTGTCGATGAACAGGTCGTGGGTCCCGGCCTTGGCACCGCTGAGCCAGTAGCGGCTGATCCGGTAGGCGCCGGTTTCGTTGACCAGCACATAGGCCTCCTGGGGGCCGAGGGCGATGCCGTTGGCGAACTCCAGGCGGTCCAGCAACTGTTCGGTCTGGCCGCTCTGGAAGTCATAGCGCAGCAGGCGACCGTCGCCGCCGTGCTCGATCACCGCCTCGCCATCCTGGCCATAGCCCCAGCGGCTGGTGGCGTCGCTGAAGTAGGCATAACGCCCGGCGGCGTCCACCGCCACGTCGTCGGTAAAGCCGAAGGACAGGCCATTGGCGGAAGTGGTGAGGGTGCTCAACTGGCCCTTGGCGTCCAGCGCCAGCAGGCCTTTGACCGCGTCGGCGATGATCAGCCGGCCATCCGGGTGGCGGGCCAGGCCCAGGGGCCGCCCGCCGGTATTGGCCAGTACCTGCAGGGCGCTGCCGTCCAGGGCGGTGCGGATCACCCGCCCGTCATGCAGGCCGCTGATCAGCGAGCCGTCCTCCAGCAGCAGGGCTTCCGGCCCTTCGATATTCAGCGCGCCCACCGCCTGCAGGCCCTTGAGCTTCTGGTTCTCGGCGTACAGGCCGCTCTTCAGCGAAGGCGCCGGCGGCGGGGTCCAGGCCAATGGCTGGACCTTGGTCGGCATCAGCAGCAGAAAGGCGCCGATGGCGATAAGCACGACCAGCAGCAGATGGCGAATTTTGATCCGACGGGGTGCGACTGGCTTCATCGATGGCGGCTCCTGGGTGATGGGGTCAGGTCACACGCTGCGGTGCGACGCCGGCGCCCAGGGGAATCACCCTTTGCGCCACTTCGCACAAGGCTAGCAGGGAGTCGGCGGACTCCCGTTCTATCCGCCTTCTGAATAACAGGCGATTGCCCAGGCGCATCAGCAGGCCGTCGAAGCGGTATTCCAGGGTGCGGATAAACCGCGTGTGGTGGGCGTCCAGCGGCTGGCACTCGTAGGTCACCACCAGTTGCAGGCCATGATCGCCCTGGGCCGCGGCGCTCCAGCGATGCCCCGGCAGGTACTCGTCGACCCGCCAGCTCAGGTGCCCGCTGCGCCCGCCGGCGTGGATGTCTTCCTCGAAGCGCGCGCCGGCGGGCAGGGCCCCGGCCGGACCCTGGACCTTCAATGAAGACGGGTGCCACTCCGGCCAGCGGCTGGAGGCGCTGGCGTAGTCGAGCAGGGCCACCGGGTTGCGCGGAATATCGATCTGATGCTGCATGCGGGTCATGGACGAGGACCTTGTCGATAGTGAGGAAGTAGCGGATTCCGGCTCCCAGTACAGGGTGCCGAACAGGTAATCCATCAGCGGCAGGACAATGTTGAAATTGCGCTCCTGCATCAGCTCGCGGCGGTGATGCAGCTCGTGCAGGCGGCGCATCTGGCGGATCCACGGCAGTCGCGCCAGCGGGTGCCCGGCCGGCAGGTGCTCGCAGGCATGGAACACCTCGTAGGCCAGGTAGCCGATCAGCATGCAGCTGGCGAACAGCGCCGCGACATTGGCATTCCACAACTGCAGCAGCCACCACAGCGGCAGGGCGAACAGCAGGCTGTGGACCACGATCAGCCAGGCCGGGAACAGGATCACCCGCCAGTCCCGGGGGCCGTCGTAGGTCATGTATCCGGGCACGAAGAAGCTGTGGTGGTCGCCGCTGTGGCGGGCGTAGAACATCCGCGCGAAGGCCTGCTTGTGGTGGCCCAGCCAGCGGTGCACGACATAGATGCACAGGTTGAAGAACAGCAGCGCCACCGGCACCGCCAGCCATTCCAGCGGTTGCACCTGATGCAGGGTGCTCCACAGCAGGGCGATGCACGCCATGCCGTAGGCCAGCACGAAACCGCCATGCAGCCACGGGTTGTAGCGCGGATGAACCGCGGCGCGATAACGCTCGCGAAATGCCAGGGTGGTTTGCCTCAAGGCCGTTCTCCTGTGGGTTTTGTTGTTCTTATTGACAGAAGATTAGTCCTGCTCGAATTATCCAGCTAATGGATATTCGGAATGGGCATTATTCATGAAGCTGAATTTGCGGCACCTGGATCTCAACCTGTTGCTGGTGTTCGACGCGCTGATGCAGGAGCAGAACCTGTCCCGCGCGGCGGTGCGCCTGAACCTCAGCCAGCCGGCCGTGAGCAATGCCCTGGCGCGCCTGCGCAGCCAGCTCGACGAGCCGCTGTTCATCCGCACCGCCCGGGGCATGCAGCCGACACCGCGGGCCCATGTGCTGCACGGCTCGGTGCGCCAGGCCCTGCGCCTGTTGCAGGAAGGCCTGGACCCGAGCAGCGAGTTCGACCCGGCGGCGTCCGACCAGACCTTTAGCCTGTCGATGAACGACTACGCCCAGGCGCGCCTGTTGCCGGCGCTGTCACGCCGCTTGCAAAGCGCCGCGCCCAAGGTCCGCCTGGCGGTGCGCAGCGACGCCGCCGACTCCCTGCCGGCCTGGCTGACCACCGGGATGCTCGACCTGGCGGTGGACTACCTGTACTTCGACGATCCCGACCTCTGCTACCAGCCGCTGCTGGAAGAACAGCTGGTGGTGATCGGCCGTATCGACCACCCGGCCTTCGAGCCGCAGCTGAGCCTCAAGACCTATGAACAGAGCCAGCACGTGGCGATTCCGGACCGGGGTGGGCGCGGCTCGCCGCTGGAGATCGTCCTCGGCTCGGCCAAGGTCCAGCGTCATGTGCAGCTGTTCGTCCCGCATTACCTGAGCATCCCGTTGATCGTCGCCCAGTCGGATTTGCTCGGCACGGTGCCGCGGCGCCTGGCGGAGCACTTCTGCGCGCTGATGCCGATCCGCATCGCCGAGCTGCCGCTGGTGGCGCCGCCGGTGCAGGTCAGCCTGATCTGGCATCGCCAGCAGGAGCGGGTTCCGGGGCATCGCTGGCTGCGCGAGGAGATCATTGGCCTGGCCGCCCGGTTCGCGGGGCAGCCGGAGCTGTCCGGGCATTGATGACAAAAAACCAACAAAAGATTAAGACGAGTCTGATTGGCATCGCGGATGTCGTCTGTATCCTTTGGGGCCCGCTCGATGAGCAGCCGTGCTGACTCAAAGGCGCCAACCCATTGGAGATTGCATGCGTCACTCGATTCTGAACATTGCCCTGGCAGCCAGCTGCCTCTTTGGCTTGGCCGGGCAGACCGCCATGGCCGCGGTGGATGCCAGCCAGTACGTGGAACTCAAGGATGCCGTGCCGCAGGTCGTGCCTGGCAAGATCGAAGTGGTGGAGTTGTTTTCCTACGGCTGCGGCCACTGCTACAACCTCGAAGCCTCGATCAACCCTTGGGCGGCCCAGCTTCCCGAGGACGTGAACTTCGTCAAGCTGCCGGCCATGTTCGGCGGGATCTGGGATGTCTACGGCCAGTTGTACCTGACCCTGGCGACCATGGATGCCAAGCCCGAAGCGCACCACGCGGTGTTCGAGGCGATCCACCGCGGCAACCGCCTGAAAACCCCCGAGGCCATGGCCGAACTGCTCAAAGGGCAGGGCATCGACCCCGCTAAATTCCTCGCCACCTACAACTCCTTCGCCGTGCAGGCCAAGGTGATGGACGCGAAAAAACGCACCGCGGCCTACCAGGCCACCGGCGTACCCTCGCTGGTGGTGGACGGCAAGTACCGCTTTGGCATGACCAGCGACGGTGCCAAGGGCCTGTTCGCGGTGGCGGACCAGTTGATCGCCCAGGTGCGGGCGGCGAAGTAAGCGCTTGATCCCCTGGCCGCTGGCGAGCCTTCAAGGTTCGGCGGCGGCTCCAGGGCATCGAGCGGTAGCCAAAAGGGCATCGATAGCGATGCCCTCCATAAGCATTGTCAGTCCTTGATCAGCGGCGCCTGCGGGTGCGGGCTCGGGAACGCCTGCTCATAAGCCCGGCACAGGCGCAGCACCTGATCATCGGCAAACCGCGCCCCCACCACATGCAGCCCGACCGGCAAGCCATCCTCGGCGAAGCCGCACGGCACCGACGCGGCCGGTTGCTGGGTCAGGTTGAAGGGGTAGCTGAAGGGCGTCCACTCCATCCATTCGCTCAGGCCGGAACCCGGCGGCACGTTGTGCCCGGCGGCGAAGGCGGTGAGCGGTAGCATGGGCGAGACCAGCAGGTTATAGCGTTCGTGGAACTCGGCCATGTGCGCCACCAGCGCCGCGCGGGCTTCCAGGGCCAGGGTGTACTGGTGGAGGCTGATGTCTTCGCCTTGCCGGGCAATGCGCAGCAGGCCCGGGTCGAGCTGCTGGCGTTGCTCCTGGCTCAGTTGCCCGGCCAAGCGCGCGGCGCCGGCGAACCACAGGGTATTGAACAGTTCCAGCGGGTCGCTGAACCCCGGGTCGACCTGCTCGACATGGGCACCCAGTTGCGCCAGGCGTTCCACCGCCCGGGCCACCACCCGCGCCACCTGTGGCTGCACCTTCACGTAACCGAAGTCAGGGCTGTAGGCGATGCGCAGGCCTTTGAGGTCAGTGCTCTCCGGCAGCCAGGGCGTGCTGCGCGGGGCGCCGACCAGGCCGTCGCGGGCATCCGGCCGGGCGACGGTTTGCAGTATCAATACCGCATCGTCGACGGTGCGGGTCATCGGTCCCAGGTGCGAGAGAAGGGTCATGGCGCTGGCCGGCCACTGCGGCACGTAGCCGAAGGTCGGCTTGATCCCGAAGGTGCCGGTGAAGGCGCAGGGAATGCGGATCGAACCACCGGCATCGCTGCCCTGGTGCAGCACGCCGAGGTTCAGCGACGCCGCGGCGGCCGCGCCACCGGAGGAGCCGCCGGCGGTGGTGCGGGTGTCCCAGGGGTTGCGGGTGATGCCGTATAGCGGGTTGTCGGTCACGCCTTTCCAGCCGAATTCCGGGGTGGTGGTCTTGCCCAGCAGCACCGCACCGGCGTTGCGCATAAAGGCCGGGAAGGGCGCATCGACATCCCAGGGGCCGCTGGCGGAGGTGGTTTTCGAGCCCTTGCGCGTGGGCATGCCACGGGTCAGGGTCAGGTCCTTGATCGAGGCCGGCACGCCGTCCAGCGCGCCGCAGGGCCGGCCCTTGAGCCAACGCTGCTCGGAGGCCTTTGCCGCGTCCAGCGCACCTTGCGGGTCGACATGGCAATAGGCGTTGACCTGCGGGTTGAAGCGCTCGATGCGCGCCAGGGCATCCTCGGTCACTTCCACCGGCGACAGGCGTTTGTCGCGGTAATGGGCGAGCAGTTCGACGCCGCTCATCTCGGCGATTTCGCTGTGTCGGGTCATGCCGCTGCTCCTGTTTGTTGCGCCGCGTTGACCATGGCCCGCAGCAACACCGCGCAACCGTCGGCCAGGTCCTGGGGCGCGGCGTTTTCGATTTCGTTGTGGCTGATGCCGCCTTCGCAGGGCACGAAGATCATCCCCGCCGGGCCCAGCTCGGCGACGAAGATCGCGTCGTGCCCGGCGCCGCTGACGATGTCCATATGGCTCAGGCCCAGCTGTTCGGCGCCCTGGCGCACCGCGGCGACGCAGGCGGGGTCGAAGTCCAGCGGCGGGAAGTCGGCGGTGGGGGTCAGCTCGAAGCCCAGGCCGTGCTGCTGGCAGGTGTCTTCGATCACCTGGCGCACCTCGTCGACCATGGCCTGCAGCCGGTCGGCATGCAGGTGGCGCAGGTCGAGGGTCATCTGCACCTGGCCAGGAATCACGTTGCGCGAGCCCGGGTGCAGGCTCAGGCAACCGACGGTGCCGCAGGCGTGGGGCTGTTGTTCATGGGCGATGCGATTGACCGCGCTGATTACCTGGGCGGCGCCCATCAGGGCGTCCTTGCGCAGGTGCATCGGTGTCGGCCCGGCATGGGCCTCGACCCCGGTCAGGGTCAGGTCGAACCACTTCTGGCCGAGGCAGCCCATGACCACGCCAATGGTGGTCTGGCGGTCTTCCAGCACCGGGCCCTGTTCGATGTGCGCCTCGAAATACGCGCCCACCGGATGGCCGAGCACCGCCCGCGAGCCGGCATAACCGATGCGCTGCAACTCGCTGCCCACCGACAGCCCCTGTTCATCCTGCTTGCGCAGGGTGTCGTCGAGGTCGAACTTACCGGCGAATACCCCCGAGCCCATCATGCACGGCGGGAAGCGCGACCCTTCTTCGTTGGTCCAGACCACCACCTCGATCGGCGCTTCGGTCTGCAGCCCCAGGTCGTTGAGGGTACGGATCACCTCCAGGCCGGCCATCACTCCGTAGCAGCCATCGAACTTGCCGCCGGTGGGCTGGGTGTCGATATGGCTGCCGGTCATCACCGGCGGCAGTTGCGGGTTACGCCCGGCGCGGCGGGCGAAGATATTGCCGATGCCGTCGATGCTGACGCTGCAACCGGCCTCTTCGCACCAGCGCACGAACAGGTCGCGGGCCTGGCGGTCGAGGTCGGTCAGGGCCAGGCGGCATACGCCGCCCTTGGCGGTGGCGCCCAGTTGAGCGAGGTCCATCAGCGATTGCCAGAGGCGTTCGCGGTTGACCAGCGGGGCGCTGTCTTGCAACAGGGGTACGGACACAATCGGACTGTTCATTTCAGCTCTCCCCTCAGGCGCTCAGGGCCAGGTAGCGGTTCTTGATGCTTGGGTCGGCGCGGAAGTCGGCGGCGCTGCCTTGGTAGACCACGCGACCCTGTTCGAGGACGTAATGGCGGTCGGCGAGCTTGTCGCAGACCATCAGGTTCTGTTCCACCAGCAGCACCGGCAGGCCGTCGTCCTTGATCTTGCGCAGGATCTTCACCAGCTCGTCGACAATCACCGGGGCCAGGCCCTCGGTGGGTTCGTCGAGGATCAGCAGCCTGGGATCGTTGAGCAGGGCGCGGGCGATGGCGAGCATCTGCTGCTCGCCGCCGGACAGCGCGTGGCCGGCGTTTTTGCGCCGCTCCTTGAGGCGCGGGAACATGCCGTAGACATCCTCCAGCTGCCAGCGGCTGCTCTTGCGCTGGGCGATGCGCAGGTTCTCCTCGACGCTGAGCAAGCGGAAGATGCCGCGGTGTTCCGGCACCAGCGCCAGGCCCTGGCGGGCGATCTCGAAGATCTTCTTGCCCACCAGCTCCTGGCCGTTGAAGCGGATCTGTCCCTGGCGCGGGCAGATGATCCCGAGGATGCTGCGCAGGGTGGTGGTCTTGCCCGCGCCGTTGCGCCCCAGCAGGGTCACCAGTTCGCCGGCGTTGACCTGCAGCGAGACGCCTTCGAGGACGTGGCTCTTGTCGTAGTAGGAATGGATATTCTCGACGGTCAGCATCAGGCGGCTTCTCCCAGGTAGGCGCTGCGCACGCGCTCGTCGGCGCGGACGAATTCTGGCGTGCCTTCGACCAGGATCTGGCCGTGGCTCATGACGGTGATGCGTTGGCTGATGGACATGACGATGCTCATGTTGTGCTCGATCAGCAGCACCGTGTGGTCGCGGCCGAGGTCGCTGATCAGCTGGGTCATGATCGGGATGTCATCGATGCCCATGCCGGAGGTCGGCTCGTCGAGCATCAGCAGTTTCGGCCTGGAGCAGATCGACATGCCGACTTCCAGCACCCGCTGCTGGCCGTGGGACAGCTCGCCGGCGAGGGTGTCGGCGCGTGCCGTCAGTTGCAGGCGTTCGAGCACCTGGTCGGCCATCTCCAGGTGTTCGCGGCGGCTGTCGAGGTGGCGCCAGAAGTTCAGCGCCGCCAGGCCATCGCGCCCCTGGGCGGCCAGGCGCAGGTTTTCCCGCACGCTGAGGTTCTGGAACAGGCTGGTCAACTGGAACGAACGGGCCATGCCCAGGCCGACCCGGCCGTGGGCCGGCTTCTTGATGATGTTCTTGCCGTTGAACAGGATCGTCCCGGCGGTGGCCTGGCGTTCGCCGGTCAGGCAATGGAACAGGCTGGTCTTGCCGGCGCCGTTGGGGCCGATGATGGTGTGGATGGTGCCGGCCTCGACCTTCAGGTTGACGCCGTTGACCGCGTGGAAGGCGCCGTAGGCCAGCTCCAGGTCCTGGGTTTGCAGCAGGTACTGCGCGGGGCTATTCATGACAGTTTCTCCTCGGTCGGCAGGGCCGCCTTGCGTGGCCTCAGGAGGCGTTCGAACAGGCTCGACAAGCCGCCCCACAAACCACCGCGCATGAAGATCACCACCAGGATCAGGATGATTCCCAGCAGCATCAGCCAGCGCGGCCAGAGCTCGGAGAGGAACTCGCCGAGCAGCACGATGGAACCGGCGCCCAGCAGGGAGCCGAACAGCGAGCCGGTGCCGCCGACTATGGTCATGATCAGGATGTTTTCCGACATCGCCAGGTCGATGCTCGACAGTGGTACGAAATGCAGGAGCATGGCGTACAGCGCCCCGGCGATCCCGGTGACCGCGCCGGACAGCATGAACACCAGGATCTTGAAGTGCCGGGTGTCGTAGCCGATGGCGGCGGCGCGGGTTTCGTTCTCGCGGATCGCCATCAGCGTGCTGCCGAACGGCGAGGCGATCACCCGCCGGGCGCCGATGAAGATCAGCAGGAACAGCACCGCGACAAAGGCGTAGAAGTAGCGCGCGTCGCTCAGCGACAGCAGCACCGTGTCGCCGATGCGGATCTCCGGGCGCGGCACGCTGAGCAGGCCGTTGTCGCCGCCGGTCCAGTCGCTCAGGGTATAGGCGATGAAGTAGGCCATCTGGCTGAAGGCCAGGGTCAGCATCACGAAGTAGATACCGGTGCGCCGGATCGCCAGGGCGCCCACCAGCAACGCCAGCAGCGCACCCACCAGGGCCGCGCCGAACAGGGCGCTGAACAGCCCCAGTTGCAGGTGGATCATCAGCAGCGCGGCGCAGTAGGCCCCGGCGCCGAAGAAGATGCCCTGGCCGAACGACAGCAGGCCGGTGTAGCCCAGCAGCAGGTTACAGGCCAGCGCCGCGAGGGCGAAGATCAGGATCTCGCTGGCCAGGGTCGCCGATGGCAACACCAGCGGCAGGCCGATCAGTACCGCCACCACCAGCCACGGCAGGGCGCGCGACTGGGTCTTGGCGAACGGCAGGGGATTTTTCTCGCTCATGTTCATGCTCTCCCGAACAGGCCGTAGGGACGGACCAGAATCACCGCCGCCATGGCGCCGTAGATCATCAGGCTGGCGCCTTGCGGCCAGAGGGTGGTCATCAGGCTCTGCACCACCCCCACCAGCAGGCCGCCTACCAGGGCGCCGCTGAACGAACCCATGCCGCCGATCACCACCACCACGAAGGCGACCCCGAGGATTTCCGGGCCGACAAAGGGCTGGGCGCCACGCAACGGGGCGAACAGCACCCCGGCGATCCCGGCCAGGGCCACGCCGAGGGCGAAGGTCATGGAGAACAGGCGGAAGATGTTGGTGCCCAGCAGCGACACGGTCTCGGTGCTTTCGCTGCCGGCGCGCACCAGGGCGCCGAAGCGCGTGCGCTCCAGCAGCAGCCACAGCGCCAGCCCCACCAGTGCCGAGAAGACAATGAGGAACAGGCGGTAGTAGGGGTAGACGAAGTCGCCGACGATCAGTACGCCGCGCAGCAGTTCCGGCACCGCGACGCTTTTGCCGACGGGCCCCCAGATCAGCACGCTGGCTTCCTGGATGATCAGCGCGATGCCCAGGGTCACCAGGATCTGGAAGGTGTGGGGCAGGTGGTAGATGCGCTGGATCAGCAATCGCTCGATGGCCCAGGCCAGGGCCGCGACCACCAGCGGCGCGACCAGCAGCGCCAGCCAGAAGCTGCCGGTGAGGCTGACGGCGGTGTAGCAGATGTAGGCCCCGAGCAGGAAGAACGCGCCGTGGGCGAAATTGACGAAGTTCAGCAGGCCGAAAATGATCGTCAGGCCCACCGCGATCAGGAAGTAGATCATCCCCAGGCCGAGGCCGTTGAGGATCTGGAACAGGTAAAGATTGAGCATGCGGGTACCCTCGACAGGGGGCCGGCGACTGTCGTCGTCGGGCGGCCCGCTGCCTCTAGCCAGCGATGGAAAGGTCGGTCGGGGTCAGGCCAGGTTGCAGCCGGTGGCGCCGGCATCCGGGAACGAGCGCCCGGAACTGAGCACTTCGGCCAGGTCGTCCTTGTCGCGCATGCTGGCCGTGGCCTTGCCCAGCAGCAGGTAGTAGTCCTTGATCACCTGGTGGTCGCTGGCGCGGATGCTTTCCTCGCCGGTCGGCCCCTGGTACGTCAGGCCTTGCATGGCCTTGGCCACGGTCGCGCCGTCGAAGCTGCCGGTGGCGACTATGGTGTCGAGCATGATCTTGGTGCCGATGTAGTCGGCGGCCAGCGGGTAGGTAGGGTTGATGCCGTACTTGGCCTGGGTCAGCTTGACCAGCTCGCGGTTGAGCGGGGTGTCGACCTGGTGCCAGTACTGCGCGCCGAGGTAGACGCCTTCGAGCACGTCGCTGCCCAGCTCCTGGAACTGGTCGAGCCCGGCGGACCACACCAGCAGCACTTTCATGCGTTCCTTGATGCCGAAGTTCACCGCCTGGCGCAGGGCGTTGGAGGACTGGCTGCCGAAGTTGAGCAGCACCAGTACGTCGGGCTGGGCGGCGATGGCGTTGGTCAGGTAGCCGGAGAATTCCTGTTCCTGCAACGAGTGATAGCTGTTGCCGACGTGCTCGATGCCATGCTCGGCGCATACCTGTCTGGCGCCGGCCAGCAGCGCTTCGCCGAATACGTATTGCGGGGTGATGGTGTACCAGCGCTTGGCCTCGGGCAGGCGCTTGATCAGCGGCACCATGGTTTCGCGAATGGCGCCGTAGGTCGGCACCGACCAGCGAAAGGTCGAGGCATTGCAGTCCTTGCCGGTGACTTCGTCGGCGCCCACCGGGGTCATGAACACGCCGTTGACCTTGCTCACTTCCTTGGCCACCGCCAGCGCCGAAGACGACAGGGTGCAACCCTGGAAGAATCGCGCACCGTCCTGGGCAATTGCCTCCTGGACCTTGCGCACCGCCTTGCCGGCGTTGCCTTCGGTGTCGATCACCTTGTAGTTCAGCGGGCGGCCGAGCAGGGTCGGGTACTGTTCTACCGCCAGGCGCGAGCCCATGTCGGCGAATTTGCCGTAGCTGGCGAAGGCGCCGGACATCGACTTGAGCCCGTAGAAGGTAAAGGGTTCGGCGGCAAAGGCGTTGCGCACCCCCAGCGGAAGGCTGAGGGCTCCGGCAACGGTCAGACTGGCTTTCAACAACGTACGACGCTGCATGGGGTAACTCCCTGGTTTAGTTATTGGCAGGAGTGGCAATGGCAAAACGGCGCAGCAGCCTGTGTTCAGGCTTTGTTATTGGCGAAGCGGCGTGTGGCGGGTGCGGCGGTTGTCAGTGGTGGTGATCGAACTCCAGCAGGAAGTGTTGGGTGACCTCGCCCTCGAGGGCGCTCATATGGTGTTCGGCGTCGCACATGTGTTCGTGCATCAGCTGGCGCACTGCGGCTTCGTCCTTGGCTTTGAAGGCCAGCAACAGGCGCTTGTGGTAATCGAGGTTGGCGGCGTCGAACTGCTTGCGCTTGGGCTTGTAGGCCTTCTTCAGCACTACCAGGTCGCGCAGCAGGTCGTTGAGGAACTGCGCCATGAAACTCAGCAGCGGGTTGGGGCAGGCGCGGCCCAGCAGGTTGTGGAATTCCAGCTCGGCGATGCGCTGTTCGCGCTGGCCGGCCTCGCTGTCTTCCGGGGCGCTGCAGAAGTCGATGTTGGCCTGCAGCGCCTCGAAGTCGTCGACGCTGAGACGGCCGATCACCGACACCGCCAGTTCCACTTCGATGACCTTGCGCAGCTGGTACACCTGCTCGCCGTCCATCTGCTGGAAGTGCAGGTAATTGCGCAGGGCGCGGCTCGCCGGCTCGGTGCCGGCCTGGTTCAGGTAGGCGCCGCCGCTGGGGCCGGTGCGGGTGTTGACCAGCCCTTCGACCTCCAGCGCCTTGAGCGCTTCGCGGGCCGAACCCTTGGAGCACTGGAAGCTTTCCATCAACTCGCGCTCGGTCGGCAAGCGGTCGCCGGGACGCAGGGCGTTGATCACGATGGAGCGTTTGACCGACTCGACAATCATGTCGGAAAGCTTCTGGCGTTTGCGGCGAACAGGTCGTTTGAGCATGTTTTCGATTTATCGTATTAATGCGGATAAATAGTACTTAATAGGGCTCGGCGCGGTGCGTCAATCATCCAGGGGACGAGGTGTCGTTTTCGATGCGCGAGGGTCGTAATCAGACCCCGGGGGAGTGGAGGCGAGGCACTGGTCTTCGTCCTGTGCCAGGTCTTGTCCAGCCACTAAGCTGATGGCAGGTCATGCAGTCATAGAGGGGAAGAACCCATGATTCTGTGCAAACGCGCCTACGAGCCGGCGAGCCCCGACGACGGTTATCGGGTGCTGGTGGACCGGCTGTGGCCGCGCAATTGTCGCAAGGAGCAGTTGCCGCTGGATGAGTGGTTGAAAGAGCTGGCGCCGTCCACCGGATTGCGTCGCGCCTTCAAGTCCGGCGAGCTGGATTTCGCCACCTTCCGCAGCCGTTACCGCCAGGAGCTGACGGCTCGCCCCGAGCATTGGTGGGCGTTGCTGGAACGCGCGCAAAAGGGCCACCTGACCCTGGTGTACTCGGCTCACGATGAAGTGCACAACAATGCCCGGGTGCTGGCCGAGTGGCTGGAGGACGAGCTGGACCGGCAGGGCGAGGGGAGTTCGCCGGTGTGTTACGCGCACCTTTCGCCGCCTGAATGAAGGCGCTGTGCTTCAGGGTTGTTTCAACATCACATAAGCCTCGCCGCCGCGCCGGTCGTGCATCAGCAGGAAGGTCTGTTTATCGAGGGTGATTTTCGCCGGCAGGTGCTGCGCCACCGGGGTGCTGGAGAACTGCTCGGCCAGCTTGAGAAATTGCGCGGTCAGGGTCTTGTCCCGCTGCGACGGCGTGGTCACCGCGCATTGCTTGCCTTTCTGCACCTGGACCCCAAGGCTGTGGTCCGGTCTCAGCCCCATCCGCGCATAGCCGGCATCGTCCAGCCTGGCGATGCCATAGCCCTTGGCCGCGCTGTCGGCCCCGGCGAAGGAGGGTGCGGATTTCAGGCAGATATCGCGAAAGGCCAGCACGCCTTCGGCAATGGCCGCCGCTTCCTTGTCGATGACTTCGGGCGGGCTGGCGCAGCCAGCCAACAGGGCCAGGGCCAGGCTCAGAGGGCTGAGGATCGTGCGGTTCATCGGACCTCCCAGGCATTCACGGGGCATGTTTATAGCCTAGCCAAGCTTCTGCCGGCGCGATGGGTCGGCCCGATATAGCGCGGTACCCGGATCGCCAGCTTGCTGGCGATGAGGCCCTGAAAGGCGCCGCTGAAAGCAGGGCGGCTCAGTTGAATCCGACCGACCATCGGTTCACTGTTTCCGGCTCATGGTGCTGGCTCGGGTCGGTCTCGTAATTGCACTGGGGGCCGCTGCAGGTGTGTTCCAGGGTGATCGGCGCCTTGAACTCCAGGTGGAACTTGCTGGGTTCCGGCTCCGCCGTCGGGGCGGCCGTTGCCTCTGTCAGGGCGGGCGCCGGGTAGCTCAGGTCCAGGCCTTCGGCCTGTGCCGGCAGGGCCAATACACAGAGCACAAGGCCCGCCAAGAGGGTTTTGTCGCTGGGCATCATGGGTACCGCGTTTGTACAAAAGGGTTGCTGAGTATAACGAACGCCTCCCCGTAAATTTAAGCCGAAGGCTCTATCACGGGCCTTGTGCGGCAACGGGTCGCGGTTGGCGCCTCGCACCATGAAACATTTGTCATGGGCCGCCGGCGCTGCCAGCCCCTACACTGGCTTTCACCTCCATGGCTCACGGACACCCCCATGACGGCAGCAGCGGCGGCAAGCATCCTCGAAACGGTCGAAGGCCAGCGCCTCAATGGTCCGGCGGGCGAACCCTGGCGCGAATGGGGCCCGTACCTGAGCGAGCGGCAGTGGGGCACGGTCCGCGAGGACTACAGCGCCGATGGCGATGCCTGGGCCTACTTGCCCCATGACCACGCCCGCAGCCGGGCTTACCGCTGGGGCGAGGACGGCCTGGCGGGGTTCTCCGACAAGGCCCAGCACTGGTGCCTGGGGCTGGCCCTGTGGAACGAGCGCGACAGCATTCTCAAGGAGCGCCTGTTCGGCCTGAACAACACCGAGGGCAATCATGGCGAAGACGTCAAGGAGCTGTATTTCTACCTCGATGGCGTGCCCAGCCATGCCTATATGCGCATGCTCTACAAATACCCGCAGGTGGCCTTTCCCTATGAGGACCTGCTGCAGGAGAACGCCCGACGCGGCCTGGACGATACCGAGTACGAGATCCTTGACACCGGGGTGTTCGAGGATGATCGCTACTTCGACGTGACGGTGGAATACGCCAAGCACGCGGTCGACGACATCTTCATGCGGGTCACGGTGCACAACCGCTTCCACCAGCCGGCGCGCCTGCGGGTCTTGCCCCAGGTCTGGGCGCGCAACACCTGGAGCTGGGGCGGTGATTCGCGTAAGCCGAGCCTGCGCCTGGAGGGCGAGCAACTGCTGGCCCGGCATCCGCGCTGTTCGCCGATGCAGGTCAGCGCCTGGGGGCCGGAGCGCTGCGAGTGGCTGTTCTGCAACAACGAAACCAACTTCCCGAAGCTCGATGGCGTCGCCACGCCGGGCCCGTTCAAGGATGGGATCAACGACTACTTGCTGGGAGGCGTCAGCACCGCCATTGCCCGCGACGGCGGAACCCGTGCTGCCGCCCACTTCACCCTGGAGCTGGCCGGGCTGGAGAGCAAAAGCCTGTATCTGCGTTTCGCCCCGGCCGGTTCGGCCCAGGTCAGCGCCCGGACCCTGTTCGAACAGCGGCGGGCCGAGGCCGACGAGTTCTACGCCGCGCTGCAACAGGGCATCGCCGATGCCGACGCGCGCAATGTCCAGCGCCAGGCCCTGGCCGGGCTGCTGTGGTCCAAGCAACTCTATGATTTCGACGTCAACCGCTGGCTCGACGGCGACCCCGGCCAGCCCCCGCCACCGGCATCCCACGCCCATGTGCGCAACAGCCATTGGCGGCACCTGGCGAACTTCGACATCGTGGCCATGCCCGACACCTGGGAATACCCCTGGTATGCCTCCTGGGACCTGGGTTTCCAGGCGGTGGCCCTGGCCTTGATCGATCCGGGGTTTGCCAAGCACCAGCTGTTGCTGCTGGTCAAGGACCGTTTCATGCATCCCAATGGGCAGTTGCCGGCCTACGAATGGCGCTTCGACGACGCCAACCCGCCGGTGCATGCCTGGGCCAGCTGGCGGGTGTATCTGCGGGAAAAGGCCCTGACCGGCCAGGGCGATATGGACTTTCTCGAGCGGATCTTCCACAAGCTGCTGCTGAATTTTTCCTGGTGGGTCAACCGCAAGGATGCCGAAGGGCGCAACCTGTTCCAGGGTGGTTTCCTCGGTCTCGACAATATCGGCCTGTTCGACCGCTCGGCACCCTTGCCGCCGGGCTATACGCTGGACCAGGCCGATGGTACCGCCTGGGTCGCGGCCTATGCCCTGGACCTGATGCGCATCGCCCTGGAACTGGCCAAGCGCAACCCGGTGTACGTGGATATCGCGGTGAAGTTCTTCGAGCACTTCCTGTACATCGCCGGAGCCATCAACCGGGTGGATAACGACAGCGAAGGGCTGTGGGACGAGCAGGACCGGTTCTTCTACGACGTGTTGCACCGCCCCGACGGCGGCAACGAAGCGCTGCGCCTGCGCTCCATCGTCGGCCTGATGCCGCTGTTCGCCGTGCAGGTGCTGGAGCAGCATGAACATGAAGGCCTGCCGGGGTTGCGTGAGCGCTTGCTCGAGTTCATGCACCATCGGCCGGACCTGGCCCGCCTGGTGTCGCGCTGGAACGAACCGGGGCAGGGCAATCGCCTGTTGCTCGCGCTGTTGCGTGGCGAGCGCACCAAGGATTTGCTCAAGCGCATGCTCGACGAGGCGGAGTTTCTCTCCGACTTCGGCATTCGTTCACTGTCCAGAAACTTCGCCGAACAACCCTTTGCGCTGCAGGTCGACGGTCACCAACTGTGCGCCCGTTATGCGCCGGCCGATTCCGACTCACGGCTGTACGGCGGCAACTCCAACTGGCGCGGGCCGCTGTGGATGCCGATCAACTACATGCTGATCGAATCGCTGCGCGAGTTTCATCGCTACTACGCCGACAACTTTTCGGTGGAATACCCCAGCGGTTCCGGCTATCTGGTGTCCCTGGAGGAAGTCGCCGACAGCCTGAGCCAGCGCCTGACCCGCCTGTTCCTGCGCGACGAGGACGGGCGCCGCCCGTCGATGTGCGCCTACGCGCAGTTGCAGACCGATCCCCGGGACCGGGATCTGCTGCTGTTCCATGAGTACTTCCACGGCGACACCGGCCGCGGCCTGGGGGCCAGCCACCAGACCGGCTGGACGGCGCTGGTGGCGTTGTTGTTGCAGCCCGGGGCCTAGTCAGCAACACCGACGGGCGAGGAGGCTGGTGGATTAACTAAAGGGACTTTTGTCGAGAAAGGCGTAGCCGCTGCCCGCCCGTTTGAGCAAAAGTAACTGAAAGACCTGGCCCGCTTGGGGCTGATAACGATGAGTCGTTATGGATGTTTGTCTCTGGGCTTCTCAAATGTGATGCAGGTTTTTGTAACTATATGGGGGCGGGGTTTTTGTGATGATCGATACGCGGATTCCTATTGTTAATGGCGATTTTTATCTGGGGCCGTTGTTAATTTCCCATGCGGCGAGCTGGTACGAGTATCTGACGGATGAGCGGGTCAATCGTTATACCAGTTGGAATCTGCAGAGCCTGGCGGAGCTTGAAGAGTTGATTCACTTCTATAACTCCGGGAGCCTTGGAGGGGCCGTACGTTTCGGAGTATTCAGCGCCAGTACCCACGAACTGGTTGGCACGGTAGGGCTGCACTCATTTTCGATAAAGGATGGCCGTGCGGAAATAGCCTATGACGTCAGGCCCGACTTCTGGCGGCAGGGGATCGCTCGCGCGGCTTGTGGCACCCTGGCCGGGTTGGCGCTCGGCAAGTGGAAATTGCAGCGTGTCCAGGCAACCCTGCTGGACGAGAACATTGGTTCGGCGAAAGTGCTGCAGCGGTGTGGGTTCGAGTTCGAAGGCGTGATGCGCAAATACCGGGTGCTCAGGGGCGTTGCCCGGGATTACCACCTTTACTCGCGGGTTGTTGAGTCGTGATGAAGCGCTTGCCCTGAGGCATATTTTCTATGGTGTTGCTGTTGCAGCCGTGGCGGCAACAGTAGGGAGAAGGCGGCTCTGCCTGAGCCGCCGAGGCGTTATTCGATTTGCGCTTTCGGCAGTTTCTCCGACAGGTCCGACACTACCCAGTTCAAGGTGGCCACGGGCACCGCGATGGCTTTGCCGTCGGCGTACAAGGCGCAGAACGCTGTTGAGCATTGCATCACCCGATAAGCACCTTTAGTGCCGGTCGGATCGGTGACAGTCACCAGCGGTGAGTCCTTGAAGCCGTCTTGCAAATCGTTGGCGGCCGATTTCTGACCGACGAATACAAAGGGTGTAATGGTGGTCATCAGGATGAACGAGATGAAAAACATGGCGCAGAAAATGCCATAGCTGGGGATAAAGATGTAGAGCACGCATTTGCCCAGTTCCTTGAGCAATGAAGGGTTCTGCGCGGGTGCCCGGGACTTGTTTTCAGCCAGTCTTTTTCTGTTGATGCTATTGGTGAGCCTGGTCAGCAGATAGTTGATGCAACCGAAGACCAGGATGATGGCCACACAGGCGACGCTGGCCCACAGCCAATGCTGGCCGATGAACTCCATACCGCCTTTCAGGCCACTAGTCATTGCGTGAAACCAGGCCACGACCGCGGTGACAAAGGTAGCCGAGGTGTCCAGCGGGAACATTGAGGGTTCCAGCTTGAAGTAGCCCAGATAACCGTCGTGATAGGCCTTGCCATTCAGATAGAAGAACGGTGCGGTAATAGCCAGAATGATCGAGCCGATCATGCCCCAGGGGATCGTGCTTTTAGCGGTCTTGTCCTGGTTTTTTACGATGTCTTCAACTTTGGCGTTCATGTCCTTCCTTAGAAACTGCTCCATTTGGCGTCTACAGGCTCAAGGCCCTGCGCCGCGCGAAACCATAGCAGCTTTACGCGACCTGTAGCCGCTGCCTTCGGCAGCGGCGACCACGATCGGCCGATCAGGCGCTCAAGGTATCTGGCTGCGGCACGGCCCAGTCCTCGATCAACCGCTGCGGGGTGCAGCAGGTCTTGCGCTTGTAGACGAAGCTGGCGCATTTCTCGGCGAAGCCGTGGCGGTTCTGCACCATGTCCAGGTGCATCTGTTCCAGCTCGGCGTTGCGGCAGTGCTGCATCAGTTGCGGGTCGGCGTTGGCCTTGCGCTCGCGCAGGGCCTGGTATTTTGGCTCGGTCAGCACGGCGTTGGCCCGTTGCAGCAGCCACAGGCTGAACTCGTCGGGGCAGCGTGGGCCGACTTCCTGGACCATGCCCATCTGCAGGGCCTGGAAGGCGTTGATCGGCAGGCATTCGTCGGTGAGCTTGTGCGCCATGGCATGGCCGACGGCGCGGGGCAGGCTGTAGGTCCAGTATTCCGAGCCGTACAGGCCCATGCTCTTGTAGTGCGGGTTGTAGACGGTATTGGCCCGGGCCAGCACCACGTCGGCCGCCAGCGCCAGCATCAGGCCGCCGGCCCCGGCGTTGCCGGTCAGGCCGCTGACCACCAGCTGGCGGGCGCTGAGCAGCTCCTTGCAGACGTCGTCGATGGCCTGGATGTTGTTCCAGGCCTCCAGACCCGGTACCGGCGCGGCCTGGATCACATTGAGGTGCACGCCGTTGCAGAACGCGCCACGCCCGCCCTTGAACAGCAGCACTTTGGTGTCCCGGGCCTTGGCCCATTGCAGCGCGCTGACCAGGCGCCGGCAGTGCTCGGTGCTCATGGCGCCGTTGTAGAACTCGAAGGTCAGCTCGCCGACGTGGCCCGACTCGCGGTAGCGGATCGGCTGGTAGGCCTCGTCGCTGAACGGTTCGCTGGCGACCGACCAGTCCAGGTGAGGCACGCCGTCCAGTTGACCGGCCAGCACATGGCGGGCCGGCAGCTTGAAGTGTTCGGTGCCCGGGCGAGCCTTGCGCTTGAGCGAGCCGATCCACAGGCTGCGGTCGCCGCAGGCCACCAGCACCGCATCGTCGTGCACCGCCAGCAGCTCGCCAGGGATGCCGCTGCGACTATCCAGGTGCGCGTCATACAGGTAGTACTGCCCGCCGGCGAGGCTGGCCAGGACTCCGGGCTGGCCGTCGGCGGCGTCGATGCAACGCTTGATGAAGTGGGCGCTGTCGTGCCAGCTGAAGCTGCGGTCGTCCTGTTTCATGTTCGGTTGCAGGCGGCCGCGCACTTGCGGCTTGCTGTAGTCCAGGGGCACCGGGACGAAGTCGCTGCCGAATTTTTCCACCACATCGCGGATGCAGTAGATCGCCGCGTCGGCCACCGGCCCGTTGTACAGCTCGGACTTGCGCACCTGCGCCGGCATCTTGAATTCCCAGGTGGACCAGACCGGCCCGGCGTCCATTTCTTCCACCGCCTGCAGGGCGGTGACGCCCCAGCGCTCGAGGTTGTTGCTGATGGCCCAGTCCAGGGCGCTGGCGCCGCGGTCGCCGACGATACCCGGGTGAATGATGATCACCGGGCGCGTCGGGTGGCGCCACAGTCGCTCGGGCACCCGGTCCTTGAGGAAGGGGCAGATCACCAGGTCGGCGTCGGCCTGTTCGATCTGCCGGCAGACTTCGTCTTCATGGGTGAACAGCACGACGCTGGGGCGATGGCCGGACTGGCGCAGGTCCAGCCAGGCGCGCTGGGTGAGACCGTTGAAGGCGGTGGACAGCAGAATGATCTTCAGCGATTGCATAACGACTCTTCCTTGAAGGTGAAGCGGGGCCGGCCGTTCCGAAAGCCGTCCCTGGCCGATGGAGGCGCCAGAGTAGAGAGGAGCTTTGGGGGTACTGCTGACCGAGATCAATCAAGTGCGTCGTGCGGCGCGGCGAGTCGCTGGATTACATATATTCGTTAGTTAGCCTGGGTAAATTTTTAATTACTTCCAAATAGATTCAGCCCTGTTGCACAGTCGCTCCCCTAATCCTGGGTCGGCAAGGTCCCGACCCAGCCAGACGATTTCGAGAGGGGGGAGCTGTCTCGTGAGGGAGCAAGGCATGGGGGCGAATCGGAACCCGCATTACTCACTGATCGGGCAGATGTTCAAACGCGACTATCAGTGGCTGTGCGCCTCGGTGGGTCGCGTCCTGGGCTGCCATCACAGCGCCCAGGACATCGCCTCGGAAACCTTCGTGCGGGTGCTGGCCCTGCCGGACCCTACGGCCATCCGCGAGCCCCGGGCGCTGCTGACCACCATCGCCCGACGCCTGGTCTACGAAGGCTGGCGGCGCCAGGACCTGGAGCGTGCCTACCTGGAAAGCCTGGCCCTGGCGCCGACGCCGGTGCACCCGTCACCCGAGGAGCGGGCGCTGGTGATCGAAGCGCTGCTGGCCGTGGACCGCTTGCTCAACGGCCTGTCGGCCAAGGCCAAGGCGGCCTTTCTCTACCATCAGCTCGACGGCCTGACCTACGCCGAAATCGGCCAGCAGTTGGGGGTGTCCACCAGTCGCGTCCAGCAGTACATGGCCGAGGCGTTCAAGCGCTGTTATCAGGCGATGGTCGACGCATGAGCCGTCCACGCGCGAACGAGGCGCTGGTGGATGAAGCCGCGCAATGGATGGCACGCCTGCAATCGGGGCAGATGAATGCCCAGGAACATCAGGCATTCCACGACTGGCGCGCCGCCGACCCCCAGCATGAGCAGATCATCGCGCTGATGGGCGGCGGCCTGGGGGCGCTGCGCAGCCAAGCCTTGCGCAACCTGTCCCGCGACAGCCTGCTGCACAGCCTGAATGCGCCGTCGAGCCGCCGGCGTTTTATCGGCGGCAGCCTGAGTGTGATGGCCCTGGCCTTGGCCGCGACCTTGCTCGGCCGGCGCTACAACCTGTTGCCCGAGGCGGGCGCCCTGTACACCGGCACTGGCGAGCGCCGCGACTTCACCCTGGCCGACGGCAGTGCGCTGACCCTCAATGCCCGCAGCCAGGTCGTGACCTGTTTCGATGCCCGGCAGCGGCTGTTGCAACTGCGCAACGGCCAGTTGCTGGTGGACGTGGCCAAGGACCCGCAACGGCCCTTCGTGGTGGAAACCGAACATGGGCGCATGCGCGCCCTGGGCACGAAGTTCCTGGTGGAGCGCGGTGAGGACTGGACGCGCCTGGTGATGTTGCATTCGCAAGTCGAGGTGCTTACCGCCAGTGGCACGCGGCAGCTGGTCGAGGCCGGCGAAAGCCTGCGTTTCGACAGTCAGCGCCTGTTGCTGCTGGAGCGTGCCAAGGGCCATGAAAGCGCCTGGACCTCGGGGGTGTTCGAGGCCCGCGACCGGCCCCTGAGCGAGGTGATCGACAGCTTGCGTAGCTACCGGCGCGGTATTATCCGCCTCAGCCCCCAGGTCGCCGACCTGCACCTGAGCGGCATCTATCCCCTGGACGACAGCGACCGCAGCCTGCAATTGCTCGAGCGTTCGCTGCCGATCCGCGTCAGCTACCACAGCCCGTACTGGGTCAGCATCGAGCCGCGCTGAAGGGCGCGGTTATAACCCCATAACCCCTTGGCCTAACCGCCGCCCTATAAAAACCCGTCAGTCGCTGCTCATTCCCTGCAACCGCATCCAACAGGGAATTGCTCATGCACTCATCGATCCTTTCCAATCCGCCACGCCGGCCATTGGCGCGCCTGTCACTGGCGTTGGCCCTGGCCCTCGGCGCCTATGGCAGCGCCGCCTGGGCCCAGCAGGCAGGCGCTCAGCAGATCGAGCCCAGGCCGATCACCTTCGACATTTCCGCCGGCCCGCTGGACGAGGTGCTGCTGGATATCTCGCGGCAGAGCGGGGTGCCGATTTCCTTCAGCCAGGACCTGGTGCAGGGCAAGCGCAGCCCGGCCATCCGTGGCGCCCTGGGCGGCCGGCAGGCGGTGGACAGGGCCCTGCAAGGCACTGGCCTGGAGGCCCAGCACAGCGAGCAGGGGCTGACCATTCGCAATGCTCCGGCCAGCGCCAAGGCCAGTCCTAAAGTCAGCACCGTGGCGCCGGTTCGCGCGGCGGACCCGCAGCTGGAAAAAGTCACGGTGACCGGCTCGCGCATCGCCCGTGCCCAGTCCGACGGCGCCACCCCGGTGAACGTCATTACCCATGAGGAGATGGAGGCCCGCGGTTATCGCAACGTCTACGACGCCCTGGCGACCCAGACGCAAAACACCGGCATGACCCAGGGCGAGGACTACGGCAACACCTTCCAGCCCGCCGCCAGCGCCCTCAACCTGCGGGGGCTGGGGCCCAACCACACACTGGTGCTGATCAACGGCCGGCGGGTCGCGGACTATCCGACAGCCTATGGCGGCCAGGTCAACTTCACCAACCTGGCCAACATCCCTTCGGCGATCATCGACCGTATCGAGGTTCTCAGCAGCGGCGCCTCGGCGATCTACGGCTCCGATGCGATCGCCGGGGTGGTCAATATCATCCTCAAGGAGAAGGCCAGTGGCATCGACGTCAACCTGCGTGGCGGCACCACCGAACGGGGCGGTGGCGACAACCAGCGCCTGCAGATCAGCGGCGGTGGCAGCTGGGGGGATTTCGATGGCCTGTTCGGCCTCGAGCTGACCCATCGCCAGCCGATCTGGGCCGACGATCGCGGTTTCATGGACCGCGGGCCGGCCCTGGACGTGGGCTACCGGCGCAACCTCGACAGCGGCAAGTACATCGGCCCCGGCTGCGGCGCTTACTCCGGAATCTTTGGCAACCACCTCAGCGGCAGCGGCGGGCGCTGCACCACCGACCAGGTCTACAACGATTACTGGACCTTGCAGACGCAGAAGGAAAACTACGACGGCTACACCCGTGGCACCTGGCATTTCAGCGACAGCGGCAAGGTCTTCGCCGACCTGATGTATGGCCTGGACCATATCCAGAACAACACCCGCGGGCCGAGCTTCACCTCGCCGGATTTCATCAACCAGAACACGGGCAACCTGGAGCGCTGGTCCCGGCGTTTCTCCGAAGAGGAAATCGGCGGCCGCACCAGCAACAACAGCAAGTGGCGCGACACCTCCTGGACCGGCACCCTGGGCCTGTCCGACCGGATCGCCGATACCGCCTGGAGCTATGAGCTGGCGGCCAACCGCTCGGAGTACCGCAGTGTGCGCACCACGCGCTATACGCCGTCGGCCACTATCCGCGATTTCTACCTGGGGCCGCAGCTGGGCGGGCAGGGCGGTTATCCGCTGTTCGCCCCGGATGCCTCGCGCCTTGACCGGCCGCTGACCGAGGAGGAGTGGCGACAGTTTCGCCGCAACCTGACCCAGACCAGCAAGTCGGTGTCGCAGAGCTATAACGCCTCGCTCAACGGCGAGCTGTTCGACTTGCCGGCCGGGCCGGTGGGCTTCGCCGGCATCCTCGAGCTGGGCAAGCAGGAGTACCGCATCGACCCGGACGACGGGCTCAACGACGGCAGTTTCTACGGCACCACGCCGGCGCAGAGTTCCGGTGGCTCGCGCAAGCGCTATGCCGCTGGCGGCGAGTTCAGCGTGCCGATCAGCGACAGCCTGCTGGCGTCGCTGGCGGGACGTTGGGACCAGTACAAATTCAGCGGCCGCACCGAGCAACAGAAGACCTACAACCTCGGCCTGGAGTGGCGCCCGTTGAACAGCCTGCTGTTGCGCGGCAGCTACGGCACCAGCTTCCGCGCGCCGGACCTGAACTACATCTACCAGGCCGACACCAACGGCTATGTGCCGGACCAGATCGACTACTACGGTTGCAGCCAGGGCGTGGAGGGCGCCTGCGATCGCGGGCGGGTGGACTACACCCAGAGCGGCACCGCCGACCTCAAGTCCGAGCGGGGCAAGTCCTGGACCTACGGTTTTGTCTGGTCGCCGTCGCGCAACTTCGATGTGTCGGTGGATTACTGGCGCGTGCAGATCGAAGACCTGCTGACCACCGTCGACCAGAACCGCCTGTTGCAGGAAGAGAATGCCTGCCGCAGTGGTGCCATGGACATCAACTCGGCCAGTTGCCAGGCGACCCTGGCGCGGATCCAGCGCAACCCGGGCACCGCCGCGGTGGACCCGAACCGCTTGCAGCGGGTGCAGATCAATGCGATCAACGCCGCCAGCGAACGGGTCAGCGGGCTCGACCTGAAAAGCAATATCCGCTGGGGCGCCGGGGAATACGGGGCCTTCAGTTCGACCCTGGGCTACACCCTGGTGCTCTCGCATTTCTACAAGGAATCGGACGACGCGCCGACCCAGGACTGGCGCGTGGACCGCAGCAATCACGACTGGCGCAGCAAGGTCAACGCCAGCCTGACCTGGGATTACCAGCACTACACTGCGACCCTGCTGGGCATCCGCTATGGCAGCGTCACCAACGGCAACTCGGACGGGCGCCTGTCGCCCTGGACCGTGTTCAACGCCAGCGCCCGCTACAAGGTCAACGACCGCGCCAGCGTTGGCCTGACCGTCAACAACCTGCTGAACCAGGTCAAGCGTGACGACTCCGGCGGCTGGCCGTACTACCCCACCGGCAACTACGACCCCTATGGCCGGCAGTGGTGGCTGGATGTGAGCTATCACTTTGGCGGTTGATCCCCTCGCCGGAGGCCTCTTCCTACGGGGGGATGATGAACAGGCATAAGCTCATCACCCAACGGTCTAGATCGGCCTCTATAAAAACCGCCCGGCCGTTGCACATCCCTGCATACACCTAATGCAGGGATGGTTGTCCATGAGTCTGTTCGTACCCCGTAGATCCCCTTTGAGCCTGGCCTTGCTGGCGACGCTGAATGTGTTGCCGGCCTGGGCCGCGACCACTCCGTTCAACCTGCCCGCGGGGCCGCTGGACCAGACCTTGCTGCAGATTTCCCGGCAGACCGGCCTGCCGATTTCCTTCGAGCAGAAGCTGGTGAGCGGCCGTTATGCGCCGGCGATCCAGGGCCAGCTCGAGCAGCGCCAGGCGCTGACCCTGGCCTTGCAGGACAGCGGCCTGAAGGAGCAGCAGGACACCCAGGGTGTGACCATCACGGCGGACGCCAGCACGGCCAGCAGCGCCGCGACATTTGCCGAGCCCACCACCCAGCTGCAGCGAGTGGAAGTGACCGGCACCGCGATCCGCCGGGTCGATGCCGAGACCGCGGTACCGGTCACCGTGCTGCGGGTCGAGAAGCTGCGCGAGCAGGGCGTGACCACCACCGAAGAGCTGATCAACCGGATTTCCGCCAACCAGTCCTCGGTCGGTTCCGGGCGTTCGGTGGGCTCCAGCAGTGGCGGGGCGGCCTATGCCGACCTGCGCGGCATAGGCCCGAACAAGACCCTGGTGCTGCTCAACGGCCGGCGCCTGAGCAACAACGCGACCAATGCCATCAACGGCTCCGGGGTCGACCTCAACACCATTCCCTTCGCCGCCATCGACCGGGTCGAGGTGCTGCGCGACGGCGCGTCCGCGCTGTACGGCACCGACGCCATCGGCGGGGTGATCAACTTCATCACCAAGAAGAGCCTGACCCGCGGCCAGGTCAGCACCAGCTACGACACCCCGAGCCATTCCGGCGGTGGCCAGAGCAAGAACTTCAGCGGTAGCTGGGGCATCGGCGACCTAGAGGAAGACCGCTTCAACGTGTTCGGCGTGGTCAGCTACGACAAGCAGGAGCGCCTGGCCGCCAAGGACCGCGGCTACACCTACAACTACCAGCCCGGCCGCGGCCTGGACTACACCTCCGGCACTGCCTCGCCGGCCAACTGGAGCCAGGGCGCCAATGCCACCAACCCGCTGGCCGGTTCCGGCTGCAACGCACCGGGCTTGCTGTCGCGCAACGGCATCTGCCGCCAGAGCCTGTGGAGTTACCTGGACCTGGTGCCGGAAACCGAAAAGACCTCGGCGTTCGCCAAGGCCACCGGCAAGCTCAGCGACGATCACAACGTCAGCCTCGAATACTTCTGGGCGCGCAACGAGAACCGCACCCAGATCGGCCCCGGCACCCTGATGGGCAACCAGGTCAACCCGGGTACCGCGTTCTATCCGGGCAATGGCATCACCCCGGGGCCGAGCGGCTTTGCCCTCGACCCGACGCAACCGGTGGCGGCCAACTGGCGGGAAACCGATGTCGGCGCCCGCCGCCATGAGGACGACAACACCGGCCAGCGCCTGCTGCTGACGTTCGACGGCAGTGTCTCCGGCTGGGACTACAACATCGGCGCCTCGTACAACCAGAACAAGGTGGTCAGCACCATTCGCAGCGGCTACGTGAACGATGTGGCGGTGTCCCAGGGCATCGCCAATGGCGTGATCAACCCCTTCGGCCCGCAGACCGCGGCGGGCAGCGCGCTGTTGGCGGCCAATACGGTGGACGGCGATTACGCCACGGCGGTCGGGCGGGTCAAGGCCATCGACGGCCGGGTCAGCCGCGAGATCGGCGACTGGTTCGGCTCGGGCCCATCGGCCCTGGCCCTGGGCGGCGAGTACCGCAAGGAGGACTTCCACCAGGATTTCGCCCAGTTCGCCGGCAATGTGCAGAGCCTGGGCATCGACCCCAACGGCAGCGTGTCGGGCGACCGCAGCGTGCAGGCGCAATATGCCGAACTCAACGTGCCGGTGCTCGACAGCCTGGAGCTGACGGCGGCGATCCGGCATGACAAATACAGCGACTTCGGCAGCACCACCAACCCCAAGTATTCGTTCCGCTTCCAGCCGTTCAAGGAGCTGGTGCTGCGCGGCGCCTACAGCGAAGGTTTCCGCGCGCCGTCGCTGTACGAACTGTACAACCCGACCTTTACCACCTTCACCAACGCCAACTACAACGACCCACGGCTGTGCCCCGGCGGTACCCCGGCCAATGGCGGGATCGGCAACCGCGACTGCGCCCAGCAGTTCAACCGCAGCACCGGTGGCAACACCGAGCTGAAGCCGGAGACCGCGCGCAACGTGACATTCGGCTTCGTCTACCAGCCGTTCGACCGGCTCAACGCCGGGCTGGATTTCTGGTGGATCAAGCTCGCCAACCAGATCGCCGAGTTTCCCGAGTCGGCGCCGTTCGACAACCCCGACCTGTACGCCGACCGCCTGGTGCGCAAGGCCGACGGCTCCATCGATCACGTGGTCACCGGCATGGCCAACCTGGGCAAGCTCAAGACCAGCGGGGTCGACGTCAGCCTCGACTACCGCCTGCCGGCCACTGCCTGGGGCGAGTTCGGCCTGGGGCTGCAAGGTACCTACGTCACTCGCTACGACTACCAGCAACAGCTCAAGGGCGAGTACATCGACAAGTTGGGGGACTTTCGCGGCGGCGACTTCGCCTCGGCCGGCGCGGTGGCGCGCTGGCGCCACAGCCTGACCGCGACCTGGAACCAGGGGCCGCTGGGCGCGACCCTGACCAACCGCTACACCAGCGGTTACCACGACTCCGATCGCGACAGCCATAACCGCGTCGGCTCCTACAACGTCTGGGACCTGGCCGGCACCTACACCTGGCGCCAGGCCCTGGGCGTGACCCTCGGGGTGAAGAACCTGTTCGACCGCGAGCCGCCGTTCAGCAACCAGACCTACACCTTCCAGAGCGGCTACGACCCACGCTATTCGGACCCGTTCGGACGGACCTTGTACACCCGGCTCAGTTACAACTTCTGAGTCGACTGGCAATAAAGGGTCCGGACGCTTTTTAGTAACCAATGGTTCTAAAACCCGCTCTATAAAAATGCTCGGCCAGTTGCACAAGACAGGCAGGAGCGGGGTGTTCCGGGTGGAAGGGTTCGGGCAGGAGTCAGGGCTGAGTAGGCGATTGTGATCGCGGCAAGTCGCGCACGCTGTAGGCGCGAGGCTTGCCCGCGCTGAGGTCATCTATTCATCCCGGATCCCTGCTTCTGTTCAAAGAGGCATCATTCCATGCTGTTGCAACGCACCTTGCTGTTCTGGCTCTGCCTGCTGCCGAGTCCCGTGCTACTGGCCGCCGTGCAACCGTCGCTGACGGTCTACGGCGAAGCTCCCAAATATCCCGCCGGCTTCCAGCACTTCGACTACGTCAACCCGGACGCGCCCAAAGGCGGCAGCCTGCGCCGGTCCTCCCTGGAAAGCGGGCCTTTCGATCATCTGATTCCCTACATCGACAAAGGCACCGGCGTGGCCGATATCGACGGCTGGCTGTACGCGCCGCTGGCCTATCGCTCCAAGGATGAGCCCTACACCGTGTACGGTCTGGTGGCCGAGGGCCTGGAGCTGGCACCGGACCGTTCCTGGCTGCGCTTTTACCTCAACCCGAAGGCGCGCTTTGACGATGGCAGCCCGATCACCGCCCAGGACGTGCGCTACACCTTCGAGCTGCTGATGACCCAGGGCAGCTTCAAGTACCGCCAGCAGTTCGCCGATGTCGCCGAGGTGCAGGTGGAGTCGCCGACCCAAGTGCGTTTTGTGTTCAAGAACAGCGAGAGCCGCACCTTGCCCCTGGACCTGGCGTCGTTGCCGGTATTGCCCGAGCACTGGTGGCGCGGCCGCAATTTCGCCGACGGCGGCGGCTTCGAAGCGCCGCTGGGCAGTGGGCCGTACCGGGTGAGCGCGGTGGACGCCGGGCGCAGCGTCGACTTCGAGCGGGTCAGGGACTGGTGGGGGCAGGACCTGCCGGTGGCCCGTGGGCGCTACAACTTCGATCGGCTGCGGGTGGAGTTCTTCGCCGACACCGATGTGTCGCGGCAGATCCTCAAGGCCGGCGGCTACGACTACAACCGCGAGTTCTCTGCCACCGGCTACACCATCGGTTATGCCGGCGCCGCCCTGGAGCAGGGGCGCCTGGTGCGTGAACACCTGGCGCCGGGTTCGGCCCTGGGCGCCCAGGGTTTCATCTTCAACCTGCAGAAACCGCAGTTCCAGGACCGCCGGGTGCGCCAGGCGATCGCCATGCTCTGGGATTTCGAGTGGAGCAACCGGCAGATGATGCGCAGCCTGTACCTGCGCCAGCAGAGCTTCTTTTCCCACAGCGAACTGGCGGCAGCGGCGCTGCCGGACGCGCAAGAATTGAAGATCCTCGAACCCTGGCGCGGGCAGGTTCCCGAGGAGGTCTTTAGCCAGGTGTTCCAGGCACCACGCACCGACGGCAGCGGGATCATCCGCCCGCAGCAGTTGCAGGCCCTGAAGCTGCTGGAACAGGCCGGCTGGAAGCCCCAGGGCGACCAGTTGCGCAACGCCGCCGGCGAGCCCCTGCGTTTCACCTTTCTCAACGGCCAGAAAGGCCTGGAGCGTTTGCTGCTGCCGTTCAAGCGCAACCTGGCGCAGATCGGCATCGGCTTCGATATCCGCCAGGTCGACACCGCGCAATACACCAACCGCGTGCGCAGCCGCGACTACGACATGATCATCGCCGCCTACCCGGTGTCCCAGGCGTCGGGGCGCGAGCTGTTCAACTACTTCGGGTCGGTGAGCGCCGACGACCCGGGCTCGAACAACTACATGGCGCTGCGCAACCCGGCGGTGGACGGGCTGATCAGCGCCCTGGTGCAGGCCGACAGTCGCGCCAGCATGCTGGCCCACGCTCGGGCCCTGGACCGGGTGTTGCAGTGGGGCTACTACTGGATTCCCAACTACTACCCGCCGGGCATTTCCTCGGTGTGGTGGAACCGCTTTGGCCGGCCGGCCATCGCGCCCCTGTACGACGCCGGGCTCGACACCTGGTGGGAGGTCAGCCCGCAAGCGCTGACCCTGAGCCAGATGCGCCAACGTCGCGGGGAGGCTGTCCATGCTGGCTTATAGCGCGCGGCGTCTGCTGCTGATCGTGCCGACCCTGCTGTGCATCCTGCTGGTGAACTTCGTCATCGTCCAGGCGGCGCCCGGCGGCCCGGTGGAGCAGGCCATCGCCCGCCTGCAAGGCATCGGCGGCGCCTCGGCGGTGGGTGGCGGGCATGTGGAAACGGTGGGCGGCGAGTCCCGCGCCACCCGTGGCCTGGACCCCAAGCTGCTGGCCGATATCGAGCGCCAGTACGGCTTCGACAAACCCGCCGGCGAGCGTTTGTGGCTGATGCTCAAGCGCTATGCGCGGCTGGATTTCGGCGACAGCTTCTTTCGTGGCGCCAAGGTCACCGAGCTGATCGCGCAGAAGTTGCCGGTGACTTTGTCGCTGGGCTTGTGGGCGACGCTGATCACCTACCTGGTGTCGATCCCCCTGGGGATTCGCAAGGCCATCCATGACGGCTCGGCCTTCGATGTCTGGAGCAGCGCGGCGATCGTTATCGGTTATGCGATGCCGGGGTTCCTGTTCGCCCTGCTGCTGATCGTGGTGTTCGGCGGCGGCACTTTGCTCGACTGGTTCCCGGTACGCGGGCTGGTCTCGGAGAACTTCGCCCAGCTCTCGGCCTGGGGCAAGGTCGCCGATTACTTCTGGCATTTGGTGCTGCCGGTCAGCGCCCTGGTGATCGGCGGCTTCGCCACCTTGACCCTGCTGACCAAGAACAGCTTTCTCAACGAAATCTCCCGCCTGTATGTGGTCACCGCCCGGGCCAAGGGCCTGAGCGAGCGACAGGTGCTGTACGGCCATGTGTTTCGCAACGCCATGCTGCTGGTGGTCGCGGGCTTGCCCCAGGCCCTGGTCAATGTGTTCTTCGGCGGCTCGCTGCTGATCGAGGTGATCTTCTCTCTCGATGGCCTGGGGCGCCTGAGTTACGACGCCGCGGTGTCGCGGGATTACCCGGTGGTGTTCGGCTCGCTGTTCATCTTCACCCTGTTCGGTCTGCTGATAAAACTGCTCGGCGACCTGTGCTACACCCTGGTCGATCCGCGCATCGACTTCAGTGCAAGGAGCGCCTGATGTTGACCTTGTCTCCCATAGGCTTGCGGCGCTGGCAGCGCTTCAAGTCCCACCGGCGCGGCTGGTGGTCGTTGTGGCTGTTCGTCGCGCTGTTCGCCCTGACCCTCGGCGGTGAGCTGATCGCCAACGACAAGCCCTTGCTGGTGGCTTACCAGGGCCAGTGGTATTTCCCGGCGTTCAAGCGTTACACCGAACAGCAGTTCGGCGGCGAGCTGCCGTTCCAGCCGGATTACCGCAGCGCTTCGGTGCGCCAGCTGATCGAGGGGCAGGGCGGCTGGCTGCTGTTCGCGCCCATTCCTTTCGCCTTCGACACGGTCAACTACGACCTGACGGAGCCGGCGCCCAGCCCGCCCTCGGCGCAGAACTGGCTGGGCACCGACGACCAGGCCCGGGACGTGCTGGCGCGGGTGATCTTCGGCACCCGGGTGTCGCTGCTGTTCGCCCTGGCGCTGACCGCCGCCAGTGCGCTGATCGGCATCGCCGCCGGCGCCCTGCAAGGCTATTACGGCGGCTGGATCGACCTGTTGGGGCAGCGCCTGCAGGAGGTCTGGTCGGGGCTGCCGGTGCTGTATCTGTTGATCATTCTTTCGGGGTTCGTCGAGCCGAATTTCTGGTGGCTGCTGGGGATCATGGCGCTGTTTTCCTGGCTGACCCTGGTGGATGTGGTGCGCGCCGAGTTCCTGCGCAGCCGTAGCCTGGAGTACGTCAAGGCGGCGCGGGCCCTGGGCGTCGGCGATGCCCAGGTGATGCTGCGGCACATCCTGCCCAACGCCATGAGCGCCACCCTGACGTACCTGCCATTCATTCTCACCGGAGCCATCGCCACCCTGTCGGCCCTGGACTTCCTGGGCTTCGGCATGCCGGCCGGCAGTGCCTCCCTGGGCGAGTTGATCGGCCAGGGCAAAAGCAATCTGCAGGCGCCCTGGCTGGGGCTGACGGCGTTTTTTGCCCTGGCGCTGATTCTGTCGTTGCTGGTGTTTATCGGCGAAGCCTGCCGCGACGCCTTTGATCCGAGGCATTGAGATGAGTGAACGACTGATTGAACTGCGCGACCTGCGGGTGGCGTTCAAGGCCACTGAGGTGGTGCATGGCATCGACCTGGAGATCCGTCCCGGTGAGTGCCTGGCGCTGGTGGGCGAGTCCGGCTCCGGCAAGTCGGTGACGGCCCACAGCCTCCTGCAATTGCTGGATCCGGGCTGCACGCGTATCGCCGGCAGCATCCGTTACCGCGGCGAAGAGTTGCTTGGCGCCAGCCCGGCGCGTTTGCGCCAGCTGCGCGGCAACCGTATCGCGATGATCTTCCAGGAGCCCATGAGCTCGCTGAACCCCCTGCATAGCCTGGAGCGGCAACTGGGGGAAACCCTGCGCCTGCACAAGGGCATGGCCGGCACCCAGGCCCGCGAACGGATCCTGGAGCTGCTGCGCCTGGTGGGCATCCAGCAGCCGGAGCAGCGCTTGCGGGCCTACCCCCATCAGCTTTCCGGCGGGCAGCGCCAGCGGGTGATGATCGCCATGGCCCTGGCCTGCGAGCCGGAACTGCTGATCGCCGACGAGCCGACCACCGCCCTGGATGTCACGGTGCAACGCAAGATCCTGCTGTTGCTCAAGGGCTTGCAGCAGCGCCTGGGCATGGCCTTGCTGCTGATCAGCCACGACCTCAACCTGGTGCGCAGCATCGCCCAGCGGGTGGCGGTGATGCGTGCCGGGGAGATCGTCGAAACGGCTGGCTGCGAGCAACTGTTCGCCGATCCGCAACATCCCTACAGCGTCCAGCTGCTGAATGCCGAGCCCGGCGGCCAGGCGCTGCGCCGCGGGCCCAGCGAGACCCTGCTGGCGGTGGACGGGCTGAAGGTCTGGTTCCGCCAGGGCGGTGGCTGGCTGCGGCCCAAGCGTTACCTGAAGGCGGTGAACGGCATCGACCTGCAACTGCAACGGGGCAAGACCCTGGGCATTGTCGGTGAGTCCGGCTCGGGCAAGTCGACCCTGGGCCAGGCGATCCTGCGGCTGATCGAGTCCGAAGGCAGCATCCGCTTCAAGGGCCAGGACCTGCAAAGTCTCGACGGCAAACAGCTGCGGCCATTGCGTCGGCAGTTGCAAGTGGTGTTTCAGGATCCGTTCGGCAGCCTCAGCCCGCGCCTCAGCGTGCAGCAGATCATTGCCGAAGGTTTGCTGGTGCACAGCGAGCTGAATGCGCAGCAGCGCGAGCAGGCGGTGATCGAGGCCTTGCAGGAAGTCGGCCTCGACCCGGCCAGCCGCCATCGCTACCCCCATGAACTCTCCGGCGGCCAGCGTCAGCGCATCGCCATTGCCCGCGCCCTGGTGCTCAAGCCGGAACTGATCCTGCTCGACGAACCCACTTCGGCCCTCGACCGCACGGTACAGAAACAGGTGGTGGCGCTGCTGCGCCGCTTGCAGCAGGAACACGGCCTGACCTACCTGTTCATCAGCCACGACCTGGCCGTGGTGCGGGCGCTGGCCCATGACCTGATCGTGATGAAGGACGGCGAAGTGGTGGAGCGCGGCGAGACCGATCAGCTGTTCGCCTCGGCACGGCACCCTTATACCCGGGAGCTGTTGATGGCGTCCTCGGTCATGACGGCAGCTACCGGCTTGCCGCTGGCCGAGCCCCTTGGCGCAGGCTGAAAGCACGGGCCTGAAACGACGAATCCCGCCAGAAGGCGGGATTCGTGGGCAAACAAGGGCTTCCCTGGGGAAGCGCTGGCTTAGGCCGGGAACAGTTCGCTGAGCTTCATCGCCAGCATCATGTCGCCTTCGGCGCGCAGCTTGCCGCCCATGAAGGCCTGCATGCCGTCGGTTTCGCCGCTGACGATGCCTTGCAGGGTTTCGCCGTCCATTACCAGCGTGACCTGGGCGTCCGGGTTCTCGCCTTCCTTGAGCTCGCAGGTGCTGTCTTTGACGATCAGCGAGAAGTTCTTGGTGTCATCGATGCGGAAACCGAAAACCAGGTCCAGGCCGGCAGCGGCAGCTGGGTTGAACTTGGCTTTCATGGCTTGTACGGCGTCGGCTACGGAGGTCATGGTTCGATCCTTTTATGGGTTGTTACAGCAAGGGTCACAGTGATCCGGACTCAGCGGAAAGTGATGAGTTCCGGGGCCTTCAGCAGCTGCAGGTGGGCATGGCTGTTGAAGGAAGCCAGGGCGACCTCGCGACCGCGAAACTTCAGCAGGTTGAGCGAGGTATTGACGATTTGCCAATTCAGTTCGAAGGCCTGGGCGGCAGGCATCCGGGTAATCAGGTGGAGCAGGGCGGTGATGGTGCCTCCGGAGGTGAACACGGCGATTTTCTGGGTGTTGTCGGCCTGTTCCAGAATCCGCTGCAGGCCGGCCTGCACCCGCTCGACGAATCCCAGCCAGCTTTCCAGCCCCGGTGGATCGTAGGTGCCGGCCAGCCAGCGGTCGATGATCAGGGCGAAGATTCTTTGGAATTCGGCGCGGTTCTGCGCGGCGTTGCGCAGGATGTCCAGGGCGTCGGGCTCCTCGGACAACATGTCGGGCAGCAAGGCGCGGATCACCGCGTCGGCATCGAATTCGTTGAACGCCGAATCGGTTTCCAAGATCGGCGTGGGCAGGCCCGCGGCGCTGAACTGTTGCAGGGTGGAGTTGGCGGTGTGTTGCTGGCGGCGCAGGTCGCCAGCCAGGCAGCGGTCGAAGTTCACACCCAGTTCGACCAGGTGTTGACCGAGCACTTCGGCCTGGCGCACACCCGTGGTCGAGAGGACGTCGTAGTCGTCCGCACCGAAGGAGGCCTGGCCATGTCGAATCAGATAGATGCTGCCCACGTCCGCGTCATCCCGGTACGTTGAAAGTTTTGCGAGGTTATGAGGATGCCGGTGAGCTGTCAATGAAAAAACATACGCTTGTTTGAAATGCCCGTTAGAGCACGGTAACAGGAGGTTTCGCGACTGGCCGACGCCTGGCTGCGCCGGTATGCTGGAGCCATTCCGCCACGTGTTGGCAGTGATGCACGTCTTTAAGGAGTCCCTGTGGAGTTTCTCTCCGAATACGCCAGTTTCCTGGCCAAAACCGTCACCCTGGTCATCGCCATCCTGGTGGTGCTGATCACCGCTGCCTCGCTGCGCAGCAAAGGCCGGCGCAAGGGCGCCGGGCAGTTGCATGTGAGCAAGCTCAACGATTTCTACAAAGGCCTGCGCGAGCGTCTGGAGCAGAGCCTGCTCGACAAGGACCAGCTCAAGGCCCTGCGCAAGTCCGAGGCCAAGGCCGAGAAAAAACACAAGAAGCAGCACGAGGAAAAACCGCGGGTGTTCGTGCTGGATTTCAGCGGCGACATCAAGGCTTCGGCCACCGAGGGGCTGCGCCACGAAATCACCGCGCTGCTGAGCCTGGCCACGCCCAAGGACGAAGTGGTGTTGCGCCTGGAAAGCGCCGGCGGGATGGTGCACAGCTACGGCCTGGCCTCGTCGCAACTGGCGCGGATTCGCCAGGCCGGCGTGCCGTTGACGGTGTGCATCGACAAGGTCGCGGCCAGCGGCGGCTACATGATGGCGTGCATCGGCGAGAAGATCATCAGCGCGCCGTTCGCCATCCTCGGCTCGATCGGCGTGGTGGCGCAGCTGCCGAACGTCAACCGCCTGCTGAAAAAGCACGACATCGACTTTGAAGTGCTGACTGCCGGCGAATACAAACGCACCCTGACCGTGTTTGGCGAAAACACCGAAAAGGGCCGGGAGAAATTCCAGGAAGACCTGGACGTCACCCATCAGTTGTTCAAGAACTTCGTCTCCCGTTACCGGCCGCAGCTGGTCATCGACGAGGTGGCCACCGGTGAAGTCTGGCTGGGTGTCGCGGCGCAGGAGAAAAAACTGGTCGACGAGCTGAAAACCAGCGACGAATACCTGGCCGAGCGCGCCAAGAGCGCCGAGCTGTACCACCTGCATTACGCCGAGCGTAAGAGCCTGCAGGAGCGGGTCGGACTGGCGGCCAGCAATTCTGTCGACCGGGTGCTGCTGACCTGGTGGAGCCGCCTGACCCAGCAGCGTTTCTGGTAAGGGACACCACGTGAACCTGTTTCTTCTGTAGGAGCGAGCGGGCGGCGATCCGACTTGCCCGCGATCGCGGCAGCGCGTTAAAGATGGCAGGCACAAAAAAGCCCTGAACCGGTTTCCCGGTCCAGGGCTTTTTGTTGGCGCGGCGTTTAGCGGCGACGGAACAGCGGCAGCGGTTCGTCGGTGGCGGCCTGGTAGGTCACGGAGAAGTCCTTGAGGCTTTCCAGGGCTTCGTACGGGTCTTTGTCGGCGCGCAGGGCGTAGGCGTCGAACCCGCAGCGGCGCAGGTAGAACAGCTGGTCGCGCAAGATGTCGCCGATTGCCCGCAGTTCGCCCTTGAAGCCGTAACGGTCACGCAGCAGGCGGGCGTTGGAGTAGTTGCGGCCGTCGGTGAAGGCCGGGAAGTTCAGGGCGATGACCTGGAAGTACTGCACGTCATCGCCGATCTCTTCGGCTTCTTCATCGCTGTCCAGCCATACGCCCAGGCCGCCGTCGCGGGCCTTGAGGGCATGAGCGTGCTCGCGCCACAGGGCCAGCGGCACGATCAGGTCGTCGCAGTTGGAAATGCCGTCGAGGGTCGCGTCCTTGGGCAGCAGGTGCCAGGTTTCGTCGATGACCTCGTTGTTCTTAATTATTTGCTGCATAGACGCGCTCCTTGAAGAGGTCGATGCCAATACGTTGGTAGGTGTCGATGAAGCGCTCGTCCTCGGTACGTTGTTCCACGTACACGTCGATCAGCTTCGAGATCACGTCGGGCATGTCGTCCTGGGCGAAGGACGGGCCGAGGATCTTGCCCAGGCTGGCGTCGCGGCTGGCGCTGCCACCCAGGGAAACCTGATAGAACTCTTCGCCTTTCTTGTCCACGCCGAGGATGCCGATGTGGCCCACGTGGTGGTGGCCGCAGGCGTTCATGCAGCCGGAAATGTTCAGGTCCAGCTCGCCGATGTCGAACAGGTAGTCCAGGTCGTCGAAACGGCGCTGGATGGATTCGGCGATCGGGATCGACTTGGCGTTGGCCAGGGAGCAGAAATCACCGCCCGGGCAGCAGATGATGTCGGTCAGCAGGCCGATGTTCGGCGTGGCGAAACCTTGCTCGCGCAGCTCGCCCCACAGGGTGAACAACTGGCTCTGCTCGACGTCGGCGAGAATCACGTTCTGCTCGTGGGAGGTGCGCAGCTGGCCGAAGCTGTAGCGATCGGCCAGGTCGGCGATGCCGTCCAGCTGCTTGTCGGTGACATCGCCCGGGGCTACGCCGGTGGGTTTCAGCGACAGGGTCACGGCGACATAACCCGGCTTCTTGTGGGCCAGGGTGTTGCGCGTGCGCCAGCGAGCGAAGCCCGGATATTGTTTGTCGAGCTCGGCCAGTTCGGCGTCCTGGTTGACCAGGGCCTTGTAGTCCGGATCGACGAAGTGCTTGGCCACCCGATGCACTTCGGCTTCGGTCAGGGTGGTCTGGCCGCCGCGCAGGTAGGTCATTTCCGCTTCGACCTTCTCGGCGAACACCTCTGGGGTCAGGGCCTTGACCAGGATCTTGATCCGCGCCTTGTACTTGTTGTCGCGCCGGCCGTAGCGGTTGTAGACCCGCAGGATGGCGTCGAGGTAGCTCAACAGGTCCTGCCACGGCAAGAACTCGTTGATGAAGGCGCCGACCACCGGGGTCCGGCCCAGGCCGCCACCGACCAGGACCCGGAAGCCCAGCTCGCCAGCGGCGTTGTACACCGGCTCCAGGCCGATGTCGTGGACTTCGATGGCCGCGCGGTCCGAGGTCGAACCGTTGATGGCGATCTTGAACTTGCGCGGCAGGTAGGCGAATTCAGGGTGGAAGGTGGTCCACTGACGGACGATTTCACACCAGGGGCGCGGGTCGATCAGTTCATCGGCGGCGACGCCGGCGAACTGGTCGGTGGTGACGTTGCGCAGGCAGTTGCCGCTGGTCTGGATGGCGTGCATCTGCACAGTCGCCAGCTCAGCCAGGATGTCCGGGATGTCTTCCAGCGCCGGCCAGTTGAACTGCACGTTCTGCCGGGTACTGATGTGGGCGTAGCCCTTGTCGTAGTCGCGAGCGATCTTGGCCATCATCCGTGCTTGGCGCGAAGTCAGCTGGCCATAAGGCACCGCCACCCGCAGCATCGGGGCAAAACGTTGGATATAGAGGCCATTCTGCAGGCGCAGAGGGCGGAATTCTTCTTCGCTCAGCTCGCCTGCCAGATAGCGCCGGGTCTGATCACGGAACTGCTTGACGCGGTCCTCGATGATCCGCTGATCGTACTCGTCGTATACGTACATATAGATCCTGTTCTCAGGCTTATCAGGTGACGCAGAGGCGGATGTCACCCAAGAAATTCTGCGCGCACGGCCGCGCACTCCCAACGGAGCCGGGCGAAGATACCAGTTTGCAGTTATGCGCAAAAGTGATGTTTGAGTATATGCAAAGAACCAAAACGACTAACGGTATCCGGCCGGCTCAAACCCACATTTGTGGTAAGGGCAATCCTCGACTTAACTGTGCTCGAGTCTTTGTGCAATCACCGATAAAACCGACAAGAGGCGATGCTATGAGCAATCCAACCAAGGCAAGGAAAAGCGACAGCGCTGTCGATGCTTGGGCCATTCTCTTTCTGATCATTCTGGTCGTGGGAACGGCGGTGTTCTGGGTCAGTCATCAATAGTTGCGGTCGAGCGACGAACAGAGTCCGAATTGTCTGTGGGAAATGACGATTTGCCGACATTGGCCAGTATTTTGCCAGTTATACTGCGGGGCAATATTCCGGGACTCTGGTCGCAATGTTCAAGGCGTTTGGTAAGTGTCTGCTGCTGGTGCTGCTTGTACTGAGTCCAGCGTTCTGGGCCATGGCCCATGCCACCTCGGTGGTGTTTTTGAACCCGGGCCATTCCACTGAAACCTTCTGGGTCGGTTATTCACAGTTCATGCAGGCCGCGGCCAACGACCTCGGCCTGGATCTGCGCGTGCGTTATTCGCAGCGCGATTCGCAAACCACTATCCGCCAGGCCCGGGAAGCCCTGCAGGGCCCGGACCGGCCGGATTACCTGGTGGTGGTCAACGAGCAATATGTCGCACCGGAGATCCTGCGCTTGTCCCAGGGCAGCGGGGTGAAGCTGTTCGTCGTCAATAACGCGCTGACCAGCGATCAGCAACGCTTGCTGGGCGATCGCCAGAGTCGTTATCCCGACTGGATCGGCAGCATGGTCGCCAACGACGAAGAAGCCGGCTATCTGATGCTCAAGGAGTTGATTCGTCGTCACGGCCCGCTGGCTCCCGGGCAGCACATCGACCTGTTGGCGTTCTCGGGCGTGAAGAACACCCCAGTGGCGCAAGCCCGTGAACAGGGCCTGCAGCGGGCGCTGGCCGAGCACCCGGAGGTGCGGTTGCGCCAGCTGGTGTACGGCGAGTGGAATCGCCAGCGCGCCTTTGAACAGGCCCAGCAATTGCTCAAGCGCTATCCGCAGACGCAGCTGGTCTGGTCGGCCAACGACGAGATGGCCCTGGGGGCGATGGCGGCGCTGGAGCAGCAGGGGCGGCAGCCGGGCAAGGAGGTGCTGTTCAGTGCCCTGAACAGCTCGCCGCAGGCCTTGCAGGCGCTGATCGACGGACGCCTGACAGCGCTGATCGCCGGGCACTTCACCCTGGGTGGCTGGGCGATGGTGGTACTCAATGACGACGCCCGGGGGCTGAGCCCAGCGGCCCATGGTGGCCCGGATTGGCAGTTGGATATGTTCCAGCTATTGGACAAGGTCCAGGCGCAACGCCTGCTGGAGTTGCAGGGGGCGCAGCAATACGGCGTGGACTTTCGCGGGCTGTCGGCCGAGGGCAAGCCGGCCGGCTACCGTTATCCCTTCTCGCTGAATCTGTTGCTGCACTGACAGGCGTTCAAAGCCCCGCCAGGTGCACGACCAGCTTGACGATACCGAACAGGGTCAAGGCGAACACCGCGGTGAACAGAATGCCCAGGATCACGAAATGGCTGGGTTTGCCGTGGGTGAAGTCGCGCTTGCGGTTCTTGCCGCTCTGTACGCCAAAGGCGGCAGCGGCGACGCTTTGCAGCATCTGCCAAAGGGTCGGCGGCTTGTCGTTGATGGGGTCGTCCATAAATCCCTCGACACAAGTGAGTGTAGGGAAAGCATAGACAATAGCGCTTGTTCCAGCCTGCGGGAGCGCCGACTGGCGGCTCCCGCAAGTGAAGTGCGCTGGGCTTTTAGTTGTCGTAGCCCAGGTTCGGCGCCAGCCAGCGCTCGGTCACGGCCAGGTCCTGGCCTTTGCGCGCGCTGTAGCTGTTGACCTGGTCCTTGTCGATCTTGCCCACGGCGAAGTACTGCGCCTGCGGATGGGCGAAGTACCAGCCGCTGACCGCCGCCGCCGGGAACATGGCGAAGTGTTCGGTGAGGAACACGCCGCTGCGCCCGGCCTTGCCTTCGCTGGCCTCGGGGTCGAGCAGGGCGAACAGGGTGCTCTTCTCGGTATGGTCCGGGCAGGCCGGATAACCCGGGGCAGGGCGGATACCGCTGTACTGCTCCTTGATCAGCGCCTCGTTGTCCAGCTGTTCGTCCTTGGCGTAGCCCCAGTAGTCTTTGCGCACCTGCTGGTGCAGCCACTCGGCGCAGGCCTCGGCCAGGCGGTCGGCCAGGGCCTTGACCATGATCGAGTTGTAGTCGTCGCCCTTGTCCTGATAGGCCTTGGCCACTTCTTCGGCGCCGATGCCGGCGGTGGTGATGAAACCACCGACATAGTCGGTCACGCCGCTGTCCTTGGGCGCGACGAAGTCGGCCAGGGAGAAGTTCGGCTTGCCATCAGTCTTGATGGTCTGCTGGCGCAGGTGGTGCAGCCTGGCCAAGGGCTGGCCGTCGTCGCCATAGACTTCCAGGTCGTCGTCCTGCACCTGGTTGGCCGGCCAGAAGCCGAACACCGCGCGGGCGCTGATCAGTTTCTCGTCGATCAGCTTGTCGAGCATTTCCCGGGCGTCCTTGTACAGCGCGGTGGCGGCTTCACCCACCACCTCGTCCTGGAGGATGCGCGGGAACTTGCCGGCCAGGTCCCAGGAGATGAAGAACGGCGTCCAGTCGATGTATTCGGCCAGGACCCGCAGGTCGATATTGTCCAGTACCTTGGCGCCGGTGAAGGTCGGCACGGTCGGCTGGTAGCTGCTCCAGTCGAACTGCGGCTTCTTGGCCACGGCCGCCGGGTAGCTCAGGCGCTCGGTGCGGGCGCTGCGATTGGCGGTGCGCTCGCGGACTTCCACGTACTCTTCGCGGGTACGCTCGACGAAACCGGCCTTGAGCTCCTTGGACAGCAACTGGGTGGCCACGCCCACGGCGCGCGAGGCGTCAGTGACGTAGACCACCGCGTCATTGCTGTACTTGGGCTCGATCTTCACCGCCGTGTGCGCCTTGGAGGTGGTGGCGCCGCCGATCATCAGCGGCAGGTGGAAGTCCTGGCGCTGCATTTCCCGGGCGACGTGGACCATCTCGTCCAGCGACGGAGTGATCAGGCCGGACAGGCCGATGATGTCGCACTTCTGTTCCTTGGCCACCTGCAGGATCTTCTCTGCCGGCACCATCACGCCGAGGTCGACGATGTCGTAGCCGTTACAGCCCAGGACCACGCCGACGATGTTCTTGCCGATGTCGTGCACGTCGCCCTTGACCGTGGCCATGAGGATCTTGCCCTTGGCTTGCGGCTTGTCGCCTTTTTCCAGCTCGATAAAGGGAATCAGGTGGGCCACCGCCTGTTTCATCACCCGGGCGGACTTCACCACCTGGGGCAGGAACATTTTGCCGGCGCCGAACAGGTCGCCGACGATGTTCATGCCGGCCATCAGTGGGCCTTCGATGACTTCGATCGGGCGGGCGAAGGACAGCCGCGACTCTTCGGTGTCTTCGACGATATGGGTGGTGATGCCCTTGACCAGGGCGTGCTCCAGGCGCTTGTTGACGTCCCAGTTGCGCCACTCTTCGGTCTCGGCTTCCTTGACGCTACCGTCGCCCTTGTACTTGTCGGCGATGGCGAGGAGGGCGTCGGTGCCTTCCGGGGTGCGGTTGAGGATCACGTCCTCCACGGCGTCGCGCAGCTCCTGCGGGATCTGGTCGTAGATCTCCAGCTGGCCGGCGTTGACGATACCCATGGTCAGGCCGTTGCGGATCGCATACAGCAGGAACACCGAGTGGATCGCCTCGCGCACCGGGTTGTTGCCGCGGAAGGAGAACGACACGTTGGACACCCCGCCGGAGCTCAGCGCGTAGGGCAGCTCGTCGCGGATGTAGGCGCAGGCGTTGATGAAGTCCACCGCGTAGTTGTTGTGTTCCTCGATGCCGGTGGCCACGGCGAAGATGTTCGGGTCGAAGATGATGTCTTCCGGCGGGAAGCCAACGTCGTTGACCAGGATGTCGTAGGAGCGTTTGCAGATTTCCTTCTTGCGCGCCTCGGTGTCGGCCTGGCCGGCTTCGTCGAAGGCCATCACCACCACGGCGGCGCCGTAGCGCTTGCACAGCTTGGCGTGATGAATGAACTGCTCGACGCCTTCCTTCATGCTGATGGAGTTGACGATGCCCTTGCCCTGGATGCACTTGAGGCCGGCTTCGATCACTTCCCACTTGGAGGAGTCGATCATGATCGGCACGCGCGAGATGTCCGGCTCACCGGCGATCAGGTTGAGGAAGGTCACCATGGCCTTCTTCGAGTCCAGCATGCCTTCGTCCATGTTGATGTCGATCACCTGGGCGCCGGCCTCGACCTGCTGCAGGGCGACTTCCAGGGCTTCGGTGTAGTTCTCTTCACGGATCAGGCGGGCGAACTTGGCGGAACCGGTGATGTTGGTGCGCTCGCCGACGTTGACGAACAACGACTGGCGATCGATGGTGAACGGCTCCAGGCCCGACAGGCGGCAGGCCTTGGGGATGTCCGGGATCTGCCGCGGCGCATAGCCGGCGACGGCCTTGGCGATGGCCTCGATGTGCCCCGGGGTGGTGCCGCAGCAGCCGCCGACGATGTTCAAAAAGCCGCTCTGGGCGAACTCTTCGATGACCTTGGCGGTTTGCGCCGGCAGTTCGTCGTATTCGCCGAATTCGTTGGGCAGGCCGGCGTTGGGGTGCGCGGAGACGTGGGTGCTGGCCTTGTTCGACAGCTCTTCCAGGTAGGGGCGCAGTTCGCTGGCGCCGAGGGCGCAGTTCAGGCCGACGGAGATCGGCTTGGCGTGGGCCACCGAGTTCCAGAAGGCTTCGGTGGTCTGCCCGGACAGGGTGCGGCCCGAGGCGTCGGTGATGGTGCCGGAGATCATGATCGGCAGTTCCAGGCCCAGCTCTTCGAACACGCCCTGCACGGCGAAGATCGCCGCCTTGGCGTTGAGGGTGTCGAAGATGGTCTCGATCAGGATCAGGTCGGCGCCGCCCTCGATCAGGCCCTTGGTGGCCTCGGTATAGTTCTCCACCAGTTCGTCGAAGGTGACGTTGCGGTAGCCGGGGTTGTTGACGTCCGGCGACAGCGAGCAGGTGCGGCTGGTCGGGCCCAGGACGCCGGCGACGAAGCGCGGCTTGTCCGGGGTCTCCAGGGTCTTGGCGTCGGCGACCTTGCGCGCCAGGCGCGCGCCTTCGACGTTGAGCTCGTAGACCAGCGCTTCCATGCCGTAGTCGGCCATGGAAATCTGCGTGGCGTTGAAGGTGTTGGTTTCGAGGATGTCGGCGCCGGCATCCAGGTAGGCCTTCTCGATGCCGCCGATCACGTCCGGACGGGTCAGCACCAGCAGGTCGTTGTTGCCCTTGACGTCGCTCGGCCAGTCGGCGAAGCGTTTGCCACGGTAGTCCTGCTCCTCGAGCTTGTAGCTCTGGATCATGGTGCCCATGCCGCCGTCGAGAATCAGGATGCGCTCTTTGAGGGCTTGCTGAAGGGCTTGGAGGCGCGTGCTGCGATCGGACATGAAAGACTACCTGGAAGGGCCATTACGAAGGGCGAGGATCATAGCAAACCTGTGCGCTTTTAGAGCATGTGGCGGTTTTGCATGAATATCGCTCATGTTGGTGGCGGTGCTGGCCCGGTAGAATCGCCGGATTTTCTTATGGATTGGACCAGGGATATGTCTTACCGCGTTGTCATCGGCAGTGCGCTGCTGCTTTTAAGTTCGTTCGCCAGCGCCCAGGGTCCCGCGCCAGCGATCTCCTACACCCGCGATATCCAGCCGATCTTCACCGAGAAATGCGTGGCCTGCCATGCCTGCTACGACTCGGCCTGCCAGCTCAACCTGGGCAGCGGCGAGGGCGCGGCCCGCGGCGCCTCGAAGATCCCGGTGTACGACGGCGAACGCAGCAAGGCACAGACGCCGACCCGCTTGTTCTACGACGCCTCCGGCAAGCACGCCTGGCAGGGCATGGGCTTCTACTCGGTGCTCGATGCCCAGGGCAGCCAGGCGGCGCTGATGGCGCGCATGCTCGAGCTGGGCCACAAGACGCCGCTGCAACCCAACGCCAAGCTGCCGGAGGACATCGTCCTGGGCCTGAACCGCGAGAACATGTGCGCGCAACTAGCCGAATTCGATGGTTATGCCAAGGCCCATCCGCGCGAAGGCATGCCGCTGGCGGTGACCGGCCTGACCGATCAGCAATACCAGACCCTGCAACGCTGGCTGGCCTCCGGGGCGCCGATCGACGAACAGGGCCTGGCGCCGAGCGCCAAGGAAGCGATGCAGGTGCTGCAGTGGGAAAACCTGCTCAATGCCCCGGGCGCCCGGGAAAGCCTGGTGGCCCGCTGGCTGTTCGAGCACTGGTTCCTCGCCCACATCTATTTCGAGGGCGGCGAGCCGGGGCACTTCTTCCAGTGGGTCCGTTCGCGCACGCCGAGCGGCCAGCCGATCGACCTGATCAACACCCGCCGACCCAACGACGACCCGGGCACCCAGGTGTATTACCGCCTGTGGCCGGTGCAAGGGGTGATCGTGCACAAGACCCACATCACCTACCCGCTGAGCGCGGCGAAGATGGCGCGGGTCAAGACCCTGTTCTACAGCGGCGATTATCAGGTCAGCGCGCTGCCGGGTTATGGCCCGGGCCGCCGCGCCAACCCGTTCGAGACCTTCGAGGCGATTCCGGCCAAGGCCCGCTACCAGTTCATGCTGGATAACGCCGAGTACTTCGTGCGCACCTTTATCCGTGGCCCGGTGTGCCGCGGGCAGATCGCCACCGACGTGATCCGCGACAACTTCTGGGCACTGTTCCAGGCCCCGGAACATGACCTGTACATCACCGACCCGGCCTACCGCGGCCAGGCCACGCCGCTGCTGGCCATGCCTGGGCAGAACGACGATGTCGGCAGCGTGCTGAGCCTGTGGCTGGCCTATCGCGACAAGCGCAACGAATACGAGATCCTGCGCCGCGATTCCTACGCCGCTGCGCCGCCGCCGAGCTGGTCGACCCTGTGGGCGGGCAACGACAACGCGCTGCTGAGCATCTTCCGCCACTTCGACAGCGCCTCGGTGACCAAGGGCCTGATCGGCGAGGTGCCGCAGACCATGTGGCTGTTCGACTACCCGCTGCTGGAGCGCACCTACTACCAACTGGCGGTCAACTTCGACGTGTTCGGCAACGTCTCGCACCAGGCGCAGACCCGGCTGTACTTCGACCTGATCCGCAACGGCGCCGAGCAGAACTTCCTGCGCCTGATGCCCGCCGGCACCCGCGAGGACTTCCTCGACGATTGGTACCAGAACAGCGGCAAGTTCAAGATGTGGCTGGACTACGAGTCCATCGACGACGACAAGGCCAGCGCCCTTACCTTGGACGAGAAGGACCCGAAACGCGACTTCGCCAATCAGTTGTTGAGCCGTTACGGCGATCTCAATGCACGGCCCGATCCGATCAACCGCTGTGACGGCGCCTACTGCTCGCGGCCGAACATCGACCCGGCGCTGCAGAATGCCGAACAGGCCCTCAGCCGCCTGGTTTCGCGGCCGGCGGCCGGCATGCGGGTCATCGACCTGTTGCCGGAGGCCACCATGCTGCGCATCCAGGCGCCGAGCGGCAAGCGGGTGTTCTACAGCATGCTGCGCAACCGCGCCCACAGTAACGTCGCATTCCTGCTGGGCGAGTCGCTGCGCTACCAGCCGGGCCTGGACACCCTGACCATCTACCCGGGCGTGCTCAGCAGCTACCCGAACTTCATGTTCAATATTCCTGCCGAGCAAGTGCCGGCGTTCGTCGCCGAGATGGAAAACGCCAAGGACGCCCACCGTTTCGAGAAAATCGTCGAGCGCTGGGGGATCCGTCGCAGCCATCCGCAGTTCTGGCAGTACTTCCATGACCAGACCCAGTACATCCTGGAAACCGATCCGAAAGAGGCGGGCGTACTCGACATGAACCGCTACGAGAACCTCTGAAGGCGCCAAGCCCTTGAAATTCCGGGCCGGAGCCCTCAGGTTCCGGCCCGGCCCATCCCGCAAGAGCCTTGTTAAAAAATCCCAGGCGTTGCGTTGACCACGCAGCGCGGGCCTATCGACCAAGGTCTATCCCGACAAAAATACTAGGACTTTGTCCGGCACGCCGATTGGCGTAAACTGCGCCCACGCCTGCGAGGAATTTCCATGACCGCTATTACCATTACCGACGCCGCCCACGATTATCTGGCTGATCTGCTCTCCAAGCAGAACACCCCGGGCATTGGCATCCGCATCTTTATCACCCAGCCAGGGACTCAGTACGCCGAGACCTGCATCGCCTATTGCAAGCCGGGTGAAGAAAAACCAGAAGACAAAGCCCTGGGGCTGAAGAGCTTCACCGCCTACATCGATGCCTTCAGCGAAGGTTTCCTCGATGACGCGGTGGTTGACTACGCCACCGACCGCATGGGCGGCCAGCTGACCATCAAGGCACCCAACGCCAAGGTGCCGATGGTCAACGCCGACAGCCCGATCAACGAGCGCATCAACTACTACCTGCAGACCGAGATCAACCCGGGGCTGGCCAGCCACGGCGGCCAGGTCAGCCTGATCGATGTGGTCGAGGATGGCATTGCTGTGCTGCAGTTCGGTGGTGGTTGCCAAGGCTGCGGCCAGGCCGACGTGACCTTGAAGGAAGGTATCGAGCGCACCCTGCTCGAGCGCATTCCCGAGCTCAAGGGTGTACGCGACGTCACCGACCATACGCAGAAAGAAAACGCCTACTACTAAGGCGTTCGCTGCGAACAAAAAAACGGCGCCCCGTGAGCGCCGTTTTTTTATGCCTGATGCTGGTGATTTGAGGTGCGCCGCGGCGCCTGCTCTTCAAGGCCGATACAAATGCGCATGCCCTGCGCGATACAGCGACGACTCACTGAAACTGTCCGTAGCCAGCACCCGGCCTACCAGGATCAACGCCGTGCGCCGAAAGCCCTTGGCCTGGACCTTTTCGGCAATGTCCGCCAGCGTGCCCAGCACCCAGTCCTGGTCCGGCCAGGTCGCCCGGTGCACCACCGCAATCGGGCAGTCGGCGCCGTAGTGGGGCAGCAGCTCGGTGACAATCTTCTGCAGATGGTTGACCCCCAGATGAATCGCCATGGTGGTGCCGTGGGCGGCCAGGCTGGCGAATGACTCGCCGGCGGGCATCGAGGTCTTGTCGGCATAGCGGGTCAGGATCACGCTCTGGGCGACGTCCGGCAGGGTCAGCTCTGCTCCCAGCAAGGCCGCGCAGGCCGCGGTGGCGGTCACACCGGGGATGATCTCGAAGGGGATGCCCAGCTCGCGCAGGCAGCGAATCTGTTCGCCGATGGCGCCGTACAGGCTCGGGTCGCCGGAATGCACCCGGGCCACGTCCTGGCCTTTGGCATGGGCGTCCTTGATCAGCTCGATGATCTGTTCCAGATGCAGTTCGGCGCTGTTGACCAGCTGTTCGGCGCTATGGCCCTGGAGCACGGCTTCGGGCACTAGGGAGCCGGCATAGATGATGACCGGGCAGCTGTGGATCAGCCGCTGGCCCTTGACGGTGATCAGCTCCGGGTCGCCGGGACCTGCGCCGATAAAAAAGACGGTCATGGCGTTCTCCTGTGAAAAAAGGGGTGAGGCAACCTCACAGATGAAGATTGCTCATGATCAGCGGCGGGGATTATCGAAGATTTACCCGGAGCAGGCCAAGGCGAGGGTCGCCTGGGCGTATTTCTGCCGCGGGACCAGCAGCTTTGCCGGGCCTCGGGCCAGCTGTTCGGCCAGGGCCAGGGCGGCACTTTCGGCGACCCCGTAGCAGCCGGTGTGCTCGTAGGCGATCTCTGAACGATGGCTGAGTTGCAGCACATAAGGCGTCAGTTGGCGGCTACTGAAACAGGTCAGCGGCAGGCCCAGTTGTGCGGCCAGGGCCAGCAGCCCGGGTTCCTCGCGTTTCAGGTCGATGCTGGCCAGGGCCTTGATCTGCCCGAGGTCGATGCGGTGGGTGCTCAGGGTCTGGTCGAGCAGGGCGCGCAAGGTCTCCACCGGGCAGCCCCGCTGGCAGCCCAGGCCGACCACCAGGGTCGGCGCTGTGCTGGCTGCCGTCATGCCGAGTACTGATCGTCGCTCTTGCGGCGGAACAGCCAGGCGCTGATCAGGCCCAGGGCCAGCCAGAACGCGGCGTTGGTCAACTGCGAAGCGATCTTGAACTGCGCTTCCAGTGCTTGCGGCGCGAGCATCGAATGCACTTCCGGCTGCGGCGCGCCGATGAGGTGCGGCACGGCGAGGATGGCCACGCCCAGCGCTTTCAGCAGCCAGTGGCGCGCGAAGACGATCAGGGCAATGCCGACCGCGGTGGAAGCGGCGGTGCCGACCCACCAGATCTGCCGTTGCCCCAGGTCCGCGGCGGCGGTGCCCGGCAGTTCGGGCGGCAGGCCGAGGGTCGGCGCCAGGCAGAAGGTGGCATAACCGGCCAGGCCCCAGAGCAGGCCCTGGGAGGTGCGGTTCGGAGCGCGCAGGGTGTAGAGGCCGGCGAGCATCAGGGCGAAACCCACGGCGACCACCAGGTTGCCGCCAGTGGTGGACAGCACGCGCTGCCAACCGTCTTCCGGCTCCCAGGCTTCGGCGTCGTGGCTATGGGCGGCGGTGCCGGCGGCGTGTTCATGCACGTCTTCGTGCTGGGCGGCCGGGGCCTTCTCGTAGGTTTCCGCCTCCAGGATCAGCGGCGCGACCCAAAAGCTTTGCAGCAGGGTCAGCAACAGGGCCGCCAGCAACCCGGTGAACCCCGCGGTTTGCGCGATACGCTTGATCATCTCGGCAGGTCTCAGTGGCAAGGGAAGGCGGCGCTGTGACGGGTATCGTGGGCGGCGTTGTGCACCGCTTCGATATGGGAGAAGCCGGCGAAATACACAAGACACGCGCCGAGAATCGAGGCGCCGATGGCGGCGACCAGGCGTTGGCTCAGGGTGGCAGTGCTGCTGGTGGAGTGGCTGGTGCTGCTGATGATCGACATGGCGCTTCCCTCTGGTGTGTCAGCGGGTGAATCGAGCGCAGCAAGACCCCGCAAGACGGGCCCGCGGGGAATTAACAGCGCCCGCCCACCGCGGGTTTGTTATGACTGTGTAGCGGGCCGGTCTCCGGGCTCGCGAGGGGCGGGGCTTGCGCCTGGCCGGCAAGAATCGCCTTCCCATGCCGGACTGCTGGCACAGTGGATCTGATTCTTCGCTCGCTTACCGTTGCGGGGGCAGCACCGGACTGATCAAGGCTTTTGGCCTGTGACGCACCGGTTTCCCGTTTCACCCTGTGAAGGGCACCCGTAACAAGTTGTGTAGGAGAGCATGGGCGAGGGAGGGGCGTCAATTGGCAAGGGTTCTCGTTTTCGAGCGCGATTGGCCTGTCTTCGCGCCGCATGAACATTGACCGCCCCCCAAGCTCTGCGTAGCCTTGCGCTTTCGAGGTTCTTCGGCGTCTGCCGAAGCTAAGAAGGGAACGCGGTCCAAGCCGCGGCTGCCCCCGCAACTGTAAACGGTGATGAACGATGCAAGGCCACTGCCAGGCGGCGGGAAGGCGCATCGTTCGCCAGTCCAACGACCGGCGCACCGTCAGCCAGGAGACCTGCCTCGGACCCGATTTTCACTACAACCGGGCGGGGTGATCCGGTGGCGAACTCTTTCCGTGCACCTACCTGCGCGGTTCTCGTCCCGTATGCCCGCCACCTTGCCAAAGGGCATCCGATGAAAACACTGGCCAAACTTCCCGTCACCATCGTTACCGGCTTCCTCGGCTCGGGCAAAACCACCTTGCTGCGGCATATGCTGGACAACGCCCAGGGCCGCCGCATCGCGGTGATCGTCAACGAGTTCGGCGAGCTGGGCATCGACGGTGAGATCCTCAAGCAGTGCACCATCGGTTGCACCGAGGAAGAGGCCAGCGGCCGCGTCTACGAGCTGGCCAACGGCTGCCTGTGCTGCACCGTGCAGGAAGAGTTCTTCCCGGTGATGCGCGAGCTGGTGGCCCGTCGCGGCGATCTCGACCATATCCTCATCGAAACCTCCGGCCTGGCCCTGCCCAAACCTTTGGTCCAGGCTTTCCAGTGGCCGGAAATCCGCAGCGCCTGCACTGTCGACGCAGTGATCACCGTGGTCGACAGTCCGGCCGTGGCCGCCGGCACCTTCGCCGCCTTCCCGGACCAGGTGGACGCCCAGCGCAAGCTCGACCCGAATCTCGACCATGAGTCGCCGCTGCACGAGCTGTTCGCCGACCAACTGTCCAGCGCCGACCTGGTGATCCTCAACAAGGCCGACCTGATCAGCCCGGAAGACCTGGCCAAGGTGCGCCTGGAAGTCGCCGAGGAACTGCCGCCGGCGGTGAAAGTCATCGAAGCCAGCAGCGGTCGCCTGCCGCTGGAGGTGCTGCTGGGCCTGGGCAACGGTTCGGAAGAACACATCGACGGCCGCCATAGCCACCACGATCACCACCATGACGGTGATGACCATGATGATCATGATCACGACGCCTTCGACTCCATCTCCATCGAACTGCCACAGTCCGACGAAAGCCTGCTGCTGGACGCCCTGACCCAACTGGTGGTGCAGCACGGCATCCTGCGGGTCAAGGGCTTCGCGGCGATCCCCAACAAGCCGATGCGCCTGTTGATCCAGGGCGTGGGCACCCGCTTCGACAAGCACTTTGACCGCCAGTGGGGCGCCGACGAAGCCCGTACCACGCGCCTGGTGCTGATCGGCCAGGAACTGGACGCGACCCTGCTCGAAGCGCAATTGCGCGCCGCGCTCAGCGTGTAAGCCATGCACCTGCTCAGGACCCAGCCCGGCGGTTTCGTGTCGGATGACAACATTGCCGACCTGGGACAGACCCCCGCCGAGCTGGTGATCCTGTGCAGCGGCGACTCCAGCCTGGCGCTGCTGGCCGAAGCGGCGCAGCAGTTGCCCGAGGACTACCCGAGCTTTCGCCTGGCCAACCCGATGCAGGTGCAGAACCACGCCTCGGTCGACCTGTATGTCGACCAGGTACTGCGCCACGCCAAGGTGATCCTGATTTCCCTGCACGGTGGCATCGCCTATTGGCGTTATGGCATCGAGCAACTGGTGCAGCTGGCGCAACGCGGCGTGCAGCTGATCCTGGTGCCGGGCGACGATCGCCCGGACCCGGAGCTGAGCGACCTGAGCACGGTGCCAGCCGCCGACCGCGAGCGCCTCTGGCACTTCCTGCGCCAGGGCGGCATGGGCAACGCGCTGAACCTGTACCGCTGCCTGGCCAGTGGCTGGCTGGGGCGCGATTATTACTGGTCCGAGCCGCAGACCCTGCCGCGCACGGCGATCTACCACCCGAACAGAAGCAGCGCTGCCCTCAGCGACTGGCAAGCCGACTGGCGGGCCGGCCAGCCTGTGGCGGCGCTGCTGTTCTACCGCTCGCATTTGCAGGCGGCCAACACCGCCTTTATCGATGAGTTCTGCCGTCGCTTGCAGGCGGCCGGCCTGAACCCGCTGCCGATCGCCCTGGCCAGCCTGAAAGAACCCGGTTGCCTGACGGTGGTCGAGGAGCTGCTGGATGAAGTGCAGGCGGCGGTGATTCTCAACACCACCGGCTTTGCCCAGTCCAGCCCGGAGGCGCCGCACCTGCGGCCGTTCCGCCGCAATATCCCGGTGATCCAGGCCATCTGTGCCCAGGACAACGAGCCCGGCTGGCGCGCCAGCGAGCAGGGCCTGGGCCCGCGGGACCTGGCGATGCACATTGCCTTGCCGGAACTGGACGGGCGCATCATCAGCCGGCCCATCAGCTTCAAGGACCTGGCCTGGCGTAGCGAGCGCAGCCAGTCGGACGTGGTCTGCTACCGCTCGGCCCCCGAGCGCATGGATTTTGTCGCCGAACTGGCGCGGCGTTGGGTCGATCTGGCCCGGCTGGCCAATGGCGAAAAACGCATCGCGCTGATTCTTGCCAACTACCCGACCCGCGACGGCCGCATCGGCAACGGCGTGGGCCTGGACACGCCGGCGGCGGCGCTGAATATCCTGCGTGCCCTGCAAGCCGAGGGTTACCCACTGCCGGCCGAGTTGCCGGACAGCGGTACGGCGCTGATCCAGCAATTGCTCGGCGGGGTCAGCAACGACCTGGACAGCCTCGACCTGCGCCCGTGCCAGCAAAGCCTGGCGCTGGACGAGTACCAGGCCATGTTCGACGTGCTGCCCGAAGCCAATCGCCGGGCGGTGCTCGAACGCTGGGGCAGCCCGGAAAACGACCCGATGTTCCGCAGCGGGCGGCTGATGATCGCCGGCCTGCGTTTTGGCCTGACCTTCGTCGGCATCCAGCCGGCGCGCGGTTATCAGGTCGACCCGAGCGCGGTCTATCACGACCCGGACCTGGTGCCGCCCCACGCGTACCTGGCGTTCTATTTCTGGCTGCGCCAGACCTACGGCGCCCATGGGCTGATCCACGTCGGCAAGCATGGCAACCTGGAATGGCTGCCGGGCAAGGGCGTCGGCCTGTCCGAAAGCTGCTGGCCGGATGTGCTGCTGGGGCCATTGCCGAATATCTATCCGTTTATCGTCAACGACCCGGGCGAGGGCGCCCAGGCCAAGCGCCGGACCCAGGCGGTGATCATCGATCACCTGATGCCGCCGCTGACCCGCGCCGAAACCTACGGCCCGCTGCGCGACCTGGAACTGCTGGCCGATGAGTACTACGAAGCGCAGTTGCTCGATCCGCGCCGTGCCCGCGAGTTGCAGAAGGACATTCTCAAGCTGGTGCGGGTGACCCGGCTCGACCGCGAACTGCAACTGGACGGGCCGCTCGACAGCGAGGCCGACGCGGCGCTCTGGCTGCCGCGGCTGGATACCTACCTGTGCGACCTGAAGGAGTCGCAGATCCGCGACGGCTTGCATGTGTTCGGTGAATCGCCGGTGGGCCGCCTGCGCATCGACACCTTGCTGGCCTTGCTGCGCATTCCTCGTGGCGATGGCCGGGGCGCGCAGTCGAGCCTGTTGCGGGCCCTGGCCAAGGCCTTCGAACTGGGGTTCGATCCACTGGATTGCGCCTTGGCCGAGCCTTGGAGCGGCCGCCGGCCACAGGTCTTGCAGGACATCAGCGAGCAGCTGTGGCGCACCGCCGGCGATGCCCGCGAACGCCTGGAACTGTTCGCCGGGCGCTTGATAGAAGCGGCCTTGGTCGGTGAAGTCGAGCAACTGAACGAGCCCGCCTGGAGCGAGGTCAAGGCGATCATCGACAGCCTGCGCGAGGTGGTGGCGCCGCGCCTGGATGCCTGCGGCCCGGCGGAGATGGGCGGTTTGCTGGACGCCCTGGGCGGACGTTTCGTACCGGCCGGGCCCAGCGGCGCACCGAGTCGCGGGCGCCTGGATGTGCTGCCCACCGGGCGCAATTTCTACTCGGTGGACGTGCGCAACCTGCCGACCACCACCGCCTGGCGCATCGGTTTCCAGTCGGCCAACCTGATCCTCGAACGGCACCTGCAGGACCATGGCGACCACCTGCGCCAGCTCGGCCTGTCGGTGTGGGGCACGGCGACCATGCGCACCGGCGGCGACGATATCGCCCAGGCCATGGCGCTGATGGGCGTGCGTCCGGTGTGGGCCACCGGCAGCCAGCGGGTCGACGACTTCGAGATCCTGCCGCTGAGCCTGCTGGACCGCCCACGGGTGGACGTGACCCTGCGGGTGTCCGGGTTCTTCCGCGATGCCTTCGCCAACCTGATCCGCCTGTTCGACGCCGCCGTGCAGGCGGTGGCCGCGCTGGACGAGCCGGACGACCTCAACCCGCTGGCGGCCAAGGTCCGTGCCGAGCGCGAAGCACTGCTGCAGTCCGGCCTGGATGCCGAGGCCGCGCAGCGCCAGGCTGGCTGGCGGATCTTCGGCGCCAAGCCCGGAGCCTATGGCGCGGGCGTGCAGGGGGCTATCGACGGTCGCCTGTGGCAGAGCCGCGAGGACCTGGCCGAGGTCTACCTGAACTGGGGCGGCTACGCCTATGGCGGCGCCGACGAAGGCACCGCGGCCCGTGGCCAGTTCGCCCAGCGCCTGAGCCAGGTGCAGGCGGTGCTGCAGAACCAGGACAATCGCGAACACGACCTGCTGGATTCCAACGACTACTACCAGTTCCAGGGCGGCATGCTCGCCGCCGTGGAAAGCCTCAGTGGCGAAAAGGCCGCCAGCTACCACGGCGACCACAGCCAGCCGGACCTGCCGAGAATCCGCAGCCTCAAGGAAGAGCTGAACCGGGTGATCCGCTCCCGCGCGGCCAACCCGAAGTGGATCGCAGGGGTGAAGCGCCACGGCTACAAAGGCGCCTTTGAAATGGCCGCCACCGTGGATAATCTGTTCGCCTTCGACGCCACCACCCAATTGATCGACGATCACCAGTACGCCTTGCTGGCCGACGCCTATCTGCTGGACCCGGCGACCCGCGAATTCATTCAGCAGCACAATCCCCATGCATTGCGCGATATGACCGAGCGTCTGCTCGAGGCCCAGCAGCGCGGAATGTGGCGGGAGCCCGGCGAGTACCGCGAGGCCCTGGAGAACCTACTGCTGGATATAGAAGAAGATGGCTGACGCCCCTGTATGCGATCGGGCCCGCTGGGGCCGCTGGGGCAGGCAACGCGGTCGCTCAGATAGCAACGCGTCGCCTGTCTGGTGCCGACTGCGTTGTCAATCGCAGCCTGAGGCAGCGGCTACCCCTATTGATGTTCGTGCATCCCTTTACCGAGAACCGACATGAGCGATACCCCACATTTCCCGCTGTCCGCCGTGGTCGGCGCCGATGACCTGAAACTGGCGCTGTGCCTGACGGCCATCGACCCGAAAATCGGCGGGGTGTTGATCGAGGGGCCGCGGGGCATGGCTAAGTCGACCCTGGCCCGCGGCCTGGCGGACCTGCTGGCGAGCGGGCAGTTCGTCACCTTGCCCCTGGGGGCGACCGAGGAACGCCTGGTCGGCACCCTGGACCTGGACGCGGCCCTGGGCGAAGGCCGGGCGCAGTTTTCCCCGGGGGTCCTGGCCAAGGCCGATGGTGGGGTGCTCTATGTCGACGAGGTGAACCTGCTGCCGGACCATCTGGTGGACCTGTTGCTGGACGTGGCCGCCAGCGGCACCAACCTGATCGAGCGCGACGGCATTTCCCACCGGCATTCGGCCAGGTTCGTGCTGATCGGCACCATGAACCCGGAGGAGGGCGAGCTGCGTCCGCAATTGCTGGACCGCTTTGGCCTGAATGTCGCCCTGAGCGGCCAGACGCTGCCCACTGAGCGGGGCCAGATCATTCGCCGGCGGCTGGATTTCGACAGTGATCCCCAGGGCTTCTGCCAGCAGTGGGCCGCCGAGCAGGAGGCGCTGCGCCAACGTTGCCAGCAGGCGCGGGGGTTGCTGGTGGAGATTGCCCTGAACGATCAAGCGCTGGAGCGGATCACCGAGCGCTGTTTCGCCGCCGGCGTCGACGGCCTGCGCGCGGACCTGGTGTGGCTGCGTGCCGCCCGCGCCCATGCGGCCTGGCGTGGTGCCCGGGCCATCGAGGAGCAGGACATAGACGCGGTGGCCGAATTCGCCCTGCGCCACCGCCGTCGTGACAACCCGCCGAGCACGGCGCATCAGCCGCAGCCGTCTCAAGCACCAGCCCCGGCCCAATCCCGCCCCGCCGAGGGCCAGGGCCAATGGGGCGAGCTGCCGGCCCAGGCGCTGGCCACCGGCGCCCGCCGTGAAGTACCGAGCTGGCCAAAAAAGCCCTAGGCATTCGCCCCCGGTCCGACGCGGGGGCGAATGCCAAACCCCGCGCCGGGCGGTTGGACCAGGGCAGGCAAGGCCGCGCGCGGGTGGCCGTCCTGGGCTCGATCAACTGGCCGGGCACCTTGCTCAACGGTCGGCCTCGCCAGCGCGATGATTTGTTGTGGCACCTGCGCAGTCGTTCGCCCCATGAACTGTGGCTGGTGATCGTCGATGCGTCGGCCTCGACCCGCCGTCATCAGGCATTGAGCGATGCCAAGGGCCTGCTGGCCCAGCTGTTCGACGATGCCTACCGACAGCGCGCACGCCTGGCCTTGCTGACCGCCAGCGGCCGCGCGCCGAACTGGCAGGTGCAAGGGCTGAAGGCCTCGAAGGATTTGCGCGACTGGCTCGACGGGCTGGGCGCGGGCGGCGGCACACCGTTGCTGGCGGCCCTGGCCGAGGCGGGGCAGTGGCTGGTCTCACGGCAGAAACGCTATCCGGCCGAGCAGCAGCGGGTGCTGCTGCTCACCGACGGCCGGCTCAAAACCTTGCCGCCCTTGGCGCGCCTGGGTTGCCCGACCCTGTTGATCGATATCGAACGCGGGCCAATCCGCCTCGGCCGCGCCCGCGAACTGGCGCAGCAACTCAACGCGCAGTACCAGCATATCGATGACCCTTCGCAGCTCCAGCCTCTGTAGGAGCAAGGCTTGCCCGCGATGGCGCCATACCTGACCCACCGCAGCGCTTGATCGCGCGCAAGCTGCGCTCCTACAGGTTCGGCGGTGCCCACGACAATCGTATTTACTTGGCCATCGCCTGCCGGTACTGGCACGTGCGTCTCGAGGAAATGCAGCAGCACCTGGCCCAGAGCAAGGCGCAACTGCTGGAGATCATCGACCGCATCCGCGACCGCCCGGAAGGCCTGGACTGTTCCGAGAGCGCCGAGCGGGTCATGGCCTCGATCAAGGGCAGGAAGTCCTGAGCGGTGATCGAGCCATGTCCGGCTTTACTCCATGCTCAGCGTCAACGGCCGCGGCTGCGGGATGGGGTTGCGCATCAGCGTACCCACCGTCACCGCTGCGAGCAGTGCCAGGAGCCCGGCGACCCAGAGCACCACGCCGAAGCCGTCGACAAAGGCCTGGCGGGCCAGGGGTTCGACCATCCCTTTCGCGGAGTCGGGCAGCAGTGCCAGGGCCGCGGGCATGTCGCCGGCCACCACCCGTGAGGCGATGGCCTGGGCCTGGTCGAGCCATGGCGCGGCGCTCTCGCCCAGGCTGGTGTGCAGGCGTTGCTGGGTATGGCTGCCGAGCAGGGCGCCGAACACACCGATGGCCAGCATGATGGCGCTGAAGCGCATGGTGGTGCTCAGGCCCGAGGCCATGCCGGCGCGGTCGCGGGGCACGCAGGCCATGATGTTTTTCTGCGTGTCGCCGTTGAGCAGGCCGGCGCCGGCACCGGTCACCGCGATGGCCAGGGCGAAGTTCAGGTAGCCGCCTGCATGCACGGCCCAGGCCGCGAGCAGGTTGCCGCCACCGACCAGGGTCAGGCCGGCGGCCATCAGGGTCGCCGGGGCGTAACGCGTTGCCAGGCGCACGCCGATGCGCGGACAGATCAGCATGGTCAGGGCAAATGGCAGCATGCCCAGCCCCGAGGCGATGGCCGAGAAGCCCAGGCCGTTTTGCAGGTAGAAGGGCAGCAGGGTCATCATCACCTGGGCGCAACCGGCGTAGGCGAACATCCCCAGCAGGGCACCGATAAAGCGCGGATGGCGGAACAGCTGCAGGTCGACCATGGGCCGGCGCTGCACCCGTTCGATCAACACGAACAATCCGAGCAGCGCCACGCCGGCCAACAGCCGGGTGTAGGTCAGCGGGTGGCTCCAGCCGATGCGATTGGCTTCGATCAGGCCCCAGATCAGGCACAGCAGGCTGGCGCTGAAGGCCAGGCTGCCCCAGGGGTCGAGGCGCGCGGCCTGGGTATCGCGGGACTCCGGTATCGTGCGCAACACCATCAGCACCAGCAGCCCGCCCACCGGTAGGTTGAGGTAGAAGATCCAGCGCCAGCCGATGAACTCGGTGATCAGGCCGCCGATGGTTGGCGCGGCGGTCATCGCCACGCCCATGCAGGCCCCCCAGAACGCCCAGGCCTTGGCCCGTTCGAGCTCGTCATGGAAGGTGTGGCCGATGGTGGCCAGGGCCGAGGTCAGCAGCAGCGCCGCGCCGACGCCCTTGATCGCCCGGGCGATGTCGAGCAACAGCACGTTGGGCGCGGCGCCACAGCCGAGCGAGGCGAGGATGAACAGCCCGAGGCCACAGAGCAGGGTGCGCTTGCGCCCGAAGCGGTCGGCCAGGCTGCCGGCCGGCAGCAGCAGGGCGGCGAAGGCCAGCATGTAGGCACTGACTACCCATTCGATATCGGCGAAGTTGGCCCCCAGGTCGCGGGCGATGCTCGGCAGCGTCACCGCGACGATGTTGGTGTCGAGCACGATCAGCGAGCACACCCCGGAGGCAGTGAGCAGGGTCAGGCGCGGGCTGGCTGGCCTCATGGCTGCACCCGTTGATCCAGCGCGGCGAGGGCGGCCTGGGCGATTTCATCGTCGTGGGCCGGGGTGTCGGCGCTGATGCCGATGGCGCCGATCACCTGGCCGTCGACGCGGATCGGCTGCGCGCCTTTCATCATCAGCAGGCCCGAAGTGATAGCCGCCTGGCGCCCGCCGTTGATGGCGTTTTCCAGGTCGCCGGAAGGGCGCTTGAACAGTGCCGAAGTGCGCGCCTTGCCCTGGGCCAGTTCGATGCCGGCCACCACCGGCGCCCCGTCCATGCGCGCGCTGAGGATCGGCCAGCCGCCGTCGTCGACGATTGCCACGGCGCAGGGCCAGCCCTTGGCCGTGGCGGTTTGCTGGGCGGCGTTGAGCAGTTGCTGGGCGGTGGCGAAATTGAGGATTGCCTTCTGGGCAACGTCGGTGTTTTTCTCGGCGGCGAAAGTCGCGGGCACGCTGCAGCAAGTGATCAGGGCCAGAAACAGAGGTTTGACGTGCATGGCGTGGGCTCTCTACTGTGAAGGTCCAGCCAGCTTATCCCGGGCTTTCGCCTACTCTGTTAGGCGCGCCGGAGCACTTCATTACCTTTGAGCTAACGCACTTATGGAAATCCGTCATTTCCGCTATTTCCTGGCGGTGGCCCGGCAACGCAATTTCACCCGCGCCGCCGAACAGCTGGGCATCGCGCCGCCGACCCTGAGCCGGCAGATCCAGGACATGGAGCAGGCCCTGGGCACCCGCTTGTTCGTGCGCCAGCAACGCGAGGTCAGCCTGACCGAGGCTGGCGCCGCCCTGGTGCGCGAGGCCGAGGCCACGGTGCGCCAGTTCGAGTTCGCGCAACGTAACGCCCAGCGCGCCGGGCGCGGCGAGATCGGCCATATCGAGTTGGGCTACGTGGCCTCGGCGGTGTATTCGGGGCTGTTGCAAAAACAGGTGCAGCGCTTCAGCCAGGACTGCCCGGACGTCAGCCTGAGCGTGCGCGAAAGCCCGATGGCGGCGTTGCCGGCCCTGGTGGCCGAGGGACGCTTCGACATCGGCTACATCCGCTCGCCCATGACCCTGCCCGAAGGGGTCGAGGCGGTCCGCCTGGATGCCGAAGGTTTTGTCCTGGCGCTGCCCGCCGAGTCCTGGCTGGGGCGCTTGCCGGAGATCGCCCCGGCCCATCTGCACAACGAGACCTTCGTCCTTCCCGAGCAGATCAGCGGCACCTTGCAGGTCGCGGCCGAGGGCGGCTATGCGCCGAAACTGGGGCCGCAGCCCGGCGGCCTGGTGGCGGTGCTGGCCCTGGTCTCCCTGGGACAGGGCGTGGCTGTGGTGCCGGAATCGGTGGTCGGGCACGTGGGGCTGCCCAATGTGTTGTACCGGCCGATCCATGGCAGCACGGCGTCGTCCTGGCTGTCGCTGATCCACCGCCGCTTCGAAAAGGCGCCCGCGGTGGCGCGGTATATCGAGCAGGTCAGAGGCCAATGCTCTTGAAATTTTTTGTAAAGAATTCGTTGGAGCCCGTGGGCACAAGGCTTTGAGCGCAACTGCGCAACTTCTTGCGCAATTCATCGTTGCTAGAGTGGCGGACTCAATGGAGCGACCGACAGATCGCGCTGCTTGGAGGAAGCAGGATGGTTCGATTTCAAGGACTGAGATCCTCTATTCGTCTTTATGGCCTGGTCACGGTCACAGGTATTCACGATCAGCTTGCCCTGGATCCGGTGCAGATAAGCTGTGTCGGCGACCCTGATGCGCCGACAGTCCGGGTGTTCATTTCCCGGTTGGACGCGGAGATCTACCTGCGTTCTTCCCATCTGCGCCACTATCGTGTGGTGCCACTTCGGCTATTCGATCCTTCCCAGCTTCTCAAGCATGCCGATGGCTGGTTGAGACTCAATATCTGCCTGGGTTTCGCGGCCCAGGACGACTACCTTCTCAGCACCGATCAACAGGAAATGATTCCGGTCGGGCTGACCGCCTGGACCCGACCCGTCCTGGATGATCAGGGCTATTACCTGCAATGGTCGGATACGGAATTACCCGAGTACCTGCTGAGCGCCTATAAAAGTGTTGGCGTGCCGGACTACAACCGGCAGCTCAACGAACTGGACGACTGGGCGCCAGCCGCCATGGAGCGGACTGTGACTGATGCGCTTGAGATGTCACTCCCCGTCAAGGCTCCAGGTTCGATGGCCAGCCAGCTCGCATTATTCGATGTGGAAGATGCCTGTTGGCGCTTTGGTCTCTTCCAGATCGATGGCGTAGGGACAACATGCAATACCTAACGGATAAAGGAGATTGCCAATGAGTGGAAAACCTGCGGCCCGTGTCACGGATATGACCGCTTGCCCATTGCCTGGGCACGCCAGCAACCCGATTGTCTCGGGCTCGCCTGACGTATTGTTCGATGGGCTCAGCGTAGCGCGAATGACGGACACCACGGCCTGCGGCAGTGCCCTGGTCAGCGGCGTGGTTGCCAATGTGCTGATCAATGGATTGCCGGTCGCGACCCTGGGCACGACAGGCAACCACGGGAATGTGGTGGTGAGCGGATCGGGAAGCGTGATCATCGGGCAACAAGCCAGTGCTGTGGCCATCACTCCGGTGATCAAGATTCCCGGGCTTTGCCTGCCGTGCCTGTTGGCGGCGGCGCAGCGCAATGAAGCCTTTGTTCCGCTGCAAAGCCTGGGGAACTGACCATGAGTGTTCCAGGCGATGGACGCCGATCCGATCCGAATGTTCTGCAATTTCGTACCCATATTCGTCATTGTCTGGAACAGCGTCCCGAGACCCGGCTCTATGTGCTGGTGGATGGGGCCCGTTACATGACCCTGGAGAATCGCCTGGACGCGGCCGGGGCGGCGATACGCGTCGAGTGGTTGCTGGCCGCTACCGAGCTGGACGAAATCAGCCGTGGCGGGCCGGCACTGGTGGAGTTCGTGGGAGATAGCGCAGAGGCCACGCAACTGCTCGACTGGCTGATCGAGCGGGACCAGAAGTCGCCGCTGGTTTCGTGGCTGTGGAGCGAGCGCTCTTTCGAGGCATTGAGCAACCACCTCAAATCCCATTTGTTCACCCGCCTGCCGGATGGCCGGAGGGCGCTGTTTCGTTATTACAACCCGATCGTCCGGCGTGGCCTGGAGGCTGTCCTGGACAGTGAGCAGCGAATGGCCCTGATGTTGCCGCTCGATCGCTGGCAGATCTGGCAGCCACTGGTGCTGGCGTACCAGACGTACTATCGGGTCGGGCAGGAGGCTCGCCATGCTTGAGTTGACGGCAGACCAGCTGAAAGCGCTGGAACAGGTTCGGCAAAATGAGGTGATCGAGAAGATCATGCTCGAGATACGCCAGTACAATCCTCAGTGGCTTGAGCAGAAAGGGCAGTGGCAGACCATCCAGTACCTCAAGGACTACCGGGAAAAAGCCTGGGCCCTGCAAATCGAAGAGCCTGATACGGTTGAGAGCTTCATGCGCTTTGGCCTGCAATTTCCCGGTTTCGAAGAAACACCCGGATTTATCCGGTGGATGAAAAGGCCGGTAAACGACACCCCGGAGCAGCGTTTTCACGATTATGAAAGCGTCATGGATTTCGTCCAGGGGCAACGGGCCTGGCGGGCCGCACTCAAGACAGGGATGCCTGAATGACCAGTTTTATTTCCGGATCCGTCGCCCAACTGGCGCCTCCCATCAGCGGCGGGTTGCGTATGCCGTTGCCTCGCACCGGGCCGAGGCTGCCCTTCGATATACCCATGCCCGCGCCGACCCGGTTACCGATGCCGCCGCCCCGGCCGTCGCCGGTGCCACCGCCACCGCCGGAAGTGGTGCCCCGGCCGCTACCGCCCCCAAGGCCCATGCCGCAACCGATGCCGTTGCCCAAGCCCGAGGCCTTGCCCAAGACGGATGCGCCGGCCAGGACCCGGGACCGGACCCAGGAGGCCGAACGGGACTGCAAACGGCAGAAGAAGGACTGCGTGAAATGCCCTCCCGAAGACGGGCATATGTACATTCCCGTCAATGGCAAGGGGCACAGCATGAGCGACCTGTCGAGCCGCTACCAGCAGTGGGTGACCAACTTCCCGTTTCCCTGGGAGTGGCTGTGGAGTGGTACCGATTGGGATGGTTTTGTGAAAAACCGCTGTACCTTGCAAGAAGCCAAGGCCAACTACGAATTCTTCATCTTCCTCGGTTTCAAGTATCCGAAGGCTGCCAAGAACGTTGAGAAGGACCTGATCGTGAAGGCGTTCAAGCAGGCAGACAAGGCCAAGCCCAGCCCGCCGGTGATGCTCGAGTGGCATTTTCTTCAGCGGGTGGTTTACGAGTATTGCTCCGAGAAATACGAGGAGGGTGGGCTCACCAACCTGAAGACTTATTGGAACCCGATGCCCGGCACCAAGGAGCATGAGGAGTACCAGAAAGTGCGTCGCCAGGAGGAAAAGGAGCTGGAAGAGTTCTACAAGCAAAACCCAGACTTAATGGCCTGAGACCGGATGGAGTGCTCATGGATACGTTCAAACGTTTCAATTTCAAGCTGAGCTTCGATAAGCAGAAGATTGCCCAGGTCACCGAGCAGGAACAAATCGACAGGAGCCTGGCCTTTCTCAAGGCGATAGGCGAGATCGACCCGATCCTCAAGAACTGGTTCTTATGCGCCGAAGGCAAGGATGATGGCCTGACGCACAATGTGCTCCTCGACCCGAACAGTCTGCGGCGGGAAATAGCCTCCTGGAAAGACTCGGACTTCGACGTCAACGACATGAGTTTTGTGCTGTGGAACGGGATATCAGATCCACTCAAGGGCGGGCTTTCGATCACCTATCACGCACGAAGCGGCGGTTCGTTGCCCGCGGGTATCGAGTTTTCCGAAGCCGGGACCTTGGTCCGTTGTCTGAAGGACCCTCGGCAGGGCATTGTCGAATTGATGAACACGGCGGTTGGTCTCTGGCCGGAAATTTCCTGGGGCGTGGTCGCTCCCAACGAATATTTTCGCAAGCAGCGGGTGTTCCAGGATCGGCAGACCATCGGCTGGATCGGCTATTGTCCGCACCCGCTGTCGGCAGCGGATTTTCCGGAGGTCGCTGAACTGCGTCCCATCCCATCCCGGGGAACCATCGTCGTTTCCTGTCCCGCCATCATGGACGAGAAGAACGTCCAGCATGTGCAGCTAGTGGGTGACGCCGATATCAAGCTGGTGGAGCTCGGGCTTTTGCCCGGACGCTATTGAGTCCGCCCGGGCAGGCTCGCTTTTGCAGGGGCGAGCCTGCTCGCGCAGTGCTTCAGACCAGGCGCGTCTCTATCGAGTCCGCCAACTGCGTGAGGATCAGGCAGCAGGACACGGCGCCGGCATCCAGTACCCCCAACGAGCGTTCGCCCAGGCGGCTGGCGCGGCCGATCTTCGCCACCAGATCGCGGGTCGAATCCCGGCCTTGGGAGGCCGCGCTTTTCATCCGCTGCAGGGCCTCTTTGAACGAGGCGCCGCCGGCTTCGGCCTGTTCGAACGCCTCCACCGCGGGAATCAGCGTATCCATCAGGCACTTGTCGCCCACCCCGGCGTCGGTGATGTCCTGCAATGAGCTCAGCCCACCGCGTAATAGCCGGGCGAAGCGGGCGGCGTCGATCTGCTGGCTGCCACGCACTTCGTCGGCCATGCCGATAAACAGGCTGCCGTAGAGCGGGCCCATGGAGCCGCCAATGCCTTCCATCAGGCTCAGGGTCAGTTCGTCGAGGGCGCCGGCCAGGTCCAGTTGGCGGCCGGCGATGGCCCGGCCGCAGTGGGCGAAACCCTTGGCCATGTTGATGCCGTGATCGCCGTCGCCGATGGCGCCGTCCACTTCGCTGAGGTATTCACGGTTGGCGACTATCACCGTCACCAGGTCGTTGACGATGGCGCTGCCGTCGAGGCTGGAAAAATGCTGGCTCATGGTTCACTCCGCCTGGGTCATGCCGATGGAGCGGCAGGGGTGGTCGATCAGGGTTTTCAGTTCGGCGTCCAGGCCCAGCAGGGTCAGGGTCACGCCCATCATTTCCAGGGAGGTGAAGTAGTTGCCGACATAGCAGCGATGGATCTTCAGGCCCCTGGCGGTGAGTTGGCGCTCGACTTCGGCGTAGAAGATATAGAGCTCCATCACCGGCGTGGCGCCGAGGCCGGAGACCAGCACCACCACGCTGTCGTCGCGGCTGAAGTCGCGATCGGCGAGGATCGGCGCGAGCATGCGCTCGGCCATGGTGGCGGCGGATTCGACCGGCACGACCTGGATGCCGGGTTCGCCATGGTGGCCGATGCCCAGCTCCATCATGCCGTCGGCGATCTGGAAGTTCGGTTTGCCCACCGCGGCAATGGTGCAGGGCGTGAGGCCGACACCGATGGAGCGGCACTGGTCGACGGCCTTTTGCGCGACGCCGATCACCTCGTCCAGGTCATAACCTTTGGCCGCCGCCGCGCCGCCGACTTTCCACATGAAGATCTCGCCCGCCACGCCGCGGCGTTTGCCGATCTCTTCACGGGGCGCGGAGGCCACGTCGTCGTTGGCCACCACGGTGCGGATCCGCATGTCCTTGCTGGCGGCCATTTTCATCGCCAGCTTGACGTTCATGTTGTCGCCGGCGTAATTGCCGTACAGGCAGGCCACGCCCGCGCCCTGGTCGGCGGCGCGGAAGGCGTCGAAGAAGCTCTTGGCGGTGGGCGAGGAGAAGATTTCACCGACCGCCACGGCGTCTACCAGGCCGGGGCCGACATAACCGAGAAAGGCCGGCTCATGGCCGGAGCCGCCGCCGGTGACGATGCCCACTTGGCCGGCCTGCGAGAGGCGGCGCTTGCGGATGACCCGTGGGTTGGCCTCGTATTGGGCCAGTTCGGGGTGGGCCACGAGTATGCCTTGCAGCATGTCCTCGACCACCTGGTCCGGATCGTTGATCACTCGATTCATGACGCGGTTTCCTTGTTCCTGTTAGCTGCACGGCTGTGCAGTGAATCGCCGGCAAGCTCGCCTCCCGTGGAGGGAGTGGGAGAGTCCGCGGGTGCGGGCTTGTCGGCGAACCGGTTGGAAGGCAGTGGGGGCTCAGGGCTTGAGCACCACCTTCAATGATCGGTCGCCGCGCTCCATCACCGCGAAGGCCTGCTTGAAATCGGCCAGGGCAAAGGTGTGGGTGACCACGTCGCGCATGTCGATCTTGCGCTTGCCGATAAAGTCGATGGCCCGTGGGTACATATAGGGCCCCAAGTGCGAGCCGAGCACGTCCAGCTCCTTGCGGTCGCCGATGATCGACCAGTCCACCGTGGCTTCGTCGTTGAACACGCTGAACTCGACGAAGCGCCCGAGCTTGCGCAGCATCGCCAGGCCCTGGTTGACCGCCTTGTGATGACCGGTGGCTTCGATATAGATGTCGCAGCCGTAGCCGTCGGTGATCGCGCGAATCTTCTCCAGCACGTTCTCCTGGGCCGGGTTCCAGACTTCGTCGGCACCCAGGCGCAGGGCCAGTTCGGCTCGCTCGGGTTTCATGTCGAGGACGATCAGGCGCTTGGGGTTGCGCATCCGCACCGCACCGATGATGCCCAGCCCCAGGGTGCCGGCGCCGGCCACCACCACTATGTCGTCGAAACCGACATCGGCGCGCTCGGCGGCGTGCAGCGAGCAGGCCAGGGGTTCGATGAGGATGGCTTCGTCCGGCGGGATCTCGTCCGGCACTTTGTGCACGATGCCTTCCCTGGTGAAGATCATGTACTGCGCCATGGCGCCCTGGACATTGTTCTGGAAGCCGTACAGGTCGTGCTTCTGGCACATCCAGTATTGGCCGTGGTTGCAGAAGCGGCAGCCCCAGCACGGCACTATCTGTTCGGAGATCACCCGGTCGCCGACCTGCACCCCGCGTTTTTCCGCGCCCGGCCCCAGGGCCACCACGCGGCAGACGAACTCATGGCCGGGGATCATCGGCGGCTTGACGTAGCGCGGCTGCTCGGCGTCGCCCCAGAAGGAGGGGGCGCCACGGTAGGTCTTGATGTCGCCCATGCAGATGCCGCACAGCTCGACCTTGGTCAGGATTTCGTCCGGGCCGGGTGTCGGCACCGGCACCTGTTCCAGGCGGTAGTCTTCGGGGCCGTGGCAGACCACGGCCTGCATGGTGCTGGGAATCTCGGGTGACAGGTGTTCGGCGGACAAGGTGGACATGGCGACGGGCCTCACTGCATGAATGGGAATAACGCTCGATTACTGGATGCTGTAGCCGCCATCGATCACCACGTTCTCTCCGGTGATCATCTGCGCGGCGTCGCTGAGCAGGTACAGCACCAGCCCGGCGATTTCCTCGGGCTGGGCGAAACGGCCGACCGGGATCTGCGATTTGGCCCGCTCGCCCAGTTCGCCGGCCCAGGCCTTCTTGCCCAGGGCGGTCTCGACTATGGTCGGCGAGACGGCGTTGACGTTGATGCCATGGGCGGCCCACTCCATGGCCAGGACCTTGGTCATGCCCACCACCGCGGCCTTGCTCGCGCAATAGGCCACGTGCCGGTCCAGGCCGATGACGGCGGCCTGTGAAGCGAGGTTGACGATGCGTCCGCTGCCTCGTTCGAGCATGTGCCGGGCGCAGGCCTGGGCAACGAAAAAGCTGGCCTTGAGGTTGATATCCAGGGTGGCGTCCCAGGCGCTTTCGCTGACTTCCAGGGCCTTGTCCAGAAGGGCGACGCCGGCGCTGTTGACCAGGAAATCCAGGCGCCCGAAGTACTCGGCAACCCGGTCCACGGCATGCTGCACCTGGTCCAGCTGGCGCAGGTCGAGGGCCAGCCCCAGGTGCCCAGCGCCGAGGCGGGCGGCGATCTCGACGACCTCCGGGTCGCGATCCAGCAGCGCTACCTTGGCGCCGCGTTCCACCAGCAGCGTGGCGCAGGCCAGGCCGATCCCGGCGGCGCCGCCGGTGATCACCGCGCAGCGACCGCTGAGGTCGAAGGCCTGATCCCAGAATCCGGACATGATGTTGACTCCTGTATGGCGAGTGAATGGCTGTAGGAGCGAGGCTTGCCCGCGATGGCGGATTCATAGCCACGCATGCGTCGACTGGAAGGACGCCAGCTCCTGCAGTGGGGTTATTTGCTGCCGGCGACCTGCTGGTACAGGCTGTCGGCATTGCTGTTGGTCACCGGCACCCACGGCAGGATGTACAGCTTGTCGGTGCCATCTCCCCATTTCACGTCCTGGGCATAACGCTCCCAGATCACCGACTGCGGCTTGTAGTCCTTGCCGGCCAGGGTGCGCAGGGCCACATCCAGGGCGCCCTGGGACTGGGCCTGGGCGTCTTGCAGGAAGGTGGTGACTTCGCCTTTTTTCGCCGCCTGGATCGCATCCGGCATGCCGTCGATGGAGGTCACCGGCACGTCGCTCGGCGACAGGCCGCGGGACTTCACGGCCTGCAGGGCGCCGAGGGCCATGTCGTCGTTTTGCGCGATGATCCCGGAGATGCCGCCGTTGGGGTGGGCATTGAGCCAGTCCTCGGTCAGCGACAGGGCCTCGGCGCGCGACCAGTTGGCGGTCTTCATTTCGATGACCTTGATCCCGGGGTTCTTCTTCAGCACTTCCATCTCGCCTTTCTCGCGGTCGATCTGTGCCGACTGGCCGATCGGGCCCTGGATGATCACCACGTTGCCCTTGCCCTGGAGCTTGTCGACCATGGCCTGGGCCTGCAGGCGGCCGCCCTCGACGTCATCGTTGCCGACATAGGGCACGCTGGCGCTGGCGACCTTGGTATTGGAGGCGATCACCGGAATGTCGTTTTCCTGGGCGCGGGCCACGGCGCCGACGCCGGCCTTGGTGTCGATCGGCACGAAAATGATCGCGTCGTAGCGCTGGGTGACCATGGTTTCGATCTGGTTGTTCTGGGTCAGCGCGTCGTAGTTGCCGTCGAACACGGTGATCTGCACCGTGCCGTCCTTGACCGCCGGATGCTGCTTCAACTCGCGTACCCAGTTCTGCATGAACTGGCCCTTGAGGCCGTAGACCGCGGCGCCGATCTTGTAGGGCTTGCCCTCGGCCAGGGCCATGCCGCTGGCGAGCAGGGAGGCCGTGGCCAGGGCGAACAGGGAGGTGCCAAAGGTGGTGGAGGAAAGCTTCATGGGGAACTCCGTTATTGTTGTAGTCGTGCCATGGAAAGGACGGGGGGAGTCAACGTTTCTTCTTGCGCCAGACATCGATGAGCACCGCGAACACGATGATCAAACCCTTGGCGACTTGCTGGTAATAGGAAGACACCCCGAGCAGGTTCAGGCCGTTGTTGATCACACCGATCAACAACGCGCCGAACAGGGTGCCGACAATGCTGCCGGTGCCGCCGGAGAGGCTGGTACCGCCGATCACCACCGCGGCGATGGCATCCAGTTCATAGGACGTGCCGGCCTGGGGCAGGGCGGAGGTGGTGCGAGCCGAGAGCACCACACCGGCCAGGCCCGCCAGCAGGCCCGAGACCACATACACCGAGAACATCACCTTGCGTACGCCGATCCCCGAGGTGCGGGCGCTCTTTTCGTTGCCGCCCACCGCGTACACGTAGCGGCCGTAGGTGGTGTAGCGCAGGACCATCCAGAAGATCAGCGCGACCACGGCGAAGATCACGACCGGCACGCCCACCGGGCCGATCTTGCCGATGCCCAGGGCCAGGTAGTTGTCCGGCAGGTCGGTGACCGGGCTGCCGTCGTTGAGAATGAAGGTCATGCCACGGGCGATGCTGAGCATGCCGAGGGTGGCGACAAAGGGCGGAATCGACAGGTTGGCGACCATGAAGCCGTTGACCACCCCGAGCATCGCCCCGGCGAACATCCCGGCGCTGACCGCGGCCAGCAACCCATAGCCCTGGGTGGCCACCAGGGCGCTGCACAGGCCGGCGAAGGCGAGGATCGAACCCACCGAGAGGTCGATGCCCTTGGTCAGGATCACGTAGGTCATGCCCACCGCGAGAATGCCGTTGATCGAGGTCTGGCGCAGGATGTCCATCCAGTTGCGCCAGGTCATGAAGTACTCGCTGGCGAAGGCCATGACCACGCACAGCAGGATGAATACCAGCGGCAGGCCGAAGCGGTCGAGGGCCAGGCGCAGGCGGCTGCGGGGTGCCGGGCCGACGGCGGTGGAGGCGGGTGTGGCGGCAGGGGTGACAAGGGTCTTGGCATTCATGAGGCGAGACTCAGCAGGGCTTCCTGGGAAAGAGCGGTATCGGTGCTGATGGTGACCAGGCGGCCGCCCTTGAACACCGCGATGCGATCGCTCAGGTGGAGCAGTTCCGGGGCTTCGGACGAGACCACTATGGCCGCGCCGCCAGCCCGCACGAACTCGTCCAGCAGGTGATAGATCTCCTGCTTGGCGCCTTCGTCGATGCCTCGGGTCGGTTCGTCGCACAGCAGGCACACCGGCTGGGTCGACAGGCACTTGGCGAGCACCACCTTCTGTTGGTTGCCGCCGCTCATGGAGGCCACCGGTAGGTCCAGGGAGGAGACCTTGATCTGCAGGCGCTTGACCATGTCTTGGGCCAATGCCTGTTCCTTGCGGGCGTTGATCAGCGACCAACTCGACAGCTGCCGATAGGCCGACAGGGCAATGTTGGACAGGATGCTGCTGCTGAGCACCAGGCCGCTGTCCTTGCGGTCTTCGGTGACCAGCGACAGGCCGGCGCGAATGGTCGCCGCCGGTGCGCCGACCGGCAGCGGCCGGCCTTGCAGGCTGACCGTGCCGGCGTCGGGTTCGGTGAGGCCATAGAGGCAGTTGAGGAATTCGCTGCGGCCCGAGCCCATCAAGCCGTAGATGCCGAGGATCTCGCCCTGGCGCAGTTGCAGGCTGATGTCCTGGAACTCGCCGTCGCGACTCAGGCCCTGGACTTCCAGGCAATTGTGCGCCGCGCATTCGCGCCCGACCTTGTGGTCGATGCGTTGCAGTTCCTGGCCGACGATGCCGCGCACCAGGTGGGCGCGATCGATGTCGGCCATGCGCCCGCTTTCGACGAAGGCGCCGTCGCGGAAGATGCTGTAGTCGTCGGCGATCTGCGCCAGCTCGCTCAAGCGGTGCGAGACATAGACGATCCCGGCGCCGCGGGCGGTGAGGCGGCGGATGGCCTTGAACAGGGTCTCGGCTTCGCGCTCGCCGATGGCCGAGGTCGGCTCGTCCATGATCATCACCTGGCAGTCATGGCTGAAGGCCTTGGCGATTTCCACCAGTTGCACCTGGGCCACGCTCAAGCGGTGCATGGGGCTGTCGGGGTCGACCTCGAACTCCAGGCTTTCCAGCAGCTCGCGGGTGCGCCGGTTGAGGGCCTTGCGGTCGACGATGCAGCCGGCGCGGCGCGGTTCGCGGCCGAGCCAGATGTTCTCGGCGACGCTCATGTAGGGAATCGGTTCCAGCTCCTGGGTGATCATCGCCACCCCGGCGGCCAGCGCCTCGCCGGGGCGATTGAACTGCACCGGGCGACCGTTGAGCGCAATGCTGCCGGCGTCACGCTGGGTGATGCCCATCAGGATGCTGAGGAAGGTGGATTTGCCGGCGCCGTTGCCGCCGCACAGGGCATGCACGCTGCCGGCACGCAGGGCGAGGCGGCCATCGCGCAGGGCAGGGATCCCGGCATAGGCCTTGGCGACATGTTCAGCCTGGAGCAGTAATGGCGTGGCCATCGGCGTGTCCTCGTGCTGTGAATTCTTATTAGGTCGCAGAGTCATGTTTCGCTGTGATCATATGTGTATCAAATGAAATTCTGATCAGTCAATCTCTTTCACGGTAAATCTGTATCGGCGGTTACTCATGCATTCGTAACCCTTTTTGTAGGGCTTTGACTCGGCTGTCAGGTAAATCTTGCTTGACAGTCAGGGGGTGAATGCCTGAGAAATGACTGAACAAAGTTTCATATAGTGATCATATGATCAGTCTTGCTCTCACCCAGACAGCGGAGCGAAATGCCATGAACACAGCCTTTTCAGTGGCCATCGGATGTGATGAAGCGGGTTTCGAGCTCAAGGAGTTGCTCAAGCGCCATATCGAGACCCTGGGCCATCCGGTGGAGGACTTCGGCACCCATTCCCTGGAACCGGTGCTCTATCCGGACATTGCCCTGGCGGTGGCCACGGCCATCGGCGCCGGGCATCACCGCCTGGGGGTGCTGGTCTGCGGCACGGGCATCGGCATGGCCATCTCGGCCAACAAGGTGCCGGGCATCCGCGCGGCCCAGGCCCACGACACCTACTCGGCCGAGCGCGCACGCAAGAGCAACGATGCACAGATTCTCTCCATCGGCGCGCGGGTGGTGGGGGCCGAGCTGGCCAAGAGCATCGTCAAGTCGTTCCTCGAGTCGGAGTTCGAGTCCGCGCGCTCGGGGGCCAAGGTCGAGCGGATCAACGCCATCGAGCGCGACGGCCACCGGTAGGCGCCGGTTGCCGTGGAGCCCGCTGCCCATGCGGTAGAACCGGCTGTAGACGCGACCTGCATCGACTAGAGAGAATGCGCCTTTGATGCCCATACGGAAGCCAGTCCACATGAGTGACAGTACCCCGCGCGGAGCCAGCGACATCGATCTGATGACCGAGGTGGCGATGCTCTATTACCTTGAGAACGTCACTCAGGAGGCCATCGCCAAGCGCTTCGACCTGTCCCGGGCCAAGGTCAGCCGCCTGCTCAAGCGGGCGCGGGACGAAGGCATAGTCGAGGTCCGGGTGCTGCAGCATCCGGCGATGAACAACGAGCTGGAGCAGGCGCTGGTGGAGCGCTTCCAGCTGGACCGGGCGCTGATCGCGGTCGACCACAGCGACCCCGACACCCAGCGCTCGGCGGTGGCCAGCCTGGTGGCCAACTACCTGAACAAGACCCTGAGCGATGGGATGATCGTCGCCGTCGGCATGGGCCGCAATGTTGGCGCGGTGGCCGACAACGTGTTCCTGCCGGTGACCCGCAACTGCACCTTCGTCTGCGCCATCGGCGGCTCATTGCGCGCCGGCGAGTACATGAACCCCGACCATATCTGCCGGCGCCTGGCCCTGCGTTTCGGCGCGGAAAGCGAAACCCTGTACGCCCCGGCGCTGGTGGCCAACCCGGAACTGCGCAGCGTGCTGATCAGCAACGACACCGTGCGTTCGACCCTGGACCGCGCCCGGCGCGCCGACATCGCGCTGATCGGCATCGGCGACATGAGCGAGAACAGCAACATGGTGCGCATGGGCTGGTTCTCGCCCCAGGAAATTGCCCAGGCGCGGCTGTCCGGCACCGTGGGCGACATGATGGGCTACGACTTCATCGACATTCATGGCCAGCCGGCGGTCAACGCCATCCAGGGCCGGGTGATCGGCCTGACCGTGCAGGAGCTGGTGCGCATCCCCGATGTGGTGGCCATCGCCAGTGAGAACACCAAGGCCGCCGCGACCCTGGGCGCCTTGCGTTCCGGAGTGATCAACACCCTGGCGACCACCGTGACCAATGCCCATACCATCCTCGCGTTGGACGATGCGACCCGTAAGGGCTGAGGTCGCCAGAGCGCTTCACGGGCCAGCCTGCTCCTGCAAAAGATGGCCTTTGCAGGCGTGGGCCGGTTCGCGATAACGCTGGCCCAGGCAGTGCCCGATAAGATCTTGAAATGATTTCCCGATAGGAAATCTCCCTTGAGGTTGTAGGATTCAAGTCCGTTTTTCTTCACAGGACTTGCATGAACACCCTCTCGGAGCCTCCCAGTCGTCCCTGTTCCCGGACGCCTCATTCTTTCCCCGCTCGATCCGCCTTGCGGCGCCTTTCGCCCGTCATAAGGCGCAGCCGTTACCCCGAACCTGCTGTTTTGCGCTGCTCGCCGCCGGTTGTCGCAACCGTTGGGCGCTGGCCTGCGTTCGCCGTTCCAAGGCCTTGTGGCCTTGCCTTGCCGTGCCCGGCTGTCTGATTTCACTGGAGAAATAGAGTCGTTTTTATGGAATGGATAATGGACCCCACGGCCTGGCTTGGCCTGTTGACCCTGATCGTGCTGGAGCTGGTGCTGGGTATCGACAACCTGGTGTTTATCGCGATCCTCGCGGACAAGTTGCCGCCCCATCAGCGTGACCGCGCGCGGATCATCGGCCTGTCCCTGGCGCTGATCATGCGCCTGGGCCTGCTGGCGAGCATTTCCTGGTTGGTGACCCTGACCGCGCCGCTGTTCGAGGTGTTCGGCAAGAGCTTCTCCGGCCGTGACCTGATCATGCTGTTCGGCGGTGTGTTTCTGTTGTTCAAGGCCACCATGGAGTTGCATGAACGCCTGGAAGGCCATGTCAGCCAGCGCGCCGGCAACGCCGCTTACGCGCTGTTCTGGCCGATCGTGGCGCAGATCGTGGTGCTCGATGCGGTGTTCTCCCTGGACGCGGTGATCACCGCCGTGGGCATGGTCGACGAACTGGCGGTGATGATGATCGCGGTGATCATTTCCATCGGCTTGATGATTGTCGCCAGCAAGCCGCTGACCCGCTTCGTCAACGCCCATCCGACGGTGATCATGCTGTGCCTGGGCTTCTTGATGATGATCGGTTTTGCCCTGACCGCCGAAGGCCTGGGTTTCCACATTCCCAAAGGCTACCTGTACGCGGCCATCGGCTTCTCGATCCTGATCGAGCTGTTCAACCAGATCGCCCGTGCCCGTCGCAAGAAATCCATGCAGGGCCTGCGGCCGATGCGTGAGCGCACGGCCCATGCGGTGATGCGCCTGCTGGGCGGTCGCCAGCTGGCGGTGGAGGAGGTGGGCGAGGAGATCGTCGACCTGCTGGACAATGGCCAAGCGCCGAGCGCCGAGCTGTTCGACCGCCGTGAGCGGGTGATGATCAGCGGCGTGCTGCAACTGGCCGAGCGGCCGATCCGCAGCCTGATGACGGTGCGCGCCGACGTCGACTACATCGACCTGACGGACGATGCCGAAGCCATCCGCAACAAGCTGATGCATTCGTCCTATTCGCGCCTGCCGCTGATTCGCGACGGCGCGGTGGAGGAGCCGCTGGGCTTCGTGCACAAGAAGGAACTGCTCAAGGAATATCTGGCCGGCAACGAGCCGAACCTGGAACACCTGGCGCGCACGGCGATCAACCTGCTGGACAGTTTTTCGATCCTCAACGCCCTGGAACAGATGCGCAAGGCCTCGACCCACATCGCGTTCGTGATCAACGAATTCGGCGATTTCGTCGGCGTGCTGAGCATGACCGACATCCTCGAATCCATCGCCGGCGAGCTGCCCGATGCCAGCGAAATCGAAGGCCCGGACATAGTCGAAGAGCAGGGCGGTTTCATGGTCAGCGGCGCCTTGAACCTGGCGCAGATCCGCCAGCGCACCGGCTTCAACGCCGAAGCCACCGAGGACTACCAGACCCTGGCCGGGCTGGTGATGAGCCTGCTGGACCGCTTGCCGGTGATTGGCGACCGGCTGCAATGGCAGGACTGGACGCTGCAGGTGGTGACGGTGGAAGAACGGCGGGTGACGCGAGTGCTGATGCACAGGCCGGACGCCGCCTGAGCCATGAGCTGACAGAAAGCCGGACGCGAGTCCGGCTTTTTTTTGCCCGGAACATGACCGGCCGCCCGAGCCCAAGGCGGCGTTGCGGTTGATTAAGTTTTGCTTAAAAGCTTTCAACCCCGTGGCTGATTATCATTCCCGGACAGCTACCGCAGACTGGTTTCGTATCTCCATGCACCCTTGTTCTTGCCGCGAGGGTCTTGAAACGAGCGGTCTATGTCAGTCAATCCCGCAATACCCCCGCAGCCAGTCCCTGTCGAATGCCCCGCCATGGCGGAGCTCTCCGCCACGGCTGCCGTCCATTCGGCCCTGGCCTGTTGCCAACTGCTGCTGCAACTGACCCAGGAGCGTGCGCCACAGGCCGCCGACCCGGGAAACGAGCGCGACCTGCGCCGGGCGCTCAAGGACTACGCCCGGGGCGCCGGCGTCGATCTGCGCCTGGAGTGTCTGGCGCTGGCCCGGCTGAGCCCGAAAATGCTGCCCCTGATCTGGCGCGACCGCAGCGGCGCTTTTGTCCTGCTGGCCCGGTTGTCCGACGCGCAGGCGCTGATCCAGCGACCTGCAGCCCATACCCCGGATGTGCTTGATCGCACGCAGTTGGCCGAAGAGTGGAGCGGCGAGGTGATTCGCCTGCGCCAGGGCGGCCTGCGTTTTGATCTGTCCTGGTTCGTTCCGGAGCTGCTGCGCCACCGGCGGATACTCGGCGAAGTGCTGCTGTGCTCGTTGCTGCTGCAAGTGCTGGCCCTGGCAACACCGTTGTTCTTCCAGGCGGTGATGGACAAGGTCATGGTGCACCGGGCGCTGTCGACCCTCGACGTGCTGGTGATGACTCTGGTGGTGGTCGGCCTGTTCGAGGTGCTGCTCAAGGGCTTGCGCGAATACCTCTCGGCGCACACCGCCAATCGCATCGATATCGGCCTTGGGGTCAAGCTGTTCCGTCACCTGCTCGGCCTGCCGCTGCTGTACTTCAAGCAGCGCCAGGTGGGTGCGATCATCACCCGGGTCCAGGAACTGGACAGCATCCGTGAGTTTCTCACCGGCTCCCTGCTGACCCTCTGTGTGGATGTGGCCTTCACCCTGGTGTTTTTCGCGGTCATGGCCTGGATCTCCTGGCCGCTGACCCTGCTGGTGCTGCTGACCCTGCCGCTGTATGTGCTGCTGGCGTGGGCCAGCAGCGGGCCGCTGGAGAAACGCATCGAGCGGCAGTTCTACAGCGCCGCGCGCAACACGGCCTTTCTCAATGAAAGCGTGAGCAGCAGCGAAACCATCAAGAGCCTGGCGGTGGAGCCGCGCATGCAGCGGCGCTGGGAGGCGCAGACGGCGGAGATGGTCGAGGCCGGTTTTGCCAGCCAGACCCTGGGCAGCGCGATCAGCCAGATGGTCACGCTGTTACAGAAGGTCACGGCGGTGGCGGTGATCTGCTGGGGGGCGAGCAAGGTCATCGACCTGCAGATGAGCATTGGCCAATTGATCGCCTTCAACATGATGCTGTCCCACGTCAGCCAGCCCCTGGCCAAGCTGATCGAGGTCTGGCAGCAGTTCGTCCGGGTGCGGGTGTCGGTGGACAAGCTGGGCGACATGCTCAACCTGCCGGTGGAGCAGGCCGAGGGTGACCAGCGCCCGGCGCAGGCCCTGCGCGGCGAGGTGCGCATCGAGCAAGTGACGTTCCGCTACCGCCCGGAACTGGAACTGGTGCTGCGTGGCCTGGACCTGCATATCGCCGCCGGCCAGACCCTGGGCATCGTCGGGCCGTCGGGGTCGGGCAAGAGCACGCTGACCCGCCTGCTGCAAAAACTCTACACCCCGGATGCCGGGCGCATCCTGATTGACGGCATGCCGCTGCAACAGCTGCAACCGGCCTGGTTACGCAGCCAGATCGGCGTGGTGCTGCAGGAAAACTACCTGTTCAACCGCAGCGTGCGGCACAACATCGCCTTGCGCCATCCGACGGCCTCCCTGGAAAGCGTGATCGCCGCGGCGCGCCTGGCCGGCGCCCATGATTTTATCCTGCGCCTGCCGCTGGGCTACGACACGGTGCTGGCCGAGGCCGGCAGCTCGCTGTCCGGTGGCCAGCGGCAACGCATCGCCATTGCCCGCGCGTTGATGGGCGACCCGCGGATCCTGATTTTCGACGAGGCCACCAGCGCCCTGGACGACGAATCCCAGGCGCTGATCCAGGACAACATGGCGCGCATCGCCGAGGGCCGCACAGTGATCATCATTGCCCACCGCCTGTCCGCGGTCCGCCATTGCCAACGCATCATCGCCCTGGAGCAGGGGCGTATCAGCGAGTCGGGCAGCCACCAGCAACTGCTGGCCAACGGCGGCTGTTATGCGCGCTTGTGGGCGCTGCAACAGGCGCTGCGCAAGGAGGCCGAATGATGCGCGGTTCATTCCTGACTCCCTTGCGACGCGCCTGGCAGCAGCTGCGCGAGGCGCCGGCGCTGCGGGGGCGCAGCCGTGACGAATACGAGTTCCAGCCCGGTTACCTGGAGATTGTCGAGCGCCCGCCCGCGCCCTGGGCCCGGGGCACGGCACTGCTGTTGATCCTGTCGATCCTGCTGGCCCTGGGCTGGGCGATCCTCGGTTTCCTCGACATTCACGCCAGCGCCGCCGGGCGCCTGATGGTCTCCAGCTACACCAAGGTGATCCAGGCCCATGAGGCCGGCGAAGTGCGGGCCATCCATGTGCGTGACGGGCAACGGGTCAAGGCTGGCGATGTGCTGGTGGCGCTGAACCCGATCGGCATCGACGCCGAATTGAGCGAGTTGCGCGCGCAACTGGCGTTCAAGCGCCTGGAGCTGGCCCGGGCCCGCGCGTTGCTGACCCCGGACCCGCTGGGCAGCTACCAGGCGCCGGACGGCCTGGACGCGGAACAGCTCGCGGCGGCGCGGGAGCAGTTGGCGAGCACCTGGAAGGAGATCCGCGCCAACCTCGACAGCCTCAATGCCGAGATCGCCATCAACCAGGCCAGCCAGCAGGCCCGCAACAGCGAGATCGCCGCCCTGGGCAAGCTGGCCAGCAACGTCCGCCGGCGCCTCGATGCACGGCGGGCGATGGCGGCCGAACAGTTGATGCCCCGGGTCGAATTGCTCGAACAGGAAAAGGAGCAGTTGGAGGTCGAGCGTTCCCTGGCCCAGCAACATGCCGAGCTGCAGGTGCTCAAGGCCCAGGCGCAGAACCGCCGGGAGCAGCGCGACAGCTTCCTGGCCAGGACCCAGCGCGAGCAGCACGACCTGCTCAACCGCAGCCACCAGGATGTCGCGGTGCTCGAACAGCAACTGATCCGCGGCCGCGACCGGCAGCGCCTGCAAACCCTGCTGGCGCCGGTGGACGGGGTGGTCCAGCAACTGGCGGTGCATACCCTGGGCGGCGCGGTGCAACCGGCGCAGCAACTGCTGGTGATCGTGCCCGAGGGGGCCGAGCTGGATGCCGAGGTCATGGTGCTGAACAAGGACGTCGGTTTCGTCAGGGCCGGCCAGCCGGTGGAGATCAAGGTCGACGCCTTTCCCTACACCCGCTACGGCACCTTGCGCGGCACGGTCGAGCATGTCTCCGGCGACGCCATCAAGGACGAACAGCTGGGCCTGGTGTTCCCGACGCGGATTCGCCTGGAGCGCGCCGCGATTGCCGCGGGGCAGGGGTGGATGCCTTTGCAGGCCGGGATGAGCGTGACCGGCGAGATCCGCACGGGCGAGCGGCGGGTGATCAATTACCTGCTGAGCCCGATTCGCGAGTATCAGTCCGAAGCGTTGCGGGAGCGTTGAGCATGACCACCGCCTTCAATCCCGCGGCCGAACAGGCGCCGACGATCCTTGATACCGGCCTGCATGCCCTGGCCTGGGCCGCCCGGCGGTTCGACCTGAGCATCAGCGCGGCGCAACTGAACCACCGCCTGGGGCGGGTCGAGGGCCTGGCCGACAGCCTCGACCTGCGGCGCTGCGCCGGCTGGATCGGCCTGCGGGCGCGGGCGGTGCAAAGCCAGGTGCAACGCTTGCAGCACCTGCCGTTGCCTGCCCTGCTGGAAACCAGCCAGGGCTGGGCGGTGCTGGACGCAGTGGACGGCGACCAGGTGCGGCTGTTCTGGCCGTTGCAGGGGCAGTGCCAGGCTTTGTCTCGCGAAGAACTGGGGATGCTCTGGCAGGGCCAGGTGCTGCTGCTCGCCGAGCGGCATGTCGAGCCCAAGGCTAGCGGTTTCGGTATCGGCTGGTTCCTGCCGTCGATCCTCAAGCACGGGCGGCAGTTTCGCAGCGTGCTGCTGGTGTCGCTGATGCTGCAACTGGTGGCGCTGGTCACGCCGCTGCTGTTCGAGAACATCATCGACCGGGTCCTGGTCAGCCGCGGCTTGTCCAGCCTGCAGGTGCTGGGCATTGCCATGCTGGCCCTGGCGCTGTTCGAACCGCTGTTCGGCCTGCTGCGTTCCTGGCTGTTCAGCAACGTGGCGAGCCAGATCAACGCCGAATTGTCCGCGCGCCTGTACCAGCATCTGATCCAGCTGCCGCTGGGCTACTTCCAGGGGCGGCAGACCGGCGAGATCATCGCCCGGGTCGGCGAGATGCAGCAGATCCGCCAGTTCCTCACCGGCTCGGCCCTGACCCTGGTGCTGGACCTGGCCTTCTGCGGGCTGTTCATCGCCGTGATGTATGCCTACGCACCGCTGCTGACCTGGGTGGTGGTCGGCTCCCTGGCCTTGTACTTCCTGTTCTGGCTGTGCGTAGGGCCCTTGCTGCGCAGCCGGGCCTTGCGCGAATACGAGTTGAACGCGGCCAACACCGCCTTTCTCACCGAGGCCGTGACCGGCATCGAGACTATCAAGACCGGGGCCATCGAAGGCGGCTTCCAGCAGCAGTGGCAACGCCAGCTGGCGGCCTATGTGCGCGCGGCGTTCCACACCCGCATCGTCGGCATCTGGGCCGGGCAGGGCATTGGCGTGATCCAGAAACTCACCGCGGCGCTGTTGCTGTGGTGGGGAGTGATGCTGGTGCTGGACGGCCAGTTGAGCCCCGGCCAACTGGTGGCCTTCAACATGCTGGCCGGCCATGTGGTGGAGCCGATCCTGCGCCTGGCCCAGGTCTGGCAGGACTTCCAGCACACCCTGATTTCCCTGCGGCGCCTGGGCGACATTCTCGACACCGAGTGCGAAAGCGGCAGCGGCGGCCTGGCCTCGGTGCCGGCGCTGCAGGGCGGGGTGAGTTTCCAGGGCGTGCGCTTTCGTTATGAGGAAGACGGCCAGGAGATCCTGCGCAGCCTCGACCTGGAGATCCAGCCGGGGGAGTTCGTCGGCATCACCGGGCCTTCCGGTTCCGGCAAGTCGACCCTGACGCGCCTGTTGCAGCGCCTCTATGTGCCCCAGCACGGCCGGGTGCTGGTGGACGGCATCGACCTGGCCATCGCCGACCCGGTGGCCCTGCGCCGCAACATGAGCGTGGTGCTGCAGGAAAGCGTGCTATTCGCCGGCAGTGTCGCCGAGAACATCCGCCTGTGCCGGCCCCAGGCCAGCGATGCCGAGGTGCAGCACGCCGCCAGCCTGGCGGGGGCGGCGACCTTTATCGAGGCCCTGGCCCAGGGCTACGAGACCCAGGTCGGCGAGCGCGGCGGCCAGCTTTCCGGCGGCCAGCGCCAGCGCATCGCCCTGGCCCGGGCCCTGCTGAGCAACCCCGGGATCCTGCTCCTGGACGAAGCCACCAGCGCCCTGGACTACGAGTCGGAAGCGGCGGTGATGGCCAACCTGCAAGGCATCGCCCAGGGCCGCACGGTGATCAGCGTGGCCCACCGGCTCAATACCCTGCGCCACGCCGACCGGATCCTGGTCATCGACCAGGGCCGGGTGCTCGAACAGGGCACCCACGAACAGCTGCTCGCCCTGGACGGGCTGTATGCCCGGCAGTGGGCCTTGCAGATGAAGGATTGAACCCACTGACAGGAGTACGCACGAACCAGGCATACCTCCCCACCCCGGATATCTACCCCGGAGATTCATCCCGGGGACTTATCCCGATAGGCAGCCTTTCGCGGCGCGAAGGGCTTCGCTCAAAACAGACAAAGGATCACTGCAATGGCTTCCATGTCCAAGGACTTCACGCGCCTGCTCAATACCCTGATCGATCAACAGGTCAAGGCGGCAGGCAGGCAAACCGAATGGTTCAACATGAGCGCCGAGGAGCGCGCCGAGTACATCGCCCAGGTCGGCGACCGCCTGCTGGAAATGCAGCAGAGCACCCTGAGCGTGCTGGCCGCCCAGCACTATCAGATGCAGGACAACCCGGTCTCGGTCGACGACCAGTTGCAGACGCTGCAGCAACGCCGCCAGCAGATGAACGCCATCCCCGATACCCCGGCGACCAGCGCCTACAAGCTGCAACTGGACCGCGACATCCTGCTGTACAGCCGCCAGCAGACGGCGATCACCCACTATGACAGCACCTGGAACAAGGCCCTGGGCATGCTCAGCCCCGGTAGCGCCAAGCAGCTGGAAATCAAGGGCCTGAAGGCCGATGCCCTGGCCAAGCAGGACAAGCTCAAGGGGCGGATCAAGCGCCTGGAGCAGCAGCTGACCATTCAGGTGGCCGACTCCACCTTCAGCCAGGCCTACGTGACGCTGTTCTCCGAACTGCAGGCCTACAAGGAAGTCAGCGCCCGCTACAACACCTTGCTCAAGGCCGCGCCCGAGCAGCAAGCCGCGAGCCTCGGCGCGCTGGCCAAGGCGCCCCGGGCCTCCGACGATCTGCCGGTGAACATTTCCCTGCTGATGATGGAAGAGCGCCCCGGCTACATCCGCATGAACGTGGCGCTGGTCAATGCCAGCACCGACGGGCGCTTCAAGGACTTCTTCCTGGAGAACGGCAGGCTGGTGGTGCCCACCGACGGGGTGCTGAACTTCTCCTTCGGCACCGCGGCCCGCTCCCTGGCCTGGCAGCAACAGTACCGGCTGAAGAACGAGCCGCCGTCTTTCCGCTCGCCGACCTACGCGCCGATCCGCTCGGTGCTGGTCAAGACGTCCTTCGTCGAGCAGTACTTCGCCAATCACCTGGTGTCGGAAAGCTCCTTGCGCGAAGGCTTCAAGGCCCAGGTGCTGGGCAACGGCCACAAGCTGCTGTTGACCAGCGTCGATCGCAAGGTGCCGAACCAGGTCGGCGTCCAGGTTTCCGGCCAGTCGCCCAGCACCACCGTCACCCGCGAAGTACCCCTGGCCGGCGCCTTGAGCGAGCTGATCAACCAGAACGCGGACATCGCCAGCTTCCAGACCATCGGCCTCGAAGGTTTTCGCCAGAACAGCTACCACCCCGACCGTGACGGCGTCTTCGTCAATATCCACGAGCTCGAACGCTCGGTGGGCTTTGCCGAGCGCCAGTACCTGCTGGAAATGCCTCAGGGCGGCGATTACCGCGCTGCGACGCCGTTTGCGCTGATGACCGTCGACGGCGACAAGGTCAGCAGCAGCCACCTGAGCAAGGCGCAGACCGACGCCCTGTACCAATACAACGCGGCGTTTTTCGACAAGCTGGAACAACTGCGCGACGGTGGCATCAAGGCCAGCCGCCTGTTCGAAGGCAGCCGCGAGCGCGCAACCTTCGTGCAGCAGCTGACCCGCTTGCTCGAGCGCAACCACATCACCCCGGCCGGGGTGCTGATGCCGGAACACAGCCGCGCCAGCCTGCGCGATATCAAGGGCAACAACCTGAACAAGGTGCTGTGGGAACAGGCCTTCGCCGCGTCGGTCTGGCAGAGCCGCGACAACGACGCGCTGCTGTTCGGCCTGGCCGACAAGCTGGTGCAGAACCAGGCGCTGGCCAAGGTCCTGCAAGGCGGTTATGTGCAGAGCGACATTGCCCAGGCCAAGCTGCTGCTGGCGCCGCTGTACGAGCCATGGCGGGCCCGGGCGATCGACGCGGAAACCCAGCGGGTCGCCGCGGCCAACGCGACGCAGCATCCGGATAATCCGAAAGTGCATGTGTTCGACCGGGTGGCGGTCGAGCGTTCCCTGGACAGCAAGCTGCTGACCCTGTTGTTGCGTGGCGCCGAAGGGCTGGAGCCGGCCGATGGTAAACTGCGCCCGAGTGTCGAGGCGCTGCTGTCGAGCGACCAGGGCCGCAGCCTGCGCAAGCAGGCGCTGTTCCATGCCCTGCGCCCGGTGGCCGACAGCTTTTCCAAGGCCGCGGTGCCGGTCAATGCCCATGCCGCGCTGGCGCCGCAGAGTGGCGCCGACAAGGTCATGATCAACAACCGGCTGAATCAGCCCGACCCCTACCTGATCCTCAATACCCACCCGGAGCAGGCCCAGGCCGATACCACCTTCCTGATCGCCGACGACAAGTACCGCAGCTACAGCCAGTTCCGTCCCGATCCGGGCAATGCCGCCACCCGCTACATGAACGACCTGGACACCCCATTCGTGGGCGGTATTTCCGGGACCACCCAGACCGTCAGCAATGCCTTGCCGGAGTTGTTCGGTCGCGCCCTGAGCGTCAAGCAGTACTGGCAGTTCCAGATGGCCAACGCGGCCTTCATGATCCGCAACGGCTATCACTCGTTCTTCGAGACCCTGTACGTCGCCGCCCGCTATGAACCCCAGGGGCCGGGCAGCATCGGCCAGGACCTGCTGCAGATGTTCGACCGCTACCGTGCCGAAGGCAGCAAGGAGGCGCTGCACGGCGAGCTGTACGACGGGGTGATGGCCCACGTGCTGCCGATCGTCAACCAGGGCGTGCCGGCGGCCGAGGAGTTCCATCCGCCGCGCTTCACCAGCGTTGGCCCGCTGCCCGCGCTGCTGGGGCAGGCGGCGAAGGACCAGCAGCTCAAGACCGGGCTGGCCTCGCTGGGAGCCGGGTTCGAACCGCGCCAGGGCAGCGCCGACATCCGGCAGTTCGCCGCCGACCCCGTGCAGTTCGCCAAGACCCACACCCTGAGCGCCGAGGCCCTGGTCAAGTCGGGACGCTTGCCGGCCCAGGGCAACGTGCAATTGGTCAAGGTCGCGCCGAACCTGTACGAGCTCGAATACACCGAGCACAGCGCCAATGACATTGCCGGCAGCGGCGTCGACAGCGTGCCGGCGTATTTCCTCGGCTACAACGGCCCGAACCAGGCCAATGCCGCGCCGGCCTATGTGGACATTCCCAAGTACGCGGCCGCCGGCAGCTTCCTGTTCACCGGGACCTTGTCGGGCTGCTCGCTGGTGGTGACCAGCCTGGATGCCAACACCTTCCGGGTCTACCACGACGGTCGGGTCAACAGCTCGCTGCTGTACGACAACGTGGTGATGGCGGTGGACTACAAGGACTATCAGGTCGCCGGCACCGCCGAGGGCCTGGCCGCGGCCTACATGCAGTACGTCGATGGCCAGTGGCAGCTGGTGTTCCAGCGCCAGGAGTACCAGCGCGAAGGCCAGATGGTCTGGCCGAAGCTGCGCGACGGCGCCGAGCCCCTGGCGATCCAGACCGCCGACCCGCAGGTGGCGGAACGCAACCGGGCCGAGTTCGCCGCCTACCGCGAGCAGGTGCACCAGAACCTGAAGAAAGTCGCGGCCCAGTTCGGCGTGTCGGTCGAAGGTGTGGCCGACGGCGTCTACAGCGAGGGCGCCTTTTCTCCCGAGCATCCGGCGATCGCCAGTTGGAACCAGCTGCGCGAAGCGGTCCAGGCCAAGGTCAACGCCGATATCCAACAGCTGGCCGACAAACGCTACCAACTCCAGCAAGACCGGCGTACTGCCAGCGACAAGGGCCTGATCGACCAGCAGATCAAGCAGCTCAACCTCACCCAGGACTACTACCGGGCGCAGTACGACCCGGTGTTGCGCGAAGCCGGCTCGGTGGAAAAGACCTGGCTCTGGCAGCAGATCAAGGCCAAGGAGGGGAGCGCCGCGGTGGTGCGCACCGACGATACGGCGATCCAGGGCTCAGGCGAGGAGCGCGCCAGCAGCGTCGGCGAGCGTTATGCGATTGCCGAGGCCTATCAGCGCGGCGCGCGCGGCACGGCGTTCAGCGATGGCTTGCGGGATTTCCGTGAGATCAAGATCCCCGGGGTAGACGATAGGATGTCGGCCCTGGAGATGAAGCGGCTGTTTCTCGAGGGTACGCTCAGCCCTCGTGAGCGGGGTGCCCTGAGCGGGCGCATCACGGAAACCGCCCAGGCCGAGTACATCGACAAGGTGCTGCGCCAGACCGCGGTGTTCAGCGAAGACTTCCACAAGGCCGGCAGTGTCTTCGGCCAGCTGGTGCCGCAGGATTTCTACCTGTCGCTGGTGGGCGACCGTTCCGGCGGCCGTTGCTACCCCCTGGTCCGGGCGATGGCCGTGGCCCTGGCCAGTGGCGGCGAGGCGGGCGTCAACAGCCTGGTGCAGAAGCTGTTCCTGGCCTCCGCCGATCCTCAGGCGGGCAGCTCGACGCTGCTCAAGAACAGCCTGATCCGCCTGCATTCCAATGTCGAAGCGGTCCAGGCTTCCAGGGAGCTGGGGCAGGTCAAGTTGTCCGAGGTGGTGTCGCGGCTGGCCGCCAGCACCGGCACCTCGATGTTTGCCCTCAACACCCAGAACCACTCGATGATGGTGGGCAGCACACAGACCGCCGAGGGCCGTCGCTATTACTTCTATGACCCGAACGTGGGGATCTTCGCTTTCGACTCCACCAAGGGCTTGGCCAAGGCCATGCAACAGCACCTGGTGACGCGCAACCTGGCCGCGCACTATGGCTCGTTCGGCACCAAGTCGCTGCCGGCCTTCAACCTGATCGAGATCGACACCGGCAAGATGGCCGAGGTGCCGGTGGGCAACGGGTTGAATGTGGCCGATCTGTCGCGGCCCGAGGAACTGGCCGGAGTCATCGGCCAGCGCCGCCAGGTCGAACAGGTGGTGGGCGCCCAGCAACGCGTCAGCGAAGACCTGCGCCTGGGGGCGGCGTTGACCACCTTCGACGCCGAGCAGTGGGGCGCGCGTTTCGAAGTCGCCAGCACCCGGCTGGCCCGGGAACATCAGTTGGGCAGCCAATGGATACCGATCATTGCCAACATCGAGGAGCAGAAGGAGGGCGGCTATCGGGTCCAGTTCATCAACCGTGACCAACCCGAGCAGACCCGCTGGCTGGCCACCGACGATGGCACCTTTGTCGAGTTCCGGCGTTTCGTCGATGAACACATGCGGGTGTTCAACGAGCACTTCACCCTGGAGCATGGCCAGATACGGCCCCGCGCCGGCGTTAGCGAAGCATCGCCGGTGGACGGCCTGAACGCCGGCTTTGCGGTACAGACGCTGATCCAGTGGTTTGCCGACAAGAACCGCAAGGACACGGCCCAGGGCACGGTCTCGCCGGACCTGGCCACCGCGCTGAAGATCCATAGCTACCTGGGCCTGGCGCAGATTGGCCATGGCACTTTGCAGGATGTGGTCAAGGTCACCGAACTGGTGCAGACCGCGTTGCGCGGCGAAGCCATGGCTGCCGAGACCTCGCTCAAGGACTTTGCCTCGACCCTGGGCCACACCGTCAACGAAGGCGCGGGCGTGCTGTTTGGCGGGGCCATGGTCGGCCTGGATGCCTATGAGCTGGCCCATGCCGAGAACGATGTGCAGAAGGCAGTGTTCGGCACCCAGCTGGCGTTCGACTCGGCCAGCTTCGTTACCGGCGCGGCCGGGGTCGGCGCCGGGCTGCTCGGCGCCTCGACGGCGGCCGCGGTGCTCGGCGGCGCGGGGGTGATCCTCGGCGGCCTGGCGGTGGGCTTCACCGCGCTGGCCCAGGCCTTTGGCGCGGTGGCCGAAGACGCCAAGGCGGTCGGACGCTACTTCGATACGGTCGACAAGGCCTACAAAGGCAACGGCTACCGCTACGACGCGGACAAGAAAGTGCTGGTGCCGCTGGCCGGCGCGGTGGTCAAGCGCCTGGACCTGCGCAACAACCAGATCGGTTTCGACAGCCAGTACATTTACCGCACCCACCACGGCTCCACCGGTTCCGGGGCGATCAACTACTTCTTCTGGGCCGGGGATTTCCCGCGGATGATCCACGACCGTGGCCAGGCGATCGAGGTGCGCAGCGGCATCGGCTACAAGGACGCCACGCGCACGCTGGAGCATGGCGACAGCACGGCGGTGATCCTGCCGGGCACGCCCAAGTCCTACATCAGCTACGAGTACATGATCCTGCCTGGCTCCACCACCCGGCATGACACCGGTTTCGACGTGATCCGCAGGCTCGAGGAAGATCGGCGCTTCGACTACGACTTCTACATCTTCCCGAGCGAGGAGACGATCCGGCGGATTCGCCAGGAGTACGTCGACACCCCGATCGAGGTGCTGCTCGATTCGCGCGACCGGCAACTGGTGATACCCGAACTGCCCAAGGAGCTGTACGGCTATCTGAACTACCAGATCAAGGGCGCGGGCGGGCGTTATCTGGTCGGCCTCAATGAAGGCACCCGGGTCGATCTGTCCAGCGAGGCAGGCACGCCGTCGCGCTGGATCATCGACAGCAGCCAGCTGGTGAGCGAGAGCATCAGCGTGTCGAAGGGCCAGTTGGTGGTCGGCGGCGTGGTGGTCAAGCTCGACCCGGCGAGCAACGGCCAGGTGCTGGTGGTCAACGCCAGGGGCGAGGTGCGCGAAGTCGATTTCGCCGGCATGAGCGCTCGGGTGGTGGAGGAAGACGCGAGCAAATGGCAACTGCCTGGCCAGCGTATCGAACAGCACCTGAGCGAGCTGGCCAAGGCCCATCAGCTGCACGGTCAGTATGTGGTCGTCGATAACTACAGCCACGAAGGGCGCAATGTCGGCCGGGCGTTCTACGACGTCGCCAAGGACCGCATGCTGTTCACCGACACCCAGGTGGAACAGGCCAGGAACGCCCAGTTGGGGGCGGTCATCGGCGAGCATGCCTACTTCGTCGACGCCGAGAATTCCGCGGCATGGCGGGTCGAGATCGCCACCGGCAAGGTCGACGCGCAGTTCGCCCCGTCGTTCAACCAGAGCGCGGGCCGGATCAGCCGGTTCTGGCAAGAGGGCGATGCGGTCTACCTGGCCCGTCGTTATCAGCTCAAGGAGCGCGAGGCCGAGCTGAACTTCCGCATCATCGGTGACCGGATGGAGCTGGTCGGGGTGGTCGGCGATGACGCATTGCTGCAACTGTCGGCACGCACCGGCCAGCATGGCGATGCGCTCAAGGCCCTGCTCCAGGGCTACCAGAGCCAGGCCACGCAGCGCGCCACCCCGGTGTACAGCCTGGGCGCGCCGATGATGGAGCCGAGCGCCGCGGCGCTGGTGACGGTGTTTGGCCTGGATAACGCCAAAGTCGCGCACCGCTACTGGGTGCGCACCAGCGACGGCACGGTGATCAAGCCGAACCTGGCGCCCCCGGCGGGTCAGCAGCCGCCGCTGGACGCCCAGGGCAAGCCCCAGAGCGCCTGGCCGATTCCGGCGGACCTGGTGTTCGCCGGCAGCATGCCGCAGCCCGCTGGCCAGGAAGTGTTTTTCTTCTACAGCCAGAAGGAGAAGGTCCTATTCCGCCAGGAAGGGCCGGGGCAGAAAGTCCTCGACGGTAGCCAGCCGAGCGCCTTGCGCCTGGCCACGCCGACCCTGGCCAATGTGCTCGAACTCAACGGCCATCTGGTGGCCGTGACCGAGGACGGGCGTGTCGCGCGGATCGAGGCGACCGGGCGCCTGAGCTATGAAGCGGTCAACGAGCATTGGCTCAAGGGTCGCAGCACCTGGTGGAAGGACCTGGCCAGTGTCAACGGCAGCAACGCCACCCTGGCGGTATTCGGGGCCAAGGCCGCCGATGGCAAAAGTGCGCTGCCGGTGTGGTACCACAACGGCCAGGTGATCGTGGCGGCGTCCTCGCTGCAAGGCAAGCCGCTGCAATTTCTCGGCTTCGACAGCGCCAGCTCCAGCGCGCGGCTGTTCGAGCCCGAGAGCGGCAAACTCTACCTCCAGGCACCGATGACGTCGGAGGCGCTGGCGGCGGCATTCGGCGGCGACGAGGTGCTTGAGGCCTCGGCGCAATTGCCCGCCGCCGCGCTGCTGATGCCCCAGGTGCAGCTACGCTCGGCGGTCCAGGTGGATGCCGGGCTGCGGCTGACGACGGTGCAGGGCGAAGTCCTGCTGCGCACCAACAGCGGCGATGTGCAACTGGTGGCGGTCGACAAGGGCTGGCAGCAGCAACACCTGGGTAATCTGCCCCAGGCGCTGGCCAAAGTGGCAGGGCAGTGGGGAGCCAAAGGGGTGTTGACCTTGCAAGGCGCCGACAGCCAGGGCTGGTTCGATGTCGCCAGCGGGCAGATGTTCGCCAGCACCGGCATTCCCGCCACGAGCGACCTGCGCTTTATCGGAGTGGCCGCCGACTCGCAGCGCTCGGCCTACGTCTACAGCCCGACGGAGCAGACGCTGTACAAGGTCAAGCAGGGGGCTGCGCAGAAGCTCGGGCACTACGGCAATGTCGAGCGTATCGGCTCGTCGCTGCTGCTGCAGGGCGGGGGTGTCGGCGGTCGTCAGGACGAACTGGCGCCGCCGTTGATCGCCGGGGTCGACAGCGTGGTGCTGCATGGCGGCGGTGCCAACGACACCTACCGCTTCAGCCCGGCGATGTGGGCGCACTACCGCACGGTGGTGATCGACAACGATGACCCGGGCCAGGCCCTGGATCGCCTGATCCTGCCGGTGGCCGACGGCAAGAACGTCCTCGTCAGCCGGCAGGGCGAGAACGTGCTGCTGACCGACGCCGGCACCGGCACGGCCCTGGTGCTGCGCCAGGTGTTGGGCGCCCAGGCCGCGGCGCATCGGCATCTGCAGATCGAGCTGCAAGGCGACTCATCGGTGATCAGTGTCGATCATCTGGTGAAGGGCTTTGCCCAGGCGGGCTCGACCAGGGACGCTTTGTTCGAGCTGTCCTCGCGCGAGCGCCAGACCCTGCCGACGGCGAATGACATCGCCGCGGTGACGGAGGCCGAGGGGCCGAGCCTGGCCAAGTTGAGCGGGGCCATGGCGGCCTTCGCCGACACCGGCGGCGCTCGTGAACAGGTGCCGCAAAACCGTCAGGCCGCCCAGGCGGTGCTGGTGCCTTCACTGACCTGACCGCGCAGGAGCAACCACAGGAGGGGCGCAAAGCCTCTCCTGTCTGCGGCCGAATAATTTCCTTGTGTAGAACAGACCATGATCAAACCCATGATTTCGCGGCAGCGAGCCCTTGTCGGCTGGTTGCTTGTCCCTCTGTTGCTTGCCGCATTGCCGGCCGCCTCCCTGGCGCAGGCGGCCGAATACCCGCCCCAGGCCATGCCCAGCGACCTCTGGCGGGTGTACCTGGATGCCCAGCAAAACAACAGCGAGCTGGCGGCGGCCCGTGCCGACCAGGCCGCCCGGGCCGAGGCGGTGCCCCAGGCCCGGGCCGGGCTGCTGCCCACGCTGTCGGCCAGCGCCGAGCTCAATGGCACCAGCACCTCCCTGCAACAGCCAAAGCAGAATACCCGGCGCAGTGGCACCAGTTATCAGGCGGTGCTGAACCAGCCGATCTTCCGCGCCGATCGCTGGTTCGGCCTCAAGGCCGCCGAAGCCGAGGACCAGCAGGCCCAGCTGGAGCTGGCGGCGGCCGAGCAGAAGCTGATGCTCGACAGCGCCCAGGCCTATTTCGGCCTGCTCAAGGCCCAGGACGCCTTGGCGGCGGCCAAGGCTGAAGAAGCCGCGCTCAAGCGCCAGCTGGAACTGGCCGAGAAGGGCTTGCAGCTGGGCCTGTCGGACCGTACCGATGTGCTCCAGGCCGAGGCCGGGCATGACACCGCGCGGGCCAACCGGATCGTCGCGCAGAAGCGCACCGACGATGCCTTCGAGGCCCTGGACACCCTGACGCACCAGCAATACGCGGCGATCCAGGGGGTGCGGCATGACATGCCGGTGCTGTTGCCGGAACCCAACGATGCCCGGCGCTGGGTCGACACCGCGGTGCGCCAGAACCTGACCCTGCTGGCCAGCCAGCACGCCCTGGACGCGACGCAGCAGACCCTCAGTGCGCGCAAGGCCGGGCACGCGCCGACCCTGGACGCGGTGCTGCGTTACCAGACCGGCGACAACGACAACCTGGGGTACGGCAACAGCGATATCCGCGGCAGCGGCTACGGCGGCAATGTCGAGCAGCGCTCCATCGGCCTGCAGTTGAACATTCCGCTGTTCAGCGGCGGCCAGACCTCTTCCCAGGTGCGCGAGGCCCACCAGCGGATGAATCAGCGCGAATACCTCAACGACAATCTGCGGCGCCAGGTGGTGGAGCAGACCCGCAACCTGCATCGCGGCCTCAACAGTGGGGTCGACCAGGTCAAGGCGCGGCGCCAGTCGATCATTTCCAACCAGGGCGCGGTGCTGGCCTCGCAGCTGGGCTTCCAGGTCGGCACCCGCAATATCGTCGATGTGCTGGAGGCCCAGCGCCAGCTGTATAACGCCGTGCGCCAGTACAACGACAGCCGCTATGACTACATTCTCGACACCCTGCGGCTCAAGCAGTCGGTGGGAACCTTGTCGCCCCAGGACCTCAAGGCGCTTGGTGATTACCTCAAGGCCGACTACGATCCCGACCGCGATTTCCTGCCGCCGGAGTTTCCACGCCGGCTGGCGGCGCGTTGAGGCTGTTTGTCAGGGCGGCAGGTACGGATTCATCAGGTAAAGGGGCGAGGTGTTGCACAGGTTAACGAACTTCTTCGACAGCCACAGAGGGTGTTGTTACGCCCTGGGCGTGGTGATCGCGGTCGGTGCCGCGGTGGCGCTGGGCAACTACTACCGCCTGCAGGTCGAGGACGTCTACCAGGCCAGTATCGAGATGCAGACCCAGGAGTACGCGGCGGATCTGCAGCAGTGGAAGTCCGACGGTTTTGCCATTGGCGCGCTGTCGATCCTGGGGCGCCACAACCCCTCGCTGAAACGGGTGATCCTGGAGCGCGAGCCCTCCGCGCAATTGATGGAGCAGGCGGCGATCCCGCTGAAGACGCTGTCCATGGTGGTGGGCGCCAATCATGCCTTTGTCCTCAACCGCGATGGAGTGGTGGTGGCGGCCCATGATCACCAGGGCCAGGCGCCGCTGGGGCTGAACGTGGCCTTCCGGCCCTACTTCAAGGTGGCGCTCAACGGCGGCAGCAGCGTCTATGGCGCGATCAGCGTCACCACCGGCACCCGCATGTTCTACATGGCGGTCCCGGTCTACGAGTCGCGCACGCGCCAGGACAAGGTGATCGGGGTACTGGTGGCGCGTTTCGACGGCAAGATGCTCGATACCAACCTGAACAAGCAGTATGGCGACGACCTGAAAATGATCCTGTCGCCCAGCGGCGTGGTGCTGGCCGCCAGCAATCCGGAGTTTCTGCTCAAGGCCGACCGCGCCTGGTCGCTGCGCGACTTCAGCGGCGAGATCCGCCGCCAGTTCGGCGACTACCCGTTCGCCCACGGGGTTCCCGAACGCTTGCCCTTCGATGCCCATCAGCCGCAGGTCAAGCTGGACGGACGGCGCTACAGCCTGTCCCGGGCCGATTTCGACTGGAACGACCCCAGCGGTCCCTGGAGCCTGGTCACCCTGGGCGACCTGGATGCGGTGCTGCCGGCCGAGCAGGTGCTGCTGATCAAGGGCCTGAGCGCCGTGGTGTTCCTGCTGTTGCTGTGGGGCGGCCTGCGACGCCTGGCCGATGCCCGGCGGCACAAGGCCGACGTGGCGCGGATCGAGCAAAGCGAGCGGCGCCTGGACATGGCCCTGCAAAGCGGGGCGCTGGGCTTGTGGGACTGGAACGTCAGCCTGGGGATCGTCATCAACAACGATGTCTGGCTGCGGATCCTCGGCTACAGCAAGGAGGAACTGGACCAGACCTTTGGCAATGGCCTGGACCGCTGGGCCTGCCTGGTCCATCCCCAGGACCATGAGCCGGTCATGGCCAGGCTCAGGGCGCACCTGGACAACGAGGTCGAGGAGTACCGCGCCGAGTACCGCATGCGCAGCAAAAGCGGGCGCTGGTTGTGGGTGCTGGACATCGGCCGGGTCATGCAGCGCGATGCCCTGGGCGCGCCGACGCGGGTCACCGGCGTGCTACAGGACATCACGCAGGCGGTCGAGGTGCAGCAATCGATCGTCGACAGCCAGACCAAGCTGCAGTCGATGATCGCCAACATTCCCGGGGTGGTGTTTCGCAGCCTGCCGGACGCTGCGCGGACCATGGTCTTCGTCAGTGATGCCATCGAGGGCCTGAGCGGTTTTCCGGCGGCGCATTTCCTCGCCGGGCACAGCTATCGCGACCGGGTCCACCCCGACGACCTGGAGATTTTCGCAGGCTGCCTGAGCAGCGCCAGCTACATGCTCGAATACCGGATCATCACCGCCACTCAGGAGGTGCGCTGGGTCTACGACAAGGGCCAGACCATTGTCGTGGACGGGGTGCCGCAGTACCTGGACGGGGTGATCTTCGACATCAGCGAGCGCAAGGCGGTGGAAGCGCAGATCCAGCAATCGCGGCGCGACGCCGAGCTGGCGACCCAGGCCAAGTCGGAATTTCTCGACAGCATGTCCCATGAGATCCGCACGCCGCTGAACGCGATCATCGGCATGGCCCACCTGGTGCAGGACATGCCCCTGGAACGGGCGCAGCGCGACTACATCGAGAAGATCGACCGTGCGGCGAGGAACCTGGTGGGCACGATCAATGGCGTGCTCGACCTGTCGAAGATCGAAGCCGGCAAGCTGAGCATGGAGCAGGTCTGCTTCGACCTGCGGGAACTGGTGGACGATGTGTTGCTGCTGGTGCGCCAGCGCGCGGAAGAACAGGCACTGCAGCTGCGCCTGGACATTCCCGCCATGTTGCCGCGCAGCTATGTCGGCGACCCGCTGCGCCTGGCCCAGGTGCTGACCAACCTGGTGGACAACTCGATCAAGTTCACCGAGGCCGGCCACGTGTGCATCGGCGTGTGCCTGGTGCGCCAGTGGAACGACAAGGCGCTGCTGTGCTTCAGCGTCACCGACACCGGGGTGGGCATCAGCGAGGAGCAGCAGGCGCGGCTGTTCAATGCCTTTGTCCAGGCCGACCTGTCCATCAGCCGGCGTTACGGCGGCAGCGGCCTGGGGCTGACCATCTCGAAGAAAATCGTGCAGATGATGCAGGGCGACATCTGGGTGCACAGCAAGCCGGGGCAGGGCGCGGTGTTCAAGTTCACCGTGCAGTTGAGCCTGCCGCAGCGACGGCCGCAGGAGTTTCCGACGCTGAGTTGCGGCACGCCGGCCACGCCATCGGTGGCGGGCGCGGCGGGGCTGTGCACGGTCAACGACTATGCGCGGTTGCTGGCGGGGACGCGGGTGCTGGTGGTCGAGGACAACCGGCTGAACCAGGATGTGTTGCAGGGCCTGTTGCAGCGCGCCGGGGTCCAGGTGGTGCTGGCCGCCAACGGCGCCGAGGCCTTGCAGCGGTTGCTCGGGGACGGTCGTTTCGACGGGGTGCTGATGGATTGCCAGATGCCGGTCATGGACGGCTACGGCACCACGCGCAAGATCCGCGGTTACCCGCACCTGCGCTCGCTGCCGATCATCGCGGTGACCGCCAGCAGCCAGGCCGATGTCCAGGGCCGGGTGCTGGCCGCCGGCATGAGCGATCTGATCAGCAAGCCGCTGGAAGTCACGGCGTTCTATCGGACCTTGGTGCGCTGGATCAAGCACCTGGAACTGCCCGCGGGGGCGATTGCGGCAAGCCTGCCCAACGGCGTTTCAGCGCCAGCCTACCCGGGCATCGACTCGGCGCTCGGGCTGGCGGTGGTGAACCAGGACCTGGCGTTGCACCACAAACTGCTGACGGACTTTCGCGATGAGCAGCAAGGGCTCATCGAGCGCCTGTGGCGGGCCCATGCCGCCGAGGACCTGCAGGCCATCGGCTTCCTGGCCCACAGCCTGCAGGGAGCGGCCGGCAACATCGGCGCCACGGCGGTCCGGCAGGCGGCCCGGCAACTGGAGGAGCAATGCGCCGGGCAGGCCGATCTTGCGCCCTTGATTCGCCAGCTGGCGCAGTGCCTGGAGCCGCTGCTGGCCGGCCTGGTGTGTTTGCCAGCGGCAGGTGCCGGGCCCCAGGGCCGGGAGAGCGAGGCGCTGGGCAGTGAGCAGGTGCTGAAGCTGGAGCGACTGGCCAAGCTGCTGCGCAACCACAATGCGCAGGCCCTGGCGCTGGTCGATGAGCTGTGCGAGCAAAGCCGTTGCAGCGCCCTGCGGGCCATTCAGGAGCGGATCTATCGGCTGGAGTTCCAGCAGGCCTATGAGCTGCTGGTCGATTTGCGCGCGGCTCAGGGTTAGCGCGTCGCCCGGGTCAGCTCGAGGTAGCGCGCCATGCGGTCCGTGCAGTGCTCCACCAGGCACTGGTGCAAGGCCCGCAGCGACTCGGTGATTTGCGAGCGGTGCGACACCACCAGGCTCAGCGGCGCGGCGTCGGCCTGCCAGCCGGGGAACAGGGGCAGCAGGCGCCCGGCGAGCAGGTCTTCGACCACGTTCAGCAGCGGCAGATAGACCACGCCGTGGCCGGCCAGCGCCCAGCGCCGCGCGGCATCGCCATCGTCGCAGCAGAAGTGCCCCTGCACCCGCACGTCCTCGATCTGGCCCGGTGCGTGGAAACGCCAGCGGCTCTCTGGCCGGCCGATGCTGTGGCAGATGATGCATTCGTGCTCGCTCAGCTGTTCCGGCGATTCGGGCTCACCGTGCTCGGCCAGGTAGCCGGGCGCGGCGCAGGCAATGAAGTGGTGCTGCTTGAGCACCGGCAGCTCCACCAGGTCCAGCGCCAGGCTTTTGCCATAGCGCAGCGCCGCGTCGAAGCGGCCCTTGAGCAGGTCCTCTTCCTTGTCGCTCAGGGCCAGCTTGATGTACAGGCGCGGCCGTTCCTGCTTGAGCCGGGTGAGCAGGTCCAGCAACAGGTTGCGGCCCAGGTCGGAAGACACCGTGAGCTCCAGCATGCCGTCGTCGTGGGTCAATGAGCGTTTGCCATTGGCCAGGATCTTCAGGGCGTGCTGCGCGCTTTCCAGGTAACGCACACCCTCGGGGGTGAGTTTCATGGTGCGGGTGGAGCGGGTGAACAGGCGCACGCCGAGACGGTTTTCCAGGCGCTTGAGCGCCAGGCTGGCGGCGGCCGGGGTGATCGACATGATCCGCGCGGCGGGCGACAGGCCCTGCAGCTCGGCAATCAGCACGAACAGTTCCAGGTCAGCGAGGTTAGGCATGGGCAAGGCTCACTGTCCGTTCAAAGGCCGAAAAAGCTCTGTGACGAACTCAGCAAGGCCGCCGAGAGCGACGCCGGGCCGCAGGCGATGCATTGCTCGAACCCCGGTTGTTGATACATCCGCGCCATGGCCTGGGCATGCCGGCCGGCAAGGTCGCCGCCGGGTTGCAGCAGGCTCAGGTGGTAGTTCAGCGCCAGGGCGAACAGACGGGCCGAGAGCGGCAGTTCGAGGCTTGCCGGGCTGCGGTCGCCCTGGAGCAGCGCCTCGGCATGGGTGATTTTCCAGGCGAGGTTGAGGATGCGGTCTTCCGGGTCGGCGTGGGCGAGAATTTCCTCGATCAACACCCGGCTCTGGGCCAGGGCCTGGCCGATGCCGCTGCCGGGCTGGTTGAGGCCCATCAGGGCCAGGCAGGCGGCGCTGCGAAACGCCGCGGGGTCGCTCTGGGTCACGCCGCTGTCGAGCAGGATCGACAGGGTGTCGAGCAGCGCCTCGAGGCGGATCTGCGGGTTGCCGGCCAGCTGCAAGGCCAGGGCGCCGATGAAGCCGTCGCGCATGTCGCTGCCGGCCGAGGGTTCGGCCGCCGGTTGCGGGCTGTGCAGGGGCTTGTCGCGGTAGCCCAGTTGCGTCGCCACCCGGGCCAGCACCACCGGCGGCGAGATCGGCTTGGCGATGTAGTCGGCGGCGCCGAGCAGCAGGCCCAGGCGTTCGTCTTCGACGCTGCTGCGCGAGGTCAGGAAAATCACCGGGATGGCGGCGGTCGCCGGGTGGCTCTTGAGTTCGCTGAGCACCTGGAAACCGTCCATCTCGGGCATCAGGATGTCGAGGATGATCAGGTCCGGGCTGGCGCTGCGGGCCAGGGCCAGGCCGCGCTCGCCGTTCTTCGCCAGCAGCACTTCATATTCGGTCGTCAGGGTTTTCGAGAGCACGATCAACGACTGCGGGTCGTCGTCGATCGCCAGGAGGGTATAGGGCTTGGGGGCGTGCTCTGCGGGCATGACGGGGGCGCCTGATCAAGAGAGGGCGGCAGTTTATCTTATTTGACCGGCGGGTCGCGCTGGTGTGTTGCCGCAGTCGTCACGGGTAAAAGGTGTAGCGATCCTTGCCCGTGTGCTTGGACTGGTACAGCGCCTTGTCCGCCTTGACCAGCGCCTGGTTCAGGCTGTCGCTGTCCTCGACCCGGGCCAGGCCGATGCTGATGGTCACCGGGTGGCGGGCCGGCGCTTGGCGCACCACCTGGCACAGGCGTTCGGCCAGTTGCTCCACGTCGCTACGGCGCACGCCGCACAGGTAGATGGCGAACTCCTCGCCGCCCAGGCGCGCGTAGTCGAAACCGGCCATCACCGTGCTGATGTCCGCGGCCACCCGCTTGAGCACTTCGTCGCCGACGTCGTGGCCGTACAGGTCGTTGATTTTCTTGAAGTTGTCGACGTCGATCATCGCCAGGTAGTGGTCATGCTGCCGGGGTTGCGCCGCCAGTTGTTCGCTGGCGCGGGCCATGAACGAGCGGCGGTTGGGGATGCCGGTCAAGGTGTCGTTGTAGGCCTGTTCCAGCAACAGCTGGGACATGATGTAGGTGTGCAGCTTGGCCTGGCGCAGCTTGATGAAGCTGTAGAGGGTCAGGGCGGTGAGGAACAGCGCGTAGATCAGCAGCATGGCGCCCTTGAGTTCCAGCACCGAGGTCTGGGTCATGATGAACGGGTCGAGCACCACCCAGGTCAGCACGACGGTGGCGAAGAACGACCAGCGGCGCAGGGGCAGCACCGAGGCGCTGTAGAGCATGCTCGAGGCGCCGATGATCAGCCAGTCGGGGCGCAGCTCCAGCGGCATGCCTTCGATCACCAGGCGGATGCCCGCGCCGATGATCAGCACGAAGACCAGGTTGAGCCACTGGAAGTGCCGGACCTTTCGGGTGAAGGCCAGCACGATCGCATTGATCGCCAGAGCGGCCAGGAACGCCATCGAGTACAGGGTGAAGCCCTGCTTGCCGGGGAAGCTGACGATCAGGTTGAACAGCAGCCAGATGCTGATGCTGGCGACGTAGATCAGCAGGCAGAAACCGTGCAGCCGCTCGAAGTCGTACTGGGCGAACTCGGCCTTTAGGGCCGGTGGCGTGGCCTGTTTCAGCACTTGCGCTTCAATGGTCTTGAGCATTGCGGGCCTTGGGCGTGAACGGGTGGGCGGGGGCGACAAGCCTCCTGGCGAGCGCGGACTGCGCAGGGCCCCGGGGCTGAATAAAAGCAGTGGGCGTGGGACTTGTCCAACTGCGGCGGGCACCGCTGTGGGCGTCTTTCAAGGTCGTGGTGCGGCTTGTTTCAAGGTGACGTGGTTTTGGCGATCAGGTTGCGAGCTTGAGGGCGGTCGGAGTGCGCAAGCGTGGGGAGCATGCTGGTCGGCATGCGCAGCGGCGGAGGCCTCGACGAGGCCTCCGCGCCTGGGCTTCAGCCTGGCTGACGCTGTTTCAGCGCCGCGTCCTGGGCATTGAAGGTACGCGCCGCGGCGGCCACTTCCTTGCGCACGATGGTCTTGCCGATCGGCGCCAGGGCGATGCCCGCCAGCTTCAGGTGCTGGATGCCGAAGGGAATGCCGATGATGGTGATAAAGCACAGCAGCGCCGACATCACATGCCCCAGCGCCAGCCAGATACCGCCGAACACGAACCAGAGCACGTTGCCGATCACCCCCAGGCCGCTGGTGCCGATATCGTCCTTGTTGTTCAGCTCGCGCCGGCTGATCGCCTCCTTGCCGAACGGAAAGAACGAGAAGGTGCCGATGACGAAACAGGCCCGGCCCCAGGGAATGCCGACGATGCTGATAAAGGCCAGGATGCCCCACAGCCACCAGCACAGGCCCATGAAAATGCCGCCGAGGATAAACCAGAGAAAATTGCCGATGGCGCTCATGTAAAGCTTCCTTGTTTGAACCGTGAAGGGTATCGAGCAGGCCCCGTTCGAGGCCCGTGCAGGTATAGACGCTTATTCCTTGCGCCGAGTCAGACCGGAGACGATCGCCACCAGCAACAGGCTGATGCCCCAGCCGATGAGGGTTTCGAGCCAGATCAGCAGACGGATGCCGTGGCCCCATTCAAGGTTCTTGAGTTCATCCCAATAGCCGGGGAAGGGCGTCGGGGTGATCGGACCCCAGTCCTTTTCCTGCTGCAGATCGACCAGCGATAGCAGGATGTCCAGCGAATACGCGCCGGGACTGAAACCGGTGTACTCACCGCGCAAGGCCTTGCAGGTGTACCAGTTGCCAATTTCGGCAGGGCGTTCGGCAGCGGGGTGCTGTCGTTGCCAGGTTTCGCCATATTCAGGGGTACAACTGGCGTAGGCCTCGTTCTGGAATACCAGTGGGTTGCTGGGGGCGAAGACCTTGTGTTCGATGGCGGCGTACCAGTAGACGCTGGTGAAGAACAGCCAGATGCCCAGTATCCAGGCCAGCAGCCGCATGGGGCGATAGCCGTAGCCGGTGAGCGCGCCATAGAGCACGTGGGGGACCTTGCCGAGCCAGCGGGTTCCCCATATCCAGTTGGCAGTCCTGTGGCCAACCATGCCGACCTTGCGCAGGCGCTGCTCAAAGGCAATGCCGACCTCTCGTGCCTCTTCGAAGTGGCCCATCTTTTCGAAGACGTGTTTCAGCTGCAGCCAGGGCTGTGGCAGGAATCCACTGTCGGCGCCTTTGAGGCCGTCGTCACCGGTGCTGGATGGCAGCTGTGAGTCGAGCCAGGCGATACGATCCTTGGCCCTTAAGGGAGAGTCGGTGGTCAGGAAGTCGTAGGTAAAACCGTTAAGGCCCAGCTCCTTGCCCCAGGTCTTTGAGTCGTCGCTCAAGGTCCTGACGTGAGAGCCGCTGAAAGCCGCGTTTTGTAAAGGATGTTCCAGATGGGTGAGCATCAGTGTTTTACCGACGATCATGTTTTGCGCGATCAAGGAAAAACCGCCGTTGCCATCCAGATGATGTGAACCTTTCAGACTCAACTGTCCGTCGATTCGCGCGGCTGTGAAGCGAACCGTGCCAATGGAGTGGAAGCCAGTAGACAGAAATACGCTACCGCTCACATGAGCCTTGTCCGCGTTCAAGGCAATGCCGGTAGTGGCGGTAAAAGTGCAATCCGAGCACTTCAATCCTTTCATCGTCGCGCTGTTCAATCGTACTTCGCCTGAAGACTTGAACCCGTTTTCGAATACGATGTTTGCGTCAATGACACAACGATCAGCATCCAGGGCGTTTTTCCCCAGGCCATCGAGTTGAGCGCCGCTGAATATCAGTGATCCTGCGACCTTTGCGCCTATCAGGCATAGGGTTCCCTGGCAGTGGAACCCTCGCAGGCTGAACGATGAGCACACGCGAAGATACTGGGCCTCAACGCCGGAAAACTGGCTGCCGCTCAAATCAAGCCAGCCGTCGATCACCGTGTTTTCAAGCCGCAGGTCCTTGTCGCACAGGCAATGGGTCAAACTGACGTTGGTGGCGATGGTGGCGGAGCTGAGGTGCAGGGAACCCTGGATGAAGGCGCCTTCGAGGTGAACCCCGTTCAGATCTATTGGGTTCTTGTCATCGCCGCCCAGTATCAGGAACCTCAGGAAACTGGCGCGAATGGTGTTTTCCGCCGTGCCGGCTACAGGCCTTTGCTTGGCGATACTGAACCGCGCTCCTGTGGCGCCGTAAGCCAGCAGTTTTTTTTCCACCGGGTTCAAGGGCAGGTAGTGCTGGAGTACCCGATCGGCGGTAAGCGTCATGCTTTTCACTCCTGGACAGCGCCGAGTTCGGCGGGAGTGGGCGCTTGTCTGAGGCGGCAATCAGCGAGGAGGGGCAAAGCGCGAGGCACGAGCGGGAGACGCATAAAAACTTCCATGTAGGGTCGTCGGGCGGAAAAATGCTGGCAGTATGCCACTGGCTTGCCGTCCCGACAAAAGCACAAGCCCCTGCTCCTGCAAGGGCTGTTGTGGTGCTTCAGGGATCGACCTGCGCCATCAGTTCCGGGATCGACTCGGGGCGTTTGGCGTAACGCTGGGCCAGCACCGCGCAGACCATCAGCTGGATCTGGTGGAACAGCATCAGCGGCAGGATCAGCACGCCCATGGTGCTGCCGGCGAACAGCACCTGGGCCATGGGTACGCCGGTGGCCAGGCTCTTCTTCGAACCGCAGAACAGGATGGTGATGCGGTCTTCCTGGTTGAAACCGAAGAGCTTGCTCAGCAGGCTGGAAGCCAGCAGCGCCAACGCCAGCAGCACGCCGCAGGCCAGCACCAGCCCGGCCAGTTCCCACAACGGGATCTGGTGCCAGATACCTTCGTTCACCGCCTCGCTGAAGGCGCCATAGACCACCAGCAGGATCGAACCCTGGTCGACGAATTTCAGCCAGTTCTTGTTGCGGCCCACCCAGGCGCCGATCCAGCGGCGGGCGATCTGCCCGGCGATAAAGGGCAGCAGCAATTGCACGCTGATCTTGACGATGGCATCCAGGGTCGAGCCGGCATCGCCGTGCACATTCAGCAGCAGGGTCACCAGCAGCGGCGTGAGGAAAATCCCGAACAGGCTGGACGCCGCGGCGCTGCAGATCGCCGCCGGCACGTTGCCCCGCGCCAGGGAGGTGAAGGCAATCGCGGACTGCACGGTGGCGGGCAGGGCGCAGAGGTAGAGCATGCCCAGGTACAGCTCGTTGCCGATCAGCGGCGACAGCAGCGGCTTGAGCGCCAGCCCGAGGATCGGGAACAGCACGAAGGTCAGGCTGAAGATCAGCAGGTGCAGGCGCCAGTGGCCGGCCCCGGCAATGATTGCCTCGCGCGACAGCTTGGCGCCGTGCAGGAAGAACAGCAGGGCGATGGCGGCGTTGGTCAGCCAGCCGAAGCCTAGCGCCACCTGGCCGCTGGCCGGCAGGAAGCTGGCCAGCAGCACCACGCCGATCAGGGTCAGGGTGAAATTGTCGGGCAAAAGACGGGAGCGACTCATAACGGGATCATCCAGGGGTTGCCAGGGCGGTGGAGCGACTCTAACGTGATGACGGACTGCCGACTAACGCCAATGAGCCAGTAAATGCCGCCTAAAGGACATGAAAAGATCGTCCGCCGCAGTATTCCCGGTCTGCCGAGCCTGCCGCGACCGGTGTACGGCCGCACCGAATCCCTGCCCAATCGGGCGCTGACCCGGCGCCACAGCCACCCCTGGGTGCAATTGTCCTACGCCATCCAGGGCGTGCTGGAAGTGCAGACCAGCGCCGGGCGTTTTATCGCCCCGCCGCAACGGGCGGTGTGGATTCCGGCCGGCATGCCGCACAAGGTGTTCAGCTCGCCGCGCACCGAAATGCGCAGCCTGTACCTGGATTGCCGTGTCACCGCCTGGGCCGGCGCGACCTGCCAGGTGCTGGCGGTGAGCAGCCTGCTGCGCGAATTGATCCGCGCCTTCAGCGAGCTGCCGGTGGAATACGCCGAAGACGGCGCCGACGGCCGCCTGGCCCAGGTCCTGTTGGACCAACTGGCCGCCGCGCCGCAACTGGACCTGATGCTGCCGCTGCCCCAGGACCCGCGCCTGCGGCAGATCTACCGCAGCCTGCAAGCGCACCCGGACCAGCCGACCACCCTGGGGCAATGGAGCGAAAAGCTGGGCGTGACGGAGAAAACCCTCAGCCGCCTGTTCCTGCAGGACACCGGCCTGACCTTCCGCGCCTGGCGCCAACGCCTGCGCCTGCTGGGCGCGCTGACGCCCCTGGAGCAAGGCGAGCGGGTGACGGACGTGGCGCTGGCCTGCGGCTATGACTCGACCTCGGCCTTTATCGCGGCGTTCCGCCAGCAGTTCGATGCCACGCCTGGGGAGTTTTTTCGCTAGCGCTTTCTTCTGATACTTCTCGTCTGCCCTCAAGGTACTTCTCTGCACAAAGGTGCTATTTTGAGTGCTCTTAACAGCACTCGTGAGAGCACTCCATGACCCATGTCCTTCTGTCCAACGTCGTTGCGAGCATTTCCGAGCTCAAGAAAAACCCCATGGGCACCGTTGCGGCCGGTGGCGGTTCCTCCGTGGCCATCCTCAATCGCAACGAACCGGCGTTTTACTGCGTTCCGGCCAAGGAATACGAAGCCATGATGGAGCGTCTGGAAGATATGGAGCTGCTCGCCTTGTGCCGTGAACGAGAGAATGATCCGACCATCAAGGTTTCGCTCGATGACTTATGAGCTGGAGTTCTCCGAGAAAGCCTGGAAGGAATGGCAAAAGCTGGGCCCCACGCTGAAAGAGCAATTCAAGAAGAAGCTGCAGGAACGACTCGTCAACCCCCATGTCCCGGCCGATCGCCTGAGCGGTTTGGGCAATGCCTACAAAATCAAACTGCGCACAGCGGGCTACCGCCTGGTGTATCGGGTGGTGGATGAGGTGTTGGTGGTGACGGTCATTGCCGTGGGCAAGCGAGAGCGGGGGAGTGTCTATCAGCAAGCCAGCAAGCGTTAGCCGTCAAAAGAATTCCAGACTATTCGCAATGTAGCCGCTGCCGCAGGCTGCGATCGGGCGCGTGCGCCCGTCACGATCTGACTTCTGGAATGCGCTGACGCCGGCGACCGCCGCCCCCTGAACCTTGAACCCATCATCCAGCGCGAACGGCCACCGCGTCATGCAAAAAACTAAGCCGGCGTCAGTCGCTCAATCCTGGCCGGCGCAGCCACGGCCAGCGGCGCAAAGCTGTGGGGCTGGGCCATGTTCCACATGCGTGTATAGAACTCCGAACTGATCGGCCGCTGCAGCAGTTCGCCCGGTTCGAGGAACACATGGATCTGCGAGAACAGCCGCACCTCGGTGGTGGTCATGCGTCGTACCAGGTGCTTGGCCTGCAATTGCGCCGGGTGGTCGAGGCCGGCGGCGCTGAGCATCTCGCCGAGGGCGACCAGGGTGTTGCGGTGGAAGTTGTGCACCCGCTCGGCCTTGTCCGTGACCTGCAATGCCTTCTGGCGCAGCGGGTCCTGGGTGGCGACGCCGGTGGGGCATTTGTTGGTGTGGCAGCTTTGCGACTGGATGCAGCCGATGGCGAACATGAAACCGCGCGCGGCGTTGACCCAGTCGGCGCCGATGGTCAGCACGCTGGCGATGTCGAAGGCGCTGATGACCTTGCCGCTGGCGCCGAGCTTGATCTGTGAGCGCAGGCCGGCGCCGACCAGGGTGTTATGCACGAACAGCAGGCCTTCGCGCATGGGCATGCCGATGTTATCGGTGAACTCCCGGGGCGCGGCGCCGGTGCCGCCTTCCTTGCCGTCGACCACGATGAAGTCCGGCTGGATGCCGGTCTCGAGCATGGCCTTGACGATCGCCATGAACTCCCAGGGATGACCCACGCAGAACTTGAAGCCCACCGGCTTGCCACCGGACAGGTTGCGCAGCTTGACGATGAATTCCAGCAACTGGATAGGCGTGCTGAACTCCGAATGCCGCGCCGGCGACACGCAGTCATGGCCCATCTGCACGCCACGGGTCTTGGCGATTTCGGCGGTGACCTTGTGCTTGGGCAGGATGCCACCATGGCCCGGCTTGGCACCCTGGCTGAGCTTGATTTCGATCATCTTCACTTGCGGATGGCAGGCCTGTTCGGAGAAGCGCTGGGCATCGAAACGGCCGTCCAGGGTGCGGCAACCGAAATAGCCGCTGCCGATTTCCCAGATCAGGTCGCCGGCGAACTCCTGGTGATAGGGGCTGATGCTGCCTTCCCCGGTGTCATGGGCGAAGCCGCCGAGCCGGGCGCCTTTGTTCAGGGCGCGGATGGCGTTGGCGCTCAGCGCGCCGAAGCTCATGGCCGAGATGTTGAACACCGAGGCGCTGTAGGGCTGCAGGCAGTCCGGCCCGCCGACCACCACGCGGAACTGACTGGGGTCGCAGGCATCGCCCGGGACCATGGAATGGCTGATGAATTCGAAACCGGGCTGATAGACGTCGGCCAGGGTGCCAAAGGCCTTTTCCGCGGGCTGGTTCTTGGCGCGGGCGTAGACCATCGAACGCTGCGAGCGGGAGAAGGGCAGCTTCTCGTCGTCGCCTTCCAGCAGGTACTGGCGGATCTCCGGGCGAATCGACTCGATCAGGTAGCGGATATTGCCGATGATCGGGTAGTTGCGGCGCACCGCATGGTGGCTCTGCAGCAGGTCATTGAAGCCGACCAGGCTGAGCACCCCGGCCAGGATAATCAGCCCCTGGCCCCAGAGGCTGGCGGGCCAGAACAGCAGGCCGAACAAGGTCAGGGCAAGGCAGAGGGTCAGGGTCGCGTAGCGACTCAACAGCGATATTTTCATGATCGTTCCTTGGGCAAATCGCAAGACAGGGGTTCAGGCGGGCAAGCAGGGCGGGCTCAGTCCGAGTTGCGGATCTGTTGGTAGCGCTCCTGCAGCTCCTGGCGCTGTTGTTTGCGCAGCAGGCCCTGGGCGTAGCGGCGTTTCTCGATGGCGGTTTCCGGCACGAAGGCGCGCACCGGGTGCGGGCGCCCATCGGGATCGACGGCGACCATGGTGAAGTAGCAACTGTTGGTGTGGCGCACCGTGCGCTCGTGGATGTTCTCGGTCATCACCTTGACCCCGACCTCCATCGAAGTGCGCCCGGTGTAATTGACCGAAGCCAGGAAGGTCACCAGTTCGCCGACGTGGATCGGCTCCTTGAAGATCACCTGATCCACCGACAGCGTGACCACATAACGCCCGGCATAGCGCTTGGCGCAGGCGAAGGCCACCTCGTCGAGCAGCTTCAGCAGGGCGCCGCCATGCACGTTGCCGGAGAAATTGGCTTTGTCGGGCGTCATGAGCACGCTCATGCTCAGTTGATAACTGCCTGGTTCCATGGGTGACCTCATCAGGGGAGTCGAGGCTGTCCGTTGGCTCGCAATGGCCGGCCTAGGGCCTGCGGACAGCTTTTGGCTGGAGGTCGGAAGGGTAATCAGAAGTGTTGATAGTTAGCTAGCTATCATTTGAAATGAGCTGTTGCGGGGATTGCAATAATACGTGGGGAAGGGGAGATACCTGATCCACGATTTGAACGAGAGGGGCGCTACGGTAGCGACTGTTTCTTTGCATGACACCGACCCTGTAGGAGCGAGATTGCTCGCGCTGCCGTTTTTTGGACGGTGTCATGGGTAGCCAAAAAAATTGAATGCAGGGTCAATAATGATAGCGACGGATTGCTTGCTCAAGACGGAAGTCCGTCTTCGGAGGATTGTCCACGAGCCGCGCAACAATGAAGAGCTTATCGACATCATCGACCATGTGTCGCATGTAACAGTTGACCATTCGATAGCGTTCTATGGCGAAATAGGTGTTCATGATTTTGATTTTTTCGTCCATATCACCGTCATCACCTACGTTGCCACTACCTGGCCCGAAAACATTGTGGCTTTCAAACAGTAGGTAGCCACCCGGCTTTAGAAACGACACCAGGCGCTTCATGTAGTTTTCAAACCCCATATTGAGGTTGCCATCAATGGTGTGATGATTGGAAAACGACAGCACCACATCAAATTTTTTATCTGTGGCAAATACCGAAAAATCGCTTTCTATAAACTCTATATTGTCGCGCTTCAAATAACGCGCGGTATCCTTCGCCACTTTATTGAGAAAAGGGTTGAGTTCGACGGCTGTCACGGATTTCGCCAGTCGCGAACAATATACTGAGACAAAACCGCAGTTGCTGCCGATGTCCAGTACGTCAGCGCCCTTCAATTCTTCATCAATGGCGTATTGCTTGAAGCGAAAACCCGTAGGCTTCAGGCCTGTGATTCCCAGTTCTTCCAAGCCCTGATAGAAATATCCCTGGCTGTATTGTTGCTTCTTTGGCCAGTTCTTCTGCTGCTCCTTCAAATGCCCTCGCAAACGCTTCTGGATGAAAAGCGTGCCTTTGAAGAGCCCCTTCCAGAAATCAAAAAATGAAAGTCTGATGCTGTATGGAATTTCCATTGATAACCCTGAAATAAGACGTCGATGCTGGTGGTTCTTGCATGCTATCGGCCGCAGGTGGGTTCACATTAGGCGTGCAACCTGAACAAAAGCGTGGTCATCACGACCAACCTCAGCTTCTCGGAATGATCGAGCGTATTTGGCGATGCCAAGATGATCACGGCGTTGCTGGATCGGCTGACACACCACTGCCACATCGTCGAAACGGGCAACGAGTCCGCCTGCAACACAGCAGCTTGGTCGCCCAGACAAAGATCAAATCAGGTGAACGAAAGCGCAAGGACGATGACGGTACCGAGGACGATGAGCCGTTTTGATCTGCACCGAAAATACCTGCCGCATGCCTACTTGCGGTGGGTCAGTTTTCAATCAGCGTCGACACATATCCATTCCTGCGGTCACGGCGGCTTATGGTTTCGCCCTTACGGCGGGGGACACTGTTATCTGGTTTCTGGTGCAGTTCATCAACATGGGTAACAGAACAGTTCAATCACATAGGTGACAGGTTTTAACTGATGCTTGAGGTGATCACTGCTTCTGTAGGAGCGAGGCTTGCCCGCGATGGCGGTGGTGGCTTCGCTGGTGATGTTGGACGGGGTACATATCCATTCCTGCGGTCACGGCTGCTGGCGGTTCCGCCCTTACGGCGGGTCACTTTTTTTCAAACGCCGGAATGCCGGCCCAGCAAAAAGTAACCAAAAAACGCTTGCCCCTGCGTACGGCCCTCGCTGCGCTCGGGTTCCCTCGTTCCGGCGTCCATCAGGGGGCATCGACTCCGGTCGGCTTCGCTTCGACCTCCATACGATGTCCTCGACTGCGTCGAGGGGCGCTGCGCGCCAATCCCCTGATGAACACCTCCACTCGGCCTCCCGATGGGGCGGGTGGATCAAGAGCTAGATCAAAAGCCAAAGCCAAAGCCAAAGCACAGCAAGAGCAAAGGCTAAGGCGGTTCGGTTAAGGCTCTGGCAGCTCCATCGCCCGTTGTTCTGCCACGTGCAACACATCGCATCCGTCCTGCAACAACAAGGTTGCCACGCTGGAGAAGCGCATCAGGTCGAGGTCGTCGGCGTTGCGGCTGGTCATGCCGGACACGCTGTCCAGCATGTCGCGGGCAGCGCGGATGCGCAGGCCGGCGTAGATCAGCAGGTCAAGCAAGGGGGCTTGAGAGTTGATAAGGGCGACGGGGTGGTCGGTGGTGTTGGAGGAGGTGAGGGGTTGAAAATCCATAACGGTGACGCTCCATGAAGGAATTTTAGGGTTTGCTCATGGAGATTCGGACGGCCAAATCCGGTCGCAGCGTTGGGAGCGACGAAACGGAATATAGGAGGCGTATAGCGGGGTAACAAGCCTGAAAGGCATGTTTACACCAGATACAGAAACGCCTTACACGAGCCGTCATTAATGGCTGAATAAATGGGGGGAGCAGCATTTGTTTCAGGCCTGTTCTCTATCTTCTTGGTTCCAGATGTGTTGCCTATCCTCTGTTATCCCTCTCTTTCCCATGGCACACTCTTCGTGAATTTTCCGTTGTTGTATATTTTTGTCCGTTATAGCGGAATAAGTTTCTCCTGGAATTACGCGAAGTGCCTTTTTAGGAACGGCTTATTCTGCTCAACCTTTCCTTTACTTAGGAGAACACCTCATGAGCATCACTCGCTACGGCACCGGCAGCACCGCCGGTGGTGGCCAGCCTCGTCCTTTCGCCCGTGCCGTTGAGGCCGATGGCTGGTTGTATGTGTCCGGCCAGGTGCCGGCACTGGATGGCGAAATTATTCATGGTGGCATCGTTGAGCAGACGCATCAGACGATGCGCAATGTGGTGGCGATTCTGGAGGAGGCGGGGTACGGCCTGGAGGATGTGGTGCGGGTTGGGGTGTGGCTGGAGGATCCGCGGGATTTCTGGAGTTTCAACAAGGTGTTCGGGGAGTATTTCAAGCCGGAGCATGCGCCGGCGCGGGCTTGTGTGCAGGCCAGCATGATGGTGGATTGCAAGGTTGAGATTGATTGTGTGGCGTACAAGAAGAAGGGCTGATGTGCGGCGTTTTGTAGCCGCCTGTAGCCGCTGCCGAGCCCCAGCGAGGCTGCGATAAGGTCCGCAGGACCTTCAACGATCTCAAGACCGCGCGCCCGCTTCGCGGTCGATCGCAGCCTCGCCATGGCTCGGCAGCGGCTACAGGGCTAGGGGCAATGCCGGGGTTTTGGGCGCGCCGGGAATTTCGTGATTTGTAGGAAATGGCACTGATATGACCGAAGACACCATCAAGCGTCGGGCCAAGGGGTTGGACCGGGCGTTCGATATTCTCGATTTCCTCAAGGAGATCGGCCAGCCGTTGCGGCCCCACGATATCGCCAAGGGCATCGGCAGCCCCAAGTCCACGGTGTACGAGCTGGTGGCGTCCTTGCTGGAGCGGCGGATTCTCGAGCCGGTGGGCCAGGACGGGCATGTGTACCTGGGCCGGCAGTTGTACTTCCTGGGGCAGGCCCATCTGCGCCATTTCGATCTGACCCGCGAGGCCGACTCGGCCTTGCAGGAGATCGTCAGCCAGACCCGCGAGACCGCGCAGATGTGCCTGCTCAACGGGCGCAAATACACGGTGGCGCTGATGAAGGAGGGCGAGCGGCATTTTCGCATTTCCTCGAATATCGGCGAGAACGCGCCGATTCCCTGGACCGCTTCCGGGCGGCTGTTGCTGGGGCATTTGAGCGATGAGCAGATCGTCGAGTTGATCGACGAGCGCGACTTCATTCTTCCCGACGGGGAACGCCTGCCTTTGGCGACGTTCCTGAAGGAAATCCGCCAGGCCACGGAGGACGGTTTTTTCTCCTTCGACAGCGTGGCCGACACCTTTACCCATTGCTTCGCCGCCCCGGTACGGGACGAGCGCGGGGTGTGCATCTGCACCCTGTGCATCGTCGCGCCACGGGCCGATGCCCAGAACAATTACGCCGACTACCGCCGGGTGCTGATTGACAGCGCGAATCGCCTGGCCCGTCGCATCAACGACTAGCGTCAGCCCCAATGGCTGCACTGTAAGGAGTTCGAATATGTCTTCTGTCTTGACCAACGCAGCGGTGGAAAAGGGCGCGGCCCAACCCGGTGTCAGCCTGGTGCGCGATGTCAGCCTGCCGGCCCTGGTGCTGCACCGCGCGGCGCTGGAACACAACATCCGCTGGATGCAGAAGTTCGTCAGCGACAGCGGCGCCGAGCTGGCGCCCCACGGCAAGACCAGCATGACCCCGGCGCTGTTCCGTCGGCAACTGGAGGCGGGCGCCTGGGGCATCACCCTGGCCACCGCGGTGCAGACCCGCGCGGCCTACGCCCACGGCGTGCGCCGGGTGCTGATGGCCAACCAGCTGGTGGGCACGCCGAACATGGGGCTGATCGCCGAGCTGCTGGCCGACCCAAGCTTCGACTTCTATTGCATGGTCGATCACCCGGACAACGTCGCCGACCTCGGGCAGTTCTTCGCCGCGCGCGGGGTGCGCCTGAACGTGATGATCGAATACGGCGTGGTCGGCGGCCGTTGTGGCTGCCGCAGCGAGCAGGAAGTGCTGAAGCTGGCACAGGCGATCCAGGCGCAACCGGCCTTGGCCTTGTGCGGCATCGAGGGCTACGAAGGGGTGATCCATGGCGATCACGCGGTGAGTGGCATCCGGGAGTTCGCCGCGTCCCTGGTGCGCCTGGCGGTGCAGTTGCAGGACGACGGGTTGTTCGCCATCGACCAGCCGATCATCACTGCCTCGGGTTCGGCCTGGTATGACCTGATCGCCGAGTCCTTCGAGGCGCAGAACGCCCAGGGGCGTTTCCTCAGCGTGCTGCGACCCGGTAGTTATGTGGCTCACGACCACGGCATCTATAAAGAGGCGCAGTGTTGCGTGCTCGACCGTCGCAGTGACCTGCACGAAGGCCTGCGCCCGGCGCTGGAGGTCTGGGCCCATGTGCAGTCCCTGCCGGAGCCGGGGTTTGCGGTGATCGCCCTGGGCAAGCGCGACGTGGCTTATGACGCCGGCTTGCCGGTGCCGTTGTTGCGTTACAAGCCGGGTGTGCTGCCGGCCAAGGGCGATGATGTCAGCGCCTGCAAGGTCACGGCGGTGATGGACCAGCATGCGTTCATGACGGTGGCGCCGGGGGTTGAGCTGCGGGTGGGGGACATTATTGCTTTTGGTACTTCGCACCCGTGTCTGACCTTTGATAAGTGGCGCACCGGGTTGTTGGTGGATGAGCGGCTGGATGTGCTGGAGAGCATGGAGACCTGTTTCTAGGGTGGGTCTGGCACCTGTTGCGCAGGTGATCGCGGGCAATCGAGCGTCGACCGGCCGCTCCTACAGAAGCACGCACAGTCTCTGTAGGAGCGAGGCTTGCCCGCGATGACGTCCTCCCCAACAACAAAAATATCCGCCAGAGATGCCTCCATCATGAACACCTTCAACACCGGGAAACGCATCGCCCTGATCGGCGAATGCATGATCGAACTGCAACACCGCGCCGACGGCAGCCTGCAACAGAGCTTCGGCGGCGACACCCTGAACACCGCCGTGTACCTGGCTCGCGAACTGGGCGAGGGCGCCTGTGTCGACTATGTCACCGCCCTGGGTGACGACAGTTTCAGCGATGCGATGTGCCAGAGCTGGGCCGAGGAAGGCATCGGCCTGGGCATGGTCCAGCGCCTGCCGGGGCGTTTGCCCGGGTTGTATTGCATCCAGACCGACGCCAAGGGCGAGCGGCGCTTTCTGTACTGGCGCAACGAAGCGGCGGTGCGCGACTGCTTCACCACCCCCGCGGCCGAGCCGATTTTGGCGGCGCTGCCGGCCTACGATGTGCTGTATTTCAGCGGCATCACCCTGGCGGTGCTGGGCGAGCAAGGGCGCAAGAAGCTGATCGAGACCTTGATCGAGGCGCGCCGACGTGGGGCGCAGATCGTTTTCGACAATAACTATCGGCCACGGCTCTGGGCTTCGGTGGAGCAGGCGCAGGCGGCTTATCGCCAGGTGCTGGTCTATGTCGATCTGGCGTTGCTGACCGTGGATGACGAGCAGGCGTTGTTCGGGTATGGCGACAGTGCGGCGGTGTTTGCCGCTTACCCGGATACCCCGGAAGTGGTGCTCAAGCGGGGCGCCGAAGCGTGCCTGATCCGCTGTGGCGGCGAGTCGTTCGAGGTGCCGGCGCAGCGGGTGGAGCAGGTGGTGGACACCACGGCGGCGGGGGATTCGTTCAGTGCGGCGTATCTGGCGTGTCGCTTGCGCGGCGGTAGCCCGCAGCAGGCGGCAGAGGCGGGGCATCACTTGGCGAGCCGGGTGATTCAGGTACCGGGGGCGTTGATTCCAAGAACCTGAGGCAACCTGTAGCCGCTGCCGAGCCTTGGCGAGGCTGCGATCGACGGCGCAGCCGGCGCAAGGGCGGTATCCGCGATCAGTCAGATAGACCGCGTCGCCAGGTTTTGCGGCCCCTGCGGTGCCGATCGCAGCCTCGCCAAGGCTCGGCAGCGGCTACAGGTATCGTGGGCTCAGTCGCGGTAGAACACCTGCACCAGGTGATAACCGAACTTGCTTTTGATCGGCCCGTGCACGGTGCGCAGGGGCTTTTTGAAGATCACCTGGTCGATGGCCCCGACCATCTGCCCCGGCCGTACTTCACCCAGGTCGCCGCCGCGTTTGCCGGAGGGGCAGGTGGAGTATTTCTTCGCCAGCACGTCGAAGGCTTCGCCCTTGGCGATGCGCTGCTTGAGCTGTTCGGCCTCTTCGGCGGTTTTCACCAGGATGTGGCGGGCTTGGGCTTTCATGGGGCGATTACCTTGGAACGGTGCGGACGGCGGCCGCGGATTATGCCTGAAATCAGCCCTGCTGGCCGATCATCTGACGAATCTTCTGGGCCAGCGCCTCGATGGAAAACGGCTTGGCGATCAGGTCCATGCCGGCGTCGAGAAAGCCCTGGCGTTCGGCGGCCTTTTCCGCGTAACCGGTCATGAACAGCACCTTGAGCTGCGGCCGCTGCTGGCGGGCGATTTCCGCCAGTTGCCGGCCGTTCATGCCCGGCAGGCCGACGTCGGTCACCAGCAGGTCGATACGCCGCTCGGACTCCAGCAACGGCAGCGCGCTCTTGGCGTCCTCGGCCTCGAAGGCGGTGTAGCCCAGCTCGCCCAGCACGTTGAGCACCAGCATGCGCACCGCCGGGTCGTCCTCCACCAGCATCACCGATTCACCGGCCACCGCGTAGGGCGCTTCGACGCTGGCCGGTGCCGGGCTGTCGGCCTGGGCACTGCTGTGCAGGCGCGGCAGGTACAGGCGCACGCAGGTGCCCTGGCCCGGCTCGCTGCTGATGGTCAGGTGGCCGCCGGATTGCTGGGCGAAGCCGTAGATCATCGACAGCCCCAGGCCCGTGCCCTGGCCGATGGGCTTGGTGGTGAAGAACGGGTCGAAGGCCTTGGCCAGCACCCGCGGGGTCATGCCGGCGCCGTTGTCGCTGACGCCGAGCATCACGTAGTCGCCGGCCTTGACCGGCTCCAGGGTGCCCAGGTCGCTGCCGTTGAGGTAGCTGTTGGCGGTCTCGATGGTCAGGATGCCGCCGTCGGGCATGGCGTCGCGGGCGTTGATCACCAGGTTGAGTAGGGCGTTTTCCAACTGGCTGGCGTCGCTGTTGATCGACCAGACGTTGTCGCCCAGGTTCATCTTCAGCTCGATGTGTTCGCCCTTGGTGTGGTTGAACAGGTCGTGCAGCGAGCGCACCAGTTGGTTCGGTTCCAGTGGCCGGCGGTCCAGCGACTGGCGCCGGGAAAACGCCAACAGGCGATGGGTGAGGGCGGCCGCGCGCTTGGCCGAGGACATCGCGGCCTCGGTGAAACGGCCGATTTCGGCGCTGCGATTGTCATCGATGTAGCGCTGCATCAGCTCCAGGCTGCCGATGATGCCGGTGAGCATATTGTTGAAGTCGTGGGCGATGCCGCCGGTGAGCTGGCCCACGGCCTCCATCTTCTGCGCATGGCGCAGGGCGTTTTCGGCGCGCTCGCGCTCGAACATCTCGCTCTGCAGCCGCTGGTTGGCGGCGGCCAGCGCCTGGGTGCGCTCGGCCACCCGTTCTTCCAGGGTTTCGTTGAGGTGGCGCAGGGCTTCCTCGGTCTGTTTGCGCTCGGTCTCGTCGATCACGAAGATATAGAAACCATTGATCGCGCCGTCGGCGCCGTAGCGCGGCAGGTACTTCATCAGCGCATGCCGCGCGCGCCCGTCGCGATGCGGTGAGTTGGCTTCGAAGCTGCAGGGTTTGCCGGCCAGGGCGGCGGCGATCTTGTCGGCGCGGGTGGCGTAGATCTCGTCCCCCACCACTTCGCGGATGGTCCGGCCGTACAGCTCCTGCGGGGTCAGGCCGTACCAGTCGAGGTAGGCGCTGTTGTTCAGGCGAAAACGCTCTTCGTGGTCGACGTAGCCGATCAGCACCGGCATGGCGTTGATGATCAACTGCAACTCGGTCTGGCTCTGGCGCAGCGCCTGTTCCATCTGCTTGCGGTCGGTCAGGTCCAGGGCGGCGCCGAGGAAGCGCACCGGTCGGCCGTGGTGATCCTTGTAGCAGCGCCCGCGGGCGAAGACCCAGCGGACCTGGCCGTCGGGCTGTTGCAGGCGGTATTCCTCGGCGTACTCGGTGCCGTGGGTGATGCAGTGCTTGATGCTGCGCGCCACCATGCCGCGGTCTTCCGGGTGCACGCCCTTGAGGTATTCGCTGATGGGCAGTTGCCCGGCCAGGGTCGGGTCGATGCTGTGCAGTTGGGCGAAGTGGGCGTCGGCGATAAAGCGGTCGTCGCCGATGTCCCAGTCCCAGGTACCGACGGCGTCGGTCGCTGCCAGCGCCAGTTGCAGGCGTTCTTCGGTTTCGTGTTGGGCCTTGAGGCTGGCCGCCGAGCGTTGCTCCAGTTCCAGGGCGATGCGCCGCCGTTCGTTGGTTTCGATGCTGGTGACCAGGATCCCGGCGACTTCGCCGCTTTCGTCGCGGATCGGGCTGTAGGTCAGGTCCAGCCAGACGTCCGACTCGCGGCCGTGGCGCTGCAGGGTGAAGGGCTTTTCGCTGAAGGTGCGTACCTGGCCTTGCAGCACGGCGCTGTAGATCGGCGCGGTGAAGTCCTGGAGTTCCGGCCAGGTCAGGTGGGTCGGCTGGCCGAAGGCGCCAGGGTGCTTGTTGCCGGCCAGCAGGGCGAAACCGTCGTTGTAGATCTGCGTCAGCTGCGCGCCCCACAACAGCAGCATCGGCATCGGCGAATGAATCACGATGTCCACCGCGGTGCGCAGGCTCTGCGGCCAGTGGTCGACCGCGCCCAGCGGCGTGGCGGCCCAGTCCAGCCGGGCAATCAGAGTTTCGGCTTCGCTGCCGGAGGTGGGGGCGTTCATGTCGGGGCTGTCCTGAGCGTGCATCACGCCGGCATTGTAGCCGCTGCCGCCGGCTGCGATCGATGGCGTAGCCGGCGCAAGGGCGGTTTCCGCGATCCGGCAGGTAGAGCGCGTCGTCAGGTTTGCGGCCCCTGCGGGACCGATCGCAGCCTGCGGCAGCGGCTACAGGGGCAGCGATTTTCGCGGATGGCCCGTTTTGCGGGGGAGGTGGAGTTTGTGGCGGGCAGGTCCGGCCTCATCGCGGGCAAGCCTCGCTCCTACAGAAGCAACAAGTCTGTTTTTCTGTAGGAGCGGCGACGTTCGATTGCCCGCGATAGGGCCCTCAAGGCTCAGCTGCGCAATTCCGGGCGATCGCGAAACTGCTCCAGCGCCTCGGGGTTGGCCAGGGCGTCGGTGTTTTTTACCGGCAGGCCGTGCACCACGTTGCGCACCGCCAGTTCGACGATCTTGCCGCTGATGGTCCGTGGAATGTCGCTGACCGCGAGGATCTTCGCCGGCACATGGCGGGGCGTGGTGTTGGCGCGGATCACCTGGCGGATCTGCTCCTGCAGGGCGTCGTCCAGTTGCACGCCGTCCTGCAGGCGCACGAACAGCACCACCCGCACGTCGTTGTCCCATTGCTGACCGATGGCCAGGCTTTCCAGGACCTGTTCGAGTTTCTCCACCTGGCGGTAGATCTCCGCGGTGCCGATGCGCACGCCGCCGGGATTGAGCACGGCATCGGAGCGGCCGTGAATCAGCCAGCTGCCATGGGCCAGTTGCTCGGCGTAGTCGCCCTGGGCCCAGACCCCGGGGAACTGGCTGAAGTAGGAGGCGCGCAGTTTCTCGTGCCGCGGGTCATGCCACAGGCCGATGGGCATGGCCGGGAAATGCCGGGTGCAGACCAGTTCGCCCTTTTCGCCGATCACTGCCTGGCCCTGGTCGTTCCACACCTCGACGGCCATGCCCAGGCCCTTGCCCTGCATTTCGCCGCGGTACACCGGCAACAGCGGGTTGCCGATGATGAAGCAGGAAATGATATCGGTGCCGCCAGACATCGAGGCCAGGCACAGGTCCTGTTTGAACGCCCGGTACACGTAGTCGAAGCTCTGCGGCGACAGCGGCGAGCCGGTGCTGAGCAGGGTCTTGAGGCTGGCCAGGGAGTGGCTGCTGCGTGGCTCGATGCCGGCCTTTTCCAGGGCCACCAGGTACTTGGGGCTGGTGCCGAAAACACTGATGCCTTCCTGGTCGATCAGGTCGATCAAGTGTTCGGGCGCCGGGTGGAACGGCGAGCCGTCGTACATTAGCACCGTGGCGCCCACCGCCAGGGCGGAGACCAGCCAGTTCCACATCATCCAGCCGCAGGTGGTGTAGTAGAACAGCACTTCGCCGGCGTGCAGGTCGGTGTGCAGGCCGTGCTCCTTGAGGTGCTGCAACAGCACGCCGCCGGTGCTGTGGATGATGCACTTGGGCACGCCGGTGGTGCCGCTGGAATAGAGGATGTACAGCGGGTGGGTGAAGGGCACGGCGACGAACTGGGGCTCGCCGCCGGGGCGGTAGAAGTCGTCCCACAGCGCGACCCTGGCCGAGGTGCGGAAGTCTTCGGCGCGGGTTTCGGGCCGCGCATACGGCACGATGATCAGCTGTTGCAGGGACGGCAGGCGTTCGAGGATTTCGTTGACCTTGGCCGTCTGGTCGATCTGTTTGCCGGCGTAGCGGTAGCCGGCGCAGGTGATCAGCACCTTGGGTTCGATCTGGCCGAAGCGGTCGATCACCCCCTGGGTGCCGAAGTCCGGCGAGGAGCTGGACCAGACGGCGCCGAGGCTGGTGGTGGCGAGCATGGCCACCAGGGTCTGCCAGGTGTTGGGCATGCAGGCGGCGACCCGGTCGCCGAGGCCGACGCCGGCAGCCCGCAGGCTCTGTTGCAGGCCGGCGACATGGGCCGCCAGCTGGTTGTAGGTCAGCTGTTCGCGCTGGCCGTTCTCGTTGATCGCCACCACCGCGACACCGTCGTCACGGCGCTTGAGCAGGTGCTCGGCGAAGTTCAGGGTGGCGTCGGGAAACCACTGGGCGGCGGGCATGCTGCTGCCTTCGATCAGCACCGCGCTGGGGGGCGCATGGAACTCGACGTCGAAGAAGTCGACGATGGCCTGCCAGAAGGCTTCGCGCTGCTCGATGCTCCATTGGTGCAGGGCGGGGTAGTCATCGATGTCCAGGTCGTAACGGTGATTGATCAAGCGCCGGAAGGCTTCCATGCGGGTCTTGCTGATGCGCTCGGCACTGGGTTGCCAGAGTAATTCGGACATGGGTGGCCTCTTTTTTTGGTGCACACACACACAAAGCTGTTCCAACTCTACCCGTAGCCGCTGCCGCAGGCTGCGATCGACCGGAACGGTCGTGGCGATATCACTGGCGCTGAAAGACCCTTCGGGTCTTATCGCAGCCTGCGGCAGCGGCTACAACGGCTTATTGCGCCAGCCAGCCGCCGTCGATATTCCACGCCGCGCCACGCACCTGGCTGCCGGCCTCACTGCACAAGAATAGGACCAACTCGCCCAGCTGCGAAGGCGTGACGAACTCCAGGGACGGCTGTTTTTCCGCCAGCAGGTCGTGCTGCGCCTGTTGCGGGTCGACACCGGCCGCAGCGCGGTCGTCGATCTGTTTCTGCACCAGCGGGGTCAGGACCCAGCCCGGGCAGATGGCGTTGCAGGTGACGTTGCTGGTGGCGGTCTCCAGGCCGACCACCTTGGTCAGGCCGATCACCCCGTGCTTGGCCGCCACATAGGCAGCCTTGCCCACCGAACCGACCTGGCCATGCACCGAGGCGATGTTGACGATCCGCCCCCAGCCCTTGGCGCGCATGCCCGGCAGGCTCAGGCGGGTGCTGTGGAACACCGACGACAGGTTGATGGCGATGATCGAGTCCCAGCGCTCCACCGGGAATTCCTCCACCGCCGCCACATGCTGGATGCCGGCGTTGTTGACCAGGATGTCGACGCCGCCGAACTCGCGCTCGGCGTAGGCGAGCATGTCGGCGATCTGCGCCGGGTCGCTGACGTCGGCCGGGTGATGGCCGACCTTGCCGCCGCTGTCCTTATTGAGGCGCGCGACTTCGGCGATCACCGTCGAGGCATCGCCGAAGCCGTTGAGGATCAGGTTGGCGCCGGCCTTGGCCAGGCTCAGGGCTATCCCCAGGCCAATGCCGCTGGTGGAGCCGGTGACGAGGGCGGTCTTGCCCGCAAGATTGCTCATGAATACCTCACACAATGCCGGTGGCGTAGAAAGTGGCGATCACGACGAAGACGGCCAGGGTCTTGATCAGCGTAATGCAGAAAATGTCCTTGTAGGCTTGGCGGTGGGTCAGCCCGGTGACCGCCAGCAGGGTGATCACCGCGCCGTTGTGCGGCAGGGTGTCCATGCCACCGCTGGCCATGGCGGCCACGCGGTGCAGCACTTCCAGGGGGATGTTGGCGGCGTGGGCGGCGCTGATGAAAGTCTCCGACATGGCCGCCAGGGCGATGCTCATGCCGCCCGAGGCGGAGCCGGTGATGCCGGCCAGCAGGGTCACGGTGATGGCTTCGTTGACCAGCGGGTTGGGGATGCTTTTCAGCCAGTCCGACAGCACCAGGAAGCCCGGCAGGGAAGCGATTACCGCGCCGAAGCCGTATTCCGAAGCGGTGTTCATCGCCGCCAGCAGGGCACCGCTGACCGCGCTCTTGCTGCCCTCGGCGAGCTTGCCGCGAATGGCCGAGAAGCCGAACACCAGGACCATGATGATGCCCACCAGCAAGGCGGCCTGGACCGCCCAGATGGCGGTGAGCTTGGCGACGTCGGTCTGCACCGGGGCGGCCATGCCGGCCAGGGCCAGGCTGTGGGTCTTGCCGTACCACAGGGGAATCCAGTGGGTGAACAGCAGGTTCATCAGGCCCACCAGCAACAGCGGCGACAGGGCGATCCAGGGGTTGGGCAGCTGGATGTCGGCGGCGGTTTCCGGCTCGTTGCGCAGGTCGCTGCCGTAGCCTTCACCGGCGTTGTGCGCCTTGTTGCGCTGGCGCTGCAGGAACAGCATGCCGGCGCAGAACACGAAAATGGTGCCGATCACCCCCAGCCAGGGCGCGGCCCAGGCGGTGGTGTTGAAGAAGGTGCTGGGGATGATGTTCTGGATCTGCGGGGTGCCGGGCAGGGCATCCATGGTGAAGGAGAACGCGCCGAGGGCGATGGTCGCCGGGATCAGGCGCTTGGGGATATTGCTCTGGCGGAACATCTCCGCGGCGAACGGATAGACCGCGAACACCACCACGAACAGCGAGACGCCGCCGTAGGTCAGCAGGGCGCAGACCAGCACGATCACCAGCATCGCCTGGCGGGTGCCGAGCAGGCGGATGGCCGCCGCGACGATGGAACGGGAGAAGCCCGACAGCTCGATCAGCTTGCCGAACACCGCGCCGAGCAGGAACACCGGGAAGTAGAGCTTGATGAAGCCGACCATCTTCTCCATGAACACGCCGGTGAAGGCCGGTGCCACGGCGGACGGGTCGGTGAGCAGGACGGCGCCGAGGGCGGCGATGGGGGCAAAGAGGATAACGCTGTAGCCACGGTAAGCAGCCAACATCAGCAGCGCGAGGGCTGCTAGGGCAATGATCACACTCATGGTGTGTCTCTCCAGGATTGTTATTTTTGTAGGGTGTTGCGGGTGTGGGAGGGGCTATAGCGAGTTTTGTGCCAGATGGTTAAGTGATTGATAAATAAGGATATTTGTATGATTTTTGAGAGAGTGAGTGATGTTGTGTCTCTGTTTTGAGATTTTTGGTGGCTGAAAGGGCGTCATCGCGGGCAAGAACTGGGCGTCCCCCCTGCTCCTACAGAAGCAGGTAGGCTCTGTAGGAGCGAGGCTTGCCCGCGATCAGCGTGTAGCGCTGGCTCTTTCTCTGTATGGAGATGCATGTCTCTTTATTGAGACTCTTCGATCCCCAGCGCCGCCATCTTCTTGTACAGGGTCGAGCGCCCCAGCCCCAGGCGCGCCGCGGCTTCCACCACCTTGCCGCCACAGTGCGCCAGGGCCGCCTCGATCACCTGGCGGTCGAAACGCTCACGCGCGGCGGCGAAGGTTTCGTTGGCTTGCACCTCGGCGGCCTGGGCGCTGGCCGCGCGTGGCACCGGGCTGAAGGTGCCGATGGCCGCGCGCAGGTCGCCGGCATTGAGCATCAGGTCGTCGCTGAGCAGGGCGGCGCGTTCCAGGACGTTGCGCAGTTCGCGGATATTGCCGGGCCAGGCGTGCTGGCCGAGCAGGGCCAGGGCATCGGGGGTCAGTTCGTGCTGGCTGCGCAGTTCTTCGAGGATGGCTTCGCTGAGGGCCGGCAGGTCGTCCAGGCGTTCGCGCAGCGGCGGCACCTGGATCGGCAGCACATTGAGGCGGTAGTACAGGTCGGCGCGGAACTCGCCGCGCTTGATCGCCGCTTCCAGGTCGGTAGAGGTGGCGGCGATCACCCGCACGTCGCTCTGGATCACCTCGTTGGAGCCCACCGGCTCGAACTCTTTCTCTTGCAGCACCCGCAGCAGCTTGCTTTGCAGGGGCAGGGGCATGTCGCCGATCTCGTCGAGAAACAGCGTGCCGCCCTGGGCGATCTGCAGCTTGCCGGCGCGGCCCTTGCGGTCGGCGCCGGTGAAGGCGCCGGGGGCGGTGCCGAAGAACTCGGCCTCCAGCAGGGTTTCCGGAATCGCCGCGCTGTTGATGCTGACAAAGGCCTTGTGCGCCCGTGGCGACGCGGCGTGGATGGCCTGGGCCAGCAGCTCTTTGCCGGTGCCGGTCTCGCCTTGCAGCAGCACCGGCGAGTCGGCGCTGGCGCTGCGCCGGGCGCGGCGTTTGACTTCCAGGCTGGCGGCGCTGGTGCCGATGAAGTGGGCGAAGTTGTATTTGGTCTGCCGGGCCCGCAGCAGCGAGCGGGTCGAGGCCAGTTCTTCCTGCATGCTCAGGTAGCGCTTGAGCATCGGCGACAGGCTGCGCAGCTCGTCGAACAGGGCAAAGCCGATGGCGCCGATCACCGCCCCGGCATCGTCGTGGATCGGCAGGCGCATCACCACCAACGGGTCCTTGGGGGTGTCCTGCATGTCCAGCAGGATCGGCCGCCCGGTGCGCACCACTTCGCGCAGCAGGCTGCCGGGGATCACGCTTTCGCAGGCCTTGCCGATGGCGAACGCCGCCGACTCCAGGCCGAAGCGCCGGGCGTAGCGCTCGTTCATCCAGACGATATTGGCGTCGCGGTCGACGATCACCGTGCCTTCGCTGGATTGCTCGATGATCTCGAACAGCGAACGGATCGCCAGTTGGCGAACCCGCTGGTAATCCTTGAGGCTTTCGGTGTCGTTCATGGGGAAGGTCCTGAAGGGAGCGCGGCGCCGATTATGCCGGGAATCTTCACGGCTGGCTCTTGCCTTGTAGCCGCTGCCGCAGGCTGCGATAAGGGCCGGAGGACCTTCAGCGATCTTGAGTACGCCACGACCGTTCCGGTCGATCGCAGCCTGCGGCAGCGGCTACAGGGTTAGCGTCTGTAGGAGCAGGGGGGACGCCCAGTCCTTGCCCGCGATTCAGGCGCTGCGGTATTGCAGGCACACCGCGTAGAGCCTATCGCGGGCAAGCCTCGCTCCTACAGGGGAATGCGGATTCAGGCCGGGTGGGCGGCGGCCAGCAGTTCCTGGGTGTAGGGATGCTGCGGCGCTTCGAACACTTCGTGGCTGGGGCCGCGTTCGACCACCTTGCCGTCCTTGATCACGATCATGTCGTGGGCCAGGGCGCGGACCACGGCCAGGTCGTGGCTGATGAACAGGTAGGTCAGGCCATGCCGCTCCTGGAGCTGGCGCAACAACGCCACCACCTGCTTCTGCACCGTGCGGTCGAGGGCCGAGGTCGGTTCGTCCAGCAGGATCAGCGCCGGCTTGAGCACCAGGGCGCGGGCGATGGCGATGCGCTGGCGCTGACCGCCGGAGAACTCGTGGGGGTAGCGATGGCGGCTGGCCGGGTCCAGGCCGACTTCTTCCAACGCCTGGATCACCTGTTGCTCGCACTGCTGGGCGGTGGACTGGCTGTGCACTTCCAGGCCTTCGCTGATGATCTGTTGCACCGACATCCGTGGGCTGAGGCTGCCGAACGGGTCCTGGAACACCACCTGCATCTGCTTGCGCCACGGCCGCAGCTGCTTCTGGTTGAGGCCGTCGAGGGCCTCGCCCTGGAAGCGGATGCTGCCTTCGGAATCCAGCAAACGCAGGATCGCCTGGCCGAGGGTCGACTTGCCCGATCCAGACTCGCCGACAATGCCCAGGGTCTTGCCCCGTTGCAGGCTCAGGCTGATGCCGTCCACCGCCCGCAGGTATTGCTTGCGCCGGAACAGCCCGCCGCCGATCTGGAACTGCACATTGAGGTCGTCCACCTGCAGCACCACTTCGCGCTCGTCCCGGGGCAGGGCTTCGCCTTCCGGCTCGGCATTGAGCAACACGCGGCTGTAGGGATGCTGCGGCGCGCTGAACAGGGTTTCGCAGGCTGCCTGCTCGACGATCTGCCCGGCCTTCATCACACAGACGCGCTGGGCGATGCTGCGCACCAGGTTGAGGTCGTGGCTGATCAGCAGCAGCGACATGCCCAGGCGCTGTTGCAGGGATTTGAGCAGCAGCAGGATCTTGCGCTGCACCGTCACGTCGAGGGCGGTGGTCGGTTCGTCGGCGATCAGCAGCTCCGGTTCGCAGGCCAGGGCCATGGCGATCATCACCCGCTGGCGCTGGCCGCCGGAGAGCTGGTGCGGATAGGCCTTGAGCCGTTCCTCGGGTTTCTGGATGCCCACCAGGTGTAGCAACTCGAGGATCCGCGCCTGGGCCGCCTTGCCGCCCAGGCCCTTGTGCAGCAGCAGGGTTTCGCCGATCTGCTTTTCGATGCTGTGCAGCGGGTTCAGCGAGGTCATCGGTTCCTGGAAGATCATGGCGATGCGGTCGCCGCGCAGTTTCTGCAAGGTCCGCGTATCGGCGCCGAGCAGCTCCTGGCCGCGGTAGCGGATGCTGCCGCTGCTCTGGGTGTCGCAGTCGGGCAGCAGTTGCAGGATCGAATGGGCGGTCACCGACTTGCCCGACCCCGACTCGCCGACCAGGGCCAGGCACTCGCCGGGGCGAATGTCCAGGCACAGGTCGCGCACCACCTTCTGGTCGCCGAAGGCGACGTTGAGGTTGCGGATTTCAATCAGGTTGTCAGTCATTTCAGTATCCGCCTGGTTCAATAACGTGGCTCAGGAACATGGCTCAAGAACGTGGATCGAAGGCATCGCGCAACGCCTCGCCGATAAACACCAGCAGCGAGAGGATCAGCGCCAGGGTGAAAAATGCCGTCAGGCCCAGCCAGGGCGCCTGCAGGTTCTGCTTGCCCTGGCCGATCAACTCGCCCAGGGACGCGCTGCCGGCGGGCATGCCGAAGCCGAGGAAATCCAGGGCGGTGAGGGTGGAAATCGCCCCGGTGAGAATGAACGGCAGGTAGCTCAGGGTGGCGTTCATCGCATTGGGCAGGATGTGCCGCACGATCACCTTGCGGTCGTTGAGGCCCAGGGCGCGGGCGGCCTTGACGTATTCCAGGTTGCGCCCACGCAGGAACTCGGCGCGTACCACGTCCACCAGGGCCAGCCAGGAGAACAGCGCCATGATCCCCAGCAGCCACCAGAAGTTCGGCTCGACGAAACCGGACAGGATGATCAGCAGGTACAGCACCGGCAGCCCCGACCAGACCTCCAGCAGGCGCTGGCCCAGCAGGTCGACCCAGCCGCCGTAATAGCCTTGCAGGGCGCCGGCGGCGATGCCGATCAGGGCGCTGATAAAGGTCAGGGCCAGGGCGAACAGGATCGATACCCGGGCGCCGTAGATCACCCGGGCCAGCACATCCCGTGCCTGGTCGTCGGTGCCCAGCCAGTTGACCGCGGTCGGCGGGCTCGGCGCCGGGCGGCTGAGGTCGTAGTTGGGCGTGTCTTCGCTGAACGGGATCGGCGGGAACAGCAACCAGCCGCCGTCCTGGCGGATCAGCTGCTGCACGTAGTCGCTGCGGTAGTCGGCCTGGAACGGCAGCTGGCCGCCGAACTCCTGCTCGGTGTAGCGCTTGAACACCGGGAAATACAGCGAGCCCTGGTAGCTGACCACCAAGGGTTTGTCGTTGGCGATCAGCTCGCCGCCGAGGGTGAGGAGGAACAGGCCGACAAACAGCCACAGCGACCACCAGCCGCGGCGGTTTTTCTTGAAGCGGTCCAAGCGCCGGCGCGCCAGCGGGGAGAGCTTGAGCATCAGGCGTTCCTCGCGGCGAAGTCGATACGCGGGTCGACCAGGGTGTAGCAGAGATCGCCGATGAGTTTTATCAGCAGGCCGAACAGGGTGAAGATGAACAGCGAGCCGAACACCACCGGATAGTCCCGCGACACCGCGGCCTCGTAGCTCATGCGCCCGAGGCCGTCGAGGGAGAAGATCACCTCGATCAGCAGGGAGCCGGCGAAGAACACGCTGATAAAGGCCTGGGGAATGCCCGAGACCACCAGCAGCATGGCGTTGCGGAACACATGGCCGTAGAGCACCCGGCGTTCGCTCAGGCCCTTGGCCCGCGCGGTGACCACGTACTGGCGGGTGATCTCGTTGAGGAACGAGTTCTTGGTGAGGATGGTCAGGGTGGCGAAGCCGCCGATCACCAGGGAGGTCACCGGCAGCACCAGGTGCCAGAAGTAGTCGACGACCTTGCCCAGGGTGCTCAGTTGCTCGAAGTTCTCCGAGACCAGCCCGCGCACCGGGAACCAGTTCAGCGAGGTGCCGCCGGCGAACATCACGATCAGGAACATGGCGAACAGGAAGGCCGGCATGGCGTAGCCGATGATGATCGCGGTGCTGCTCCAGATATCGAAATGGCTGCCGTGGTGCACCGCCTTGCGGATCCCCAGGGGGATCGACACCAGGTAGGTGATCAGCGTCGCCCAGAGCCCGAGGGAGATGGTCACCGGCATCTTCTGCAGGATCAGCTCGGTGACCGTGGCGCCGCGGAAGAAGCTCTTGCCGAAGTCCAGCTGCGCGTAGCTTTTGAGCATCAGCCACAGGCGTTCGTGGGCCGGCTTGTCGAAGCCGTACTGTTTCTCGATGTCCTTGATCAACTGCGGGTCGAGGCCACGGCTGGCCCGCGAGTTGCCGCTGACGCCGTCGCTCGAGCCGCCGAGGTTGCCGCCACCGCCTATGCCTTGCAGGCGGGCGATGGCCTGTTCCACCGGGCCGCCGGGGGCGGCCTGGACGATGGCGAAGTTGACCAGCAGGATGATCAGCAGGGTCGGGATGATCAGCAGCAGGCGCCGCAGGATATACGCCAGCATCAGTGCGGCCCTCCGGGCTTGCCGCGCTGGACGCGCTCGGCCGCCATTTGCTCGTTGGTCAGGGGCGTGCGGCTCATTTCCCACCAGCTTTCGATGGCTTCGTCATTGCTGGCGGGAATGGCCGGCATGCCGAAGCGGTTCCACCACACGGTGGAGGTGCCCGGCGGGTAGTAGTTGGGGATCCAGTAGTAGTTCCATTGCAGCACCCGGTCCAGGGCGTGGGCGTAGCGCAGCATCTGCGGCTGGCTGGTGGCCTTGACCAGGCCGCTGATCAGGCTGTCCACCGCCGGGTTCTTCAGCACCATCAGGTTGCTCGAGCCGGGATCGTTGGCCGCCGCCGAACCGAAGTAGTTATACAGCTCCAGCCCCGGCGAGGTGGTCACCGGGTAGCCGGTGACGATCATGTCGTAGTCGCGGGCCATCAGCCGGTTGACGTACTGCGAGGCGTCGATGCGGCGGATTTCCAGGGTGATGCCGATCTGCGCCAGGTTGCGCTTGTACGGCAGCAGCAGGCGCTCGATGCCATTCTGGCTGTTGAGGAAGGTGAAGCGCAACGGTTCGCCATCGGCGTTGACCAGCGTGTCGCCGTCGGGTTTCCAGCCGGCTGCTTCGAGCAGGGCCAGGGCTTGCAGTTGCTTGTCGCGGATCAGGCCGCTGCCGTCGGTTTTCGGCGCCTCGAAGACCTGGCTGAAGACTTCGTCGGGAATCTGCCCGCGCAGCGGTTCGAGGATTTTCAGCTCTTCGGCATCCGGTAGCGCCCGCGCGGCCAGGGCGCTGTTGGAGAAGAAGCTCTGCTGGCGGATGTACAGGTCGCGCATCATTTGCCGGTTGCTCCACTCGAAGTCCCAGAGCATGGCCAGGGCCTGGCGCACCCGGCGGTCCTGGAACATCGGTTTTTGCAGGTTGAACACGAAGCCCTGGGCCGGTTGCGGCGCTTCCTTGGCCAGGTGGGCCTTTTGCAGGCGGCCGTCGTCCAGGGCCGGGCTGTCGTAGCCGATGGAGAAGCCGGTGGCGGAGAACTCGCGGTTGTAGTCGTAGGCGCCGCCGCGCAGCACCTGGCGGGCGACGTCGGTGTCGCCGAAGTACTCGATGCTGAAACGGTCGAAGTTGTACAGGCCGCGGCTGACCGGCAGGTCCTTGCCCCACCAGTCGGCATCGCGGGTGAAGGTGATGCTGTTGCCGTTGTCGACCTTGCTCACCTTGTACGGGCCGCTGCCCAGGGGCGCTTCGTAACCGCCGCCGCCGGCGAAGTCGCGACTCTTCCACCAGTGCTCGGGGAGCACCGGCAGGGTCGCGATATCCAGGGGCAGGGTGCGGTTTTCATTGCTCTTGAAGTCGAAGCGGATCACCCGCGGCGACTCGACCTCGACGTCCTTGACGTCGGCGAACTGGGCGCGATAACGCAGGCTGCCCTGGGTCATCAGCAGGTTGTAGGTGTAGCGCACGTCTTCGGCGGTGATCGGCTTGCCGTCGGCAAAGCGCGCCTTGGGGTTGAGGTAGAAGCGCAGCCACAGGCCGTCGTCGGCGCGCTCCATTTTTTCCGCCACCAGGCCGTACACGGTGTAGGGCTCGTCCAGCGAGCGCTGGGCCAGGGGCGAGTAGATGTAGCCGTCGAGTTGCGAGACGCCGATGCCTTTGTCGATGTAGGGCAGCACATGGTCGAAGCGGCCGATCTCGATGGCCGAGCGGCGCATGCTTCCGCCCTTGGGCGCCCGAGGGTTGGTGTAGGCGAAGTGGCTGAAGCCGGCGGGGTATTTGGCCGGTTCGCCATAGACGGTCAAGGCGTGTTGCGGCGCGGCGTCGGCACTCGCGGTCCCCAGCAGCAGGGCCAGGGCGGTGAAGATCAGGGAGGGGAAAAGCAGGCGCATTGTCAGCCTTAAGAGCCGGGTGATCGATGACCACGATTTGTACGCTACCGGCGCGCTGCTGACCAGCGCGGGCCGTAGCCCAAACACAACGGCCCACCAAAGGGCGGGCCGTCGTTCACGCAAATCGCGACAGGATCAGTCCTGGCGGCTGGTCACTTCCAGCAGGTGATAACCGAACTGGGTCTTCACCGGGCCTTGCACGACGTTGACCGGGGCGCTGAACACCACGGTGTCGAATTCCTTGACCATCTGGCCAGGGCCGAACGAGCCGAGGTTGCCGCCGTCACGGCTGGATGGGCAGGTGGAGTTCTTCTTGGCGACTTCGGCGAAGTCGGCGCCGGCTTCGATCTCGGCTTTCAGTTCGTTGCACTTGGCTTCGCTGGCAACGAGGATGTGACGGGCAGTGGCTTTGGCCATGGGAGTTGCTCCTTTCAAGAAAGTGGTGAGCCTACCGGATTGTGTAGCCTATTTCTCGTCAAAGTTCCGTCAAGGCATTGCAGCAAAGGATGGCCGGCAGCTCCACCTGTAGCCGCTGCCGAGCCCCGGCGAGGCTGCGATCGACCGCCCGGCAGTCGCCTGGCCGGACGAGCGCGCAGCCCAGGCATGCCGCATCGTCAGGTTTACGGGGCTGCGCCCCGATCGCAGCCTGCGGCAGCGGCTATAGGCCTAGCTCTTGCCCGCGATAGAGGCGATGCGAAAGGTCAGTTACACCTCGTTATCGTTCATCGCGGGCAAGCCTCGCTCCTACAGGGGCGGATCAGGCGGAGGCCGGAATGTCTTGCCGGGCGTTGCGCAGCTGCCGGGCGGCATTGCGCAGCAGCTGCTCGGTGGCGTCCCAGCCCAGGCAACCGTCCGTCACCGAAACCCCGTAGCGCAGCGTCGGGCTCAGGGGCTGGCAACCCTCGAACAGATGGCTTTCCAGCATCACCCCGACCAGGGACGAATCGCCCTGCAGGCGCTGCTCCAGCACCTCGTCGAACACCGCCGGTTGGCGCAACGGGTCCTTGCCGCTGTTGGCATGGCTGCAATCGACCATGATCCGCGCCGGGATCTTCAGCTTCTGCAGGTCGTGCTGGATCTGGGCCACGCTCTGGCAATCGTAGTTCGGGCCGCGATGGCCGCCGCGCAGCACCAGGTGGGTGTCCGGGTTGCCCGGGGTCTGGATTACCGCCGGATGGCCCTGGCTGTCGACGCCGAAGTGGCGGTGCGGGTGCGCCGCCGAGCGCATGGCGTCGCAGGCGATGCCGACGCCGCCGTCGGTGCCGTTCTTGAAGCCCACGGACATGCCCAGGCCGCTGGCCATTTCCCGGTGGATCTGCGATTCGGTGGTGCGCGCGCCGATGGCGACCCAGCTCAGCAGGTCGTCGAAGTAGCCGGCGGCCATGGGTTGCAGCAATTCGGTGGCGATCGGCAGGCCCAGGCGGAGCATTTCGCGCATCAGTTCACGGGACAGGGTCAGGCCGCCGGCCATGTCGTCGCTGCCGTCCAGGCGCGGGTCGTAGGCCAGGCCTTTCCAGCCGACGGTGGTGCGCGGTTTTTCGACGTAGGCGCGCATCACCAGCAGCAGTTCGTCGCTGACCTCGGCGGCCAGGCTGGCGAGGTTGCTGGCGTATTCCAGGGCGGACTGGGGATCGTGGATCGAGCAGGGGCCGACGACCACCAGCAAACGGGAGTCTTCACCGTTGAGGATGGCGCGCACCGCCTGGCGATGGGCGGTGACTTGCTGGCTGAGGGCCGGGCTGAGCGGCAGTTGCTGCTTGAGTTCCAGCGAGCTGGGCAGGCGCTGGGTCAGGGTTTCGTTGGCGCAGTTGCGGGTGGACAGCGGCAGAGCGGAGACGGACGAGTTCATATTCAAGGCTTCCTGGGCAGGCGGCGGGTGGTGTCCCGCGCGCGGCCCTACTGGGGTGTTCGACAATTGGCCGGATTGGCTGTGCAGGTGTGTTTGCCACCAGTAGGTGACCGATCGGAGGCGGCAGGCTGTCCCGAACGGAGGCTGCTAAATCGCCAGGCGCAGCAGGTGTCGTAACGGTAATAAGTGGCGTAGTTCATGGTTTGAATCCTCAGTAAGTTCGGTGTGTTGCGGAAAGTCGTGGTTAAAAATCTTTGGCCCAGAAAAACAAAACCCCCGGTCGGGAGGCCGACCGGGGGTGAGATTTTCTCTGGTAGGCGACCCGTTCAAGTGGGCGCCGTTTGGGTATCAGGCGCGCCAGTGGCTAAACCAATACCCAAAATAAAAGCTCGCTGGAGCACAGGCGTTTTTCACCCAGGCAGCCGCACCGACGCGCGAGGCGCTGGCAGTGTGACGATGCAGGGAAAGGGTGAGGGACGACATGCTGTTTCTCCGTGAAGTGGGCCGAGCTTACTAGAGGCCGGGGGCGCGGTTCAATCAGAAATTCCTATTAGCTTGCCTGTCAGTGCCTATGAGTTAAGCGCTTCGAGGTTTTATGACACACTCGCCACGCCCTTATTTGTGCTCATTCAGGACCCATCATGACCCCGCTGACCCTTGCCGCCGCCCAATCGATTTCCATCGCTGGCGACCTGCCGGGCAATATCGCCCGGCACCAGGCCTTTATTCGCGTCGCGGCGGAGCAGGGCGTGCAACTGCTGGTGTTTCCCGAGCTGTCCCTGACCGGTTACGAACCGGCGCTGGCGGCCGAGCTGGCGCTATTGCCGCAGAGCCCGCTGTTGCAGCCGTTGCGCGACCTGGCCCGGGAGCTGGGGGTGACGGCGGTGGTGGGCATGCCCATCCGCCTGTCGGCCGAGGGCCCGCTGTTGATCGGCGCCCTGGTGCTGGCCGCCGATGGTTCGCTGGCGGTGTACAGCAAACAGCATCTGCATGCTGGCGAGGAGTTGGTGTTTAGCCCCGGCACGGGTGGCGCGAACCTCACATTCGCCGAGGATCAAGCCGCCCTGGCGGTGTGCGCCGATTTTTCCCAGGCCAGCCATGCGCGTGCGGCGGCGCGGTCCGGTGCCGGCATCTATGCCGCCGGCGTGCTGATCAGCGAAAAAGGCTACGCCGCGGATACTGCCCTGTTGCAGGGCTATGCCGTGGAGCACGCGATGCTGGTGCTGATGGCCAACCACGGCGGGCCGACCGGAGGCTGGGTGTCGGCCGGGCGTAGCGCGATCTGGGGCCCGGATGGCGGGCTGATCGTGGCCGCGGCAGGTACGGGCGATGAGTTGCTGATCGTCCGGCGCACCGCCGGTCACTGGAGCGGCCAGCAGTTGAAGGTCGAAGCGCCTTGAACGGTTTCCAACTGCGCCCGGCCGGCACCCCGGAGGATCTGGTTTTCGCCCGCGACCTGACCCGCAGCGCCATGCTGGGGTATTACATCCGTCACGACCTGTTGTGGCTGGACGAAGCCTTCGATGTGGCCTGGGCCGGGCGGAAGAACCTGCTGATCTGCCAGGGCGCCAGGGTGCTGGGGTTCGTCAGCCTGAGTCGCGATTCCAGGGCTTTGTATATCCGCGAGTTGCATGTGCTCGAAGCGTTTCGCGGGCAAGGCGCCGGGGCCTGGACCATCGAACAGGTGCTGGCGATGGCGCGCGGCGAACGGCGTGGGCTGCTGCGGCTGACGGTGTTCAAGGACAACCCGGCGCAGGCTCTCTATGGGCGCATGGGGCTGAAGGTGGTCGGGGAAGATGAGTGTTTTCTACGGATGGAGCGAAGCAGCACCGCGGATGCGTAGCCGCTGGTTGCTGTGCGTGGCGCGGTCGTTCCGAGCGGTGTGGCGACAGGCGGGGGTCAGGCGGGTTCCTGGTCGGGGCCCTCGGACTCGGCGAGGATGATGCCGTCTTTCATACCCAGCAATACCGCCACTTTGTGCGCCTCTCCGCGTCGTCCTTTCTTGCGTCCGGCCAATACCTGGTAGGTGGTGGCTGGGTCGACCCCGTGTTCACGGGCGAACTGTTGAACCGATTTACCTTGATGTTCAAGCCAGGCCTTGGCTTGTGCGGCAGTGCGGATACCGGGCATAGTTCAAAACCGTTCAAATTTGTTCAATGCTTGAAGGGTGTAACACCCCTAGGGGTGCATAAAAAAGGATCATACATCCAAATGAGTGGAATCGGTTCGCGGTTAAGACAGGAAAGGGAACGCCTGGGGTTGTCGCAGAAGAAATTTGGTGAAGTTGGCGGCGTGGAAGCCAATGCCCAAGGCAGATATGAAAATGGAGACCGGGTACCCAAGGCGGACTATTTGTCCCGGGTGGCGGCAAAAGGAGTCGATGTCCTTTATATAGTGACCGGCAGGCGGACCCCGACCAGGGCCGATAACCTCAGCCAGAGCGAAGAGAAGATTCTCGTCAGTTATCGGGCCTTGTACAAGGAAGATCAGGACGCGATCCGGCACCTGACCCATACCCTTGCCGAGCTTTCGGTTTCCAGCCTCATGAAAAGAAAGGTGGACGCCCGAGAGCCTTAGGGCAGGGCGTTCGCAGTGCATTAACCAACCACCGGATACCCCTGGTGAACAGGTGCTTTTTATATGGCGCTTGTCATTAGGTCAGCACGCTGCTTTTTTGCTAAGGTGTCCGGCAACCTATAAGACCAAATCGCGAGGTGTCTGCTTGATTAGGGTGCTAGTAGTCGATGACCATGATCTCGTTCGTACAGGTATTACACGAATGCTGGCTGACATCGATGGCCTGCAAGTGGTCGGCCAGGCCGAGTCAGGGGAGGAATCCCTGATCAAGGCCCGGGAATTGAAACCCGATGTGGTCCTCATGGACGTCAAGATGCCCGGGATCGGCGGTCTTGAAGCCACGCGCAAATTGTTGCGCAGTCACCCGGATATCAAAGTCGTGGCCGTCACTGTGTGTGAAGAAGATCCGTTCCCGACCCGCTTGCTGCAAGCGGGCGCGGCGGGGTATCTGACCAAGGGCGCGGGCCTCAATGAAATGGTGCAGGCCATCCGTCTGGTGTTTGCCGGCCAGCGTTACATCAGCCCGCAGATTGCCCAGCAATTGGTGTTCAAGTCATTCCAGCCGTCCAGTGAATCGCCGTTCGACGCCTTGTCGGAGCGCGAGATCCAGATTGCGCTGATGATTGTCGGCTGCCAGAAAGTGCAGATCATCTCCGACAAGCTGTGCCTGTCTCCGAAAACCGTGAATACCTACCGTTACCGTATCTTCGAGAAGCTCTCGATCAGCAGTGATGTCGAACTGACGTTGCTGGCGGTTCGCCACGGCATGGTCGATGCCAGCGCCTGACAATGAACGACCCGTTTGATCCCAGTGCTTTTCTTTCCACCTGCAGTGGCCGTCCTGGCGTGTATCGCATGTTCGATGGCGATGCACGTCTGCTCTACGTCGGTAAAGCCAAGAACCTGAAGAGCCGCCTGGCCAGCTACTTTCGCAAGACTGGCCTGGCGCCGAAGACCGCCGCCCTGGTGGGGCGTATCGCGCAGATCGAAACCACCATCACCGCCAACGAAACCGAAGCCCTGCTGCTCGAGCAGACGCTGATCAAGGAATGGCGGCCGCCGTACAACATCCTGTTGCGCGACGATAAGTCCTATCCCTATGTGTTTTTGTCGGACGGCGAGTTTCCACGTTTCAGCATCCACCGCGGGGCGAAAAAGCAGAAGGGCAAGTACTTCGGCCCGTACCCCAGCGCCGGGGCCATTCGCGAGAGCCTGAGCCTGCTGCAAAAGACCTTCATGGTCCGCCAGTGCGAGGACAGCTACTACAAGAACCGCACCCGGCCGTGCCTGCAATATCAGATCAAGCGCTGCAAGGCGCCGTGCGTCGGCCTGGTGGAGGCAGAGGTATACGCCGAAGATGTGCGCCACTCGGTGATGTTCCTCGAAGGCCGCAGCAATGCCCTGACCGATGAACTGTCGGCCGGTATGGAACAGGCGGCCAGTACCCTGGATTTCGAGAAAGCCGCCGAGCTGCGCGACCAGATTTCCCTGCTGCGGCGGGTACAGGACCAGCAGAGCATGGAAGGCGGCAGCGGCGATGTCGACGTGGTGGCGGCCTTCGTCAACCCGGGCGGCGCCTGCGTGCACCTGATCAGCGTGCGTGGCGGCCGGGTGCTGGGCAGCAAGAACTTCTTTCCCCAGGTGGGTATCGAGGAGGACGTGGCCGAGGTCATGTCGGCGTTCCTCGGCCAGTACTTTCTCAGCAGTCCGGAACGCGACCTGCCCAGCGAGCTGATCGTCAATGTGGTCCATGAAGACTTCCCGACCCTGATCACCGCGATCCAGGCCTTGCGTGGCCGTGAGCTGAGCATCAGCCACCGGGTGCGCGGCACGCGGGCGCGCTGGCAACAACTGGCGGTGACCAACGCCGAGCAGGCCCTGAGTGCGCGCCTGGCCAACCGCCAGCATGTGGCGGCACGTTTCGAGGCCCTGGCCGACGTGCTGAACCTGGACGAACCGCCGCAACGCCTGGAGTGCTACGACATCAGCCACTCCAGCGGCGAGGCGACCGTGGCCTCCTGCGTGGTATTCGGCCCGGAAGGGCCGCTGAAGTCCGATTACCGGCGCTACAACATCGAGGGCGTCACCGCCGGCGACGACTATGCGGCGATGCACCAGGCCCTGACCCGGCGCTTCAGCAAGCTCAAGGACGGCGAGGGCAAGCTGCCGGACATCCTGCTGGTGGACGGTGGCAAGGGCCAGCTGTCGATGGCCCGCGACGTGCTCAACGAGCTGGCGGTGCCCGACCTGATCCTGCTGGGGGTGGCCAAGGGCGCGACGCGCAAGGCCGGTTTCGAGACCCTCTACCTCAATGATGCCGCCCATGAGTTCACCCTCAAGGGTGACTCACCGGCGCTGCACCTGATCCAGCAGATCCGCGACGAAGCCCACCGTTTCGCAATCACCGGCCACCGCGCGCGCCGCGGCAAGACCCGCCGCACCTCGACCCTCGAAGGCGTGGCCGGCGTCGGCCCCAAGCGCCGCCGCGACCTGCTGAAGCATTTTGGTGGATTGCAGGAGCTGTCTCGCGCAAGTATCGAGGAGATAGCCAAGGCGCCGGGGATCAGTAAAAAGCTCGCTGAACTGATTTATGCGAATTTGCATAGTGAGTAGGGGAGAGTTCAGGGGCGGAAAGGGTCAGGCTCGCCCTCGCATTTCTTCAAGCGCGCAATAATGTCAGGAGCCGTTTTAGTGGTGTCAATCCTGCCTGCTGCATCAAGGTAGATGTCTATCGTTGCCCAGCGCTTCGGTGTGATGTCGATGCATTGTTGAAAACCTTTGTCCGTCCACCAAAAGAACATCATAAAGAAGTCGTCGTCAGGAAATATGTAGCCGGACTCAATGGCAGAGCCCCCATGTTTAATGTCGCCTCTATGGATTCTGTCCTGAGTGTTCCAGACATATCGGAACTCTTCCTTGCTATCCGGGGAAAAGTCGACCGATACAACCGGGGAGGCAAAATGCCAAAGTGCTATAGGGAGGATGACGAGAATCAGAAGTAGCCAGCGGTCATATCGGACCTTATGTTTCTTTGCAGACATGTACCCGGGCCCCCTTTCTCCATTCTTGAAGCGGTATTGCAAGAACCTCGTCCATGATCATCTTTGCCGTGACGCCTCCGTGGGGGTGTTGTCGATAGAGTTTAATGCCAATGCTAATGGATGTTCGATCAGGCGCATCATCCCATGCCCGCATGCCCTCGATATCTGCTGAGCGATGTGGGCCGGGTAGTTCCCATTCTGCTTTAGGTTTTTTATACATCTCTTCAACCTTCCGGGCAGCGTCTGACCCTATTTGTTCTATACCTGCACCGTCCAAGAGGACGCTTTCAGAAAGGCCTCCAGCCATCCCCACATAGCCGTAGTGAATGTTCGACCAGATGTCGTAGAAGTAATCGTAGTCACCCTGTTTGTGCCAAATTCCCCCGATGGACCTGCGAATAATAGGCTTGTGGTCCCACGGTCGATTTTGACCTACTCGTTCTGTCCAGATAGCTAAGGCTTTCGCTCTCTTCCCCAGCGCTAAGCTGTAGAAGTCAGGGCTTTGACCAATACGAAGATAGAAAGGAAGCTCCTTATATTTCTTTGTCTCAGCAGTTGGGCTAAAGCTGTTGAGGTCCTTCATTTGCCGCACAGACGCGCTATTGATATTGGCGTTCATTTCACCCGCGATGTAGCTCGCCAGTTCCTCCATACGGTCTGGGTCGGTACAAACCTTCTCCTCTGGCTGCTCCTCAGGCGCCTTAGGGGCCCCGTTAGGATCGACCAAAGCATTCGCATCCTTAGCCTTCTCGGTCAGCTTCGGGTCAGCCAGCAAGGTCGCCATCTTTTCATCGTCCACCGAGCCATCCGGGCGAAACACGCCGAGGGCTGCGAAGTTAATGATCATCGCGTCAGGAGTGGGTTCAAAGACAAAGCCGCCGAAGGTGTTACCCGACCCCGTGATAATGGTCCCGCCGTGACTGGTAGGACTCCCTAAGTGGGCCATGGGGCGACCATTCAGGATGATCGAGGGAAACCCCGTGGTGATGACCGCGCCACAACCGCAAGTGTCACCGACTCGGGCTGCTCCCATGAAGTTGATGTTGATGTCACCAGAAGCGCAAGCAATAGGAGTAGTGCCGTGACCGGGAAGCGGGCAGAGGTGTTTGTCGCCCAGGCGAGCAGAAGAGAGCATTTTATCGTCCCTGCGTTGACTGATCCGCGAGGCTCTTTATCGAGCTTTGCGAACCTAGCAAGCGGCGATGGGAAAGGCTTTAGGACGATTCTGAACTTGGATGGAGTCTGGCGAGGGCTGAGAGTCTGGCTGGAAAATCTGCATGGCCACCGCACTACGCCTACATACAATGGTTCCAGCAGGGCTCCGAACTGAGTCTTGTCCTGCTTGCGCAGGCCCCGGGAAGTTGCGCTTTCGAGGGGTTCAACGTGTTGGAACAGTGTTAGACACGCTGTGCGAGAAGCCCGTAGAATGGCCGTGCCTAGCTCATCTGCTGTCTTTTTCGAGTAGATTGCCAACTCACCTCGTAGCCAGTTGTGCCGATGAATATCCCTAATCTGATCACCGTTCTACGCGTTCTGCTCATCCCGATCTTCATTTTGCTGTTTTACCTGCCTTACAACTGGAGCTACATGGCCGCCAGTTCCGTCTTCGCGTTTGCCGCGGCCACCGACTGGCTCGATGGCTACCTGGCGCGACGCCTGGAGCAAAGCACACCGTTCGGGGCCTTCCTCGATCCGGTGGCCGACAAGTTGATGGTAGCGGTGGCCCTGGTACTGCTGGTGCAAGAGCACGGCAACCTGTGGCTGACCCTGCCGGCGGCGGTGATCATCGGACGTGAAATCGTCGTTTCCGCCCTCCGCGAGTGGATGGCCGAACTGGGCGCCCGCGCGCAAGTGGCGGTATCCAACATGGGCAAATGGAAAACCGCCGCGCAGATGCTGGCGCTGGTGATCCTGCTGGCCAACCCGCCTGCCTTCACTTTCTGGGTGCTGCTGGGTTATGCCCTGTTGCTGATCGCCGGAGGGCTGACCCTGTGGTCCATGCTGCAGTACCTGCGCGCTGCCTGGCCGCACTTGAAGACTGATGTAGAAAAGAAATAAAACTTTTTTGAATCAAGGGGTTGACGCAGTTTCGAATTTCTATAGAATGCACACCACCAAGACGCGGGAATAGCTCAGTTGGTAGAGCACGACCTTGCCAAGGTCGGGGTCGCGAGTTCGAGTCTCGTTTCCCGCTCCAAACATAGCGCTACAGAGTTCCACTGAATTCTGAAGCGATCGAAAAAAGGACCTTCGGGTCCTTTTTTCGTTCTGGCGGGAACCACTGAAATCCAGCACTATCCAGTGCGTTTAAGTCCTGATTTAAGTCCCGAATGGGAGTCTTTAATTTGGACGAGCACTGAATCGGTTTGATGCTGGAGCAGCTTAGGTAGCGAGATAAGCATCTGGCCCTGACTCTGTTCAGGAGCTCGCTATGGCGCTCTCAGAAATGTCTATTCGGCACGCCCGAATCACTGGTATTGACTACACGCTCGGTGACAGTGACGGCCTCACGCTCAGGATCGAGCAACGCAAGGCATTAACGGCAGCTGAAAAGTGCCGGACCTGGTTCAACCAATTATTCCGATATGCGTTGGCGAAGATCGAGGGGTTGGAACACAACCCGGCTTCGGATCTCGATGTTGTCGCACTACCCAAACCTCCGGTTGCGCACAATCCATTTCTTCGTATGGACGAACTTCCTGCGTTGATGGCTGCTCTCCGAAACTACGGCGGCGCCGACCAAACTCGACTTGGCCTTCGGTTGTTGTTGCTGACCGGTGTTCGCACGGGCGAGCTGCGCTTGGCGACACCCATCCGCTCGATCTGAAAAAGACCATGGCGAAAGTCACAATTGTTAGCTGCTCAGGTGTCGGATTCAGCTCGGCGGCTCAAATCATTCAGGAGTCGGCGTAAGCGTCAAAAGCGTACCTCCCTGCCGAGCTGAAGCGTATGCCGCGTCCATGACTTGCATGATGGCCTCGGCGTCGCGTAATGATGCGATGGGCTTGGCCCCGTTACGGCACTCAGCAAGCACTTGTTTGACGAACAGTGGGTAATAGACGTCTGTGTCCAGTTGTAGTCGGCGGCTTCGAGTGCCGGCCGCAAGGTTCTGTCGATCTCTTATTTCGATTCGGTCGGGACCGGATTTGGCATACATGTGATCAGATGAAAGGGTGAAGGAGAACTCGCGCTGCTCATCAAAGGTACTGGGGAAACTGTATCCCGTCTCCACAACACCGATCACGCCATCCTCAGTCTGCAGGGTCAATACCGAATAGTCTTCGACGGCACCCCGATGCGTGAGTGAATTCATGACGGCTGAGACTCGCGAGACTTCCTTGCCGGTCAGCAGTCTGAAGAGATCTATGAAATGCGTAGCCACGTTGATCGTCGATCCGCCTCCTGAAAAAGCGGGATCAATGGCCCAGCCTGAGCCTGCAGTTTCATAACGAGCGGGCGGACCTACGATGAATCGGAAAGACATGTAGTTGAAGTCCGCGGCCAAGCGTCCCTCAGCATCTTGCAGAGCACTAAGCAGTTCACTCATGCGGAAGATCAGCGGTACAGCACAGTAGAGATTGGCTTGCTCGGCTAGCTCACGTAGCCGTGTGACCTGTGCCATGTTGATGCCGCAGGGTTTCTCCAGGGCAAAGGGGATATTTCGTGCGATCACGGCCTCTGCCAGCGACGGCATTTGCGAATGCCTGCCGAACACGAAAGCAAAATCGACCTCTTCGCGCTCAAGCAACTCATAGGATGAGCTATACAAAGGACATTTGAATCGCTCGGCAATGGCCTCGCCCTTGACGTGCTCCGAATCCGATACGGCCACCACTTGGACCCCATTGGTCTCAAGCGCATTCAGATACAGCGGGACATGCCAATGGCTGACCTCCAGTAACGCGACTTTCATATGTATTCACTCCTGGCGCGGTGCTGTTACGTTATCGGGTGGGTAATCGAACCCAAGGAAGCGCAGTGCAAGCAGCGCCTGGCCCTTGTGCATGGGGCCCCCGTCCTGGGTACGACAACCTCGTTTACGCGCAGCTTCGCAAAGCGGTGTCGAGTCCGGCGAGTTGATGATATCCACGACGAGGGTGCCGGGCTGGAGCCGCTCGGGATCCACAGGCATAGGATCATCCCTGTTCATGCCAAGCGGCGTGGCATTGATCACGATTTCATGGCCCTGTGGGTCGGGAGGGCCAGAATGCGTGATGCAACCTGTTTCGGCAGCAACGGCTTTCGCCAGCTCCTCGGCCCGGTGTTCGTCGACATCGGAAATAGTCAGTGATCGAGCGCCCGCCGACGCGACGGCAAATGCGATTGCTCTGCCTGCGCCTCCAGCGCCGACCAAAAGAACGCTTTTGGTCGCTGGATAATAGCCTTCCCATTGCATGCCAAGAACACAGCCGAGGCCATCGAATACGGCGCCGACCCAGCGTCCGTCGGTCTCGCAACGAATGACGTTGATTGCACCGACTTGCCGCGCAGTCGGGTGAAGTTCGTCGACAACCGCCAGCATCCTTTGTTTGTGAGGCATGGTGACCAGGATGCCGGCGAGATTGTTCAGTGCTCTGGCACCTGTCACGAACGAGGACAGGTCATCGGCCTTGACCTCCAAAGGAATACAAACCGCGTCTGCCTGCTGTTCTATAAAGAGTCGGTTGAATAATTGTGGAGACTTGGCGGCCGCCAGCGGATGACCGACCAATCCATAAAGCCGAGTTGTTCCTGTGATATGTGAGGCCATGGTTGCCTGATATTCGATGTTGACGGGAAGAGGCGCCCTGATTGGCTTTTGGGGCATGCACAGCGTCGATGGCTCTGCATTGGCAAATGCCGACCGCATGACGCTGCTCTGCCCGTCGGGCCTGTGTGGGTCGGGAAAACCTAATGGTCGCACCAGTGTAATTCGAAGGTGGTTACGAGCGCAGTTGGCTAGCCAGGTCGTGTGGGACGGCTGTCCGAGCTATGCCCCGCATCGCTTCGGCCCGTAGACGATCGTATTCTTCTTTGGCGATAGGCTCCGCGTTGCGCTTGCCAAGATCTTCAAGACGAATCCGGTACGTTTCACGCGTAGTGAACGCCGCGATCGCAGCGACCACACAGATACCTAATGTAAGAGAACCGATTTTTAGTGGGATATTCTCGGAGCCGGGGGGCGCGACAGTGACGAAGATTGCCGGAAGAAACGCAGTCATCGCGGTACCAATATTCTGTCCGATGGCCATGCCGGTCACACGCACTCGCGTGCGGAACAATTCGGGAAAGAGGCTTGGGAATACGCCGTTGAAGCCCTGGTAGGCGACGCCCCACATGAGTACAGAGAGAATCAGCGAGAGCCACAGGTTATGGATGCTGATCGCGTACAGGTACGCGTACGAGAGCAGTCCTGCGCAGAGCACGCCAATGATGACTGGGGGCCTGCGGCCGATCTTGTCTGAAAGGTTACCGACGAAGGGGATCAGGATCACCGCGCACATGTTACCCAGCAGAGGAATCCACAAATAGACGCCAGCGGGGAAGCCGATTCCATAGGCCGGTTGAACCGCATAGGTGGCGCCGAATACCGAGGCGACAATGGCGATCACAGCGGCAAGTGCCATGCAGATCACGCGCAAGAGATCACCCCAGCTCTGCCGGATGACTTCGACGACTGGTAGAACAGTAGCTTCTTCGCCTTGCTTTTTTTGCTCGGCAAATGCGGGTGTCTCATCGACCTGGCGGCGAATGATATAGCCCATGATGACGACAACGACGCTGAGCAGGAACGGAATCCGCCAGCCCCAGGATGCGAACTGATCCGCAGGCATGAAGTGAGCGAGAGGCAAGAAAACGGCTGCCGCGAGTAGCTGTCCGGCCTGGACCCCCTGGAGAGTAAAGCTCGCGAAGTAACCACGGCGACCGGACGGAGCGTGTTCGAGAATCATGGAACTGGCGCAGGAGATCTCCCCGGCCACCGCAAAACCCTGAATCAGGCGCATCGTCACCAGCAGCAGCGGCGCCCAGATCCCGATCTGTTGGTACGTTGGCAGAAGTCCGATGCACATCGTCGAGAAGCCCATCAGGAACATGCAGTAAACCAGAACCGTTTTACGACCGTGGCGATCACCCAAATGCCCCAGGACGACAGCGCCTATCGGCCGGGCGATATAGCCCACGCCAAAGCTGGCCAGAGAGGCAATGATGCCGACCGCTGGATTGTCAGATGGAAAGAAGAGCTGTGGAAACAGCAAGGCCGCCGCGGTCGCATAGATAAAGAAGTCGTAATACTCCAGTGCCGAGCCGATCCAACCGCTGGCTGCGGCTTTCTTTGACTGGCCTTTGGAATGAGCGTCGATCGGTATGCTCTGATTCATGACGTGTCTCCGGTTTCTCAATTGTTGTTATTGTAACTTCGTTCCATCAGTAATTCTGTTACCAGATTTGCCGCCTTGTCAAGGGAGTCCTTCCTTGGTCCGTCAAGGCGTGGCGCTGGTTGGTTGGCAGGTGCCAAGCACGGCCTCGCCAAGCCGAGCGAGCACGCTAAAGCCCGCTCATGCAATTGAGCGAATAGGGTGTGAGAGGAGCAGGGTGACCTTAAGGCGCGCTAGCCCGCGCGCCTTAATCAATCCCTCTGCATGCCGCCTTGCACGCTTGCCAACCTACAAGCTATCTCGCGAGGGATAACCGTCGACGAGCCTCGAAATGTTCAACGAATTCGCGTTCTTGAGCACATCGGGAAGCAATGCATCGGGGTAGTTTTGGAAGCAGACGGGTCTCAGGAAGCGGTCAATGGCCAAGGTGCCGACCGAGGTGCCGCGACTATCGGAAGTCGCAGGATAAGGGCCACCGTGGACCATTGAATCGCAAACCTCGACACCCGTTGGGTAACCATTGATGAGGATGCGACCAACCTTCACCTCCAACAAAGCAGTCAGCTCTGCGAATTGTGTTAGGTCTTCTGGCTCACCAATCAAGGTTGCGGTCAATTGTCCGTGAAGGGCTTTGATGGCAGCGTTGAGCTGCGCCTGGTCAGTGACCTCGATGAAGATAGATGTGGGGCCGAAGATTTCTTCTTGAAGAACCTTGGCGCCGTTAAGTAGCAACTCGACGTCGGCCTTGAACAACTGTGGCTGGGCCTGGTGCCCCTGTTGGTTGCTGCCAGCCAGGTGCACGATGCCGGGGTGCGCGTGCAGGTTCTGCAACCCGGAAGCGTAGCTACGCAGGGTGCCTGCGTTGAGCATTGTTTGTGCCGGTTGGTCGTTTATCAACGCCGCCACTCTTTTCTGAAAGGCACTGAATGCATCGGAACGAATGCCAACTACCAGTCCGGGATTGGTGCAAAACTGCCCACAACCCTGAACCACCGAGGCGGCGAGATCGTGAGCGATACTGTCGGCCCGACGCGAGAGGGCCTGGGGCAGGATCACTACCGGGTTGATGCTCGACATCTCGGCGAAGACTGGAATGGGCTCGGGGCGAGCGGCGGCCATGTCGCACAATGCTCGACCACCTTTGAGCGAACCGGTAAAACCAACGCCCTTGATGAGCGGGTGTTTTACCAAGGCTTCGCCTACGCCACTGCCATAAATCATGTTGAAGACACCGGCGGGCATGCCGCTGCGTTCGGCCGCCCGGATAATCGCGTTGGCGACCTGTTCTGCAGTCGCCATGTGGCCGCTGTGGGCTTTGAATATCACCGGGCAACCCGCCGCGAGCGCCGAGGCGGTATCGCCGCCGGCCGTGGAGAAAGCCAACGGAAAGTTACTGGCACCAAACACAGCAACCGGACCGATGGCTGTGCGGTACTGGCGAAGGTCAGGGCGTGGCAATGGCTTGCGAAGTGGTAACGCCTGGTCGATGCGAGCGCCATAGAAATCACCGCGCCGCAGTACGTTTGCAAACAGGCGCATTTGACCACTGGTACGTGCGCGTTCGCCCTGGATGCGAGCTACAGGCAACGCTGTTTCACGGCAAACCAGGGCAATAAACTCATCGTCCAAAGCCTCTAGCTCTTCAGCAATAGCATCGAGAAACTCAGCCCGTTTGCTCGCGCTCAGGATGCGGTAGCTGGAAAAGGCGTTGTTGGCTGCATGGGCAGCGTCCTCGACTTCTTGCGGGGTCGCCTGGTGGAAGGCATAGGGTAAGGCCTCCCCCGTGCTGGCATCGACACTCTTGACGATGATACTGCCGGCGGCGCTGCGCTGACCGCCGATAAAATTCTGGCCGGTGATGAGGGACATCGTTGTCTCCAGGTTGAATGTGCAAGAAATAGCTGGGCAAGGCATTCCCAGGACTGAATCAGGTGACGGCGCCGATCTGCCAGGGCACGAACTCATTTTGTCCGTATCCGTGTTGTTCGCTCATGCTGCGCTCGCCCGAGGCAATGCGCAGCATGGTTTCAAAGATCGCCGCACCGCACTCTTCGATGGTCAAAGTGTCTTCGGCTATTTCGCCGCAGTTGATGTCCATGTCTTCTCGCTGACGAGCCCACAAGGCGCTATTAGTCGCCAGCTTGATTGATGGGGCAGGGGCGCAGCCATAGGCCGACCCGCGACCGGTGGTAAACGCAATCAGGTTGGCGCCACCGGCGACCTGACCGGTAGCGGAGACCGGGTCATAGCCAGGGGTGTCCATGAAAACCAGCCCGTTGGCCGTGACGGCCTGGGCGTATTCGTAGACATCCATCAGGTTGCTCGAGCCGGCCTTCGCCACAGCGCCCAGCGACTTCTCCAGAATGGTGGTCAAGCCACCTGCCTTGTTGCCGGCAGAGGGGTTATTGTTCAACTCGGCCCCCATACGCTCGCAGTAGCGTTCCCACCAATGAATTCGAGCGATGAGTTTTTCGCCGACTTCACGGCTCACAGCCCGCCGTGTCAGCAAGTGTTCGGCGCCGTATATTTCTGGAGTTTCGGAAAGAATCGCGGTACCGCCGCAGGCGACCAGGCGATCCACCGCATTGCCCAACGCAGGGTTGGCAGTAATGCCGGAGTAGCCATCCGAGCCCCCGCACTGAAGCCCTACGGTCAGATGGCGGGCGCTAACCGGTTCACGCTGAATCCGATTGGCCTCGCCAAGCAATTGCTTCACGTGGTCAATGCCACTGGCGATGGCCTTGGATGTACCGCCACTGTCCTGGATATTGAATGTGCGCAGAGTATTACTACGGGTGAGTCCCTGCGTCGTGAGTAATGAGTCGATTTGGTTCGTCTCGCAGCCCAACCCGATCACCAGCACGGCCGCAAAGTTGGCGTGGGTCGCATATCCGGCCAATGTCCGGCGCAACATGCTCAAACCGTCGCCCGCAGGATCAACGGCACAGCCGGCAGAATGCGTTAGAGCAACAACGCCGTCGACGTTTGGATACGCTTGCAGTGCAGCGGGATTGATGTCCCGACGAAAGTGGTCTGCGATGGCCCGGGCGACTGTGGCAGAGCAATTCACTGACGTAAGAATGCCGATGTAGTTGCGCGTCGCGACTCGTCCATCCGCGCGTACGATACCCATGAACGACGGGGCTTCACTCGGCTTGAAGTAGGGCTTCGCATCGACGCTGAAGGCATAGTCTCGGGTGAATTCCCCCATGGCCAGGTTGTGCACATGGATATGCTCGCCTGCTTCTATGTCGACAACCGCAAAACCAATGATTTGCCCATAGCGCCTTACCGGTTGGCCGGCTTCGATACGTCGGGAGGCAACTTTATGGCCCGGGACGATCGCCTGCCGAATGGTCACGCCTTCTTGCTCAAGGATTTCGCCAGCGAGCAGCGGTCGGCGTGCGATCAGCACATCGTCCAGCGGGTTCAAACGCAGCACAGCTGTTGCGCCGGTTTTCATGATCAATTCCATCGCATCCTCACGGGCTGCTGGGTGGTGTGCGGTCACTCATGGCGCCGCACTTTTGTGCCGGCACTATAGGATTCATCGAAATGGCTGCCTAATGAGAGCTTTCGATTGCTCGATAACTTTGCCTCATCGACTTTTTCTGAGTTGGCTGCAGTGCTTCTCCTCTGTAGCCATTTGCCGCTGTCTGGCGAACTCTAATAAGGTCGCAACAAACATTCGCGTTGGCTCTGACAGGGGCTCGTCCTTGCGAGTGATAACCCCGTAATCCTGAGATTCAACTTTGAAGGGCGTGTTGAGGATTTGAAGCTGCCCATTTTGCAATTGCGACTGGACCATGGACTCGGGGAGCATGGCGAGCATTGGCCCAGACTGCAGCAACTGCAGGAAGGTTTGCATGGAAATGGTCTCCACCGTGTTGGTGGGCGGAACGATCTTGAACTTCGTGAAAGCGCGCTCCATGCGTTGTCGGATCGGCGTATTGAAGGGATACATGACCCATGGCCATTCGCTGAGTGCTTCAGTGGGTACCTCTTCAAGTTGGCACAGCGGATGTGCGCTGTTCGCGACGAGACAAAAGGGTTCAGGACCCAGCGACGTAAACTCGAAAGGCTGACAATCCTCGTCCGTGAAACGCGCAATGATTAAATCGAGTTTTTTCTGTTCGAGCATTTCCAGCAAGTGGTTGCTGGTTTGTTCGATTACCTCAATAGAAAGGAGAGGGCGCTCACGCTTTATGCTGGCGATCGCTTCAGGCAGCACCACTGATGTTGCGGCGAAAATGGTGCCGATTTTTAAATAGCCATGCCCGCCTTTTCGCAGCTTGTTGACTTGGTCGACGAACGATTCCGTGTCTTCCAAGGTAATACGCGCATAACGGGCCACGAACTCTCCTAGTTCAGTAAGGACCAGGTTGCGCGTTTGACGCTCAAACAGTGGGAAACCCAGGAGTACTTCCAGATCGCGAAGCAATTTACTGATGGCCGGTTGCGTAACATTCATCTGTTCTGCGGTCGTGTGCATATTGCGGGTCTTGGCCAAGCTATTGACCAGTACCAAATGTTTGATCTTCAGCCATCGGGTGACACTGCCAAAAGTAATTTGATCGTTTTCCATCGGATAAGGCCTTGTCTGTCGATAACGAAACAGCATTGATTAGTGAGATTCTTTCATTGGGATTTGCGCGGGCGGTCCATTAGCTTTGCGGCTCTGATGGCTGACTGATCTGGAAGCTCTATGGCGAACTTGAAACTGACGCGCGAAAACACCCTGCCAGTGGACGGCTTGGCCGGAACACTGATCGGCCGTGCCTGGATCCCGGGTGCGATTGCAGGACCCTCGCCGGTGGTGCTGCGCGAGGACGGTGTGTTTGATCTTTCTGAAGTCTTTTCGACAATAAGCGAACTGCTGGAACACACCTCGCCGTTGTTGGCTGTTCGTCAGGCGCCTGGCAGGTACATCGGGACTGTCGAGGAGTTGCTTGAGAACACCGGCGGTCATGCTGATCCCGGCAAGGCATCGCTGTTGCCCCCAGCAGATTTGCAAGTCATCAAGGCGGCAGGGGTGACCTTCGCGTCCAGCATGATTGAGCGGGTAATCGAGGAGCAGGCCCGAGGCGATGCTGCCAAAGCCGAAAGTGTTCGCCGCTTGGTGCAAGAAGCCATAGGCGATAACGTGCGGGCAATCAAACCGGGTTCGCCAGAAGCGATGCGCCTTAAAGCTGTGTTGATCAAGCAGGGCATGTGGTCGCAATACCTGGAGGTCGGTATCGGTCCGGATGCGGAGATCTTCACGAAGGCACCGGTTCTGGCCGCAGTGGGCAGCGGCAGCGAAATCGGAATTCATCACAAGTCTGAATGGAACAACCCGGAACCGGAAATCGTGCTTGCGGTGAACAGTCGAGGCCAGGTGCATGGCGTCACCCTGGGCAATGACGTCAATTTGCGTGATTTCGAAGGCCGCAGCGCACTGCTGCTGAGCAAGGCCAAGGACAACAATGCGTCCTGTGCGATCGGCCCGTTCATTCGTCTGTTCGATGAAGCGTTTACGCTCGATGACGTGCGCAATTGCGTCGTGGATTTGCAAGTTCAGGGCAATGACGGCTTCATCCTTAAAGGCAGCAGCTCCATGGCACTGATCAGCCGTGATCCGTTGGATCTCGTGGCCCAGACGGTCGGCGGCGATCACCAATACCCTGATGGCTTCATGCTTTTTCTCGGAACATTGTTTGCGCCTACCCAGGATCGTGAAGAGCCGGGAAGTGGCTTTACGCATAAGCAGGGTGATGAGGTCAGCATAGGGAGCGCGTTGCTGGGCACACTGCGCAATACAGTTACCTACAGCCATGAGGCTGCGCCCTGGACTTTCGGCTTGCGAGCAATGATGCACAATCTTGCTGCCCGCGGACTGCTGTAGGTAAGGCGGGGTGGTGAGCTGCATTGGGCGTTCTTCCGCAAAGATTGAACATACGCAGGCGCACTTCTATTGATAAAAGAGCCGGACCCGAAGGGGGCGGTGCTTATATCTGTCAGGCGTCCCTACCTCCTGGAGATCGCCTGTGGGTCCCGCTCTGTCTCGATAAGGCCAACCAGGTGCAAGCGGGTTTGACTTATCGAGTGGCGCCTGCATACTATTGGAACGTCGTTCCAGTACGAACAATGTTGCTCACATTCACCTCATTGTCAAAGATAAGTCGAGAAAAATATGAGAGTCGTCAAAGGTGCTGTTGACCGCTGCCTGGAGGCTATTGAGCTGCTGGCGCGTGAAGCTCGCTGGATGCGGATGTCCGATATCGCAGCCGAGCTGGGCTTGGAAAAGGGGCCTGCTCATCGAGTGCTTGCTCAGTTAGTCGAGCAAGGGTGGGCAGAGCAGGATGAGGCTACTTCGCAATACCGCTTGACCCTGAAGTTGGCACTGTTGGGGCAGCGCTATTTACATGGAATTGGCTTGCCTGAATTGGTCCAGCCGATCCTTGAACAAGTGGCTGTTCAGTGTCACGAGCTGGTGCGGCTGACGGTGGTCAACGAGGGCACCTTGTCCTGGCTGTCTTCGGCCCAAGGCGCCGCGCCAGGGCTCATGTATTCGCCGGCCATGGATAAACCGATCAATCTCTACGCCACCGCCAATGGCAAGGCCTGGCTGGCCTCAATGCCTGATGAGCTGGCCATTGAGCATGCGCTACGTAGCGGACTGGGGAAAGCTGACGCCGGGATAGGGCAGGGGCCGAAAGCGGTCAACAGCATCGAAGGCTTGTTGGCCGAGCTCGCGCTGACCCGCAAGCGCGGGTATGGCTTGGTCATTGAAGAGGCCGAGGCGGGTGTCTGGGCGATCGCCGTACCGGTCAAGCTGGTTCCGTCTGGCACTGTGGTCGGCACGATGAGTATCGCCGGCCCGGTCTTGCGCATGCAGCCTGAACGTTATGACCAATTGCATGCCCTGCTGGAAGATGCAGCCAACAAGCTGGGTACGGTTTGGCCACGCCAGAACAACGTGCATTCGGAGAGCGTATGAACCAACCCGCACCTGCATGGGCCAAGGCGGGGTCAGGGCTGGAAATCGCCGCTGCCGCGCTGGTCCGTGCACGGCTAGAGGGGGTTCGGCTGGCATCCTTGCCAGGCTCGAACCTGCCCACCAGCCTCGCACAAGGTTTTGCCATCCAGCAGCACGTGGGGCCATTGGCTGGAAAAACCGTGGGGGGGTGGAAGTGTGCGTTACCTCCGGCTGGCAAGTGGATCGTTGCCCCGATCTACAGCGACAGCATTGTAAAAGGCGAACGTTACCGACTGGCCGCCGACGCCGATAAGGCGCGTATCGAGCCTGAACTGGCGTGCGTCCTGGCCCATGATTTGCCGGCTCGTGTCGAGCCTTATACAACTGAAGAGATTGTTGCTGCGATCAGCGACGTGCACTTGGCATTGGAAGTGATCGACTGCCGTTACACCGATCCACACACACTGCCGTTCGAGCACCTGCTCGCGGACGGTCTATTCAATCACGGCCTGGTACTCGGGGCGCCAATCACGCTGTCGAACCCCGCCAGCATGCCCTCTGAACTGGATATCACCCTGAGCGATGCAACGGCAGCGCTTCTGAATATCAAGGGCCGCCATCCGGACGGGGATCCTTTATTGCCGATCGTATGGCTGGCCAACTTTCTGTCTACACAAGGGATAGGGCTGCAAGCAGGGCAGGTGATTATCACCGGCTCCTATGCAGGTGTTCTCGATGTGCCCGTTAATCAGCCACTGCATGTTCGGTTCGGCGAAGCAGGCTCATTGTCTGTCCATTTCTCAACGCTGGAGGAGTAACAAATGCGCTTAGTTCGTTTTGGTTTACCGGGGCAGGAACAGCCGGGAGTTTTGGATTCGCAAGGAATCGTTCGAGACCTTTCGGGCATTGTCGATGACATCGATGCGTCGGCCCTGAGCCCCACAGTGCTTGAAAAACTGCGTGCTGTTGACGTTGAAAAGCTGCCAGTGGTGGCGCCTGGCACGCGTCTTGGTCCATGCGTAGGCAGCGTACCGAACCTGATTTGCATCGGTTTGAACTACTCAGATCACGCGGCTGAAACGAATACGCCTATCCCGAGCCAGCCGGTGGTCTTCAACAAACACACCGCTTCCATCAGCGGACCCAACGATCCGGTCATTTTACCAACGGGCGCTCAGAAGCTGGATTGGGAGGTTGAACTGGCCATTGTCATCGGTACGCCTGCCTGGCAGATCGATGAGTCGCAGGCATTGAATCACATTGCCGGTTATTGCCTGGCCAATGATGTTTCCGAGCGGGCCTATCAGCTTGAGTACGAAGGTCAGTGGACCAAGGGGAAAAGCGGTTTTTCTTTCGCCCCTCTGGGACCTTGGCTGGTCACCCGTGACGAAATTGCCGATCCGCAGGCACTTGACCTCTGGCTCGACGTGAATGGCAAACGTCTCCAGACCGGCAATACCCGTACGATGATTTTCAGCGTGGCACATATAGTCGCGTACCTCAGCCGCTTCATGCCGTTAATGCCGGGTGACGTCATCATTACAGGTACGCCACCAGGTGTGGGGCTCGGGCAGAAACCACCAGTATTCCTCAAGGCGGGTGACACCATGCGTGTCGGCGGCCAAGGGCTGGGTGAACAATTTCAGACCGTGGTTCCTTACGTTGCTGAAATGGGGGCTGCATGGGGCGCCGGTCGCCATCCCAATGTTGATTGACTATCGCTAGAGGACAACGCTATGAGTTTTGCAGGAACAGGGGTAGTCGCGATCTGGCACGATCTTTTGCCCGAAGCGCGGGATGAGTTCTATGAGTGGCATAACCGTGAACACATGCCTGAGCGGGCCGGGATTCCGGGTTTTTTGCGGGGGCGCCGGTACATCGCGTTGGATGCAGGGCCGACCTATTTCAACCTCTATGAGGCTGACACTGTGCAGGTGTTGGGCGGGCAGGATTATTTATCGCGTCTCAACAGTCCGACGGCATGGACCCAGCAGTCGGTGAAGTCCTATCGCAACGTCGCCCGATCCATTTGCGAGGTTACTTACACCAGCGGTGTGGGGCAGGGCGCGTATTTGTTAACGGTCCGTTTCGATGTTGTCGAAGGGCAACATAAATCGGTGTCAGACGCATTGCGCCAATGCGTACTTCCTCCCCTCGCGGATAAACAGGGAATTACCGGCGTGCACTTGTGTGTGGCTGATGAGGCCGTGAGCAAGGTGGAAACCGCAGAGAAAAAGGCCCGCGCCGAGGGGACGCAAATACCGGCCTGGATCGTCATGATCGAAGGCTGTGCGCCCGACTACGTTCGTATCGCCGGCGAGTCTTTTGTGGCGCAGCTGCAACGGCTGTTGGAAGGGCAATCGGTGGGACCGGAAACCACGCTCTATCAACTGGAATACACACGTTGCAAAACGCCGGGAAGCGCGGGTTGATCGCCGAGCGTTCGAGTACGTTTTAACTTTCAATCGTTGTTCTCACGCAATTCCCCACGAGCGTGCCAATACAGGCATTGAGTTTAGCTCGCGCTTGCGCACGCTCGGGTTTTGCTTAAGACGGTATTAAACAATTATCAAGTTGTTCAAGTCTGGTTATTACAAGACAGATAAGGGGGGCGGTAGTCGCTCGGTAGTTCGCTCTTCGGGCTATTTGCGCATTGCATAAGTTGGATATGAGCTAAAAATTGCAACAAAAACAATAATAACTAATTGTGAGAAAACACCATGCGCTACCCTGTTATTTCCCGCAGCGTGCCTGCACATCAATCTCTGATCAGTCTGACTCTTGCGGTCTGCGCGGGTTCGTCAGCGGCTGTTCAAGCTGATCAAAATAGCGGCTTTGTCGATGGCGCTACCGCTACCCTCAATTTGCGCAACGCTTACATCAATCGCAACTTCACCAACCCGAACAATGCCCAGGGCAAAGCCGAGGAATGGACCCAGAACTTCATCCTCGACGCCAAGTCCGGTTTCACCCAGGGCATGGTCGGTTTCGGCGTGGACATCCTGGGCATGTACTCGGTCAAGCTCGACGGCGGTCGCGGCACCGCCGGCACCCAGTTGCTGCCGGTGCATGACGACGGTCGCCCGGCCGACGACTTCGGTCGTTTGGGCGTGGCCCTGAAGGCCAGGGTGTCGAAGACCGAGTTGAAGGTCGGCGAATGGATGCCGGTGCTGCCAATCCTGCGTTCCGACGACGGCCGCTCCCTGCCGCAAACCTTCCGCGGCGGCCAAGTGACCTCCACCGAAATCAACGGCCTGACCCTCTACGGCGGCCAGTTCCGTGGCAACAGCCCACGCAACGACGCGAGCATGGAAGACATGTCCATGAACGGCCGCGGCGCGTTCAGGTCCGACCGTTTCAACTTTGGCGGCGGTGAATACGCCTTCAACGAAAAACGCACCCAGGTCGGTGTGTGGTACGCGGAGCTGTCCGACATCTACCAGCAGCACTATTTCAACCTGACCCACAGCCAGCCCATCGGCGACTGGACCCTGGGCGCTAACCTCGGTTATTTCATCGGCAAGGAAAACGGCAGTGCGTTGGCCGGCGACCTGGACAACAAAACCGCATTCGCCATGCTCTCGGCCAAATACGGCGGCAACACCTTCTACGTCGGCCTGCAGAAAGTCGGCGGCGATGATGCCTGGATGCGCGTCAACGGCACCAGCGGCGGCACCCTGGCCAACGACAGCTACAACTCCAG